>Ga0210406_10000032_pt1 | contig 216010 bp, 192 predicted proteins | sample IncBWC30MmetaG_FD_155454 | JGI IMG/M metagenome (GOLD analysis project Ga0210406, IMG submission 155454) | Forest soil microbial communities from Barre Woods Harvard Forest LTER site, Petersham, Massachusetts, United States - Inc-BW-C-30-M | ecosystem: Environmental > Terrestrial > Soil >... | reverse complement strand
GGTTCCCGGACCCTGACAAACCGGATAGTCCACTGAACAAAGAGCTGCCGCCGCTGCGGACCGTCCCAATCGAAGTGCCCTATTGGTCCGATGGCACTCTTGCGTTCCACTAAATAAAGCCGTATGGAAACAGCAACAATCCCAGGAACGACCTCAGGTCCTGGTAAACGCACAAACCGGAAAAGTGAAATCGCCTAAAACCACATCTCCGGTAAGGCTACTCGGGAGTTGAGCGATTACCTTCATTCGCCCGTATGCTATTGCAGATTGAGGGTCATGTCTTCGTCCAACTCGGCTAGGCCCTCTGCGTAATCTCCCCAGTACTGACGAAGCTCAGGAAGCCGCTGAAGCACAGCCGCCACGATCTCTTTCGCGTCACGTTGGCTTAGATGATCGGCGAATCGAAACCTCTTTCCTTTGTATGAAAACCCTATACCGCTCGGAATGCCGTACTTTCCTCGACGCTGCGAGTTCTCGAAATGAGGACGCTCAATTCTCTTCATACTAAACACGCGGCTATGGGAGACACCGAATAGATTGCTCCTGTGTGTGAGCGCAGACGTGGTGAACTCCAACTCTTCCTTACCACCGAGATTCCAGAGCCATGCGTACACGACGGGCAAGGTCACGAGGCTAAACACTGTGATCGTAAGAACCGATTGAGGTTGTCCGCCGCGTGATGTCCCGACCACCATCGTCAACCACGCCACAATCCAAAGCGGCACTAAAGCAAAAAGCAAGAAGCTGAATCGACGGGGAATGACAACGACGACCTTGCTAGGTTCGGAAGAAAGTGAGTAACCCATTGGTTCTAGTTCGCCAATGTAGCGTGTGATTAGCGAATCTTCCAGTTTTTTAACGGGAAACATCGGACGTTTCGTCAAGCTCCTGGTAAACGCCGAAACCGTACAAGTGGAAGTGCTGGGAATCCTTGAAACCGAAACTGGTGGTGGGTGAGGGTGCTGCCCCCTCCCGGCACGCTTATCTGGCGTTTACCGGGGTTTATAAGACCCCGCTGCACGGCTGGTGCTACCCACCGATTTGCGGAGTCGTATGAGAGGGTCGAAGTGCATTCCTAAAATATAACAGAAACTCACTGGTCCCGATAAACGCCGTAATCGTCCATGTGGATTTCAGGTTTCCAACTCAGGCGGTCGTTATCGGACAAGTGCTGCGATCTGACTAATAGTCGATCCTAAGCTTAGGGCACGAGCCCCACGGAAACTCGGCATAGGTTTCGGTGACGATGTGTGGTGGCTCAACGTCATTGCTGTCACCACCCTTCCACATCGAGGTGCATTGCACACTTGGTTCCGCGTCCCAGGTGAACAGCAAACCGAATACGGGAGTGAATGCTGGGGTGTTGCAACGCCCGAGAGCTTGACTTTTTGGCGAGACAACGGCCAGCTGCATGTCGATGCTCGGCGCGTACACGAACACGTCTCCCCGTTGCGAGTGGTAAACCCTTGCCCCGATCACGGATTGGCCTGCACAAGTCACATGACCGTGCGGCACTAGCCAGTGCGGCCGGGAAACGACGAAGCATGCGCCAAAGGCAACCAGTAGCAGCACAAAAATGGCCGTGACTTTCCGGCGGATAGCCATAAGCAAAGTATGTTACCAGCGAACAATGTCGCAGAGACATCCGTGAAGACCCGTTCAAATCCCGATAAACGCACTTACCTGAGAAGTGATTTCCGTGGGTGAGAGACTACTTCCGCTTTCTCTTCTAAGTCTGCGAAGAGGGCCGACATTGGCTTCCACAGTGAGGCTGTTGAAGACTTCCGAAAATGGCCGGATTGCTTCCGGGTATTTCATGGTTGTTTCTACTTTAAGGGTGTTGGTAGCCCAAGTAGCCCAACTGAGGGACTGAGAATCGGCTGCGCTTCCCGATAAGCGACACACGATAAAGCATTTAGAATTTCAACCATCTCGGCTGTTAACCGAAGGGTTGCTAGTTCGAATCTAGCTCGGGGAGCCACTTCCTTGCGGATTTTGTTTTCAACGACTTCCGCCAATACCCCATTTCCGTTTCGAACTCAAACCTCAATCTCGGAAACTTTCGCCCAAACGCTGGGGTCTGATCCTCTTGTGAGGATTCCAAAAATCAAATATGTCGTTCAGTCACGTAACGCTCTGTAATGGTCTTAGGCTACTTGGCTCGGTGCAGTTCTTTGCCTAGCAGCATATCCAGGGACATGACTTCTGTCTTTGGGTCCAACTTGTATCTCTCCGCGCCAGGATAAAGCACGATCTGCCGAGTTGCTCTGATGTCTTCACATCCGATGTAGAACCCTTTGCTCGGTGCAGGGTTTCCAATGGATCGCTTAACATCGATCGCCCACCGATCCCTTGCGCCAAATTCAATGATGAGGTCGATCTCGGCGCCTACAGATGTTCGGTAGAAGGAAGTCTGAGCGCTAGGGGGTAGGGCACCCAGTACATTTTCAATGACCATTCCCTCCCAACTTGCCCCGACGATAGGGTGTCCCAGAAGTTCCTCCTGCTCGCGGATGCCAAGTAAAGCATGGACAAGACCACTGTCTCGCACGAAGACTTTCGGTGTTCGCACCAGGCGTTTCTTTCCGTTTGACGACCAAGGTGGCAGCCGCCGAACCAGCAGAAGATCCACCATGATGTCGAGGTAACGGGCCACGGTGTGACCGCTCACCCCAAGTCCGCTCGCCAACTGGGCGGCATTCAGCATTTGCGCCTGATTGTGAGCCAGCATCTGCCAATATCGACGGAGAGTCTCGGCTGGAATTCTGGGCCCGAGAGCGGGCACATCTCTCTCCAAATAGGTTTGGATGAAAGCGCTCCGCCATTCGAAGCTTTCTTTGTCATCCGCTGCAAGGAAACTGTCCGGAAAGCCGCCCCGCACCCAGAGTTGGTCTCCCGCGTCTGGTCTGAGATCCGCAATTTCCGGCTCGGAGAGCGGCCGCAGTTCCTGGTACGTGATGCGTCCTGCCAACGTTTCCGCCGATTGCTGAAGTAGATCAATCGAAGCAGAACCTAACAGCAGAAACTGCCCACGACGATTCCCTTTGCGGCGTCTTCTATCAATAAGGCTCCGAAGCGTCTTGAAGATGCCGGGTAGACGATGAATTTCATCCAAGATCACGAGACTCTCCTCGTGTTGTCCGAGATAGAGTTCTGGATCCGACAGTTTCGCCCGGTCCGACGGCAGTTCCAAGTCAAGGTAGATGGAGCTGTCTTTCAGTTCGGAAGCCAGCGAAAGGGCCAGCGTGGTTTTGCCGACTTGGCGAGGCCCGAGAAGCCCAACCGCGGGGAATCGAGTCAAGAGGTCCTTAATAACTGGCTTGATCGCTCGCTCAATCATTACCTTGCAATTATGCCATGTCATAGCATAATTGCAAGGTAGATCGGTATGTTTCCTGCCCGTCGACACGGGAAACGTTTTGGGCCCCGCGACTTCGTTGAAGGTTTCAACGGAATCAACGCCAGTTGTGAAAATGTGCTCTCGCAACTTGCGTTGGGCCAGCGTCCAAGTCACCCTGCCGAGAAATATTGATAATCTCTGCCTCGCATGTTGGCCGGGAACGTCTTTCCAGTACCGACCATATTTGGGGCAGAATCCTTTCGGATGGGTGCAGCCTCCTTTCTTGCACAATTGTTTTACAAACACTTCGCCATTTTCTCAGTCCATACTTTCAAGCAGTGGACGTATGGTGTTCCGTTGCGGGTGGCAAACCGCAGTGGCAAGTCGTCGGCCGACTCGTTTGCGGTATCTCTCAGAGCGAAATTCGTTCGAGCGACTGAATATTGAGGTAAGGGGAAAGTTCCTGGTAGCTGAGCACTGAAATGCGCGGGAATTCGCGGGCCACCAATGTGTAAAGTGTTTTCCGGATGTCGCTCGTCGTCAACAGGACGGGTGGCCGCGCTGCGGCCGTCGCCGGAGTCTGCTTCCGCACGGCTTCGACCAACTCCTGCGACTCTTTCATCGTCAGCGGTTGCGCCGGGATTCTCGCAAGCCGCGCCTCGATCTTGCGGTCCAGCAAATACACGGACAGAGTACCCGCTCCCTTCGCGTACTTGTAAGAAATATATCTCTTCAGCGTCGTTCGCACGATCTCCACGTATTCCTCGGTGGTCAAATCACCTAATGAACGCGCACCGAGCACGGGACACAAATTGTCGGCCGCATGGAAGAGCACAATGAAATCAGAGAGGTCCGCGGTGGTCACGCCATTGATCGAGAGCAGGCCCTCCAGAATACTCCTCAAATCGCGAATCGAAATCTCCTCGCTCAACAGACCCCGCAGAATCATGTTTAGATTTTGCAGCCCAAACTTTGTCACTGCTGCCTGGACCAGCTGCGGAAACGCGGAATGAAGACCGTCGAGCACGAATTCTGTCGCAACCAGTGTTTGAAACAACGCCGCATGTTTGCGAATCTCTCCCGACAGTTCCAGCACAAGGTATTCCGCCGAGTCCCACGTCTTGAGTCCAAAGCCGATGCATGTATCCCTGGACACTCGATCGTCCACGATGGCCGCTTCGGATCCATTCGAAGGATTCACCGCGGTCCTGGCGCCGATTTTCAGCAGCGCCAGCCGACCGGCCGTTTCGTCAATCAGGTATTCACCCTCCTTCAGGCCCGCCCTTGCCGGCAAAAGCAGTTCATTTGTCTGAATTCGAAACTCGTCTTCGGCCAGCAAGCTGTCCGCCTCCAATCGCAGGTCGGGCACGAAAAGTCCCAATTCTTCGAATATCTCATCCTGCATCGCGGCAAAGCGTGCCGGGATTGCGTGCTCCCCACTTTCGCCGAATCGTTCTAGTGCTTTATTGCTTACAAAGATCTTGATACCGGCGTTTTCGGCAGTTTCCAAGATTTCGCGTGGAGCGATGATTCCTTGCCCACCGCCGGGCTGTCCGCTCTGGTGTTCAACGGACGCATGACGGGCAACGTTTGCTTCATGAGCCGGTCCCGCATACTTCCACTCAACTCGCGGCATTTCCTGCTTTCGGAGGTCAATCGTCAACTCGTCGCTCGCCAGAACCGCGATGCCAGGAAATTCCAGCACCGCCAGTTGCCGTACGAAGGGCCGAATCTCCCTGTCCTCGACTACCAAGGCGGGCCGCCGTGTGTCCTTCAGTGCTTCTTTCAGTGCGTTCAGCGCGTTTTGGCAATCTGTCGGCAGCATTGCAAGCACTGGCTGCTTGTCTCCCCGGTAGATAAGTTCCTTGATCGCTTTTTCGAACTGCGGGCCAAGGCGAAAGTGCGTGTAACTCGCGTCGTTCCCGCGCAGATTAGAACGCACGTCCGGCAGCATGCGCAGTTCTTCGGCGATCACACTCAGGTTCCGCCCCTCCGAAAGCAACTTGGCAAAGGCTCCATAAATCGGAGGGAATGTTCGGATAGGGGTCCTTTCCACCAACAAGGCCCGACACACCGACGTCATTGCACTTAATTTCTCCGGTTCGGTTTTTAGTGATGCATCCGCAGGAGTCACCTTCTCCATGAAGTTAATCAGTTCATCGTGACCCACAAATTCCGCCAGGTTTCCTTCAATGATTCCCTCCAGGTGCTTCACTATGTACTCCATGATTCCCCAGAGTTCGATTCCTGCGGCTTGTGCCTTGGCCCAGTCTTTTTCCGGAACCCAAAATCCGCCCTCTCCAGTCAGAGGATTTGCCGCTTTTTCTCCCTCAATCCCGGGCACAGAGAGGATTTCCTGGGCGCTAGGATGAAACCGCTTGTTCAGTGCGATCTCTCCCTCGGCGACTGGCACTTCCATCAATTGAATCTGGTACGCTCCATCGGTAAAGTCGCTTTCGCTACCTCGAAAGCTTATTCCCGGGATTTGCACGCCAAATTGTTCATGGATTCGTGCCCTCATTTTTTCTACGTATTCCGAAAGACTGGCGGCCAATGTTCCATGCGGGCCCTCGGCCAGCGGGATCAGGTTCTTTGCTATCTGGACCACCAGTGGCGCAACAAAATGCACGCGTTCAAGCGCCTTTTCTCCGAACTGTTCGACCGCCGCCTTCCTTCTCCCCAGTTTCTGCAGCGTTTCAGCAAATCCATCGTCCGGGGCCAGCCGATGCGCTTCCTTGATCTCGCGGATAGCGTTCTCGATTCCCTCGATCCGCTTGCCAGGATCCCGCAAGCGCTCCCAGGCCAAGGCAAGGTTTGAATGCAAAATGGCATCGTCGGGAAGCAACTCGACTGCCTGCTTATAATATTGGATTGCCTCAGCAAACCGCTCATCCGAGAAGGCATCGTTGCCTTCCTCGTTGAAGATGAGGGCGAGTTTAGATTTATGGACCGTTTGGTCGGCATCGAGTCGCAGGGCCGATTCGAGTTCTTCCCTCGCCGCTTCGTACTGCTTCAGTTCCCGGTGGGAGTCGGCAAGATTGCGGTGATAAATCGCGTAAGAGGGTTTCGCAGCGATTGCCTTGCGATATTCTTCTTGCGCCGACCGGTACTCGTTATTGTAAAACTCAAGATTTCCTATTCGATTGTGATAGTCGGCAGCATAGTCATCGCCGATGATTCTGAGGATTGCCGCATAAATTCTTCTTGCGCCCGCCGTGTCCTTGCGTTCTTCGTAGTAGGTTTCGGCTAGGGATTCCAACGCGTCTTTGGGCTCCGGAATCTCTTTGTCGGAAGCGAGAGTCTCTTCGAGAATCTGCTCGGCCTCGGCAAATCTCTCCATCTGTGCCTTGATCATTGCCAACCTGGTTCGCAAGGAGCCCTCGCGTTCCGGCGACCGCTCCAGCGCCCGTTTGAACCAGTCTGCCGCTTCATCCCATCGCTTCTGCCGTTCACGCAGATCGCCAAGGCCGTTATATCCATCGAAGGAGTTTGGCGCTGCCGCTATTGCCTTTAGGAAATTTGCCTCCGCGTTCGCCCACTGCTCTCGCTCGATGTCGTAATTCCCCGCGTACATGTGCGCGTCCGGCCTTGTCGGATCGAGCTTGGCCGCCTTTTCATACCACTGGTAGGCTTTCTCGCTCTGTTTGTTCCGCTTATACACCTCTCCCATGTCCAGGTAGATCTGATACTCGTCCTGCGGATTCACCACGATGATCTTGTCCAGCAGGGAAGGGAGGGACGCTTCACACGCGCCGAATCGTTTGGGATTTCCATAAACCTTGATCAATTGGATGTACGCGTCACTATCACCGGGTGCCGCGTCGATTCCCCTGTTGCACCACTCCTCAGCACCGGTTGAATCGCCGAGTCTTTCGCGATAGTCCGCCACTCCCGCATATCCCGTCGCTTTGCGAGGGGATGATTCGATCGCGCTCCGGTAGAGACCCTCGGCTTTCTCACCGACTCCCTGTCCCAGCCAATAGCCTGCGGTCGCGCACAGCACACGCCCATCATTGCGGGCCAATTCACTCGCCGCCCCAAGCAAGCGCAGGCCCCTTTCCCGCCTTCCGTAGAGATTAATCTGGATCTCGGCAACCGTCGCGAGCAATTCCGCGCGCACGCTTTTTGGAACAAACTTCGCTCCAGCCAGCCCGGCGATGGCTTCGCAGGTTTCCATCCAACGGCCCTTGCCAAAGAGCGGGGCGGCTTTCCTTATCTTCTCCGTCAGCGAGGCGTTGCCTGCCGAAAACACCAATGGCGCCTCGCACAAGCGCACGCTCAGCCAGAACCGGAACACAGCGACCGACCGGGCGAGCGAGGTGACCCACTTCTCCCAAGCGACGTTTGGTGAATCTTTCAGTAAAGCCGTGACACTCGCGATCTCTGATTCCGCCAGGTGTTGTTGGAAGGAGCTGCGGAAATCGATCAGCTTAGCCTGCATCGTTGGCGTTCGGCTCTTTGCGACCTCTCCATCAATGGCATCCCACAGATCGAACGCGTCGTCTCTTGCGGCGACCCCGCGTATCGACTCCATTGCCCGCACGCCGGCCTCCCGCTCTTCTCCGTGCTTCTCGAGCGAGGCCACCCACGCGTCAATCAATTTCGAGATATCACAAGACGAGTTCATGGGTTATTGCCCCAACCGGACATTGAGCGATGATTGCGGCTGCACTTCGGGTGCGTGCGGCCACCTTTCGTAGAATCTTTGCACGATCACATCCATATATTGGTCGCTAGCTTCACCTTTGATTTTGCCGGCCTTTTGAATACGTTTCGAAAAATCCGCCTCGCTAATCGGTGCGCTCAAGCCGTCCTCAAGAATGCGCACTTCTCTAAAGTAAGCCGGATTGCCGGAGATGCCTTCGAGAACGTAAGCCTGGTCCTCAGGCTTCAATAGCCGCTTCAGTTCCGCGGTCTGCGCGAATTGCAAAGTCGGTAGCGCGTGTGTCGGTGAAACGGGGATTGATGACTTTTCAAGATCGGGGCTGGAGGGGGATGACGCGACGATAAACTTATCCCCTTCGGTTGGACTGGCAAGACTCTGCGGAGCTGAACCTGTCTTTGCAGCAGCGGCTTTGCTGGGTTTGCTCTGCTCGGAATAGGCGCTCAAGATGAGGTCGAACGCATCGTTCTGTTGCCCCTCCTGGTAGCCGTTTTCGCTGCGAATAAACTCATCGTCGAACACGGCATAGAAAGCTTCGAAGCCGGGGGACGAATTCTCTTTCTGGACATATTTTCTGAGCCGAAGAACCATCGAATATCGGGCTTTTTCTTTCTTTTGGTTTAGCCACGCCTCAAAGGCATCGATAAACTCCACTTTCCTCTGGTCGGTTCGTTTCGTCTTCTGCCATATAGGCCAATTTATCCCCAGTCTCAGTCCCGACAAGCGGGCGGCGTTGCCGTCCACATTTTGAACACGTTTGAGCAGCTTGGCAGTGCTCTCGACTCGGTGGTCCAGAGTGCTGTAAAGCTGCGCGGCTTCAATGTACTCGTACGGTATGTCTACGGTGCCATTCTCCAGCAGGTCCAGGAGATGCGCCGTGAAGATTCCATTCTCTTTTTCATCCCATTCCCAGGAACTCTGGTCCGCCCGGCAGGAGGCGATCAAGCATCTCGCCTGTCCTTCGCCGAGATTGGTAGGCACAACATACGTTCCTGCATCTCCCTTTGATTCCGAGATTTGGTAAGCTCCCGAGTGGCACGCGTCCAGAAAAACGACCAGCCGGTCCGTTTTCAGTTTTTGAACGAGTTTCTCGAACTCCCAATTCGGAAGGGCGGTTGATGCAAGTTTTTCGCGCTCCCCATCGTAGGTCACAAGATATTGGTCGCCATCCTCGGGCATGCCGTGACCGGAAAAAAAGATGAAGACCAGCGGCTGATTGGGCGCAGAAGATTCGCACACCCTCCTTAACTCTTTAAATGTCTCTCTGATATTCGCGGCCGTGGCATCCTCGTCCAGGAGCGTGTGCACGTATGCTTCATTAGCAACTTTTTTTTTGAGAAAGTCGGCAAAGTTTTTGGCGTCCTTTGCCCCATACTTCAAATTGGGGATTCCACCCTGCTTCGGCGCCTCCCCCTTTTCGTAGCCGTGCTTGTATGTGGTGATGCCGATCACCAGGGCGACGGTCGGCTCGGTAAAGAAACTTTCGTGTTGTGCCTCAATCCCCATTCCTGCGTATCCCTGTTATTCAGTTTGATTTTGAGAAGATTCGTTTACCCAGAAACCGCTATCTTTTTCGGGGGCTTCAGGAAAAACTCCGCATTTTCCCATTCGGAATGATTGATCTTGAAAAAGGCCTTGAATTCGCAATCGATTGACTTTATTCCTTTGTCGGTCATGATCACCGGGTAGAACACGACGTCATTGCGAAGACTCTCTCCCGTGTGCATGAACCAACGGCAAAACGGGTTCCCCATCCCAAAGGAATCCACCACCTGGCTCTTCAATTCATAGTGGAAGGAGACCACAAAATTCGTCTCCAGTTTCGCCTTCGCGGCAGCCTCTACCGAGGCCTGCCCCAGCGGTATCTGCGGAAAACCAAAATCGAATTTTCCGGTTACTCCGATGTCCGCGCTCCCTCCCAGTTCCAGGATTTTCTTGGTCTGCGGTCCTGGCAGCATGGAATACGTCGACACGTTCGCGGTCTTGAAGGAGACTTCAAACTTCAGCGCCTCGAATTTTTCCTCGTCGTTCGGAACGATGTAAGCTCCGCACCTCATGATGTAGAAGTTGGAGTTCGCGCGGGCCTTGATAATGCCTTCCAGTTGCGTCCCCTGCGACTCCGCCACCGCCCGCAAATCCGTAAGAAACGGGCTTCCCTGATATCCAAACTCACTCTTCAGATTTTCGATTTCCGGCGGCGCTTTTCGATTCTTCTTCCATAGGTCGAAGATTCCCTTCGCTCCTCTGCCGGAATCCGCGCTCGCAAGAATTTCGATCTCTTTGGTGCTGAATCCCTCGTTCTGCAGATCCGGCCGGATCTTTTCCTTGAAATCGTATTCCTGTTTGGTCGGTGGTTGTAAGATCATCGTTGATGACTCCTGACGATTCCCGATTCTGGGAGCATTAGCGACGCGGGTCGGAAACGGCAGAAGGAAACGGACGCTCGCGACCGTCTATTGAACATTCATCGCAAGAAGCCCGGACTCAGGAATCTCGCCGGGGAGACGGCGAAGTAAGGACTAATAGGTGCTAGATATACTTTAATTGCCTTGCAGTCAACTGATTTTTTGCCACATTGGTAAAGTTCCCCCAATAGAATCGCCCTACGTAGAAAGGATTCTTGAGAAGCCAAGTTTGACCGCTATTCCGAAAATGGGCCCGCACTTCAATTCGCGTTTTCCCTCTTCGCTCCTTTGGAAGGGTTCACGATGACCATAACCGTTTACTGTAGGGTCGATCCGGTGTGCAGTAAGCTCACGGCGCGAGCGGCACATGAGCAGCAATTTCAAATTTCACAATCGCTCGAATTTTGCTCTCGATCTGAATGTAGCGGGCAACCTTGATAGGCGGCAGAGCGCTGTAGAGCTTGGGCAAATACGCCTTCTTGAGTTCCAATTCGGCGGTCTCGATGGACACTGCGCCATCGGTCAGCTCTTTCGCCTTGGCATCGGTGAGCGTCTTGTTGTTGTAGTAGTCGGCATACGTTTCAATGAGCTTGTTGAGTCGGTCATTCAATTGATCCAAGTCCTTCTGATACGCATCGTAGATGGGCCAGAAGGCTTTGGCCTCAGACTCGGTGAGGCCCATGTTGTTGGCCACCACCAGCTTCTTGTCGGCCTTAACTTTCTCTTCCAGGATTTGCATGTTGTCGGCGGGCTTGTCTTGCGCGTTCACGGCGTACACTGTGAACGTCAAAACCATTGCCCAGCTTGCAGCGACAATCAACTTTCTTGCCGTTGTGCTCTTCATTCTCGTTCGTCTCCTTTATCTTTCTTGCTGCTGAAACTCGAGCGATCAATCACTGGTGGACTGATTGCGTCCTTTACACAACGAAAGCCAAGATGGTTTGTTCCCGTGCTGACTTCGCCTTTGCCGCGCGTGCCGACGATGTAGCGCGAACAATATTGATCGGTGCAAAGGAAGGAACCTCCGCGCTGCGCTTTTTTCCTTTCCGTCGGTTCGGAGGATCAAAGGAAGAGGCAGGACCTTGCGGGTTGTGCGCGACGCCTCCCAGCGCGACGAGTCGCGCATAGTAGTCCGGGCGATACCAATCGTTCGTCCACTGCCAGACGTTGCCGGCCATGTCATAGAGGCCGTAGCCGTTCGGCGGATAGTGTGCGACCGGGCCGATGCCAATGAAACCGTCTTCCCCTTTGTCCGCGGCCTTTATCGGATGCGTGACTTTGGTCGACAGCCCAATCTTAAGCAACTAGTAAAATTGACAGCTGTCAAAAGAACAACGAAACATGAAACTTCAGACTGGACAGTGCGTTTTCACTCCGACATTTCGGTGTCCTGGTGGATCGGCGGTGCTTACATCCTGAAGCTGTTGCGCCGACTCAAGTTGTCACCACCCTGCATCGCTGCATACGCCGCGGCACATCCGTAACTGACACACCGATAAGGCCCCTAAAATTTCGAACTCAAACCTACGAACCAGAAGGTCGGGAGTTCGAGTCCCCCGGGCGCGCCTAAGACCATTCGCCCGCTACGCTACGTTATAGGCGCAGTTCAATTGCGAGTCCGATTTGTCGCATGTTTGACACAAACTCTCCGAGAAAAGTTCTAAGAGCGTCTCCTTGGGCGAGCCAACTTCTTCTCGTCACGGTTTCCACTCCATGTTGGCCGAAGAGAATCTCAACCCTACGCAGAAACGTCCGTCCGCTAAGGTCTCGCAATAGACCACTTTCGCCTGCACACGAATCTCGCCTGAGCCTAAAGCAAGGCGCGGCTCCTCTTCAGGTTGCCATCGACGCCTAGTCGCGATGCGAGCTCCATGAGAGCTTACATTCACGGTCATAGCCTGTTCGACAACGTTCTGTTTTTCCGCGGCTACAAGGCATACTGGGATTGCCATCGTGACGCGCTTTTCATTTCTTCCTTCCAAGCGCATTGGCCAAATTTCTCCGGGGGGGACGCCCCTACCCGTGGCACGGGCGCCAGTATTGTTAACAGATCGCCATCACACGATTTTCTGCGTCCTCCGTTTTTTCGCATACATGGCTTTGTCCGCTTGCACCATGAGCTCACCAAGCGTAACGGCGCACTTGGGATCGAACCGCGCCACTCCAACCGAGAGCGTCAACGGGTAACGCGATTCAGTTGCACTCGCTTTTTTCAAATTCTTCTCCAGCCGGCGGAGGAGAACTTCCTGGGTTTGATTCGATGTCTCCGATGCCAGCGCCACAAACTCATCGCCGCCGAGACGAGAAAGAATGTCGGAACCGCGGAAGGATTGTTCCAGAACGTCCGCTACCCGAATGAGTGCCAAGTCTCCTTCGTGATGACCATACGTGTCATTTATTTTTTTCAGGTTGTCAACGTCACAAAACAATAGCAGGAGACTCTGGCCATTGCGCTGGGCCATTTTGAGCTGCTGGGTCGCAGCCGCAAAAAATCCGCGTCGATTGAAGAGGCAGGTCAGATCGTCCGTGAGGGCGAGATAGCGCAATTCTCTATCGAGTAGAGCTTGCTTAACAGCGACCCAAACTGCGGGGTGAGTTGCCAACCTCATGGTCTGCGTGTCCGGGTGATCTGATTTCAAAAGCTTGGAGATCTCGTCCACTTCCTGCAATATCTGGCCAAACTCGAAATCCGCGGCCTGCAAAGCGGAAGAAAGGTTTTCTGCAAGGACGTCTTCCACGGGGCCATTCTTCCGGCCCATGGCTATGACCTTGCGGTTGGGTATCTGCCTCGGCGAACCTGCTATCAAACGAGCTACCTGCGAATCCTTCTCTGTGTGCAACTCTGGTGTGGACATCGCCCTTCCTCCAAGCTCCTTTAAAGAGCTTCCCCACTGCTTGCATGCACATGGTTCCATTGATCCAAACAGCTAACAAGCGGGTAAGGCCCGTACAGTCGGCGCAGGTGATTCCCCTAGTGGTTCCGTACAATGGGGAACTCAGGAAGGCCCGAAAGAAAACCCATCTCCTAAATTCTTGCAATAATTCGGCTCGTACTAAGGTATTTACCTGAACTCGATTGCGGGGGTTCCCTTGCTTGAGAAAGTGGGTGAGTTTTGGTATTTGTTTTAGAATTTTGTGGGGAATCCAGGCAGTTCGTCCGTAGCTGCATATCGCTGAGAGCAAGGAGAATGGGTTCATGACCAAACGAGAGGTCACGTCTAAAGATTCGCGGACGGGTAGCAATCCAGGGGCAGAATTAGTAGTGAGCGGCGAAGCACCGTCAGAACTTCTTCGAGAGCTCGTGGCGCACCTACGTCAAAACCGCACGCAGTTGCGCGAGGAATGGGTGGTGCGCATCTCGGAGACGCGCCTGCTTACTGCAATGACCAAGGAAGAGATCTTCGCGGAAGCGACCTCGGTGTATGACAGCTACGTGGAAGCTCTGGAAACCGAAGCATTCGAAGCACTGCAAGCCTACGCGCGCAACCTGTCAGAACGCATCATTCCGCGAGGCGTTGAAACGCACGAGGTCGTTGGCATTGTTCTCTTGCTGAGAGACGTGCTAGCACGCTCCCTATTCGCCAAGTACCAGACAGACTTTAAGAAATTGAATCGCATCCTGGATGCGTATGAGCCTGCCGCCAACCGTATCGCGAACACGGTGGCCGTAGGATTCGTGCAAGAGCGCGAGCGCGTCATCCGTCAGCAGCAGGAAGCGATTCGCGAACTCTCCACGCCGGTGCTTCAGGTTCGCGAGCGATTGCTGATTCTCCCCATCATCGGTGTGATCGATCCTCAGCGCGCCCGCCAGTTAACAGAACAACTGCTGCGGGGAATCCGCACGAACCGCGCAAAGGTCGTGGTGATTGATATTACCGGTGTGGCGGCGATGGACGTTACGGTTGCGAATCACCTGGTCCAAACGGTGGAAGCTTCCCGGCTGCTTGGCGCCACGGTGATCGTCACAGGCCTTTCCCCAGAGATTGCGCAAACCCTGGTAACGATCGGAGTGGATCTTGGGAAGATGAACACGGTCGGCGACCTGCAAGGCGGCATCGAGCAGGCTGAAAGACTGTTGGGATATAAAGTCGTGACCTTGGCCGAACCTCGCCAATCTTAAAGGGAGAAGGGCTACTTGGAAGTCCCAATTCTGAAACAGGGAGAGGTCCTGATAGCCACCTTTCAGGCAGCCCTCTCGGACGCGGACCTGGAGCACCTGCGGCGGGGTCTGGTGCAGCAGGTAGTAAAGTTCCGGTCGCGTGGCGTCATCGTGGATGTGACAGCGATGGACGTGATGGATTCGTTTGCGTCGCGGACGTTACGGGAGATTGCCCACATGATCCGGCTGCGAGGCGCTGAAACGGTTATAGTCGGAATCCAGCCGGAAGTGGCATTTGCAATGGTCCAGCTGGGGCTGACACTGGAAGGCGTTGCCACAGCGCTGGACTTGGAGGAAGGTCTGGCTTACTTGATTCAAAAATTCAAGAACATAGACTGAGAGAGACATAGTGAGGGCCGGGGAAATCCGGGTGGCCATCAACTCGGACCAAGACATAGTGACAGCCCGTCAGAAGGGGCGCGCCCTCGCAATTGAACTCGGTTTTTCTACAGGCGATGCCACACTCATTGCCACCTCCATTTCCGAACTCGCGCGCAACATTGTGTCCTACGCGCGCAAAGGTGAAATCATCTTGAAAGCGGTGCAAGGGTCGAGCCGGCTGGGCATCTCGATCGTCGCCTCCGATCGCGGCCCCGGAATTTGGGACATCCGTCAAGCTATGAAGGACGGTTTTTCGACTTCTGGAAGCCTTGGGCTTGGACTGCCCGGAGTGCGGCGCTTGATGGACGAGTTTGAAATTGACTCCGAACCTGGTCGCGGCACGATCGTAACGGTGAAAAAATGGAAACAATAAGCGTGCCGCTGGTGGATTGCGGAGTGGCGAAGTTCGTTCTTCCCGGCGAGCATGAATCAGGCGATCGCCATCTAGTTTGCCGTTCGGGAAAGGGAATCCTGATTGCTGCGCTGGACGGAATTGGGCATGGCGAAGAGGCTGCAAACGCTGCAGAGGGGGCAATTTCCATTCTTAAAGAGAACGCGGATGAACCAGTAATCTCTTTGGTAGAGCTCTGTCACGAGAAACTTCGCTCCACGCGTGGAGTGGTCATGAGCCTTGCTTTCATTGATCTGGAACATGGCCTGATGACGTGGCTCGGTGTTGGAAATGTGCAAGGAGTCTTGATGCGCGCGGGCGCTCAGAAGGGAAGCGTACAGGAAGTGCTGCTCTTGCGCGGGGGAGTCGTCGGTTCGCAATTGCCTGCCTTGCAAGCCGCCGTGCTGCCGATTGAGAAAGGGGATACGCTGGTATTTGCCACGGACGGGATTCGCGTCGAATTTGTGGAAGGACTTTCCTCCCGCGAAGCCCCACAGCGGGCCGCCGATAAGATTCTCAAACAGCATAGCCGGGGAAACGACGACGCGCTAGTTTTGGTAGTAAGGCTGATTGGGGTTCGCGCATGAAGGCCGCAACCAAACAGAAAACGAAGTTGGCACCAACCTTCGAAGAAGAATACCGTTCAGCGTTTGGCGAATGCACCCAGCGCGGCGGCGAGGCCGCTCTAGGACGCGCCTATGAATTGGGACGCCGCGCTATCAACGAGAAAAAGAGCCTCATGGAAATCGTTGCCCTGCATCATCAGGTTCTGTACAAGATGCTCGCCAACGCGCGGGGACCGCGCCAACAGGAATTGCTGGCAGCCGCCACCGAATTCCTGGCGGAGGCCCTTTCTCCCTACGAGATGGCGCACCGCGGAGTTCAAGATGCGATTGCGGCTCTCCGGCGGCTCAATGAGACGCTGGAGGAAGAGATTAAGCGCATCGCCCATGCCGTGCACGATGAGGCCGGGCAACTTCTGGTAGCCGTGCATCTTGCGCTGGCCGACGTCGCGCGCGAATTGCCGGATCCTCAAAAAGAGCAGCTCGGACAAATCAAAGAATTGCTCAATCAGGTTGAAAAGCAATTACGGCAGTATTCTCATGAGCTTCGCCCAACGATCCTCGATGACCTTGGCTGGATTCCTGCGATTCGCTTCCTAGCGGAGGGAGTTGCAAAGCGTGCCAATCTCAGTATTCAAATCAAAACGACAGTTTCGGGCAGGCTGGCTGGCGCCGTGGAAATAGCCCTCTACCGCATTGTTCAGGAAGCGTTGACTAACGCGGCGAAGCATTCGAAAGCGAGTCAGGTACAGATTCAGATCGGCCGAAAAAATGGCGCATTTTGCTGCTCCATTGAAGACGATGGAGTCGGTTTTGATGTACGGGCAACCCAGTCAAATTTCAAGCGAAAGGGCCTCGGCCTGATCGGAATGCAGGAACGCTTGAATGGAATCGGAGGAACGCTGTCTATCGTTTCGTCGCCTGGAAAGGGCACGCGACTATTGATCCAGGTTCCCGCGGAGGTTTCAAATGCGAATTCGCATCGTACTGGCTGATGATCACGTCCTCGTGCGCCAAAGCTTGAAGTCCTTACTGGAACGCGAGGGATTTCAAGTCGTTGCCGAAGCCTCCGATGGACAACAGGCTCTTCGCGACGTGGCGTCGCTCCAGCCCGACGTTGCCATCATGGATATCAGCATGCCCACGATCAATGGGCTGAATGCCGCACGGGAAATGAGCCGCTCCTCTCCGAAGACCAAGACTATTCTCCTCACGCAGCATGACGAGAGTCAGTACATTCGTGAGGCGCTGGAAGTGGGTGTGAAGGGATACGTGCTGAAAAACCAGGTAGCTAACGATTTGCTGGTTGCCATCCAACAGGTTACGCGGGGCCAGGTCTATTTGAGCCCAGGTGTGTCCAGCGCCGTCATTGAGGCATATCAATCCAAGTCGGAGAAATCCAAGAACCCTTTGACGCTGCGGGAGAGGCAAGTACTCCAATTAATCGCGGAAGGGAAATCAACCAAAGACGTTGCATCATTGCTTGGCGTCAGCGTGAAGACGGCCGAATCACACCGCACGAGACTCATGCAAAAACTGGATATTCACGAAACAGCAAGCCTCGTGCTCTACGCCGTGCGTCACGGTATCGTTCAGCCTTGATCCCTCCCGTCCAAAGGCTTTGTTCGGACGTACTACTCGTTCTCGCGATCGTAGATGAGCGCGTTGTGGGATCGTAAATCAGTAAGATAATTGAAGAGGTATTTTGTGGCGCTGGGGCACCGCGAAGAGAATGTCGAAGACTTGAGGCAGAGGGTCTCGGTCAACGGACAGTGGAGAAATTCGGCCCTTGTGATATTGAAACGGAGCGTAGCCAAACTTGGCAAGAAAAGATGAAACGGAGACGGCACTATTGCGGCCTCGTCCCGAGCTTGGACCTCGAACTTCGCACCAAATTGGGGCCGCGTGCGAACTGCGAAGGTAGTTTTCCATGCCACGGACGGTCTGTTCTTCATTGCCCTCAACATCTATCTTGATAAGCCGAATGGAAGAGGGATTTAGATCTAGTTCGGAAAGCATGGCGTCGAATGTGGACACCCGCACGGGAACAACATTCTTGTATTCAGATTTGCTCCAGCCACCCTCCGGCATTACCAAAGAGCTGCTCCCGGAATTTTCTTCTCCCGACACGTAGAAATTTGTTGTGCCGCACGAGTTGCTGAGCGCGCAATCCACGGTCTTGCAGAATACCGAAACATTTCGGTTCAGGAAGGAGTAATGAACGGGTTCCGGCTCGAACAAAAGAGTTTCAAATCCTGTTTCGCGGGCCAAGAGGCTATACAAGCCGAGATTTGCACCTATATCCACGAATACAGCGGAAGGCGAAGCGAGGCGTGAAATGACTGAAAACAGATCGGAATTGCGATAGCCGTTGAGAAGATTGTACGGGGCGTAATAGAGAAGACGTTCAGCAGGATTGGCAAGGTTGAGACGAAGAGTCCGGGATCCAATACGAATTGAGGCTTCCTTGGGCTTTTTAGAATCGGTGAACAAATGATCGCAAGCAGAAAGCAGGAGCTGTTTGCGCCTGCCGCTGATGTTTATTTTGAAACCAGTAGAGCCAACTAGCGTCCGTGCAAAAGCAGGGTATTGCATTTTTATCTTTCCAGGCCAGAGTGTGACAGTGCAACTCAGTCAAATTGGAGTTCAAAGAAATCGCTTGGCTCAGCGGGAACGGAGGAGCGCTGGTTTTAGTTTGCTTACAACGTCGCGCGTACGCCTGCGAAGGGGACGGGGCAATATCCACATCGCGAGAAAAACACACAACTCGCGAAAACGAGTCTCGCCGTAGCGCATAAGATCAGAAGCAATGCGTGGAATTGCAGAAAATGCCTTTGCATCAGCCGCTTCTGGCGTCACGTTATTCACCAGAAAGCCGGAGAAGGAGCGCGGCGTGAACAAGCCGCGGTTCTCATGCGCCCATGAAAGGGAATAGCGCCAATTGCTTTTGCTGCTTACAGTGGTGCGATTCTCTTCAATGAAAAGCCGCACTAGAATCTCATCCACAAACAGAACACGAAAGCCGGGAAGCTGTGCGACGCGAAGCAGCCAATCCGTGTCCTGATGCTTAAGTTGGCCGGGACGGAAGGGGCAGCGAATGAGAAGCTCCTTCCTGGAAAAGAAGGTAGAAGTTTGAATGGAACGTTCACCTCGAAATAACGAATCGCGAATTAGGAGATATTCACTGAGGGGTTCTTCCGGACTGGGCAGACGTCGGGGCCATTCGTATTCGACACGAGGAGTCTTCGCCAAGACTCGACAACTCACAAGAAAATGTTCGCATTCCACGCTTTGAGCCAATTTCCATTGCAGTTCGATTTTGCGGTGCAACCATTCATCGTCATCATCGAGAAAAGCTATCCATTGGCCACGAGCAAGCCGTACCCCGGTGTTACGCGTCTCAGAGCCACCAACTCTTCCTGGCAAAGGAATCACGCGAAGACGCGGGTCCTCTATTTTGGAGAGAGCTTCCTCGGTTGTGAAATCAGGCCCATCGATTACGACGATCACTTCAAGTTCATAAATACTTTGAGCCAGTGCGCTTTGAACGGCACGGAGCATAAGCGCGGGCCGCTGCCAAGTAGGGATGATGATGCTAACTAAAGGAGATACGGGAATTTGAGAAACGCTCATGAGAAAGCAACTCACTTGGAATTGATGGCGGAAGTGTATAACTCTTCAAGAAGTCCACACTGATGGTGCAGATCGAATGATTGTTGCGTTCGTTCTCTCGCGGCCGCGCTCAGCCGGTTCCACAGCGTGCCGTTCTGAAGGAGTTCAATGATGAATTTTGCAAGCTGTCGCCAGTCTCGTTCGGGGGCCAGGAATCCGCTAGCTCCGTGGGCGACGGCTTCTGGAACTCCGCCGCTCGCAAAACTAACCACTGGGGTTCCCACTGCCTGCGCCTCGATGAACACCATGCCGAATCCTTCGGCATCACCCGAACGGGCAATAATGCTGGGGACGCAAAAAACCCGCGCGCGGTTCATCCAGGCTCTTACCTCAGACACCGATTGAGTTCCGAGAAAAGAGAATTTGGTCAGACTTTTCTGGGCCATTTCGGTCAGTTCCTCCCGTAAGGGCCCATCTCCAATGACAACAAGCTCGGCGTTGGGGACGGCACTTTGCACCTGTTTCATGGCTCGAATCAGAAACTCACAGCCTTTTTTTTCGACGAGGCGCGCGACAAAGAGAACGGCGTCTTTGCGCTCGATCGCGGGATCAGGAGAAAATTCTTTCGTGTTAACACCGATGTAGTGGACAACGATTTTGTCCTTTGGGAACCCTTGCTCTTCCAGACAATTTGCGATGAATCGGGACACGGCGATGATGCGAGTCGCTTTCTTCCCTATTTCGTTGCGACGGCGAAGGTAACGTCGCCCGGAAGGTGTTTCGCTAATGGTTTTGCTGTCCGCAGTTGCATCCCAGCCGTGAAATGTAACGAAGAAGGGTAATTGTTTGGCGCGGACCAACGGAAGAATATGCGACGCATCCCGACCGAAGTGGGCATGTATCAGGGTAGGCGAGACAGCACACACTTTTTTGCTTAGAACCGAAGGCAGCGCGCCGAATTTCAACATATATTCCCTGCAATATCCCAAAGGACCACCAGAATTCAACACGTAGGTGCGGTCAGCAGGAAGAGCCAGACCGTTGCCATTCTCTGACCGCAATCCCACATAGAAGGATTGAAAACGCTGCAACCCCTCGCCCTGCGCCCGAATAAACGTCTCCGAAGAAGGGAGAAGGTGATCCCGATAGACGATGACGTTTGGTTTTTGTTCTACGAGCACAAGAGTATGATCTGTATCTGAATCTAGCGGCCGGAGCGCAGAACTTCGAGTGAGCGCTTGACGCCGTAAGCCACCGAACGCCAGTCTTTGAATTCTCTCCGACGCAGTTTGCGCCATGCGGTGACAAACAAACCGCCTCGCCACATCCACTGACGCCTACGCCGCTGCGCATCCGTGTGTCTTTTTTCCAGCCATGGAAATGAGCGGACCGTAGAGCTTGGTTTTGGGGCGACTCCAAAAGTCAGGATGTAGGCGAGACGCGAATGGTCCGAAGAATTCGGGCCGGCGTAATGAAGCGTACGAGGATGGTGAATCGTGCAACCGCCGGCAGGCAGGTTGCATGGGACAGCGGCCTGCGCGTCAAAATCAACTTCGCATTGCAGCGCATGAGCTCCCGAATCGCCGCAGGGCGAGCCGTGCTTCAAAACACCTGCGAGGTGTGATCCGGGAATGAACTGCAGGCAACTGCTATTGGCATCGGCGTTCTGCATCGGAATCCAAACCGTAAGTTCGTTGTATTCAAAACGCGGATCGCGAGATGCCTCGTCCTGATGCCAGGGGGTGGACGTTCCTGTTTTTGCCTTCTTCAAGATAGCGAAGTCCCACAAGCAGCGGGCGTCTTCACCAAGCAACTGCCTGGCAATGGAAAGCGCATCCCTAAAGCATTGGGTTCGATGGAGATTTGGAGCAAAGTTCATCGGATTATTGAGTTGGAAGGAACTTCCCTCCGGCTTATGGCTCTCGCCCCCCAGTAGGTCTACGCGCGCGCCTTCTCTACTGCCAACCTGCTTTTCGAGCAGCGACTCCAGAGTGGCCTTCAGCTCAAGTAGCTCCGTGGAAGCGACGAACTTCTTCAAATAGAGAAATCCATTATTGTGAAATGCTTCGACTTGCTCCCGTGTGAGCGAAATGGATGGCGTTTCAGAGGAAGCGGTTTCTACCTGCGTTGTACATTTCCCATTCGAACAGTGTTTTTCGAAGACTTCGATTTCACTGCTGGCCATTTGAAAACCTCCATCCACAAACGTTGACTGTTACTGCGCTCCCGATTCTTCAAATGCGCGTGCCATCGCGGACCAAACTGGGGATGGCTGCAAGTTTTCGTCCAGCGGTAGTGGACGCGCGCGAGCATTGTCTTTGCGCGGCTTATAGGCGGAAATCCAGGAATAGCGATCAGAGATGCCCCAAGTGAGGACTGCGGGAACCTTGCTCGAACGAAGAACCGCGGAAAGATAATCATAATAAACGTTGGCAACAGCGCGGTCCCGAGCTTCTATGTCTTCCGGCAAATCCGAATCGATTACATCCAGCTCCGAAACAATTACTTTTACGCCTAGATCAGTAACTGTCTGGAGAAAGGAGACAAATTCCGGGTTATTGAACGTTGGAGATGTTCCCGGAAGATGAGACTGTAATCCAACCGCGTGTATAGGAACGCCCCGACCCAAACGCAATTTCAAGTTCTCAATCATCCGTTCCCGCTTTGCCTGCGCCCAATCCTCGCGAGTCTCCAAATGATTTTCATTCCACACCAGCATGGCGTTTGGGTCGGCCTCGGCGGCGGCGCGAAATGCGTCATCAATGTAATCCGGACCGACAAGATTGACCCATGGTTTGCTCCGAAGTCCATAAGGACGGTTTTCGTTCGGGTCCAATGCCTCATTGACGACGTCCCAGGAATGCATTTTCCCTGAATACCGGCCACAGACAGTGGAAATGTGGTTGATCATGAATTCCCTTGCGTTCTGATGCGTAACGTGGGAATCGAACCATTTCGGCAAGGACTGATACCAGACGAGCGGATGGCCACGGAATTTCATGTGATTTTGATCCGCAAAGTTATGCAGCCAGTCGACCGGTTGGAAGTTAAAAGATTCTGGCGTAGGCCGTAATGTGTCCCATTTCAGTTCCACTTCTGGAACGAGAATGCCGGACTGGCTGGTTAACGAAGCAGCGAAGCTGGGGTCTGAAGAGAGATGTGTTTTCGTTGCTGCCGCCCCGTAAACAAATCCGTGGCGGTGTGCGATCTCTTTGAGCGAACTTTCTTCCGGGGAGGGAGAACATCCGGAGAGCATGCTTAGAAGTGATGTGGTTCCGCTAATACAGTAGGGAACTGCGGCGACGGCGGCTGAAATGCCCGACACAAACCTTCGCCTTGAAAAAGGTGCATTTGGCATGAAGCTTTCCTACTGGTTTGTCGAAGAAACCTTGCCCGCTGAAAATCGCGATTTAACGAATTCATGTAAAACTGGGCCCGCCAAGGACCACGGTTCAACGAGGTACCTTTGCCAAAGGCGGCTTGGTTCGCTCGAAAGGCGAAATGCCCATTCAAGACCCGCGCGGCCAGCCCAACGCGGCGGCATAGGGACAGCACCAGCGACATAATCCATCGCAGCTCCGCACGGCAAGATTGCGTTCGCTGTGAGCGCGTCCCGATTTTGATGGATCCAGAATTCCTGGCGAGGCATACCCATGCCGACCATAAGGATTTGCGGTTCATATTCCCTAATCGACCGAATCACCTGGGAGCTTGCTTCACTATTAGGTTCGACCGAAAAATAGCCGTGCGCGGTGCGAATCTGCAAATCAGTGTGTTTACGACGGAGAAGATCCGCTCCGCGTTCGGCGACACCCGGGGCGGAGCCCAGGTAGAAGATGCGCCATTTCTGCCGAGCGGCGCGTTCCATCACCGAATCCATCCAATCAACGTAGGTAATACGATGACTGCGTTTTGCTTTGTAACCAAATAACCGCGCAAGTGCTACGAGCGGCATGCCATCGATATGGCACCACTCCACTTGCGAATGAAAAGCTTTCAGCAAGGGTTCACGCTGGAATAGATAGAGGCTATGAAGATTGTGATTTGCAATCACAGCTTTCTGCCTGTTTTCAATAATGTCCGCCACAACGTCAGTCAGTTCCGGCATTGTCTTCAAGTTCACGCGTATGCCCAAAAAAGAAGCCTGATCGCCGTGTTCCAGCAAATTCTTCAATTCAGTTTTTGATTTGATCGCCATTTCAGGCTGCTAAAACAGATTCATAGAGGTTGATATAGTGCGGAGCGACTGCATCCCAAGAGCATTTCGCGGAAGCACGTCTCGCGTTCTCACCCATTGTCGCCAACGTGCTCGCGTCGAGATTCAACAATGTGCGGAGCCCTCGCGCTAAAGATTCAGGATGGCCATCCACCAAATAGCCCGATTTTCCCTCCTCGATAATTTGAGGGTGAATTCCGACCTTAGTGACGACGGGAACCGTGGCGCTACTCATCGCTTCGATTGTTGAGAGGCCGTATCCTTCGTAACTCGATCCGCAAACAAACGCGTGTGCGTTTTCAAGCATTCTCTGCATCCTGTCCGCATCCATTTGTCCTACGAATTGAATTCGCTCGGCCACTCCAAGGTCATTGGCCAATTTCTGGAGCTTTGACACCCTGCCGTCCTGATCGGGCCCGATCCAGACCAGCTTGGCATGTGGATGAGTCTTGCGCAGTTCGGCAAAAGCGTGAATCAGACGATCGATTCCTTTATTTTCCGCGACTCGTCCAATACCTAAAATCAGGCCGGGAATTATTTTTTTGGTTAACTTCATGTAAGCACCGATGTCCACGCCGTTACGTACTAAATGCAACTTTTCTTTCGGAGCGATTTTTGAAAAGAGATCGTAGTCCCGGTCGCTAACACAGAGTATAGCTGCCGCCTGCTTCAAAGAGTTCCGAGTTATGGTCTGGAAGTACGCCGATTTAAGACGCGAGAACCAACTTGTGTGAAAAATGCCGCCGTGAGTGCTTAGAATGATGGGGCACCGGTGCAAGAATTGCGACCACGCAAGGAAATCAACGAAGAAATCGACAGCATGAATATGGAGAACGTCGCAATTCTTAACATATTTCAAAACTTGCGGCGCGACCGGATAACGTTTTGAGCCCCAGTGTTTAAGCCGCGAAACGCGGAGACCGTGGACGATCGAATGATCGGGGGCTGTCTCCTCGGTTGTGAATATCTTCTTGAGCGTGAGAATTTCCACTTCGTGGCCAGCGTTCTGCAGCGCATTGCTCAATCCTTCGACCACCGATTCAATGCCGCCGATGGAAGGAAGAAATTGACGCGTAATTTGAAGGATTTTCATTGGTGTTTGGCCGGCGAATTCGGGTGGGATCAGGAGTTTATCTACACGCTGAAAGCAGGCAAACCTTCTTCACTTTGTTCAGTCGACGAAACTGCTTCGCGAAGGAGCCTTTTCTCCAACAAGGCCAAGGAGACGGAAGTCGCGACAAAGGGAATCCACATAAAAGTGCCTAGACGCAACAAATCGCTCTCGTGAGAGTTTTGCAACGTAAAGAACAGGAGGAAAACAAAGGGCCACTGCGACGAACGAACAAGGCCATTGCGAAAGTACTTTAGCCCGAGTCGCATCGAATAAACCAAAGAGCAAAAGAAGAGTGCGAGCCCCACAAGGCCGAGATCAAGGCACAAGTCCAAATAGCCATTCTGAGCGCTGAGAGCGTTCCATCCCGTGGCGACAACCGCGAGCAAGCTTGCCGAAGTATGGACCCAAAAAATTGCATAGCCGTGGCCCAACCACGGCTGTTGCCCGATCGCCTGACCGATGGCCGCCCAAAGGGGAACGCGGCCCGTAAGACTCGTATCGCGGCCCAGCGGCTCAAGGAAAATGTCCGCATTTGTAATTGCAAGAATTACCAGGGCAACGAGCACTGGAACCAGACCAATCCACAAAGGAGCCGTGCTCCTCCGACCTTTCTTCGGCAGGCGCAGGAAACCGCAAAACGCGAGAACAATAGCTAAGGTGATCAATGCTCCCGCCGAACGCGAAAGAAGGAGCAACAAAAACGCCAGGATTAGACACCCATAACGAAGCCACTTGGGAATTTGCACAGGCTTTCCGACGACTATTGCCAGAATTCCGAAAGCCATTTGCCGGCCCAATAAGTTTTTGTGCGAGAACATTCCTTTTAAAGCGCCCTCATGAAGGTCATGTGAGATTCCAAGCTGTGGGGCGAAAACAATCACACAGATGCTGCCCACTACGGAAAAAATCAGGAGCCAGGCGAACAAATTTACATGCTCCTCCAAGCTAAAACGCGAACCTAGGTAGATTGCGAAAAGAGTCGTCATCAACAAGATGATCGCCCGCCTCGCGCTGAAGAACGGGTCATCGGACCACCCCGCAGACAGAATTGCCAAGCCGCATAAAGCGATTGGCCAGGATGCTTCTTTTATGCCCCGCCACACAGATTGCCAATGAGCAAAAATCACGAGTGCAAGGACAGGAAATATGAGGAGCTGCATGAGATAGGAAAACTGATCGAAATGCCATTGGCGCGTCATTTCATTCTCGCCAACATCGCTCGGACTCAGAGCCCCCACGAAATACAACATCGCGAAGAACACATAGATTTTCTCCGGCGTCCCCATGAGTCCGCGGAGTCGTTCAAGAACGTGGCTTCGGGAAAGAACCTGTGTGTGCATGGCTATTTGCCGGCTACGATCCTAGTTCGATCTGTGGGCTAAGCGTATTTTTTGCGTTGCACTCCGCAGTGCGCGCGGTAGTTTGTTGCCTTATCGCAAGCTTAGTGAGGACCAGCCAATTCATTCCGGCTAACAAACCATCTGTGGCCAAACTGGACCATGCCGCGCCGTGCCAGGAATATTTGGGGATCAGGTACAAATTCAGAGCAAAATTTATTCCTGCAGCCACGACTTGAGACGCAGTCCTGTAACGCTGATGGCCTGCTCCCGTCAGCGTGTCGCCCGCACTCAAATGCAAACTGCGAAAAACCGGCAACAAACAGAGCCATCGCAAAGCAGAAATGCTATCGGCAAAGCTTTTACCCACAATAAACGGAATAAGGCCGGCGACCAGGTAAAGCGCTATCGCAGCGAAGATCGCATAGGGCAAAGTTTTGGCAAGGACCTTCCGGGCAAAACCTATGCACTCAGAAACACCGTTCGCACCCTTCTTGAAAAACCGAGGGAGGGCCGCAAAATGGAGTGAACGCATTGGAACGCAACTGAAATCTACCATTCTGTATGCAACGGAATAAGCTCCGTTTGCTTCCGCGAATCCATAGCGACTTAGCATCGTTTTATCGACGTCGTTGTATACGGATGTAGTAGACGACGCGAACGAAAAGCCAAATCCTTCGGCGGCGCTCTTGATAAACAGTTTTGGTTTGAATACTGGCTTACCGAGACGCCATGAAACCACGGCTATAGCGGCAATTGCTGAAATCAAAGACACCCACAAGGAAGCCCATGCCCATTGCCAGGCTGTTGCGTGATGCAGAGTTGAAATAAGGAAGCAAACTGTGATGAGTCGCACGGCACTGGTCAGTGCAATCAGCATCGCCGTGATTCCCATACTCTCGAACGCCTGGAATGCCTGCCCGGCGCATTCGGCTAACTTCGCACACGTGCACTCTCCTATTGCTATGAGCAAAAGGATAGAAGCGCTCTGGACACCGATGAGCAACCCACCTGCGAGTTTCATCACAAGAATGAGCAGAGATCCGATCGCCAGGGTCGTGAGAATTGCATTTCCCCAATATTCGGAGAATTTCCTGTGATCCTGGCTGACATAACGAACCAAAACCATTCCAGAACCGAGTGAACTGTATTGGCTCAAGATGGCAACGAGCGCCGCGGCTCCAACAAAAACGCCGTATTGTTGACTGCCAAGAAGCCGCGCCAGCAGAATGAAATACGCCGCCTGGAGAACGACGCTGAGTCCTTGCCCTATAAAGGTCCAGGCGGCATTTCGGCCGAGCTTTCCTTTTTGGAAATTGGAAAAAACCTTCATGCGGCCTTGCCCAGCGAATCGAGTAGTTCACGATACTGGTACCGGATTTCTTGCCAACGATAGCGTTTCTGGAAAGAGCGATAACCTTCTTGAGAAAGTTGCGTGTGGCGCTGCGGATCCTTTAGCAGCACTTCGATGGCGGCGGCCAATTCACCGACGGAATCGGCAGGAACAAGAATCCCTCCCCCTTGGGCGAAGATTTCCGGAATTCCTCCAACCGCCGTAGCGACGACGGGAAGAGCTGTTGCCATTGCTTCAATGTTGACCATGCCGAAGGGCTCGTTCCAAATGGAAGGACAGCAAAACAGATTCGCACTTCTAAATTCTTTGGCCAGAGCGCGGCCGGATAAGTACTCGCCAAATTCCACATTCGAAGGTTTCTCGCGTTTAAGGCGCCGGAGATAATCTGATTCGTGAGAATCGCCGAAGCCAGTGCTGCCGATGACCTTCCCGGAAACGTTGATTCCTTTTGCTTGCAGAGTTCTCATCGCTTCTATGAAAAGGTGAACGCCCTTTTCCGGCACCAGGCGGCCAACAAACAAAGCAATAGGAAGCGAAAATCGGTTTGTTTCAGGCTTTTCATTGGAGGCCGGAAAAAAAAGAGCTTCATCAGCCCCGTTTGGAATTACTGCGGTCTGAGAAATTGGTACTCCCAGTTCGACAGCCTCAGACTTCAAAAAGGAGCTGCAGAAGACAAACGCATCTACATCCAACTGTTTTAGATAATCTGTCGGCAAGTACGACAGGTGAGAGTTTTGCATGTGCAATAACAATTTGATTCCGAGACGGCGGCATCTAGAACGAAGCGCCAGGGCAAATTCAGGACGATTGTGGATGTAAACGGTGTCGCCCTTCTTCAGTTGGTTCACCAATGGACTGAGAACACGCCTCAGCAGTGCGAGGCGAAGGCGAATAGCTGAATGACTGCGGAGGAGGTGCGCCCATTTCAGATAGCTTCGAAAACCAGAAAGGGCAATGAGTCTCTTTGACGCAAAATTCCAGGAAGTGTCCGCCCATGGACAGACGATCATAGAATCGTCCTCTTCGCGCAGCACATTTGCGGTCCATCGAGACAAGGCGCCGCCGAAGTGTTCGGAGAATGGTTCCGATTCCGTCAGAAGGTGATAGATCATTTGGAACTTCTTATGCTGACTTACGCCGCTCCGGACCCCTTGAATACCGCCGGAATCGTTCGCGCGAGAATTTCGAGATCGAGCCACAGCGACCATTCGTCCAAATACCGGATGTCCAGCTGCATCCACTCCTCAAACGTTATTGAGTTCCGCCCATTAATTTGCCAGAGACATGTGATACCTGGGCGTACGCTAAATCTTCTTCTTTGCCAATCTTCGTTGAAGCCTTGAAAATCCCTGACCGGCAAAGGTCTTGGACCAACAAGACTCATATCGCCGATGAGAACGTTGAAGAGTTGGGGCAATTCATCAATGCTCGTCCGCCGCAGAAATCTTCCCGTCTTTGTAATGCGTGGGTCATCCTTAATCTTGAAAACGGGGCCATCCATTTCATTCTGCTGTTCAAGCTGAGCCATCATCTTTTCGGCGCCGGGAATCATCGTGCGGAATTTGTAGATATTGAACCGCCGTTTGTTCATCCCAATGCGCTCTTGCCGGAAAAAGACTTGTCCCTTAGCCGAGAACTTAATAACAAGCGACACCACGAGAAAGAGCGGAGACAGCAGCACAAGCAGAGTGAATGCGCCGACAATGTCCAGCGCTCTCTTAATCACCATCGCAAAGCTGTCGTGAGCCTCGGTACAGACATGGTAGGCTCCTTCAAATTCTTCGGTGTTCCAATGAGTGCGCTTCAAATCAAAAACATCCGGGTCAAATCGCAAGATGATTCCATGCTGCTGGCACAATCCTGCCACGCGCGAGGCATGCTCATAGAACGAGCGCAGGGGAAAAAACATGGCTACCTCATCCACTACGTTGGCTCGCAGAAATGCTTCCAATTCGGGAAACTCGCACGCGAGCCGAAATCCGGTTTGACGGAAATCCTCAAAACCGTGCCACGGAGAATCCACGAAGCCCAGCAAGCGTGTCCCATGCTCTGGCCGCGCCTGAATTTTTTGTGCGAAGGCGACCGCACGGGAGTTCGTCCCTAAAATCAGCACATGTCGCAAATTCCTTTCGTTACGGCGAAGTTTCGTCAAAGCGTAGCGAAGAATGAGTCTGGAACAAACCAGCAGGTTTGAGCTGATGGCCCAGAACAAAAGAATGAAACGAGGAGTTGTAATGAAGCGAATGTTCGCGGCCGCGCCAATAGCCACAAGAATTGCAGTTGCGAGCGTTGTTGCTTTAAAAATACTGGAGGTTTCCCGTTGTGATTCGTGACGAGACTGATAAACGCCGCAAAGGGAAAATGCCAAGGACCATCCCAACGCAATCAATCCGAAGAGAAAGCAATTCAGAATGGAAACACGAATGGACAGGAATTCCCGCAAGGAGATACTGCCATCAGCGTAGACGACAAGAATAGTCGTAGACGCGAAGGACAGTACCTGAAGCGCGAGATCAAATGCGCGGAGAAGACCTTCCAAGAAACGGCGACGGACAACGTTCACGTGGACTCACTTCCGTTCAAATGGAATCAGAGAATCTGGTAGATCGCTTCCGGGATGGGAAAAGTGCGCTTGTTCAGGACAGCGCCTAACACTGTTACTTCCGCCGTGCGCAGCTGTTCGACAATTTTCAACGCAGATCCGCGACGGGTCGAATTCGCCTCGAGAATCAAGACAATCCCGTCCGTCAGCTGGCCGAGAGTGGCGGCATCCGCGTAGGAATTGAGCGGGGGCGCATCGATAAGCACATACGCAAATTCACCACGAAGATCCTCAATGCGGGTTTTCATGCTTCGGGAGTTCAAAAAGCCGATGGATTCGCGCGTGATCGTGCCGCGAGGCAGTAAAGCAAGATTGCTTGAACCGGCACACATCGTAAATTCGTGGATTGGTCCCGGTTTGCAAAGAGCATCCACCAACCCAATGGGACTCGATACGCTGTAGCTGCTTGGTTTATCGGAATTGCGAAAGTTCGCATCCACCACGCAAACCGAGGTTCGAACGCTCGCAGAGAGCGCTTTTGCTGCAAGTGCGCAAATCTGGCTGCAGCCATTTCCAGAATCGATTGCGGCGAAGACAACGATACGCCGAGGTGAACTTCCTTGCGACAAGAAGACGCTATGCACCAACTTGAGTGCTTCCTCCTGGGCCGCTCGATTATTGGGAACATGCAGCAGTGCTTGTCCGATTCCAGCCCGCTTCCCCTGCTCCTCAAAAACCGGCTTTCTCATCTCCTCTGCATCGCCGCGATGCGCGCGATCGGCCGGCATGAACGGGGGCAAGACTCCTGTGTCAACGTCGATGTGCAGTTGCTGTAAGAGTTCGAAATTCTTGCTCACAAATCCTCCAGGTTTGGAAAACTGGGTGAAATCGGTAGCTGGTGTTAAAAGCCTACTTAGGAAAGGTCAAAAAGAGTGCGTCCCCCGAAAAAACGCTCTGATCGCCTAGACTGAGTTTGTCTATGCTGCATGTCTGGGAACGGAAGCCAAGACCGGAATAGAGAGCATGTCCGCTACTTCGGCGGGAGTTCTAAATGAAGGGTCAAAATACTCGGCCAGATAACCGGCAGCAATCCCGCCACAAATTCCCAACAGAAATCCAGCAATGCTGATTAGCACGGGGCTATGCGCCGGCGTCACGGGTAGGTTTGGGGCCACGGCGATCGCAACATTTCCGATGTGCATTTTGTCGAGTGCATCGGACGTTCTCTCCTGATCGCGTTTGTTTACGTACAACAAATAAGTGCCCTCATTTGCTTTTGCTTCCCGTTGTAGTGCCGCTTGTTTGACTGCCTTGGCATCAAGGTCAACTCCCTTTGCTTGTAAGTTGCGAATCCCTTCGTTCATGGCGGCGACTGTAGCTTTCTGCGCCATGAGATCCGCTTCCGTTTTGGCCAGGTCCTGCTTGAGCAACTGATAGGTCGGATTGAGGTCCGTCGTGTGGTTTACGTACTGCGCTTTCTCCGCATCCGCGATTGCCGCTTCCGTTTTGGCGATTTCGTCATCCGCTTGGCGCACGAGCGGGTAGGAAGGATCGTATTTCACGGCGAGTTCCGCGCGCTTGACTTTCGCGGCGAGAAGCGTCGCCTGCAGGTTCTGCAGGAGAAGACTCGACGGTGTGGTAACTTCTGAGGTGACAGAACGCTCTGAGGTGCCTGAAAGCTGTTTCTTCAGATTTTCTATCCGCGACTGGTCCGCCGCGACCGCTTCCTGAGCTTGATGCAAAGCCGCGATCGAAGTCGCCGTTTGTTGCGCCATAGAAGTCCTCAGAACATCTGGCGCCGCGACTCCTTCCTTTTGAGCGAATTCGACAAGACGCGCTTCCGAATCAGACAATGCTTTTTGATATTTTTCGGCTTCTTGAGCAAAGAATTCCGATGAGCCGGCCGGACGCTGCAGCTGAACGTGTTTTTCAAGATATAGTTTGCTCAAATTTTGCAGGACGCACGCAGGAGTCTGTGGATCGCCGACGCGGCCATACTTCACTTCAATCACATCAGATGTGGTAATAGCTTGCGCCTTGATTGCCTTTGACAAACTTGTAGCTGCGCTGTCCTGTTTAATTTCTTGCCTTAGCTTGGGATCGTCTGGAAGGAAAACATCTGTGAACGACGAACCCTGACCAAGGCCACAAGCGATGGCAACGTTTCTCAGCATGTCCGGACCTTGCAAGAGAGCAATCTCAGAACTCACTTGATCCATGGTGACCGGCTTGTTGCTGGTAATCGCTGCGCTTTGACCAGCGCTGACAGCGGGGTCAGAGCGTTCTTGTTGGACGACCACCTGCATGCGCGAAACGTAGTATCGCGAAGCCCACATCCATGCGACTGCGAGCGACAAAGCCAAGATGCCTGAAAACACGCCGAGAACGAGTTTGCGGTGGCGAAAGAGTGGTGCCACGAGATCTCGGAGCGTCAGGTTTGGCATCGCTTCTTCGGGTTGCTCGTTTTTGAGGGTTTCTAATTTCACTTTGATCCTTTCTCTGGTTTCACAAATGAGGCCTGTCGTTAACTAAAAAGAAGATGAATAAACCGACGTCCCCACCGAATAGGGGATGTATTTTCGAATCTTCGTGATCGTTTTCTCCGGAACAAAAATCATGTCGCCGGGCCGCATGCCAGCGTCCTCATTTACGTTTCTCCCGTGCAGAAAATCCTTTAGTTTGAGCTGCCTTGCCTGAACCCAACCAGTTGCATCCCGGTGGTATAGATACACTTCTGTCTTCGCAGTCGGCATGAATCCGCCGGCGATCGCGATTGCTTCGGATACCGTGATGTCGGAGCGCAAATCGTACTGGCCAGGCTTTCCCACTTGCCCAGTGACAATAAAATAGGGTCTCTGAAATTCCACGAGGTTGACGTCGACAATCGGCTCATGCAGCACTTTGAAGTACGCGTTTTTTATCGCTTGCGAAACTTCCGGGAGCGTCAACCCGAGAACCGATATGCTTCCGGCGCCCTGCAAACTGATATAGCCATCCGGTTGAACCCTTACCTTTTGATTGAATTCGGTAGAGAGAGGAAATGTAAGCTCCAAAACGTCGGCTCGCTGAATCTTGTAGCGAGGATTGCGTTCCGCGGGCGGAGGAACTTGTACGTCGTTGCCAGTCGGTGCGGTTGCTGGTGCGGTTGGTGCTGGGGACGTCCTCTGCGTTTGTGCTTGCGCGGCCCGAGCATCGGTAGCCGCCATCACCGCAAACAAGAGAAGTGGGGCAATGCTACAAGTTTTCCATGGCCTGAACATAACTTCATCTCCTCAAACTGCTTTGAAATTCCTTGCCTCTCCCTGGGCTACGACTTTGCGCTATACTAAGAACTTTCCAGCCATTTCTCCGATTTCAGGGGAACGTTCCTCGAAATGCTGAATCGACTTACTGGCATACGCGCCGTTGCTGCTGTCTTCGTTGTGTTCTTTCACTTCGGCGAGAGTATCGCGATCCTTTTTCCTTCTTTCGCGGTGCTCCGGCCGCTCTATAAATCCGGAGATATGGGCGTCGATCTGTTTTTCCTGTTGTCTGGATTCATTCTGAGTCTGAACTATTTGGACAGTTTTAAAACTTTCTCCAAGCGTAACTACTTCCAATTCCTGGGCGCACGCCTTGCTCGAATCTATCCAGTGCATTTGTTCACGCTTCTGCTGCTCACGGCCTTCGTCCTGTGGGCGAGGCATTCCAACATCAAAACGAATCTGGCTCACTATTCCGCGTTTACTTGGGTGACCAACGTTTTTCTCGTTCAGGTTTGGCCGGGTTTCAACCGAGGATTGACTTGGAACTTTCCTTCCTGGTCCATCAGCGCGGAGTGGTTTGCTTATTTGCTGTTTCCACTCTTTTCAATCGGAAGCGCAAGAACAAAGCGGCCGTTGCAATGGGGTTGTTTGGCGCTGCTTCTGTACGCTATTCCCTCCGCTTTGGGCCTTGAGGAAAATTCTGTGCGCTGGGCGTTGCTTCGTGTCAGCTCGGAATTTCTCGCCGGATGTTTTTTGTTCCGCCTGTATCGCAGTGGATTCGTTTGTCCAATTCGCCCCTGGCTTTCTGGTCTCCTCTGTATTTCCATCTGCTCCATTTGCTCGGGCTATGGTATTTCCAGGGCGTGCAGTTTGCCTTTCTTCGCGCTACTCATTTGGGGATTGGCGACCTATCAGGAAGGCTTTCTCTCGGGTCCGATTGCCGTGTATTGGGGAAAGGTATCTTATTCCCTGTATATGACGCACGGCCTTTGCCAAATCGTTTTGAACCGCGCACTCCCTGTTGCGAGATTTGAGTCGGCCTCAGTGCTCATACGCGCCGAAATCATACTTGCTTATGGTTTTGTCGTACTCGTCTCCGCCGTGCTGACTTATCATTTGGTTGAAGTGCCCGCCAGGCAATGGTTACATCCCTCACTGAAAGGGAAACCTCTTGCTACGCCTGCTGTTGATGTTCTTCAAACAAATGCGAAGCAGTCCGCCTAGATCCGATAATTGGGCCGTTTCGTTTCTTCTCGCCACCATCTTGGCTTCACTCTCGCCTAATCAGTAGAGATGGATTGCGTCGGGAGTTTGATCAATTGGCCTCGATGGAGGACTTCATACGGATCGCGAATTTGCGGATTCACAGCCCTAATTTTTCGCACCGTGGTCCAATCCGCCCGGCCATATTTCTCCAGCGCGAATTGGAATAGCGTTTCTGTTCTGTTTACTTGAACGGTGGTTGGTCTATCGAGCGTTTTGTATCGGTCGGATCTCATCTTTCTTTTTGATCCAGAATTCCTTTGCCTCGCGGAAGCCGGCCGCTTAGCTGGAGAAGGAGGGCTATCCGGCGGAACTTTGAAAGCTCCTTCATCGTTGCCAGACGGCAAATGTGGTTTTGTTTCCAGGTCGTTTTTGGCTGGATCAGGCGGCTCAGCAGCTTGCGCAATGGGCGCAGGAATCTGCGGTTGACCAAGTTGTGTGTCCGGCTTGGGCAAACTGTCTGTAGGTGCCGGGACCTTTTCCGACACAGTAGTTTTGAGCCAGTTCGTGAGATAAGCAGGAGATAAACCAGCTCCAAACACCAAGTACACAGCCAAAAACAAAACGCTGCACGCAAATGCCGCGGAACCTATCTTCACGGCAGAAAGTCTCTTCCTCGACCGGCGATAATCCGAGCCCGGGTAGAATCCCGGCGCATGGTCAATCGGCTCACTCCAGGTCGGAAAATCCGCGGAGATCTTGTCATTCAAAACGTGCTGTTCGTGCTGCCGGGATACTGGCGCAAAAGCAGAATACTGACCGCGCTCAAGTTCCAGCGAACGCGCGGCCGCATGAGCGATCGACAGATCTACAGCCTTTTTCTTTGCCGAGCAACTAAGCGACAACGAATGAAAACAAAGATTGTTTATGACTCTGGGGATTCCTTCGCTTGTTTGTGCAATAAACTGTATCGCTTCGTAAGTGAAAAGCGGTTGTCCTTCGTAGCCGGCAAGCTTCAACCGATGGTCAATGTAGTCTGCAGTCTGGCCGAGGGTGAGAGGTGCAAGCTCGACTACAACAGAGAGGCGTTGCCGCAACTGGGCGAGCTTGGCGCCGCTCATCTTTTGTGCCAATGCGGGCTGACCGGCGAGAATTATGTGGAGCAATTTGGCATCCGGCTTTTCGAAATTGGATAAAAGCCGAAGCGATTCAAAAGCATCATCGGACAGGTTTTGAGCTTCGTCGATTACAACAACCACTTGGCGGTTGTCTTTTGACTCTCGCATCAACGCAGCGTTTAAGGCTTTCTGCATTGAGGGCCAATCTTCAACGCAAGGATCAGCATCCAGGTCGTGTAAGAGTGAAGACAGAATTTCCCGAGAATCTCCATGTGTTTGAAAAAGGAATCCAGTTCGCGCGGAGTCTTTAAGAAGATCAAGCAGCTTAAATAACAGGGAGGTTTTTCCCATGCCGGGCTTCGCAATGAGGGCGGAAAATCCCCGGCGTTCTTGCACCGATGACAAAAGGGCTGAGAACGCGGACTCGTGGGACGCACCAAAATACAAGAAATGCGGGTCAGGCGTTACTCCGAACGGCTGTCGCTTTAGTTGGTAGAAGTTTAGAAACATAGTAGTTGCCGATTTTCGCTCATCGACAGAACGAGTTCAGTCTCAATGGCTCCCGTTCATAAGCAGCGCTGATGGTGCAGGCAACATGGCCGCCCTCCCCGCGACTTCGGAAAGGACAGATGTAAGAGGCCGGCGGATAGGCTCGATTTCATTTGACTGAATTTCCACGCTTGCCGACCGACCCAGAATTTCAATGGAAATTACCAGCCGAGCTCCATCTTTCCGTCTTTGAAAAATACCCTCGACTCCCATTAAGGGCCCGCAGATCACGCGCACGCGCTCTCCCTCCAGCAGAAATGGAATTGGCTCCAACGAAATGGCGTGATCCACCGCTCGGCGAATTCCTTCGATTTCGTGCTGACCAATCGCCGCCGGAGTTCTTCCTGTACAAACTATTGAATGGACGCCTGGCGTTGCCAAAACGCATATCTGCCTCTCTAGCCCTCCCTGAATAAATACGTATCCGGGGAATACGGGCAACACTATTTCTTTTTTCCGATCTCGCCACTGGTGCATTTCGGTGTATGTCGGACAAAGAACTGTAAATCCATGCAACTCGAGATGCCTGGCAACTTTTCGCTCGTGCTGATGGCGCGTGTACAAAGCAAACCAACTTTCGCAAAAGTCATTCGGTTTTTCCGCTGTACCCGTCATTTGCATAAAGCTTCGCCCTGTGACTCACAGTGTCACTTTGTTTAAACAAAGTGGCACTCACCCTTGAGCTTCCCAAAAGTGTTCGTCCTCAAATTACTGGCCCTAAAGCCGGCCGTAAACTTGCTCCCCTCAACTAGGCTTGCGAAAAATGGTTCTCCGAGCATTGATCGCAAATCCCCACTGGTTTTCCCGGCCGCTCGGGGTCTCAAGCCTGATTACTTCGCCAGTCATTTCCAAAACCAGGGGTGCGGCCCCAGCCTGCGAAGCCGGTAAGCGCATCACCAATTCCATAGTTATTCCGAGCGCGGGCAACATACGCGTGAATATAAACGCTCCACCTTCACTGATGTCTCGGCTCCTAGCCTTAACTCTCTCGTTTTTCCCTGTTGACGTTTTTTTCAGAAATTCCATTGGAACTCGAATCGGGTAGCGAATGTGTCTTCGCCTGTGGAATTCCTGAATGACGCCTTCCTTGCCCGGCACAACCAGAGGGCTGGAGGAAATGAAAGAGGTTCTCGTTTGTCGTACGCGATGTTCCACGGCTTCAAAGTAGTTCTTGCGGATTTTTTGTACAAGAGAAGGAAAGTGTGACTGCTTAGGTCAAATTGTCTCAGTAATTTTCCAGGTATAGCCGTCTCATAACATTTTCCCAACACTACATGAAAAACCGGATGTTAGAGAATCCAGTTCGCGACAATACTACTGAAGTGGAAAGAGCCTAGATGCAGGTACAGAGTATAGGAACAAAAATACTCATCGGTAGCTTAGTCATTTTCCGTTGCCGATCATTATGGCATTCGAAATGCTCGACTTATGGAAGGGAAATCGCAGAGGAAATAGGGAACGGTCTAAATGCGAATGAGCCGTACCAATGAGCTTTGTAGGACGAGAGTTATGAAAAATTTCTATCCTAACGCGACAAAAATGAGTGCGATCTTTACTCACGAAATCTTGTACTGTTGCGCTTGTGAGACAGTCTTGCAAACTCGGGAAGGTGCTATGTAAGATTTTCATGCAATCCTTTTGTCGGAGCTTGTTGTTTAGGGCGGTATTTTTTACCGAGTTTTCGATAATGCTCCGCGCGGCCCGTGCCCTCCTTGAAACTCTTCACCTGAGTGAGAACGTTCCAGCCTTTAAGCAAATTGCCCGCCCCATACTCGTCGGAAGGTTTGGTCATGCAACGAGCAAATGAGCAAGAAAGTTCGATCAGTGTCTTGGTTGCGGAATCGTGCTTGATGAGTTGCGAGCTTCTTGTTACCGCGCTCGAGCGTAGCCGCTATCCAATCTCCGTCGCCGCTTCCGCGACGGACAGCGAGGAAGTTCTCAGACAATACTCTTCATCAAATCCCGATGTGTGCATCATTGGCAGTGACCTCAAAGATGGCGCCCATTCGGGTTTCGGTGTAACGCGCGAGCTTCGCTCTCTAAGCCCAAATGCCCGTGTCATTCTTTTGTTGGAGTCTGAACAGCGCCAATCCGTTCTTGAAGCATTTCGATCCGGAGCGGTAGGAGTATTCTCTCGCGAAGAGCCATTTGAGACTCTTTGCAAGAGCGTCCGAAAGGTACATGAGGGCCAAGTCTGGGCCAGCAATCGCCAACTGCACTATCTAGTGGAATCACTGACGGAATCGGGCACACCAGCTACAGAAGATAAGGGCGTTCAGCTCTTAACGAAGCGCGAAAAGGAACTCGTTCACCTAGTGACCGAGGGCCGCACAAATCGCGACATTTCGCGCGAACTTGGACTGAGCGAGCACACTGTTCGAAACTACTTATTCCGAATCTTCAATAAGCTCGGCACATCAAACCGACTAGAACTTGCTTTGTACGCAATACACCAGAAATCTCAAGATCGCGACCAGCTCACGCCGGATGAATCCTAGTAAAAATCGGTTGGGAGAATGTTTCTGAGGTTTGGCAAAGAGTTGCCGAGCGCTAGATCCATCTAATTCAGAGCTGGACTGTGGATTTTTCAGACACGGTTCGGGTCGAAGCTGCCTGCGGCAAATTCGATCTCTCTAGAAGCGTACAGGGATTCTGCGAAAACAAGAGGCGGTTTTCGCAGAACCCCCGACACCTATGCTTGGTTGGTCTGCGATTACTGGCTGACGTGAACGCTGATCGCCACGTTGCTGCTGCCATCCTGACGATAAGTGACATCAGCATTGGCGCCAACTTGCAGCTTGCCGTCCACCGTCGTGTTCTTGTCGATGAGGAAAGTCATGTTCTTCTGACCGCCGTTTTCCTTCATCAATTGCTGTCCCTGATTTGAAGCGGTGCCCGATGCAACAGTGAGAGAAAAGGAAGACTTATCAACCGATGCAATCTTCCCCGACACTGTCTGCGTCTGAGCGGCCGGTTGCTGGCCAGCTTCCTGGTGTGTTGTGGTGTTTGCCACAGAAGGCAATACGCTCACAGCCGCCACAAGGAATAGACCTGTCAACACGGAAAAAACTACACGCGATACGTTTTTCATCGCCAACGCCTCCTAGATTTTGACTGGTACTGGGAGCAGTGCAGAAATTCGGCCACTTCCGAAGAGATTGCGAGGATTCACATATCTTCTTTTAAATAAGGGTCTTATGAAATGTGAGCAGCTCTGAAGAGTCCCAAGCTGGAAGTACTGGGACCGGAAAACTCTTCACTGTTAGTTTCGAATCTTCTCGTTTTCACTTTTTTTCAGTGTTAGGTACGAGTTTAAAAGATGGATCCGCAGAGAATTTAAAACTCTGCAGTGGAAAAATTTGGATACAGCAAACTACTTATGCGCCGCGCTGAGTGAACGACCATTGACCACAGCAGGTGGAGGAGATACATCGTTCTTTTTTGATATGGGCACAGGCTGATTCCCACTGTCCACAAAAGAAGGATTCAGCGAAGCCGTTAGCTGAAAGAGTTTCCCGCCATCATTTATACCTGTGACTAACAACTCGTACCGAAATCCGTCCGGATGGTTTCGACTTCTCAGGAGAGCAAACAGTCCGCGTACTTCCGAATCAGCATGGATTACAATTTCATCCCTGGAAACAAGGGGCGAAGTAACCAAACCGTGAAATTCCGCGCCATCACGGGTCACATCGGAATCGACCGGATCCAGAATCTTGATACTGAGAAGAGTTCCCTTCGGAAATTGATCGAGAAGATTTCCGTTTGCAGGGTTTAGTCGCGTCTGAAGGTAAAACGTCAAGACCGTGCCGGCTGGAACGTGGACGGGCCTAATGTTGGAACTGGTGCTCTGGGCCTGCACAACACCTATTGTCACAGTGAGATAGCACACGACCGCGAGGACGAGACGACGCATCGGCTGGGACCCCTTCCTGCAGAAAATGTAAATTTTAGTCTAGGTGTGTGTTTTTTAGCCGTCAACGCCAAAAAAATGCTCCTGCATCGAATCCGGCAGCGGACCCTCTCCCAACAACTCCGCGAATTGCAGAGCGCTGGTATCGTTGAGCGTACCGTTTATCCGGATACGCCTCCGCGAATCGTGTACGCCGTTACCCCTCTCGGAAAGTCTCTGCGGCCGTTGCTGGACGCGATGTGCCATTGGGGTAAGTCCCACTCGGGCTGCTATGGCGTTGAAAAAGCTCCGGGCTTCCGATCGGCAGCAATAGGGCCGTTTCCTCTTTTTGGGCTTTTTTCCCCGCATCGAATTGCCTGCGTGCTGAATCCAAATGTCAGAATCTCGACGCAAATCGCAGCGCGGTTGCTCCGATGCGCATAGGGGAGAGACAACCATGACGACACGCCCGCCACTTCCACCGTTTTCCAAGGAGAGTGCCATTCAAAAAGTTCGCTTGGCCGAGGATGGTTGGAACTCGCGCGATCCGGAAAAAGTAGCCCAGGCATACTCAGTGGATTCCCACTGGAGAAACCGCGCAGAATTCGTGAACGGAAGAGCGGAGATCGTTGCCTTCCTGACACGCAAGTGGGCGAAAGAACTGGATTACCGGCTAATCAAAGAGCTTTGGGCGTTTCATGAGAAACGCATCGCGGTGCGTTTTGCTTACGAGTGGCACGATGACTCGGGGAATTGGTACCGATCGTATGGAAACGAAAATTGGGAATTCAACGAAGATGGCCTGATGCAGTGGAGGTTTGCCTGCATCAACGACCTTCCCATTAGAGAATCAGAACGCAAGTACCACTGGCCGCTCGGCCGTCGTCCTGACGGGCATCCTGGATTGAGCGACCTTGGATTCTGAAGCGATTTCCAGAACATTGGCTTGAGGAGCAAAATGATGATCGAGGAATCGAGAGTCGGAACTTCTCGCCGCCAGTTTCTCGCTACCGGAGGAATGACTATAGCGGCGGCGTATCTTGCGCCGGGAAACCTCTTCGGTCAGTCGGACAATCTCGTTGTAAATGCATTTCAGGAAGCTGCTAAGGCGAAAATCACCGTCCAAGCGCTCCGCCGCAACGTCAGTGTACTGCTGGGAGCCGGTGGAAACATCGCGGTTCTAACCGGCGCCGACGGAAAATTGCTTGTCGATGCGGAAATCGTCACTGCGCGTCAACAGGTTTCCGAAGCTCTAGCGAGCATCAATGCAGACCCCATCAAACAACTAATCAACACTCACTGGCATTTCGATCACACGGGGGGAAACGAATGGCTTTACAAGGCGGGAGCAAGCATTCTGGCGCGAGAGAATACGCCAGCGCATTTGTCGCCTTGGTGTACAAGGGCGTCTAAGCGGATAGTAACAAGGACTGGACAAGCTCAAAAAGCGCGACTTACTCCTTGCTAGCCACAAGCACGACGAACGAACCTGGCTTCATCTTTCCGCGTCGCTCTCCGGGAGCGGGGGGATCAAATTCCCCTGCTGGGAGAAAGATTTTGTGTGTCTTAAGGTCGAGTCCCATGGTCCGTGCAGATTTTTTCGTTGGAACGTTCGCGACCACCGTGTATTTGTCCGGCGAGTCTTCGTGAGCCACGGTAACGTTGCCGTCCCCGGTTGAAGCAAAGGCGAAGCCTGTTCCCGGATCGAAGGCGTTGGCGTCCACTCCGTCGCCAATAGGCACGGTGGCGACGACTTTCCCGTTGTCCGCGTTGATCACGGCCATTAGTTTGTTACCGCAACCGACAAAGAGACGGTGCGTCTTGAGGTCACCAGCCAATCCAGATGGCTCTTCACACGGAGCCAGAGGCCAGCGATGTAACACAGCGAGCTTTTGCGCGTCGAAATGGACGAGTTCGGATTTGTCTTCAAGGTTTACAAAAATGGTTCCGTCGCCGGCTGCAACCGCGAATTCGGGTTTGCCACCGAGGGCGAGAGTTCCCACTACCGTTCCGTCTGCGGCGTTGATGGCGGTCGTATCCTGGCTGCGACCATTCATCGTGAAGACGTGCTTTGTTGCAGGATCGTAGATGATGGCGTCGGGATTCGTTCCTGTCTTCACCACGCCCAGGACTTTTGCAGTTTTTAGATCGAACATAGTCGCGGTGTTCGCGCGGCCGTTGCTGGTATAGCCGCGGCCAGCATCGGGAGCGATGGCGATGCCGTGCACGCCCTGCGTATCCGGAATATCACCAACGACGGAATCGTTATCGGCATCGAGAATGACGACATGAGAGCCGTGCGAGACATAGACGCGCCGCGCGGCGCTGTCAACTGTCACGTAGTCCCACCCTTCGTCTCCTCCTACCGCAATGGTTTTCGTGACGCGATATTTGCCAGCCCCCGATTGGGCAGCACCCAAATTGACTGCGAATGCCACGATAGTGATGAGAAGAAGCGAACTCAATAAGAGTGAAGTCCTGTATTTTTGCATGGCGGCGTGATGACTCCTTCCTTACTAATCGTCCTTGAACCAGTCATATGGACCAGTACTGTCTAACTGTTTAAAGATAAACAGAGCATTAATTCGAGTGAACTGCGGGTAGCCGAACGCGGCCAGTTCTCCTTGCTGCAAAGTTTGGAATCGGGATTATGATTTCGGTGTGCGAGTGTTGCTGGTAGAAGATGATTCTCGAATCGCGCATTTTGTAGCGAAAGGACTGCGGGAACAGTCCTACGCTGTGGATGTCGTCCGTTCCGGCGAGGAAGCGTTGTACCAAGCGGCCATCAACACCTACGACCTGATCATTCTAGACGTGATGATTCCTGCGCCGGACGGTTTCGCGGTCTGCAAGGAGTTGCGGAACACTGGGCTGCGAATGCCGATCCTGATGTTGACGGCTCGCGATGCGGTCGAAGACCGGATTGAAGGTCTGGACCGCGGGGCCGACGATTACCTTACGAAGCCGTTTGAGTTTCGCGAGCTACTGGCTCGCTTGCGGGCCTTGCTGCGGAGGCCGGGCGGCCTGCAACCTGCGCAGTTGGTCGTCGCTGATCTGATTGTTGATACGGCGGGGCAGACAGTGTCGCGCGCTGGCAAAACGATCCCGATGACGGCGAAGGAATATGCTCTGGTCGAATTTCTTGCTCGTAACGCGGGTCGCGTTGTGGGACGTGCGGAAATTGCTGAGCACGTCTGGGATGAGGAGTTTGATCCGTTCTCGAACTTGATTGAAGTCTATGTAAACCGGGTACGGCGGAAGATTGATTCGGGAGGAGTGACACCTCTTCTTCACACAAGGCGCGGCGCGGGCTATGTGCTCTCGCTGAATGCAGCTGCCGCGGAAGCAAAACCAGCTGCCGCACGGAACCGTGGCGATGCTTAACTCAGTACGCATTCGCCTAACACTCTGGTACACCGCCGCCATGACGATTGTGCTGGTCGTACTCGCGGGTGCCACGTATTTCGTTCTTCGCGAGAATGTCGTGCGGCGCGCCGATGCGAATGCCATGGAGCTTGCCGACTCTTTCCTTACCACAGTCAACGCGGAGCTAGGCGACGCGACGAAGCCAGACAGTGTGGACGATGGAATTGCGGCTGCGATTTCGGAACATCGTTTTCGGGACGTTGTCTTTGTAGTTTTCGATCCGCAGGGTGATCTTTTAGGATCTTCAGAAAACGACCGTCTACAGGGGCGCTCGGAGTATCCAACTCGTCAAACTCTCGCTGCTTCGTTGCGCCCTCTTGCGTCGGCGCCAGACACGTTCCACTTCGTCCGCGTGGGCGAGCATCAATACCGGGGCTACGTGCGGCACTTCTCCATTGATCAGCAGGGCGCAACGCTAATCGTTTTGCAATCGCTTCATCGGCAAAACGAATTCCTCGAAACACTCGCAGGCACTTTTGGAATCGTCATTCCACTGGCAATTCTTCTGGCCGGTGCCGGCGGTTATCTTTTGGCGCGGCGAAGTCTTTCGCCCGTGGTCACGATGAGTGCGCAAGCGAGCCGCATCGGCTCGGAGAATTTGTACGAGCGCCTGAAGGTGCGAAATCCGCGCGACGAGCTCGGACATCTTGCCGCTTCATTCAATGAGCTGCTCGACCGGCTCAATGAATCGTTCGAGCGGCAGAGACGATTCGTGGCGGATGCCTCACACGAACTGCGAACGCCCGTAGCCATCCTGTGCGGAGAGGCGGAAGTTACTCTGGCGCAGGAAAAACGCACAGAACAGGAATATCGAGAGTCTCTGCAAATTTTGGGCGAAGAAGCGAAGCGACTTAAACATATTGTGGAAGATTTGTTTACGCTTGCGAGAGCGGATGCCGGCCAGCATCCCCTTGCGCCGAGCGACTTTTATCTCGACGAACTTGCAGCGGAGTGTTCCAAGAATGTGAGAACGCTCGCTTCCGCAAAGCAGATTGCAGTCTCCTGCGAATCCTCGGGAGAGTTTCCCATCCATGCGGATGAATCGTTGCTGCGCAGGATGTTGATGAACCTGCTCGATAACGCCATCAAGTACACGCCACAGGGCGGCTCGGTGTCGCTGTGCTGCGCGGAGGAAAACGGGCATTACCGTGTGAGCCTGCAAGATTCCGGTCAGGGAATTCCGGTAGAGCTGCAGCCCCGGATCTTCGAGCGGTTTTTCCGGGCGGACAAGGCGAGATCGCGCGGCGAAACCGGTAGCGGCGGCGCGGGGCTCGGTTTGACGATTGCTTCTTGGATCGCCGGAGCGCATGGTGGAAGGCTTGAGCTGACGCGCTCGACTCCCCAAGGCAGTTTGTTTACTGTATTCCTGCCAAAAACATCCTCGTAATGGTTAATCTTGCGTTTATGTTCCCGTCGTTAGCGTGTTCTTTTGAGTGGTCGAACTGTCTTCAGTAGGCTGTGGAGAAGAGCATGTATTCGCTGCAACAATTTCTCAATCGATTTTGTCGGTGTGCGCCGCTTGTCCTGGTGCTGGCTGGTTCTCTAGCAGCTCAGCAGAACGCAGCTACTTCGCCGGTCAGTCCCATTCGTTTGACGCTTACAGATGCTTTGGAGCGAGCACGGCGCAACAGTGTCACCTACCAGGCCGCCGTTATGGAGGCGGGCATCGCGCACGAAGATAAAAAACAGGCCATTGCCGGTTTGCTGCCCAGCGTGAACTACAACAACTCCGCAATCTACTCACAAGGAAATGGAGTAGGAAACCCTGTAAGGTTCATCGCAAACAACGCCGTACACGAATACATCAGCCAGGGAAACGTGCACGAAGTCCTGGACGTCGCAGGTTTCGCTGGAGCGCGGCGCGCGGCGGCAGCAGCCTCTGCTGCCAGGGCACGCGCAGAAATCGCCTCGCGAGGTTTGGTGGTGACTGTCGTGCAGAGTTACTACGCCGCCGCGGCCGCACAGAGAAAACTCGAAGCGGCGCAGAAAGCCGCGGATGAGGGCGAGAATTTTTTGAAGTTGACGCAAGGTCTAGAACACGGCGGCGAAGTAGCGCATTCCGATGTGATCAAGGGCGAGCTGCAAGTGAATGAGCGACGTCGGCAGCTGCAAGAAGCACGGCTCGCACTTCTGAACGCGCGTCTCGATTTGGCGGTCTTAATTTTTCCGGACTTCAACGACAACTTCGAACTCGCCGAAGATTTACACGCGAATCTGCCATTGCCAACGCTTCCTGAAATCCAGGCACGCGCGGCGCGCGACAATCCGGATATTCGTGCCGCGCTTGAAACGGTGAAAGCGGCGGGGCACAGCGTCGCTGCCGCGCGTGCCGGATACCTGCCCGCTTTGAATCTCGATTATTTTTACGGAATCGACGCCGAGCATTTTGCAACGAGAACGGATGGCATTTCGAATCTTGGCTCTTCCGCCGTCGCGACCTTGAACATTCCGATCTGGAACTGGGGAGCGACGCAAAGCAAAGTGAAGCAAGCTGAACTGCAACGCGACCAGACAAAGCGCGAGCTGTCCCTGGCGCAAAGAAAGCTGCTCGCTGAACTGCAGTCACTGTATGCAGAAGCGCAGACCGCTTCCGATGCGCTGATGAGCTTGCAGCGTTCCGCTGAGCTGGGCGCGGAGAGTCTCCGTCTGATTACACTGCGCTACAAGAACGGTGAATCGACAGTGCTCGAGGTTGTGGACGCCCAGAATACGGCGATGCTCTCCGATGCGGCCTACCAGGACGGCGCTGTGCGCTACCGCGTTGCGCTTGCCAATCTGCAAACACTGACGGGAGCGCTGACCACCCAATGAACAACGTTGCAGGCAATTACAGCCGAAGGCGAGAACGTGCTTGGCTGACGTCCTTGCTGGCGTTGACCTTGGCGGGATGTGGCGTGACGCAGAAGGAGAAGGAGCCGGTCGTCAGTGTGGAAGTGACGCCCGCCGAAAAGACTTCCATCTCGCAAATAGTGACGGCCGAGGCAGTCATTTTTCCTCTGAAGCAAGCGACAGTAGCCCCAAAAATCACCTCCACGATTGCGGACTTCAAGGTCCAACGCGGCAGCCGAGTGAAGAGAGGACAACTGCTCGCCGTACTTGAGAACAAAGACCTGGCCGCGCAAGCGGAAGCGAGCAAAGGGGATTTCGAACAGGCCGATGCGAACTATGTGATTGCAATTAACGCCGGGCTCCCGCAGCAAATTCAGAAAGCAGAGCTCGATGCCGCGGCCGCGAAAGCCGCATTCGAAGCGGCGCAAAAGGTGTACGACAGCCGGAAGGATTTGTACCAACAGGGCGCAATTCCTCGCCGTGATCTGGATTCGGCGGAAGTCGCTCTGGCGCAAGCGCGCAGCCAGAATGAACAGGCACAGAAACAGCTTGCGGACCTACAGCGGATCGGCAAAGACCAGCTGAGAAAAGCGGCCCAGGGGACCAAGGAATCCGCCGAGGGCCACTATCACGCCGCCGCGGCTCAATTGAGCTATTCGGAAATTCGCAGCCCCATCGATGGAGTCGTTACGGACCGCCCGCTGTACGTTGGCGATCTGGCGACGGCAAATCAGCCGATCCTGACGGTGATGGACACGTCGAGCCTCGTCGCGAAGATGCACATTCCACAGTCCGAAGCTGTCTTGTTAAAGGTTGGCGACGCAGCGGAAATTAAAGTGCCCGATGTCGAAAAGGCGATCAAAGGCCGCGTCAGTTTAGTCAGCCCGGCGCTCGATCCGGGTAGCACAACGATTGAGGTATGGGTCGAGGCGCGTAAGCCGAATCCCGCGTTGAAGCCGGGGATGACCGTAAGTGTCGAGATGACAGCCAAGACGGTGAAGGATGCAATCGCGGTGCCGACTGGGGCTGTTTTCAAGAATTCAAACGGTGCTTATTACGTTCTTCTCGCGGGCGCAGACAAAAAAGCGCACCAGAAAGTGGTTCAGCTCGGCGTGAAGGACGCGGAGCGCACACAAATCGCGAGCGGCATCAGTGCAGGCGACCCGGTGATTACATCGGGAGGCTACGCCATTCCTGATGGCACTGCGATTCAGATTGAGAAGCCATCCGCGCCGGAAAAGAGCGAAGCGGAAACTCCTGCAGCGAAGCCCGATACGCAGAAGAAAACTGCCACTACTCCGGCGGCCAAGGATCAGGAGTAGGCGCGCGTGGCGATCTCAACGAAAGCCGGCAGCGCTACGCCGTGGTTTGAAAGATTGTCCCGGCCCGTGCTGTTTCTGACGATCAGCCTTGCAGTTGTCGGCGCGTACTTGGCTTTCTCGATCCCCGTTTCCGTATTTCCCAACACGGATTTCCCGCGGATTGTCGTCGGCGTGGATAACGGCGTAATGCCGATTGACCAGATGCTGGTGACCATAACGCGGCCGCTGGAGGAAGCGGTGAACAGCGTGCCCGGACTCCAGAAAGTCACTTCCGTGACGAGCCGTGGAACTGCGGAGGTCGATCTATATTTCGACTGGAAGTCGGACATGATCCTTACCCTGCAGCGGGTGGACGCGGTTGTGGCGCGGCTGCAGGCGGAGCTGCCTCCGACGGCGAAGGTGGAGACGCATCGTCTGACGTTCGCGGTATTTCCGATCATTGGCTACAGCCTGACTTCGGAAACGATTCCTCAAAACAAACTCTGGGAAATCGCAACCTACGATCTAAAGCCACGAATGAATCGGCTTGACGGCGTCGCGACCGTGATCATCCAGGGCGGACGTGTTCCGGAGTTCCAAGTTACTCCGGATCCGGCCCGGCTTCTGGCTGCGGGTGTCACCGTGCAGGACATACTCGACGCGGTACGCCGGACCAACATGATCGATTCACCGGGTCTCATCGAGCACGAACATCAACTTGTGCTCGGATTAATCAGCGGGCAGGTGCGTACTCCGGAACAAATTGCGCAGATCGTCGTGAAGACTTCCACAGCGGGCGTACCCATTCGTTTGGGAGACATTGCAAAGATCGCGCCATCAACTGCACCTGTCTATACGGTAGTGACGGCGAATGGAAAACCCGCGGTCTTGCTGAACGTGGACCGCCAGCCGGAAAGTAACACGTTGCAAGTCGCGAACGAGGTTCACGCGCTCGTTCAGGAGCTTACGCCGACGCTGCCGACAGGAGTGCGTCTCGAACCGTTCTACGATCAGTCCACCATCGTCCACGATTCCATCGCGAGCGTCCGTGACGCAGTGCTGCTCGGCATCGTGCTTTCGTCCATCATCCTCGTATTGTTCTTGCGCGACTGGGGAACCTCTCTGGTCGCCGGCTTGGTCATTCCGGTCACATTGCTTGTGACGTTCATCGTGCTCAGAGTAACCGGACAAAGTTTCAACCTGATGACACTAGGAGGACTTGCCGCGGCCGTGGGATTGGTCATTGACGACGCGATTGTCGTTCTTGAAAACGTCGTCTTGCACCGGGACGCGGGCCAGAACCGTTTCGAGGCCATCCAGAGCGCTTTGCGTGAGCTCACGGTGCCGCTCATCGGCTCGACGATTACGCCAATCGTCGTGTTTCTGCCCCTCATTAGCATCACTGGAGTTACCGGAAGCTTCTTTCGGGCCTTGGCCGTCACAATGACGGTTTCTCTTTTTACTTCCTTGATTCTCGCTCTGACCTGGACTCCGACGCTTAGCCTCTACCTGGTTCGTAGAAAAGACACGGGCACTCCGGAAGAAGCGCTAGCCAAAGGGGCCCCCGACGCCGCCACGCTGCTGGCTGCGGAGGAGGCGCATCTTTCCGGCTTTTTCGGACGAGTGGTTGAATTTTACGGGCGCGTGATGCAGGCCGTGCTCAACAGGCCTTGGACCTTGGTGGCCAGCTCCTTGGCGATTGTCGCCCTCGCTGTGCTTTGCTACAACCTACTGGACTCCGAACTTCTCCCCGGAATGGATGAAGGCGGATTCATTCTCGATTACTTCACGCCGCCCGGCAGTTCACTCGCCGAATCCAATCGCATCTTGAATCACCTCGAGGAGATTCTTCATGCCACGCCTGAGGTGGAGACAACTTCGCGCCGAACAGGATTGCAGCTTGGGCTTGCATCGGTCACCGAAGCGAACAACGGTGATTTTACAGTGAAGCTCAAAAGCAAGCGGGATCGTGACGTGGAGGAAGTCATTGCAGAACTTCGCGCAAAGATTGAAGAAGAAGAACCGGCAACCAAAGTGGAATTCATACAATTGCTGCAGGACATGATCGGCGATTTGACCAGCCAACCCGAGCCCATCGTGATCAAACTTTTCGCGCAGGATGGAAACCTGCTAAATGACACCGCTCCCAAGTTAGCTGACGCCATCGGAAAAGTTCCTGGTGTCGTCGACGTTCTGAACGGAGTCGAAAATACGGTCAGCGGTCCCGCGGTTACATATCAGGTTAATCCTACGGTTGCCGCGCGTTCTGGCTTTACGGCGGAAGAAGTGGCGATCGACGCCGCGGCGGTACTCGAAGGCGAACCCGCAGCCACTCCGGTCGTTCTGAACGACCGGGCCTACACGATCCGCGTTCGCTTTCCTGACCAAAGCCGGGCCTCGCTCGATCAAATGAGCAACACACTGTTGACCAGCTCGACGGGCCGCACGGCGACGTTAGGGTCGCTCGCCACCATCGTCAACAACCCGGGCGAAACGGAAATCCGGCGCGAGAATCTCCAGCGGCTTGTGCAAATCACGGGGAGATTTGAAGGCGTGGGTCTTGGAAAAGGAATGAGCGCCGTACAAAAAGCGGTGAACGATTTTCATCTGCCACGATCGATCCGCGTGGAATACGGCGGTCAATATGCGGAACAGCAAAAATCATTCAAGGATTTGCTCTTTGTTCTCGTTCTCGCGCTTCTGCTTCTATTTATCGTTCTGTTGTTCGAGTTCCGGACGTTCTCTGCGCCCGCCTCGATTCTTGCTTCGGCTTTGCTTTCCACGTTCGGTGGATTTCTCGCGCTGCTCGCAGCCAGGAATACGTTTAATGTCGCGTCGTTCATGGGCATGATCATGGTTATCGGGATCGTGGCCAAGAACGGCATCTTGCTGCTGGATGCCGAGCATCGCTTCCGCGACCTCGGTTTTCCACCCGAAGAGGCAATGATCCAAGCGGGGCGCCGCCGTTTGCGTCCGATTGCGATGACGGCTCTCGCGACCATTGCGGGAATGCTTCCTTTGGCATTTGCGATCGGGTCCGGTTCGCAGATGCTGCAGCCACTGGCCATTACGGTGATCGGCGGCCTCCTAAGCTCGATGATCCTTTCGCTTATCTTCACGCCGGCGATTCACTACTACCTGCAACCTGGCAGAGCCTCCGCGGTCTCTGAGCAAGCCTGAGAACAAAATGCGAAAGTTGGCTGAAACAAGGTAGTCATCGCACGTTTACAGCGGTGTCACACACGTCGAACTAAGCTCCGACTGGGGGATTCCTTGAATATTCTGGTCGTAGAAGACGACGCTGAATTGGCACAGCTATTGGCGCAAGGCCTTCGCGAGGAAACCTACGAAGTTGACATTGCGCGGGATGGTGTCACTGCCCTCGAACTTTCCCGAGCCAATTCGTTCGACGTAATCCTGCTAGACGTCATGCTCCCAGGCATCAGCGGCCTCGATGTGGCGAGACAACTTCGCTGCCGGAAACAGGACGTCGGTGTGCTCATGCTTACAGCGCGCGATGCCTTACCGGATGTCGTGCATGGTCTGGACGCCGGCGCCGATGACTACCTGACAAAGCCATTCTCTTTTCAGGAGCTTTTGGCGCGCGTTCGATCCCTTGGAAGACGGAGCGCGCCCAAAGCGCGAAACGTACTTGAAGCCGGAGATTTGATTCTGGAGACGAGCACCTTCCGTACATTCCGTGCCGGAAAAGAAATCCGATTATCTTTTACGGAATTCCGGCTCCTCGAACTCCTGGTTCGAAACCAGGGCCGTGTAGTGCCGCGTGCGGCAATTGTCGAAGCGCTTTGGGGTGACCGCCGCGAGGTTGAAGTGAACACGGTCGACGCGTTCGTCCGCTTGGTGCGCCGCAAGATTGGCGATGTGGCTCCGGAACGGGTGATCCACACACACCGCGGATTAGGTTATTCCGTGGGAGTTGCGAACTGAGCCTGAACCTTACAATTCGCGCGCGTTTGACGCTTCTCTATTTCGCGGTCCTCGCGTTATCGTTTCTCGCTTTTTTCTGGATTTGCGATATTGGGTTCCGCCGCAGCATTGAAACAACTGTGAACAATGCGTCCCAAACAAACCTCGACACGATTCGGCGACTGCTGGAAAAACCAGAAAATAAGGGGCAAGAGAAAGTCAGACAAGAGCTGGAAGAACTCTCCAATCTTTGGGCGAATGGCGCCCTGCTGGAGGTTGCCGACGTTCAGGGAAACTGGACCTTTCGTTCCCCTCAATTTGCCCTTGCTCAGCCGCCGATCCCTAATCTCGAAGGTGCGGAAAGAGTTTTCTTTACTACAAATCTCGATTTATCGCAGTACCGCATCGCGATGCAGCGCATTCAGGTCGGAACCGAGATGTTTGAAGTGCACGCTGCTGTTCCTACTGAACCGTTCGACCAAGCCTTGGATCACTTTCGACTCATTGAAAAAGAGTGCCTCCCCCTGCTCGTTTTGCTCGCTTCACTTCTGGGCTATTGGCTTAGCGGCAGATCCCTTGCTTCGGTTAACAGAATTATCAAGACGGCAGAATTAATCGGTGTGCAAAATCTCTCCAGAAGGCTAGAAGTGCCGAGAGCCAAGGACGAATTAAGGCGTCTGACGCTCACTTTGAATGCGATGCTGGACCGCATCGAGACGTCCTTCAAAAGAATTACCCAATTTACTGCCGACGCCTCTCATGATTTGCGTACGCCTGTGGCTGTTATCCGTACTTCCGCCGAACTTGCATTGCGAAGGGAAAGATCAGAAGTTGAGTATCGCGATGCTCTGAACAAAATTCTGACTACTTCCGTCGAAACTTCAGAACTTTTGGAAAATCTTCTCTCCCTCGCTCGGGCTGATGCAGGCGCCCTGGGAATCGAACTGCACCCGCTGGAACTTGGAGAACACGTTCGCAAAGTCCAGGAGCGAGCAGTAATTCTTTCTGCCGATAAGGCGCTGGACATCAGATTGGATACGCCGCCGACTCCCGTCTGGGTAAAAGCCGATGCGATCGCGCTTGACCGCTTGCTGCTGATTCTTGTGGATAACGCGATCAAGTACACGCCAAGCGGAGGACATTGCGAAATCGCTTTGTCGCAAGGCAAAGGCAACGCACAGATCACAGTCAGCGATTCAGGTATTGGTATCGCCAAGGAAGATGTGCAACACATCTTTGATCGGTTCTACCGCGCCGACCGCGCGCGTTCGAGAAATCGCCGCGGCGCAGGCTTAGGGCTCGCGATCGCTCGTTGGATTACAGACATCCATGGCGGAAACATCGCCGTGGAGAGCGCACCCGGAGCGGGTTCCATTTTCACCGTGTCTTTGCCTGTTCAAGAAAGCTAGTTTTTTCATCATTTTTTGGCTATCTGAAAAAACTTCAGCTTCCTTTAAAGATTCGCTTAAACACTGTTTATGGTGCGTTTCCTCCCTCGGCACACGATATTGGCGCTTTCGGGTGTTTCTCGAAGAAGGGTTGATGCTTACCCGTGCAATTTCCCAACCTCGATGGGGTGAAGGGGCTCCTCATATGCGATTGAAATTTAATAAGTTAATTCATTTTGTTTTCTTCGGCGTCTTGTTGGCGCTGGCTTCGTTCCCAGTTGATTCAGCCGCCCAAGGCTCGAGAGGCACCCTCAGCGGCAAGATCTCCGACAGCAGCGGCGGCGTCTTGCAGGGCGCGCAAGTCACGCTGGATCCAGGGGGAGACACTGCGGTTTCTGACGTGCTAGGCGAGTTCCGCATTTCCGGCTTGGACGCAGGCAACTACACAGTCAAGATAACTTATGTGGGATTCAAGACTTTCACCAAAGCAGTGACCCTTTCCGCCGGCCAGACCACAAGTCTCGAAGCTCAGCTTGCTCTCGAATCCGTCGATCTCGAGGTTGTAGTCACAGCCGAACGCGGCTCTGCCGAAATAGAAGCCGTCAATCGCGAGCGCACAGCGGACAACATCGTGCAAGTGCTTCCCGCGGACGTCATTCGCAGCTTGCCTAACGCCAACATGGCCGATGCTCTTGGCCGCTTGCCCAGCGTCACCATTGAACGTGATGAAGGCGAAGGCAAATATGTGCAAGTCCGCGGCACTGAACCTCGCCTAACGAACACCACCATTGACGGCATCAATGTTCCTTCCCCGGAATCCGGTGTGCGCCAGATCAAATTTGACGCCATTCCGGCTGACATTGTTGAATCTGTCGAGATTAATAAGACGTTGCAGGCCAACATGGATGGCGATGGGATCGGCGGTTCGATTAACTTGGTCACAAAGACGGCCGGGGAACGGCCCACCGTTAACGTCAGCGGTATGGGTGGATACACTCCCATTATGGGCGGCCGCAACCTTGTGGAAACCGCCAGCACCGTGGGCCAGCGCTTCGGGGCCGACAAGAAATTCGGTTTGCTCATTGGCGGCACCTACGATTGGAATGGGCGCGGCATTGACGACATCGAACCTGTTCCGGATATCGCAACGCTGGCCGGAGGCTCCACCGCCCGGTATTTTGAGGCCATCGATGTTCGCGAATACCGTTATTACCGGAGCCGTTGGGGGCTCGCCGGGAGTGGAGACTACAAGCTTGGCGACGGCTCAAACATTTACGTCCGCGGCCTCTACTCCGATTTTCACAACTATGGTGATCGTTGGGTTTACTCTTTTACGGACAATACGCCCGGCATTCTCCTCGATGGCGCAAACGGTTGTGCGACTGATCCTGTCACCGGAGTGACGGTGCAGCCTTGCACCGGCGTCCCATCTTTCAACGCCCAAATCCGCCGTCCCGATTACGCAATCGGCAGCCTGCTTCTTGGTGGTAGGCACGTGCTTTCTACGACTTGGTACACTTGGGATATTTCTGCGTCGCGTTCGAGTCAAACTGGCCAGGTCGGCGACCGCACAGCGTCATTCAACTCCACGCTGCCCACCAGCTCATGCCAATATGACTTGGCGAACACTAAAAACGTGTACACACCCCAGTGGACACCTACCTGCTTTACGGAAGCGTACACGAATCAAAGCACGATGCCGCTGAGCCGTATGCAAGTCAATCACGGGCTGACGGCCCAGCTGAATCTGCAATTTACGGGCGCCATGGCCAAGCGCTATCATATCGGCTCGCACCTCTCCACGATCGAATTCGGCGGAAAATTCCGCAACGCCAACAAATTCGCCAACACCTTCACGGATAGCTTTTTCCCTACTGGCGCTGGCGCGAACATCACGCTAGCTGACTTCTCCAATGGGTTCACGAATAGTGATTACTACCAAGGTGCTTACAAACTAGGACCAAACCCGAAATTCAGTGACATTTTCAAGGCCTTTGCGGCGGACCAAGCAGCCAGCGCGGCTAACTACTCGCTCTCCGAAGATATTTCGAGCCAGTTCGGTCTAGTTGAAAAGGTCAGCGCGGGATACGTAATGAACTCCATCGATTTCAACAAAATCCGTCTTGTTGCTGGCGTTCGCTTTGAGGGAACCAATCTCGCTACCTCTGCTCCTATCCTTGATCCTGATGGCAACTTCATAGGAACGAGCAAGGCCAACGGCTCCTACGTAAAAGTATTGCCTAGCGCATCTATCCGTTATGCGATCAAGAACAATACAAATTTGCGTCTGGTTTACAGTCGGGGATTATCACGTCCCGATCCTCAAGATATTGCTCAGGCACTTTCCGTTGATAGTACGTCTAATCCTGTTCTCGTCAGCCTGGGCAATCCAAATCTCAAGGCCGAGACTGCAGATAACGTCGATGTGCTGCTTGAACACTACATAAACCCCTTTGGCATGATCACAGCAGGATATTTTTATAAGAACCTGACCGACCCCATCGTTTCGCGCGAATCTATAATCACTTCCGGTACCTTTGGCAATGGAGCTTGCACGCCAACTGTTACTTGTAGAGTCACTCAGCCCCTCAATGCCGGCAGTGCTTGGATTAATGGTTTTGAAATTGCTTATCTCCAACACCTGACGTTTCTACCCAGAATGCTCAGTGGACTCGGTATTTCCGCGAACTATGGCTACACGGCCTCCCGCGCCTCCTTGGGACCGGATTTTGGTCGTTCGGATCATCCGCGGCTTTTGCGCAATGCTCCCCATACCTGGAATATCAGTCCTACCTATGACCGCGGCCCAGTCTCTATTCGCGTAGGACTCTCCTACAATGACGCGAACATCGCCGCCTACCAGTTCTCGGATGGCACACCCGGAGGCATCAAGGGGCCTTTCGGCGACAATTACTTCTATCCCCACCTTCAAGTTGACGCGCAGGGGAGCGTCCGGCTGAAGCATGGGCTATCCTTCGTAATGTATGGCCTGAATTTGAACAATGAAGTGTTCGGTTTCTACAACGGCAGCAAGCAATACATGCTGCAGCGTGAATATTATCGGCCGACGGTCGCCGCCGGCTTCCGCTGGAACCCGGTCTTCGAACACAAGTAATCGCTGACCTATGAAGCTATCTTTTTTCGTTCGAACTGTTTTTCACAGTTCGTTCCAATTACCTAATAAATGTATATTGACTTAATAAATAAACATTTTTATTTTAAGCACTTACAGAAAAAGTGGGGGAGGGGGGCGATTATGGTTAACCGCAACCGCCTTCAGGCGGTGAGCTCCAGTGTCTCCAGAGGTTCGACTCCATGAGTCTCCGAATCCTTACTCTGGCTGGTGCTGGCTTGCTTGCTGCCGCGTTATTCGCTTCGCAGCCGAAAGCTCCTGATTCGCTGAGCGTTGTCCTCGTCGGCGCAGGCGATATCGCCGATTGCAGAGATCTCTCCGGCGCCGAAGCTACCGCCAAGTTGCTGGAAAAAATTCCAGGCACCGTCATGGTTGTCGGCGACCTCGCCTATCCGGATGGCACAAAAGAAAACTTCGATTGCTACGACAGAACTTGGGGTCGGGTAAAAGACAGAACTCGCCCTGCCCCCGGCAATCACGAATTTCATTCCGCCGGTGCATCCTTCTACTTCCAATACTTTGGTCCGGCTGCAGGCGATCCCAAGGACGGCTTTTATAGCTACGACCTTGGCACATGGCACATCATCGTTTTGAACAGTGAATGCGTCGAAGTCGGCGGTTGTGAGGCCGGCTCCCGCGAAGAAAAATGGCTCCGTGCCGATCTTGCCGCGCATCCTGTTGCTTGTACTCTCGCCTATTTTCATAAACCGCTCTTCAGCTCCGGTGGTGCGCACGGCGATGATCTTGCCCTCAAGCCATTCTGGCAGGCTCTCTACGACGCCAACGCCGAAGTCGTCATCAGCGGACACGATCACGACTACGAACGTTTCGCGCCACAAACTCCGAACGGTTTCGAGGACCGAGGCCGCGGAATTCGTGAATTTGTCGTCGGAACCGGAGGAAAAAACCACCGGCCTTTCGGCGAACCTCATCGGAACAGTGAAGTCCGGGACGCTAGCGCGTTCGGCGTTTTGAAGCTGACATTAAAGCCCGACAGCTATGATTGGGAATTCATCCCCGAAGCCGGGAAAACATTTACGGATTCTGGCACCGGGTATTGTCACTAGATTGGTTTTTGTTCGAGAAGAGAAGGGATATGTGAAATGAAAATTGGACTTATGTTGGCCGGGATTCTGGGCCTCTTGTCGTTGGGCGCGTCACCCTCGGGATATCAGGTATCGAAAAAAGTCCCGCTGCCTGGAACAGGCGGTTGGGACTATCTGACCGTGGACGAAAATGCGCGCAGGCTCTATGTTTCGCACGCCACACAAGTGGTCGTTCTGAACGCAGACACTCTGGAAGTCGTGGGAACCATTCCCGATCTCGCCGGTGTGCACGGGATCGCGCTCGCGTCGGAATTTGGCCGTGGATACATCACCTGCGGCCAGACGGATTTTGTTGTGGTGTTTGATTTGAGAACGCTGAAAAAGACCGCGGAAGTGAAAGTAGGCAAGAAGCCCGACGCGATTGTCTATGATCCGGCAACGAAGCAAGTGTTTGCCATGAACGGGGACAGCGATAGTTCAACCGCCATCAACGCGGCCGATAACAAGGTTCTGGGGACAGTTCCACTCGGTGGTGGTCCGGAGTTTACGGTCGCGGATGGCAAAGGAAATGTTTTCGTCAATTTGGAAGACAAAAGCGAGTTGCTGCGGATCGATGCGAAATCGTTGCAAGTAAAAGATCGCTGGCCAGTGGCGCCTTGCGAAGCTCCCTCCAGCATGGCATTCGACGCGGCTAACGGCCGTTTGTTTCTGGGATGTAGGAGCCGCTTAATGGCCGTGGTGAATAGCAACACCGGCAAGGTCGTTGCTTCATTTCCGATTGGAGACAGAGCAGACGCGTCGGTGTTCGATGTTTCCGGCAAGATTGCATTTACTTCGACTGGGGACGGCCATATTTATGGGTTTCATCAAGCCTCTGCGGACTCCTACACGCCTTTGCCGGTAATTGATACAGCGACGGGCTCGAAGACGATGACCATGGATCAAAAGACGCGGAATTTATTCGTACCCGTAAGGGAAAAAGACTCGATATCGCTTTGGGTCTTCGAACCCTGAGTATCCCGGAGAGTTCGCATCAGTCAACTCGAAGATTCGGATGGGAGTGCGGTTCTGCGCCGTGCGAAATAAAGAATCACGCCGCCGAGCACTGCGGCACCAACCACCAAAAGCTGTCCCGGAATCGAGCGCCAGTCGCGCAACGTCGCGTATACGACGAGCGCTGCAAAGGCAAATGGTGTGAGGCATACGTACGCCATCCCCCACCAACCTCCAGGAACGCGAAAACTGCGAGGAGCGTTTGGGTACCGGATGCGCAAAATAATCAACGCCAGGAATTCAAGCGTCAGCGCTCCAGCATAAGTTAAGCACTGAATTACGGCTAGGCTCCCAAAGGACAATGCGACGAAAACGGCGGTCAACGCGCAGAAACCTACGACGGCCAATTTTGGCACCGCGGTGTCAGGCGAAATCCTTCGAAGCGCTTTGGGAAACCAGCCGTCGCATGCCATGACAAACGGTAAGCGCGAAACGTAAAGCAATTGCGCGTTAAAAAGACCCCACGTCCCTACCAGCCCGGCTGCGGCCAGAAGCGCTCCCAGCCAGCGTCCGCCAATCAATTCCGCGATCGAAGGCCAACCGGCGTCGGCGCTCCAGACTTGCGGGTCCGTCGAGACACTGATGCCAGCAATCACTGGAAGGAAATAGGTAAGTGTTACCACGACTAGCCCGATTCCAATCGCGAACGGGTAATTGCGTTGCGGGCGGTCCACTTCCGCGGCGTAAGTGGAAATGTTGTCCCAGCCTGAATAGTTAAATACGACGTACGACAGCCCCAGCAACAATGCGTTCTGCCGGTGAGAAGCCAGGTCCTGATGAATTATCGAAAACGCCATGCTCGGCGCGGGCCCCCACAGAAGCCACACGATGACCAGCAGTGCAAATGCGCTCAAAACGAATGTCGCGCTAATTTTTGCGGAGTTGCCGACTTCGCGCGAGCCACGCAAATTTACGGCCATCGCCGTCAGAATGACAAGAAACGCGATGAACCAGCGAAATAGTGACCCCATAAGCGGATGCGCGGCATTCGCGGATGGAGCAAGCGCGGGAAAGAAAAACGTCAGATAGTTGACGAAAAGAACGGGAAACATTGCGAGCAAAGCCACGCAGCAACTCATGGTCCAACATCCTTCCTGCACGGCCCAAAATGGCCCGAGCGCTTCGCGGACCCAAACATAGTAGCCGCCTTCTTCTGGCATCAGCGTGGCAAGCTCTGCCACCATCAGCGACATTGGCAGGCTCCAGACAAATGGAGTGATGACGATGAACAAAATGGCCAAGCCGGGTCCGACGGCGCCGATCAGAGGTTCGACGCCGTATGCGCCGCCGCAGGTTGTGAAGAAAACAAGACTGGTAAGAGCGACGAGCGTCAAGCGCCGCTCGCGTGGCAAGCGGATCGTCCCGCGGATAGTTTCCCGTTCTGTGGCTCTTGCGGCCAGCAAAGAGGTTGCCAAGCCCATGTTCCTTCGAGGTGCGAGTGGCGGCAGTATATCGTGCTATTGGCTATTGAACGGCCGCGGAATGCGCTGGTTCCTTGCCGTCGGAATGCTTTTCATTGGGCTCGCAACCACACGAGCGCCGTATGACGAGCTCTGTGGGCAAAACGATTTTGTGACGCGCCGGACTGGTCTCAGTTTTGCGGCTTCGAATCCAATCCAGCAGTACTTGCGCTGCTGTTCTGCCCAGCTCGGCAGCGGGCTGGCGGACGGCGGTTAAAGGCACACTCAACAGCGCGGCCATTTCGAAATCGTCGAATCCGATGACGGCAATCTCTTCGGGGACGCGTATATTGTCCGATCGAAGATCCTGTAGAACATTTATGGTCGTAACGTTGTTCAACGAAAAGAGGGCCGTTGGCGCCTTTGAGGAGAGAAGCCGCTTACGGAGTCTTGCCCCAAGGGCAGCTGGCGAATCCGTGATCACCAACTCTGGTTCGAGGCCCGCCTGCGCCATTGCTTTCTTGTAACCTTGAATCCGCAAGCCGATGGAGTTGAACTGGCTGTCATAGCCGAGGCAAAGAATGTTTCGGTGCCCATGCTCAATCAAATGGACCACGGCGTTGATTGCTCCTTGTTCGTTTTCCACCATCACTTCGGCCGCGTCCAAGCCGGGAAACGTGCGATCCAACATCACTACCGGCACGCCCCTCGCGCGAACTTCCTGCAATTGGCCCACGCTTTCCGGACTCGAGGGCACGATCAAAAGGCCGGCAATGTTGCGCGACTTCATCATTGCCAATTCCGTGGCCTCACTACCCGCGTCTCGTTCTGAGGCAAGCAGCAACGTCAGGTATCCATGCTTCGCCGCGAATTGCTGCACCGCGTGCGCGCAAATGGAAAAAAAAGTATCGGCAAGATCCGGAATGATCAGACCAATAGTTCTTGGTGCATGTCCTTTCAGAATGCGCGCTGCTTCGTTCGGCACGTAGCCCAGCTTTCGAATGGCTTCGCGCACGCGCTCCGCAGTTTCCACGCTAACAAGGTGGCCCCCGTTCACCACGCGGGACACCGTCATGCGCCCGACTCCACATTCGCGGGCAACGTCGCCAATCGTCGGACGGTCTTGAGTCTTTCTCGGCATTAGGCTCCTGGGGACAGGGCCTAAGTTAATCACCAGCGGATGCGGTGCGGCAAGCGCCGCCCCGGAATATTCAGCTTGGTTGTGTGTACGGAGCAAAGTTTTTAAAAGGAGGAAGATTGCGCTTGACAAAACCGACAGACTAGCTGTATTTAACCTACAGGTTAAATAAAAATGGTTTCCGACCATCTCACCGCAACCTTCGCCGCACTCGCCGACCCTACCCGCCGCACCATCCTGGCTCGGCTCGCCTCCGGGGAAAGTTCCGTTACGGAGCTCGCGGAACCTTTCGAAATGAGTCTTCCCGCCGTTTCCAAGCACTTGAAGGTGCTTGAACGGGCTGGGTTGATTTCGCGAAGCCGCGATGCGCAATGGCGTCCTTGCCAACTAAAGGCGAAGCCTCTGCGCGATGTCGCCGACTGGGTGGAGCACTATCGCAAGTTTTGGGAAGAGAGTTTCGATCGCCTGGATGAATATTTGCTTGAGTTGAAGAAAAAGGAGAAAAAGCATGGCCGCAAAAACTAGCGTAGCGAGCACCGCCGGCCGCGAAATCGCCGCAACTCGCATATTCGCTGCGCCGCGAGAGCTCGTTTTCTCGATGTACACCGACCCGAAGCACATCGGGAATTGGTGGGGCCCACGCGGTTTCACAACGACCACCGAAGAAATGGACGTGAGACCCGGTGGCACTTGGCGATTCGTGATGCACGGGCCGGACGGTAGGGATTACAGAAACCGGATCGTTTATCTCGAAATCGATCTGCCAAGCCGTTTGGTGTACAAACACGATCCGGAAAAAGGAACGGAACCGGTCAATTTTGAAGTAACCATAACCTTTGCAGATTTGGGCGATGAAACTGAAGTTGCTGTCCGCATGCTCTTTCCGTCGGCTGCGGCCCGCGAGCACGTTGCCCAGAAATATGGCGCCGTGGAAGGATTGTCTCAGACGCTGGACAGGCTCGCTGAGCATCTTGCAATCGTGCGTTCTGGCAAAGCCTGACTGGCCAAAATTTTCTGGTGCCTGTATTCACATCTCAGTTTTACACTATGGACCTTGTTTATCGAGGTCAACCTATGCCCATCCGAGGGCGATTCACGCAAAGGAGTCACCAATGAGCGGAGTGAGAGTTTTGGTTGGAACACGCAAAGGCGCTTTTGTTCTGACCTCAGACGGCAAGCGCGAAAAGTGGGACGTCAGCGGTCCCCATTTTGCAGGCTGGGAGATGTACCACCTCAAGGGCTCGTCCGCCGACGCGAATCGCATCTATGCCTCCCAATGCAGCGGCTGGTTCGGGCAGATCATTCAGCGATCTGACGACGGTGGCAAAACTTGGATACAGCCAGGGACGCCGCCAGGCGAACAGACCGGTCCCGGAGGCACGCCAAAAGGTGAGAGCAACAAGTTCGTGTATGACACCTCCGCGGAAACCGGCAAGCCTCTCACCACTCATCAGTGGTACGACGGCACCCAACACCCATGGGAGTTCAAACGCGTCTGGCATCTCGAACCCTCGCCCGCCGATCCGGACACTGTCTATGCCGGAGTAGAAGACGCCGGCTTATTCCGCTCGACTGACGGCGGGAAGAGCTGGAAAGAGTTTTCCGGACTACGCGGCCACGGCACTGGTCCACACTGGCAGCCCGGCGCCGGCGGAATGTGTCTACACACCGTCATCCTGGATCCGGCCGATCCCAACCGGATTTACATTGCCATTTCGGCCGCAGGCGCGTTCCGCACTGACGACGGCGGCAAGACCTGGAAGCCAATCAACAAAGGCTTATATTCACAATACATTCCCGAGCCCACGGCGGAAGTCGGCCACTGCGTTCACCATGTCGCGATGCATCCCTCGCGTCCAAACGTCCTCTTTATGCAGAAACACTGGGATGTAATGCGCAGCGACGACGCTGGCGACTCTTGGCGGGAAGTTAGTGGCAACCTGCCGACCGACTTCGGCTTTGTGATTGACGTTCATGCGCACGAGCCAGAAACGATTTATGTCGTGCCGATCAAGAGCGATGGGGAACATTTCCCTCCCGATGGCAAGCTTCGCGTCTATCGCAGCAAGACAGGCGGAAACGAATGGGAGGCGCTTACCAAAGGCTTGCCGCAGAGCAACTGCTACGTGAACGTTTTGCGTGATGCGATGGCCGTGGATTCACTCGATTCGTGCGGCGTGTATTTCGGAACGACAGGAGGGCAGGTGTACTGCTCCGCGGATGCCGGTGATACCTGGGCACCTATCGTGCGGGATCTTCCTGCGGTGCTCTCCGTTGAGGTGCAAACGTTGTCATGATCCGGGTGATGCTTCCGTCGCATTTGCGCAATCTGGCGCGAGTCGGCTATGAAGTGGAAATCGAAGTCGCAGGAGAAGTGACGCAGCGTTCGATTCTCAACGCACTGGAAGCTCAATATCCAATGCTGTGCGGTACAATCCGTGACCACGTGACGCAAGAGCGGCGTCCTTTCCTGCGATTCTTTGCTTGCGGAGAGGATTTGTCGCACGAATCGCCGGACTCTCCCGTTCCAGATGCGGTCGTGTCCGGGGCGGAACCCTTTCTTGTTGTGGGCGCAATTGCCGGCGGATAGCGAAAGGGCATGTTTTCTAAAAAAAACTTAAGGAGGCTTCATGGATGCCATGTCTCAGGTGACTTCACCCTCGAAGGGAAGCATTTGGACTGGGCGCGTCATCAGCGCGCTAATTGTGCTCTTTCTCTTGTTTGACAGCGTTCTCAAATTTATGAAGCCCGCTCCCGTCGTGGAAACATTTGCTCATCTTGGTCTGTCCATAAGTCTCGCCAACCCGCTAGGAATCATTTTGATAGTTTGCGCACTGCTCTACGCCATCCCGCAAACGTCTATTCTAGGCGCGATCTTGCTGAGCGGTTATTTAGGCGGCGCGGTGTGCACGCATTTGCGCGTCGGCGACCCGTTGTTCAGCCACATTTTGTTCCCCACGTATATGGGCGCGCTATTGTGGCTCGCAATTTATCTTCGGGACGTCCGCCTTCGTGCGCTCATTCCATTCCGAAGTTGAATTAGGCTAAGCACCGGAACGTCTTTTGCTCTTGATCGCGCCGGACATGTTTTCGATGAGTTCTCCCGGTGGTGTGACTTCAAGATGAACCCACTTCGTGCGCAAGTTTTCCTTCTGCCAAGTCGCACGGTGAACGGGATCAAGTAGAAGCAATTCCTTTGACAAGACTTCGGTTTGCACACCACCCCAATCGATCACGGTTGCGGAGCTTGTACCCCCAAGCGGCATTCCCGTTCTTGCGTTGACGACATGGCTGAAGCTCTTCCCTTCAATTTTGAACGCGCGCTCAGAAGTTCCGGAAGTGGAAACAGCGTTGCCGGTCCCCAGGAACAAATAAAACGGAGGCGCGTTTTTTCCATCGGGGTGAGCGATGCCGACCGGCCACTGATCAATTCGTTCAGCGTTTTCGCTGAGCGCATTTTGTTGCCGCATATTTCCCTTCACTCGCGATGCGTAGAGAGAGCTTCTGCCCAAATTGACCAGCGCGGAATACGCGCCGAGTTTCTCCATTCGTCGAGCAATTTTTTCTGCTGCGTAACCTTTCGCAATGCCGCCAAAATCGAGTTCCATGCCGGAAAGTAGAAATCGAATAGACTTAGCGCGCTCGTCCAAAATTACTTTCTCGCTGCCGACGAGTTGCCGGGCCGCTTGAAGCCCCGCGAACAACTGATTGTGTCCTTCGCCTCGATGGATTCCCCATGCTTTTAAGAGAGGCCCGACAGTAATATCCACCGAGCCATCAGATTTGTGCGAGTACCTTAACGAATCCTCCGTAACGCGAAAAAACTCCTCGCTGACTTCAACCTCGGTACCTCCCGCATTGCGATTCACGTGGCTCAATTCGCTATCTTCGCGATACGCGCTAAATACTTGTTCGATCCGCCCGAGTTCACCGAATCCCACGCTGAACAGTTCGTGCGCCTCCTCCGCCGATCGGCACCAGAGCCGGATCTCGCACTGTGTTCCCATCGCGTAGCGAGCCTGGCGATAGAGACCAACAGTTTCTTGACCGTTCGTGGTGATGGTGATTGGTGTTAGCGGCAGTGGTCGTGCGAAGTCTTGCGCCGCGCTCAGCTTGTAGCGCGAATCTCCAGGATAGAAAGCGTCCAGTAGCAGCAGCGAGCGCCTCACGCCGCGCGCGACCGCCTTTGAACTCAGCGTCGCACCAGTGTAATTGATGATGTCTTCATCCACACGGATCGCACTGCGAACTGTCTTGTTGCGAAACTGATTCAGAAAGCGTTTTTCCTTAACTTCCCATCCGCGATTTTCGCGGAACTCCATGATCACAACTTCAGTGACTTTTCCTTCTGGACTCATCCCAACCATGAAGGTGATGGGTTCGCTTTTCCCGATTTCGTTCAGCACGATGGCGTACTTCGCCGGCTTGCCATCCTGCGTGGCGATAAAAAATGTATAGGTGCTTTCTGGAAATTGCAGATTGCTCTCGTGTTCCAATCTTTTGCGTAGCGCTTCGTCCAGAACTTTTTGATCGCGCCGAACAATGGCCTTATCGCCGAGAATTACGCCCAGAGCCTGCGATTCGCTAAGATAGACTTCGGCCGAGGCGGGAACCGCGGACGTGGCGACTGCTGCAGTCGCCGTAAGCCACAACGCTTTTTTGTAAATCAGTCTATGCACCATAGCCAGACAATCTAGTTTACCAACGGCTTTTCGCTTTGCGGGCTCTCAGAAGACATAAGCCACCGACCCAGTGAAGCCATTCTTCCCGTAATCGCGGTACGGAATCGGGTCCGCGCCAAACTCTCCGCCGTTGATCGTTCCCGGCACATTCGGAACCTTGCCAAACGTATGGTTGAATGCATAATTCAGCTTGAAAATCACGCTGGGGGAGGGCGCAACGTTAAGACCGAGCGTCGAACGCGATTCGTTCAAATAGAAGTCGGAAAGCGTTCGGTCGCGGCGGATGGCTTCAAACCGCACCACCGGCATCAGGTAAGCGCCTTCATCAAACTTTTCGCGATTCCGGAACAGGCCGCGAAAGAATTTGTAGCCGGACTCAACGTAGAAACCATCCTGCCCGGGCGACGTTTGCGCCACGTAATTGCCGAGTGCCGCAATGGAAAGCGGATCGTTGGGATTCACAATCGGTGGCGGTGGACTCTGCCGCGCGATTCCTGCGCCCACGATATTCGAACGCCCGTATTCGCCATTCAGCACAAAAGGACCCCGCTGATACGACGCGTCCAAAAAAACAATCGTAGCCGATTTCTTAGGGTCATCTTGGTTCGTGAACGTGCCCGCATACGTAGAAAGCCCAAACTCAAGCCCCAGAATTGGCGAGAAGCCGACGCGCCCCGCAACGGCTTTGCTATTGCGCGTCGCCTGGAACGCAATCGACACTGGCTCGGCGGCGGAGGACTGTCCGTAGATTCGTGAAAATGGTGTCGCTTCTCCATCATCGTTCTGCGCCTGGAAGCCATTGACAACATCCGCCTCATACGAAAGTTTCATTTCACGCGGCAAGCGAAAAACTCCCCGCACGCCGAGTCCCGCGTCCCGGTACGCTGTCGGAACGATGTATTGGTTGATGAGCGGACGCAGTGTCAGGATATTCAGATTTGAATCGTGATACGTGTTGAAGCGCCCAATCGGCGGAACAATGATGCCCGCGCGGAAATCAAATTCCGGCCGCACTCTCCAACTGATAAACGCTTGCTCCACATCAATTTCATGGGCTCCGAGTTCATATTCGATTTCCGAATTGAGCGTGATGTTCTGTTTTTGCGAGAGAACCGCTGCCACTCCCAGCACAAATCGTGTGCTCTGGAATGTGGAACTCCCGCCGCCATCTGCGCGTTCATTCAAAGATGGCGTGCGAAATTGAAAGTCTCCGTAACCGCCTACCGCAACCCGATCCGTCCGCAACAGATTTCCGGCGCCAGACAGATCGCCTCCGTGCGCTTTCGTCGCCATCGCCACACTCGAGTCGGTGGAGCGGCCCGTGTATTGGGGAAGTCCTGTGTCTTCCGCGGAAGGTTTCCTTGCCTGCAACGCGGTGTTCGCCGCTTGCGATGAAGGCTCGACGGCAGTCGCTGGTACTGGCTGAGTTATGGCCGGCGCCGTGGTTGTTGCAGCGGGCGAAGAGGCCGCGCTCGTCGGGCGCGATTCCAGCAGTGCTTCAAGCCGCTTCAAGTTCTCGCGCAGGTCGCTCACTTCTTTGCGAAGTTGCTGCACTTCTTCCGCCGACGCAGGTTGCTTTTGTGCCACGCTTCGCGGCACGAACGCCAAACCGAGCAGAACGGCAAACAGAATCGCTAGACTCCCGCGAGCCCCCGCCAATTGTCGTGGCGATGTTTTGCGGCTTCCGTTCTTTTCTGCTACTAATACACGTGCAGCACTGCAATTGCGTGCGGGCATCAGACCCTCCATGTGATTGCGTACTCGGCCTCCGCCGTTGCTGCGGCGGGGGCCCCTTTATTTCAAAATCGAAAACCGCGTCCTAATCTCAAATCTCTTAGCCCAATTGAAGCCTATTGGCGAGTGACCCGGTCATTCTTCGTCCTCAAAACTCGCGCCTCGATCAACGTCCTTTTGCTTCGCCCGCTGCCTCCCCAAGTACATCACGAGACCGGTTGTCAACAGTGTCAGCCATGCCAGCGTGACCGCATCGAGCGTTAGCGCTCCCGCAGTGCCAAACAGCCTTCCGGAGTGAAGATCCGCCACGAAAATATCTGCGCGAACACCGTATGCGCCGTCCTGTGGACGGTAGGACGACGGCAGAATTGCGCGCGGGATCGTTTTTTCGTCGAGCTTGAGCAGGGAAGCGTGCTGCAACAAGAATCCGGTGCTGATAAGCAACAGAAGGTTGAATGCGGAAACGATGCCAAGGAACGCATGGGTCCGACGAGCCCACTTCCCGTTGCGTTGCGACGTCTGCTTTCCGGGCAAGGTAACGCCACTCACCGCAAACTCCCGACGGCCGGTCGGCGGCAATTCTGTAGGGTCGCTCCGGGCAGGGTGTATTTTGCTAACCATTTGCATCTAGAACCGGCAATAATCATCAATTTCCAATACTTGTTGGGTATCCCCAAATTTCTAGTTGCAACTAATTCTCAACTATGGATCGCGTCACAGACTACTCAACCCACGCGGATGAGCCAACCTTATTCCAGCGAATGGGCGCAAAAAGAGGTTGAAGTGAACTATATACGACTAATTTGGTCCGATTGCAAGTTTACGGCTAAATGGCCTGGCGGGCGTGGCGCGAAGACTCATTGGAGCGACGCAAGCTTCGTTCGCGCTGCAAGAAATGCTGTGCGATGCGCCGCAGCTCCTCGTAAACCAGAGGAATCAGCGCATCAAGCGCCTTATGATCTCCCTTTCGCCATCGAACGAGGAGTTCGGTAACCTGCCGGGAGCCGTCTGTTTCCGCACACCTCTCCAGAGGGAGAGCCAATCTGCGATTTCCTAGTTGCGCGCGAGAATATCGGCTCGGGAGAGCCGTTGTCAACGAAGTCGTAAGGCCAGTTGAATCGCCTCGGCCAAGTGAAGAGTTTTGCGTCTAGTAGACTGTTCAATCTGTTCGCGGCAGCTGAAGCCGTCCGCCAAAAGCAGCGTTTCTGCGCCCGCTCCACGCACACGCGGCAGTAATACGCGCTCTCCGCACGCCATGGAAATTTCGTATTTGTCCGCTTCGTAACCGAACGCCCCAGCCATTCCGCAACATCCAGACTCCAAAACTTCGTACCGCAATCCGAGCTTGTCCATCTGCGATTTCTGCTGCTTCAATCGCATGATCGCTTTGTGGTGGCAGTGCCCCTGCACTACGGCGTCGCGTTCCAGCTTCGGCGGCGAAAACGCAGGCGCATACTTTTCCAGAAATTCGGCCAGCGTGAACGTTTGCGAGGCCAGTTTCCCCGCGTCTTCCCGCTTCGGAAAAAAATTCAGCATTTCATCACGAAACACCGAGCAACAACTTGGTTCGAGCACAACCAGAGGAATTCCTTGCGAAATCGTCTCCTTCAATGCGTCCAGAATTCTCTCCAAATATGCCTTGGCCATGTCCAAGAATCCATGGTCGTAGAGCGGCCGTCCGCAACACAGCCGAACCTGCGGAATCGTCACCGTGAAACCGGCAGCTTCAAGGACTTCCACCGCCGCATCCAGTGTCTCCGGCCGAAAATTATTGTTGAACGTATCCGGCCATAGCGTGACCTGCGTTTGCTTTGTCGTTGGCGGCTTGCGCTTTCGAAACGTCGAACCAAATGTTCTGTCGGCAAACCTGGGCAAGGTTCGCTCTTTCGCAATCCCGACAAGCTTCTTTATCAAGCCGCTGACAATCGGCAAACGCACAAATCCATTCGCTAGCCATGGCGCAACAGCTGCGAGCGTGGCCCATTTATTGATCCAACCGAACACAAATGCGCGCAATGGACGGACGCGTCCCTCCCAGTAGTGCGAAAGAAATTCCGCCTTATACGTGGCCACGTCCACATTCACCGGACAGTCGTTCTTACACCCTTTGCATGCTAGGCAAAGTTCCAAAGCTTCCTTCACTTCTTCGCTCTTCCACGCATCGCGCAAAACTTCTCCGCGCGTCATTTCCCAAAGCAAGTGCGTCCGCCCGCGAGTCGAGTGTTTTTCCTCGCGCGTCACCATGAAACTCGGGCACATTGTGTCCTGTTCGCCCTGTCCTGTGGTGCGCCGGCATTTTCCCACGCCGACGCAACGCTCCACAGCTTGCGCAAAATCTCCGCCATCCTCTGGAAACGCAAAATGCGTTTCAATCGCAGTCAATTTCGGCTTGGTGGACAATCGCAGATTTTCTTCAATGCGATACGGCTCAACCACTTTTCCAGGATTCATCTTTCCGTCCGGGTCCCAAATCGCCTTGAATTCGCGGAACGCCTGAACCAATTCCGGCCCAAACATTTTTGGCAAATATTCCGCGCGCGCCTGTCCGTCGCCATGCTCACCGGAGAGCGATCCTCCGTAGAGCACACAAAGGTCTGTTGCTTCGTCCATGAACGCGCGCCACTTTTTTACTCCTGCCGCCGTCGCCAAATCAAAATTTACGCGGTTGTGAACGCACCCATGTCCGAAATGCCCATACAACGCGGCTTTGTATTCGTATTTGTCATAGAGCGCTTGCAATTCACGTAAATACGAACCCAATTTCTCAGGGGCTACCGCCGAATCTTCCCAGCCCTCCCAGCTTGGATCTTCTCCGGGCACATAAGAATTTGCGCCCAGACCCGATTCGCGAATCGTCCAAATTTTCTTCTGCTCTCGCTCCGTCAAAAGCAGCCTCGAACTCACACCCTTCCGGCCTTCGAATGCGCGCAAGAACGTGCGCGCCTTCTCTTCCGCTTCTTCCAGCCGTTTTCCGCCAAATTCCACCAGCAGCCACCCATCGCCTTCCGGCAAAAGTGGCAGATATTCGCCTTGCAGCAATCCCTTCTTAAGAATGTTGTGCGTCGTAACGCAGTCAAATCCTTCGAGCCCAATCGGTCCAAATGTGGCAACTTCCGCCGTGTGATCCGCCGCCTGAAAAATATCAGCGAAGCCCAGCACGACAAGCACGCGCGACAATTGCCCTTCGATCAATCGCACTTTTGCTTCGAGCACTGTCACGCAGGTGGATTCCGTCCCCACCAGCGCGCGCGCCAGGTTGAAGCTGCCGCCCGCATCCGGCAAAAGTTCATCCAGGTTGTATCCGGAAACGCGCCGTGGAATTTTCGCGTAGCGCTCGTGAATCAGCTTCTCGTATTTCGTTCGAAGCGCGGAGAGCCCCGCATAAATGCCACCAATTCTTCCACCCGCGGCGATTTTTGCCGCAAGTTCCGTCTGCGTCGTCGGCCCAACTGTCATTCGCGTGCCGTCGTAGAGCAGAATCTCCAGTTCCAAGACGTTCTCGACGGTTTTTCCCGCCATCTGCGAATGCACGCCGCAGGAATTGTTCCCAACCATTCCGCCAAAGGTACAATGCGTGTGCGTCGCGGGGTCCGGTCCCCACGTCAGACCAAAAGCCGCTGCCGCGTCGCGCATTTGATCGCAAACCACACCGGGCTGCACCCGAGCGAAACGCTCCCCGTGATTTATCTCCAGGATTTGATTCAGGTACATACTCCAATCGAGCACAATCGCCGCGTTGCAACACTGTCCCGCCAGGCTCGTTCCTCCACCACGCGAGAAAACTGGCGCGCCAAAACTACGGCAAACCCCAATCGCGGCAACCACATCTTCAATCGTCTGAGGAACAACCACGCCAATCGGCACTTGCCGGTAATTCGAACCATCCATGGCGTAAAGCGCGCGCGCCCCTGCGTCAAAGCTGACCGGCCCTTCCACCTGCCGCTGAAGCTCGGCCGCAAGTCGTGAAATTTCCATCAGAATCTAGCGCTCCTGAAATTGCCTACCGCGGTTAGGTGTGATTGGCCCGTGCGTTCGCGTTAGGATGACCAAATCTCTCTATTCCTCATTCGTCTCCTCTGCCTTTTTATCCTTCGGTGACTGAAACCGGTATCCCACCCACGGCTCCGTCAAAATCAATTTTGGTCTTGCCGGATCGCTTTCAATCTTTTTCCGCAGTTGATTGATCATCACCCGTAAATATTCCGGCTCGTCTCCGTAATCCGGTCCCCAGACCGCTTGCAGCAATCTCCGATGTGTCAGCGGCTTTCCCGCGCTCGCAATCAACTGTCGCAAAAGTTCAAACTCCTTCGGCGTCAGGTGAACGTCTTTCCCATTCGCTGTCACTTGCCTTGCCTCGAAGTCCACGGTTAACGGCTTCGATTCAAATTGCGTCAGCTTTGCGTGTGCCCCGCGCCTGCGTAACGCCGCGCGTAGTCTGGCGAGCAGCTCCTGCATTCCAAACGGCTTTACCACGTAATCATCCGCGCCAGCGTCCAGCGCCAAGACTTTGTCGCGTTCCGCGTTGCGCACCGTCAGCATCAGAATCGGCACATCGGAATGCCGTCGAATCTCCCGGCAAGTTTCGAGTCCGGTCATTCCCGGCATATTCACGTCCAGCAAAATCGCGTCGGGTGGCGACGTGCGAAACAGATTCAAGGCCTCCTCGCCCGTCCCTGCCTCAAAAACCGTATAGCCCTCAGCGGACAGCGCCGTGCGCAGCACGCGCCGCACTTGCTGCGCGTCATCCACAATCAATATTTTTGTGCTATTCATCGAAACTCACCCGTGCCACGCGCAATCGGCAGCGTGAAGGAAAACACGGAACCGCGATCCGGCTGGCTCGTCACGCTGATCGATCCTCCATGCGCTTCCACAAGCGCCTTCGCAATCGGCAATCCCATACCCGTTCCTTGCACTACGGCTCTCTGATCCTTGCCGCGATAGAATTTGTCGAAAATCAGCCCCAGCTCAAGCGCGTCAATTCCCGGGCCCTGATCCGCCACGCTGATCATCACGTAGTTTCCATTTGGTTCCGCGCTTACCACAATCGGTTTGTTCTTTTCCGAATAAAGATTTGCGTTGCCCAGCAGCTGTACCAAGACCTCTTTCGCCCGCGCCAGGTCCGCGCGCACCGGCGGCAAGCCACCCTTGATTTGCAGCTTCACCTCTCTGCCTCCCAGTGCATACCTGCAATTCTCCATCGCCGCGTGGATCAAGGCTCTCACTTCAACAGATGCAAACTCCAATTCCACCTCGCCGGCTTCCAAACGCGCCATTTCGGAGGCGTCCTCAATCAATCGGTTCAGCCGGTCGCACTCTTCGTCCATGATTTCCAGCAGTTCGTGGGTCTGCGCGGCACTCGGCGGTCGGTTCGAAAGAAGGGAAGTTACCGAAGCCTTGATGGAAGTCAGCGGCGTGCGAAAATTATGCGTAACGGAATCAAGCAACGCGGATTTCAGTCGCTCGCTTTGCCGGTCCGCTTCCGTCTTGCTCAGTTGCTCCACAGCCCGCGCTCGTTCGATTGCAATTCCGAGCAGCGTTCCCACCGCCTCCAGCGTCTGCCTCGTCAATCGCGCTCCAGAAATTCCAAAGCTGCCGATGGATTTCATTCCGAGACGAACTGGGGCGTAACTGAAACTCTTCCCGGGCTCTATCAGCGGCTCTTCCCGCTCGAACGTTGCCTTCAACTGTTCCTCTTCGAGTTGTAGCGTTCCGAATCCGGAACGGTAGAACTTCTGCTTCTCCGCCAGAAACACGCTGGCAGCGCCCGCTTCGAATGACTCCACAATATGATTCGGAATCGCGTTCAGTAATTGAATTACGTTTCCCTCGCCCAATAATTTCTGGCTGAACGCGTAAAGCTGTTCTATCTCTCTCCGGCGCCGGTGCGCAACTTCCGCTTCCTTGCGGACGCGGTCGGAGAGCTGGCTGCCCACAATCGCCGTCACCAGGAATGCTAGCAACGCCACCCAATTTTGCGGGTCCGCGACCGTGAAGCGGCCCACCGGCGGCAGGAAAAAATAATTGAATGCCAGCATCGCCACAACGGACATCAGCGCGGATACGGCCATTCCCCAAGCCGCGGAAACTGCTAGAATTGCCAAAAGAAACGACAATGCCACAGTCGTCTGATTGACCGTGGGAAGGGCCTTTCGATAGAGCGCTGTAATCGCAGCGATGATCAAAAAAGCTGCGACGATACGCAGGATGCGGAGCTGGACCTTGCGCTGCATGTTCTGAGTCTATCAGCCGCAACGTTTGTTTCTAAAGGCCACCATCGTTTTTGAGGATTGAAAAGCTTGCCCAAGAAACCCGAGGACTGGCTGGAAGTCGCTTCTCCTTCCGAGAAAACGAAGGGGGACTTCAAGTTGTTCCTCGGTTACGCCCCCGGCGTTGGTAAAACCTACAGCATGCTTAGCGAAGCTATTCGCAGGCAGGCCCGCGGCGAAGACGTTGTCATTGGTATCGTTGAGTCCCACGGGCGCAAAGGAATCGAAGAACTTACTGCTCAGCTTGAATCCGTGCCGCGCCGCCCGCTCGAATACAAAGGCACAACCTTCGACGAGATGGATGTGGACGCGATCCTCACACGCAAGCCCGCGGTCGCTCTGGTGGATGAACTCGCGCACACAAATATTCCTGGTAGCAAACACCGCAAGCGCTACGAGGACATCCAGGAGCTTCTCGCCGCCAACATTGATGTGCTTTCCACGCTGAATATCCAGCACATCGAGAGTATCTCCCCCACAGTTCGCAACATCACCGGCATCACCGTGCGCGAAACGGTTCCCGATTGGGTCCCCATGACCGCGAATGAAACCGTCATGGTGGACCTTACGCCGGAAGCGTTGCAAAACCGCATGCGCCGCGGTGATGTCTATTCACCAAACAAAGTAGAGCAGGCTCTGGACAATTTCTTCCGCCGCGGCAATCTCATCGCCCTGCGCGAACTTGCCCTCCGCCAGGTTGCCGAGCAAGTAGATCGCAGCCTGGAAAATTACATGGCCGCGAAGGACATTCAGAAAAACTGGGCCGTCCGCGAACGCATTGCAGTCTGCGTCAGTTCGAATCCCGCGGCGCAATATCTCATTGCGCGCGCCGCCCGCATGGCCCGCCGGCTGGATTCCGAATTGTATGTCATTCACGTGGATACGGGCCGCATCGGCGCACCTGAAGACAAAAGATCCGTGGCGGCGAACCTTCGTTTTGCGGAAAACCTTGGGGCAACGGTCCTGCAGCTAAAGGGAGTCAGCGTGGCAGACACCGTGGCTGGTGCCGTGCGTGAAAAGCATATCACTCAGGTGATTTTTGGCCGCTCCATTGAAAAGGGCTGGAAGAAGTATTTGTATCTCTCCGCTGCGCACCGCTTCTTGCGCGAATCACCGGAAGTGGACGTTCACATCGTCACACACGAAAAAGAGTAGTAAGAAAGACTACCTACTTTGCAGCCCTGCCCGTGCTGGCGCGAATCACCAGCTCCGGCTCCACGACAATGCTTCTCGGATAATCATCTTTCGGACTGTTTGCAATCCGCTTCAAGAGCGTTTCCGCCGCGGACATCCCCATCTCCCGCAGCGGCTGGCGTATCGTCGTCAAACTCGGATTTTGAAACGCCGCGCTCTGAATATCGTCAAATCCGACAACCGAAACATCTTCGGGAATGCGCCGCCCTGCCTCCCGCAGAGCCCGAATCGCGCCAATCGCGGAAATATCATTGAACGAGAATAGTGCGGTAAAAGGCTTGCTGTTTTCGAGCAGCCGTCTTCCAGCTTCGTAGCCCGGCTGCGAGGTAGGAGACTCACTATCCAGTTGCACGACCAGTTTTTCTTCAATCGAAAGTCCCGCAGCCTGCGCTGCCGCTCTCACCGCTTTCCATCTCACTTCTGTATCCGAACTGAACGCTTGCCCTTTGATGAACGCAATCTGTCGGTGTCCTTGTTCCGTCAGATAATCAAGCGCCAACCGCGCCGCGCGCGTGTGATTCAGCGTGATGTTCGTCACGCCCTCGACGTGCCGGTGGCCGGAAATTGCAACTGCCGGTACCGAGATTCTTCCGCTGCACGTCGTATCCACAAAAATCAGCCCTTCCACGCCGCGTTCCTGCAGCAACCCGGGATACTCCTCGATGAGATCGTTCTTATGACGATGGCTCATGACAAAATAAAAATATCCCTCTTGCAGCAAATGGTCTTCGATTCCAGAAAGCACCAGCGCCGCATAACCTTCGCTGATTTCCGGAACGATCACCCCAATTGTGAAACTCCTGCGCTGCCGCAACATACGCGCCATGGCGTTCGGACGGTAGTTCAGTTCGCGCGCCGCTACGCGAACACGAATTTGCGTCTGCTGGGGAATGGATTTCGCGGCGGGTGAACGGTTCATTACCAGCGAAACCGTGGCCACGGAGAGGCCCAGGTGTTCCGCAAGCTCCCTGAGGTTTACCTTTTTCGCCGAGGGATCGGCGGCAGTGTCTGACTGAGCGGATTTGGACTTGGCCATGACGGTATGGCGGCATAGTCTGGCACAGGGTTTGCATCAGAGCAAGAAAAGGCAAGGTTGTCTTTTTGCACCGATCGAATCTACGATGTAAACTCACGTCAAGCGGGCAAATAAACCGTTTTATTAAAGGATTTATCTAGGGTAGGATGCTCGCGATTCATGGGTCCGCGCAGTACAGTGGGAAAATCCGAACGCTTTTCTGAGTCGAGGCCATGCACTCATATTTTCGTCGTCAACACCTTTTTGGTCTTCCGTTTTTCTCTAGAGCTTTTTTTCTTGGGCTGCTTGTGCTGTCGCCATTTGCCACGCGATCGTCCTTCGCGCAATCGCAAGCCGTTTCCGCGAAAAAAGCGGTCCAGGCAAATTCTGAGTTGAATGATCCAGCCACGGAAGCCCGCGTCGAAGAGCTCCTCAAGAAAATGACGTTGGAAGAAAAAGTTGGCCAGCTTGTTCAATATTCGGCTGGCCAGCCGACTGGTCCCGGCACGGGCCGCACGGATTACCAAGACATGCTCGCCAAAGGTCAGATTGGCGCCCTCTTCAACATCGTCACCGCGAAAGAAACCAACGCCTTTCAGCACATCGCCGTGGAAAAATCCCGTCTTCACATTCCGCTTATTTTCGGGCTCGATATCATCCACGGCTTCCGCACGGAATTTCCCATTCCTCTCGGCATTTCCGCCACTTGGGATCCACAATTTGCCGAACGCGCAGCCCGCGTCGCAGCTCGCGAAGCATCCTCCACTGGCATTCGTTGGACGTTTTCTCCCGTGGTGGATATCGCTCGCGATCCTCGCTGGGGCCGCATCACAGAAGGTGCCGGCGAAGATCCGTTTCTCGGTTCAGCTTTTGCCCGCGCTTACGTTCGTGGTTATCAGGGCCGCCACCTGGGCGACGCGGAAAGCATTCTCGCCTGTGTCAAACACTATGTCGGCTACGGCGCAGCCGAAGCTGGTCGCGACTACAATACGACCGAAATTTCAGAGCATTCGCTTCGCGAATATTATCTGCCGCCATTTCACGCAGCGGTTGAGGCCGGCAGTGGTTCGCTCATGACCGCTTTCAATTCGCTAAATGGAGTTCCCGCTTCGGCAAACCCATTCACCATTAAGAAAATCCTCAAAGGGGAATGGGATTTTCGTGGCCTCGTGGACAGCGATTGGACTTCTGTCGCCGAGCTAATGAACCACGGCATTGCAAACGACGGTGCCACGGCGGCGCGCAAGGCATTTCTCGCCGGTGTGGATATGGACATGGTCAGTAGTCTCTACCACGATTACCTGGCAAATCTCGTTCGCTCAGGTGATGTTCCGGAGGCCGGTCTCGATGATGCGGTCCGCCGCGTCCTCCGTGTAAAATTCGCCCTCGGCCTTTTTGAAAATCCCTACGCAGACGAAAAAAAGGAATCGTCCGCAATGCTCTTGCCCGAAGCCGTGGCACTTTCCCGTGAAATAGCCGAGCATTCTTTCGTTCTGCTCAAAAATGATCTACTGCCTTCCGCCTCCCCTCTCTTGCCACTTTCCCCGGATGTAAAGACCATCGCCCTAATCGGCCCGCTCGCAGACGATGCCAACAACATGCTCGGTTCATGGGCTGCGCAGGGCCGTGCCAAGGATGTCGTCACACTGCGCGCCGCGCTCACGGAAAAACTCGGCGAGTCTCGCGTCCACTATGCAAAAGGCTCTGAAATTGCCACCGGCACGGATGCACAACTAAAAGCTGCCGTGGATGCCGCAAAAAATTCAGAAGTCGTCATTCTCGCTCTGGGAGAAAACGGCCCGGAAATGACGGGCGAAGCCGCTTCTCGTGCTCATCTCGATCTCCCCGGCCGTCAGCAGCAATTGCTCGAAGCGATTGTCGCGACCGGCAGACCCGTCGCGCTGATTCTATTCAGCGGCCGCCCGCTCACTCTGCCCTGGGCGTTTGAGCATGTTCCTTCCGTTCTCGCCGGCTGGTTCCCTGGGATTCAGGCCGGTCCTGCTCTCGTTCGCACGCTCTTTGCAGAAAATACTCCAAGTGGCAAACTCACAGTCACCTGGCCTCGCAGCGTAGGGCAAATTCCTCTTTACTACAATGCGCTAAACACTGGCCGTCCTGCAGCGCAGTCGGAAATGGCTCGCTTCTCGAATGGAGGCGATAAGAAATTCGTCTCGCGCTATATTGACGAATCGAATCTCCCGCAGTTTCCGTTTGGCTACGGCCTCACCTACACAACCTTTCGCTACGGCCCCGTCGAATTGGGAAAAACCGAGCTGCGCCTCGATTGGCTGCGCGAGGGTCTTGCGCCTACTTCCACAAGCGCGCCCGCCCCGTTGCTCGCCAGCGCGAATGTCACGAACACCGGTTCCCGCGCCGCAACAGAAACCGCGCAGCTCTACGTTCGTCTCGAAGGAACCAGCGTTTCCGAACCGGTCCGTGCGCTGAAAGGCTTTCAGCACGTCACGATCGCTCCCGGCGAAACCCGCCGAGTCGTTTTCTCCATCGCTCCTGAAACATTTGCCTTCTGGAACGACCAAAACACATTCACAGTCGAGCCATCTCACGTCACGATCTGGATCAGCCCGGACGCCGCATCGGGAACAGGGGCATCCCTCGAAATTCGCAACAAAACAAATCCGTAAAAGCTCCTTGGACGCCAAAAAGGAAAGCGGAGGCGCGGACCCGCCTCCGCTTTGTCCTCGATGACACTCTATTTACGCTTTTAGTTGTGGGGAAGCCTTCTGCAGCCTGTGTACTAGTTTTTCGCCGGCTGCGGGTGCCTCGGTCTTCGATTCAAGCACGATCTTCGCCGCGGAAGCATCCTTTCCGTACAGACGGCGGTTCGCATCTTCATCAGGTCGCAGCGTTGAGCCTTCCAGCGAAATTCCCGCAAACACGCCGCGTGCCCGCGAATAGCTCAGCATCTCCGCGCGCATGTACGCGTCTGTGTCCGCGGAAGCCGTGCGGCCTTTCGGTCCCGCAGCAACGGTCGCATCTGCGCCCAGCTTCACTTTGCTGTGCAGCAGACTGTCCATGCCGCGGTTGTTCATCACAAGAATCACGAAGTCCGTTGCCTCTCCGCCGATTTGCAGGCCAATGCTTCCGCCTTCCAATGCGTACATTGCTGGAGCGCCCCATGGTCCGCTGAAGTCTTTACCTGTCCGGCAAACCATCGTGCCGCGCCCGTAACTTCCGCCGACGATGAACGCCGCCTTCAATACCGACGGCATCACGACAACGCAGCGCGCCTTGTCTAGAAGGTCTTGTGGAATGTCGTCTGGCACATTCAGGATTTCTTCCATGACCTTGCCCGCATTTTCGAGCCGCTTCGTTTCGTCCTTTGCGTTTTCGTCTGAGCCCGCCGCGAAGCCCGCTGGCGCGATCAGTAGTGCACCCAACATCAATGCTGTGCAACGTTTCATTTCGTTTTTCTCCTTTGGGTTGGATCTTTTTGTAAGTGGACTCGGGCCCGTTGGTGTCTCACTCACGATGGATGAAAATCAATTTACGTCCGCCGTTGCAAATGGCCGAGGACCGAGGCAAGAAACAGAATGGCAAACACGAAGAAGAGAATCTTTGCGATACCCGCCGTAGCCGCCGCGATTCCTGCAAATCCAAAAATCGCCGCGAGGATTGCAACGATAAAGAACCCCAACGCCCATCTCAACATTCCGCCCCCTCAAGAGATACTTTCTGTTCCTCAGGTAATTACCCGATGCGTGCTTTTTTCTCGCAAGGTTATGAAAGCAATCACTCTGCCGTTCCCTTGAAAAACTTCGTATGTCCTTGCATTTACAAGCGGTAGATCGCCACACGATATATGTCGGATGAGCTGATTTCGCGGATGGTCCTGCGGTTTTGCCTCGCGGCGTGTAAAAAGTTCACGGCAATCTTGCGTACTAGAACGAACTTACTTGAGCCCTATCGGATGATCATAGCCCGTCATTTCCAGGTAACCGCTCCCATGAAGCGGTGCGCTTCCGCGCTTGCCGGAATATTCCATCGCGCCTTCCCAATACGTTGGAGCTAGTTTTGTGCCCCCTGCTAATTCCTGTTGCGGGAGCTTCGTGCGCGCATCGAGAAAAATGCCGAACTTCGGCACCGTCACATTCCACTGAATCGGATAGCTTGTCCCGGTTATTGGGCTTGTCCACTCGGCACTATGCCGCTGCAACGAAAAATCTTGCGAGCGTAAATGATTGGACTTCCCGGACGCATCTACGTAAGTTCCTGCGGAATAGGGATCAATCGTTCCGTCCTTTCGCCGGATCTCGAAGAGCATCAACTCCGTCTTGTCTTCAAGCTGAATGCTGAACCAGTCCCACCCGGCTTGCTCCGCATCCAGTTGGTGCGTGAAAAATTCATGATCCATCCAGGAAAGGCCGGACACAGCGTACTGTTTTCCCTTCAATTCGATCGTTCCTCTGGTCGCGAGCCGCGTTTGAGAAAAATAGTGGCTCGCCCTTCCCGTGCCCTCCGCCTTCTGGCTCACGCCATTTTCCCCATGAACCACCGGCGTCTTTTCGCTTTTCAAAGTGAACTGGAACCGGAAATCTTCATTCTGGGCGACAAGTTGCTGTCCGCCATCCTTCCAACTCGCTGACCAGTTCCCATTCCACACTTTTCCATCGTGCCCGCTCACTCCCGCGATTCCAGGCCCCGCGCGATTCAGGCGCTCGGAGTGATAAAAATGGCCTCCGTCCAGATCGCTCAACGCCAAATGAGCCAGGTATAGATCCATCATGTCCCAGGGACTTTTTTTCGCTTCGTCGCGATTCACGCCTTGCCGGAAAAACGTAAGTTCAAAACCGAACGCGCGGCCATCAACAGTCTTTACGTTTCCCGTTGTGTACCACCACTCTGTTTGGAACTCAGGATGATCGAAATAATCTTTGGGAAATTCGTAGTGATACCCGGGAAGCGCCACGCGATAAGGTCCATCCAGCGTGGGAAAAATCGCCAGCAGCAGGCCCGCGCAAATCGCCCTACTCTTCATGCACAACCTCAATCGGGTTCAGTCGCACCGCGACCCTTGCCGGATAAAATCCCGCCAGTACGGTCGCCACAAAGATCAACGAAATCGCTCCGCTCAAAATGGCAACGGGCCAATGGAACCGAATCGTCCAGCCGAACGATTGCTTGTTGATGACGAATACCAGAATGAGCGACAACGCGAATCCGAGCGCCACTCCGGCCGCATTCGCGAGCAAACCAAGCAGTCCCGCTTCAGCGAGAATCATGCGCCGGATTTGTTCACTCGTTGCCCCAAGAAATCGCAAGAGCCCAAGCTCGCGCTTTCGGTCAATCACCAGAGCGAGCAGCGCGCCCGCCACGCCCATCACCGCGACCAGAACAGCTACTGCTTCCAACGCGTACGTAATCGCGAAGGTTCTGTCGAATATCTTCACAGCCTCGCGCCGCAAATCGGCATTGGAAAAAATCAGGATGCGGTATTCACTGGCTGTGCGTTCTATCTCTCCACGCACTTGCGCGGCGTCCGCTCCGTTTTTCACATAAACAGCAAGATTGGACGGCGCGTCGTCCGGCAGATACTTCTTCATCGTGTTCCGGTCCATCAGGACGAAACCCCGCTCGCTGCCGTAGTCGTAGTACACATCCGCGATGCGAAAACTTGTAAGCGAAGTTCCCAGCCGTAGCGTGATTGTGTCGCCCCGCTTGACGTTATGCTTGTAAGTGAACGGCTCGCTCACCACCACCGTATCGCCGCTTCGCAATTCGGCCAGCACTTCTTCACTCGAACGGCCGGAAAAAAAGTCACTTCTTCCGCGTTTTCTCGCGCCCCGCAAGTCTGCCGCAGCCACTATGGTGGGTACTCCGTCGTAGCTCACCTCGTAAGCACGAAGCCGGTCCACGGCCTCAACGCCGGGTAGCGCGGCAATGTTGTCCGCAAGCAGCGGCGAAATTGTCGGATGGCGGTCCACGGAATGGCTCCCCGCGGGGCGCAAATAAAAATCGGCCGGAACCTCTCCTTCCATCCATTGAATTACCGTCTCGCGAAAACTGCCCACCATGATTCCCACCGCCGTCATCATGGCAATCGCGGTTGCCAGCGCTCCCACCAGCACGGAAGTTCTGCGCAGTGACCCAAGCAGGCTTCGCGAAGCAAGCAACGAGGCGACTCCCAGCTTTTTCAGCAAGCCGCCTGACATGCGCAACACCGCGCTGACGACCGCGGGAATTGCCAATGTTCCGGCAGCAATCGCAAGCAGCGTAGCGAAATATCCAAAGAGCGGTTTTCCCGCGACCGGTGGCGCCTTCGATGCGGTCCACGCCATTGCTGCAAGGACCAGTGAGGCCGCCAAATCGCGTGATTTATGCACGCGCGCCAGAAATTCTCTCCGGCCGCGTGCCATCGCTTCTACAGGCGGGACCTGGGCGGCTTCCCACGCGGGCGCGTAAGCCGCCACGACCGCTACGCCGATCCCCACGATCAACGCTGTGAAGACTGACGTAATGCCCAACTCAATCGGCCCCGGCCGGCTGCTCACGTATAGCGCATCCACCGTTGCGCCCATCAACTTCACCGCGCCGCTAGCCATCACGCGCCCCAGCGGCACTCCAATCGCAGCGCCCACGAGCCCAATCGCGGCGGCTTCTCCCGTGAAAGCAATCAAAATACTCGCGCGGCTTGCTCCCAGTGCGCACGCGATGCCAATTTCCCCGCGCCGCCGCACTACCGAAACAGAAATCGTGTTGTAAATCAGAAACGCGCCAACGATGAGCGCGATGTAGCTCAGCAGTTTCAAATTCCAGCGAAACGCCGCCAGCATCTTGCGATTTTCTTCGGTGCCCGTTCCCGCCGCGCGTACTTCAACCCCGGGCCGAAGCGTTGCGCTGATTCTTGTTATCCAGAACCGCGCGTCTTCAGTTTCCGGGGCGTGCACCAAAATTCTATCTACTTTTCCCACTCGTCCAGTCGCGCGCTGCGCCGCCGCGATGTCCATCACGATCGCGGGCTGATTTTGATCCTCGTAGATTCCACGCACGGTGAATATTTGCTCATGATCGCCAATGATCAGCGAAACTTGTTGCCCCGCCTTCCATCCCAGACTGCTGCCGGCCCATATGCTGTCCTCCTTCGCGAAATCTACCCAGGCGTTCTCTCCTGTATTAAGTTCGCGAGGCGCGCTTTTGCCCTCTTTCAACGCGTCCGCCTCGCCGATTAGATCCAGTCCAATCAGAGCAAAGGTTTTCTTCGTTTCAGAAACCACGGCAAAATCTTCCATGCGCGGCGAAATGCGAAGATTGAATGGCAGCGTCGCAATGTCTCCGACCATTTCTTCCGGTATGCCGCCGGTCGCAGTCACTTCCAGGTTGTAGTTGCTGGACAGCGCCTCCAGGGAAGACCGGAACGAGCCAGTCGCTGCAGTCCCGGCCAGATCCATCGCCAGCACGACGGCAACTCCGAGCGCCACAGCCACCACCGTCAACCCTGTGCGCACCGGTTCTCGCGCCAGCGGCCTCATCATCAACCGCCAAAATAATTGCGCAGCTCTATACACTAGCTTTCCCTCGCGTCACGGCAATTTTGAATCGCAATACCAAAGACATCTCCACCGATTTATTGCTGCGCGTGCTGTGTGCGCTGGGCTACTCCGCAAAAATCACCTTCAAAACCGCAGCCTAGAACAATCATGCTCAGTTTCTCTTGATCCCAGCGATCTTTCCGTCGCGTAATTCGATGACGACGTCCGCAATCGCCGCGGCCTCTACACTATGTGTCGCCATGAGTGTTGCCGTTTTCTGTTCGCGTGTCAGGCGCCTCAATAAATCCAAAATGATGGTTCCCGTCGCGGTATCCAGATTTCCAGTCGGTTCATCCGCGAGCAGAATTCTTGGCCGGTTGACGAGCGCCCGCGCAATCGCTACGCGTTGCATCTGTCCGCCGGAGAGCTGATGCGGCATGCGGCTTTCAAGACCCGACAATTCAACCGATGCCAGTCGCTCTAGCGCCGCTTCCCGCGCGCGCGGCACTCCAGCCAGAAGCAACGGCAGCTCCACGTTCTCCACCACACTCAATGTGTTCAGTAGTTGAAACGACTGAAAGACAAATCCCACTTTCTCGCGCCGCAACCTCGTAAGCGTCGTATCGTCACGCGAATTCGTGCTCACTCCATCCAGCAACACTTCGCCGCTTGTCGCAAAATCCATTGCGCCGGCCAAATTCAGCAAAGTGGACTTACCGCAGCCGCTTCGGCCAACCAGCGCCACAAATTCGCCGGCAGCGACCTCGAGCGACACTCCATCCAAGGCGCGAACAAGCTGCCCATCGGCGGGATAGTCCTTCACTACGTTGCACAGCGTCACCATTTCCCGTGAGCCTCGTCGCCGTTGTCATCAACCGGTGCAAACATGCTAGCGCAATCGCAAAAAGCGCGCTCCGCAGCACAATTCTGCAGGACATTACTTATATAGAGGCCGGGCTTCAGGTTGGCCAGGGTGCTGACAATATCTTCCACGAGAAATTTTTCGGAGGGAATTTTGAAGGAATGCTTTCAGAACCTACTCTGCCGGTTTCAGCAGTCTGACAATCTCGGCCAACCAGCCCTCAAGGACTGCTCTCTGATTGGGCGCCATCTCCGTAAACGCCACACCCATCCCAAATTTTGGGTCGCAGTAAACCACCTTCGCCTTGGCTTCGAAGACGCCCTGATCCCGCAGAATCCGCAATGTAATCAGCGTCCCTGCAGGGAAGGGATTGAGCGCGTCAACATAGCACCCACCCATGGCCAGCTCGGAGACGCGCGCGGAAAGTACCGCCCCGGATTGCACGTCCGTCACCTCCACCGAGGCGACAAACGGGCAGCGCCGCACCGCACGCTGTTTCGCTGGCTGCAAGGTTTTATTTCTTTGCATCATCGCCCGTTCCGCACGGCAACATCGCAACGAAAAAGCCTACCTTTAGCTGGGTATGTATCTCTAGACTCAGCCCTCGCTCCGCATTCTTCAATAGTACGCAAGGCCATTGGCGCTGAATGAGGCACTCCGGCTTTGCTCTTTATCTTTGTAGAGGCAGGGCTTTGCCCGCCTTTTTTTCTCCGTACTAGGGCAAGTGCGCCTAGTAGGTCCTGCATTTGCCACTCTTACGAAACAACCGGGGCGTCCCCAAACTATTCCCAAAATGAAACCACTTCGCATCGCTGGGGAGTCATCAAAAAAGGAACGGGGCGCTGCCCGCTATCTTGCAGGTCCGGCAATCCTGCCGGTCCCAATCTTTGCTTCCTGCCGTTTTTACATCTTCGCCGCAGCCAGCGCCTTTTCGATTGCGGCGGTCACCTCTGGATCATCCGGCGTAACCTTCGGCTCAAACCGCGCCACCGTTTTCCCATCCGGTCCGATCAGGAATTTCGTGAAGTTCCACTGAATCTCCCCGCCGGTTTGCGGGTTGGTAGCTTTGTCCGTCAGATATTGATAAAGCGGCGTAATGTCGCTGCCTTTCACGCTCACTTTCGCCATCATCGGAAACGTCACATTGTATTTCGTCGAGCAAAACGTTTTAATCTCGGCGTTCGTTCCGGGCTCCTGCGAACCAAAATTGTTCGCCGGAATTCCCACAATCACGAATCCGCGCCCTTTGTACTTTTCATAAACGCTTTCGAGCGCCGTATATTGTGGCGTGTATCCGCAGCGGCTCGCCACGTTCACCAGCAGCACCACTTTGCCTTTGTAGGTGGAAAGCGGCGTTGACTGGCCATCAATCGAATTCATTGTGAAATCATAAACGGATTTTTCCGCAGCCATCGCCACCCCCGCCAAAACCAGCACACACACCAGTATTTTCTTCATTTTGTCCCTTTCGTGGTTCTACGCCGACTCGTTTCCCGCGCGAATCTCCACTACCAGCCCTTGCGATATTCGCGCTGGAGATATTGATTCGCCTCGGGCACGTTGGTAACGCGCATGCTGGCCGGATCGTAATAAATCTTCTTTCCTGCACGCAGAGCGACTACGCCGAGCAGCATGATTTCGGTGAGTTGCGCCGCGTAGTCGAACGGGCAGGAAGCCTCGGTCTTGCTTTTGGCCGCGTCCACCCAATTCAATTCGTGATTCTGGCTTTTGATACGCGGCAGCGTCTGCGCAGGTTTGGCTGTAGCTTCCGCGAGCGATTTGGGTAGAAGGCGTGGGCTGAGCCCGTAGGTGTCATGCATCAGCTTGCCTTTGCTGCCGACAATCATGACGCCGCCGTCTTTGTTCACTTCTTCGTTTTCGCCGAGTTCTTCCGGTTTCGGAGGCAGGAGGCCACCGTCGTACCAGGTCAGACTGACGGCCGGCATCTTGCCGCGCGCTGGGAATTTGAAGAAGGTTTGGGTCGCATTCGGGAAAGAGACCTTGTTAAACGGCGTGCAAACGGTTTCGATGCTGGTTGGCAGACCAAGATTGAGCGCCCAGAGAGAAACGTCTAGAAGATGCGCGCCCATGTCGCCGATTGGACCGCAGCCCCAATCGACCCAACCTCGCCAATTGAAGGGATGGTAGATCGGATGATAGGTAACTTCCGGCCCGACGCCGAGGAAAAGATTCCAGGAGAGAGTGTCCGGAATCGGGTAGTTTCCAGCGAAAGACGCGGCAAGGCGCGCATCCACGCCCTGTCCATTCCATTTGAGGCTTTCCGCAGGGACGGTAAGAGGCTGTGGCCGCGGAATACCTTGCGGCCAGAAGCCGAGCGGGCGGTTAGTCCAGACGTGGATTTCGCGGACTTCGCCGATGGCGCCAGACTGGATGTATTCGACGGCGAGACGGGCTTCGTCGGAGGAGTGACCCTGGTTGCCCATCTGCGTGGCGACCCTGGTCTCTTTGGCCTTCTTCGCGAGTTGGCGGGCTTCAGCCACGGACCAGGTAAGAGGCTTTTGTACATAGACGTGCTTGCCAAGCTCCATTGCGGCGAGCGCGATCGGCGTGTGCATGTGATCGGAAGTGGCGACGACAACAGCGTCGATGTCCTTCTGCTTTTCGAGCATCTCTCGATAGTCTTTGTAGCGCTTCGCCTTCTGCCAGTGTTCGGTGTAGAGACGCTTCATATTGGCAAGTTGCTGTTCCGGCGTGGAGGAATTCAGACCGGTACGCGTTTGCGATTGCGCCTGACCGCCGGAGGGGGGCTGATTGATGCGTGCTTCAAGACGATCGATCTCGCCGCCCAGTCTCTCGAATGCTTTGCCCGCGAAATCCCAGTCCACGTCGCAGAGCGCGACAATGTTTTGGCTGGCCAGCGCGATGAGGTTCGCGCGGCCCATTCCTCCAACGCCAACGCCCGCGATATTCAGCAAATCGCTGGGAGGAGTCATGCCGCGGCCAAGGACGTAGCGGGGAACAATCGTCAGCGCAGCGCCGCCGATTGCTGTGTTCTTTATGAATTTACGCCGTGTGATTGGATTCTTTTCAGACATAGTTGGCCACCTTCGCGCCGCCGGACAGTATCGCCCAAGAAACGGGCGGCTGCGAGGAAAAATTTTCTGCGCCAAGGCATTTCATCTGGGTTGTCTAGCGGAACCCAAAGGGATTTCACTCCGCCATTGAGCGGTGAAGAGTGCTGTTGTAGACTCCGCTGGGTCGTTTTAGCCCCACAATCTGTAACGGCACCGCCGTCAAAGCAGCACGCGCCATGTGGCCTCAGGAAGCCCCAAGGAGAACTGAATGCTCTTTGCAGCACAGGTTGCAACTGCGCACAAAGCTCTCGCCAATCTCGATCTCGCCATCATTGGTATTTATTTTGCGATCATTTTCGGAATTGGTTTTTACTTTTCGAGGCGCGGGCGCACCAGCGAGGAATATTTTCTGGCGGGCCGCAACATTGGCTGGTTTTTCGTCGGCGCATCGCTGTTTGTGTCCAATATTTCTACGGAGCATTTCATTGGGCTTTCCGGAACGGGCGCGTCGTCCGGCCTCGCCGTCGGCCATTTCGAGTGGCTGGCTTGCGTCATTCTTCTGATTCTAGGCTGGGTGTTCGTGCCGTTTTATTTGCGCAGCAATGTTTTCACCATGCCGCAATTCCTTGAGCGGCGGTTCAGCAGGCAATGCGCGGTGTACCTCGCCGGAATTTCCATTGTGGCGTACATCTTCACAAAGATTTCCGTGCAGCTCTACGCGGCCAGCGTCGTGCTGGAACGCGTCGCGGGATGGTCGTTGTGGAAGACGGCCGTGGTGCTGGTCATCGCGACGGGAATTTACACGATCGCCGGTGGGCTAGCGGCGGTGATCTACACGGACACCGTACAAACGCTGATTCTCATCACCGGCGCGGTAGCACTGACGTTGATTGGCTTGCACCGTGTGGGGGGATTTGCGCATCTGCAAACGATGGTGCCGCCCAGTTATTTTCACATGATAAAACCTGCAACCGATTCCCAGTTTCCGTGGACAGGCATATTTTTCGGGGCGCCGATCCTAGGAATTTGGTATTGGTGTACGGACCAGGTGATCGTGCAGCGCGTACTTTCCGCACGGGATGAAGGGCACGCGAAAGCAGGAACCATCTTCGCGGGATTTCTGAAGATTCTTCCGGTTTTCATGCTCGTACTGCCGGGAATCATTGCCTACGCGTTGTTTCCGGCCGAGGTTGTGAAACCGGACTATGCCTATCCCACGCTGGTACTCAATCTGCTCCCGACTGGTCTTGTTGGGCTCGTATTGGCGGCGCTGCTCGCGGCGGTGATGGGCGCAATGAGTTCCGTTTTCAATTCAGCTTCGACGCTTGTGACCTTGGATTTTTACAAAAAGATTCGGCCGGAATCTTCCGAAAAGCAGCTTGTGACTTTCGGCCGTGTCGCGACAGGTGGAATGGTCCTTCTGGGATTGCTCTGGGTCCCGTTCATCCACCTGCTCAGCGCGCAGCTTTATATTTATTTGCAGAGCGTGCAGGCGTACATCAGCCCGCCCATCGCGGCGTGCTTCGTCTTTGGAATTCTGTGGCCGCGGCTGAACGGGCAAGGAGCTATTTCCTCGCTCCTCGTGGGATTTATGCTGGGCGCGTCGCGATTCGTGTCTGAAGTGCTGGACAAAACTGCGCATTACGACTCCGGCGCGATTCGCTGGCTGGTGGACATGAATTTTCTCCACTATGCGATCTTCATGTTTGTCGTCTGCTCGATTGTGCTGATTGCCGTCAGCATGATGTATCCCGCGCCGGATCGGAAAAAACTGGCAGGGCTAACCTTTCTAACAATTGGCGAAAAGATAGACAGCATGGACGCCAGCGCGCCGCATCTGGAAAGAGAGACTCCGATGGAACGCACGATGAACGTGGTCTTTTCACTTGCCCTGGTCGCGACCGTGATCGGATTGTGGATTCGCTTCCGGTGAGCCGGACAGCCGCGAATTTCACGAAAGGGAAACGCATTTGATTCGCAGCCTGAAACCTAATGTCACGCAGGATGAAGCGCTTCAGACGTTTCGCGCACCGTCCTCTTTTTTCTGGCGTCTACGGACGGGCCCGCTGCAGCGGATCGCGGACGCGTACGTTCCTTTCCGTCTTTGTCGCGTTCGGTACACGATGAATCACGGAAAAATCGAGCGCATTTTCGCCATGGATGCGGTGGACGGATCGCTCGATCTTTTTGAGTTCCGAAACATACCGCAAGAGCAGGAACTCGTGGAGATTCAAACAAGAAATTGTCCACTGGCCACTTTGGACGATTTGCGAGCGCAGGAAATTCTTCGCGACAAAGTGTTGCGCGTGGTTTTTCAGCAGGGATTCTTCAAAATGCGTGATGCATCACTCGAAATTGAGCGGCTACCGGGCGAAATTCATCTTCCATACTGGCTGGGATTTTACGGGGACAGCAACGTATTGCGGTGCCGCGTGATGGACGCGGTACGGCGTCGTCTGGAAGGTGCAAAAGCTTCCACATTCTTTGAGCAGTGGCTCGCGGCCTGAACCCTTTCCCGCAGGCACGGACAATCTCACGGAGGTCGTTATGGACAGAACCGCACGTCATCGCCTTGTACTGCTTGCGGTTTTTATTTTGTATGCGGCCGCGAATTCTCGCGCTGAAGGCTGGCAACACATCGGCAATATCCAGCGCGTCGTGAAGCTAAATGACGGCGTCGAACTGACTGCGGGGAAGGCCAAAGTGCGAATTACGGCTTTTCGCGAAGGAATTTTTCGCGTGCAGGTCGCTCCCGACGGGAATTTTCCGAAAGATTTTTCGTGGGCTGTAATTGAAGCGCCTGCACCCCCTGCACTAGTTATAGAAGATGCGCAGGATTCGGTGAAATTAACTTCGGGAAACACTCTCGTGCGCGTAAAGAAGACACCACTGCTTATAGATTTTTTGGACGCAGCCGGCAACGTGATTGTTGCGGACGAACCAAGCCTGCCAATGGCGTGGAACGGCGCTCAGGTTCACGTTTGGAAAAAAATGCCCGCGGATGAAAGTTATTTTGGTCTTGGCGACAAGGCCGGACCGATGAACCGGCGCAATCGCTCATTCACGATGTGGAACACAGATGAGTTCGGCTGGCAGGAATCGAGCGACCCGCTGTACAAAACGATTCCGTTCTTCCAGGGATTTCGAAGGGGAATTGCATTCGGGATTTTCTTCGACAACACGTGGCGGAGCTCGTTTGATTTCGGAAAAGACTCGCGCGACTACTACTCATTCGGATCCGACGGCGGCGAAATCAATTACTATTACTTTGCCGGGCCCGACCCCAAAAAAATCGTTGAGGATTACACCGCCCTGACGGGGCGAATGCCATTGCCGCCGCTCTGGACCCTGGGCTATCAGCAGTGCCGCTATTCGTACTATCCAGAAAAGCGCGCTTACGAAGTTGTGGAGCGGTTGCGCGAAGACAAAATTCCTGCCGACACCATCTATTTCGACATTGACTACCAGCAGGGTTACGCGCCTTTTACGATAAACCGCGAATATTTCCCCCATTTTGAAAAAATGATTGCGGATTTCAAGGCGGTGGGGATTCACACTATTTTGATCACCGACCTGCACATCAAGCATGATCCGAATCACGGTTACGCGCCCTTCGATTCCGGAATGAAAGAAGATGTTTTTGTGAAACGCGCAGATGGATCGCTCTACGTCGGTCCAGTATGGCCCGGGCCAAGCGTTTTCCCGGACTTCACGCTGACACGCGTGCGGGATTGGTGGGGCACCCTCTACAAAGATTTCATTGGGATGGGAGCGGCGGGATTCTGGAACGACATGGACGAGCCGGCTGTTTTTCTGACTCCGACGAAAACAATGCCACTCGACAACGTGCATCGCACGGACGATGGCGCGAAACACCCGCACACGGAGATTCACAATATTTTCGGGTTGGAAAATGTTCGGGCGACGTTCGATGGCGTGAAAAAACTGCAGCCAAACGAGCGGCCATTTGTTTTGACGCGCGCAGCATATGCAGGCGCGCAGCGTTATGCCGCCACCTGGACGGGCGACAACAGCAGCACGTGGAATCACCTGGCGATGAGCACGCCGCAACTTTTGAGCATGGGCCTTTCCGGCTACGGAATGGTTGGAGATGACATCGGCGGATTCGCAGGCTCACCGACGGCGGATTTACTGACGCGCTGGTTTGAAGTGGGAGCGTTCAATCCGATTTATCGCGACCACACGGCAAAAGGCACCGCGGACCAGGAGCCGTGGGTGCACGGGCCGAAGCATGAAGCAATTCGCCGGCGCTACATCGAAGAGCGTTACCGGCTAATGCCATACATTTATACAGGCATCGAAGAGATGAGCCGGACGGGCGTTCCGTTGATGCGGCCGCTCTTTTTGGAATATCCGAAAGCGGATGGAATTGCAGGAAACGATCACGATTTTCTTTTCGGGCGAGACTTGCTTGTCGCGCCTGTGACGACAGAGATGGTGGACGCGCAAGTGGTTCGCCTGCCGCCTGGTGATTGGTACGACTACTGGACGGCGGAAAAGCATAGCAGTAAGGATCAAATTATTTTGCAGCCTGCGCTGGATCAGATGCCTCTTTACGTTCGCGCCGGAGCGATTGTGCCGATGCAGGAGTTGGTGCAATTCACGGAAGAGATTCCGCGCGGACCGCTGCAGCTTCGCGTGTATCCCGGTCCAGATTGCAACGGCACATTGTATGAAGATGATGGGCACACATTCGCCTACGAAAAAGGCGAAGTGTTGCGCGTGAACTATTCGTGTCAGGCTAGCGCAGGAGAAGTAACGGTATCCGGCAAAGCGGAGAAGAACGGATATGCACCGTGGTGGACCAGCACGGAAGTGAAAGTGTTCGGAGCAGCTTCTTCGCCGAAGACGGTCAAAGTCGGCGGAATGGAAAGTCATGCGTGGAGCTTCGACGACAAAATGCATACGGTGACGCTGACCGTGCCCGATGCATTGAAGGATTGGACGGTTGAGATTTCGTATTGATTGCCAGGGGCGCGCCGACTCTCATTGCAGCGAAAAAATAGAAATTGATTGTGCGGGAGCAACGACGCGAATGGCATTTGGCGCGGATTCCATTTGCGCCGTGCCGTAGAGCAGAGAACTGGATTGAGCGCCGAAGCAGGGCGTATCGGCAGTTGGTACGGATAGAGTTCGGGATTCCTTGGCATTGTTGAAGACCACCAGAATGCGTTCATCCTCCGATTGGCGCAGAAAAACGTAACTTGAATCGTCAGAAAAGAGATGCCAAAGCTTTCCGCCCGCAAGAGCGGGGTGCTCGCGGCGCAGGCGGAGCAATTTCTGTACTGCTGAGAAAAGTTCTCGCTGCTCCGGCGTTCTTCCTTCCGCGTGGAACGCATTTTTCGGGTCTTCGATCCAACCTCCGGGAAAATCGTGGCGATTGTCGGGATCATTGCCGCCGGTCATGCCAATTTCATCACCATAATAAAGTTCTGGAATTCCGCGCAGCGTCAGGACTAATCCAAAAGCGAGCTTCAATTTTTCCAGCGAGCTCCCTTCGGCGCCGGCGAAGCGCGGCACGTCATGATTCGCGAAAAACGGGACGAGCAGCTCCGGATGCGGGTAGAGCGAATCCTGGCGCAGGATATTCGCGATGCGCCCGGCGGGAGCACCGCGAAGAAGAACATCGCGAATTGTGAAGAAGAGCGGGAAGTCGAAGACCGTTGTAAGGCCCGTATCTATATCGTCCCAATCTTTTTTTCCGCCGACAAAAAAGGACGTGACTGTTGGATCGGGATGAAAAACTTCACCGATCGTGCTGAGCTGCGGATAGATGCGACGCAGCGAAGCGTGCCAATCGGCCCAGAATTTGCGCGAAACGTATGGAAATGTGTCCACGCGAAGACCATCGAGGCCGGTGGATTCGACCCACCAAATCGTATTTTGCAGAAGATATCTGGCGACGGCGGGATTTTCCGTGTTGAGGTCCGGAAGAATGCCAAAAAACCAGCCTTGCGTAAGATTGCGACGGAGACTTTCGGGAGCGTGCGGGTCTGCAAGCGCCTCGAAGGGATCGTTGGCGACGGGCGATTTTTCGGGCAAGCCGTAGAACGATTTCTTGACGGGCGAAAACGAATCGCGATGATTTTGCAGTGTGCCGTGAAACCAATCGGGAAGGGGAGGCTTTGCGACCCACGGATGGCGCGGGCCGACGTGATTCGGAACGGAGTCAAGGAAAATCTTCATCTTCTGTTTGTGCGCGGCGGAGACGAGGTCTCTATAATCGTCAAGAGAGCCGAGATGCGGGTCCACGGCATAGAAATCCACGGCGCCGTAGCCGTGGTAATCCTCGGTGGCTCCGTTCTTTACGACGGGCGTTAGCCAGAGCGACGTGACGCCGAGATCCTGCAGATAGGAAAGATGATCGCGCACGCCGCGGAGGTCACCGCCGTGCCAGGCGCGCGGTTTCGAGCGGTCATGCGAACCGGGAAATTCTGCGGGCTCGTCGTTGGTGGGGTCGCTGTTTGCGAAACGGTCCGGCATGATTAGGTAAAGCACATCGTCCTGCGAAAGGCCGTGGAACCTTGTGGCGGCTGGTGCCCGCGCGGCGAGCGGAAGCTCAAACGTGGTTTTTCCATTGGGCGTCACGATGCGGCAGACGAGCGTGCCGGAGCGCGCGCTTGTGGAGAATTTCAACCAGACAAAAAGATAATCACCCTGATGCGAGGCTTGCGTGCGCGAGATGACGACTTCGGGAATGTTGCACGTGAGCTGGGTTGCCTGGAGGTCGTGGCCGGAAAGAAGAAGCATCAGGTCCGGAGTCAGATTGAGCCACCAATTTGGCGGCTCAATTTTTGTGACCGTGGGAGCGTGATTTGAAACTTCTTGCGCGAACGCCGGAGAAGAAAAAGCGAGCGCTGCGAAAAGAAAAGCGCAGATGACCCGGCGAGGCTTTGCCAAATTCATTTTGATTCCGTGGAAGGAACAAAACGCAATTTACCGAACGCAGTGGGAACGTGGAAATTCGGCTCGGGAGTATTCGTTGGGCGCCAGGATGAGTAGAAACGCGGTTCGGAAGCGCCTTCCACGCGGAAGAAATTGACGCGCCATATCGAAGAAGAGTCAAAGTGCAGTGCGAGGCTGCGCAGAGGAATGGCGAGCTCGGCCGTCCAGACTTTTGCTTTTTCATCAATATGTGTACGGCATTTCATTCCTGTGTGTGGGTCGGAACGCTCGCCGTGTTCGATGTCGAGGTCGATCCAGTATCCGTTTGGGCTGACTTCAAATTCGAAATAGTGACCGGGATAGGTGGGATCGGGCTGGAGAAAAACTTCGACCACGTCGCGGTCCCAAAGATGGTCGCGGCGGCCGGAAGAGTCTGCGTCTGGAAAAACGGTAAGGACGCGAAAGCGCGAGCGGTAATGAAGAAAAAGAGTTTCGGGCGTCCAGAGCAGTCGCGCTTGTGTTTCGCGTTCGGGATCGGGGTTTTTCCCCTGCCAATCGGTGTTGAACACGATGGGTTTCGCTAAGTCCCAGGCGGCGGAAGGAGGATAACCATCCGGCGCTAGAGCTTGTGAGAGATGCGAAACGTTGACCGTATCCGAAGGTATCATCGCGCCCAGCACGGAAAACAAAAATAACGGAGATATGGCGAGAACTGCCGCGTGTGTTTGCCGGAAAAAACAAAATACAAGGGCGATGGCGCCAACAGCAAGCAATGCAACATAAGCGAATTTTTCGGCTGCCATGCCGTATTCTCCAAACCGTGAACCGCGGACAAGAATAACTGGAAAGAGCCGCGGAAATCGAAGGAAAACGAGAAGGGGAGCAGCAGCGGCGATGAGGGCAAAGACTCTTTGCGCACGCGCGGCAAAGCGAGAAAACGGCAGAAAAGCGGCGCGTGCTAGCATCGAACAGACTCGACCGAACGTGACAATCGGGCCCGCGAGGAGATTTCTCCATGGTGGAAACGGCAAATCCGGAAGATTTTTCGACTCGGCAGAAGAAGCGGCGCCTGGAGGACTTTGAATTTTTGAAGGTGCGCCTCGAAGGCAACGTTGCGCGCATGACGCTGAATCGGCCGGAGCACAACCTCTTAAATGAGCCTATGCTGCGGGAAATGGCGGACGCGATTGACTTGGTTGGCCAGAAGGACGAAATCAAGCTGATCGTGCTGGATTCAGCGTGCAAGGTTTTTTGCGGCGGGATTGAAGTTGGAGAGTATACGTCGCAGCGCGTGTTTCAAATGCTGGACGCATTTCATTCCGCGTTTTCGGGAATTTTGGAGACCGCGAAGCCAGTGGTTTGCGTTGTGAATGGGCCCGCGATCGGTGGCGGCGCGGAACTTGCTGCGTTTGGAGATTTGGTGATTGCGACGCCCAAAGCGAGGTTTGCGCAACCGGAGATTTCGATTGGAGTTTTTCCACCGCTTGCTTCGACAATTTTGCCGTATCTGGTGGGACCGAAAACGGCTTTGGAGCTGGTTCTCACTGGCGAGCCCGTCACGGCGGAACGCGCGTTGGAAATTGGGCTCATAAACAGATTGGTGCCGGAAGCGCAGCTGGAAAAAACGGTGAATGATTTGATCGCGCGAATTACGGGCCACTCCGGGCCGGTGCTGACGATGGCGAAAAAAGCGATTCTGAGCGGAATGGGACTTTCGCTGAAAGACGGCCTGAAGCAATCCATGAATATTTTCTTGAACGAACTCTATCGTCTTGAGGATTCGCAGGAAGGTTTGCACGCTTTAGTGGAGAAGCGGAAGCCGAATTGGAAAAACCGATAGAGATTTCCTTAACCCTCGACCCCGTCGCGCGAAAACGGCCCGACGCAACTTTTCGCGGTCCGATCAAATCTGACTAAGCGCGAGTGGCCCCAGGTGTGTAACAGGGGGGAAAGAATGAAGAAGCGGGCCGTACTTGCATTATTTGAATTGTTGCTCCTGAACGAGGGGAGCGCGAAGGCGCAGGAGCATCGGATTGAAATCACTGCGTTCGCCGGATATGAAACTAGCGGATCGTATCCCATCCAGACATCCTTCACCGTGGACCGGCTGAGAGCGGACGGAAACGTCAGTTTTGGAACATTTCTAAATTATTCTCTTACTCCGTACTTTGAACCGGAATTTTTGTGGGTGCACAATCCTTCCTCGTTCAGCCAGCGAGATACTTTCACCGGCGTCTACAGCAAGGCGTTCAACTCGCAAATCGATCAGTTTCAGTTTGGGGGAAGTTTCTTGTTCCGAAGCACACATGCAAAGTTGCGGCCTTATTTCGGAGCTGGCGTGGGGTTCACACACGATGCGAACAGCGGAGGGAATCCGAACCGGACGGCGTTCGGTTATAGCCTTGGAGGCGGCGCGAAATACTACGCGACACGGCATCTCGGATTCCGGTTTGATGCGAGATTCCTGCCGACTTACGGAAGCAGCAGCCCGGGACTTGTGTGCGACCCGTTCGGCTTTTGCTACACGGCGCGAGTGCACAATTACCTGAATCGTGGCAATTTCAGCGTGGGCATCATTTTGCGGCCGTGAATACGAAGGTTTGACAGCATGCGGCTCGGAGCTTAGACTCAGACTTCACATTTGAGCTGGCCGGCAGATTCAAATGACCGGTTTGTAAGCATGGGAAGCGGGGAAGGCCGTGAGATTCGGCCGCGGTCCCGCCACTGTAATCGGCTGAAAAGCCGTAAGCCAGGCTACCCTCCCTGCTGCGGATGGCGAAACTCTTCGCGAGAAAGAGAATCGCAATAAGCCCTACGGGATCTCGTAGGGCTTTTTGTTTTGCATAAAAATAGAGATTTGCGAATTTCCGTCGGATACAAAATGAAGGACGGCGTTCTTAGAAAAGAAAAACAATTGTTGCGCGCGGCGCTAGCGATGCTGTTTGTTGCGGCTTCGTTTGCGATTTCCTTACAGGCGCGCTCGCAGGGGAGTGCGGCGCCAGCATCGCGCGAGTTCACGGATGAAGTTGGACGCACTGTCCGAATTCCGCAGCCGGTACGGAGGATTGTTTCGCTTGCGCCGAGCTTAACGGAAACGGTGTATGCGCTGGGGCTGGAGGACAAACTCGTGGGTGACACGGACTACTGTGACTATCCCGCGGACGCCACAAAGAAACATAAAGTGGGCGGAGCGATTAATCCGAATATGGAAGAAGTGGCGGCGCTGAAGCCGGACGTCGTGCTGGTGGTGAAGAGTTTGAATCGTTTGGAAACGGTGCGCGCGCTTGAGCAGATTGGCATTCCGGTGTATTCGACGGACCCGCACACCGTGAAAGATGTCGTCGCATCGATGAAAAAACTTTCGGGCGTTCTCGGCTCACAGGAAGCGGGCGATGCGGTGAACGAAAAACTGGAGAACCGGCTCACGGCCGTGCATGCAAAATTGAACGGCGTTGCGGCGAAGCGGGTAATGTTTGTGGTCTGGACTGAGCCACTGATTTCCGTGGGAAGAAAAACGTTTATTGCGGACGTTTTGGAGCAGGCAGGGGGTATGTCGGTGGTGGAATCAAAACAGGATTGGCCGCAATTCAGTTTGGAAGAGGCTGTGCGGTTGCAACCGGAATATCTTGTGTTTGCGTCCAGCCATTCGGAAACGGTGCAGAATGACATGGAAGCACTTGCGCTGAAGCCGGGTTGGTCGGCGATGGATGCGGTGAAAAAAAGGAAAATTGCGATTGTGAGCGACGCGATTAACCGGCCCGGTCCGAGAATTGTTGAAGCAGTGGAAGAATTGGCGCGCCAGCTTCATCCCGAAGTGTTTTCGGAGAAAAATTGATGCAGCCGCTCACGCTCGGCAAAGTAGCGGTGCGATGCGGGATCCTTGCAGTAGTTCTGTTCGTTGTGGTCGTCATCGCGCTGAAGTTCGGCGCGGTTCCTGTTTCCTTGTATGGACTGGCGAAGGATTTGCTCGGCGTTCTAATTGGCCGCAGCAGCGAAATTTCCAGCGAATACGGAATGATCATTCGCGAGATTCGCCTACCACGCATCGCGTTAGGCATTTTCGTCGGAGCGTCACTATCAGTTGCTGGAACAAGTTTTCAAGCGTTGCTGCGCAATCCTCTGGCTGATCCATACGTCCTCGGCGTTTCTTTCGGAGCTTCCGTAGGATCCATTCTCGCGCTGATAACTGAACCACACCTTTCTTTGCGCCCCGAAATCGCGGCGGTGTTTACGCCGCTCGGTGGTTTCCTCGGCGCTACCTTGACCATCGCGGTCGTTTACCTGCTTGGTCGGTATCACGGAGAAGTGGATAGCAAAACGCTACTGCTGAGCGGTGTGATCGCCGGCTCTTTTCTGTCGGCAATCATCATGCTGTTCATGACCATGCTTCCTAGCAGTAACACACGCGGCATGGCGTACTGGCTGATGGGCGACCTTGGCACACCAACGCTGCCACTGCTGAATTGGATTTTGCGAACCGGTTTTTTTGCAGGGTTCGCTTTGATTTACTTGACAGCGTCCGACCTGAATTTGCTCATTGCCGGCGAAAAAGAAGCCATGCACCTCGGTGTAGATGTGAAAAAGGTGCAGCTAGTCGTGTACCTGGCGGCATCCGTACTGACTGGGCTGGCAGTCTCGGTTAGTGGGTCGATTGGCTACGTGGGACTTATCGTGCCACACGTGATGCGCATGATTTTTGGCACGGATTATCGGATGCTGCTGCCGGCGTCCGCGTTTGGCGGGGCGATTGCCGTGGTCATTGCGGATACTGCGGCGCGAACGGTAGCTGCGCCAAGCGAATTGCCCGTGGGCGCGATTACTGCTATTGCCGGGGCGCCACTGTTCATTTATTTGCTGCGGCGGAGGCTGGCGTGAGTGCGGTGCGGGATTCCGTAGTGGAGCGGGGCGCGCCGGATGGATCGCGCATGAACGCGGATGTGCGGCTAAGCATCGAGCAGGTGAGCTACGCGTATTCGCCCAATCCTTCGCAGGCGCCAATTTTCACGCTTGAGGCAACCAGCTTTCAAGTTAGGGCAGGCGAAATCGTAGCGATACTGGGGCCGAACGCGAGCGGAAAATCAACGGTATTGAGATTAATCGCCGGCGCTCTGCAGCCGTTGTCCGGAAGAATCCTGCTGAATGGATCGGAAACGCACTCAATGGAGCCACGGACGCGCGCACAGCGCATCGCGATGGTGCAGCAGGAAAGCCAGCTTTTGTTTCCTGCAAGAGTGTGGGAATTCGTGCTGCAAGGCAGGCATCCACACGGAAAATCGCTGCGATTCGAAACAGAAAATGACGTGAAGATCGCGAAAAACGCTCTTGGGCAAGTGGGAGCGCATCAACTGATGGACCGGTGGATGGACCAGATTTCCGGCGGTGAAAAACAGCGGGTGATTTTGGCTCGCGCGCTGGCGCAACAACCGGTGCTGTTGCTCTTGGATGAGCCGACGCTTCACCTGGACATCGGCGCGCAGGTGGATTTTCTGCATACATTGCGGAAACTTACGGTGGCAAATAAATACGCAGTGGTGATTGTCACGCACGAATTAAATCTGGCCGGCGAGTACGCCGATCAGGTTGTATTGATGCAGAAAGGCAAATGTTTGCGGGTAGGCACGCCAGCGAGCGTGTATCAACGCGATTTGCTCGAACAAGTTTTCCAAACGCAGCTCACGGTCGAGCAGAGAGTAAATGGGCGGCCGAGAGTGAACGTCCTGGAAAGCAGTGAAGAGACGAAGTAAAGATGTGGTGAAAGACCGGGCGAATTTTGCGCAAGCGTGATTCGCCAGCCGCGATGGTTGTATGCGGTCCCTTGTAATCCACAGCGGGCGGAAACGCCCCCGACAATAACTGCAGGCTTCGTGCACGGGAAGACGGTGGGCCGCCGAAATTGCGAGCGGCCGCAAAGCAAGCCGTCGCCGCCGCGCGACTGTAAGGCGGAAGCAGCACAGCGCAGGACACTGCAGCGAAACGTTCGCAAGACGACGCCGCGGGAAGGACGCGCTGGTAAAACCGCCAAGCCAGGAGACCGGCGAAGCCCGCAAGCCACATTCCGGAAGCACAGGGATGAGGCCAACCTTCAGAGCTCCCGCGCGAGAGGGAGTGGAGGAAAATATGAAACGCTTTGCATTCTACTTTTTTCCGGCCTTCCTCATAGCAATCTCTCCAAGTCTTGTTTTTGCACAAAATAATCAACCCGACGCGCACTTGAGCGGCACGATTACCGACAGCAGCGGAGCTGGCGTCGGCGGCGTGCACGTAAGCGCCCAACAAGAAAACGAGCCGCAGGGAAATATCTGGAAGGCGACGTCCACGACCGACGGTGAATTCGCGCTGGCACTCCCGCCAGGGAAATACCGTGTTGTTCTGGTGCGATCGCCATTCGCCACGCGGGAGTATTTTTTGGAGTTTGCCGGCGGCGAAACGAAGAGGCTCGACGCGCGAATGCAGCTGGAAACGCTATCGGCGAGCGTCGTAGTCACTGCGGAAGCGGAGCCGCTGCCAGTGCAACAGACGACGGCGCCGGTGTACGTAATCACGAAAGAAGAAATTGAGCAGAGGCAATCCAGAACCTTGCCAGATGTGCTGGTCTATTCGCCAGGAGTCGCAATTGGCCGCACCGGGTCGGAAGGTGGAACAGCGTCCATCTTTTTGGGTGGCGGGAATTCCAGTTACACAAAGGTCCTGGTGGACGGCACGCCAGTGAATGAGCCTGGGAATGCGGTGGACTTTTCAAACTTCACGCTCGACAACATTGACAAAGTGGAAGTAGTGCGCGGAGCGGAGAGCGCGATTTACGGAACGGATGCGGTTGCCGGAGTCGTGCAGGTGTTCACGCATCGCGGCGCAACGAGAACTCCGGAAGTCAGCGTGTTCGGCGAAGGCGGCACGTTTGGAACGGGCCGGGGCGGCGCGCAAGTCAGCGGCTTGCTCGGGAATTTCGATTACTCGGCAGGGGGCTCGTATTTTGGGACGGATGGACCCGATGATCAGAATTACTTCACCAATCGTACGCTCTCTGGAAATTTTGGCTACCGCATCAGTGAAGATAACCAGATCCGGCTGACCGTGCGGAACAATACGAGCAACGCGCAAACGCCGGGACAGGTTTTGCTTGAGCCGCCGAATCTGGATGCGCACACCGATTACGGCTTTTTCAGTTCAAACGCGCGCTGGGATTTTGCGACCGGCAGGCATTGGCACCATCAGTTGAGTGGCGCGGAATCCCACAACAGAGAACTCATTGCCAATCCAGTGCAAAGTTTTTTTGCGACGGACCCCAACGCGTTTTGTCCACAAGATCCGACCGCCCCGAATTCCGTTCCTACGGCGGAGTTCTGCGACTTCCCGTTCACTTCAAAAAACCGATACAACCGTGCCAGCGTGAACGCGCAATCCAGCTTCCTGCTGCCCAATTTCGCGGCAACTGGCGGTTATCAATATGAAGTGGAGAATGCGACGCTGCAGTCGCTGGACACAGTGACTAATCTTTTTCTGGGTCCCCACTTGAGGCGGAACAATCAGGGTGGATTCCTGGACTTCCGGTACTCGCCGCATCCGCGTGCGACCATCAGTTTTGGCGGGCGGGCAGAGGCGAATTCAGTTTTCGGAACTCGTGTGGTGCCTCGCGCGGGCGCCTCTCTTGCGCTGTTGCAGGGGCGGGACTTTTGGGGTGAGACTCGGTTGCGGTTTTTCTACGGCGAGGGAATCAAGGAGGCGCGCTTCGATCAAACGAACAGCACGTTTACATGTTTTCCTGGGAATCCGGCGCTAAAACCGGAATCGAGCAAAACATGGAGCACTGGAATCGAGCAGAAGCTTTGGGATAGTCACGCGAAATTCAGCGTGGATTATTTTGCGAACCGCTTTTACGACATTGTGAGCTTCGAATTCTTGCCGCCGACATCAGCCTGTCCGATCGGCACCGGCACGTATTTCAACACGGACCTGGCGCGGGCACGTGGCGTCAACGTGACGGGCGAAGTGATGCCGGCGCGTTGGCTGCGCATTATAGGAAATTACACGCATGATGACAGCCGCGTGGTCAGTTCCCCCAATGCGTCAGATCCTGCGCTGCTGCCGGGGAACCATCTGATAAGGCGGCCAGTGGATTCCGGATCGGTCTCTCTGCTCGCAGCTTGGAAAAATATTACCGGCAGTCTTGCTGGATACTTCAGCGGTGAGCGGACGGACAGCGACTTTTTATTTTTGGGGTTGCCGCCGCGGACTCCGGGATACGCCCGGTTTGATTTTGCGGCGAGCTACAACTTTGGACGTGGTGTGAGGGCTTACGTGCGTGCTCAGAATCTTTTCGATAAGCAATATCAGGATGCGTTGGGGTACCCGGCGCTTGGCCGCGAAGTGCGCGTTGGAATGAATTACCGCTTTGGTGGAAAGAGCTGATGGCTGAGCCAGAGCGCATTCTCTTTTGTTGGAGCGGCGGTAAAGATAGCGCCATGGCGCTGCACGCGCTGCTTCAGGAAAAGGATGTGCACGTTGCCGGGCTGCTCACGACGGTCACGGAAGGATTTGAACGTGTGAGTATGCACGGCGTCCGGCGCGAACTCTTGTATCGGCAGGCGGAGAGCATCGGCTTGCCGTTGCAGGAGGTTTACATTCCTCCGCAGTGCGTGAATCCGATTTACGAAGCGCGCATGGAGGCGGCGATGCGCTCCGCGCTTGGGCAGGGAATCAGGCGCGTGGCCTTTGGCGATATTTTCCTCGAGGATTTGCGCGCCTACCGCGAGAAAAATCTGGCGCGAGTGGGAATGGAAGCGATCTTTCCGATTTGGAAGAGAGACACAAGAGAACTTGCCCGCAATTTCGTGGACTTGGGATTCCGTGCACGTGCGGTGTGCGTGGATCCGCGAGTCCTCAATCGCAGTTTTGCTGGGCGGGAACTGGATGAATCCTTTTTTCGTGATCTGCCGACCGAAGCCGACCCGTGCGGTGAAAACGGGGAATTTCACACATTCGTTTATGACGGACCGATTTTTCAGAAACCTGTGAAGTGCAGGACGGGAAAAGTTGTCGAGCGAGATTCTTTTGTATTTTGCGATTTGCTGGCCGAAGAGGAGGTTTTGGCATGAAAAATGAAATGACGGAAAAACAAGTGCTGTGGATGAAGGCGGGAATCGCCGCGATGCTCGTTTTGTTCGCGGCCGCGCTGCGGATCTTGCCGCATCCGTGGAATTTGACACCGATTGGCGCGATGGCGCTTTTTTCCGGCTCGGTATTCAAGGAAAAGTGGGTGAAGTTTGCGTTTCCGCTGGCGGCGTTGTTTGTGGGCGATACGGTGATTGGCTTTCACAAACTGATGCTCGTCGTTTACTTGAGTTTTGCGTTGAACGTTGCGATCGGGATGTGGGTGGGTGAACACAGAAGAGTCTTACGCATCTCGGGCGCCACGCTGCTAGGAGCAATTCAGTTTTTCCTAATAACGAATTTCGCGGTGTGGGTGGCGTTTACAACCTATCCGAAGTCTCTTACCGGCCTGATAGCCTGTTATGTTGGAGGTTTACCCTACTTCTGGAATACATTGGCGGGGGACGCGGTTTACGTAACATTGCTCTTCGGCGGATACGTTCTGGCGGAGCGGTGGGTTGGAAAAACTCGCGAAGTCACCGAACTCCAGAGCTAACGGCAGGCTGCGCCACGGGCTGATGCTATAATTGCCGCTTCGTTATGGCAAAGAACGCCGCAGAAATGAGCATTGCTCCAGAAATCCTGGCCAAATATGAGGCCGTGATCGGGTTGGAAGTTCATGTCCAGCTACTGACGAAGACAAAAATCTTCTGCAGTTGTTCCACGCAGTTCGGCGATCCACCCAATTCGAATACATGTCCGGTTTGCCTTGGTTTGCCCGGAACGTTGCCCGTTTTGAACAAGCGCGCTGTGGAGATGGGCATTCGCGCGGCGCTTGCGCTGCATTGCACGGTGAACGAGCATTCGCGTTTTGCACGCAAAAATTATTTCTATCCCGATTTACCCAAGGGCTACCAGATTTCGCAATACGAACTGCCGCTGGCCGAGCACGGCTGGGTGGATATTGATGTTGCCGGTGAGCGGAAGCGCATCGGCATCACGCGCCTGCACTTGGAAGATGACGCGGCGAAGAATCTGCATGAGGGATTTTCGCAGTCCGCCACCAAGGGTTACATTGACTACAATCGCGGCGGCACTCCACTGGCCGAAATTGTAAGCGAGCCGGACATGCGAACGCCCGATGAGGCGTACGCCTACCTGACCACGCTGCGGCAGATCTTGCTCTACACCGGCGTCAGCGACGTAAACATGGAAGAGGGTTCGCTGCGCTGCGATGCGAACGTGAGCGTGCGGCTGCGCGGCGCGAAGGAATTCGGAACGAAGGTCGAAGTGAAGAATTTGAATTCGTTTCGCTTCCTGCAGAAGGCGCTGGAATACGAGATCGAACGACACATCGGCGTGATTGAAGGCGGCGGGAAGATTTCCCAGGAAACGCGGCTTTGGAATCAGAATGAAAATTACACAGTGTCCATGCGCTCGAAGGAAAAGGCGCACGACTACCGGTATTTCCCCGAGCCGGATTTGCTGCCGATTCACGTGAGCGCGGAATGGCGCGAAGAGGTGAGGTGCTCGCTGCCGGAGTTACCTGCGGCGAAGCGGGAACGTTTTGTCAGCATGTACGGGGTGACTCCTTATGACGCTGGTGTGCTCACCGGAACGCAGGAGCTTGCGGATTATTTTGAAGCAGCAGTGAAAGCTGGTGCCGCAGGAAAATCCGCCGCGAACTGGATGCAGACCGAATTGCTGCGGCAATTGAACGACAGCGGGAAAGCAATTGGAGTGAGCCCCGTTGCGCCGACGGCATTGGCGGAATTGATCGGACTCGTGGACGACGGAAAGATTACAGGTGCGGTCGCCAAAAAAGTGTTCGGCAAGATGTTTGAAACTGGGCAAACTGCCGCCGCTATCGTCGCCGCGGAAGGGCTGGGCGCGCAAGTAAGCGATGACGCAATCGAACAGGCGGCCAAGGAAGTCATCGAAAGGAGTCCCGATAACGTCGCGAAATTCAAAGCCGGGAATGAAGGCGTGTTCAAATTTTTTGTCGGCCAGGTGATGAGAGCGACCAAGGGCCAGGCCAATCCGCAAACGATCAACGATGTGTTGCGCCGTTTGCTTTCCTGACTTCGTGCCGAGGAGAAATATGCTGAAAGCGGGAGATAGAGCACCGGATTTCCGTTTGCAAACAGATGCAGGTGGGGAAGTCTCTTTGTGGGATTTGAAAGGCCAGCGAGCGCTGCTCTTTTTCTATCCCAAGGCCGACACCCCCGGTTGAACGGTAGAAGCGTCCGAGTTTCGTGACGCGAAGAAGCATTTTGAAAAGCTAAAGACGGAAATTTTCGGCGTGAGCGCCGATTCAGTGAAAGCCCTGGTGCGCTTCAAAGAAAAATACAAGCTGAACTTCCCATTATTTAGCGATCCAGGCCACAAGATGATCGAAGCGTACGGATTCTGGCGGATGAAGAAATTCATGGGACGTTCCTATAAAGGGATTGTGAGAAGCAGTGTGCTGCTTGGGCCGGATGGAAACGTGGAGAAGGTTTGGGACAGCGTCAAGGCGAAGGGCCACGCCAAAGAAGTGCTGCAAGAATTGGAGTCCCTGAAATAGGAGTGGAAACGGTGAAGGAAAAGGCGGGGCTCTTTCGGGCCGCTTTCTTTTTGAATATTAGTTGACGCCTATAGCTGCTTTCGTCGTGAACGAGAAACGCGCTTCTGCGGGAAACTCGATGTCCTTTTTGCCCGTGGCAGCCGCTCCTGCGGTGCCTGCGCCAGCTCCGGCGAGCGCGCCAATGGCTGCGCCCTTGCCGCCACCAGCCAACCCACCGATCAGGGCGCCCGCTCCTGCACCTCCCCCGATAAACACAGTATCCCGTTTTGCTTTGCTTCCGGCTGTTTGACCGGCTAGCGACGTCGAAACAGCATAAGTCTTACCGTTCACAGTCACAGAACGAAGGCGAAGCCAGAGCTTTGCCGGAGTAGAAAGACGGCCGGACGCCTGGACGCTTGCAACAACAAGTTTCGCCGCCGATCCTTTGGGAATAACAACCTTGCCATCAACGCTGACGTCATGGGAAACATTTCCAGCAACACTCTGACCCGCCTTCGCGGATTTGGAGCTGATGGACTGGCTGGTTGCCACGCTGATGGAAGTGCCGGTCGGAATCGTTGTCGCCGCGGAAACCAAAACTGGCAGAATGAGTACCGATGCAAGAACGGTTGCGGTTTTTCTGAAACGAGAATTCATCTCCGTCACCTCGAAAAGAAATTGACCTGTAAGAAAAGTCTAGCAGAAAGCTCACGGTGGAAAACTCAGAGTTGAAAGCGGAGTTCGCTTGCATCGGCTCTGGCTGGTTCAATGTACAGGTTGTCGATGAGGCGAGTCTGGCCGAGATAAGCTGCCATAAGAACGTAGCTTGCACGGGAGACGTGTACGACGGGTTCGAAATTGTCCGCGGAAACGACTTCGGCGTAGTCGAGACGGGCGAGCGGTTCCTTTTCGAAAACGGAGCGAATCGTGTTTTGCAGTTGCGTGGCATCGCGCGTGCCCGAGAGAATCTCCGCGCGAACGGCTTCCAGCGCACGATGAAGCACCGTGGCGGTGCGGCGTTCTTCAGGGTTGAGGTAAACGTTACGAGAAGAGAGGGCAAGTCCATCCGCTTCACGAATGATGGGACAGACGACGATTTGCACGTTGAGATTCAGATCGCGGACCATTTGTTGGAGCACGCAGACTTGCTGCGCGTCCTTGCGGCCGAAGTAAGCAAAGTCCGGCTGAACAATTTCGAAAAGCTTTAGAACGACGGTGGAAACGCCGCGAAAATGACCGGGACGCGAGCGGCCTTCGAGGCGGTCGCTGATTCCTTCCACATTTACGTATGTTGAAAATCCAAAGGGGTAAATTTCTTCGGGTGTGGGGGCGAAGAGGGCGTCCACGCCAAGTCCGGCGAATTGCGCAGAGTCCGATTCAAACGCGCGGGGATATTTTGCGAAGTCCTCGCTGGGGCCAAACTGTTTTGGGTTCACAAAGAGTGAGGCATACACGCGAGAGCATTCCTGTCTTGCGCGGCGCACAAGAGAGAGATGGCCTTCATGCAGGGCGCCCATCGTTGGGACGAGGCCGATAAGATGATTTTCCGCGCGAGCTTGGCGCGCTGCTTCTTTCATCCAGGTAATGGTGCGAATGGTTTCCACGAGCGAATGAGTCTATCAGGTCACGCTTTGGCGGCGGTGGCGCGCTCGCGGTAGAAATGCATCAGGTCGGTGGCGATGGGTTTTGCGCCGTGCTGGCGGATCATAGTCGTGACCTGGCCGCGATGATACGTGCCGTGGTTCGCGAGATGCTGTAGCGATTGCCACAACGGATTCGTGTACAAGCCGAAGTTGATCGTTTTGTATTCGAACACGCGGTCGAGTTCGGCTTGCGTCAGTCCGCTGACGTAGTCGAGCAGCGCCTTTTCCTGTGGCGCCCAATGAGCGCGGAGCGCGTCCACGGTTTGAATCGCGGAAAAATCGGGGATTGCCGAATGCGAGCGGCCTTGAAAACGTTCGAACCAAATCCATTCGCCACCGCAGATGTGCATCAGCGTGTCACGTAGCGAAGAAAAGCTGGAGCCGAGCGGCTTTGTGAATTGTTCGGCGGAAAGCAGCGCAGCCGCATCCAGCGAGCGGTGATTCGCCCAGGCGTTGTAATCAAACAACAGACGAGCTTCTTCCGGGGTCATGATTTGTTCCTCGTCTTCGCGGCCGGTTAGTCCGCGAGTTCCACGTCAATGTTAATCGATTTGTCGCCGGTGCCCGATTGCGGCATGTGGTAAGACTCATTCTCTGAAGGGAACGAACCGCGGCGCACGTCGGAGCAATATTCGCGCACTGCACTGGAAATTAGCTCGCCAAGCCGCGCGTACTGTCGCGCAAATTTTGGCGGTGCATTGAACGTCAAGCCCAGAAGATCGTTGACCACCAGGATTTGGCCGTCGCAATCTGGGCCCGCACCGATACCGATCGTCGGGATGCGCAAATCCCGCGTAATTTGCGCGGCGAGCTCGCGTGGGATTCCTTCGAGCACTATCGCAAACGCTCCCGCAGCTTCGACGGCCCGCGCGTCGCGAATGAGCTGCTCCGCAGCAGCAGGCGTTTTGCCCTGAACCTTAAAGCCGCCCAGCGCGTTCACCGATTGCGGCGTCAGCCCAACATGGCCCATCACGGGAATTTCTGCCTCGGTCAATCGCGAGATGAGTTCCAGCCGGCGTTCGCCGCCTTCGATTTTCACTGCTTCTGCGCCGGCTTCTTTCACGAGCCGCACGGCGTTGCGCAAGGAATCGCCAATGTCCGCGTGATAGGTGCCGTAAGGCATGTCCACGACGACGAGAGCATTCTTCGTGCCGCGGCGCACGGCGCGCGTGTGGTGCAGCATCTCCTCCAACGTCACCGGAATCGTGCTCTCATAGCCGAGCACGACCATGCCAACGGAATCGCCGACAAGCAGAACGTCCACGCCAGCTTCATCGAGCAGCCGCGCGGTCGCATAGTCGTAAGCGGTGAGGCAGGTGATTTTTTGTGTGGAGAAATCTGCAGCAGTCTTTCGCTGCAGAAGGGCGGGCACGGTTACTTTTCCATTGCCCTGTTCGCGGGAAACGCTCATGGCGGCCTCCGGTGCCGTTCCCTCAATGTGGGATACAGCCCTGTACCTAAGCGCAAGCATAACAGATTTTTCATCGAACTGTCATTTGGCAGCCGTCAAGGAAGGAGGCAAGTATTCGCGCGTAGAAGCCGTCTGGTCATTTTCGTGCAATAAAGGCACGAGGCACGAGGCGGCGACTCATTTATTCTGCGTTTAGGTTGGCGCGACTATCTTCAATTGCCTTTATCCTCGAAGCCATGAGGCGGTTACGCTGTTTATGACAGGGACCCCATCGCGATTCCAGTCGTTTGCCGCGTTTCTGGTTCTTTTGCTGCTTTGTTCTGGCGCCGCGGGACAAGGCGCGAGCACACACACGATTTCTGGCAACACGCTGGACCCAGCGCTCGCGGCGATTGCGGGAGCACTAGTGAATCTGAGTCGCGCGAACGGCTCACTCGCAGCGGCCACCTCCACGGATGAGACGGGTTTCTTTAGTCTTGATAAAGTCGCACCGGGAAAATACAAACTCTCAATCAACGCGACGGGTTTTAAGGCACACGAACGTGAAATCAGCGTCGGAAGCAAAACGATACCGCCTCTGCGCATCATCCTGGAAATCGCTTCACAAAGCGAAACCGTCAATGTGTCGGCTACAGACGCCGCGCCCAAAGTGAGCACGGACACTTCCGAAAACCAGAATGCCAACACGTTTGAACGCGACGCATTGGACCAGGTTCCCGTTTTTGATCAGGATTACATCACCACGCTTTCGCGATTTCTCGACGACAATGCCGCGGGCACGAATGGTGTCTCCCTGGTCGTAGACGGAGTAGAAGCAAACGGGCCGGGAGTTTCTCCTTCGGCCGTGCAGGAAGTAAAGGTAAATCAGAATCCGTATTCGGCGCGATTTGCACGGCCCGGGCGCGCCCGCCTGGAGATCACCACAAAAGGCGGCACCCCGCAATTTCATGGCGCTGTGAATTTTCTCTTTCGAGATTCCGTGTTTGGTGCACAGAACGCTTTTGCTGCCACGAAGCCAGTGGAGCGCCGGGAGTTTTACGAAGGGTCTCTCACCGGCCCTCTCGGTCACAACAAGAAGAATACGTTTCTACTCACCTTGGAGCGCGACAGTAACAATCTGGAAGCAATCGTGTCCGCGATCGGAGCGGACAATTTGCCGATCCACGACAATGTGCCTGCTCCCGAGAGGCATTTATTTTCGTCGTTCCGGGCGTTTCACGATTTTACAAATGGCGACCAGGTCTGGGTCGGCTATTTCTATGAAAGCGAGACACTGGAAAACCAGGGCGTGGGCGGCACAGTTCTGCGCGAAGCCGGTTATACGCAAGTCGGACGGGAACACGAAATCAACATCAGCTACCGCCACATTTTCTCTCCGAAGTGGGTGAATCAACTGAGATTCCTAGTCGGGCATAACGACAATCCGATCACGAGCGTCAATGCGATTCCGCAAATCATCGTGGAAGGATATTTCACAGGAGGCGGCGCGCAGGCCGACTCTAATCGGACGGAATCGCATTTCGACGGCACGGATTTTCTAACTTACACGAATGGAAAACACCTGCTGAATTTTGGGGTGGACGTTCCGGACTTGAGCCGGCGGGGTTTTGACAATCACGCAAACCGCCAAGGCACCTATACGTTCGGCAACCTCGCGGACTATAACGCCGGTTTGCCGGCAACGTTTCTTTTGCAGCAAGGCACAGGGCATGTCGTCTTTTGGGAACGAACAGTGGCCGGTTTTCTTGAGGATAATCTGAGATTGAAGCCGAATTTTTCAATTTCCCTTGGAGTGCGGTATTACTTTCAAAATTATTTTCACAATGACGCGAATAATTTTGCGCCTCGTTTTTCTCTAGCTTTTGCGCCTTCGAAGAACAGCAAAACTGTTTTCCGTGGCGGGGCCGGAATCTTTTTCGACCGGACCGGGCCGCGTCCCATCGCAGATCTTCTGCTCTTCAATCGCATCAACGTGGAGCGATTTATCCTGTCGAGCACTCCGGCGAACCCTCTGCCATTTCCAGTAACGGAAGCGGACCTGGTTGGCGTTCCAACGAGTTCCGTCACGCTGGACCCAAGCGCGCACATTCCTTATATATTTCAATACGGCGCGGGCGTGGAGCGGCAAATCACGCCCAAGAGTACTGCCAGCGTCACTTATGTGGGCTCGCGCGGAATTGACCTCTTCCGTTCGCGCGACGCAAACGCTCCCATTCCGCCGGACTACCCTGCGCGGCCAGACGCAAACATGGGGCAAGTGAGGCAAATCGAATCGAGAGGCTATCAAAAGGGCAATTCGGTGGAGTTCAACCTGCGCGGAAAGCCCACAAAATTCTTTTCCGGGCAGGCGCAATACACCCTCTCAAAAACTTACAACAACACGAGCGGCATCAACTACCTGCCCGGCAACAGCAATTTCCCGGCTCTTGATTGGGCGCGATCCGACAACGACCGGCGGCACAAATTCGATCTACTTGGAGCGTTTCAGATTCGCGAAACACTTTCGGTTGGGGCAGCGTTGCAAGCCTATTCGGGCAAGCCTGTGAATGTCATTACCGGATTCGATAGCAATGGAGACGGTGTGACGAACGATCGCCCCGATGGCGGGCTGGCTCCGCGCAATTCGCTCCATGGCCCTGGCTATCTGGGTTTGGATTTGAACGCCGAGCGTGATTTCAGTTTTTCCAAAGACAAGAAAACGGGACCGAAGCTCACTGTAGGGCTTAACGCATTCAATGTGTTGAACCACGCCAATTACATCACCTATATCGGCGTGACCGGCTCGACGACGGGGATCATAAATCCGCAGTTTGGGAAGCCAAACTCCGCAAATCCCGCCCGCCGATTGCAGCTGAATCTTTCGTTTAAATTTTAGGTTTGCGGGAAGAGAGCTTAAGTATTTCGTGCCTGGGCGCGGCCTTTCCACTGGCCGCCACGACCTAGCCAATAGCGAACTGCAGAAAGAAGAGTCGCGTACGAGTAAAAGAGCGCAGCGATGGGTAGAAATGGCGACCAGAGCGGAGTGAGACCATAGAAAACGACCGTTGGCAGGAATGATGCAGACATCAAGCACCAGGCAAGCAGTGCCGGAAGCCAAATTTGTACGTTTGAGGAAAAAACAAGAACGACAGGCGCCACAAATGTGAGGAAAAGTCCAAGGACTGTGCCTAGAAGCCGCAACGCGGAGTAATTGAGCTGCGTAAACGCTGTGCGGGCAATCATGTCCCGGAGTTCGGAAAGACGCGAGTAACGGCGCAGGCTCAAGCTGTTACGAGTTAAACCCATCCAGATGCGGCCGCGGCTGCGTTTTACGGCTCGCGCCAGGGAGCAATCATCGATAATTTCGTTGCGAATTGCGGCCAGACCGCCGATTCGCGCCAGCGCCGAGCTGCGCAGCAACATGCAACCACCAGCCGCGCCCGCTGTCGGTGATTTTGGATTTGCGATCCAGCGCGGCGGATAGAGCATCAGGAAGAAATAGAGGAATGGTGGAATGATCAGTTTCTCCGCAAACGATTGCGCCTGAAGCAAAACCATCAACGAAGTAAGGCCAACTTGATCGCGTTCGGCGCGGGAAGCTAGGCGAGAGAGCGTGTCTGGTGCATGAACGATATCGGCATCCGTAAACCAGAAAAAATCTGGAGAGCTTGACTGTGTGTATTCAACACCAGATTGCAGCGCCCAGAGTTTGCCGGTCCAGCCCGCAGCAAGCGGCGGAACCGTAAGGACTCGGACCTTTTCCGCCGCGTCGGAATCTGCTGCAGCTTTGCGTGCGAGCCCGGCAGTACCATCTTCGCTGTGATCGTCCACGATCAGGATCGAAAAATGACCTGGATAACTTTGTTGTACGAGTGCGGCGACGGTCTGGGCGATTGTCGCGGCTTCATTGCGCGCGGGGACAATTGCGACCACGCTCGGCCAGGCGGCTGTTGGATCAGCGGTCTCGCGGTCTGCGTCGGAAATCCAGATCTGCCAGAAGTGGCCGTTGAAAAAGAAGATTCCGATCCAAATTAGAAGGCTGAGTAAAGCGATACCAATGGCTACAAAATGCACAAGACATTTTGCAACGGTCGTGGCAGATTCGCTACGCGAGATCTTCGCTGCGGATCGGCAGGCGGCGAATGCGTTTTTTAGTCAGCGCGTAAATCGCATTGCAGACGGACGCGGCAACGACAGGCAATCCAGGTTCGCCGATTCCAGTCGGTTCTTCCTTGCTCATAATCACGTGGACTTCTGTTTTGGGCGTGTTAGCAATGCGCGGCATCTGGTAATCATTGAAATTGGATTGTTCCACGCGGCCATTCTTGATGGTGATGGCGTCATGCAGCGAAGCGGAGAGTGCGTAGATCGCGGCACTTTCCACTTGTGCGCGAACCCCTTCGGGGTTGATGGGCCTGCCGCAGTCCACGGCGTAAACGAGCCGATGCACTTTAGCGGCGCCATCCTTCACGCTGACTTCCGCGACTGCTGCGGTGTAAGAATCGAACGAGAAATACGCGGCGATGCCGCGCGCGATTCCGTTGGGAAGTGGTTTGCCCCATCCGGCTTTTTCCGCGGCAAGCTTCAGTACGGCCTTTTGGCGCGCCGTATCGAGCGGCTTGCCCCCTTTGGGATTGGTGAAGTCAGGAATTTTGCGATCATCGCCAATCAGTTTAAAACGGAATTCGAGCGGGTCGGCTCCCGCGGCCGCCGCAAGCTCGTCCACAAAACATTCCACGACAAATCCGCTCGAGGAGTGTTCCACAGAGCGCCACCACGCGCGCGGCACACCGGATTCCGCCAGCGTGTATTCCACGCGGAAGTTCGGCGTTTGGTAGGGAATAAATAGCGCCGTGGCGAATTCGGAATTCTCCGGATGTTCTTTACCGTTCTTGCTCCACACCGCGTCAATCGAAGTTGAAGTCTGAAAATGCTTCCACGCGGCTAGGTCTCCCTTGCCGTCAATCGCTCCGGAAAGTCTGTGATACGACGCCGGCCGGTAAAAATCGTGCTGCATGTCGTCTTCCCGCGTCCACAGAACTTGCACGGGCTTGCCGGTAATCTTCGCAATTTGCGCAGCTTCCATGACGAAGTCGCCCATGTAACGTCGGCCGAAGCCGCCGCCCATTAGTGTTGTGTGCACAATCACGGATTCGCGCGGCAGCTTCGAAATGCCAACGATAATGTCCTGCGCCCATTGTGGCGCTTGCGTCGGTACCCAAGCTTCCGCGCTGTCTGGACCAATGTGCACGGTGCAGTTCATCGGCTCCATAGTGGCATGCGCAGCGAAGGGGAATTCGTAAGTTGCTTCCACTTTTTTCGTAGCGCCGGCGATTGCGGCATCGGCGTCTCCGTCGTTGCGAATCACTTTGCCGGGCTTCGCTGCGTTATCCAGAAATTGCTTGCGCAGCCAATCTGTCGATTCACTGGCATGTGGCCCTTCGTCCCACGTGATTTGCAGCGCTTTGCGCCCCTGCATCGCGGCCCAGGAATTGTCCGCCAGTACGGCAACTCCGCCTGCAGTGAATGCGCCTTCGCCGACGGCGTCAATCGCGATGACGTCTTTCACACCGGGAATTGCCTTCGCCTTTGCCGCATCGAACGATTTCACTTTGCCGCCAAAAACAGGGCAGCGCGCAATTACCGCGTATTGTATTCCGGGCGGATGCGAATCGATTCCGAATACGGCTTTTCCAGTGGCTTTCGCGGAGCTTTCATAGCGCCGCTTGTCGTGCCCGACGATGGTGAAATCGTCGGAATTCTTCAGCGGCACGGTATTGAAGTCGGGAATCGGCAGCCTTGCCGCATCTTCCGCCAGCTCCCCGTAGGTCAGAAAATTCTTGCGCGCCCCGTGAAGCACGCCCCCATCCACCGCTTTGCACGTATCGCGATTCACATTCCATCGTTGCGCCGCGGCAGTGATGAGCATCTCTCGCGCCGCCGCTCCAGCACGGCGCATTGGCAGCCACGAACCTGCAACGCTCCCACTTCCACCTGTTCCATGATCGTAAATAGCTGGATTCGTCGGCGCCTGTTCAATCTTGATTTTGTCCCAGTCCAGCGAAAGCTCTTCGGCAAGAATCATGGGTAGCGCCGTCATGATCCCTTGCCCCATTTCGGATTTTCCCAGGATCAGCGAGACGTGGTTGTCCGGGGTGATGTGCACCCACGCGTTCAGCGGGTTCGGTTTTTTCTTTTCCTGGTCTTCGGCGGAACCGGCGAACGCGGGAAGATGAAAGCCGATGAGCAACCCCGTTCCAGCGGCGGCTCCAACTTTCAAGAATGCGCGGCGCTCAAGCAAAAGCGACGTCGTCATGGGACACCTCTAATCTTTTTAGTCTCTTTAGAGAAAAACTATGCGGACTTCGGTTTGCTGGTTTGTAGATCGGCGGCGCGGTGAATCGCTTTGCGAATCCGCTGATACGTGCCGCAGCGGCAGATGTTGCCGCTCATGAAGTCGTCAATGTCGGCGTCTGTGGGTTTTGGTTTCTTGCTAAGCAGCGCGACGGCGGACATGATTTGCCCCGATTGGCAATAGCCGCACTGAGGAACGTCTTCCTCCATCCACGCTTGCTGCACGGGATGGCTGCCGTCGGCGGAGAGTCCTTCGATCGTGATGATTTTCTTCCCTGCCACAGCGGAAATCGGCGTGATGCAGGAGCGAGACGCCTCGCCATTAATGTGAACCGTGCACGCGCCGCAAAGCGCCATGCCACAGCCAAATTTTGTGCCGGTCAGGTTCAGCGTGTCGCGAAGAACCCAGAGAAGAGGCATTTGGGGATCAACTTCAACAGTTTGGGATTTGCCATTCAGGGTGAAAGTGACGGCCATGGGAACCTCCTGCGGAAAGCCTTGCCAGCACCAGCTATCCTACCTCAACTTCGTGCCAGGACAAAAATCAACGAAAAATCGTCCAGCCGATCAGAATCCGTGGCATATTTCCGATCTGACGGAATCAACCACATGAGCCAGCCGAGCCACGCTCCGTGCAAATTCAGACGCTTCGGGCATCAAATTGTGAGCAGGCCTAATTGCCTTCTGCCGACGCCGGCTGGGTCGGAACCGCGGACGTGGCGCGAGGAGGCTCGGGCTCCACGCCGCGCCAGCCCACCGGACGCCCGCGCACCGCTTCCTTCACCGAACGGAACAGCACGACGTACATCAATTGCCGGTAGTAAAAACGCTGCAGCAGGACCGGAATCAGCAGCGTCCAGTCTTCCTTTCGTTCAAGCGCGAACGCAACGACGCAGGTCAGAACATCAATAATCAGGAATCCCAGAAAAAACAAAACGGAGCGTTCCAAGTCCGCGGTACCCCAGTTGAATTGCGGCAGCCAAGAAAGGTGCAGACGCATCAGCCCCCAGGCTGCGATCGAGCCGAAGAACATTAGGTCAATGATGGGCGAGATCAAGGGCAATGCGAGCTGGAACACAAAAATATTGGGTAGCGCAATCCAGCCGAGCGTTCCATGTTTGGGGCGGAAAAGCGTGTCTCTGTGTTTCCAGAACGATTGCAAAGTGCCAAACGTCCACCGGAACCGCTGCCGAATCAGCGCGCCTGGAGTCTCCGGCGCTTCGGTCCACGCAATCGCTTCTTCTTCGTAGCCGATACGCCAGCCGAGTCTGCGAATCGCAATCGTAAGGTCCGCGTCTTCGGCGACCGTATCCGCCGTAATGCCACCTGCCGCTTCGATTGCCGATTTGCGCCAAGCACCCAAAGCGCCGGGCACAACCGTAATGCAATTCAGCAAATCAAACGCGCGCTTTTCCATGTTCTGGCTCGTAATGTACTCAAGCGCTTGCCAGCGCGTGAGCCAGCGCGAACGGTTGCCGACCTTCACGTTACCGGCGATCGCGGCCAGCTTCGGATCCGAGAAATGGCGCGCCAGTTTGTGAATTGCGTCCGGCTCGATTTCCGTATCCGCGTCAATGGTCACGACAATTTCCGCGTGCGACTCCGCCATCGCCCGGTTGAGCGCGGCGGCCTTCCCACGATTCACCTGATGAATGATGCGCACGCGCGGGTCATTGCCAAAGTGCGCCTCAAGTAGCGGCCCGGTATCGTCGGCCGAACCATCATTCACGACAATGACCTGCATCTCCGGATAATCAGAAGCCAGCACCGATGTGACAGTTTGCAGAATCACGCCTTCCTCATTGTGCGCGGGAATAAGAACTGTCACCGCGGGCAGATGGTCGGGTTCCTTCAGGTGCTCCGGACGCAGTTTTTCGATGATCGCAAGAATTCCTATGATTGCCGCACGCCCGCTGACCAGGACAATTCCAAGAACAAAAACCGTGGCGATGCTGAAAACAAACCAGCGATACAACGCGAAAATGAAACCATCCGCGCGTGCTTCGAGCCATTCCTGCTTCGAAAGCGGGGACATGACGTCCGCGCGCGTTTTGCTGATTAATTCCGGAACCGAAACGAAGTCGTAGCCCCGTTCGCGCAATTGGTCAATAATTTGCGGCAACGCCGCGACCGTTTGGCTGCGGTCCCCGCCTCCATCGTGAAACAAGATAATGTTTCCGTTTGCAGCCTGGCGAAGCACACCCTCAACGATTTCTTGCGCCGGAACCTGTTTGCCGTACGGTTGCCGCCAATCGTGCGGGTCAATTTTTTGCCCGACGATCAAATAACCCATGTCCTGAGCTTGAGGAAGCTGCGCCACTTCCTCCGCGTATTCCGGCTGATGGTCAATACCATACGGCGGCCGGAAGAGAATGGATTTCACGCCGAGCGTGCTGCCAATCAGCCGCTGCGTCAGGTTCAATTCCCAGCGAAGCTGCGTGGGAGAAATATCTTCGAACGCCGGATGCGTGTAAGTGTGATTGCCAATGGAATGTCCTTCGGCATATTCGCGTTTCAGAATCTGTGGCCATTGACTCGCGTCCAGCCCGATAACGAAAAATGTAGCCGGTACGTGTTTTTCCTTGAGAATATCCAAAATTTCTGGCGTCCAGCGAGGATCAGGACCGTCATCAAACGTAATCGCTAACTTTCTGGGCACGGCACCAAGCTGATCGATGTCGTATGAAATCGGATAGCTGTCGTAGCGTTCGCTCGTAAAAAGGTCCGTCGTTGGGTCGTAAGTGTAGCTGCGCGCGCCGCGCTTCGGCTGGCCGGTGAAGCGCCAGATGTCGCCGTCGCCTTCGAGAACCAAATCCGGACCGGGAGGAACGTCGGCAAGTTTCGCGCGCGTCGCATCATCGGGGTGTGTCGCGTCCCACACTTTCCAAAGCGAAGTGTCCGAAGATCCAAGCCGCCAGAGCGCGGTTCCTTGAACGCCAAGCCGTTCACACGCGCGTAACTCGTTGTAGGCGGTGACCGCATCCAAAAACCACACGCGATGCGTGTGATCGTGTTCGTCTGAGTAGGAATAATAAGGATTCAACGAACCGGGGTCGAACTCCACCTGCGCTTCCGATTCGTAGGCGTGCAACAACGCCTCCTGCACGCTGAATTCTTGCGCGGGCTCCTCGGGCTGTCCGCGTTTCTTTGGTGCTTCAGACCAGTCGTAAGCGTAGTTTGCGATGCCCACGACAATCTTTGAGGCGGGCACGACTTCCATCACCTGCCTCAAATTTTCCACGAACCAGTCTTGTGCAGCGATGGGGCCCGGAGGCGACGTTAGCCAATGCTGGTCGTAGTTCATCAGCATGATGGCGTCGCACTCTTTGCCGAAGAACTTGTAGTCGTATGCATTGTCGCGCGCCGGTAGGGCAATCATGATTTTCAAACCGACCGCGTGCAGCGCCGGAGCCAGTTCGCCAATGAACGCGCGAAAATCGGGCTGGCTCTTTTCTGGCACTTCTTCAAAGTCAACGACGATGCCTGCCTGATGCGCTTCAATCGCGAACTGCACGGCGTCTCGGCTCAAATTCGCACGCGAAGTCGGATTTGCCAGCATCTCCGCCATTTCCTTGATGCGCCAGACCTGCCCATCATAGTTATTGAGCAGCGCCATCGTGGGGATTTCCGCGTTAGTGTTTTTCATCCACTGGTGCAGCTTGTCCTCACGCAACCGCGCGTAAGCCTCTCCAGGACTTGCCTTGACGGTTTGGTAGCGCACGTAGTCCACGATCGTCAGTGCGCCGTCCGGAGTTACAGCGTGAAGCTCCTCTGGTATTAACAGGTCGATGTCTTTGTAGTGCTTCTTCAGCGAAGCGAGGCTGTTGGCGTCGTAACTGACGTAAAACGCGGCGCGCAAGGGATCGTAGCCGGAAGGCACAGTGCCAAGATTCGCCACGCGGCGATGGCGTCCTTCGCGCACCGGAACAGGCTTGGTGTTTTTCTTAACTTTCAGTGCGCGGTAGGGAGACTTCGTATCCGGAATTAATCCCGCGGGCAGGTCCACGCTGACCGCGATCGTCACAAAAAAATAGATCAGCAGCAGCGTCAGCAACGCACCGCTGATTTCCAGCGTGCGACGCGTGAAGCGCCAGCGCACGCGCTCCTCGTCATAAAATATGGGACGGCGTTCTTTCATTAACCTGTCGTGCCTGAAATGGCTCAGAACGGGTCCGGGGTGTTCCGCAGCCGGGTGCTGAAATCTCTCTCGTCTATTGTAAGATGCGGACACTCCATGAAGCGAGTTTTCTCGCATCCCTTGATTGCATTGGCGCTCGGCATCTGGCTGAGGTTGTTTTTCCTTCTCAAGTTTCCGGCGACTTCTGGCGACACTGCGCTTTACGAAGAGCTCGCTACGAACTGGCTGAAGCACGGCGCTTACGCCGTGAACTTGAACGGCGTCATTACGCCCGTGGACGTGCGCATGCCCGGCTATCCCGCGTTTCTGGCGCTCGTTTACGCCGTCACGGGCCACACGGGCGAGGCCGCGCGCATGTGGGTCATGCTTGGGCAAGCCACCGCGGACCTTTTGGGCTGCGCCGTCGTGGCCGTCCTTGCGCTTTCTCTCGTTCACCTTGCTGATGAGCCCATCAATATCAGGCCCGTTTTCAGGGCTGGATTCTGGCTGGCCGCGCTTTGTCCCTTCACGGCTAATTACAACGCGGTCCTTCTCACCGAGAGCGTGGCCACCTGCATCAGTGCAATTTCCTTCATTCTTCTGGCTCGGCTGGCCGGAAGCTGCGCGGACCTGGTTTTTCCGCCCAGGCGGCCAAAAGGGAGTTGGGATAAGTCGCCCGAGTATGGGGCGGCGCTCTTCGGACTATCCGTGGGCGCGGTAACGCTTTTTAGGCCAGAGTCTCCCGTGCTGCTCGTCGCCGCGTGGCTGGCGCTTGGCTGGTTTTTCTGGAAACACCGCAATGTGCAGCGCTGGTTCAAGCTCGCGCTCGTAAGCGGACTGTTCTGTGTGATTTCCATTTCTCCGTGGATCCTCAGAAACGCCGTCACACTGCACGAAGTGCAATTCCTCGCGCCGAAAAACACCACCCTGCCTTCCGAAGTCTCCCCAGTCGGTTTCATGGCCTGGGAAAAAACGTGGCTTTACCGGCTGAGCGATTGCTACGCCGTCACGTGGAAGCTAGACGAAGAGAACATCAACCTTCAGGACATCCCACCTCGCGCATTCGATTCCGCCGAAGAAAAACAACGCGTTGCCGCTCTCCTCGAAAAATACAACCAGGACCAGACTCTGACGCCCGAAGAAGACGCCGCGTTCGGTGAAACTGCCCGGCAAAGAACCGCCCGCCATCCCCTGCGCACGCGTCTCTGGATTCCTTTCGAGCGTGTGCTCACCATTTGGTTTACGCCGCGCATCGAATTGCTGCCGTTTGCTGGTAACGTGTTTCCTCTCACGCAAAATTGGGAGGATGATCGCGAGGACCAAGTCGTTACGGCCGGATTCTTTCTACTTAATATTGTGTATTTGGTTTTGGCGTTTTCGGGCGCTTGGAAACTTTGGAAGTGGAGCGTGCGCGCCCGGCCCGCGCTTCTGGCAATCGCGGCCTATCTAATTCTACGAACCGCGTTTCTCACGACTGTCGAAGCGCCCGAGCCTCGCTACGTTCTGGTCTGTTTTCCAGCGATCCTCGCGCTGGGCGCGACACTCTTCGCGTCCCGCCGCACACCCGTTGCCGAACCGCAATAGTTTGGGTGCGCGACGCTGATTGAGCGCGCAGCGCGATCCGCTATCGCTCACCAATTGGCTCGGGATGAATCGTCACCCGAAAAATCTGAGGGAAATTTTCCTTGATTCGATCTTCGAGTGCGGCCGTCACGTCGTGCACTTGCGTGACGGAAAGGTCGCCTTTCATCACGCAATGGCAGGAAGCCAGGATGCGATGCTGCACCTGCCGCACGTGAACGCCGTGGCAATTCACCAGCTCGTCGTATTCCTGCGGCAAAGTATTCACGAATTGCTCGATGGAACGCGAAAGCTGCATCATTTCGCTGGCGGAAGTATTTGTCGTAGCGATGTTGCTTCCCATCGGCTCGATGTGAATGTTTACCTCGGCAGGATGTCCCGGCAAAGCAAGGATCGCGTTCTCCAGTTCAGTGGCCTGCCGGTGCGCTTCGCTGAGCGTCAGCGTTTCGTCCACTTCCAGGTGCAGTTCGACGAAAAGCCTCCCGTCCTGTTGGTGCGCGGAGAGATCGTGAATCGCGCGGCCCATGCGCTGTGCCGTGGCGCGAATAGACTCAAGGAAATTTTCGCTCGCGGGCGCGTGCGGTTCCGCGTGAACCACCACATCCGACGGAACAATTTCGCCCACACGCTTTTCAATCGCGTCGCTCCACGCATGAACTTGTTCGAGGCTCGCCGTGCGAGGCACGCTCACGGTCGCGTCCACAAAATAGCGGTTTCCCGCGCGGCGCACCCGTACGCGATGCACGGCCTGCACACCGCTCATGCGGCCGACGGCCCGTGCAATCTCCTCTTGCAATCCAACCGGCGCAGCGTCCAGTAGCGCGTCCAGCGTGCGCATCCCGAGCCGTGAGCCGACCCACAGAATTACGGCAGCCACCACCAGTCCCGCAATCGCGTCCGCATAAATCAACCACGGTACGTTCCACGTTTCGCCGGCCCAGACCAGCCCGATGCCCGCAATTACAACGACCGTGCTCCACACGTCCGTCGAAAAATGCAGTGCATCAGCTTCCAGCGCTTCACTCGCGTAGCGCCGCGCCACAAGATTCAGCTTTCGCGCGCGCGTCATGTCAATCAGCAACGCAATTCCCAGAATCACAAACGCAGTCCAACTCGGCTGAATGTGCACGCTGCGGAAAAACAGCCGTTCGAATGCCTCATAAATGACGTAGAGCGCGGTAAGAATCAGCAGGCCGGTTTCGACGAATGCCGAAAAATTTTCGAATTTTCCGTGGCCGTATGGGTGCCGCTCATCGGCAGGTCGGTCCGAGACGCGAATGGAGAGGAAAGTAATGATAGCCGCGACGAGGTCAAGCCCGGAATGAAGCGCTTCGCTCAACACGCCCAGGCTGCTCGTCCGCAAAACAAGAAAAGTCTTCAATGACACAAGCAACGCCGCCGAGCCCACGCTCAACAGAGCGGCCATTCGTTTTTCTCGTGTTTCGTTTTGTTTCGGGCTGGCCATCATTGCCCGCATAGACTACCCCAACTAGTCAGGCCCGCGCTTGGCCATTCAAAATTCTGGAATCAAATCGAGGAATCCAAATGGGAAAGGTTCTTGCGGGCTCAGGCGTTTTTCCTGGCATAAAAACGCAGCGCTACCGAATTCATGCAGTAACGCAGGCCAGTTGGATCGGGGCCATCGGCAAACACATGTCCGAGGTGCGCGTCGCAGAGCGTGCACCTAACTTCGCGCCGCACCATTCCCAGGCTCGTGTCCACCTTCTCGTACAAATTCTCTTTCGCAATCGGTTCCCAGAAGCTGGGCCAGCCCGTGCCCGATTCAAATTTGGCCTTGGAATCGAACAGGGCGTTGTCGCAGCAAATACAGCGAAAAATTCCCGCGCGATGTTCGTGCACCAGTTCGCCGGCTTCCGGTGATTCCGTTCCTGCGCGCCGTGTGACCCGGTAGGAATCCACGGAGAGCTTCTTCTTCCATTCGTCTCGCGTCCTTTTGATCTTCTCGCGCGTCACGGAACGAAGCTGCTGGCCTTCGTCGCTGAATTCGATGATGGTTACTGGCCCCGACTTCGAATCGGGTTCCGGCGGGTCAGCCAGCTCATAACTGCCTAGTTCATTTACGCTCAGAAATACAAACGCCGAAGCTGCCGTCGCGCCACCGAAAATAAATGCGCGTCTGGAGAAATCATTCATCGCCGTTCCTTCAAGCGCCCTGCAAAACGTCTACTTTCCCGCGGTCATCGGTGGTGCAGGTAACAGCGGCAGGCGCTTCGGTTCCCCGCGTGCGCCTCGCACTTCCAGCTCTTCAAACAGCAACGACGGGACCACAATCGAAGAAGGCAAACCATTTTGCGCGGATCCGAATGCACCCAAGGCCGTGTTCGCAAATCCAGCCGTCTGGTTTTGCATATAGTTGTAAACGAAATCGTCGCTGCCGATGCCGGAAAGATTCCGCAACGACCGCGCATTTAAGCCGATAATCCGGGCCCCGCGTACGATTTCGTCCGGCCGCCCGTCGGTATACACCTTGTATACAACGGAAACCAAACGGTCGCCGTTCCCCGCTCCGCCGCCAAAGCTGGCTAGCAATTCCGAAAAATCATCCTGATGCAGCAAGCTCACCGCCGGATTGTCCATCTCACGCACAACAAGGCAATACGGCAGTTTTTCCGCTTTGCACGCATCCAGAAATTTCTTCTTCAAGTCCGCGGCTGAAACCGTTTCCGTCGAACTAAAGATCACATTGCTCATGGACGGCTTCGCATCGCTCAAAAACGCCGCACGCCCGTGCCCGTTGGATTGATTCGAATCCGGTCCCGGCCTGCGCGACATCAAAAGCTGCTTCAACACGCCATTTTCCGCGACCGTAACTTTTTCCGCGCGAACGCCTTCCTCATCCACCGAGTATCCACCAAGCAGTGGCGTCCCCTTGTAGTCCTTCGCATAGGGATCGTCCATAACGGTCACTGTTGCTGGAAGCACGCGCGCTCCCAGTCGCCCAACCCAATCGCTCTTTCCTCCGATGTTGCTCAGGAATTGTTCCATCACCGGGCGAAACGCGATTGGCGGCCGCGCGCCGTTTAGGTTTGGCGCGAGCACTTCCGCAAGCAGCGGCGCAGCGGCTCGCGCTTCGAAAAGCACGGGTCCCGTATAGTCCTGCGCGGGTTGCGATGAGCGCAGCGCCATTAACTCCGTCGCGGCCACATTCAATCCCTTGCGAACGGTTTCCACGTTCGGCAAATCTGCTGGCCGCGGTGCATACGCGGAATAATAGTGATTGAGTTGCACGCCATCCGCGGCCAGCGTGTTCAATCCCCCTTCCACTGCAGCGAAGCTGCGGTTGGTGCGAATTTCCGTGCCTTCACTGGTCAAGAGATATTGGGTCGCGTACACAAGGTAATAGGTGACACGAGATTCCTGCAGCAGCGAAAACGCACGCAGTGTTGCGGAAGAATCGCGCGCTTCCTGTTCCCAGGTGCGGCCGGACCAGTCCGGGGTCGCCAGAGGTTCGATCAATTGGACCGTTTGTGCTTTCGAGAAATCGTCAATGTCCGTCTGCCGCGCCAAGCTGTTCAGGTATGCCTGCTTGCGCGAATAGCCATCAATCGCTTCCTTGAATGCCTGGTCGGTGGCAATCCACAGGTCCTGCCGCAGTGAATCGTAGTCGTGGTCAATGCCGACGGATCCGGTGGATCCGATAAATCCGCGGAAGCCTTCATCACTAATGAAGTTCGAACTGTCCTGCTTGTAACTGCCAACGCGCGCTTCCACATTCATGAAGCGATTGCGGGTTTTCGTGCTTGTGACCAACGCGCCAAATTGCGCAACAATTTCGCGTACCTCAAGGTCCAGCAAACGGTACTCGATGTAGTATGGCCGCACCGGCTTGCCACTTTTGTCTATCGTCAGCTCGAGGCGCTCTTTCGAACGCGCCATTTCGTCGCGCAACGCGCGCAACGACGGGTCATTATCTTGTGTGGCTTGTGCGCGCAAAACCGCGGGGCTAAGCAAAATCGCAACAGCAAATGCGGAAAAAACTGTCCGGAATAAAGTTTTCACTGTTGGCCTCCTGCAACTGCTGGCGCGGCGCTTGGCGCGCTGGCGCTCCTTTTGTCATGCGCAGGAGGAGGAAGAATCGGCGGCCGGTCCGTGGACGTTTCTTTCTTCTGCACTTCCAATTCAGAGGTCAAAATCGCGGGCGAAGCCGCGGAGACAGGAACGGATCCAGATTCGGCGCCGCAATATCCGTTGAAAACTTCCGGTGTATCGCCCGTCGCCACAATCTTAGTCAGTGCTGCGAGCGGAGTTCCCACAATATCCACGCCGCGCACCAATTCATCCGGCTTTCCATCGGCAAACACTTTATAGACAACCAGCGGCTGCACCTGGAACGCTTGCGGCTGCCCGCGGCCCGTAAACGTAAATCCGCCTGCGATATCGTCGATCAGCAGCCCGTACGATTTGCCCTGCTGCTTGATCAGTTCGATGAGCTTTGCGCGAAGCTGGACGTTCGTCACCATCTTGTTGCTTTCGACAATCAAATTTCCCTGACGCGAAACCGGAGTAGCGCCCAGTTGGCGGCGCCCGTGCCCGTTCGAATGGGGAAACCCAACCAGCGGCGAGCGGGACATTTCAAAATTCTTCAAAACGCCGCGATCCACCAGCGTGACGTTCTGTGCGGGGACGCCCTCGTCGTCGAACTGGTAGTAACCCAGCAGGTCCTCGCCGCCAAGCTTCTTTCGCGTTGTGTCGTCCACAATGCTCAAGAAATCCGGAAGAATCTGCTCGCCTACTTTTTTGGCGAACGTTTGCCCTTCCGTGATGTCTTTCTGTCGGTGTCCTTCTGCCCGGTGGCCGAAAACCTCGTGGAAGAAAACCGCGGCGGCGCGTCCCGTTAGCATCGCTGGTCCAACCGTGGGCTCATTGATGGGAGCCTTTACAAGCCCTTCCATCTCCATGCGCAAGGTCGCGCTTGCGGTCGCCACGGCTTTGTCGTCCGGTGCATCCTTCGGGTCCACCCAATCAAAATTGTAGTAGCGCTCGATGTCCATGCCATCGGCTGCTTTGCCCTGAATGAAAAGCTCAAGCCGGTAGCGAATCTGGCCGAACTGCAGCTGGGTCCCTTCCGTGTTTACCTGATAGGTGTTTTGCGCCAGCGCACTGAAGGTGACAATCGAATTTAGTATCGAAGACGACTCGCGGAACCCCTTGGTATATGCGCGCACGCGCTCTTCCCACGGCTTGCGATCCAGCAAAAACGATACCTGTGGCCCATACCACTTGTGTGCTTGCTCTTTTGAAAAGTCCGGCGCTCGCCCTTCTGCCGTATCCACTTTCACTTCGCGGCTCGTTCTGATCTTGATGAGCGCCTCAGCCGCAGCGCGGTACTGGTCGTCCGTTTCCAGCCAAATTGCCCGGCGCAGCACTTCCGGATCGTCATCCACGGGAGCAACGGTTCCTGGCCCGCCCGTCGGCAATTGCCGATCCCCGACCTTGTGCGTATCGTCCATATCGTAAGTGCCCGTGCGCACGGCGACCTGCAGCCAGCGGTTTCGCACCTCTGAGCTGGAAAGCAACGCCCCATTCGAACCGGAAACCTCGGCGCGCTGCGTGTCCGTCAGCGTGTACCCGATGAAGTACGCGGGAATGTCCTGCGTGTTTAGCGTCCGGAACGAACGGTCGAGTTCCGTCTGCATCGCCCCAATCAGTGGCGAAGGCTTTGCCGCTGGGCTATCCGGCGGCCCGGCCAAGGCTGGCATGGTGCACATTGCAATAAGGAATAGGCCCGAACCAAGTGCCGGAAATACGGAAAGAAGGCGCACAGCCAATGACTTTTTCAAAGATTGCCTCGCTTAGAAGGAAACGCTAATGCCAAACATCCAGTTTACGTTACTGCCCAGAAGCATACAAATAAGGCTTCTCTGTGGGAACAACACCTCATTCGACGGCTCTACGCCTTATTTCGTTGCACGCAAAAATAGCAGCCCCGATCGCTGTAAGCGCTCGGGGCCGGAAAGGAATCGTCAGTCGAATCTTTGGCGGCGAATGGACACTGCTCGAATTCTACAAAATCAACCGCAACCGTTCGGATTCGTCTTTGGATTGCAGGTGGGCGGTGCCGGCCTTGCTGGGTTGTTTGTGTTGTGAATAACCACTGCCGGAACCACGACCACGGGAACCACAGAAAGAATTCCCAGCGTCACTCCCCATCCGTGGCTCAGATGTGAGCCGGCGTTCAAGACTCCGGTTCCCGGCTTATCGCCGATGACCGTCGCGTTCACTGCTTCAGTCAACTCATTCAGCATCGCCTGCGTCGGCTGCAGAGGAGAAGAATTGTCTCCGTTGCGCACACTGCTCATCTGTCCCGCTTTAACCATTACGCACACGCCTGCGTTGTTGCAAAGCTTGACGAGCCCTTCAAAAACGACGAGGTTCATTTGTCCCGTCGTTTGGTCGAAGGCCAGGTAGAAATCGGTACCGACGACGCCCGCAACACCGGCCGGCGTCTTTACTTCAAACTTTCCATCCGTTTTGGTGATTTTCTGCGCCTGCGAACGAAGTTTGCCGTAGGCAAGTTCGAGTTCAGTCTGCTGAGCGCCGCCGTCGTGCTTCACGACCTTCAGCGAAGAATCCGCGCCAACGTTGAGCACCGAACCGTCGTCGAGCGCAACGCGTGCGCGAGCGTTGGCTTGCGTGTTCAGTACGTCGAGCCAATCCACTGCGGTTTTTGCCGAAGCCGTCACCGTCTTGCTGCCGCGAGCGATGCTCACCGCCGGAATGACGCGCGATACTTCGCCGGCGCGCTGCCCGCCAGCTTGCGGTTCAGCGAAAATGTCGTTCGGTAGAACAATGGCCAGCGTAGCGATCAAGACCAGGCCGAAGGCGTACGGGGACTTCGTCTTCATGAGGGCTTCTCCTAATTGTTGTTTGCTGTGCCTGCTTTATCTATATGTTGTTACCGGAGGGCTCTGGGACTGTCAATTTCATTTCGATCCTGCGTTTCCCTGCATTAACGTAGCGAATAGCGCAAAACCGCCGCCGTGCGGACCTTGAAACTATTTTGTGTTCGCGCTCCCAGCAAAATAGTTTTGCGCTCGCCTCCATGCTTTCTCGCCGGCAGCGCGCCCGAGTTTTCGCCCCATCAAATCGCCTCGCGCAAAATGGATTCCGCCGTATCGCCCGGCCATACCCGCCTCGTCCGCTGCCTGCGTAAACGTTGCCCACTTGAGAACGATCGACGTTCCCGGCGTTATTACCGACTCAACCTTCGAATTTCCCTTGGATATCGCGACCGAGTATCGGAAGCCGTCTGAGTCCGCGGGCTGATACGGCGGACAATCTCCTGGGGTATTTCTTTAGCACGTCTTCATGCCCAGAATCTTGCACTCGCGATTTTCCGGGTTCAGACTTCTAACATGGGCAAGCTCGTCGGCATTCTCGTCTTTGTTGCCGTGGCGTTCGGAATCTTCTATTTCACCACGAGGAAAATGCCCACGACCGACTCCGGCACGGCCCCGACTCAAGCCATCAGCTTGACGGGAGTCCGCAGGGACCTTCTGCAGATCGCCCAGGCGGAACGCGGCAACCTGGCTCTGAATACTCGCTGCGCCGGCATAGAGGAACTCATTTCCTCCGGCTCTCTAACCATGTCCCGCCCCGAACGCGACGGCTATACCTACGAAGTGCTATGCAAAGGGGATGGCGGCGAATTTAGTGTAGTTGCGCGCCACGCGCCCGCCCCGGAAGGTTCCCCAATTCGTTACCCCACGCTCGGCATTGACCAAAACATGCAGGTCTCCGAAGTCCAGTAAGCACATTTCCGGAACTTTTCTCTAAATCCCTTCGTACCTATTTACGAGAACGGTGAACCAGGGACCGGGTCAATTCGACCCTTAGAGAGCAGCCATCAAAAGAAAAATGAGAAGGAGAAAATCATGGGCGGAGATGTGATTGGTCTTGTTGCGGTAATTTTGTCTTTGGGAATCCCCATCGCGGGCATGTTTACCTATTATCGCGTCCGCAAGCTTCGCTCCGAAGAACGGCTCGCAGCCATTGCCCGCGGCGTGGATATTCCGATGGAGCCGGAAGTTTCCCAGGTCGGCCGTTCGCGGCGCCTCGGCATTTTGTGCATCAGCGGCTCGGTCGGATACATCGCGACCTTTGCGATAATCGCGCGGGTTGCGTCCGAAAGAGATGCTCTGGCGGCGGCAGCATTCGGCTTGATACCGCTGGCTGTTGGCATCGGCTTTTTGATCGACGCGTATTTACACCGCCGCGAAGTCGCCACGTAAGCCATCTCGCCAACTTTTTGCAGGCAAAAGCGAGCGAGCTAGACTTGCTTCGCTTTAACTTTGCCGCACTAAAAAGGCCCTTTCGCTCCGTGTGCTAGAATCGCGGCATGAATCCGGCGATTCCTCACCTACTGAATTTGCAACGGCTCGATCAGCGTATTGCGGCACTTCGCGCGGAGCTGGACGCTTTTCCCAAACGCATCAAGGACGCCGACGTAATGCTCAGTACAGCACGCGCCGCGCTCGCTGCGGCGAAAGAAAGACATTCACACGCACAGACCGAACGTAAAAAGTTTGAGCTGGACGTAAACCAATGGCGCGACCGCGCGCGCAAGTATCGCGATCAAAGCGCTTCCGTAAAAACCAACGAAGCCTACAAAGCGCTCCAGCACGAAATCGCCCACGCCGAATCGGAAGCCGCCGCCGCCGAGGACCGCCAGCTCGAACAAATGATGGCCGTCGAAGAAACCGAGCGCGAAATCAAGGCCGCCGAGTCCGCGTTGAAAGCTGCGGAGGTTTCGCTCGCCGCCGAACGCAAACAGATAGAATCGCAAGGCGCCGCAAAAAGACAGGAACTCGATGCGGACCTTGCCGAGCGCGAAAAAATCTCCGCCCAAATTCCGGAAGAGATCCTTACGATTTACACTCGCGTCGCGAAACGCCACCACGGCGTCGCGCTCGCCGAAGCCGCAACCGAACAGTGTCGCGGCTGCGGTATGCGGCTCTTGCCTCACACGTTTCAGGAAATCCGCCAACCGGAAAATCACGAAATCATTCAGTGCGAAACGTGCAGCCGCATTCTTTACGCCGTCGAACCAGCCCCGCCCGCAAAAGAAGGAGCAGCTTCCAGCGCTTCCTGATGGCACGCACTCCGCAAAGTACCCGAGGCGGCGGCCTTTTCGGCGAACCTGCGCCGGAAGCAAAACCCGCCGCGCATCGCGCCAACGTTGACGGCGGCTCACGCGGAAATCCGGGGCCCGCGTCCTACGGTGTCGTCATCCGCGATCCGAAAGGCGAAATCATTGCGCGGCTAAAGAAATATATCGGGCGCACAACGAACAACGTAGCCGAATATTACGGACTGATTGCGGCGCTCGACTACGCACAATCAAACAACATTCGCGCGCTGCGCATTGAGAGCGACTCCGAACTTCTTGTAAAACAGATGCGCGGGCAGTACAAAGTTAAGAGTGCGGATTTGAAGCCGCTCTTCGAGCGCGCAAAGAAGATGTCGCAAGCATTTTCTTCGTTTCGCATCGATCACGTTTACCGTGAGCAGAACGCGGAAGCCGATGCGCTTGCGAACGAAGCGATGGACGAAGTCTCCGGGAAATCCTCCGCCGCCTCTGCAACCGCTGCGATTCCCTCGCGCAGCAACGAACCAAAAAAACTCAAAGCCCGCTACTACAAGGGCCTTTTGCAACTCAACGAGCCGCTCGATCTTCCCGACAACACTGAAGTGGAAATTCTGCTTCGGCCAAAAACAAAATCGTAATTCCTTACTCCAACATTCCTTACTTCAACGCGTAGGAGCGGTAGAGCGTGTCACGCTGGGCGGGGATGAAGCCGGCGTCGGAGATGATGCGGCGGAGTTCGCCTTCATTGGTACGATTGCGGACTCCGGCAGCATACACTACGTTTTCTTCGATCAGGATGCTGCCCACATCGTCCGCGCCGAATTGCAATCCTACTTGGCAGACTTTGATTCCCGGCGTGAGCCAGCTGGATTGAATGTGGTCAATGTTGTCGAGATAGAGGCGGCTCACGGCCAGCGTCTTCAAATAATCCACCGCCGTGGTTTCCTGGACTTTCTTTCCCCACGCCGTATTTTCCGCCGCGAAAATCCACGGAATAAAGGCCGTGAAGCCGCCGGTGTCTTCCTGAATCCTGCGAATGCGCTCCAGGTGATTCACGCGGTGCCGCAGCTCTTCGCCGCAGCCGAACATCATCGTGGCTGTGGTGCGCAGACCGAGCTTGTGCGCGGTGCGGTGCATGCTTTCCCAGTCGTCGCTCGTGCACTTCAGCCGCGCAATCTTTCCGCGAATTTCATCGTCCAGAATTTCGGCGCCGCCGCCCGGGATGGATTGCAAACCGGCGTCCACGAGCCGCCGAATCACGTCTTCGACGCTCAACTCACTCACTTCCGCGATGCAAAGAATTTCCGGGGCGGAAAAGCAGTGCAAGTGCACCGTCGGATAGCGCTGCTTGATGGAGCGCAGCAAATTCTCGTAATACTCGATCTGCAAATCCGGATGGAGGCCGCCCTGCAACAGTACTCCGTTGCCGCCAAGCTCGAGCATCTCTTCGATCTTCCGGTAAATTTCCTCGAACGAAAGGATGTAACCCTCTTTTGAACCGAGCGGACGGTAGAACGCGCAGAAGGAGCAATACTCCGTGCAGAAATTCGTGTAATTAATGTTGCGATCGATCTGGTAGGTCGCTACGCGAGGATCGTTTTTCTTCATCCGCATCTGGTGTGCTTCCATGCCGATGCCGATCAGATCATCGGATTCCAGCATCTCCAGCGCTTGTTGTTTCGTCAGTCCCACAGTGTTTCCTTTTCGAGGTTCCATTCTAACCGAGGAACGGTTTTGTCTGGCAATTCGTAGCGGCTGAAATCTGCGACACTCCACACCGCCGCAAAGACTCGGCCTTGCTCGGACGCCAATTGATACCCCACCCCCGGGAATCCAGATCGTTATCAGAGCAAAGGCGTAGCGGACGAGGAAAATTGCATGAATTTGAAAACAAAGGACTTACGAAAGTTGGGCAAACACTGGCCAGATGACTATCTTGGGATGGCGGGGTCTTTATTGTCGGCGCGTGCCTAAATTTCGCAGGGTGGTTCCTCCGTTGGCGGTTCAATCCCGAGGGACCCTGAGGGATCGTTCGGAACGCCCTATTCTCTGGCGAATCAGGAGGCAGGCAGGACGCCGACCTGTTTCATAATCGTGGCGAGGTCGTAGTAATCCACGCTGCGGGAGATCTTGCCTTGGTCGATGGTGATGATGCTCGCGCCGCGGATTTTGAATTTCTTTCCGGTTTTGAAGACGCCTTTGTCGGTGCCGCTCAAAATCCACTGGATGCTGCCATGTTTGCCTTCGACTGAAGCTTCGACTAGCTCGAGGTTGAGATCGGGCACATCCGCGAAGAAGGAAGCGGCGAATTTGCTGGCTTCGGCGGAGCCGCGACTGATTTCGCCGAAGGTTACGTCTTCATAGTAGATGTCGGCGGTGAAATAGGTGGCCCATTTGGCGGGGTCGTGGGAATTCCAGGCGGCGATCCAGCCTTCCGCGATGGGAAAAGCGCCGGCGGGATGAGCGCTTCCGGACTGCAGAGGTAGCGACAGGCCGAGCGCAAGCAGAACGAAACCAAACGAAAAGAGGCGTCTCATGAAGTTTCCCTCCTGAAAAATTCGATTTGCTGAAATTTGCCCAGTGAAAAAGGGCGCAGAATATCATACCGGCAGATCGGAGGAGCAACGATCTAAAAACTGAACTGCATCATTTGCGGTTCAAGAATTCAATCCGCCGAATAGTACAGAAAGTGCACGCCGACGCCGGATTTCTTCCCTAGGCCTCCGAGCGATTCCAAATGCACCACTCTTGCCGTAAAGGTCCACTCTGTGGATTGCCCCGCTATGATCTCCTCCGGCATCTTGAGCCGGACTTCCACGTCGGAACCTTCCTGCAATTTGAGCGCAGTGGGAAAATAGACTCCGCGCAGGGAAATGTTCATGCAGTCAACAATTTCTTCTGCCGGAAGAGAGGGGTCCAAAGCCCTGACGCGCATGGGAACTCGCATGATCAGTCGTCTAGCTCGGCGGTGTTCAGTGGGCATGATTCGTTTCCCCTAATGTTCTGGATGGTGCAAAGAATTTGAAACCAGGCAGGCAAACTTGAGTGTAACGGCGCAGAAAAATCTGTCAATTCAGAAAAATCCGCAGATCTTCCTAAGGTGAAAGCAGGAGCTGTCGACTTGAGGTAATTTGTAGGAACATGCCCGAACTGCCGGACATCACCGTTTATATCGATGCGATCGAAAAGCGCATTCTTGGGCAAAAACTCGAAAACCTTCGCATCGTGAGTCCGTTTTTGCTGCGGAGTGTTGAGCCTTCCGTGGGCAGCGCTATCGGAAAATTCGTTGTGCAGTTGCGGCGGATGGGAAAAAGAATCTGCATCGGGCTGGAAGACGAAATCTGGCTTGTTCTGCACCTGATGATCGCGGGGCGGCTGCACTGGGGAGCGAAAGGGAAGAAGCTGTCGAAGCAGCATCTGGCGGCGTTTGATTTTGCGAATGGGAGTCTCGTGTGGACGGAGGCTGGTTCACAGAAGCGGGCTTCGCTGCATTTGGCGAAGGGCGAAGCGGGACTAGCGGAACTTGATCCTGGCGGGCTGGAAGTTTTGGACGCAACACTGGAACAATTTTCAAGAGTATTGAAATCAGAAAATCACACGCTGAAGCGCGCGCTGACTGATCCCGAATGGTTCAGCGGAATCGGGAACGCGTATTCGGATGAGATTTTGTGGGCTGCGAAGCTTTCGCCCCTGGTTTTGACGCAAAAATTGAAGGAGGAAGAGATCGAAAGGCTTTTCAAAGCGGTGCGGGAGTCGCTGACGCAATGGATCGAATTGTTGCGAAAAGAAACTGGCGAGAAATTTCCCGAAGGCGTGACGGCATTTCGTCCTGAGATGGCCGTGCATGGAAAGTACAAGCAACCCTGCCCGCGTTGCGGCGGAAAAGTGCAGCGCATCAAGTACGCTTCGAACGAGACGAATTATTGTCCGACATGCCAGACAGGCGGAAAGCTGCTGGCCGACCGCGCTTTCTCCCGCCTTCTGCGCGAGGATTGGCCGAAGACTTCTTACGATCTCGAAGTCAAAATGTCCAACTCGCGCAAGCGGTCAACGTGATCCCGGCGTTTTTACCCAGCTGAAATCCATGGAACGTGCCGGGATTCCCTTGCGCCCGGCAATCGTAATCGGATTCAGCTTCTCCAGGAGACCCACTTTCAGCGCGTGCGAATAATAGGCGAGCAGGCCTTTGCGATTCTCGTCGTCCAGCGAGTAGTCAATGTTCGTGCGCAAATAGAGCGCCAGCTCTTTTTCCGGCAATTGCATTTCGTCTGCAGCCTCTTTGCAAATGGCGCCCAGATTCGCGAGCCCGTAATTCAGTGAAGCGACAAATTCTTCCGCCAGCTCCTCGGTGACGATTTCCCGGCGTGCGGCCCACACCGCAAGAACGGCCGGACGCTCCGTCATCTGCCACCATTCGCGGACCACGTCGTAAATATGCAGCGCGGCGTGTTGCGGCATTCCGATTGTCGCGCCTTCGCAGATTAATTCGCCGTCGCGCCCCGGTTTTGCTTTCGCCTCGGCCGCAATCGCCAGCCGCAGCGCAGGGTCACCGATTACGAGCGCCGCATCGGATTCCTCGAGCATTGCCGCGACATCCGGCTCGGCTTCACGAAATTCCGGCGCGATGTTCCACCGTTTCGCGCACAAAATCTTTGTCAGCGCCTGCGTGCTGCGCGAACTGCGGTCCAGCGCAATGCGCTTTGCTTGCCGGATCGGCGGCTTCGAAACCACCAGCAGGCTGCGCACGCGCTCTTTCGACGCAATCGAAAGGTCCGGCAAAATCACGCAGTTTGGAATCCGCTGATATTCAATCGCGGGAATAATCGCCACGTCAGCCGCGCCCGTTCGCAACGCCTCAGCGCACAGGGAAGGCACCGTGAATGACAAATCGTACTTGCCTTGCAACGGACCGTGCGTGAAGCCGCGCACCAGTGGAGCCGTATTCAGGTATTGCACGACGGAGATGCGCAGTTTGCTCACGTTCGGGATGTCTCGCGGAGATTCAGTATAGCAGAGCAAAAATTCCGCGCTGGGTTTTGCTAGGGAGTGGACCAGTTGAATTTTGACTTCTTGCGTCACGGTTCAAAAATTTCAAACTGGTCGACACGCTTCTGGTGTAAAAGGTTTCAGTTCATTTGGAGGCGTCGAAAATGGCGAAGCGCTCGGCATTCGCAGTCTTCACTTTGTTGCTCGTTCTGTTTCCAATTCTTTCCCGCGCGCAGACCTCCACTCCACCAGCGCCGCAGACCATCGCCGAAAAAACCAAAGATGCGCAGAAGCTCCCAGGCTACTTCAATCTTTATTGGGACGCGAAGCAAGGCAAGCTTTGGCTCGAAATTGACAAGTGGGACACGGAATTTCTTTATCAGAGCTCGCTGCCCGCCGGAATTGGATCGAATGACATTGGGCTCGACCGCGGCCAGCTTGGCGCGACACGCGTTGTGCGCTTCGAACGCAGTGGCCCCAAAATTCTTCTCGTCCAGGAAAATCTCGATTTTCGCGCCGCCACAAATGACGCCGCCGAGCGCCGCGCGGTGCACGATTCTTTCGCCGAGTCCGTGCTTTGGGGCTTTACTGTAGCCGCCGAAGAAAATTCCCGCGTCCTCGTGGAGGCGACTGACTTTTTCTTGCGCGACGTACACGGCGTCACGAACGCACTCCGCCGCGCGAAACAAGGCAGCTTCCACTTGGAAAACTCCCGCTCAGCAATTTATCTTTCCAACACAAAGAATTTCCCTTTAAACACCGAAGTCGAAGCGACGCTGACTTTCGTCGGCGATGACCCGGGCGCGTGGGTTCGGCAAGTCACTCCCGACCCGCAAGCCATCACGGTCCGCGAACATCATTCTTTCGTGCAGCTTCCGCCACCGGGTTACAAACCCCGCGTTTATGATCCTCGCGCCAGCTTCTTCGGCATTTCCTATTTCGATTACGCTACGCCCGTCAGCGAACACATCGCCAAGCGCTTCATTGCACGCCATCGCCTGGAGAAGAAAGATCCTTCCGCGGCAATCAGCGAACCGGTCGAACCTATCATTTATTATTTGGATCGCGGCGCCCCCGAACCAATTCGTTCCGCCCTTCTTGAGGGCGCGCGCTGGTGGAACCAGGCGTTCGCAGCTGCCGGATACAAGAATGCATTTCGCGTCGAGATGATGCCCGAAGGCGCGGACGCGATGGACCTGCGCTACAACGTGATTCAGTGGGTGCATCGTTCGACGCGTGGCTGGTCGTACGGGGCCGGCGTGATTGATCCGCGCACCGGAGAAATCATCAAGGGCCACGTTACGCTCGGCTCGTTGCGCGTTCGGCAGGATTATCTGATCGCGGAAGGATTGCTCGCGCCTTACGAAAAGGGAAAGCCCGTCTCGCCGAAAATGCTGGAGATGGCGCTTGCCCGCTTGCGCCAACTTGCCGCGCATGAAGTCGGCCACACGCTCGGCCTAGAGCACAACTATTCTTCGAGCACGGTGAACCGTTCTTCGGTGATGGATTATCCGCCGTCTTACGTGAAGCTCGGTGCGGACGGCGTGCCCGATCTTTCCGAGGCCTACGCGACGGGCATCGGCGAATGGGACAAAGTTTCCATCGCGTTCGGCTATCAGGATTTTCCCGCAGGCGCGGACGAGTCTGCTTCGCTGAACAAGATTTTGAATGATGCGTTTGCGCGTGGCCTCCGCTTTCTCACGGATCAAGATGCGCGTCCCGCCGGCTCGTCCAGCAGCCTCGCGCACTTGTGGGACACTGGTACGAATCCCGTGGACGAACTCAACCGCCTGATGGTCGTTCGCGCTGCTGCGCTAAAGCGTTTCGGCGAAAACAATATTCGCGAGGGCGACCCGCTCGCCACAATCGAGGACGCGCTCGTTCCGATTTACATGTTCCATCGTTATCAAGTCGAAGCCGCGAGCAAGCTTGTCGGCGGCATGGATTACGTTTTTGCTCTGCGCGGTGACGGGCAAACGCCGACGAAAATCGTCGCGCCAGCAGAGCAACGCCGTGCACTCGCCGCTGTGCTTGCTACGCTCAAGCCGCAGGTGCTCGCGCTTCCCGAGCCGCTGCTGAAAATGATTCCTCCGCGCCCGCCCGATTACGACCGTGGCCGGGAACATTTCAAAATTCACACCAGTCCCGCGTTTGATGCGCTTGCTCCGGCGGAGGCCGCGGCGCAGCACACTTTGCAATTTCTCTTCAGCCCGGAACGTGCCGCGCGTCTCGTCGAATTTCACGCGCGAACCGCCGCAAATCCCAGCCTCGAAGAAGTTCTCGACGCTATTCTTGCCGCTACGTGGAAATCGCCGCGCGGCTCGGACTACAGCGCCGCCATTGCCCGCGTTGTGGATGACGTCGCGCTCTACGATTTGCTTACGCTCGCCACAAACGACGCTGCGCCAGCCGAAGTCCGCGCCATCGCCGCACTCAAGGTGCGTCAATTGAAGTCGTGGCTTAGCGTTACCGCGAGCTCCGCCGGCGACGACGAACAAGCCCATCGCGCCCAAGCCATTCGCCAAATCGAGCAATTCGAACGGGATCCGAAGAAGCTTGAGTTGTCCGCCCCTGCCCAGCCGCCGGATGGCCCGCCTATTGGCAGCCCCTTTGGCACGCCCGACGATAACGAGCCCGCATTCCCCGGAATTTCTTAGTTGGGGGGACAAGACCGTTGCACCTTCTGGCTCGTCTATGTGCAGCAGGAGGCTAGAACCATGCATCCACGCCAAATTACCCGTGTCCTTAGTCTTGTCGCTCTTTGTTCGCTCTTCGCGCTCTCCGCTGCGGCCCGCGACCGCCATTCCCGCAACATTTCCACTCGCGGCCATGAACCCGCCGCAACCTGCAACGACCTTCGCATCGAATTCGATGGCCGCGACGCTGTGATTCAATCCGAAGATCGCACTTTCACCAAGGCTGAAATGCCTGTTCTGCGCGCGAATGGTGAAACCAACGGTGGCGTCCAGGTAGTCGGATGGGACAAGGATGCTTACTCCGTGAGCCTTTGCAAAGCCGCCGCGCCCTACGACGATGCCAACAAAGTTCTCTCGCAGATCAAACTCGTCACCGAAAACGGCGAAATCCGCGTCTCTGGTCCCTCCAACCACGACGATTGGACGGCGTTCCTTCTCATTCGGGCGCCGAAGGCAGCCGCTCTGGACGTGCATGTGACTAACGGACCGCTCAGTTTCTATTCCGTGGACGGCAAAATCACAGCTCGCGCTGTGAATGGACCGATCACTGCGCGCGATTGCAAAGGCGAAGTAAAGCTTGACGCTCAGAACGGCCCGATCTCAACGCACGGCACGAGTGGCAACGTTGAACTTCGCACAGAAAACGGGCCCATCACCACGGATGCAACCGGTGGGAACGTCAATATTCACACGCAGAATGGCCCGATTGATGTTGCGCTGAGCGGGCAAACCTGGGATGGCTCAGGGCTGCAGGCGCACGCCGAAAACGGTCCACTTACGATTCGTGTTCCGCATGGCTATCAATCCGGCGTCGTAATCGAATCCGACGGGCATAGCCCGTTCAGCTGCCACGCAAACGTCTGCTCCGAAGGCCGCAAGACCTGGGAAGACGACAAGAAGCGCGTGGAATTTGGCAGTGGCCCAACGCTCGTCCACGTCTCTACCGTCAACGGCCCAATTTCTGTTGACTAGCTATGCTTCGCATTTAACCGTTGGCACCTCATTAAGACAGACTGTCATTCTTCGGGCCGCGTCTTTCGCGGCCGAAGGATCTCAACTTCAACTTTGACTCCCACATCTCCCCTCGTGGACGCCTCTTCGTCTTCCCGCTAAACTTCTGCGCACCATGCGCGAAGCACCTGTCGCAAAGCCCGTTCAAGAATCTGAGGCGCTAGAAATTGCGTGGCAATTCTTTGGAATAGAAGCTGCCGCGCATTCGCTTCCGGGCGAGTACGACGACAATTTCCATTTGCGCGCTTTGGATGGCGGGGAATTTGTTTTGAAGATTATGCATCCGGACCGCGAACGCGCATTCGTGGAGATGCAATGCGCCGCCTTGCAGCATCTCGCGACGAATGCGCTCACGCTGCCGTTGCCGCGCGTTGTGCCTTCCTTGAGTGGCGAATCGTTCGTTGAAACAAAACTTTCCGATGGTTCGCAGCGCCTCGTTTGGTTGTTAACTTTTCTTCCTGGAAAAATGCTGGCGGAATTTCGACCGCACTCGCCGGAACTGCTCGAAGAGTTGGGCGCATTTCTGGGAAGGATGGACGGCGCGCTCCAATCGTTTCTGCATCCCGCCGCTCATCGCGAATTGAAGTGGGACGCCACGCGCGCCGGCTGGATTCGCGACTATCTTCACCACATTGTTGAATTGCCGCGACGCATGCTGGTGCAGCGTTTCCTTGGCCTTTTCGAAGCCGAAATCGTGCCGCAGTTTTCGCGCCTGCGAAAAAGCGTCATCTATGGCGATGCCAATGACCACAATGTTCTCGTACGCCATGAGCCGGGAAAGGCGCCGCACATTGTCGGGGTCATCGATTTTGGCGACACGCATCACGGCATCACGATTTCCGAAGTAGCTACAACTATCGCCTACGCAATCCTCGGGAAGAAAGATGTCCTCGCCGCGGCAGCGAGAGTCGTCGCCGGGTATCACCGTGAGTTTCCGTTCCTGGAAGAAGAAATCGCGCTGCTCTATCCGCTCATTGGCATGCGGCTGGCCGTCAGCGTAGTGAACTCGGCGCACCGGAAGTCGCTCAAACCGGACGATGCGTATGTTACCGTCAGCGAAGCGCCCGCCTGGGAAGCGCTCGAACGGTGGGCAAAGATTTTTCCGCGCTTTGCTTATTACACATTCCGCGGCGCATGTGGACTCGCGCTGATTCCGAAGGCAGCTGCGCTCGAAAGTTATTTGAAAAAATCAGCAGCGACTGCCAGTTCGATTCTTGATTGTGATCTCCGCACGGAGTCGTCCGTCGTGCTCGACCTCAGCGTCGGGAGCACATTTCTTGGCGCCGACCCGGCTGCAGCGAGTACGCCACATCTGACCGCCGCGATTTCCGAAACGCTGGAAAAGGCGGGCGCACGGGTGGGCATCGGCCGCTACGATGAACCGCGACTCCTTTACGATGCGCCGCAATTCGGCATGAGCAAAAATCCTACGGATGAACGCCGCACGATCCATCTTGGAATCGATCTTTTTGTCGAACCCGGCGCGCCGCTGCGCGCCCCTCTCGCCGGCGTCGTTCACGTTCTCGCCAACAATGCGATCCCGCTCGATTATGGCCCGCTCGTGGTTTTGAAACATGCGACGTATACTGGTGAAGAATTCTTCACACTCTACGGTCATTTGACCGAAGAAACTCCCAAAAAACTTCATGTTGGTCAGTCCATTGCGCAAGGAGAGCTCTTCGCGCACGTTGGCGCGGTCCATGAAAACGGCGGTTGGGTGCCTCACGTTCACTTTCAAATTATCCTGGACATGCTCGACCGCGGCCCCGATTTTCCGGGCGTGGCCCACGCTTCGAAACGTTCGCTCTGGAAAGCACTTTCACCCGATCCCAATTTGTTGTTGCAAATTCCCGCCAGCCGTTTCCCGCCCGCTCCGCGAAATGTCGAGGAGCTTCTCGGAAACCGGAAAAAACTTATCGGTGGAAACCTCAGTGTCTCTTACGCGAAACCCCTGAGTATCGTGCGTGGCTGGAAACAATTTCTCTACGACGACACCGGCCGCGCCTACCTCGACGTTTACAACAACGTTCCGCTAGTCGGCCACGGTCACCCGCGCGTCGTCCATGCGGCCCAGGAACAACTCGCGCTTCTCAACACCAACACGCGCTATTTGCATGAGAACGTTCTTCGTTACGCCGAACGTCTCACGCAGCTTCTTCCCGCTCCGCCGCGCGTCTGTTATTTCGTGAATTCCGGCAGTGAAGCGAACGAACTCGCACTTCGCCTCGCCCGCGCGCACACCGGCTCGGACGACGTCATCGTCCTCGAACACGCCTATCACGGCCACACCAACACATTGATTGACGTCAGCCCCTACAAATTTGGTGGCCCGGGTGGTCGCGGCCAGAAACCCTGGGTGCATGTCGCCCCGATCGCGGATGACTATCGTGGCCTCTACCGCCGAGGCGATGCCAATCTCGGCGCAAAATACGCCGCGCATGTGGGAGAGATCACTGAAAAGCTGCGCAAGCAAAATCGCTGCGCCTCTTTCATCGCGGAAACTCTTCCCAGCGTCGCCGGGCAAATTGTTTTTCCGCAAAACTATTTAGCTGAAGCGTATCGCCACGTTCGCGCCGCGGGCGGTCTGTGCATTGCAGACGAAGTGCAAGTGGGTTTCGGCCGCTTGGGCACTCATTTCTGGGGATTCGAAACGCAAGGCGTTGTTCCAGACATTGCCGTCTTCGGAAAACCCATCGGCAACGCATTCCCGCTTGCCGCAGTCGTCACCACGCCGGAAATCGCCGCCTCTTTTGCAAACGGAATGGAATTTTTCAGCACATTCGGCGGCAATCCCGTTGCCTGCGCTGTAGGACTGGCCGTGCTGGATGTCGTTCGCGACGAAAATCTCCAACAAAACGCGAAGAAGACAGGAGATTACTGGTTGAAGGGACTGGCTGAACTCCAGCAACGCCACGAGATTCTCGGCGACATTCGTGGCTCAGGGTTGTTTCTCGGCCTCGACCTCGTTCGTAACGGCGATACGCGCGAGCCCGCCACCGCACAAGCCAACTGCGTCGTCAATCGCCTCCGCGACTGCGGCATTCTCGCCGGTACCGACGGCCCCTACCACAATGTCATCAAGCTTCGCCCGCCGCTCATCTTTACCGAATCCGACGCCGACCTTTTCAATTCCACGCTCGATGCAATCCTCGCGGAGGATCCGGCAAGGCCCAATTAGCCAAGAAATAAGCCAACCCCAAATGCTTCCCCGGCGTCGTATACTCGTCCTTCGAAGTCAGGTATCGAGAAGCCAGAAGCTCCTGCCTCTTCTGGCCGTTGGTTCAAGATCACTTCGCGGAGTAAATCAACATGAATCGCCCGCTCACTGCCGCCGCATTCTTCGCGCTTCTTTCGTTCGCTTGGTCGGGCCCGACCCTCGCTCAGCAAACCGAGCCCTTCGGTTGTCCCGAAGTTCCACGCGAGGATGCGCTACCTTTTCTTTGCGTCCCGCCCACCTCGGCGATGGACGCTGCTAGCATTCCGCGAGTACAGATCAGCCTCACGATTCCCGAAGGAACGCCACTTCGCGTCTCGCTCGATCAACGCACTCGGGTGGCGCACGTCGGCGAGGCAGTCCATGGAAAACTGGTCGAACCCATTTACGCGTTCGACCAGCAGGTGATTCCCGCGGGTAGCACCGTTTCTGGCCGTGTAACCAAAATAGATCCGGTTCCGGTAAAGGTTCGCGTACTTTCCTACTCCGATGGAAATTTCACTCCTTTCCGCAAATACCAGGTCACGTTTGACGACTTAACGCTTCCCGGCGGAAGAGTGATAACCATCAAGACCACTACTTCGCCGGGAACCGCAGAAGTTGTTCACCTTGTCCCGAACAAATCGAAACAAACGGACGAGAAAAAGAAAAACGCCGCCGCCCGCGCAGCGAGCGAGGCCAAACAGGAAGCCAAGGACGCAATTCATTCCGGCGTCGAAGAGATCAAATCGCCCAATCTCATGCATCGCATGAAAAGCATGCTTTATGCGCAATCGCCTGTGCACCGGCAATTCATCGAGCAGGGAACTCGCTTCAACGCCACTCTTGACGAATCGCTTGCCTTCGGCGAAATCACCCGCACGCAGGAAGAGCTTGCCAGTTTGGGTGGCGCGCCCGAGCCGGATAGTCTTTTGCACGCGCGGCTCTCTTCCGCCGTCAGCTCCACGGATGCAGCGCGCGGCGCCACCGTCAGCGCGATACTCACGGAGCCAATTTTCTCCGCGAATCATCTTTTGCTTCTGCCCGCGAACAGCAAACTAGTCGGCGAAGTTCAGGAAGCAAAGCCTGCGCAAAAATTCCATCGCAATGGCGAACTGCGCATCGCCTTCAATCGCATCGAGCTTCCGTCGGGCGCGTCGCAAGCCATGCAGGGCACTCTCGAAGGCATGGAAGTGGACCGCTCCGCGCACCTCGCACTTGATGAAGAAGGGGGCACGCGCGCCACTACTCCCAAGACTCGCTATCTTTCGACGGGGCTCGCCATTGCAATGCTTGCGGCGTCCGCTCGCACAGACAACGAGCACGGAACAACCGACGCCGCAGGCGACCCAGGTGTCCGCGCAGGAGCCGGCGTTTCCGGTTCGCGAGTGGCCGGCTCGCTCATCTCTCTAGCCGCGCGATCGCAACCTGTTTCTCTGGCTTTCGGCGCCCTTGGAGCTTCGCAGTCCGTCTATTCCAACTTTCTATCCCGCGGCAAGGACGTGAACTTGCCGCAAAACACGCCGCTCGAAATTGGCTTTGGCCCTCCACACGACGAAGCCAAGAAACCGACACAGGCGGCCAAGCCGTGATCTTTTTCTCCAGGCCTGATTTCCCTGAGTCTGTATTGACTTCAACTTCGGTCGGGCCTATGGTCTGGGTCTAGTAAGTGGAAGTCGCCTCTCCTGCCTACTTCTGAAGATTTCCACTTCGGAGGCAATTCATGCCACTCAACCTCTTGAACTTTTCTCTGGTGGATTCGCCCGTAACCGTGGAAGAGGGCCGCAAAATCCTGGAGCGGGACGATTACCGCTGCCAATACTGCGGCCTGGATGGGAGGGCAAATTTCGACAGCGCACTTGCCATGCGTGTGGATTTCGTCATTCCGCGCGCCCGCAAAGGCAAGAAGACGCCGGAAAACCTGGTGGCTTGCTGCACGCCATGCAACACCATTAAGGGCACAAAGGTATTCCCGAGTTTTGATGACGCTAAAGCGTACGTGCTCGGGCAACGAGAGGCGCTGCGCAAGGGTTGGGAATCGAAAACCGCGCGGCCCATGGCAAAGGCGGCAAAGGCGGCAAAGGCCTGAGCAGTCCCGGTCGAAGGAACGCAATACTCCAGCTCGCTTATCACGGCGCGTCTCGCCATGGAATTTGGCAGGGAAGTGTTCGACTTGCCTGGCGATGCCACACAACCCGTTCGTTTTGCCCCGAACCAATTGATCAAGCAGGGCGCAAAACTCGTGACCAACGCCGAAGGCCTCATGGAAGAGCTCCCCACCCCCGTCCGCGCGGCGCTGGTAAACCTGATGCAACCGGGGACCGGCCAGGCGAATCTATTAGTTGCGGCCTTCCTTACTCCAAACGAAAAAAAGCTGTACGACCTGCTCAATTCGGATGAGCCGCAACCGATTGATGACATCGTTGAGCGGTCCGGCTTGAACTCTTCCGAAGTTCTGGCTACGCTTTTTAACTCGGAGATGAAAGGCATCCTCCGGCAACTGCCGGGAAAATTATTCAGCAAGGTTCTTCTGTAGCAGGCGAGTTGCGGCTCAAGAAAGCTTGACAACTCTGGTATAAGTTAGCGAGAAGGACACAGCCCGCGCCTGCGGCCCTTCCCTCAGAAGATTCCGGGGTAAAACTGCAACATGGCTCGTTCGTTGGTAATTGTGGAATCGCCTGCGAAGGCGAAGACCATCAACAAGTATCTTGGGAAGAATTATCTCGTCAAAGCGTCGGTGGGGCACGTGCTGGACCTGCCGAAAAAGACGATCGGCATCCGTCTGCCCGACGAGGACGAAGTTCCGCAAAAGAAAACGCGCGCGAAGAAGGGCAGCAAGAAAGCCAAGCCCAAACCAATTCGCAAGCCGGTCACGCTGGACGATGAAAAGATTTTCGAGCCTACGCTCCAGATCATTGCCGGCAAGGGCAAGGTTATTAATGACCTGAGAAAGGCGGCCAACACCGCCGACGCCGTCTATCTGGCGGGCGACCCGGATCGCGAAGGCGAGGCGATTTCGGCCCACCTCGCGATGGTGCTTTCCAAGCCGCACAAGTTTGAGGAGCAGGAACCAAGCGCGCCGCGCTTTGGCCGCAAGCCGAAACCAGTTGACCCAAAAGAAGAAGAAGAAAAGAAAAAAGCGGCCAAGGATATTCCCGCGACCGACGCGAAGAAAATTTTCCGCGTTACGTTCAACGAAATTACGCCAAAGGCGATTCGCGCCGCGTTCGAGCATCCGCGCGCGGTGAACACCAGTCTCGTGGACGCGCAGCAAGCCCGCCGCGTGCTGGACCGCATCGTCGGCTATAAGGTTTCTCCACTGCTTTGGGACAAAGTCCGTCGCGGTCTCTCCGCGGGACGCGTGCAAACCGTTGCGTTGCGCCTGATCGTCGAGCGCGAACAACTTATCCGCGCCTTCGTGCCGCAGGAGTATTGGACAATCCACGCGATGCTGGACGCAGGCCAGCCGCCGATTTTCGAAGCGAAGCTTACGAAATATAAGGGCGAGGATATCGAGGTCGGCAGTCAGGAAGCAGCCGACAAAGTTCTGGCTGCTCTGAACAAAGCCAAGTGGCAAGTTGCGAGCGTTACGCAGAAAGAAAAGAAGCGGAATCCGCCGCCACCGTTCACGACTTCCAAATTGCAGCAGGCATCCTTCAACCGGCTGCGCTTTACAGCGAAGCGCACGATGTCGCTCGCGCAAAAACTTTATGAAGGTGTCGAGCTCGGTGATGAGGGTTCGGTCGCGCTAATTACTTATATGCGCACGGATTCTGTGAACGTTTCGAATGACGCGCTGGCACAAGTCCGCGATTTCATTCCAGAACGCTTCGGTTCGAATTACTTGCCGGAGAAACCGAACTTCTATAAATCAAAAAAAGACGCGCAAGAGGCGCACGAAGCTGTCCGCCCTACGGACGTTTCGCGCACGCCCGAAGACGTCCGCAAATATCTCGCTGATGACCTCTTCAAGCTCTATCAATTGATCTGGCAGCGTTTCGTGGCGTCGCAAATCCTTCCCGCTATTTTCGATCAGACCACGATTGATATTTCCGCCGGCGACTACACGTTCCGCGCAACCGGCTCCGTGCAAAAGTTCGACGGCTACCTCCGCGTTTACCAGATGCCGGCAGCGAATTCCGACCGCGAAGACGACGAAAAAGACGAAGAGGGCGAAGGCAAAGCGCTGCCGCGCGTAACCGAAGGCCAGACGCTCCGTCTCGATCAAATTCGCCCGGAACAGCACTTCACCGAACCTCCGCCACGCTTCAACGACGCAACGCTCGTAAAAGAGCTAGAAGAAGACGGCATCGGCCGCCCTTCCACGTACGCATCCATTATTTCCACGCTCGTCGAACGCGAATACGTTCGCAAGGAGCAGGGGCGCTTTTTTCCCACTATGCTCGGCGAACGCGTAAGCATTCTCCTCGTCAAGAGTTTCGAGGATGTTTTCGACGTTACGTTCACCGCGCGCCTCGAAGAGGAGCTCGACGAAATCGAAGAGGGCAAACTCCACTGGCGCGAAGCCGTAAAAGAATTCTGGGAAAAATTCATCGTCGACCTTGATAAGGCCGGCGATGAGATGCTTTCGTACAAAGCCGGTATCGCCACCGGCAAGAAATGCGAAAAGTGCGGCCAGGGCGAACTGCTCGAACGCATCAGCCGCCATGGATTTTTCCTCGGCTGCTCGCGCTATCCCGATTGCGATTTCATTCAGGACCTTTCGCCCGAATTGCCCGAACAAGCCGGCGGCGAAGCGAAAGTCGAGTATTGCGACAATTGCGGCAAGGAAATGGCCATCAAGCGCGGGCGCTTCGGCGTTTTCCTTGCCTGCACTGGCTACCCCGATTGCAAAACGACGCGCCGTCTCGTCGAAGGAACGCGCATCGCGCGGCAGCCCGACGAGCCGCTCGATGAAAAATGTCCGACGTGCGGCGAAGGCTTGGTCAAAAAACACGGTCGCTTCGGCGAATTTATCGGCTGCTCCTCCTACCCAAAATGCAAGTACACGCGCCCCATCACGCTTGGCATCAAATGTCCCAAGTGCAACGAAGGCGAATTCGTGCGCCGCGGCAGCGTCGGCCGAGGCGGACGTCCGCGCATTTTCTACGGTTGCTCGCGTTATCCTGATTGTGATTTCACGACGCCGTTCCAGCCGATCCCGGAGCCGTGCCCGAAGTGCGGTGCGCACTTTATCGTCGAGAAAAAATCCAAGATCGGGTTGGTGCGGGCGTGCATTAAAGAAGGTTGCGACTGGGAAAAACTCGCGCCGGAAGCCCCGGTTGCTCAGCCGGAAGAAGCCGTTGCGCCTGTCGGCGCGAAGCCCTGAGGGCAACGCGTTTTTCTCTGTACACAACCCCGAGCTCACTCCGGCTGCTCCCCTAGCAGCCAATCTTCTATACTTCTAATCTTGTAATCTTGATGACGAAGCGCATATGAAGCAGGCCATCACAAAATATCTTGCGTACCTTCATTCGGTGAAGAACTCTTCGCCGCACACGATTTCCAATTACGGCAAGGATCTCGCTCAATTCCTGAATTACCTGACGCCTCCCGAATCGGAGCCGCCAGTTCTCCACTCGATTCATCACAACGTAATTCGCGAATTCGTCGGTCATTTGCACGATCAAGGCTTAGAAAAAAGTTCCATCGCGAGGAAACTCGCGGCGCTGCGGTCATTTTTCAAATATTGCGTGCGTGAGGGAATGCTCAAGGAAAATCCCGCGCGCCTGGTACCCACGCCGAAGCTGCCGAAGCGGATTCCCTCCGTGATGTCCGCGGAGGAGATGAACGGATTCCTGAATCAGCTCGCAGGCATGGGGCCGGATTTCGAAGCACGCGGCGCAAAGAAAAAGTCATCCGACGCAAACACGCGGAAGATCCGCCGCGGCAATTCAGACGAGGAAGGTCTTCTGATTCGCCGGGACCGGGCGATTTTGGAATTACTGTACGCCGCAGGCTTGCGCGTAAGCGAACTCACAGGATTGAATTTTGCGGACATGGACCGCAAAGAGCGCATCCTGCGGGTGCGCGGCAAAGGAAATAAGGAACGCATTGTCCCATACGGCTCGAAAGCGGAAGAAGCTCTGGCGGCCTATTGGCCGGTGCGTGAACAACTCCTGACTCAGAACTTTTCATCGCGGTCGAAACGAGGGCCTGCGCCCCACACCGACGCGATTTTCCTGAACTACGCCGGCCGCCGCCTCACGCAGCGTTCCGTGGGGCGCATCGTCAAGAAATACTTTCGTCTCGTGAACATCAATTGGGACCTGCATCCTCACTCGCTGCGTCACGCATTCGCCACGCACCTGCTCGCCGACGGCGCGGACCTGCGCGCCATTCAGGAGCTGCTCGGCCACCAATCGCTCACTACCACTCAAAAATATACCCACGCCTCCATCCGCCAGCTCATGGACATCTATGACAAAGCCCACCCGCATGCGTAAGCATTGCTCTGTATCCCTTTTGCTTGCCGGCAACATCAAAACCGCGTGAATCGAAATAGAGCACTTATCCTTCTGTCTGTTGCCTTCGTGATTGCTCTAGTCCCTCGCGCCGCGTTGGCTCAGGGTAACTACGAAATCCAGGTCTATCCTTACGACACCGTTGAGCCCGGCCACACCATGGTCGAACTCCACAGCAATTTCACTTTTCAAGGTTCCAAGTCCACCACCGACGGCACCTATCCGACGAATCATCAGCTGCACGAGACCATCGAAATCACCCATGGCTTCACTGATTGGTTCGAAACCGGCTTTTATATCTTCACTTCCATGCACAATGGCCAGGGCTGGGATTACGTCGGCAATCACATTCGCCCTCGCGTCCGCATTCCACCAAAATGGAAATGGCCCGTCGGCCTGAGTCTTTCCAACGAAATCGGCTACCAACGCGCCAAGTATTCCGCGGATACTTGGACGTGGGAGATGCGGCCCATCATCGACAAGCAAATCGGCAAATGGTACTTCTCCTTCAATCCGACGTTCGATAAGTCCTTTCATGGCCCCAGCGTCCTCCAGGGATTCGTCTTTTCGCCCAACGTCAAATTCAGTTATGACTTCACCAAAAAAATCACCGGTGGCCTCGAATACTATGGCGTGCTTGGCCCCGCGACTGATTTCGACCCGATCCGTCTGCAAGAGCACCAGATCTACCCAACCATTGACTTGAATCTGTCCCCCAAGTGGGAGGTCAATTTCGGAATAGGGGTCGGCCTCACCGGCTCGACCGACCACCTCATAGCCAAAACCATCCTCGGCTACCGCTTCAACTTTTGAGCCGCCAACCCGGACTCGATTAATTTCAAATTCCTTATATGACGAGCTAACTCCTGGCCGCTCGGTGGCGTCTTTACCTTTAGACATTCGCCGCCAGGCGCCCTGGGGGTATACCCCGATTTTCCGCCCCGAGCGACGGCCCCTCGAGAGGTCCGGTGCATTCACCGCTGCAGACGTGCCCTGCCTACCTCGCTCTGATGCTGACGATGCTGCCTATCGTATGTCCCGCAGCCGTCTTCGCGGGGCCGCCTGCAAAGGACTCCGTAACTTTCGCCAAGCTCCACATCCCGCACCTGCAAAAGCGCCCCACGATTGAGGATTTCGAGTCCATGCAGCCGTCGCCTGCAGTGGCGGGGCAAATGCTCAAAATTGACGGTTTCTTGCAGCGCGATCCCAAAGACGGTTCGCCCATTTCCCAGAAAACTGAAGTCTATCTTGGTTATACCAATGAGAATCTCTACGTCATCTGCCTCTGCTTCGACTCGGAACCGAATAAGATTCGCACACACATGGTGCGCCGCGAGCAGATCAATGACGACGACCAGTTCGGTTTTGTCTTGGATACCTTCAGTGACCGTAAGACAGGCGTGTTCTTTTACGTGAATCCCTACGGAGTGCAGCAGGACGGCATTTGGAACGATTTCAACGAGCCGGACTATTCCTACGACATGCTCTGGAACTCCCAGGGGCGCGTAAATGCACAAGGATTCGTAGTCTGGTTCGAAATTCCATTCCGCTCCCTGCGTTTCCCGCGCAATTCGGAACAGACTTGGGGGATTTTTTTCGAAAGGGACATTCGCCGCGATCTTGAGGCTTCGTTTTATCCGCGCATTACCAGCAATGCGCAGGGTTTCCTCACGCAGGAAACGCAGATCGATGGCATGCGCGACATTTCGCCGGGCCGGAACATGCAGTTTATTCCTTACGGCTCACTGCGTTCCTTCCGCGCGCTGGATGATCGTCCCGGCGGCGAACCTCACTTCATCGGGAAGAGTTTCGAGCCGCGTGCCGGACTCGATTCCAAAATTGTTTTCAAGGACTGGCTGGTCTTCGACGCCACAATCAATCCGGATTTTGCCCAAGTCGAGTCGGACGAGCCGCAAACTACAGTCAATCAGCGATTCGAAGTCTTCTTTCCGGAAAAGCGCCCGTTCTTCCTCGAAAACGCGAGCTATTTCGACACTCCTATCAATCTTGTCTTCACCCGTCGTATCGCGGATCCGCAATATGGCCTGCGCTTGACGGGAAAGCGCGACCGATGGTCCATCGGCACGCTCTTTGCGGACGATCAATCCCCCGGCGGCAGTGTTGATCCCGCGGATCCTCTCCACGATCACAGGGCCTATTTCAGTATCGTCCGCGTGAACCGCGATATCGGCAAGCAATCCACGATTGGATTTATCTATACGGACCGCGAGCTAAACACAGTTCCAGACACCGCATGCACGGAGAATCGCTGCATCATCAAATCCAATCGCGTCGGTGGCGTGGACGCAAAAATCACGTTCACCAAGACCTGGTACGCACAGATTCAGGCGCTCGAGAGCTCCACGGATTTCAACGATGGCGCACACAAGGGTGGACCAGCCTTCCACTACTGGCTGGAACACAGCACGCGCAAAGTGGAATACAACGCGATGTACCAAGACACGTCCGAAGGCTTTCAGACAGAGACCGGTTTCTTCCGGCGCCCAGATGTGCGCCGTTTCAGCCAGTTTGCCATGTACCGTTTTCGTCCGGAGGGCAAGCATCTTGTCTGGCACGGCCCCAGCGTTTTCACCATCAACAACTGGGATCACAAAGGCACTCGGCTCGAATGGTTCAGCAACGCGAACTACCGGTTTTTGTTTCAGCGGCAGGTCTTTTTCGGATTCTTTGGCAATCTCGGCCACGAGCGCCTTCGCCCGGTTGATTTCAGCGCCCTCCCGGACAATCGCGACTTCGCTCACTACCACTATGGATTTTTTTTCCAGAACGGTTTTTCCAAACGCGTCTCAACAAACGGCGAACTTGGCTGGGGCACAGATACGAATTACGATGCCCCGCTTGGTCCGCCTACACTGGCCCCGTATCTCGCCAAGTCGAGCTACGCCCAAATCGCCTTGACACTGCGGCCCGCCAGCAAGCTCACCATAGACAATACCTATTTGCTTTCACGCCTCCGCGGCCTTTCGAATGGTCCGGGAATCTTTAACAACCATATCATTCGTTCCAAATGGAACTATCAGTTCACCCGCGAATTCTCGCTTCGCTTTATCGGTCAATATACGGCCACACTAGCCAATCCAAATTTCACTTCATTGCAAACCACCAAAAATTTCAACGCAGATGTCCTCTTCACCTATCTCCTCCACCCCGGCACGGCCATCTACGTCGGATACAACAGCAATCTTCAAAACCTCGACCCAAGCCTTACCTTTGACCAGAACGGCAATCTTCGCCGCCTCCAGGATAGTTATCTCAACGATGGCCGCCAGGTTTTCGTTAAGATCTCCTACCTCTTTCGTTTTTAGGAGTCGACAATATGTCTGCCCACGATCGTCCGACCTTCTTATACAAATTGGAGACAGCTTGTCAGGATTTGCTCGCCCCCAATTCGAATGCAGACGCATCCTCGGTCCTGCGGGATCATTTTGACTATCTCAAACGGTTCCATGAACAAGGGGACATTGTCCTATTCGGACTTACTCTGAATCCGGATCCTCTGGCTGTCGGATTCTGCGTGTTCCATGCGCTGTCCGAAGCAGCAGCACGCTCCATCATGGAGAATGATCCTCTCATCGCGAAAGGCCTGGCACAGGGCACGCTTTATCCTTTTTACATCGCATTGCAAGGGCCGTGTCTTGCATAACCTTTTGCGTAAGGAACGCATCTACTGCTAGCGTCTCTGGTCAGCCACAAGTTACGCTCGGGAGATCGCTTCATGGACTACCACCTCGCTCAAATCAATATCGGACGCCTAGTTGCTCCGATTGACGACCCAAGCATCGCGGAATTTGTCGCCCAACTCGCTCCTATCAACGCCCTCGCGGAACGCTCGCCCGGTTTCGTCTGGAGGCTCCAATCGGATTCCGGCAACGCCACGGACATCCCTTTCAACGACGACCCCTTCGTTATGGTCAATATGTCGGTTTGGGAATCGCTCGCCGCCTTGCGCGATTACGTCTATCGGTCGCAACACATGCAGGTCTTGCGTGACCGCGCCAGATGGTTCGAAAAAATGGATAAGCCGCACTACTGCCTCTGGTGGATTGCAGCCGGACACATTCCGACGGTTGCTGAAGGGCGCGAGCGCATCGAATACTATCAGCTTCACGGTTCAACGCCGTATGCCTTCTGGTTCTCGAGGTTATTCCCGCAACCTGAAGGTGATGTGATTTCGGTCTAATTTATCTCTGAATTTCAAACTCGCAACTTGCATGTGAGCGCCGCCCAAGATAGAAACAGTTCGGACGACCGCCCGCAAATCTCGCAACTCCGGAGTCTGCTTGATACTTGGTCTTCGCTCTGCATTTTTGTTCGTACTGATCGTTCTTCTGCCTTGCCTCTCATTCGGCACGGAAAATTCCAATGCGGAATGGAACTCCCTCGTTGACCAATATCTGGACCAAGTTTTCTTCAAATTTAATCCAAGCGGAGGAACCAGCGCGGGTCTCCATCAATATGACACGCAGCTCGAAGACTTTTCCCGCAAATCCCTCGACAGCCAAATCGCCGCGCTTCAGAGTTTCGAAAAGCGTGTTGCCGCCTTTCCCGCCAATTCACTCTCGGAAATAGAAGCCGCTGATCGCGAAATGCTTCTCGGCTCGATTCGCGGCAATCTTCTCGAGCTCCAAGTCATCAAGCCGTGGCAAAAAGATCCGGACTTTTACACCTCCGCGGCCACCAACTCCGTTTACGTCATCATGAATCGGCATTTCGCGCCTCCCGATGACCGGCTCCGTTCCGTTATCGCCCGCGAACAAAAAATTCCCTCCCTTTTCGCCGCCGCACATGCCAATCTTCAAAACCCTCCTCGCATCTACACTGAAATTGCAATCGAGCAGCTTCCGGGCATCATCGGTTTCTTCGAAAAAGATCTTCCTTCCGCTTTTCAAAACGCCTCCGATGCGGTCAAATCGGACTTTGCCAAATCGAACACTGCAGTCATCTCTGACCTTAAGAAATTTCAATCTTGGCTTAAGAATGATCTCCTCGCTCGTTCGAAAGGCGACTTTCGAATCGGAGCAGCAACGTTCTCCAAAAAGCTCCTGTACGACGAGATGGTGGATACCCCGCTCGACCGTTTGCTCGAAATTGGTCTCGCCGACCTTCACAAAAACCAGGCCGAGTTCGCGCGTATCGCAAAACTCGTTGACCCTAACAAATCTCCCTCGGAAGTTTTGGCTATGCTCGCCGCGCGTCATCCCGCTCCGGGCGACCTGCTGAAAACCTTCGCCAGCACGTTCGACGGCCTCATCGCTTTCATCCAATCGCGCCATATCATCACCATCCCCACCGACATTCGCCCCACGCTGCAGGAAACTCCTCCTTTCGAACGCTCCACCACCAGCGCTTCCATGGACACACCAGGCCCGTTCGAAACCCACGCCACCGAAGCCTATTTCAACGTCACGTTGCCCGGCCCGAAGGATTCGCCCGAAGAAATCGCCGGCCTTATGGCGGGCTTCAACGTCGGCACTATCATCAGCACCGCCATTCATGAAACCTATCCCGGCCACTACATGCAATTTCTTTGGACGCCCCGTGCCCCCACAAAACTCCGCAAGCTCATCGGTTCGAACACCAATGACGAAGGTTGGGCGCACTACTGCGAGCAAATGATGTTGGAAGAAGGCTACGGACAGCCAGGTCTCGGTGCAAGAGATGAAACCGAAGCAAATCTCATTCACCTCGGTCAGCTTCAGGATGCACTTTTGCGCGATGCGCGTTTCGTTGTCGGCATTCAAATGCACCGCGGAGCAATGAGTTTCAAACAAGCAGAAGAATTTTTCGTCAAAGAAGGTTATCAATCGCCGAAAATCGCGGAAATCGAAACCAAGCGCGGCACTTCCGATCCAACTTATCTCTATTACACGCTCGGCAAGCTTCAGATTCTGAAGCTCCGCGAAGACTATCGCAAAAAACTCGGTAACGATTTTTCGCTTCTAAAGTTTCACGATGAATTCATGGGCCAGGGCTTCCCGCCCATCCCCATCATTAGGAAAGCACTGCTCGGCGAATCGTCGCCCGCTCTTTAAGCTGGTAACTTCAAAACATTCTTGAGATCAACCCAGCGACCACGCCAAGCGCTGCGACAGTTCCATACGCGGCCACGCCCACGCGCCACGAAATCGTGCGCCCCAGCACCGAGGCCGAAAACACGCTGATGATTCCCAGTGTGCACAGAATCGTCACCACGTAAGGCAATGGCGCGCCGTGCGAGTACGCGATGTATGCAATCGCCACATCGAACGCCATCGGCACCGGTAAAAACGCGCTCACCAACGCCACCAAAATAATTCCGCCAACCGTCACTTGCGCCACAAGCGCCTGTTGCGGCAACAGCTCAATCGCGAGCGCACCAAGCATAGCGGCCAAGATCATCAGCGGAAACGCCACGCGAAACACATACCAGAAACTCTTGGCGTACGATTTCAAAACTCCGACAATCGCCTGCCTCCAAGTCTCGGAAGCCGGAATCTCGATTGGGCAAACATATCCTTCCGTCGCTTCGTTCTTCCGCGAAGCCATCATCGGCGCAAACACAAAAATCAAGAACGCCACCGTCACAATCTTCAAAACCGCCACGGGCAGCGGAAACAGCGCAAACGTCATCGCCAGCACAACGACATTCAGCGCGGGCGAAGCGAACATCGCCCCGAGCACCGATTCCGTGCTCATCCCGGACGCGTACAAACCCCGCGCAATCGGCGCAACGCAATTCGTGCACACCGCCATCGGCGTCCCCGCCACTGCTCCCAGCAGCGCGTTCAAATAACGCGATTTCGTCCTCCGCGTCTTCACCATAGCCAAAAACGTCAGCGCCGCCGGGCCAAACAAAAATGAAAAGGTCATTCCGATCCGATTCGCATCCAGCCAATTCACGGTGGTCCGATAAACTCGTGTCGTCAGCGGCATCGTCCGATCCACTGCGTATACCGTCCCAAACGTCAGTGCGCCCTTGGCGCTGATCTTTTGCCCCGCGTTGTAGCGCTTCATCAGCGCCGGATACCGCGAGTCCACCCAAAAAATTCCGCCAATCACCATCATCAAGAAAATCGCGAGCGTCTTGCTCCGCCAGGTACCGGCATTCGCAGCAGCCAAACCAATATTCATTGTGGAAGCTTGTGTAGACACAGGAACCCCTTTCGAAACTCGCAGGATCAATCAGGGATGTAAAGATTGCGGGGAACTATATGGAACCAGACCAGTCACCGAAATAGTAGAAAAGTATTAGACCGCGCTTCACCAACCGCTAAACTAGACCACAAACCTGCGTTGACGGTCCCGCCAAAAACCCCGTATAATTGTGGTTTGTCTTTAGCTCCTGGAGGGCCGATGTACGCCGTTATCAAGACCGGAGGAAAGCAGTATCGCGTCGCGCCGGGCGACACCATCCGCATCGAGCGGGTGGATGGAAAAGTGGGCGAAAAGGTGACCTTCGGGTCTGTTCTTTCCGTGCATGGGGATGACAAGAAGCTCGTGGTCGGTGCGGATGCCGCCAAGGCCACTGTTTCCGGGAAAATTGTCGAACAGGGCCGCGCCAAAAAGCTCACGGTTTTGAAGTTCAAGAAAACCAATCAGTACAAGATTCAGCGTGGCCACCGACAGAATTACACCGCTGTCGAGGTCAACGACATCAAGCTGTAGCTCCAAATAGAGTTTATGTAGAGGCCGTCCTTCAGGGCGGCCCGTGAAAAGAATCTTGAAGGATAATTTCCATGGCACATAAAAAGGGCGGCGGTTCCTCAACAAACGGCCGCGATTCACACGGTCAAAGGCTCGGCGTAAAGCGCTTCGGCGGCCAGCTCGTCAACGCCGGCACGATCATCGTTCGCCAACGCGGCACGAAGCATCAAGCAGGCGAAAACGTTGGGCAGGGCAAGGACGACACGCTGTTCGCGCTCGTCACCGGCCACGTGAAGTTTGAAGACAAGGGCCGTCGCGGACGTTTCATCAGCGTCGTCCCAGCGGCGAATTAGTTGCGCCCCGCGGCAATCCGGTTTTTTCCTGTGTAGGGGCGGGACTTTAGTCCGCCGAACGAAAACTTCCGCGGTCTCTGCCCCGGCAGAGACCGCTTTTTCTTGCTACACACTGTGCTTGCCGTCGCACTCCGGCAGTTGTCATCCTGAGGGCCGGCGGTGTTGGCCAGACCGAAGGATCTCAGCGTAAACTTCAACTCATACTCTTACGCTCAAAGGTTTTCATGTTCGTTGACGAAGCAAAAATCCTGGTGAAAGCAGGGGACGGCGGCAACGGCTGTGTCGCGTTCCGTCGCGAAAAATACGTTCCTCGCGGCGGCCCAAGCGGCGGCGACGGCGGCAATGGCGGCAGCATCTACCTCGAAGCGAACCCAAACGACAACACGCTTCTCCGCTACCGCTACAATCGCGAATTCAAAGCCGATCGCGGCCGCCACGGCGAAGGTTCGAATTGCACCGGCCATTCCGGCGCGGACATGATTCTGCAAGTTCCTATCGGCACGATGGTCTATGACGGCGGAACCCACGAAACGCTCGCCGACCTCGCCACTGCCGGCCAGCGCATCCTCGTCGCTCACGGCGGACGCGGCGGACGCGGCAATCAGCATTTCGCAAAGCCCTGGCATCAAGCCCCGCGCGAACACGAAGACGGCCACGTGGGCGAAGAGCGCCATCTCCGCCTCGAACTAAAACTTCTCGCCGATGTCGGCCTCGTCGGTTTTCCAAACGCGGGCAAGTCCACGCTGATTTCCGTCATCTCCGCCGCGCGCCCGAAAATTGCGAACTATCCCTTCACGACGCTCGAACCGAATCTCGGAGTCGTGAACGCCGATGGCGGCACCGGCGGACACGGCACGGAACTCGGCCGCACTTTTGTCGTCGCCGATCTTCCCGGCCTCATCGAAGGCGCCCACGAAGGCGCCGGCCTCGGCATCCGCTTCCTGAAGCACGTGGAGCGGACGCGCCTCCTCGTCCATCTCATTGACACCAGCGATGCCACCGACGCCGACCCAATTCACTCGTTCGAAGTCATTACCGGCGAACTCCGCGCCTTCAGCGAATCGCTCGCCGAAAAACCAATGATCGTCGTCGCCTCAAAACTTGACGCCACCACTGACCCAATGCGCGTCAACGAACTTCGCGCCTTCGGCGAGGAAAAGCATCTCCCCTTCCACTCCATCTCCGCTGCCACTGGCGAAGGCGTAAAGGAACTCGTCCGCGCCATCGCCGACGCCCTGGACAAGATTCCAAAGCCCGCTCATTCCTCGCTGGACTTGGAGCACGACCCACAGGAAAATAATGAACAGGCACCCTCCACGGAGACGCATTGACCACCGCCCAGGCGCACCGCACTGCCGCAAAGCATCATCCCCGCCGCATCGCGCTTTTTGGCGGCTCTTTCGACCCGATTCACAATGGACACCTTGCTGTCGCGCGCGCTGCCGACCGCCGCTTCAATTTCGACGAAATTCATTTCATCCCCGCCAGCCGTCCGCCGCACAAACTGAAGCAACACCTCGCTCCATTTCCGCACCGCTTTGCTATGGTCTCGCTCGCCTGTTCGGAACACCCTCACTTCGTTCCGTCGCTCTCCGAAGCCGGCGAGGACTTCTCCGGCACGCAGCTCCACTATTCCGTGGACACCGTCCGCTACTTTCGCCACGCCTGCCATGGCGATCGCATCTTCTTCATGATCGGCGCGGACGCCTTCCTCGACATTCCCATGTGGAAGGAATACGAAACGCTCCTCGGCCTCTGCGATTTCATCATCGCCAATCGCCCCGGCATTCGCTCGGAAGCGCTAAAGCTCGTCATCCCTCCCGACCTCATGGCCGGCCCAAACGCCAAGCGTGAAGACGATCCCGTTCCCGCCTCACAACTCGTCGCACATCTCAGAAAGACGTCCGTCTACCTGCTCGAAACGGTTTCCAGTGACATCTCCGCCACGGAAACCCGCAAGCGCGCCAATCGCGGCCAGTCCATTCATGGACTTGTTTCCGCGCGCGTTGAGGAATACATTCTTAAGCAAGGCCTCTATAGGTGACCCTTTACAGGTGAACAAACCACAGGTGAAACTCGAAACCCTTCCTCAAGCCGTGCGCCTCGCCGTTGAGGCCGCGCAGAACAAAAAAGCCTCCGCCATTACCGTTCTGGATCTTTCCGGCCTCGGCACGTTTACGGAATATTTCGTGATCTGCACCGGCTTCAGCACGCCGCAGGTGCAAGCCATCTGCACGGAAGTGGAAGAGGTTCTCTACAAGGAATTAAAGCGCGATCCGGAGCATCGCGAAGGACAGCGCTCTTCCGATTGGGCTTTGCTCGATTTCGGCGGCTTCCTCGTTCATGTTTTCTCCGAACAGGCCCGCCGCTATTACGATCTCGAACGCCTCTGGCGCATGGTCCCCAAACTCGAAATCCCCGATCTCCCCGAAACCGCCTTCTCCAGCACCCGTAGCGAAGCTTCCTAGGCTCTTTGTAGAGCCGTCCCTTTAGGCCGGCGGCATCTTCGATGTAGTCTTTACTGCGATAAATCTCCGCCGAACGACGACGACAGTGCATCATACGTGTGCCACTGCTTAAACTCTTCTCGGAGCTCAGCCAATGCCCGCCACTCTCACCATAAACCGCAATTCACCTGACGATGCGCAGCAACGCGAAATCGTAGCTACCCTCGACGGCGAACCCATCGCCGAACTCTCGTTCGGCCAATCCGTCACAAAGGAAATCCCCGCCGGCCCCCACACTCTGCTCGTGGACAACACCTGGAACAAACAATCCGCCACATTCACCGCCGCCGAAGACGAAAAAATTTCCTTCCTCACCAAAAACCGCGCCGGTAGTTTCTCTCAATTCCTCCTCATGATCTTCGGCGCAGGCCCCATACGAGTCTCCCTCACCCGCCAATAGTCTGGCGAAACGTATGCCCCCTTTTGGAGTGCGGCCTGCCCCGGCCAAAGCCGAGGGGCGGCCCGACGCCGCTTTTGCGGTGTGAACCGATGCACCAATTCTCCGTGAAGCGTTCACCGCGCTCGGAGGGGCGGACTAGAGGCCCCAAGAATCTTCAAAATAGTCCTTGACACCCTATACTGTGTATAATACAGTGTATGACATACACCATATGACACACAGTTCCGACAGCCCCTCTCTCTTCGAAAACCTCCGCCTGGAGCTTCGCCGCGGGTCCCTGGTCCTTGCCGTTCTGGCCGCTCTGCGCAAAGAGCAATATGGCTACACCCTCCGCAAAGCCCTCGCCGACCTAGGCATGGCCATTGACGAAGGCACTCTCTACCCGCTCCTTCGCCGCCTTGAATCCCAGGGCCTTCTCCTCAGCGAATGGCGCGAGGAAGAAAAGCGCAACAAGCGCTTTTACAAACTTTCTCCAGCAGGCGAACAGGTCCTCGGTCAGCTCCTCGCCGAATGGAAATCCATTGACTCATCTCTGAAAGAAATCGTGAAAGGGTAACGCCATGCAGCTTCTCGAACGCTATTTGAAAAGCCTCTCTCCACTTCTTCCCGCGGAACTGCGCGAAGACATCCTTCGTGAGCTTTCTGAGGACATTCAATCCGAAATGGACGACAAACAATCCGAACTCGGCCGTCCGCTCACCGAGGACGAACAATACGAAATCCTCAAGCGCCGCGGCAATCCGCTTGAGGTCGCGGCCGGTTACACGTCCAATCGGGGAACGCTCGCCTTTGGGCGCCAATGGATTGGCCCGGTCCTCTTTCCGTTTTATGTCCGCGTGCTGACTTTCAATCTCGGACTAACGTTTCTTATCGTCGGCGCAGTTTTCGCTGCTCTTTCCCTTTCGGGACAGCAGGTCCACTTCGCGGACATTTTCTCCAGCGTTATCCTTCAACTCTTTATTCAATTGAGCGCAGTCACCCTCATTTTCGCTTTGGTGGAAAGGCATCTAAGCCGCCATCCCCATCACTGGAATCCGGAGAAGTTTAAGGTCGAGCTCCAGGTACGCATCAAGAAGGACATCCACCAGAAAATTCACAAGAAAATTCGCGAAGTCCCCCGCTTTGAATCCTTTTCCATCCTGGTCGCCTCGACCGTAGCTCTGTTGTGGATGCAGTCGCTCTGGTCACACCCATTTCTTATTTTTGGTCCAGCCGCTTCCTTAATTCAGCTCGCCCCCATTTGGCATCGCGTTTATATGCCAACGGTCGCGGTGATTCTCGCCGCCATGCTTCGTGCCGCCATCAATCTGGTGCGGCCGGACTGGATTCGTTTCCGCGACGTCGCCGCGCTAGTTCTTGACGCCGCCAGCCTCGCCATTATCTACGCTTTGATTTTCGGCTGTACTTGGGTCGTGCCGGCCACTGCGGATTCCACCGTCGCTCTCCACGCAGCCCAAGCCGTAAACCAATGGATCCCCTACGGTCTCTGGATCGCCGCCGTCATCTCCCTCGCCCAAGCCATCAAAAATCTCCTCCGCCTCTATTACAACCTGCGCTGGCGCGACACTGCCGGCGCGTAAAGGAGGCGGCGGGTCGCTAGACTAAACGTGGTGTTCGTCACACAAGCCTTCCCGGGTGATCTAGGGAATTGTTCGAGCAATATAGCGAACAGATTAGGTTGCTGCCGGATTTTGGGATGACTTGAGCGGATGCCGCTTTGCGTGCATGCTATGGGCTCAAATCTTCCGGAGGATCCCATGTCCAAAAAGTCGATTCTCATGCTGATCGGCGATTATGTAGAAGATTACGAAGTGATGGTGCCATTTGAGGCGCTTCAGATGATTGGCCACACTGTCCACGCGGTCTGTCCTGGCAAAAAATCCGGCGAGTTCGTCCCCACGTGCATCCACGATTTCGAAGGCGACCAGACCTACACCGAAAAGCGCGGCCACAATTTCGCTCTCAACGCCACCTTCGATCACGTCAAACCGGAAGAGTACGACGCTCTGATGATCCCTGGAGGCCGTTCGCCCGAATATCTTCGCCTCAACCCGAAAGTCATCGAGATCGTCCGCCACTTCACAAAGGCCAACAAGCCTATCGCCGCCATCTGCCACGCTCCGCAAGTTCTCGCCGCTGCGGGAGTCTTGCAAGGAAAGAAATGCAGCGCCTATCCAGCTACCGCTCCTGACGTAACTCTAGCCGGAGGCGAATACGTCAGCGTCCCCATGACCGAAGCCGTGGTCGACGGCAATCTCATCACCGGTCCGGCCTGGCCCGCCCTCCATTCCTGGCTAGCTAAATTACTCACCGCCCTCGGAACGAAAATCGAAGTCTAATTAGAGGGTGCGTTGCCCAAACGAGATTCCCCTAACTCTTTCGCCAACACTCCCACCGAATAACAATAGACATCAAGTATTGCCTCAACGAATCCGTTGACACGGACCACTCATATAGCGTCGCAAGCGGCCTGGCCAGCATCTCCTCCACCGGCGGGCTCACCATAACCCAGACTGGTCTCAACACCCATACCTGTGTCGTTGACACTTACCCTGCAACCTGGGGAACCTGCACCGGTGGTAATTCTGGAGCCCTGTAGGTGCGCTCACCCCAGACGGAAACGGCGGTGCGCTCCCCTTCCGCTCCTTCCTTATCCGTTTCCACAAGCCTGCCCAACGCCGCCGCTCCAAGTCCCGCGTGCGCCGCTACAATCAATCCATGCCCGACCGGCTCCCCTGGATCGCTGAGGACCCCGCTTCTCGCCACTTGCTGGAGCTTGCGGAAAAAGTTGCCGCTGCCCCCACGACGCTTCTCATCTCCGGCGAATCCGGCACCGGCAAAGACCATCTCGCGCGCCTCATCCACGAACTCGGCCCGCGCCGCGATGCGCCCTATCTCAAAATTGATTGCGCCGCACTCCCGCCCGCTCTCGTCGAAAGCGAACTTTTCGGCCACGAACGCGGCTCGTTCACCGGAGCCGTGGATCGCAAGCTCGGCCGCCTCGAACTCGGCGGCGCCGGCACTATTGTCCTGGACGAAGTCGCCGCTCTTTCTTCTAACGCGCAAACAAAATTGTTGCGTGTTTTGCAGGAGCGCACATTCGAGCGCCTCGGCGGCACCGAAACTCTTCGCATCGAAGCGCGCCTCGTCGCAATCACCAACGTTGATCTCCAGACCGCCGTCGCCGCAGGCCAGTTCCGCGAAGATCTTTTTTTCCGCCTCAACGTTCTGCCGCTCGGCGTTCCCCCGCTCCGTGAACGCCGCCTGGACATTCTTCCCCTCGCCGATCATCTCCTCATTTCGCTCGGTGCGATTCACAATCGCCCCAACTGGACGCTCGCGGATGCTTCGCGTCGCATGCTTTCCGTTTACGAATGGCCCGGCAATATCCGCGAACTCCGCAACGCCCTCGAGCGCGCCATCGTCTTCGGCAAAGGCCCCGAACTTACTCCGGATGATTTTCCAGAAAATCTCCGCGCCGCTGCTGGCGGCACTGCCGTGCTCTCCGGCCTGCGTTCCCTGGAACTGGTCGAGCGCGACGTGATTGCGCAAACGCTCGAAGCTACGCGCTACCACATTTCCAGATCCGCCGAAATCCTTGGCATCAGCCGCAAGACTCTTTTGGAGAAGCGAAAAAAATACGGCCTCCAGTGATCGCTCCATGAAAATTCGCTTGCTCATGCTCGGTAAAACTCGTCGTCCTGAACTTCGCGCCATCCTCGACGATTACGTAAAACGTATTTCACGCTCCTGTCCGATAGAAATTACGGAAGTCCGCGACACCGACGCCGCAATTAAGAAGCTCGACGCGGACCGCGCTGCTACCGTTCTGCTAATCGACGCCGCGGGCAAGCAGCACGATTCGGAAACGCTTGCAAAGTGGCTTGGCGAGGAGCGTGACCGCGGCACACGCGAAGTGATTTTCCTCTGTGGTGATGCGGATGGTTTTCCGGAATCGCTGAAGCAGCGCGTAGCGCAAAGACTTTCGCTGAGCTCGATGACCTATTCCCACGAACTCGCGCGCGTCATGCTCGCTGAGCAGATTTACCGCGCTTTTGCGATACTCTCCGGCAGTCCATATCCGAAATGAACGAACTCGTGCAACACTAATCCACCATGTCCATACGACTCATTCCCGATGAAGATAAACCGTACACCGCGATTGAAATCGCGCTCGAAAATCCTTTGCCCGACTACGATATTCATGAAATCGAACAGCCCACTCCGCGCGACGTGGATACGGTTCTGGTTTCCCAGGGCTTTCGCGATCTGATTGATGACGCGCGCGGCATCCTGCTCGAGTTGATGGCTGCGCCACCGGACATCGCTGGCATCGAGCCCGGCGAATCGCCGCTCGCGCCGTTGCACATTACCGATCACGATCCGTGCCACCTGGAATTGGTGCAACTCACCGGCGCCATCTGCCCGGGTGCAGAAGACGACGTGTACTGCCCGGGGCTATGGATCGTGATTCGAGACACGCGCTGCAAACCCGGCCAGCCGCTACCGCAATATGTGCGCGATCGCATCGAGCTTATCGCGCGGCAACTTGTGAAGCGATTGGAACTTTAGGAAAAATCACGAATCATGCCGGAAGAAAAAGGATTGTTGATTGTTTATACCGGACCGGGAAAAGGAAAAACCACCTGCGCGCTCGGCACTGCGTTTCGCGCTGTGGGACAGGGCCTGCGCGTACTGATGGTGCAATTCATAAAAGGTTCGTGGCATTACGGCGAGCTGGATGCGGCGAAAATGCTGGGCGACGATAAATTTGAAATTCGTCCGATGGGACGCGGATTTGTGAAAATTGGCGGCGCGGAGACGGATCCGGAAGACATCAAACTTGCGGAAGAATGCTGGAATGCGGGGCGCGACGCAATTTATTCCGGGAAATACGAACTTGTCGTGCTGGACGAAATAAATTACGTCATCAGCTACAAAATGCTCGATCCGGAAATGATTGTTACCGCGTTAAAAGAGCGGCCGGAGCGCGTGCACGTGATTTGCACAGGACGAAATGCGCATCCGAAACTGGTTGAGCTTGCGGATCTTGTGACGGAAATGAAAGAAGTAAAGCACCCTTACACGAAAGGCATTCTCGCGCAGCGTGGTATAGACTACTGAAGGCTGAGCTAAATGGTTTGGTTTAAACGAGAGAAAAAAGGGATTGAAGAATCCACGCCGCCGGAAGAACGGCGCGTGCGCACGGAAGGTCTTTGGACCAAGTGCGAAAATTGCCGCGCGATTACATTTCGCAAAGATCTTGAAGAAAATCTTTTTGTTTGTCCAAAGTGCCAGTTTCATTTCAAAGTCAGCGCAATTCAGCGTCTGGAAATGCTGCTCGACGACCGCTGGACGGAACACGATAAGGGCATGGTGTCTACCGATCCGCTGAATTTTGTGGACACGAAGCCGTACGCAAAACGAATCAAGGAAGCGCAGAAGAAACTGGGAATGAACGACGCGGTAATCACCGCGGAAGGCCAGCTGAACGGAAGACCGGTGGTTGTTTGCGCGATGGAGTTTGGATTTATTGGCGGTTCGATGGGCGCAGTCGTCGGCGAAAAAGTCACGCGCGGGATCGAGCTGGCGCTTTCGACGCGGCAGCCGTTTATCGCCGTTTCGTGCTCCGGCGGTGCTCGCATGATGGAAGGCACGATCAGCCTGATGCAGCTCGCGAAAGTGTCCGCTGCGCTGGCAAAGTTTGATGACGCGAAGCTGCCGTACATTTCCATTCTCACGGATCCCACTACGGGCGGCGTGACCGCGAGTTTTGCGATGCTCGGCGATCTGAACATCGCGGAACCCGGGGCGCTGATTGGGTTTGCCGGGCCTCGTGTGATCGAGCAGACCATTCGCCAGAAACTGCCGGAAGGATTCCAGCGGTCGGAATTCCTGCTCGAACACGGATTTCTGGATGCCGTCGTCCCCCGCAAAGAACTGAAAGCGTTTGTCGCGTCCTCGCTCGACCTTCTGATTGGCTAAGATGAATTACGCCGAGTCGCTGCAATACCTTTTTTCATTGGGGCGGGAACTCGCCGCGCCCACGCAGGCGGCTGCCGCGAAATTCGATTTAGAAAATATCACCACGCTTGCGGAAGCTCTTGGTCATCCCGAAAGAGAATACCGCAGCGTGCATATCGCCGGGACGAACGGCAAGGGGTCCACGGCCGCGTTCACGGAATCTATTTTGCGGACAGCTGGTCTTAAGACCGGGTTGTACACGTCGCCGCACCTGGAAAAAATCAACGAACGCATCCGCGTGAATGGCGAGGAGATTTCCGACGAAGATTTTGCGGCTTCTTTTTCGCGCATCTGTGCGCTGATTGAAGAATTACTGGCGCATGTGAAATTGCGGGCGCATCCGACTTTTTTTGAAGTGGTGACGGCGCTTGCTTTCGACCATTTTGCGCAAGCCGGTGTTGAGTTTGCAATTTTTGAAGTTGGGCTTGGCGGACGTTTGGATGCGACGAACATCGTGACGCCGGAAGTCGCAGTGATTACGCACGTGGATTTCGATCACGAGAATTTTCTCGGCCATTCACTTGAGGAAATTGCAGGGGAAAAGGCGGGAATCATCAAACAAGGCGTGCCATTGGTTTTGGCGGAACAGCGGACGGTAGCCCGCGAAATCATCTTGCGGCGCGCATTGGAATTCGGGGCCCCGGTCGTGGAAACAGAAAAGCGATATCAAATAAAGGCTTCTGCAGCCAGCGATGAACGTGTGCAAGCTGAGGTTGAAGAACAAGAAAGCGGCAAAACAATTAACGTTGCTCCGAGGCTTCGCGGGCGGTTTCAAGTGGGGAATGCGATCAATGCGATTGCCGTTGCGCGTTTGCTGCAAGCGCGTGGAGTGAAGATTACAGACGCGGCGATTGAGCAGGGAATTGCGAATGCAGTCTGGCCAGGACGAATCGAGAAACTGTGGTCGAATCCGGATATTTACCTGGATGGCGCACACAATCCTTCAGCGGCGCGGGAATTGGCAAATTTCCTGAAGGAGAATTTTCGCGGGCGCAGGGTGACGCTGGTTTTTGGAGCGATGCGCGACAAAGCCGTGGATGAAATTGCGGGAATACTTTTTCCTCTTGCGAGCGAAGTGGTTTTCACGCAACCACACACCTCGCGGGCGATTTCCGCGGAACAGCTTGCGCGAATGGCTGGAGAGTATGCTCTACACTTTCGTGTGATTTCAAATGCGGAGGTGGCGCTGGAAGAAGCGCTGGCCCATTCGCTTTCCGGCGACGCGATCTTTATTACGGGATCGCTCTATCTTGTGGGAGAGCTGCGACACTATTGGAAGACGCGGTCTCGGGTTGCTGCCCGATGAGTGCCGCACCTGACGGTGCTGGTTTAGTGGATAAATTAAGGACTGTTGCATCTAACTGAGATTCATGGAGCGAGGAGCGATTCATGGCCCAGCCGGCAGCAGGCAATGACAGAACGTTAGGTGAACACATCCGGGACACGGGGTCTCCCGCGGCGCGATTGATTGGATTCGAGGTGCCAGAATCCGGAGGAGGGCGAGCGGTGGTGACTCTGCAGGCAGGACCGCAACACACGAATCCCATGGGTACGATGCATGGCGGGATTTTGTGTGACATTGCGGATGCTGCGATGGGCATCGCGTTTGCGAGCACGCTTGGGGCTGGCGAATCGTTTACGACGGTGGAGTTGAAGATCAATTTCTTGAGGCCCGTGCGGCAGGCTCTTTTGCGTGCGGAAGGACGCGTGGTACATCGCGGTCGCACGATTGGCTACGCCGAGTGCGATGTGCTCGATGAAAACGGAAAACTGATCGCGAAGTCCAACTCCACTTGTCTGGTTTTGCGCGGGGAACAAGCTGCGGGAAGATAGTGACACGGCAAAGTGTGGGAGCCTGTCTTCTTTTGATCTCAGTGGCGCGGAGATCAAGCCACGATCCCTCCGCTCCGCAGCCCCGCATGCACAAACCGCACGCAGGAAGAAACGGGGCTGCTCCGGGTGGGGATGACTGAGCCGCTGTATTCGACCCCTTGGCAGTAGCCGGAGATAGTTGCAGAAGGATGAAACGCAGGACGCATCAGATCGCCGTCGCCGGCCACACTCTCTGTTTTCCAAATCCTAGCGGCGCACGATAAACTTGTGCGTTCCGAAGGGGCGTCTATCGCCCGAACAAAGGAATAAGGAATGGCCGCACTATCCATGAACAACAACGCCATGCCGCTGGTTGGGATCATCATGGGTTCGACTTCCGACTGGGAGACAATGCAGCACGCGGCGCGGACGCTAGAAGAGCTTTGCGTGCCGCATGAGACGCGCGTGGTTTCCGCGCATCGCACACCGGATCTTCTGTTTCTCTATGCGTCGAGCGCGGAGCAACGCGGCATTGAAGTGATCATCGCAGGAGCAGGCGGCGCGGCGCATCTTCCGGGCATGACTGCTTCGAAGACGGTGCTGCCGGTGCTCGGCGTGCCGGTCGAATCGAAATCTCTGAAAGGGCTTGATTCTCTGCTCTCGATCGCGCAAATGCCCGGTGGAATTCCGGTGGGGACGCTGGCGATTGGAAAGGCGGGCGCGATCAATGCGGCGCTGCTTGCCGCGGCGATTCTGGGCGCGAAGCATCCGGAGATTCGCGGGGCACTGCGCAAATTCCGCGCGATGCAAACGAAACGCGTGCTAGCCACACCCAATCCGGCTGCAGCGCTGCCTGGCGGATCAAAAAAACAATGGAAGAAGAAAATCGGGAAGAGGTAGCCGCGTGACGATTGGGATTCTCGGTGGCGGACAGCTTGGTTACATGCTGGCGCTGGCCGGTTATCCGCTGGGGCTGCACTTTCGTTTTCTCGATCCTTCGCCGCAAGCACCTGTCGGAAGAATCGCCCACCGCGTGACGGCGGAATATTCCGATCTGGACGCGCTGGAGAAATTCGCGCACGGACTCGAACTCGTCACGTACGAATTTGAAAATGTTCCGGTCGAGGCAGCGCGATTTCTCACGAAGCATGTGTCGGTTTATCCGCCGCCGGAAGCGCTCGAAGCTGCGCAGGACCGGCTAAACGAAAAAAAACTTTTTCAGAAATTGGGAATTGCGACGACTTCGTTTGCGGAAGTGAGCAGCGCCAACGATCTTGATGCGGCGGTGAAAAAAATCGGTTTGCCTGCCGTGCTCAAAACACGGCGCATGGGTTACGACGGCAAAGGGCAATGGGTGTTGCGGACGCCGGAAGATGTGCAGCGTGTGAAGGCGGAATTCTCGCAAGCGGCGTTGTTGCTGGAAGACTTTGTGGCGTTTCAACGTGAGCTTTCGATTCTTGCGGTGCGCAGTCGATCGGGCGAGACGGCGTTTTATCCGCTGGTGGAAAATCATCATCGCGACGGAATTCTCCGGCTGGCGGTCGCACCGGCGCCGAAACTGAGCGCCGCGCTGCAAAAGGCGGGTGAACGGGCCGCGGAGCGCGTCTTGCAGGAACTGAATTACGTTGGCGTGCTGGCGATTGAGTTTTTTGAATGCGACGGCGAGCTTGTAGCGAACGAAATGGCTCCGCGCGTTCATAACTCCGGCCATTGGTCCATCGAAGGAGCGGCGACGAGCCAGTTTGAGAATCATTTGCGGGCGGTGCTTGGCCTGCCGCTGGGTTCGGCGGCGACGACAGGTCATTCGGCAATGTTGAATCTGATCGGCGAAGTGCCCGAATCGGCTGAGGTGCTTGCGATTCCCGACACACACCTGCATCTATACGGAAAATCACCACGGCCGGGCCGAAAAGTGGGACATGTAACGCTTCGAGCGGCATCGTTTGAGGAGCTTTCCACTCGTTTGGCGCAACTTCCTGCTTTTTTCCAGAGAGCGGAGTTTTGTCTGCCTTCGAGCTCTGTTGCCACGACCAACCGACTGTAAAGTATTGACAAAAAAGAGGATAAATAGAAATCCTCAGGGTGAGTGGCTGGTTGTTGCCGCCCTTTGGGGTCAATGCTACGATTTGACGCTTCCATGTCCTTCGAAAACTCCAACAAGCTGCGGGTCGGCATTCCCTGGCGCACGAGCGAAGAGGAACGCCAAGGCGTACGCGACAAGCTGGACAATTATTTCGACGCGGTACGCCTCGCTGGCGCGGAACCTGTGGAAGTTTCTCTGAACCAGCCTGCGGAAAAGCTGGCGCAGCAGATCGAGCGGTTGGATGGATTTGTTTTGCCGGGAAGCCCGGCGGACGTAGAACCCAGCCGATACGGGGCGGTGCGCCACCCGAAGACCAAGACGCTTGATCCGGCGCGCGACCGGACGGACAGCGCGATTCTGGACCACGCGATTAGCGAACACAAACCGGTGCTGGCGATTTGCTACGGATGCCAGATTCTGAATGTGCATCAACGCGGAACTTTGGTGCAGGACATTCCGGCGGAGAAACCAGGGAACGAAGTTCACGGCAATACAGATTTGGCGGCGGGAGTAAAGAAGGGTGATGCGGAGCATGACGCGACGCTCGAGCGCGGAAGCCGGCTGGCGCAGCTCGCAGGCGCCGAGCATGTGCAGATCAACAGCAGCCATCATCAGGCGATTGATAGGCCGGGAACCGGACTGCGAGTGACGGCACGTTCGGCGGAAGGAATCATCGAAGGCGTGGAATTGGAAGGCGAACGGAACTGGGTCGTGGGCGTGCAGTGGCATCCGGAGCGGATGCCCGATCATTCCTTTGCGCAAAAGCTTTTTGGGGATTTTGTCGCGGCGGTGGAACGCAATCGAGCAACGATTGCTCCGAAATCCTAGCAGGCGGATTTTTCAAAATTTATTGGGGGAATCATGATTTCTCTGGCAGGCAAAGCCGCACTGATCACTGGAGGCTCGCGCGGGATTGGCGCCGCGGCCGTAAAACTTTTCGCGCAAGCCGGCGCGGACGTGATTTTCAATTACAACAAAGCGAAGGATGCGGCGACACAGATTGAAACCGAAGCGCGCAAACACGGCACACGTGTGGAAGCGTTCAAGGCGGACGTCAGCAAACATTCGGAAAACAAGAAGCTCGTGGATCAGACGATTGCGCGGCTAGGGCGGCTGGATATTTTGGTGGCGAACGCAGGCGTGTGGAACCAGGAAGACCTGCCCATTGAAAAGATGACCGAAAAGCAGTGGGACGACATGATGCGCATCAATTTGAAGAGCGTCTATTCGATCGTTCACTTCACGGTGCCGCACATGATCAAGCAGAAGTCAGGGAAGATCATTCCGATCAGCTCGACTGCTGCGCAACGCGGGGAATCTTTCCATACGCATTATGGCGCGTCGAAGGGCGCGATTATCAGCCTGACAAAGGGGCTCGCCACAGAACTCGCGCGGCATGGAATTTTGGTTAATTCGGTTGCACCGGGCTGGGTGGCGACGGACATGTCCAATCCCGTGCTGGGCACAAAGGCCGGGCAAAGGATGGCGGCCGCAATTCCGATGGGGCGCGCTGCCACGGCGGAAGAAATTGCAGGGCCAATTCTTTTTGCCGCGTCCGATCTGGCCAACTTCATGACCGGAGAGGTCATCAATGTAAATGGAGGTTCGGTCTTGTGCGGATGAGATTTGCCCGGAGTTTGATTTTTGTAACGGTTGGCATTTTTGTCGCGGCGCCGCGCGCTTCCGCGCAAGTTGCGGAAACGATGATGCCGGAGCAGAGTGCGGCGAAGGCGAAGCAGGTTTTGAATCAGTTGATCAGCGCGATGGGCGGGCAGGCTTATTTGCAGACGCGCGAAACGGAATGTACGGGACGGCTGGCGCAGTTCGAACACAATGGCGATCTTTCGGGCTATACGAATTTTCGCGATTTCTGGCATTTGCCGGATAAGAATCGCACCGAGTACGAAGTGAAAGGCGCAAAGGGCGGATTTCTTGGAGTGCTCATCGGACAAATTCCGTTTAAGGGCGGAACGATTATTGAGCTGTTCAACGGCGACGAAGGCTGGACGATGGACAAGAGCGGCGTGAGCGAGCAGCCGTCAACCGCGATCACGGACTTCAAGGAACAGACGAAGCGCGATATGGATAATGTGCTGCGTTTCCGGCTGAAAGAAGAAGGAATGCTGTTTCGCTACGGCGGCCAGGACTTGGTGGATATGAAGCCGGTCGAGTGGGTAGAGCTGGTGGATCGCGACGAGCGCACGTTTCGTCTGGCCGTGCTACAGAATTCGCACCTGCTTGCGCGCAGCGTCGTGATTACGCGGGATGAAACGACGCGCGAGCGCACGGAAGAAGTGACGGCTTACGGAAATTATCACATGGAAGGACAGGTGATGGCGCCGCTGCAGGTGGAACGGCGGCGCGACGGCAGACGATTGTTTCAGGCGTTTTTCGATTCGTGCAGCTTCGACCAAAAGTTCGCGTCAGATTTTTTTACGAAGACGTCGCTGGAAAAACATTACAACGAAGCGTTCAGCAAGAAAGACCGCGAAAAAGCCGCCAAGCAAAGAGAAAAAGAAGAGCGGAACAATTGAGAAAAGCAGTTTTCGTTTGGCCGAACAGCCAGTATTGATGTCAGTAGGAAGGCCAAGCTAGACTGCTGGTTCCTCATGCAGCTCACTCCCCGCCAGCAGAACGCACTCGAATCCATTTGCGACACATTCTTTCCTCGGTCCGGGGATTGGCCTTCGGCTGTTGATGTTGGCGTTCCCGAGGCATTGGCAAAGGCTCTGGATTTCAATCCGCGCACTCGTGAGCGAGCGCAATTTCTGAATTTGCTCGATGTGTGGGATTCGAAACTGCATGCTTTTTTCACGGCGTGGCACTACGAACATTTTTCGAGTTTAGGCGGGGATGCACGCGAGCAGATTCTACTTTCTTGGGCGGATAGTTCGCTGCGAAAGCGGCGGGCTGCGTTTCAGGCGTTGCGCAAGGCGATTGGATTTTTATATGTGATGTTGCCGCGCGATGGCGGCGCGAATTCCGTTTGGCAAAAAATAAAATATCCAGGTCCGCTCGGAGTGAAGCGGCCGGGAGCGGTGCGTCCCCTCAACGTCATCGTTCCTGATAGAGAATTGTCGCTTTCGTGCGACGTTTGCGTGATTGGTTCAGGCGCGGGCGGCGGAGTTGCGGCGGCTGTGCTTGCTGAAGCGGGGAAAGACGTGGTCGTGCTTGAAGCGGGGAATTACTACGACGACGGGGATTTTGACGGCGCGGAGCTTACGGGATTTCAGCGGCTTTACAGCGAAGCGGGATTTGCGGCGACGCACGACCACAGTGTGGGATTTCTTGCGGGAGAATGCTTGGGCGGCGGGACGGTGGTGAATTATTGCACTTCGTTTCGAACGCCGGATGGTATTCGCGCTGAATGGTCATCGGTGGGCGTGCCTTGGTTTACGAGCGCGGAGTACACGCGGAGTCTTGATGCGGTGTGCGAACGGCTGCACGTGAATCGCGAGGAGAATCGCGTTTCCGCGCGCGAACAAGTTTTGGAACGTGGACTAAAGGTGCTCGGCTGGCACGTGGATGCGATGCCGCGAAATGTTAAAGGCTGCGATCAGGGAAAAGTTTGCGGCTATTGCGGCTATGGTTGCGCGATTGGCGCGAAACAATCCACGACGAAGACCTGGCTGCGCGATGCGCAAGCGCAAGGCGCTCGATTTGTGGTGGCGACTCGGGCGGAACGAGTTCGAATTGATGCGGGCGCGGCAACGGGCGTGGATGCAGTTTCGAAGGGCGGGCATCGCGTCAGAGTGAAGTGCCAGACGGTCGTTGTTGCGTGCGGAGCGATTCACACCGCCGCGTTGCTATTGCGTTCCGGATTGAGCAACGCACATATCGGACGGCATCTGCATTTGCATCCGGTTTCGAACTTGTGCGGAATTTTTGAGGAGGAGATTCGTCCGTGGGAAGGGACGATGCAGGCGATTTATTCCGACGAGTTTCGAAACTTGACCGGGAACTACGGCGTGAAATTCGAAACCACGGCGCTGCAGCCGGTGATTGCGATGGCGCCGCTGCCGTGGCGAACGCCTTCGCAATTTCGCGGGCTGATGGAGAAGTTTGCGAATACTTCGGCGATTGGCGTACTGCTGCGCGACCGACACGGTGGCCGCGTGAAGATTGATTCGGAAGGGAATCCAATTTCGTCGTATTCGTTATCGAAGTTCGATCGCGCGAATCTGCGGACAGGATTTCACGGCGCGGCGCAAATCCTGGAAGCGGCGGGCGCGAAGCTCATTTACTCACCACATGCGAAGTATTGCTCGTATGAGCCGGGGCGGCGCGGATCGCTGGAAACGTTTACGCGCGAGATGGATCGTGCGGGCTGGGATAACGGCCAGCTTGCGTTATTTTCGTTTCACATTATGGGGACGGCCCGGCTCGGGGATTCGCCGGGAAATTCAACGACGAATCCGGATGGTGAAGCTTGGGAAGCGCGCAATTTATATGTGATGGACGGATCTTCGTTTCCGTCCGCGTCCGGCGTAAATCCAATGATTTCGATTGAAGCGATTGCGCACCGCAATGCGAAGGCGCTTGCAGCGAAGCTCAATTCGCGTTGATGTATTTTTGCCCCTGCTCCTGTAGCAATTCGAGAGGCAGCGCGCCATCGCGGAGAACCACGTCGTGAAATTCGCGAATGTCGAATTTGGGTCCGAGTTTTTGTTCAGCTTGCTTGCGCAGCTCCATGATTCTTAGCTGGCCCATTTTGTAGGCAAGCGCCTGCGCCGGCCAGGAAATGTAGCGGTCCACTTCGGCAAGAGAAACTTGAGGCGCGTGTTCCTTGAAGAAGGCAATTGCCTGCTCGCGCGTCCAGCCCATAGAGTGAATGCCGGTGTCCACGACCAAACGAACGGCGCGGAAGCGTTCGCTCGCAAGGCGTCCAAAGCGATCATATGGATCCTTATAGAGTCCTAGCTGGCCGCCGAGCGATTCCGCGTAGAGCGCCCAACCTTCGGCGTAGGCGCTGTTGCCATAAAATTTTCTGAACTCTGGGAGATTGGACAGCGAACGCGCGATCGAACCCTGAAAGACATGCCCTGGCACAGCTTCGTGCAGGACGAGCGATTGTTTGTCGTAGCGGACTTGTTTTTCGGGCTCGTAGGTATTGAGGTTGAACCAGCCGGGGACGCTGCCGTCCGGTGCTGGGGCCTGGGCGTTCGACGCACTTGCTGCTTCACGATCCGGTGGAATCGCGCGAATGCCATAGAGCATCAAGGGAATATGGCGGAAAAGGTTCGGGAGCTCCGGCTCGATAATTTTCGCCGCGTTTCGGCAGTAGATGAGCATCTCTTCTTTTGAACGGAAGTGCTGCTCGGGCATGGCATCGAGTTTCTTCTCAAATTCCTGCAGTGTTCCAGCGAATCCGGTTTCCCGCGCCGTTGTGAGCATTTCTGCTTCGAGGCGCTGCAACTCTGCTTCCCCGGTTTTGTGAATTTCCTCGGGCGTTGCGTTTGTGGTCGTCAACCTTCGCACGAGGATGGCATAGGCTTCCTTTCCTCCAGGCACGCCACCGATGCCATCGGTTTTGCGTGCCTTCGGGGCGTAGGTATTCGTCATGTATGTCTGCAATTTGCGCCATGCGGGCAGGAATTCCTTGTCGTAGGAGGCTTCCGCTTCTTGGCGTAGTTTTGTCTGCTGGTCGGCGGGGAAATTTGAAGGGAAATTACGGAAGGGCGCGAGGAGCGGCGAATCCTTTTTTTCCTGCGCGAGCTGCGCAGCGATTTGCTTGTTGACGGTATCCACGACAATTTGGGGCTGAGTCCAACCTTCCTGAATGGCTTCGTCGAGGATGGCCAGATTCTGGTCAATGTAGGCGGGAACGGCGTGCAGGCGCGCCAAAATATTCTGATAGTCGCGCGGCGTGCGAGCCGACATGCGATCCATCGTCAGATAGACGCGGTTGTGGAATCCGTAGAGCTGGCCGACGCGGAGAAGATGAATGCTCAAATCATTGGCTTCGATTTGCGACGTGAGGTCGTACTTCAGCAAGCGCGCGCTCAATTGGTCCTGTTCGGAGAGATCTGCAAGGCGATATTTGGCAAGTTCCGCTAAACGCGAGCGCATGTGTGCGAGGCGCAGCTCGCGGCCAGCTTTCGAGAGATCGGACCAGCGGTCGTCGTATTCGTGGCGGCCAACGTTTGTGGCGTATTCCGGCTCGTCCTTGAGCGTTTCTTCAAAATAGCTCTTGAAAAAATCCTGTATGGGAGTGGACGGCGACTGTGCCTTAGCCTGGGCTGAGACTAACAACAACGCCAGGACAAAAAGAACTGCGGGAGCAAGAGTGAAGATCTTTTTCATGGTTGGGCCTCTTTTTTCGGCGCGGAAATTGTATATCAGCATGCGGCGAGGCTCGGCCTTAAAACAAATGCGTCAGAGCCCGCCTGTCCCTTTTGAATTACCTTTTACTAAAGCGTACACGGAAAGGTAAGAACAGGTGGTTTATGCAGGATGTTTGCGATTACTCCCCATCCGTTCCGCTTTCTACTACAATCCCGCGCCTCGTCCCCAGTAGAATCAAATAGACCGGCAATTTCGATGGCCGTCCATGGCCATGATTTAGGACTTGAGCAGCGCAGGCCCTCTGGCCGGCTCGAGTGCCGGAGCAGCTTCCCTCTGTGAGGCGACATCTGTGGCTGAACGCATTTCAAAACGCGTCTTGGGACGGCGCTTAGCCCGAGGCTTCAGCCTCGTTGAGCTGCTGCTTTCGGTTCTCATTCTTGGCATCCTTGTGGCCATTTCTCTGCCCACGCTTATGCGCGCGTATCGTTCGTATCAGTTGAACGATGCAGCCACGCGCTTTTCCGGCACACTCAAGACCACCCGATTCAGCGCCATCCGGAAAAACACTCCGATAACGTGCCGTGTGCAACAAAGCGGTTCGACCTGGACCATCTGGGCGGATCTCGATGGCGACGGCACCGCGCAATCGACGGAGCCGCAGATCCTTATTGGTGGACTACCTATGCTTCTGGGCGCAGGATCCGTGCCGCCGCCGGATGCGATTGTCGCCGCGCTGGGTACGGGCAGCCCGTCCTTGAACGTCCTGTCCCCAGGGAACGCATCGGTGACTTACGACCAACGCGGTGCCCGGAAATTTGCCGGTGCTTCTTCCGTGGACGTCTTTTATCTGGGAAATACCAGCATTAGCGATTTGGGTTTTCGCGCGATCGTGCTGCTCCCATCCGGCACGGTGCAGGTGTGGATCGCAGGTGTTGGCGGGCCGTGGCAGCGCGTAAGCTAGGGACTGATGAAAAACTGTCGTACATCTCGACCATTGTTTCACAAAAACCGCTCGAAGGGTTTTTCGCTGATTGAGGTGCTGATTGCGACCGTCATCTTGCTGATCGGTCTCGTTGGTGTCGCCCAACTAGTGCCAGCTTCCATCCTCATAAATCAAAGAGGGCGGCTGGATTCCACGTCGCTCGTTTTTGCCCAGCGCGAGCTGGATCAGATGCTGGCGCAAGAACTGACAGCAACGAGTTTTTTGGAAGCAAACAACGCGTTGTGCGCATCGTTTTGCGCCTTGGGTGACGCAAGCGTTCCCAATACAGTGATTGGGAACCCGCTCATTTGGTACAACAACCGACCTTTGATTGATTTCTCCGGAGCGCCGGTGGATAACTATAGCTTTACCTACACCGACCCAAACGATCCCTTTGGTGTGACGTATGACGTGCGCTGGGCCGTGGTCACCACCGTGAACGGAACAGCCATTACCGGGAAGCGCTTTTTTGTGGGAGTTCGCCAGCTGGGAGGCAACAACTTTGTTCCGGCAGTGACGCTGGATGCAATGAAAGAACAATGACCAAACGCCCCCATTCCTGCGCGAGGGGATTTTCCCTTGTGGAGCTGCTGACCGCCCTGGCCATTTTCATGGTCATTTGCGGAGTTGCGTTTGGCATGCTCACACTCGCGATGAAGAAGTATCACTCTGATTCTCAGCTTCTGAACACGTTTCAAGAAGCGCGGTTTGGGTTGGATCAGATGGTGCGAGACATCAACGACGCCGGCTATCCTCCTCGGAGCGAGATTCAATCCACATCCACGCCACCGCCGAGCACTTACGCGGCCACTGCTTTTGCGTGGGGGGGGACTTCCTATCCAGGTTCACCTTGCAGCATCGGAGTGAATTGCACGGTGCCAAACGGCTATGACATCATCGTCGAAACAGACATAGACCGGGACCGGCCGAATTACAGTGGAGTTGGGGTCGAATGGGTCCGCTACAAACTGGTGGGCACAACGCTCTACCGTGGATATATCGAAAAGCCGGATACACCTTCTCCCGATCCGGACGCCCTGACGAGCGGATCTGACGTTCTTGTGCCATACGTTCAAAACGTGATGAACAATCCGCCAGCGGCACAATTGGCGGCTATACAAGCCGCCTATCCAACAATGTTTCCGGGTGGGAATCCGGTGCCGATTTTTAAATATATTTGCGAATCCACACCGCAGCCAATGGATTGCACGGGCACAAGCCCGCCGTCGAGCACGACCGACCCGACGCATGTGGTGGCCGTGATCATTACGCTGATCGTTCAAGCGCCGACCTTGGACATACAAACAGGGCGCATTCAGGTTGTGCAGCTCAAGGGGCAAGGGCGGCGTTTAAATCCGGATTAGACGGAAGGAGGAATGGTTAACTGAGAGCCACGATGCGAATTCGGAAGAAAAGGCAATCCGGCATTGCCTTGCTGCTGGCGATTTTCGTCCTTCTTCTTGTTTCCGTCGTAGGCCTTGCAATGATGGGCGCTTCGGGAACGGAGACTTCGTTGAGCGGCAACTATCGCTCTTCGACTGCGGTTTACTACGCGGCGCTATCGGGGTTGGAAGAAGGGCGCGGGCGCCTTCTGCCGAAGAATCCAAATTACATAAGCAGCCTTCCACCGTTTGGTTCGACGCTTCCCTTGGGCCACGTTATTTACATCACTAATCCGCTTCCTAGCGGCAGCCCACCTGATATCGTGGATCCAACAAATCTTGGCAATCCAGCGACGTATCCAGACACGGATTGGGCGACAGAATTTCCATTGTACAATCCGCCGTCAACTGTTCAGACAGTACCGTCCGCCGTAAATCTTGCTGGTTCTCCTAATCCGCTCTACAAATGGGTCCGCATCAACGCGCTTACGGAGGATGCGATTCGAGTTGACGTGAACAATACCGGACCTTCCTCGCATCCCTACAACCAGAACAAGATAGTTTATTTTGACGGAAACAATTTGACGCGAACTGTGGCTCCTTACCAAGCGCTCGGCGTGACCGCCCTTGCCGCCCTTCCGGATGGCAGCCGCAAACTTCTTCAGTACGTCGTAGCGCCAATCACTCTCCGACTGCCAATCGCCGCAGCTTTAACACTAGTGAGCCCGGGCACTGCAGCCAACATAGTCACGTTCAGCCAGCCGCCAACGCCCTCCTATAGTTTTCAAGTGAATGGAAGTGATCAAGCCCCAGGGAGCAATGGCGGATTGTCTTGCACGACGCAGCCCTCGCTCCCGGCGATCGGCGTTTTGAACCTGCCAGATTACACAAGCGTGCACGATAACACGCTCATGACACCCCAGCCCGGTCACTACACAGGTGCAGGCGGCGCTGTGCCAAACGTGTCTCCTTCTCCCTATGTGAATCCCCAGACCCCGACTATTGATATGACGACTGCGACTGGGCTCACTAACCTAGTACAACAAATACAGAACACTGCAGACTCTGTCGTGACTGGTCCCGCCACCGGTTCGGACATGCCGCCCGCGATGTCTTTTTCAAATCCGATGACGGTAGTGGTTAACGGTGATCTCACGCTCTCTGGCTACACCGGCTATGGTTTGCTGGTGGTGACCGGCAAGCTGACATACTCTGGCGATTCCGGTTGGAAGGGAATCGTACTTGTAATCGGCCAGGGCGTCGTTGAGGAAACTGGTTCAGCCGACGGCGGAGAATTCGACGGAGCGTTTTTTGTGGCCAGTACGGTCAGCGGCGGTGGACCCGGGGGAGGAGGCGCAACGGATACGCTCGGCCCAGTCTCTTATACCGTTGCCAGCCCGGGTGGAAAAGGCATTTACTACAATTCCTGCTGGGTTACGGCAGCGCAAAAACCGATCACATATAAAATACTTTCGTTCCACGAAATTCCCTATCCATGATGTATCCCGCGTAAACTGCAACGCCCTTTTTGGCTTGCCTTCCCGCCTGCCTGTATAATGGTCGAATGCCGACAAGCCAGCAGAATGCACTGTCGCACGGCGCTTTGCATGGAACTACGGTTCTGTGCGTGCGCAAGGAAAACAAGGTGGTCCTCATCGCCGATGGGCAGGTGACCATGGGGGATCACGTCATGAAACATTCCGCGAAGAAAACGCGGCGGCTCTATCAAGACAAGGTTGTCGCCGGATTTGCGGGTTCCACGGCGGATGCGATTTCGCTTTTCGAGCGGTTTGAAGGAAAGCTACAGGAATTTTCGGGCAATCTACAGAAGTCTTCAGTCGAGCTGGCGAAGGAATGGCGCAAGGACCGGGCGCTGCGTCATCTGGAAGCGCTACTGATTGTGGCGGACGCAAAGGCGACTTTCATTTTGTCCGGTAACGGCGACGTGATTGAGCCGGATGACGGTCTTGTGGCGATTGGTTCCGGTGGGACGTACGCACTCGCCGCCGCACGCGCTCTGGTGAAGCACTCGAAGTTGGGAGCCAAGGACCTTGCGATGGAAGCTATGCGCATCGCCAGCGAGATTTGCATTTACACCAACGCCAACTTTACAGTGGAAGAGCTATAGGGGCAGTAAGAGAAACAAAAGTTCGCTTCGACAAGACTGAGCATCTAAGAGACTAAATGGCAAGCAAGTCCGATAAAGAACTGATTTTCATGCCGAATGGCGGCACTCCGCCGCCAGCGGAAGGCGAGGAATTTCTTCCCGCTCTGGATGAGATGACGCCGCGGGAGATTGTGGCGGAACTCGATAAATATATCGTTGGGCAAGGTGCGGCGAAGCGCGCGGTGGCGGTTGCTTTGCGCAATCGCGTACGACGGCAAAAACTTCCGGCGGAGCTTGCGGAAGACATACTGCCGAAAAATATATTGATGATTGGTCCGACGGGCGTGGGCAAAACGGAAATCGCGCGGCGCCTTGCGCGGCTCGCTGGATGCCCGTTTGTGAAGGTGGAAGCTTCGAAATACACGGAAGTTGGATACGTGGGTCGCGACGTGGAATCCATGGTGCGCGACCTCGTGGAAACCTCGATTGACATGGTGCGCGAGGAAAAGCTGGATGAAGTTGCAGATCGCGCGGAGCAAGCGGCCGAAGAGCGCGTGCTCGATCTGTTGCTGCCCCCGCCTCCACCGCCGACGCCAGGAACTCCGGATGCGGATGCCGCGGCACAGCGGGATCAAAATCAGCGTTCGCGCGAAAAATTCCGCGTTCAACTGCGCGAAGGAAAACTTGACGAACGCATGGTGGACATTGAAGTGCGCGAGCGCTCGATGCCGTCGTTCGAGATCATCTCCAATCAGGGCGTTGAGGAGATGGACGTCAACCTGAAGGACATGCTGAGCGGAATGTTCGGCCAGCAAAAGAAAAAGCGGAAGATGTCCGTTGCGGACGCGTTCGAATATCTGATCCAGGAAGAAGAAGGCAAGCTGCTGGATATGGATCAGGTGACGCGCATTGCCGTGGAACGCGCAGAGCAGATGGGCATTATTTTTATTGATGAGATTGACAAGGTGGCCGGCCGCGAATCAGGACACGGACCGGACGTTTCGCGCGAGGGCGTACAGCGAGATATTTTGCCGATTATCGAAGGCACTACTGTAAACACGCGTTATGGAATGATTCGCACAGACCACATTCTTTTTATTGCCGCGGGCGCGTTCCACGTGACGAAGCCGTCGGATTTGATTCCGGAATTACAGGGCCGCTTGCCGATTCGCGTGGAATTGCAGTCGCTCAAGGAAGAAGACTTCATTCGTATTCTTACCGAACCGAAGAACGCGCTCATCAAGCAGTACGTGGCGCTGCTGGAAACCGAAGGCATCAAGCTGAACATTACCGAGGACGCGGTGGAAGCCGTGGCGAAATTTGCCACAAGCGTGAACGAGCAGACGGAAAACATCGGGGCACGCCGCTTACACACGATTCTTGAGAAAGTGCTTGATGATATTTCCTTCGAAGCGCCGGACATGAAGAAAAAGAACGTCAAGGTGGATGCGGCTTACGTGAACAAACAGCTTGCAGACATCGTGAAGAACCAGGACCTGAGCCGCTACATTCTCTAATGTCTTAAATGTGAAAATGGAAAAGAGAAACGGGGAAAGACTCCTGGCGCCTCAGCTCACCGCAAAAATCTTTCCTGTCTTCTGTTTTCTTCTTCCAGTAGTTTTGTTTTTTGTTTCTTGCGGCGCTCCCGGCGAACCCACTCCGCCTTCTCCTCCCGTTCCGACAGCGATTACGGATCTTTCCGCGCGGCAATCAGGCGACGGCACCCTGCTAACGCTGACGTTGCCGTCGCGCACCGTTACAAACGAACGACTGGCAGAGCCTCCCGCAATTGAAATTTTTCGCGGTTCGGCGAAGCCGGACGGCAAGCCGGACAATAAATCCTTCCGGCTGGTCTACACACTTCCTGGCGCGCTGCTCGATATGTACACCAGCGAAAAGCACATTCAATTCAAGGACCCAATCCCTCCGGAGGAGACGCGCGCACATCCAGGGGGCCTGTTTGCCTATCGCGTGCGCACGCGCGCTTCGAAAAAGCGTGATTCAGCGGATTCGAACACGGTTCTGGTGCGGATTTTTCCTGTTCCCGAGCGCATTACTTCTCTCGATGCAAAGGTCACGGAGCCTGCAATCGAACTCAATTGGCCATTGCCGAAGCGCGCTTCGGGTGGCGCGCCGCTCGAGGGGCTGACTGGCTATCGCGTTTTCCGTGGTGAGATTGATCCTTCCAGCGCTGAAGCCGCGGCGCACGATATTTCGCAAGCTAAGTGGAAATCGCCGCTCACGCTGCTTGCGCCCGCGCCAGAGAATGCTTATCGCGACACGCTTTTCGAATTCGGGAAGACGTACGCGTATGTCGTGCGATCCGTGGCGCTTGCCGGCGAAGGGCTGGTTGAATCGGATGACTCGGTGCCGGCTGTTGTGACACCTCGCGATACGTTTCCTCCGGCCGCGCCACAAAACGTGGTCGCGGCCGTTACTGCGCCCCCTGGCGGCGCGCCTGTGGTTGAGCTCTCTTGGTCCATAAATCTTGAAACCGATCTGGCAGGTTACCGCGTCTATCGTAGTGACAAACAAGACGGGCGTGGCCAGCTTTTGACCTCCGACTTGTTGCCCGCACCGGCGTATCGTGATATTTCAGTGCAGCCGGGACATCGTTACTGGTATAGCGTGACGGCCGTGGACCGCGCGGGGAACGAAAGCGTCCCTTCCGCCGTTTCCGCTGACCTTACGCAACTTTTGCCGTAACACCGGGTTGTTTCTTTTGCTTGGGAGACCAGCAGCCCATGACTTTCGTGGCGCATTTGCCCGTCTATAAATTTTATAATGCCTTCAAGGATTCAGTATTCCGTATGGGCGTGTACGTTGGCCTGTGCCTTTTCGCCGCGTTTGCGGTGTGGCTCGTCGTTGCAAACCGGTTTCCGGTGTTTGAGCGATTTGCTCTTGAGCGCAACATTCTTGCGATTGCTGCAATGTCCCTTTTTGCGGCGATTCCCATCATGCGCTTCATTCGGCGGCCAGGGAGCTTGCTTGGTTCCGGCGTGATCGCTTGGGCCGTTTTCAGTTTTCTCTACCGCCTGATTTGTCTGTTTTTCTCCGAGCTTTCTTCGTGGCATAGCGCATTGCAGGTGTTCATGGCGGGCGCCGTCATTTACTTGATTGCGGCCACACTATCGTGGCTTGGCACGCTTGTTTGGCGTGTGCGGGCTTCGCGTTCGGCGGCGCGTCAGAATCATCAGTTGACCTGATACACTTTCTTTCATGAAATTTTGCCGCTTTGTTTCCGGGGATTCCTCGTTGCCGCGTTTTGGAATCCTGGAAAGCGATTCCATTATGGAAATCAACTCCGCGCCGTGGTCGTCTGAGCCATGGAAAAAGACGTCGCAAGTTTTTCCTGCCGCTGGCACGCGGCTACTTGCGCCGGTCGCTCCCTCCAAGATTGTTTGTGTGGGCCGGAACTATGCAGCGCACGCCGCCGAGCTTGGCAACGAAGTTCCGAAAGAGCCGCTGATCTTCCTCAAGCCACCGAATTCACTCGTCGGACCTGGTAATCCCATCGTTCTCACGAAATATTCGAGTAAGATCGAACACGAAGGCGAACTTGGACTTGTCGTTGGGCGCAGGGCTTCACATCTTTCTGATTCCGACGATGCGCTGTCCTATCTTCTCGGCTATACGTGTGTAAACGATGTTACGGCGCGCGACTTGCAGAAATCGGATGTGCAATTCACGCGTGCGAAAGGATTTGACACGTTTTGCCCCGTCGGGCCACACATTGAAACGCAATTGAATCCCGCAGACGTGCTTGTCGAGTGCCGCGTGAACGGAGCCGTTCGCCAGTCCGCGCGCACATCACTGATGATTTTTCCCGTGGCGTTTGTCGTGCGCTGGATTTCGCGGATGATGACGCTCGAGCCTGGCGACCTGATTGCCACGGGCACGCCTTCGGGTGTCGGTCCGCTTGCTTCGGCAGACAACGTGGATGTTTCCGTTGAGGGGATTGGCGTGTTGTCCAATCCGGTGCAAGCGGCACAAGCCTGATGCCGCGTTCGCGCGCAACTTCCGCTAAAATATGGAGCTTCACGGTTCCTTGGGAGTCTGCACGTTGAAAAATCTGTTTGCTGACCCGAAGACAGTTCTCGCCCTCGCGGTAGCGGTGCTCGCCGCAATTGGCATTCTTTTTTATGCGTTTTTTCGACCCTCCGCGGATCCGGAAGAAGCGGAGCGCAAGCGCCGTCTGCATTTGAACCAGATAGGCCGCATTGCGGAGGGCCAAGTTGTCGAACTGATGGAACATGCCGCCGAAGAAGCGTCGGCTTCGAAAGGACTATTCGGTTCGCGAGCGCGTCCGCTGGCTGGCCGTTTGCGTCATATCGTTTCGTACAGCTATTCGATTTCCGGCGTCACCTATCAAACCGGCCAGGACATTACCGGCCTCGAAAGCCAAGTGCGTCTCGAACGCCTTGTGGCTGGACAGCCTGCGAGCATCAAGTACGATCCTTCGAATCCCGTGGACTCGATTCTCGTCGCCGACGACTGGTCCGGCTTGCGGTGAGCTGTCCGGAGCCCAAACTCCTGCAGGCATGCCGCAATCTGCGCTATCCTCATCCCGACTAAGAGTAATGGGCCGGAGTTGCGCATGAAAATGGTTCTCGCTTCAATCCTGGTGGTGATTCTCACAGTTTCGCTGGCGCTGGCGGCGAGCTACGCGCTCGTTCAAACAACGGAATACGTTACCGCCATCGATTCCGCGATGCAGCGCATCGTCGCGATCTGCGCGGAGCTTCTTCTCGGCGTCGTGCTGCTACTGGGCACGGTTTGGGTCGCCACGCACTTTGCGGTGCGCATCTTTGGCGCGAAAGAGCTGACGTCGGACGGAGGTCCGCTTGCCTGAGAAAAGTTCACAAGCTGCCGCAGCCAGTCCCGCAAAGGGCCGTCTGGAAGAGCTGCATCGCCGCAGCCAGGAAGCGGAAGCAGGCGGCGGTCCGGAACGTCGTGAACGCGAACACAAAGCAGGCAAGCTGACCGCGCGGGAACGCATCCATCTTCTTCTGGATGAAGGCACATTCGAAGAGCTGGACAAATTTGTTCGTCATCACTGCACGGATTTCGGAATGGAAGAGCAACGTCCCGCGGGGGACGGCTTCGTTACGGGGTTTGGCCGGATTGAAGGGCGGCTTGTTTACGCGTTCGCTCAGGACTTCACCGTTTTTGGCGGCTCGCTTTCGGAAACCAATGCGCAAAAGATCTGCAAGATTATGGACCTGGCGATGCGCGCCGGCGCGCCTGTGATCGGCTTGAACGATTCCGGTGGGGCGCGCATTCAGGAAGGCGTGATGTCCCTCGCGGGCTACGCGGATATTTTTCTACGCAACACGCTGGCGAGCGGCGTGGTTCCGCAAATCAGCGCCATCATGGGGCCGTGCGCGGGCGGTGCGGTTTATTCGCCCGCGATTACGGATTTTATTTTCATGACGCGCGAAACTTCGTACATGTTTGTTACCGGCCCGGACGTCATCAGGACCGTTACGCACGAAGAGGTGACCAAGCAGGAGCTCGGCGGCGCGATGACGCACAACGAAAAAAGCGGCGTCGCGCATTTCATTTCTCGCGATGATGCGGACTGTTGCGCCATGATTCGCGAACTTTTGAGCTTTCTGCCTTCGAATAATTTGGAAGATCCGCCGCGCCGCGCGACCAACGATTCTCCTTCACGCCGTGAAGCATCCTTGAATACCCTCGTGCCGGAAGATCCCTTCAAACCGTACGACATTAAGGACGCGATTCACGCGATTGTGGACGAGGGCTACTTTTTCGAAGTTCACGAGCATTACGCAAAAAACATGGTGGTCGGCTTTGCGCGGCTGGATGGCCGCCCCGTCGGCATCGTTGCGAATCAACCTGCGTTTCTCGCTGGCGTGTTGGATATCAACGCGTCCGTCAAAGGTGCGCGCTTTGTGCGCTTTTGCGATGCGTTCAATATTCCGCTCATCACGTTCGAGGACGTTCCCGGTTTTCTTCCCGGCACGCAGCAGGAGTTCGGCGGCATCATCCGGCACGGCGCGAAACTTCTTTACGCTTTTGCCGAGGCGACCGTTCCCAAAATCACTGTCATCACGCGCAAAGCATACGGAGGCGCGTACTGCGTCATGTCCTCAAAACACATTCGCACCGACGCGAACTTCGCCTGGCCCACTGCGGAAATCGCGGTGATGGGGCCGGAAGGCGCCGTGAACATTGTCTATAGAAGGGAACTGGACAAAGCGCCGGAAGGCGAGCGCGAAAAGCTTCGCCAGCAAAAGATCACGGAATTCCGCGAACGCTTTGCAAATCCGTTTGTCGCCGCCGAACGTGGTTACATTGATGCAATCATCGAACCTGCGGAAACGCGGTCGCGCATCATCACCTCGCTCCGCGCGCTTGAGAATAAGAAGGACACGAATCCGCGGAAAAAACACGGCAATATTCCACTCTAGCGCTGCTTTTTCGCCCGGCACTCTTTGCCCAGTTATCTTCTCGCTTCTTCTTTGCTGAATTGACTTTGTCGCGTTGTGGCGCGTCGTATCCTAGAAAAATCTCCCCCGACCTCCGCCGAAGTCCCCACATTTCGTCTGTGTGAGGAGGCTTCCCTGGTTACGGCCGTCCGTGAATTTTCTCTCGAACATCATTTACTGGACCGCTTGCAGCACAGCGGCATGGACCGCGAGAATCTTGCCGCTCTAGTGAGCATCATCGTCAGCCTAAAGCGTCCATTGGGCCGGTGCCTGCCTCGCTCACGGCGCGTTACATGCTGCAATCCAGAATGCTAAACAAGCCGATGAATTTGCTGCTGGATACTCCGCGCCTGCATGAGATGACGGTTCATCCCTACGGTTACCCACGTCCCACGCAGTTCGAACTCGAACTTACTTCGGCGGTTGAGGCGCGGCTCCGCTCAGCAGCCTGTGTTACTCTTCCCTTCTTCGCCGTTCAGGAGCCGATCGTGCATTTGCGAAAACTTGTTTTGTTCGCGTTCCTATGTTTTGTTTCTTGCCAAATTCTTTACGCACAAACCAAAACAGTAGCCGAACGGCTCGGCTATCCGGCCGACACAAAGCTTCTGATTATTCACGCCGACGATCTGGCGATAGCGCATTCTGAGGACGCTGCCAGCTTCGAAGCGCTCGACAAGAACTATGTGACTTCAGCGAGCGTCATTGTGCCCGGCCCATGGCTAACGGAAGTCGCCGCGTATGCCAAGGCGCATCCCGACGCGGATCTTGGTTTACACCTTGCGTTGACCAGTGAATGGAAAACATTTCGATGGGGTTCGGTCGAGTCGAAGGACAAGGTGCCTACGCTGCTTGACCCGACAGGGGCCCTGTGGCCGTTGACTGAAAATGTGGCGAAAAATGCGAAGCCGCAAGAGGTGGAGCGGGAATACCGCGCACAGGTAGAACGAGCGATGGCGGCTGGCATTCGTCCAACACATTTGGATACTCACATGGGATCCGCGCTGGCGACTCCAGAGATTCTCGCGGTTTACGTGAAGATCGCACACGAATTTCATTTGCCGATTCTTGCGCCAAGAATTCCGGGTGATCCGCTCAAATTGTCGGCGCTGCTATCCGAGAAAGATGTGATGGTGGATTCGGTTGTGATTGCGAATCCCAGCATTCAAGCGGACAAATGGAAAGAGTTTTATCTCGACGCGATCAAGAATATGAAGCCGGGATTGACGGAGATAATCGTGCATCTCGGCCATGATGATGCCGAATTGCAGGCCGTGACGGTGGATCATCCTGACTACGGCTCAGCCTGGCGAGAGCGAGACTTTAATGTCGTTTCCAACCCAGAGATGAAAAAGGCTCTCGCGGACAACCACATCGTTCTCGTCAAATGGAAAGATCTGCAGAAACTCGTCAACTGACCAGCTCAGGACAGCTTGTCAGGTAGCAGCCGGAAACGCGTGCGTCGCGCCGGACGGTAAACGGAAAAATCGCGGCGGTCCAGCGTGAAAATCGTATCAATTTTCTCGCGATCGGCGAGATAGACCAGTGCCGCATCAGCAAGCTGGGGTCGCAGTTCCGCATAGCGCTTCATGATTCCCGCAATCGCCGCGGCCTCAGTTCCGCTGAGCGGAGCCAATTCCAGAAAATTCCCGTTCGAACCTATTAGCAGTCTTTGGATAGTTCGTGGATCCTCGCGCAGAAGCCACGCCGCCTCAGTGATTACGGGCCAACAGGACATTAAAGGGGCCGGAATCTCCCGGAGCGTTTTCACGCAGATGTCATGGAAATGGTCGTTTTTGCTGAGAACGGCTACCAGTGGGCCGGTATCAACCAGTACCGCCATCACTTGTCTTTTCCAAAGCCCTTGAAATACTTCTTATTTGTGCTGAGGTCCTTGCGTCTGCTGCGAACGCAGCCGATCAGCCCGGCCTCGGATGCGCGGTCAAAGGCGGTTGGTTCGTCGTTATTGGAAAGGTGTTTCTCTAAAGCTTCGCGCACCACGTCCGATTCACGCAGTCCGGTAGCGCGGGAACGCTCTTTAATGCGCCGCGCGATTCCGCGAGGAACGCGCACCGAAATTCTCTGCGAAGCCATGATTCCTCCTTGAACTGTCAGACACTATAGCATAATTGTCTGACAAGTGCGACCTGGGGCCACGTGAAAAGTCACTTCAACAAATATTCCTTCAAGAATTCGACGGTCGCATAGAACTGAAAGTCCTGGTTCATTTTCTTGCGGAAGCCGTGGCCTTCGTCTTTGGCCATCAGGTACCAGACGGTTGTGCCTTGCTTCTTTAGGGCTTCCACGATCTGCCCGGATTCACTCACCGGCACGCGAGGGTCGTTTTTGCCGGCTACGACCATCATCGGTTTTTTGATCTTCCCGATGTTGTTCATCGGTGCGATTTTTTCCAGGAAGTCGTGCATTTTGGGATCGCGCTCGTCGCCGTATTCCACGCGGCGCAAGTCGCGGCGATACGCTTCAGTGTGTTCGAGGAATGTCACGAGGTTGGACATGCCCACAATGTCCACCGAGCAGCGAATGCGATCGCTGTAAAACGTCGAGATCGCGAGCGTCATGTGGCCGCCATAACTTCCGCCGGTTACACAAATGCGGCTCGCGTCGAGTTCGGGCTGAGTGGCGATCCAGTCGAACAGCGCGTTGATGTCTTTATAGGTGTCCTCACGCTGGAAGCCGTTGTCCAGAAGCGAGAATGTCTTCCCGTAGCCCGTCGAGCCACGCACATTGGGATAAATCAATGCGATTCCCAATTCATTCAAATAGAAATTGTTGCGTCCAAGAAACGTTGGCTGTGACTGACCCTCCGGCCCGCCATGAATCACCACCAGCACCGGCCGCTTCCCGGAGAATTTCGCCGCGGGCTTGTACAAAAATCCTGAAATCATTTTTCCGTCGAAGCTTTTCCATTTCACAAGTTCCGCTTCCGTAAAGCTGTCCGTTTTCACGGCAGTCTCGCTTGTGGTCCAGCGCTCTACTTTTCCTGTGGTCACGTCCACGGAATAGGCATCTCCTGGCCCGCGCGCATTGGTGAGAGAAAATCCCAGATCTCCTCCGTTTGCATGCCAGCGCAGAGCGCCGATTACTCCGGTCGGCAGTTTTTGTTTGTGCAGCATGATTTTCTTTGTCGCATCAAAATCGTAAAGAGCGCTGACTCCCGCTTCGTTTGTAACAAACGCAATCCGTTTCCCATCGTGAGAAATGTCGAATGTTTCCACGTCCCAGGGAATTTCACTCGTTAGGTAGGTGTGTTCCTTTGTTGCCAGATCCACGTAGCCGAGTCGGTGAAATTCCGATCCTTTGTCCGTCGTTACGTAAATCCCTTTGCCGTCTTTGCTGAATTGTCCATCGCTGTAAGAGACTTTCTCCTTCGCGTCGCGTGGAGTGAGCGGTGTCTTTTCACCCGTAGCCGTGTCCACAAGCCACAAATACGCCTCATTAATGGAGAGCTCTTCAATCAGCAAAATCTTTTTATCGTCTGGCGACCAGTCAAGCGGCTCCCAACCACCGCCTTCGAGTTTCGTAAGCAAGTGATCCGTTTTCGGATCAGCCGGATTCATCACCCACAAATCCGTGTCCTTGCCGGTGCGCCGCGTGGACATGTATGCGAGCTGATCGCCGCTGGACGACCACGGTCCCCTCAGATTGCGCGCTTTGCCGTCCGTCAGCAGGGTCACGTCGCCGGTTTTCAGATCGTAGCGATAGAGTTGGTACCACTCGCCTCCGCCGATGTCCTTGGAGAAAACGAGATAGTCGCCGCCATTTGGATGAAACCTTCCGTTTGTCACCGCGTCGGGGAAAAAGGTAAGTTGCTGCCGGGCGCCGCCGGGCTGGCTCACCAGATGCAGTTGCGGCGTGTCCGCGAATCGGGTGGAGACTAGCATTTCGCGCTTCGCCGGGTTCCAATCCACAAAATTGGCACTGCGATACGAGCCGTAACGGCCCGCGGTTTCCACCAGCGATGCAGGAATTTTAGCGATTCCATCACTGACCAGATTTTCAGTCGGCGCAATGGTGACTTCTTGCGCTCGCGGGCTCCAGCACACCGCGACGGTAAGCAAAATTCCGAGCAACATTCGCTTCTTCATTGATTCCCCCCTGACGCCGTGAAAAAACCGCGCTATGGTGACAAATGCCTTTCTGGCAGGCAAGGCCAATCGCGGCTTGAGCTGGGGAGGATCTTCTTGGCTGCCATTCGCCGCAGGAAATAAGGCGCATTGCCGTCGTAAGTCCTGCAATTGCAATTGGTTAGCTCTCTGAGATTGTTTTGTCTGAAATGTCGATTTTGGCGGCATTGATTCGACGCATCAGTGGAGAATGTTGGGGCAGGGCAATCTGGCTCAGACCCTCGCTGCCAAACAAAAGCGGACAAGGAGCAGAAGCGATGCGATTCATGATCATAGTAAAGGCAACGAAGGATTCCGAAGCGGGAGTGATGCCGGAGCAAGAACGCTTCGCCGCCATGGCCACTTACCACGAGGAATTGGTCAAGGCGGGAGTGCTGCTGGATGCCTCGGGCCTGCAACCGACTTCGAAAGGCTGGCGCGTCAAGTATTCGGGGAAGAAGCGCACGGTAGTTGACGGCCCCTTTGCGGAAACGAAAGAGTTGATTGCCGGATACACCATGATTCAGGTCAAAACGAAGGAAGAGGCGGTGGAATGGAGCCGCCGTTTTCCGAATCCCGCGGGCGAAAGCATAGATACGGAGATTGAAGTGCGGCAGCTCTTCGAAATGGAAGATTTCGAAAAAAACGAGGCCACGGACCGGTTCCGCAAAATGGAAGCCGAACGCAAGAAATAATTTTGCGTTCCTGTCGATTTTGGGATACTTCATTCGACGTATAGTTGAGCGCAAATTTGGATGGAAACGCTCGGGAAGCCTCGGCGAATGGGCCGGAGCTTCGAGGTAAGACTTCAGACTAGGAGAATGCATCATGAAATTTCTGAGTGTTTACAAGAACAAGGAACGCAACGGCCCACCGTCGCAGGAAGAAATGGACCGCATGGGCAAGCTGATCGAAGAGGGCATGAGGAACGGCACTCTGCTCGCGGTTGAAGGCTGCCTGCCCAGCGCTTTGGGCGCGCGGATTCGACAGGACAATGGAACTGTCACGGTTACGGACGGACCTTTCGCCGAAGCGAAGGAAGTGATCGGCGGACTCGCCATTCTCCAGGCCGGCTCGAAAGCGGAAGCGATCGAGCAAGTGCGGAACTTTCTTCGTATCGCAGGCGATGGCGAATGCGAGCTGCGCCAATTGTATGAAGAAGGTACGGCGCCCGCACCTTGCCAAGACAAAGCCGCTAAGGCTTGACTGTTTGGCCTTGTAGTGGCCGACCTTTAGGTCGGTTCTTTTCTCAATCCCATTGACACGGCAGCGCTTTTCCTCCGGCGGCCCTCTGGCTTACCCTGAGAAGCTGCCGTGTCCACATCCGATGCTCATCGCGCGATTGAAGCGGTCTGGCGAATTGAGGCTGCGCGCCTCATCGCCGGCCTGACGCGCATTGTCCGCGACGTCGGCATGGCGGAGGAATTAGCTCAGGACGCACTTGTGGTCGCGCTGGAAAAATGGCCGGAGTCCGGCATTCCGGATAACCCCGGCGCCTGGCTGATGGCCACGGCGAAACACCGCGCGCTCGATCACTTTCGCCGCAACAAACTTCTCGAACGCAAACACGAGGAACTTGGTCGTGAGCTGAAATCGCAGCAGGAATCGGCTTTGGCGAATTTCGATATTTCGGAGCAGGGTGAGATTGAAGATGATTTGCTTCGTCTGGTATTTATTTCGTGTCATCCCATTCTTTCGACAGAAGCGCGTGTTGCGCTGACTCTGCGCTTGCTGGGTGGGCTGACGACCGTCGAAATAGCGCGCGCCTTTCTGACCCCGGAGCCGACGATTGCGCAACGCATCGTCCGCGCGAAACGAATACTGTCCGAGGCGCGCGTGCCGTTCGAGGTGCCTGCGGCTAATGAGCGAGCGGCGAGATTGTCCTCGGTTATTGAAGTGATTTATCTGATTTTCAACGAAGGCTATTCCGCCACGAGCGGCAACGACTGGATGCGTCCGGAGCTTTGCGGAGAGGCGTTGCGGCTCGGCCGCATTCTTGCCGAGCTCACGCCGAACGAAGCGGAAGTTCATGCGCTCGTTGCATTGATGGAAATACAGGCATCGCGGTTTGGTGCGCGTACTACGCCGACCGGTGAACCAATCTTGTTGCTAGAACAAAATCGCGCACTCTGGGATCAACTCTTGATTCGCCGCGGCCTCGCGGCTCTTGACCGCGCGTTACAAGCTGGAGCCGCGGGTTCTTATGTATTACAAGCGGCGATCGCCGCCTGCCACGCACGCGCGCACACTGCGGAAGAAACGAATTGGCCGCAAATTGCCGATTTGTACGCGCAACTCGCGGCCTTGACTCCCTCACCGATTGTGCAATTGAATCGCGCCGTCGCGGTCGCAATGGCGTCCGGCCCTGCAGCGGGGCTGGAACTTGTGGCCTCGCTAGCCGCCGAGCCTTCGCTGAAAAATTATCACTTGCTCCCAGCCGTCCGCGGCGATTTCCTCTCGAAACTCGGTCGTTTCGAAGAAGCTCGCGAAGAATTCGCTCGCGCCGCCACTCTGACCAAAAACGCCCGCGAGCGCGAACTCCTCCTCGACCGCGCCCGCAAAGCCTCTTCCGGCACGGTCTAACAAGTTCCTCGACCTACAGAATCACAGACGCTTCGTCAAAATTCAGCCGAGGGTTGCGTGGATGCAGCTTGCTTGGGTCTCCATAGCCCAGGTTGCAGAGAAGATTGACCTTCCACTTGCCGTCAGGAAAGAATGCCGCATTCAGTTTATCTGCGTCGAAACCGGACATCGGACCGCAATCTAACCCTAAAGCGCGCGCGGCTAGGATGAAGTAAGCGGCTTGCAGTGAACTGTTGCGGAAGGCGTTCTCCTCAATCAGAGTTTTATTTCCGGCAAAGTAGGAGCGAATATCCGCCTGCGGAAAAAGCCTGGGAAGATGCTCGTGGAACTCCGTGTCCCAGGCAATGATAACTGTTACAGGAGCGGCCATGGTTTTTTCGACATTGCCGGGTGCCAGAACTGGTTTGAGGAGCGCCTTGGCGCCTTGAGTAGTTAGAAAAACGAATCGGGCGGGTGCGCCGTTGGCACTGGTCGGTCCAAGGCGCGCCAATTCGTAAGCCTTGCGCAGAAGCTCTACCGGCACCGGCTCAGGAAGCCACGTAGAGTATGTTCGCGCCTCGCGAAATAGTTGATCGAGCGCCTCCTGTGAGATCGGCGTTTTGATGGCAGCAAGACTCGACGGTTCAGATTGACTGTGCATTTTGATTTTCTCCCTTTAGGCGCGTTTAGCGCGAGCGACGGGCATCCAGACTGAACGGCCCCGCACCGAAGTGAGAAATGAGCAGCGCGCCGCCCAGCATGGCGACATTTTTCATGAACAGAATCATTTGGATCTGCGCCATCATGGGATCGGTTACCGTCCAGAACTTGTGCATCATGAAGCTGACAGGGACCAGGAAAAGCACAATAAGCCAGGCACCCAGCTTTGAGCGATAACCCAACAAGATGCTCAAGCCGCCAGCAATGGCCAGCACGCCGGAGAGCGGAACCAGAAGTGAAGCCAAAGGCACGCCTTGCGAAGCCGCATAGCCGATGGTTTGCTTATTAAAGTGATTGGCGCCGGCTAGCAGAAAAATCAGCGCGAAGAAAAACCGTCCCAAGACGACCACCGCTCCTTGCCAAAAGCTTATTGCATCCACATCTTTGGAAATTGCGATCGAATTCGTTGCCATGTACTTCCTCCTTTTGTTTGTTGAATCCGCTTACGAGCAACCGCGTAAATTAAGTTCGTTTGCACTGGCTAAAATCGATTTCCTTCTGTTTTCAATTAGCGTGCTGCTGACTGGGCGTTCTTTGGAGCCGGGAAATTCACCTGGGCCCACTCCGAAAACTTGGTTGGCTGCCGGCCCACTACTTTGTTGGCGAGCGCGATTTGGTCGCGTGAATCGGAACCCAAGTACGTGTGCGCCTGGAAATAACCGAACATTTCCGCTATCTCGGCAGCCCCAGGAAAGAGACCCGCGAAGACTTCCTTTGGCACTTGATTGAAAGAGAAGTTGTGACCCTGTCGATTTAGCGCATCGATGATTTCATTGAAGCTCATGAAATCGCCGACTAGGGGCAGATACTCGCCATGGCCTGCCTGATCGGGGTGCGCGAATGCTTCGGCGACGATGTCGCCAAGTTCCGTAATGTCCCCCATATGAATGCTCCGCACTGTTGGATCAAGCGGGAGAGCCCAGCCCACGGATCCGTCAGTCTGTTTTTGCGGAGCAAGAACGCCGATAAGGTTCTGATAGTAGAAAGGCGCGATGACGAACGTATGATTCGCAAACCCGGCTTCTTTCACTATCCGATCAACCTTGGCCTTGCCCGTAAAGTGAGGAACGTGGAACTTACCGCCGCTAATTGCTTCCACGTTCGGCAGCGTGGACCAGACAAAGTGTTTGACACCGGCATTCTTGGCGGCGCGTACCGCAGCGGTTGCCTGCTCGACCTCGTCGGTACCTTCTTCCCACAAATTAGTGACTAGAAATACGCCGTGCGCCCCTTTAAACGCAGCCGCAAGGGTTTCGGGGCGATTCAAGTCCGCTTGGATGACTTCGTCGGCGAGTTCACGATGCTTGGCCGGATTGCGAGTCAGGGCGCGTACCTTGAATTGCTTGTTGGCTTGCAGTGCGCGTACTACCGCGCCTCCTTGTTGCCCCGTTGCGCCAACTACGGCGATGAGCTTCTTATTTGTGGGTTCCATATGCAGTGTGCCTCTCTTTCACTATCTCTTGATGCCGATTCTATTGATATAGATACATTCTTCTGGACATCGGTTATGCGAAATGTCAAAATAGTTTCGTCATGAGCAAGAACTCGCGAGACCCGGTTCACTGTTGGCTGGTACTGGGGAAGGCCTTTCACGCAGCTGCGAAATATCTTTATGCGGGACTTCGGGAGACGGGAATTGACGATACCGACTTCCGGATACTTGAAGCCCTCCTCAACAAAGGGCCTTTGCCGGTAAATACGATCGGCCCAAAGGTGCACCTTACGCCCGGCTCGATCAGCGTGGCCATCGACCGCCTCCTGAAAAGGGGCCTTGTAAGCAGGGTCGAGAGCACTGAAGACCGTCGCATCCGGATCGTATCGCTCACCCTAAAAGGCAAAGCATTGATCGCGCCGATTTTTCGCAAGCACGCAGCCGAAATCAGGAAAGTCTTTGCCGATGCGAGCCCGAAAGAATTGCGAACCCTGGAAACAATATTGAAAAAGATTGGGAACCGCGCCGAGAACCTCGGGACCGGAGTCAATCCAAGGTCTTAACCCAACTTTTACATGACGGCGTAGTACGCCGATCAATCTAATGAATGTTGTCTTGGAGAAGTCACGTAAATGCAGATTGGAATCGACAGTTTCGCAGCAGCTATTTCCGACCCTGCCACAGGTTTGACGCTCAGCCCCGTGGAGCGCATGCATCATCTGCTGGAAGAAATTGAACTCGCCGACCGGGTCGGCCTGGACGTCTTCGGCATTGGCGAACATCACCGCGCGGAGTTCCTCGATTCAGCTCCCGTTGTGATCCTCTCCGCTGCCGCCGCGCGCACGGAGAATATCCGTCTCACCAGCGCAGTCACCGTTCTCAGTGCCTCCGACCCCGTTCGCGTTTTTCAGGAGTTCGCGACTCTCGACCTCATCTCGCGGGGCCGCGCCGAAATTGTCGCCGGTCGCGGTTCCTTCATCGAGTCCTATCCTCTCTTCGGTTTGTGCCTTGAAGATTACGACTCACTCTTTGCGGAAAAACTCGATCTTCTTCTAAAAATCCGCGCGAGCACGCAAGTGCACTGGTCCGGCGAACACCGCCCAGCTCTTACCGGCCAGGCAATCTACCCTCGCCCGTTGCAGGATCCACTGCCTATATGGGTCGGTGTGGGCGGCACGCCCGAATCTTTCGTGCGTGCGGGAATGCTCGGACTTCCTCTCATGGTTGCCATAATCGGCGGGGAACCAAGACGTTTTCGCCCTCTCATTGACCTCTATCGCGAAGCCGGACGCCGAGCCGGTCATTCTCCCGAGCAACTCACCGTAGGTCTTCATTCCGTTGGCTTTCTTGCAGACACTACGGAAGAAGCGGCAAACGTATTCTTTCCCGGCTATGCACACACCTTTACTGAAATCGGCAAGGAACGCGGCTGGCCACCCGCCACACGCGCTCAATTCGACGCCCTGCGCGGACCCACCGGCGCACTGCTGATCGGAGACGCTGAGACGGTCGCGAAAAAGATCCTTTACGTGAATGAAGTTCTCGGCGGCATCTCCCGCATCACATTCCAAATGGGTGTCTCGACGCTCCCGCACCCCAAAATGCTGCACGCCATAGAAATCCTCGGCACCCAAGTGGCGCCCATTGTCCGAAGCGAGCTCGGCGTCACAGTTGTACGCGCCTGATGCGCGACTGTAAGCACATCATTGCCGTGACTCCAAGCTCTTCCTAGGATTTATTGTTTCAGCAGCGCGTCAATCCCCGCTTGTGCAATCGCTTCGTCAATTTCCGATTTCGCGCCGCTCGCTGCAATTCCGCCCAGAATTTGTCCGTCTACCAGGATCGGCAATCCGCCCTGATTCGGAAAAAACTCCGGCATGGCCATCGCTTCTACGTGCCCGCTTTTCACGGTGTCCGCCGCGTCTTTCGAAGGTGCACGGTAGAACGCTGCGTGCCGCGCCTTCTTCTGCGCGAATTGAATCGTGTTGATGGATGCAGCGTCCGCCTTTTCAAGAAACAGCAGGTTCCCGCTCTCGTCCACGACGCACAGCGTAACCTCCACGTTTCTTTTTTTCGCTTCGGTTTCTGCAGCAGTGATCATCGTTTTGATCGCCGCCAGATTCAAAATCTTCCTTGTTGGTAAATTCATGTTTGGAGCAGCTCCCGAAAAGTAAAAAACGACTGCAAAGAGGAAGGAAAACATGGCGGGATGCTAGCAAGTCCTGCTCGCCGCTTCCACTGCAAATGTGCCAAATTGGCTGGAAGTGCAATTTTCTCGCGCTGCCGCCCTCACCCAAAACGCAGCATTGCACCAGCGAACCATCTAAGACTATTCGTACCGCAGTGCGACCATGGGCACGACGCGCGTCGCATGCCGCGCGGGGATCAAACAAGCAACGCCGCCCACAAGCAGCAACAACGCGCACACCGCCAAAAGCGCGTATGCATCGGTAGGCTCAACTCCATAGAGCAGGCTTTTGAGAAATCGCGTGACGCCAAACGTTCCAACAACTCCAAATCCAATGCCGATGGCGACCAGCGTCAATCCTTGCGCCACCACAAGCCGCAACACATCCCTTTTTTGAGCGCCCAATGCCGTTCGCACCCCAATCTCTTTCGTGCGCCGCGCCACTTCGTACGACAGCAATCCATACAGGCCGATGCAGGCCAGAATCAGGGCAACCACACCGAACACGCTGGCGAGGTACGCGATCAATCTCTCGGTGAACAGCATTCGTTCGATCCGCTCATTCTGCGTATGCACGTCGAACATCGGTAAGTTACTGTCCAGATCGCTCAAAGCGCGCCGCACCGCCGGAACGAGTGCCTCTGCATTCGAAACGGTCCTCACCGCAAAAGAGACGCCGCCTTTTTTCACCGGAATATAAGCCGTAGGCTCCGGTTCTTTGCGCAAGTCGTCGTACTTCGTATCCCCAACCACACCCACGATTTCGTACAGCGTATCTTTCGGGCCATAACCGCCAAAATGCAAACCGAGTGGTTCGCGATTTTCGATAAATCTCTTGACGAAGGCGCGATTCACCATCGCCACTTCATGCGCCGAAGCCATATCGGCCGGAGTCAATGCACGGCCGGCCACAACAGGAATTCGCATCGCGCTGAAGAAATCGCTCCCGACGGCCAGCATCTGGATCTCAACCTCCGATTTGTCCGCGCGCCCCTCAATCTTCACGTCCGAAGTCCACAACCCGCCATTCAGCAGCACATCCGAAGAATAGCTGACGCCCATAACGCTCGGCAGGTGCGTCAACCGTCTTTGCAATTCGCCATAAAGGTTCTGAACCTCTGCTTCCTTGTAGGAGCCGGTCAGCGCGGGATCGATTCCGAACTGCAGCAAATTGCTCGTATCAAATCCGGGATTTATCCCCTTCAGGTTCGCGAGCGACCGCACCACCAGCCCCGCGCCCGCAAGCACAATCATCGAAAGTGCAACCTGCACGACAACGAGTGCTCCCCCAGGACCGACCCTGCGCCTCCCGCGTGCCACCGCGCTCGTCATGCTCGTCGCGTTTTCTTTAAGCACCGGAGCAAGGTTGGCCCGTGTGCCGCTTAACGCAGGCACAAGTCCAAACAGAATCCCTGTAACAGCGGCAACTCCTACCGTGAACAACAACACCGTCAAGTCTGGCGTCGCGTTTAGGGTTAACGCCGAATTGTGGTTCGCCACAACGAACGCAGCCAGCGCATTCGCACCCAGGAATGCAATGAAGATGCCGACAGCCGCTCCTGCGAACGAAAGCAAAAGACTTTCCGTCAAAAGCTGCCGCGCAATTCGAGCGCGCCCCGCGCCAAGAGAAAGCCGCACCGCGATCTCCTTGCGCCGCGTCTCCGCCCGGGAAAGCAGCAGCCCCGCGACGTTCGCGCAAGAAATCAATAGCAGGATCGCAACGGCGCCCATTAACAGAATCAGCGGCTCTTCCGCCCAGCTGCGCAATCCACTAAGACCCTTTTGAGCAGGCAGCAAGGCCACTTGCGGTTCGTCGGCCGTCTTCAGAAGTGACTCATGAACGATCTCATCGCGGAACAGTAGGCTTGTCGCGGTCTGCGCCTGCGTCGGCGAAATCCCAGGTGCAATACGTCCAACGACGGTCAGCCACCAGCGGTCGCTCTTGTTCAAGTTACCGCCACCCCAAGGAATCCGCAGCGCAGCCACTTGCGAAAGCGCTGCCCACAAGTCCTGAGACTTTCCCGGCGTCAGCCGTGTGAAACGCGGATCCGCCACGCCGACAATCGTAAAAGGAACTCCGTTGAGCTTGATCGTTTTTCCGATGACGGCTGCACTGCCTCCGTACGTGGTCTGCCAATATGCATAGGAAAGAACCGCAACGGCTTCTGCGCCAGGTTTTTCGTCATTGAGATCGAGTGTTCTGCCAGATGTGGCGCCTACGCCGAGCGTTTGAAAAAAATCGCCGGAAACAATTTCTCCGCTCACCATGCTTGCCGGCCCATTGCCACTCAAATCAAGTTGTGCCGGTCCCGCAAACGCCGCAATGCCGGAAAACACAGTCGAGTGTTCCCGGATCTCCTTCAGCATCGGATAAGAAAACGAACAGCTGCTTGCATAAGTCGTGGCCCAGTTCGTGGACCTGCAATCTCCATAGCTGCTGTGGCCGATGGATTGCGGACGGTTATGCGCCGACCAGCGCAGAACCATAAGTTGCTCGGGATTAGGAACGGGAATGGACTGCAGCATCACCGCATTCATCAAACTGAAGATGGCCGTATTCGCGCCGATTCCAAGCGCAAGCATAAGCACCACCACCGCGGTGAACCCGGGACCCTTCCGCAGCATCCGCACGCCGAAGCGCACATCCTGCCAGCACGCTTCCAGAAAAGATTCCCATCGGGCCGCGTGAACGATCTCCTTCGTGACGCCAAGGCTCCCTCGTTCCAGCCGCACCGCGCGAAGCGCGTCTTCGCGATTCATCCCCCGATTCATTTTTTCCTGCGCGGCCATCTCCAGGAAGCCGTTCAGCTCTTCCTCAAGCTCCCGGTTTTCCTGTTCTTTCCGGAACAGGGATCGCAGCCCGCTCGTGAGGTTGTGAAGCAGAGACATAGCCGCCCTTACGACGCCTCCAGAATTCTGGCAATCGCCGCCACTTGCTTGGTCCATTCTCGGGTCTCGGAATCGAGCCTCTTGCCGCCGCGTTCGGTCAAGGCGTAGTACTTTGCTCGCCTGCTATTCTCTGTGGTTTTCCATTCGCTTTTGATCATTCCAGCGCGTTGTAGCCGCTCGAAGGCGACAAATAAGGACCCTGCGTTAACGCGAAAGATGCCGTTGCTCATTTGCTCGATCCGTACCGAAACTCCATAACCATGCATGGGTTCCAGGGCCAGCGTTTTCAGAATGAGCATGTCCAGCGTGCCTTGGACGAGATCGCTCGGTTTATCAGCCATAAGCAACGCTCCTCCTGACATCCAAGAGGAGAATACCCTTCTTATCTTGATTGTCAAGAGGAGAGCTTGGAGGAATTTGTGCGCTGTGTCGACCCCTTCGGTTTTAAGCGTATGGGTTTTTCTTCAATGTGCAACCCGAGTCTCAACCTATCCAAACTTCCACAACATTACTTAACTATATTCCTCTGAAACAATTGAGCACGCGCCACAAAAGCGCCGTTCGACTCGTTTCTCCTGCGTGCTAAGCTTTTCGTCGCTACTCAGTCCCCATGTTCCGCAAAATTCTCATCGCCAATCGTGGCGAAATCGCCGTACGCATCATCCGCGCCTGCCGCGAACTCGGCATTAAATCCATCGCTGTTTTTAGCGACGTGGACCGCAACTCGTTGCATGTTCGGCTGGCCGACGAAGCTTATCCCATTGGTCCTGCGCCTTCACGCGAGAGTTATCTGTGCATTGACAAGCTAATGCATGTTGCCCGGCGCGCCGGTTGCGATGCGCTCCATCCCGGATATGGATTTCTCGCGGAGAATCCCGCGCTGCCTCGCGCCTGTTCCGATGCCGCGCTTACTTTCATTGGCCCCACCGCTGAAGCCATGGAAGCGCTTGGATCGAAAACAGCGGGCCGCTCGCTTGCACGTGGCGTGGACGTGCCGACAGTTCCTGGCACCAACGAGCCTATCGAGAATCCGGAAGAAGCCCGCGCGCTCGCGCAGCGAATGGGTTTTCCCGTTTTGCTGAAAGCCGTTGCGGGCGGTGGCGGAAAGGGAATGCGGCTCGTTTCCAACGATGAGGAGTTTCTTCCCGCGTTTCGCGACGCTTCCTCGGAAGCAATGAATGCGTTCGGGAATCCCAGCGTGTTCCTCGAAAAATATCTGGAGAAACCGCGGCACATTGAAGTTCAAATTCTTGCCGATTCTCATGGTCGCGTCGTTTCCCTCGGTGAGCGCGAATGTTCCGTGCAGCGCCGCCACCAAAAAGTGATCGAAGAAGCTCCTTCACCGATCATGACGCCGGAATTGCGTAAACGCATGGGCGATGCCGCAGTGCGCATTGCCCGCGCCGGTGGCTACGTCAACGCGGGCACCGTCGAGTTTTTGGTGGACACCCATTACAACTACTACTTTCTCGAAATGAATACGCGCTTGCAGGTCGAACATCCAGTTACAGAGCAGGTAACTGGTCTTGATCTAGTAAAATTGCAGATCGCCATCGCCGCCGGACACCGGCTTCCGTTTGCTTGGGAATCCATCACGCCGCGCGGACACGCAATGGAAGTCCGTCTCTACGCCGAAGATCCAGAAAATAACTTTTTTCCTTCACCCGGAAAAATTATTTCGCGCCGCGCGCCAAGCGGTCCTGGAATTCGCCTCGATGAAGGCGTTTATTCCGGTTGGATTGTTCCGATGGACTACGATCCGCTCCTCGCAAAATTAATTGCGTGGGGAAACAGCCGGGAAGAAACCATTGCGCGGTTGCGCAGAGCACTTGAAGAATATTCCGTCACGGGAATCAAGACGAATACGGCGCTGTTCCGCAGAATTCTTGCCGAGCCGGATTTTCTCCGCTCTGAAATTCACACGAAGTGGCTCGATGAACTGTTGAAGCGGCCGCACACGGCTCCCGATTCAAATTCGCGCTCGGCGGACGCCGCCGCAATCGCTGCGGCGCTCTGGCACGTTTCGCACGAATCTTCCACCGCGCCAAATGAGCCGGAAAAAGATTCGCGCTGGAAAATGGACGGCCGCAACCGCCAATTGGACCGCACACCATGAAGTACGAAGTCCACATCGGCGGAAAAACGCGAGTCGTGGAACTTGCGTGGAGTTCGGAGCGCTGGAGCGTTTCTCTCGACGGCGTAGCGCTTGACGCGGATGCCGTGGAAATTGCCACTAATACTTTTTCCATCCTGTTGGATGGTGAATCCTACGAAGTACGCGTGGCTCCATTGCCGGACGGTTCGCTTACACTGCACACGGGACTCGCGGAGTACGTGGCGGAAGTTGCGGACCCGCGTGGCTGGCGCGGACGGCGTCACGGCGCGCTGGAAGCCGAAGGCCGGCAACAGATTGCCGCGCCGATGCCCGGGAAAGTGGTTCGTTTACTCGTGCAAGCGGGCGACGCCGTGGAAGTTGGACAAGGATTGCTGGTTGTGGAAGCGATGAAAATGCAGAACGAGATTCGCTCGCCGAAGAACGGCCGCGTGGAAAAACTTTTTGCCAGCGAAGGTCAAGCAGTGAATGCTGGAGAGATTCTTGCCTGGGTTGACTGACTGAAAATAAAACCAAACTAAAAACTAATTTTGTGGGGTGGTCTGCTTCGCGGGGAAAGTCGTCTTTGCGGCTTCGGGAAGTTTTCCGGCGGCTTCAATGACCTGGCGCGCAAGATAGTTCGTCACTTTGGCTTCATCGCGCACCGTGGCAAGATAAGCGGCCTTCAGAAGCTGTTCTTTGCGATTACGCAGAGTATCGCGAATCGTCTGCTGGACCTGTGGATCGGTAATGCCACGCTGGCCAGGAGCTTCGCGTGCGACGAGCTTCAGAATGCGTATGCCGTCTTTCAATACGATGGGTTGACTAACTTCGCCCGCCTTTAGTCCCAGGACGGTCCTTTTCAGCATCGGATCCGATTGGTTGAGACTGGACTCGGGCACATAGCCGAGATCGCCACCAGTCGCGGCCGAATTCATGTCCTCGGAATAGTCCATCGCGAGCTGCGCGAAATCGGCTCCGCTGTTCAAGCGGTCCATGAGCATTTTTACCTTGCGGCTCACTTCCGCTTCATTGGTGGCGTCGTCATTCTTGCGATTGCGGATTACCGGTTCTTTACGCGGCGTGACAACGATCTGCGCAATGCGATACTGGGGCTCGGCGACATTGAATTGTTGTTTGTTTGAATTATAGAACTCCGCGACGTCCTGATCGCTGATGCTGATTTTCGCCACGACTTCGCGGTTCATCAATTTCGTGATGGATTGCTGGCGGCGCAGGTCGCTCTTGAGGTCGTCCACGGTAATGCCGCGGTCTTTGAGCTGGCGCTGGAATTCATCCTCGGTATACGGACTTTTCATTTCCGTGAACTTGTCTTCGACTTCACCATCGCTCGCGACGAGATTCAGTTTCTTCGCGCGCTCAAGCAGAATTTCGTTGTTGATCAGCTCATCGAGAATATTCAGCTTCAGCGAGAGTGATTCTTCCTGCGAAGGCTCCTGCCCCTCTGGACTCACCCGCGTGCGGTAATACTTGTCCACTTCATCGCGCTTGATGCTCGTGCCGTTTACGGTCGCCCACACATCGGGCGACGGCTGGGAGGTGTTGTTGCAGCCCGCGAAAGGGAATAGAAATACCGCGGCGAGAAAGACACTCGCCGTGCGAGACGAAACCAGCCGCGCTGTATTCGGGCGCATTAGGTTCAAAGGGATTAGCTCAAGCGGCTTTTTGTGCGCGAGCAGCCCCGGCCTTGATTACCTTGCCGGCGCGGATGCACGCAGTGCAAACGCGAAGATGCTTGTGAGCCCCGCCCACGACAGCGCGAACGCGCTTCAGGTTCGGGTTCCAGCGGCGGCGGCGGGTGTTATTGGCGTGGCTAACCACATTGCCGTATTGCGGCCCTTTGCCGCAAAGATCACACTTCAGTGCCATGTCAGTTCCTGCTGATAAAAGATTTTCGAAACGAGACTCCATATTGTAACAGACCAGGGAAGAAAGTGGCCAGCGGACTATCGCGAGGGAGGTCCCTCGGCTCCCGCTGGTCGCTTGGGACAGGTCCGCTCTCTGTTGCCCATTCCATCGACGCTGCTTTTGCCAAGACCGGTAACTCAACTCTTTTCTTTTCAATGAACTCCGCACTCTTTGCAAAAACACCGGGGGTGCGGCGGGCGGGGTCGCAGGAAAAACGTTTTAATCGCGGGGACCGCTTACGGTAGGCTTATTTGCCGAAAAGTGGTACAACGCAGGCAGGAGGGTGCCTCGGGTTTGCGTTGCAGTGTGAAGTGGCAATCGGGCGTTCGCCTGATTGCGAGAACCTATTTTATTGGGCATGGTTTTGCCAGGGACGAACGTGGCGATTCCGAGTTATCGTCGAGGAGAAAAAAGACGGTCGAGCAGGGTGACGCTCGCCGTACCCATCCGCGTGGACGGCGAGACAATATCCGGCGACAAGTTCATTGTGAGCACGATCACGCATATCTTGAGTGAATTCGGTTGCCTAATACAACTGGAAGAAGAAGTGATCATTGATCAGACGTTGGTGCTGATGAATGAACACACGCGGCAATCAGCACAGGCACGAATCGTTTCGACACGCCGCCATCGCAACGGGCATAAGTACGTTGGAGTGGAGTTTATTTCCAAGAGCGAAAATTTCTGGCGATTGACCTTTGTGAAGCCGGGAGCGAAGTCCTTGAAAAGGACGTACGGCTCAACGGACGTGTAGCTCAGCGCATTACCGTGGTAGCAAGAAACGCCTGGGCGAGATGATCTCCCCAGGCTTCTTTTATTTCGAGAGCGATGGCGTAAGGCAGGTATTCATCGGCGGCGCGAAGCTCGTCTTCCGGCAAGCGAATGCGGTTCAATTTGTCCTGTTCCACTCTTTCCAGAAAGGCGCGAAAGCCTTCAATAGAGTCGAGCATTTTTCTGCCTTGCAGTGAGACACGACGCAACGCGGGCGCAAAAATCAGGTGAGCAGCGACGAGACCAGCAAGTGTCAGGGAATACGCCAACGAGACTTTTGTCGAGATGTGATACACGATCCAGCCGCATACAGATAGGAACATGCTGAGGGCGAGCGTGCCCGCCAAAGCCATGCCATAGCCGGTTTTCGCCCGCGAAGCACCACGCCAAGCGGCAAAAAGGCTCACGCGCGCGATGAACCCGACCGTCATGGTGACAAATAGAAACCACCAGGAAAGAAAAAGCAGGCCGGATGTGTCCTTCCCACGAGCGGCGAATGCTATGACAAAAAGGCAAAGGAAGGTGGCAAAGAGCGCAAGGATGATCCAGCCCGCGTTTCGCGTGAAATACTTTCCTTCCATTTGTTTGACAAGCTCTTTTTGAATGGCCGCGACATAAACGCTCAAGAGAGGGCCTTTTGTTGGGTCGAGAAGAACTTCCGGGCCGTCAGAGAACAAAATTCGCAGAACTTGTTTTTCTTCCGGCGCGAGGGAAGAGGGATCCGACGGAGGATTTTTTTCACGGCGGACGAGATATTTTGGCGCCTGTGGTTCAACGCAAACGAATCCGCGGTGAGAGAGCTGTGCAAGAACGGCAGCAAACGAGCGGCCATCGGAACCTGTCGTGACAAGGTAACGCACGGCGGCGGGAGATGTCGCGTCCGGCGGACCGTACTGCGGAACGAACGTGCCGGGTTTGGGATCCTGTCCAACGGCGAGCCAAACGGTCGCGTAGTAGACAAAGAGCGCGAGAGGGAAGAGAAGCATCCACCCGTTTGGATCGTGGCCCGTGAGAAGCGCGTCCATACCTACAATTTTCGCAGGCTGAGGCGTTCCTTTACCGGAGCGTGCTGCGAAGGTAAGTAACAACTTGGAACGGCGCGCGGCCTACTGGTCGTGGGACATGTTGGGCATGTCCTTCATGTCGTGCATATGGTGCTCGGGGGTTTTTGAGGCGTGGCGGAGCGGGGCGAGTGCGGCGTCGTTTGCAGGAACAAAATAACCGACGACGATGCCCATCGCTCCCTGACGGAGCGGCTTTCCGGTGGTGTTGTCGTAGGCTGCGGTGATTTTCAATTGATCGCCGGCCGCGAGAGGTTGCCCCCCCACTGCGTAGAACGTCACAACGGGCATGTATTGCAGATGACCTTTGTCGTTTGTTTTCGCTTTTAGCGTGGCGATTGTTTCTTTGTGCGTTGTATTTTCGAGAACGATCTGTTGCGCGTAGTCGTGCATGTGGCCGCCGACACCGAGAAGCACGCCGTCATATTTCACGCCCACGGTGCCGGATTTTTCGCTGGGCCCGACAGGCAGGTCATACCCGGAATTTCCACAGGAGCCGACGTCCATCCACGCCGGATAGAAATTTTTCACGGGCGCGGGGGAAGCGTCATCCAGATAACGAATTTCGATTTGGAGAAATGCCTTGTCGTACGAACCGGGCGTCGGATTGTGAACCATGGTTTCGACGCGGATGCGATCATCTTTTTGCGCGCGATAGCCGTAGCCGGGGATTTGCGCCCAGTCGGTGAGTTCGCCACCGGCGCCGAAGATGTGCTCTTCCTTGTTGGGGCAGAGAAAATCCGAGCGATTTTCATTCCAGAAGGCGACGTGATGCAGCACCGTCCCCGGCACAGGATTGCCCGAAGCATCAACGAGGTGTGGATGATAAGAAAGCAGCCAGCCAGTTAAAGAGATTGTCCAAACAAGATCCGCGGGCTGCGGCATTTTCATGTGCGAAGTGTTTGCGGGAAGGTTCATTGGGCCGATGCGGAGTGTAATCGTGTGCGTGGCCGTATCGAGTTTTTGGTCAAGCGCAACGCCCGGCATTACAAGATGATGCATGCCGCCCTGCATGAAGCCGCCGTTTTGCTCCATGGCGCGGCGCATGTGACTTTGCTGCTGCGGGGTGGTTGTGGGGTCTTGTTGAGCAAACGTAGAGGAAGAATACGCGGCAAGAAGTGAAATCAGGAAAAATGGACGGGCCTTCATGGAACTCCTCAAAAGCAGAGGCGAATACCGGGCAAATTTCATCATACGCCAAAGAAAGAAGGCTAGAAATGGGACTGGTTTCGTCAATTAGACCGAGCATGTGTATCAAAAATGGCCCGCACACAAAAATTAAGGGACAACACGGCGTCCTTTCGCAGTTTTCGAATGGCGGCAAATGCTCTAAAATAGTGATTACTGTGGGCGTGTAGCTCAGCTGGGAGAGCGCGTGCTTTGCAAGCATGAGGTCGCAGGTTCGATCCCTGTCACGTCCACCAACTTCCACAAAACCGAGAAGATTCAAGAACGATAGAGTTGACGGGATTAAGCCGGGAACGCGGGCATCCACGACTGTTCAGTGGACGCCCTTCGTCTCGTGCTGATTTCGAATTGGCTGGGAGTCGCAGACGCTGCGCCGTTACGCCATCCGTTCCGCATGAACTTCAACCGGGACGCCGCGAGTCAGCGAATCATAGACCGGAGAAAAGTTGGGGCCGAGCGAACTGAGCTCGAGAAACTGTTCGTTGGTCGCGTTGGTGGCCTTGATGCGCAGCGTGACGCGAATGCCCTGATATCCCTTTCTGATTTGCGGGGCGAGGCCGAGAAATCCGCGCAGATCGAGGTTGCCTTCGAGAAGGGATTCCACCTGATCAATGGCAATGCCGCGCGCCGCGGCGTGATACACCATCGATGTGGTGACGCAAGATGCCAGAGCATGGAGCAAGTGCTCGACCGGATTTGCGCCGTTGTCTGTGCCGAGGAGAATGTCCGGTTCATCGGCGGCCAGGACAAATTTCGTTTTGTGCTTGAACAATTTTCCACCGGCTGTAAAGGGCCGAACTTCGGATAGATTTTCGCCTGCATTAACCCAGCGGTTCTGAATGCGAAAATGAAAGCTGCCGAGTTCCGGTGATGCCTTGACGGCCTCGACGGTCTCCTGCATCCGTGCTATGTCCACGCCATTTGTAACTATTGCGATGCTATTTTGCATGCTTGAATCCTCTCCTCACTTTTTTTTAGTATGGAACTCGCGTTCCTCTTCAATAAGAAAAAAAGCAAGCTGATGGCCAGTTCTGTTGTTCCGTTAGTTGTTTCGATTCAATCAGTTGGCTGGGAGACGAGCTGGCAAATCTTCATGATTCTTCGCGACTCACGATTTTTCGTGAGTGAAACTCACGAGCGCGGCCTCTCAGTTTCCGCCACGCGGAGTTTTTTGTGCGTACTCTCGAATCTCTTTTTTGCAATTGCGCAAGACTTCTTCCGTGTTTCGCGCGGAGCGGCCGTCCCACGAATCGTCGTCCTCAGGAATTCTTCCGATGATGTGGCCAAGTTCGTGAAGCAAAGTGGTTATTTGTGCTTCAGCCGTGTTGCCTCGAAACGAAGCTATGGTCAGCACTCGATAGCCTTCGAACTGAACAGGTACGCCTCCCGGATCCAACACGACGACTTGCGAGCTTAAGTTAAAAAATGATCCGTGGGAATTTAGTCGAACGGTCGAATTTCGGCCGGTCGATTCGTACGTCTGGGCGACCCAAGGTTGCTTGTAAAGCTCCTCCCCGCGGGTATCCGTTGCGCGAAAAACGTAGGAAAGGCTGTCCCTTTCGATTTGGTAGTGAACCGATTCGAAAACCTCCGCGGCATCCCCATCGGCTTCGCGAAACCAGGCAGAACACGCGTTATCCGATTGCAGAATCGCAAGGGTTTGTTCCCGGGCCCGTTGCAACACGGCCTCGTGTTTGTCTGATGCGGTCAACTTCGAGCGAACTCGGCCATTTTTCTTCGACGAGCCTTGCGAATTGGCGGGGCACGGAGCAAACATCGCGCTCACAATCGCGCCGACGATCATCACTTGTAATTTTCGCGCAAGAGACATGAAATCCTCCTGCGCGTACAAAATGCAAAAGCAATACCAATCGCAGCAACGATTAAGTTGATTTCTTTGAAGGAGATGGTGCATGTTTCGTTCTGCAGATAACTATCGAGTTCTCGCTACTCTCGATTATTCGTTGTTCTGCCTGCGGCCTAGCCTTGTGCGAAGACTATTTAGGACGTTGAATTCCCAGCGCCTTTATTCTCGAGGAGAGAGTTGAGGGTGGAACGCCAAGCTTCTGCGCTGCGCCTTGCCGACCGGCCACTTTCCAGTTTGTTTCTTCCAGCGCGCGAATGAGAGTTGCCTTCTCCATTTCTCGCAAATCACGCTTGGTTTTGACCGTGGAACCGACATTCACATTCTTGCGTCCGTGATCGGGTTGAAGATTATGCAGCGGGAGAACGTCGCGGAGGTTCAAGCGTCCATCGCGAGCGATAATCACCGCGCGTTCAATCACGTTTTCCAACTCACGCACGTTGCCGGGCCAGTGATAGGAGCGCAGCCGCCTTAGACAATCCGCGGTTAGTTCAAGAGGAGCTTTCCCCATTTTCTTGCAGTTGTGCTTGAGAAGATGTTCCGCCAGCAGTTCAACGTCCCCTCCGCGATCGCGCAGCGGCGGAACGGAAACCGGGAAAACGTGCAGCCTATAAAACAAATCCTCGCGAAAACGACTTGCTGCGACTTCAGCGGAAAGATCACGATTTGTCGCGGCAATTACGCGGACGTCCACTTTGCGTGTTTGCGAACTGCCCACGGGCTCGAATTCACCTTCCTGAAGTACTCGAAGCAGTTTTGGCTGCATTTCGAGGGGCAACTCGCCGACTTCATCCAGAAAAATTGTTCCGCCGTTGGCCAGCTCGAATCTTCCCGAGCGGCGCATTGCAGCGCCGGTAAACGCGCCCTTTTCGTGGCCGAAGAACTCGCTTTCGCACAAAGCTGCGGGTATTGCGGCACAGTTCACGCGAATGAACGGCTTCGCTGAACGATTGCTCGCCTGGTGAATCGCCCGCGCGACAAGTTCCTTGCCTGTTCCCGTTTCTCCCGAGACAAAAACCGTCGCCGGAGTCGGCGCAACTTGATGGATGGCTGTGATGAGCTCGCGAATAGGCGGGCTGTTGCCAAGAATTTCGCCGCCATACTGTTGGTCGCTGATTTCGCTCCACAAATAAGCGGTTTCTTCCTGCAATTCCCGAAGCCGGCTCTCTGCAGCCAATTGATCCTGGACGTTGCGCAAAATTAGGCTGAATCGTCGGTGGCCCTGCACATTAAATTTCGAAACGCTTGCTTCCGCAGCAAAGCACGAACCGTCCGAACGCAAGGCATCAAATCCACCGGGCACCCATGCAAACGGTTGGCTCTCGGAATCCAGCTCCCGCACCACAACCGATAATTTTTGCGCGCTCGCTGGACTGAGTAGTTCCGTCATATTGCGATTGGAGAGGGACTTGCCAGGCAGTGCGAACAATGCCGCAGCCGAGCCGTTGGCCCGTTGGATGTGAAATTCCTCGTCCAATTCGAGGATTGCGTCCATGGCGCTGTCAAAGAGTCCGGAAAAACGCTGCTCGCTCTCGCGAATTTTGGATTCTGCCCGAATCCGGTTCAGTTCTGCCGCCGCACGCGCCGCGAATATTCGAAACGCCGACTCGAGATCCGACTGCAGCTTCATCGGTTTGGTGTCCAATGCCGAGAAATGCCCCATGACCGTGCCATCTGTTCTAAGCAAGGGCATGCCCGCGTAGCTTACGGCGTTAAGAGTGACGAGGTCCGCGTCATTCGGAAAGAGTTCTATGACTCGTTCCGGATAGTGCACGAGACGCGCTTCTTCGACCACAATCGCGCAGGGTGTCCCGTCAATCTTATATTCATATTCCTTTATGTACTCGCCATTCATCCAGAAGGCGATCGAGCGCAGAACTCTTTTTTCCGGCAAATATTCCGTCACCCAAACACCAGCCACGTCCAATGCGAACGCGGCTGAGCGCACTAGTGCCTGTAAAAATTCCTGGCCAGTCTGCGAAGAGGTACCTTCGAGAAGGTGGCGAAGTAAGGTTCCTGGCTGAGTCTGCACGGCTACGCTGCTCATATGTACTTTATTTGACGCGGTTCAACGGGAGTGGTGAGACTTATGTTATCAGCGTTTCAAGCCAAATTGGCATGTTCATTTCGATGATTCAATCCGTTTGCTTGCGATTGGCTGTTACAAGAGCAGCGCTTGAGCCGCACGCGTCCGCGACGGCAATGCGCTACGGGATTCCTTCAACAATTCGAACGGTGCGGGGAAATTTGAATATACTTACGCCGCTGGAACGGAGCCGCTTTGCCGTTCGCTAGGGCAGAGATTAAAGAGCAGAATTCAAGGACAACCATGGCTAGCAACACAAGAAAACTCACAATGGGCGTGATCGTCGGCAACCGGGGATTTTTCCCGGACCATCTTGCCAAGAGCGGCCGCGAGGAAATCCTTGCCGCGCTCGCAAAAGCGGGCATCACAGCCATCGCGCTGGATGAACAAGCCAGCAAGTACGGGGCCGTCGAAACGCATGAAGAAGCAAAGCGCTGCGCGGAACTTTTCCGAAAAAACGCAGACTCAATTGAAGGGGTTATCGTTACGCTTCCGAATTTTGGTGACGAGCGCGCCATTGCGGACACGTTGCGTCTAGCACGATTGAACGTTCCCGTTCTGGTGCAGGCAACGCCCGATACTCCGGGTAAGATGCTTATCACGCATCGCCGCGATAGCTTCTGCGGAAAGATGTCTGCCTGCAACAATTTGAAGCAGTACGGCCTTCCATACTCGCTCACAACACTCCATACCGTAGCGCCGGATTCCCTTGAATTTCAAAAGGATCTCGAATGGTTTTCCGCGGTCTGCCGCGTCGTGCGTGGGTGCCGCAATTTGCGCATCGGTGCTCTCGGGGCTCGTCCCACCGCGTTCAACACCGTCCGCTACAGCGAGAAGCTTCTCGAAGCGAGCGGCATTTCGGTGGAAACGCTCGATCTTTCCGAAGTCCTTGGACGCATCGGCCGAATGAAAGATTCGGACGACGCCGTCGCCACAAAACTTGCCGCGATTCAGAAATATGTTTCGACCAGCGGAGTTCCACAGGCCGCGCTCATCAAAATGGCCAAGCTCTCCGCGGTGGTCGAAGACTGGATGAAGCAAACGGATCTCGCCGTAAGCGCCGTGCAGTGCTGGACTTCACTCGAGGAAAATCTCGGTGTTGTTCCTTGCACGATGATGAGCATGATGAGCGACAGCTTGCTTTCCAGCGCATGTGAAGTCGACGTTTGCGGCGTTCTGAGCATGCACATGCTGCAGCTTGCCAGCGGAACGCCAAGCGCGCTGCTCGACTGGAACAATAACTACGGCGACGATCCCAACAAGGCCGTCTGTTTCCACTGCAGCAATTTGCCGAAACATTTCTTCCGCGACGTGAGAATGGATTTCCAGGAAATCATTGCGGGCACCGTAGGCAAAGAAAATACATTCGGTACTTGCGTTGGGCGCGTGAAAAGCGGCCCGATGTCTTTCGCACGCTTTACAACCGTGGACAGTGAAGGCGAGATACGCGGTTACGTCGGCCAAGGGAAGTTCACGGACGATCCGATGGAAACGTTCGGTGGCGCGGGCGTCGTGGAAATTCCGGAGATGCAAAAACTGCTGCGCTACATCTGCGAAAACGGATTCGAGCATCACGTGGCCGCGAATTTCTCCACGGTTGCCGCCGCGCTTCACGAAGCGGCCACACGTTATTTCGGCTGGCCGACCTATCGGCACGCGAGCTGAACGGGACTTCCATGGCTATTGTCGCCGGCGTCGATTTTGGAACTCTCAGTGTCCGCGTTTCGCTCACCGATACGGAACGCGGGAAAATTGCGTCCGGCATTTCGGAATATCCGCTGCACCGCAGTAAGAATGACCCTGATCGTGCCACGCAGAGCCATGCCGACCACATGCGCGCGCTCGCCGATGCCATGCAGAAAGCATTGGTCACCGCGAAAATATCCGGCAAGAAAGTTGCCGCGATCGCTCTCGATACCACCGGTTCCAGCGTTGTCCCCGTGGACGAATTCATGGAGCCGCTGGACGAATACTATCTTTGGTGCGACCACCGTTCGTGGCGCGAAGCCGCGCTTATCACGGAGACAGCGCGCCGAGGGAAAGAGCCCGCGATCGACTGGTGCGGTGGCACCTATTCCTCGGAGTGGGGATTTTCCAAGCTGCTTCACTGGTTGCGTCACAATCCGGAGAAGCGTTCGCGGTTTGCTTCCGCGTTCGAGCATTGCGACATGGTGGCTGCGGTTTTGTGCGGCGTGAAAAATCCCTCCGAAGCCGCGCGGTCCATCTGCGCGATGGGCCACAAGTGGATGTGGAACGAATCGCTCGGCGGCTTGCCCTCGGAAGAATTTCTCGCCGCTGCAGATCCTTTGCTCAGGGGCGTTCGTCAAAAGCTTTCTGGCCACTACGCGACCAGCGAAAAAATCGCCGGAACCCTTTCCGAAGAGTGGGCGAAAAAACTAGGCCTTGAGCCCGGCATTCCCATTCCAGTAGGCGCATTTGACGCGCATTGGGACGCTATCGGGGCGGGAGCAAAGCCGGGAGACGTCGTCAATGTCGTCGGCACATCCACTTGCATTATTGCCATGAGCGATGACGTGCGGCTGATCCCGGGTCTTTGCGGCGTCGTGCCCGGCTCCGTTCATCCAAAGAAGACAGGGCTGGAAGCAGGGCTCTCGGCAACGGGGGACATTTTTGAAGCGATTGCGCGCCGCGCACAGTCTTCTGTCGTAGAACTCTCGAAAGGTCTGGAAACTTTCCGTGCGGGACAAACAGGGCTGCTGCGAATGAGCTGGGACAACGGCGACCGCACGATCCTCGTGAACCCAGACCTGGGCGGAGTCGCACTCGGCTGGAACCTGACCCATTCTGCGCAAGACGAACTCTTTGCCGCAATCGAAGGCACAGCGTTTCACACGCGGGTGGTGTTGGATCGTCTGGCGGAATATGGAGTGCCGATCCGGCGCGTCATCAACGCAGGCGGCATCCCGCAAAAAAATGACGTCCTCAATCGTGTGTACGCCAACGTCCTGAACAAGCCGGTGCTTGTTCCCGCGAGCGACGTTACGAGTCTTGGCTCTTCCATTTTTGCCGGGCTAGCCGCGGGTGCATTCCGCAGCGTCGAGGAAGCGCAGACTGCATTGTGCCCACAATATCGCGTTATCGAGCCGGACGCGGGAGAAGCGGAGCGCTACGAGGAGCTCTACGCGCTTTACCGTAAACTTTATTTCAGTTTCGGCAAGCCGGATTCCGCCGCAGCCTCTTTCGGCGATGTATTGCCGAAATTGCGCACCGCTGCCGCAGTGGTGAGAGGTTCTTCATGATGCTTGCTTTGTTGAGAGAAGAAGTTCTCCAGGCAAATCTGGAATTGGTCCGGCGCGGCCTCGTGCTCTATACATTCGGGAACGCGAGCGGAATTGATCGCGCGCAAGGACTCGTCGTAATCAAGCCAAGTGGCGTGCCGTATGAAACGATGCAAGCGTCGGACCTGGTTGTAACCGACCTTTCCGGGAAAGTCGTGGAAGGAACGCTTCTTCCTTCCTCCGATTTGCCGACGCACCTTGTTTTGTATCGCGCATTTTCAGAAATCGGCGGAGTCGCACACACACATTCGAGGAATGCGACGTCCTGGGCGCAGGCCGGAAGAGAAATCCCATGCTTCGGGACGACACATGCCGATTATTTTCACGGGCCGGTGCCGTGCACAAAGCCGCTCTCGCCAAAAGAAATTCGCGCTGATTACGAAGAAAACACCGGACTCGCTATCCTGAGGCGCTTTCGCAAGTTGGAACCCCTGAAATTTCCGGCGGTATTGATAGCGGGGCACGCGCCGTTCTGCTGGGGCAAGTCGGCGAGCGAGGCCGCGCACCATGCCGTTGTTCTGGAAGAAATTGCAACCATGGCTTCGCAAACGCTGGCTGCGAATCCCAAAGCCCGCCCGATTTCCCAGCACCTGCACGACAAACATTTTCTCCGCAAGCACGGCGCCGCAGCCTACTACGGGCAAAAGAAGAAGTAACAGGTTTCCATCAATCAGTTTTGTTAACTTCGAGTCCTGAAGGGTATTTCAAGCGACCTTGTCAAGCGTTTGCTTGCGATGCTTGGAGTCTCAAAGAAGCTCCGCTGGCCGGACCAATTTCGCAAAACTTAAAGATGCTTGACATCAAAAAAATTCATCGTCTATACTCCGAACAAAGTGCTAGTTAACCGATTTAGTTGAGGGTGTAAGGGCATTCGAGACGTTTTCGAGGGTGGAGGATTGGGGTTATGAACAAGGGGACTGCCGAAGTCCCTCAAGCGGAGCCTTCCGCAGTGTTTTTTTCAAAATCCATTGTCCTGGTTTGAACGCATCCAACAGCTGAAGCGATTGGCCGCCCGGCCCTGAATGAGCGCAGTTGAATCTTGCCGCAAGCGGAGAGGTGTACTCGAATCTCGTCAAGAAGGCTGTCTGTTTTTTCTTCTCGATGTTCGCCCGAAAGTGAAACGATTCAATCGAAACGGGCATCACATTTGCGTAACCCCGGGAAGTAAATCGATTAAGGATGTAGTTTGCAAGTGTTCGTTGTAGGAGAGGGAAGAGACCATGAAGTGGAAATATCTTGTTGCGTTACTTTCGTTGTTTGCTGTTTCCGCGTTTTGTTCAATTTCAACCTTTGCTCAGTATCGCGCAGGAATTAAAGGTGTAGTTGTCGATCCGCAGGACGCTGCAGTTTCCGGTGCTACCGTTACGTTGACATCAAAAGATACGAATATCTCAAAGACAGCAACAACCGACTCCGATGGTGTCTATAATTTTCTTAGCCTGGCTCCTGGCCATTACTCGATCAACGTTGAAGCAGCCGGATTCAAAAAGAGGATACTTGAAGACGTGGTGGTGGCGGCAGAGCAGACACAGGGCGTAAATATTTCCCTGGAGTTGGGTGAGGTAGCCCAAACCGTGACAGTGAGCGGTGAAGTTGCGCCGGCGATCGACACAGAGACCGGCAACATCAGCGGAACGCTAAATAGCAAGCAGATTCAGAATTTGCCTTCTTTCGGCCGTGATCCTTTTCAAT
>Ga0210406_10000031_pt1 | contig 218867 bp, 192 predicted proteins | sample IncBWC30MmetaG_FD_155454 | JGI IMG/M metagenome (GOLD analysis project Ga0210406, IMG submission 155454) | Forest soil microbial communities from Barre Woods Harvard Forest LTER site, Petersham, Massachusetts, United States - Inc-BW-C-30-M | ecosystem: Environmental > Terrestrial > Soil >... | reverse complement strand
GAAAATCGAAAGCGGAGATCGGCGCGGCAACCGTGTCGGCACTCGAGAAGAAAGAACTGCCCCCGCTTGCGCCTGGAGCGATGTGCTACATGATGTCGAAGCAACAGTATCTGAACGACGGCGCCAAGAGTTGGCATCCACACGTGATGTTTCTTGTTGCGGGTGATGCCGAGAAAAGCTGGGGAGCCAATCTGCCTGGCTCGCCGATTATAGCGGCCAATAACCCTGAACAACGTGTGACCATTTTCATAGTTTTGGCCAATGAATGGTCCGATGGGACACCGGGGCCGTCGACGGATGATGCTCGTCGAAAGACTCACCGCTGCTGAAATCTAACTTCGTTCTCCACCGGTGGTCACGGCTGCTGCATGAAGCGACTCTTATCCAAATCGAATTCGTCGCGTGTTTCGACCCGCTCCGTTCCGCTCTGCCTTGCAGCGGAATGGATCTCCTTTTCCAGCTTCTTCAACCGCGCTCTTCACGATCCTTTTTCGCAACAGCCTGCTTCGGGACGGCTACGGCCAGGTGTCGCGCCCTCCCGCACCGCCTCGGCACAACTCCACGCCGCTCCTTCCCACCATTGAATTTGCATAGTCGTTGTATCGAAAGCGCGCGAACACACCGTGCTCGGGTATGCCCCCTTGCCCCTTCGCGCTTCCGATACAACCCTAAGACAAAACGGAAACTGACTGCAGTTGGCTGTCCGGTTCCGCGACCACTTCGTCCCACAACCGGACAAAATCAAGGTTATCCACCATTCCGGCTAACCACTCAAGTACTTGGTAGCACACAGGATTAAGAGAAAGGAAGATCGGAAGAATAGGTGCCGGTAGATCATCGGACTTCGGGGGATGCGGCCATGCAGACGCTGTGGCAGGACTTACGGCACGGGGTTCGCATGCTGAAGAAGAATCCCGGATTCACGGCGGTCGCAGTGCTGACACTGGCCGTGGCGATCGGCGCAAACGCGGTGGTCTTTAGTGTAATCAATGGGTTGATCCTGCGCCCACTGAATGTGCCTCAGGCGCAGAGTCTGTACATAATCGAGCGCGCCAGCGATAAGGACTCAAGTCAGTCGTATCCCAATTATCTCGATCTGCGGGATCGCAACCGCAGCTTTGATGGTCTGGCAGCTTATAACATCTCGCAGGCGGCGCTGGACACCGGCAAGAATCCATCGCGCGTCTGGGTCTTTGAAGTGAGCGGGAACTACTTCGACGCACTAGGCATTCAGCCATACCTTGGCCGGGTCATCCACGCATCCGACGAGCATGGCGCGAACAGCGCTCCCTACATTGTGCTCACCTACGCTTATTGGCACAGCCATTTTCAGGATGATCGCGGCGTGGTAGGCCGCGTTCTCCAGCTCAACAGGCATCCTTTTACCGTCATCGGGGTAACGCCGCCCCCGTTCCGCGGGACTGTATTGATTTTCTCTGCCGATTTCTTTGTGCCGATCGTCAACCAGGAACAGGTAGACGGGTGGAACGGCCTGAACGCGCGCGGAAACCGTTGGGTTGGTGAAGTAATTGGACATCTGAAGGCGGGGGTCACTTCGGCCCAGGTGGTTACCGACCTGAACTCGATTGGTTCCGATCTGGAAAAGAACTATCCCAAAGAGGATGGCCAGATGAGCTTTACCTTAGAGCATGCAGGTCTTCCTGGCGGCGGCTTTAATGTAGCAATACAGGCATTCCTTGCCGGATTGATGCTGCTGGCGGGACTAATTCTACTGGCCGCATGTGCCAACCTGGGCAGCCTGTTTGCAGCGCGCGCCGCTGACCGCTCCCGGGAAGTCGCTCTGCGACTCGCGCTGGGAGCGGGCCCCACACGCATTCTGCGACAACTCTTTACTGAAGCCGTTCTGATTTCAATGATGGGAGGCGTTGCCGGGCTTTGGGGCTGCGTAGTGCTGCTGCACTGGCTGAGCGCGTGGCAGCCGTTTCCGCAATACCCCCTGAATATGCCAGTGAATCCGGACGCAAATGTTTATGGAGTCGCTTTGCTGTTGAGTTTAGCGAGTGGGTTCCTGTTTGGCGCGGCCCCGGTGAAGCAGGTACTGCGCGCAGATCCGTATCAGATCATCAAGTCGGGATCGACCGCCGCGGTTGGGCGGCGGTTTACAGTCCGAGATTTGTTACTTGCCGTGCAAATCGCAATCTGCGCCGTGTTAGTCACCTCTTCCATGGTTGCGATGCGCGGACTGGTACGCTCACTGCACAGCAATTTCGGTTTTGAGCCGCGGAACGCCACGCTCGTAGATACAGATTTGAATATGGCGGGTTACACAGCCGATCGAGTGCCCGCAATGCAAAAGCGTATGATCGATGCGATGGCCTCGATATCTGGGGTAACGTCCGTAGGGTTGGTCAACATCCCACCATTACAAGCGGCCTGTTGCAGCGAGTCGAATATCTTTACTGACAAAACAGCGGATCTCAGGCCATCGAACGCCGCTGCTCGCGCCATAATGTTCAGCATCTCTCCCGAATACCTCCAGGTGGCGGGCACGCCCTTGTTGGCAGGCAGAGACTTAACGTGGCATGACGACAAGAATGCGCTGCACCTAGCCTTGGTGAATCGGCTGTTTGCTCGCAGAATTTTCGGCTCCGCCACAAATGCGCTGGGCGGATACTACAAAGTCGACGATGGAACCCGCATTCAAGTCGTGGGCATTGTAGAGGACGGAAAATATTCTCCGAACATCACGGAAGATCCACGGCCGGCGATGTTTTTGCCAATCCTGCAATCACCCTCCACTGAGGCGTGGCTGGTGGTGCGCTCGAACGGGAATTCGCATCAACTCGCGGGGGCCATAAGAAGCAAAATGCGAGACCTGGACGCAGGGCTGCCTACTTTCATCCAAACATGGAACGAAGCAATGGACGGAGCTCTATTTGCTTCGCGTATGGCGGCGGCGGCGCTGGGTGTGCTCGGCGTGATGGGCGCGATGCTATCTGTGACTGGTATCTTCGGAATGGCAGCATATTCTGTCAGCAAGCGGCTGAGGGAATTGGGAATTCGTATGGCCCTCGGCGCACAGCGCAAGGAAGTGTTACAGGCAGCGTTGGGACGTGCATTCAAATTGCTGGCTTATGGTTCCGCAGCGGGGTTGCTCCTCGGAATTCTGGCGAGCCGGGTTCTGGCTTTCATCGTGTATCAGGCAACTCCACGCGATCCCCTGGTATTTGCTGGTACTGTTCTAGCGTTGTTGTTGCTGGGGCTAGTAGCTACCTGGATTCCCGCGCAACGCGCGCTGTCGATTGATCCAGCGATGTTGCTGCGCGAGGAGTGAACTGGCCTGATTGAAAAAGCTTCAACGCATTCAGCAACGTTTAATGCAACTACGATAGTTCACTTACCTTACGCCGGATGACCGCTGGGGAAGGCTCGCCGACGTTTGCCGGGAATTCCAGGCGTATCACGGGCCACTCGGAAGTTATCCAGCCGCTCCTATCACATGTTGTTTTCGATGGACGTGCGAGGGTGTCGAATGCCTAGTTTGAGATCCTTCCATAAGGCACACTTTGCTGGAAAGGAGCTGCAAAGGGGAAAGAAAATGGAAAGAGCGATACAGCCAGAAATTCCGTTGCCGGACAGTGGAACGCATGAACGCGTGCGAGAACATCCTGAGGCTATCGCGAGAACTGGGCGTTCATCGCAGGCTGTTGTACAAGTGGCGGGATCAAGTGGACCAAGCGGATGCTGATGGTGAGGTAAGGCTTCCGAATTCCCGGGAATCCACGGTTCGTAAAGAAATCAGCAAGCTCAAACGGTTACTGCGGACAAAACGGTGTAAGTGGATTTTTTCAGAGGTGCCTTGCAAAAAGTCGAGGCCCGATGCCAGAAGAGCGATATCTCTGGCGAAAAGGCGTCTACGATGAAATCCAAGACGCGGTTGCAAGGCAGCTTGAGCATCGAGCGGATGTGTCAGTTGGCGCAAGTAAGCCGAGCGGGATTTTATCGCTACCTGCAAGGGTGGGCGCCGGTCGAGGAGTGCATGATCGTGCGATCCGCCATTCAGGAAATCGCCCTAGAACATCGGCGACGCTACGGCTATCGACGGGTCACGGCGGAACTTCGGCGGCGAGGGATGATGGTGAAACACAAACAGGTAGCGCGAATGATGCGGGCGGACAACTTATTAGAGATTCAGAACCGTGAAGCTCCGCTCGCAACAGATCGGTGCGACGAACTGGAGATTTATCTCAACCTGGCCCGTCGCGTGAAAGTGTGCGGTCCGAATCAGCTATGGATCGCGGATATAACCTATGTTCGACTGAAGGCCGAGTTCGTTTACTTGGCGGTGGTCCTCGATTCCTTCTCCCGCAAGGTGGTGGGGTGGTCCGTCGACCGAACCTTGCAGTCTAGACTTCCACTCCGTGCGTTACAAAAGGCGATTGCGAATCGACAACCACCTCCTGGACTCATTCACCATTCCGACCGAGGAGTGCAATACGCTTGCGAAGGTTATATCCGGGTGCTTCGGGATCACCAGATGATGCCAAGCATGAGTCAGCCAGGGAATCCGCACGACAACGCCAGTTGCGAGAGCTTTATGAAGACACTGAAACGGGAGGAGATATACGCCAACGACTACCGCGATTTGGAAGACCTGATCGAGAGCGTCGAGAAATTCATCGAACACTATTACAATCGATGCCGTTTGCATTCAGCGCTAGGCTACCGCCCACCGGAAGAGTTCGAAGAAGAATCAGGACAACGACACGCCGAGGCGGGTTTGGCGGCCTCGACACTAACCTTTGCCCGAGGCCGATCGTGAGCGAACCATTGGGGTTAGCTCTTGAGCGAAAAGCAGATTCCCCAAGTTGTTGGAAAGGTTAGTAATTAAGAAAAAAGAACGGAGTTGTTGGAACCGATCGTAGTGCTTCGGAGGCACACGCTCTATCCAGCTGAGCTACGGGCGCGCAGACAACTTCAGGTGACTACTGACGTGTACCTGATGACTAGCGTGGAAGGCGATAGATTGCCTTGCGATTCCCCGCTCCAAACCAATTTCGCGGGGACTGTCGGTCTCAGCCTTTTGCACGTTCCTTAATTTGCCGAGCCAGCCTTTCAATTTCTTCGGCCTTTTTGACCATCGCCAGCGAAAGCACCGCAGTGGCATCGGTTTTTTCAACTTGTTGCTTCAACTGCGAGGCCAGATCAAACAACTTCTCGATGTCCTTCTTGATGTCTTTCTGATTTTCTTCCAGGCGAACTTTGGTGGGGGACTTTGCATTCGGATTTGAAGGCGGTTCGTCTTCACCAGGGTGGAGCGGTGTCGGCGCCTTGGGGAACGGGTCCTGTCCACGTATAGCGGAAGCGGCGATCGAAAGAATGGCTACGACGCCGGCCATGCCGCGCAATAGCGATCGTCTGGATTCGTACATAGTTGGCTCCTGTTACACAGCCCGCGCGGCGCTTCGAAAGTGGCATTCCGCGCGTTGCACTCCGCACGTCGACCTTCCGATGCGACGACGAGCGTACCCCCCGACTCAATGTTATACTCCCCCGACGAATCGCCTATGTCCAGCACTGTCCCCTATTTGAGCGCTGCCACACTCTCAATCGTTCTGCATCTTGGGGCGATTTTCGTGCTCGCCCTGCTTCTTAACCGCTTTTTGCGCGTGCTGACTGGTCTGCTGATCAAGCCCGCGGCAGGCCAATCCCGCACCGAGCAACTCCGCGAACAGCAAACCCGTACGCTGGCGGGCGTCGTTTATGGCGCGTTCAGCAAAGTGGTCTGGATTATAGCGGTTTTGACGGCTCTGGACCGCGTCGGCATCAATCCAATGCCTTCTTTGACGCTGCTGGGTCTCGCCGTGATAGCGATCGGCTTTGGCGCGCAAAACCTGGTGCGTGACATCATCAGCGGTTTTTACATCGTATTGGAAGACCAGTATATCGCCGGGGATACTGTGCAGATTGCGGAAACCGTCGGACGCGTGGAGCATCTCACGCTGCGGCGCACCGTGGTGCGGGATGTGCGCGGAGCGCTGGTCACCATTGCCAATGGCGATATCCGCAACGTCGCCAACTTGAGCCGTGACTGGTCGCAATCGTTTGTGGATGTCGGACTGGCTCCGGAAATTGCTCTCGAAAAACCGATGGCCGCGCTCGAAGCCGCGGCGTCCGGACTGCGCGACGATGCGTCCTGGTCGCAGGCGCTGGTTGACGGGCCGCGGGTGCTGGGCGTGCAATCCTATGATAGAAATGCGACGGTGGTGCGCCTGCAAGTTCGAACTGCGCCGACGCGCCAGGACGAAGTGACGCGTGAGCTGCGCCGCAGAATCCAGATCGAATTTCAGAAGCAGGGCATTTCGGTAGCGAGCGTCTTGCGATTCGAGCTAGCGAACCCGCAGTCACTGACCAACGGAAAAACGCCAGTCGAGGCTCCGCAGTAGATTCAAGCTCAGGAGGCGATCTTATGTCCACCACCACCTACGACGAAGTGAACCTGATGCTGCGACTTTACGACATGCGGCGCGAGGCCAGGCTGCGGCAGGCCCGGAGCTGGTTTCTCGATCATTTCCATCCCATGTCGCCGGACGAGATGACGGAGAAATACGCGCCGGGAACCGACGAGTACAACAACATCCGCATGGTCATCAGCTATTGGGATATGGTGGCCAGCATCGTGAATCGCGGTTTGATCAACGATGAGCTGTTCTTCGAGAGCAACGGGGAGATCTGGGTGGTATGGGACAGGATTCGCTCCATCGTTCCGACCTGGCGGGCGGCGTTCAAGAACCCGATGGTGTTTATGAATATAGAAGAAGCTTGCAAGCGCCTGGAAGCGTGGCGTGAAAAGCGCGCTCCGGGTTCGAGCGTGGCCATGCGCCAGATGATGCAACAGGCTCGGCCAAAAGTTTAGGTAGCGTTTCGCTGGATCATTTCGCTGGTCAGTCTGCGGAAACGGGATCTGGAGTCATCTGGTCGCCCGAATTTCCGTCAATCCAGAGGGCTTCGCCAGTACCGCCCGGTTTCGGCCCCATTCCTTCGTACGGTAAAGCGCAACATCGGCTTCCTTGATTAATTGTTCGGCGTTCGAATCCGGCCAATGTTCCGTGCCGGCAACTCCCAAGCTCATGGAAACCGCAATCGGTCCCGTTGCCGTTGCGACCGGACACTCCTCGATGGCGTGGCGAATATTTTCCGCGCGATTGCCTCCCATCTGCGTACGGTAACCGTTCAGCACGATCAGAAATTGCCGGTGAATGCTTGGGACGGTACTATTCCTTGTAGAACATCAACAACACACCCAGCGTAACTAAGAACAACGGCCATAGCTTTGCAAAAAATCCGGCACGAACTCTCTGTAACTCACTTAGGCCTTTTGTCAATCCGATGGCAAAACCGCAGGCCGTATAGCTCAAATGCTGCGATTGAATCCGCGCCATGGTTTCCATATGATGCTCGCCAACCATACCGCCTTCGTGCTGGTGAAAAATCAACAGGATCGAACCGCAAATCGCCACCAGCGGGAATACCCAACCGCTCCACGCCGCGACCAGTCTGCCCCTCACTCTTTCAAATTCAATGGCTCCCAATAACAACAACAAAATTGCAAAGGTCTTGTGCTGCAACACTTCACGATTATTCTGCAGCGCCTCCAGCCACTGGCGATGTCCAAAAGGCCACAGCTCGGTGTCGCTCCACACCAACAGAAAGATTCCTGCCACGAGAAAGCAAGCTGGCCAGACATACTTCACCGACGGCCATCGCCTGGCAAGAGGGGATTGAAACAGGACAAAAATGCCCGCCACCGCAACGAAAAAACCCGCGAGGTGGTGGTTGAATTCGCTTTCTTGTTTATCCGCAAGAACCTTTGCTTGCAGCCTTAAGTGCGCCGCCTCGTCCGTCGGCTCATCCATCGGCATGGCCATGCCTTGATTTCCGGCGTGGTCGTGATGCATCGGTTGCCCTGCTTGAGCGAGCGTTGTTGCGGGCGTCAGCAGCCCCGTCATTGTCGAAAGTAGGATTACAACCAGACTTACACGCGCGCGCCGTACGCGCCCCATCCCTCTTGCTTCCATCGTCTATCGCCCTCGTCTTTATTTCGAGGAGCGAACGTGCTTGTCCTGTCAAAGCCTCATGCGCGGCGCCGATGAAACCTGACGTGCACTTTCGCACACCACTCCCCGGCATCTGTTGGATGCTTTAACCGGCTTTTCGGCTCATGGAAAATGATGGCTCAGCCGCTACGCGAGCACCGGCGCGGATTAAAGCGCAGGTCAAGCGCAGGGCTGTTTCCAGGCAACCGCTTGCTTGCCGGTGATACGCCGATCGACACCAAGGTGGTCTGGAACGCTTGCCAAGAAGCCGCCCAGCGAGCAGGCCTCCAGAAAAGTGTCCATCCTCACACACTTCGGCGCTGTTTTGCGACGCATTTACTCGAAGATGGTGCTGACCTACGCACCATTCAAATCCTGTTAGCTCATAACGATCTGAAAGAGCCGCCCGCTATCTGCATCTCTCCCAAGGTCACTTGCATGCGGCCGCGAGTCCATTGGATTCACTTCCGCTCGAAGGCCGTTCGCCGCAGGAGGAGTAGTTAATCGGGACTGACCTGCACCCCGTTTTGATTCAGTCACAAGCCAGCAACAGCACCGGTCCGCCGCCTTTGCAAGCGGACCGGTGCTAGCGGACTGCAGGCAAGCGTCTTACGACGATGCTCCTGCAGCGCGTTCGGCTGCTTTCGTCTCAACCAACGTTCTGAGGAAGCGTTGTGTCCGATCCACAAACGTCTGTCTATCCGCAAGGCAGGTTTCCAATAGCAAGCTGACTCCATAGTGCCCGACCGCTTCGGCTGCAGCGATTAAGGCGCGGTATTCGCTGATCCGAAACTGTGCGACGTGATTGAGTTTCACCAACGCGAAAATGCGTCTGGCGGCGGGCCCCTGGATGTCCGCCAACTCCCTGCGGAAGTCCTCAATCAACGTTTCCTGTAGCCGCCCACTGAGTTTTGCGGGTTGCTCGCCGAGAAGTTTGAAGCACTCGTCGAGTGTCGCAAGGACTTTGCCTGAGACGAACGATCGCGCCTGCAACGCCTCTTTGATCTGGGGATCTTGAACCAGCTGCCCAATCTCCTCGTAGATCGTTTCGGCTTTTTCGGCGCCCTGTCGTACATCGCTAAGGAGCATCACAAAAAGTTCTTTCGGGGTTTTTATTGCCATAGGTTTCCTCCGAGCGCAAAAGGCTTTGCGCTTCGTAATGATTGAACTCTGGAAGGAATCCGATCCGCAGCTGGCAGAAGTACCAGACCCGTATTTTTTGCCTGAAGCAACTCCCGAATAGTTCTCTCCAGGGGAGAAAAAATACTTCGCGATGGCCGGATGATCGCCGCACCCTTAAACAGATTCTTCAGATCCTGATTGCAGTTTCGGTTCAGTCCGCGAATGGAGCTCTGTTTCTTCGCTCTTTACAGCTGTTGTCCATTGACACTACGGTGATCGGCGCTACTTTGGGTCTCGATGCCAAAACCGCTGTACGTCGAAAGTGACGGACGTGCATTTCTTCTGGAATGGCAGAGACATCGACGCTATCTTAGGAAGTCGGCGCAATCGGCTCGCAAGACTGTTCGAACTTGCCGTTGTTTTTCGCACCCAGCGATATAGTTACCCCCGATGGAGTTTCACATGGACTCAGCCGACGACCGTCCTGGAGCACCAGCTCCAGTCCGGCCGGCATGTCCATACCGTCTTCACTGACGAGGGCGAAACTGGCTGCTCTGTCCTGAACACCCGGTTTGTTCCTCTCCTGACGGCCGGCTTTCAGTTTGCGTTGCCACCAATAGAACTGGCTTTCTTTCATGTGGCGCTGCCGGCAAAATTCCCGAATCGACATCCCGCTCCGCGCTGCATCCCCAATCGTCCTCTGCCAATACCGCTGCTTCTCGACATCGTGATTCCTCCGGTTCATCCCACACCTCCGCCTTGCGCAACGCATGAGCGCACGGGATATTATTATTGGCAACTATTCAGCGACGGAAGATGGATTGGCCGGACGGGTACGCTATTGTCGCTGCTAGTGGTAGCCGGATCAGATTCGGTCGGCAGTAAGAACGGGGGCGTTATTGTCGCATCCTCTCCCAGAAGTGAGCCGGACGTGCAAAAACCACCACATGACCGGGCAGCGCTTTTTGAGATACCGAGCTGCACGTATTCGGACTGGTCAGGCCGGATGTCAAGACGTCGTGCACAGAGAAGCTCTTGCTGTTTGGTTCGGTTTGGCAGAGAACATGCCTGTCTATCCAGACTTGGAACCATTGCATTCCGGGCATCAGTGTGAGAGTAGCTAATCCATCTTTGTCAGTCACAAGCTCGTACTGTTTCTTGTGCTCCCTCACAGACTCCGCAGAGTCGCCGGCGAATACGAGCAAATGTTGACTCGCAAGTGGCTTCCCACTCCGGCCATCCATGGCGCGCACGACGATCTGTTTGTCCTGGGCCATCGTAGCTGCTCCCATTCCGAATAACACTATCAGAAAGCACAGTCGCCCTCGAAATGCGCTCACCCTATCTCTCCTTTCCCCTTCGTCGCACTGTTGCTCTTAGCAAGGCTTGCGATGAATACCTTTGTCCCGAACATCAACGAACCAGTGAATGAAAGCGCCGACCGGAGTGTGCCAAGTCGCGTACGCACTATCGATGTGGGTTGTGAAGGTAAATGCACCGTTTTGGCCGATGCCGTAAGTGGATGGATCGGCGCCGCCAGGAGATGTGACATGTAGGCTGTGACCTATGCCCGTGATTAGGTTGAATGTAGACGATGGATACCGGCCAGCCGCTAAATCGCTGGGCGCTGCGCCGGGAACAGAGAAATCAAAGTTCAGTCCTCCGTTGAATATGTACGGAGGATTCACCAGGTTGGATGACGAAATATTTAGATTCGAGACTCGGTTAATTTGCGCGATGTTGGCAGCTAAGCACGTCTGATTCTGATTCACGTTATTCGGGGACTGCGTTTGCTGCGTGCTGCTGCTATTGTCGCTACCCGGAGCAAACTCGGTCGGAAGTCCAAGCGTTTCGATTTGTCCTGCGGTCAGAGAAGGATAAAATAATTCGAAGGAATTCACATCCGGGTCAGAATCGAATCGAAGGAAATAGGCCTGTCCATTTATGAATCCCGCAGTAGACAAGCCAGGTGGTATCGCAACGGTTGCATCGCTGGAAAAGAGGCCGCATGGTGTCTCAAGGCCGTCTACGTTACAATTTGGACCGATACCATTGTTCCCGCCAGACAAGAAACCGAAGCAATTTGCACTTACGCCTCTGCACTGGGGTGCCATCCCTGCGGGATCAGCCACGTTCGCCGGATTATTTTCGACATAGGCGTATTGGTTTAGAGATTGCGGGCTACTCACTGAACCACCGAGAGGGTCTGTAGACATGAAACGACCAAGACGTGGGTTGTAGTAACGGGCAAAAGCATAATCGAGGCCGGTTTCAGGATCGCGCTCGTAGCCGGTGAACTTGTAGTTTTGGGGGCATGTGTTCGTGTGGATCATCTCGTAACCGTAAGGCGTGAAGTCGGCGTCGTAACAGACGTGACCAGTCGCGTCGGTAATGGTGCGCGTGTTTCCTACTGCATCAGAAAAATAGTAAAACAGGTTACCGCTCGAATCTCGGCGAGCTACGCGGCGCCCAGCGAAGAACACATACTCGCCGGTTACATTGCCAGCCAAGTCCGACTCAGCAATGGCATCACCACTTATCGAACGCCAGTAAAGCGTGCCGTTGGATTTCTTGACACGCAGTCCGTTCCCGTCGTAGATATAGTTAACGCTTGCCGCCGCACTCATACGATTTTCAGCATCAAACGAATAAGTAAGAGTGCCGTCGCCGGTCAGATTGCCTACTGCATCATAGCCGAACCCGACGAACCTGTTGTTGCCATCGACTGTCACATTGAGAAGAGTTCCTGAGCACTGTGTGAGATTGATCTGGGTCATGTTGGCGAGCGCATCGATTGTAAAGCTCTGCCCCCAACAATCCGCTCCAGAAGCGGCCTGGCTCGAAGCCGCACCAATGCGGTTTAGAGGATCATACTGAAAGGTTTCGGTGCGGCCAACATCCACGTTGTTGGTGACGCTGGACACGCTGCCGTTGTTGCCACCCGGCAGATTGTAATTAAAGCTGAGATTCAAGGCCGTACCATTTGAGGAAGAGGCTTGTGTGCTCGTATATTCCAATCGACTATTGTAAGAATGTGCCTCTGTTACACCCCCAAAACCGCCGCTGATTTGGCCAGTTATAACGCCTTGGAGGGATCCAGGTGCGGCGTAACTGGCGAAAGCTGCATACTGGGTCCCCGAGGCCACATCCTTTGCGGCGGTCAAGCGCTGTGCGTTGCTGACTGTGTATGCGACTTGTCTGCCGCTCGGATAAGTAATCGTTGCGACAGAGCCGTCTAGATTATAGGTATAAGAAATCGTCTTGGTGATTCCTGCAATGGTGCGCCTTTCGGTGACGGCATGTCCTGCTGCGTCGTAACTCCAGGCTGTTGTGCCGGAACCATCACTCATTCCAGTTCTGCGACTTTTACCGTTGGATATAGTCAAGCCATTGAACGTCGCCTGATCGTAGAAATAAGTGACTACCGGGGTGGCATCCGAGTATGTCTTCGAGGTGGGTCGGTTAAGCGCGTCATATTTAGAAACTATCTTCGCAAGCGTTTGTACGTCGACAGCTCCCCCTTGTTAATAGTTAATAGTCCGTTCGGTTACAATCCCAACTAAAAATTTGGTGCCTCTGAAACTTGGAAGTGGTTTAGGATGCAGCTCGATTCGTTTGACTCAAAATGTAACGCTGCCTGACTAGGTCGGCAGCGAAGTCGCGGGCTGATTTTCCCCGAAAGAACTGATCTGAATCTGGGAAGGTGGAGACCACTCTGCGATTTTTCAGCCGAATTGTAGCGGGAATTGTCGTGAGTGCGGGTTTTCCAACTATTGATGAGCACTCTGTGAACACAATCCTCCCCGAGTCCGTGCTTTACGCTTTGGAGAGAACTCCCAGGGTCACAGAAAGACATTTCTTTTGGGATGGCGAAACGAAATTGGAAATCGCTGTTGGTAGTTGGAGGAGGCGCTTGGCAACCCTGTTTGAATTAGCAAAAGTTGAGGGAGCTCATCCTCATAGATTCCGCGACACCTTCGCAGTTGAGTTATTGCTGTCTGGCGTACCTATTGAGCGTGTTTCGATTTTGCTGGGGCATCAAAGCGTGCGCATTACGGAAAGGCACTACGCGCCCTGGATGCGTTCGCGCCAAGAGCAACTCGAAGCGGATTTGACCAACGCTTGGAAACAGGACCCGATCATCAATCTTCAAAAAGAGGTACACGCGAGGTACACGGGAAAAACTGACTTCCTAACTCATTCATTTCAAAGCGGGAATTCTGGAGGCGCGGGTGGGAATCGAACCCACGCGTAAAGGTTTTGCAGACCTCTCCCTTACCACTTGGGTACCGCGCCGCCAATTTTTAAGTATATCGAAAACTTGCGCGCTCTTACAGTCGCGACCGCAGCGGCACTATTTTTTCGCTGGCGTTCCGATTCGCGCCTCGCGCAGGAACCGCGCCGACTCTTCCGGAGGCGTCGGATTGATATAGAAACCAGTGCCCCATTCGAATCCTGCCACTTTGGTCAGCTTCGGGATAATCTCCATGTGCCAGTGATAATGATCGTTGATTTCTTCGCCGATCGGCGAGGTGTGGATCATGAAGTTGTATGCCGGACGGTCCAGCACCGCGTCCAGGCGCATCATAGTGTCCTTCATCATCCGCGCCAGGCTCGCATACATCGAACTCTGATTGTTCTCGAACGACGATCCGTGCACCTTCGGCAGCAGCCACATTTCGAACGGAAACCGCGAAGCATACGGCGACAGCGTAATGAAATGATCGTTCTCGCCGATCACTCGCTCGCCTGTTTCCAGTTCCTGGCGGATAATGTCACAAAAGATGCATCGCTCTTTTTCATCATAATAGTGCCAGCAGTTGTCCACTTCTTCGCGCACTCTGCGGGGCACAATGGGCAACGCGATCAGTTGCGAGTGCGTGTGCTCCATGGTTGCACCCGCCGCTTCCCCGTGATTCTTGAAAATCAGCACGTAACGAAAGCGTTTGTCATTCTTCAAATCCAGCATGCGATCGCGGTACGACCACAGCACATCTTCCAGTGCGCGCTCCGAAAGTGTTGCCAGCGTGGCAAAGTGGTCCGGCGACTCGATGATCACTTCGTGCGCGCCGATTCCATTCATCTTGTCGAACAAGCCTTCGCCTTCTTTGTCCAGTTCGCCTTCAATTCCCAGCGCCGGAAACTTGTTCGGCACCACGCGGATGGACCAGCCCGCGCTATTCGGGCTGCCCCCATTCCTTCCGTAAACCAGAACTTCGTTCGGCGTCTTCGCTTCATTCCCCGGGCAAAATGGGCAATTTTTGGCATCCTTGGGAATCACACTCTCGCGCAGAAAATCCATGGGCCGCTTTCCGCGGTCCGTCGAAATAATTACCCAGCGCCCGGTAATCGGGTCCTTCCGTAACTCCGGCAATTCCGCCTCCTAAAAGGGTTTACTAGAGGTATCGCGGCGAGCGCCGCGAGCATTTATATTAGCGCGTTCCGCTCGGCCCCAGTGGATTTTCCACCGGGAATGATTACATCCGCGGGTTGAACGCGTTCTGGTGCAGCCGTGCTACCGGTGATTGACCCGGAAACTTTTCGATCGCCATCTTTTCGAACCGCAACACTTGCTCTTTCACGTGCCGCTCCATCAGAAATCGCCGCGCCGTCCGTCCCACCAGATGCCGTTTTTCCGCAGTTACACTCAACTCCGGCAGCGCCGCCTGAACCTCTCGCGCCGCCCGCGTCCTCACCCCGACAAACGCCAGCGATTCCCCATCGTAGCCAATCAGGTCAATCTCGCCTGTGACCTCGCGCGGCATGTAATTTCGTGCTACAAAAACATAGCCATGTGTTCGCAAATACCAATAGGCAAATGTTTCGCCCGTCTTCCACGCTGCCGAGCTTTTTCTCTTATGTCGGCAAAGGACTGTTCGCCACAATTTCAGGCCACGCCGCGCGCCACTTCACCGTCTCAATAATCTGCGAAAATATCGCCATCGAGTTTTCCCGAAAGCGTCACCAGTTCGCGACTCGCTCGATGGCCGCAAGTATAAACAAAAATCCCGCGGCCGCCATCTTGCATCTTGGCCGCCGCGGGATTTCTGTTATTCGTTATTCTTCTCTGCGCATCGGTGTTAAATCTTCTTCTCCGCCTCGCGAATGCACTCTTCCAGCGTGAGCAGTGCAAAGTCCGCTTGTTCCTCGTCAATCAAAAGTGGCGGCGACAAGCGCAGCGAATTTTCTCCCGCGCCCAGCACCAGCAGTCCCTTGTGAAACGCCGCATCCACAACCGCGTTGCGCAAATCGCCGGCGCGTTCTTTTGTCCGCTGGTCGCGCACAAACTCGATGCCGACCATCAGGCCTTTGCCGCGAACGTCGCCAACGATCTTGAATTTGTTCGTCCAATCCGCTGTACGCGCAAAAATGTACTCTCCCATTTTCCGCGCATTTTCGATCATGCCGCCTTCCAGTAAATCCATCGTCGCCAGCGAAGCCGCCAGACACACCGGATTCCCGCCGAACGTCGTTCCATGCGAACCGGGCTTCCAGTTCATCACACTGGATCTCGCAATGATCGCTGCAAGCGGCATTCCGCTCGCGATTCCCTTCGCGCTGGTAATAATGTCCGGCTCGATTCCCGCGTATTCGAACGCCCACCACTTGCCAGTGCGCCCCATGCCGGACTGCACTTCATCCACAATCAGCATAATTCCGTGCTGACGACAAATCCGCTGCAGTTCCTGCAAAAAGAATTTCGGCGCAGGCACGTAGCCGCCCTCGCCTTGAATCGGCTCGATAATAATGCCGGCTACTTCCGTCGGATCAAATAGCCGCTTGAAAATCTGATTCTCGAGCGTCTCAAGAATTTCCGCGCCGCACGTTTCCGCCGTGTGTCCGAGCGCGCAGCGATAAGCATAAGGATACGGAATGTGCTCCACGCCGCTGAGCAGTGCGCCGAATCCCTTGCGCTGTGTGGATTTCGACGCCGTCAACGACAGCGAACCCATCGTCCGTCCATGAAAGCCGCCATAAAATGCAATCATCTTGTCGCGCTTGGTCGCATAGCGTGCCAGCTTCATCGCGCCTTCAATAGCCTCAGTGCCGGAATTCGCGAAAAACACTCTCTTGTCTTCACTGCCCGGAACTGTTTTTCCGAGGCGTTCGGCTAGCAATGGCAGGCTTTCGTAGTAAAAATCGGTCCCGGACATATGGATCAGTTCCGCCGCCTGCTTCTGTATCGCCGCCACCACTTTCGGGTGACAATGTCCTGTCGAGCACACCGCAATCCCCGCCGCGAAATCCAGAAACACATTTCCGTCCACGTCTTCCACCATCGCGCCACGCCCGCTCTTCGCCACCAGCGGATAATCCCGCGTGAACGAAGGCGACATGAACTTCGCGTCGCGTTCCACAATTTGTTTGGCCTTGGGCCCTGGCAACGCTGTCACCAGCCTGGGCGTCTTAATTTCGCTAGCCGTAATCATTTTATTTCTCCGTTTTTCTCGCGTTGCTGGTCTCCGGACCGCTCGCGTTCAGGTGTGCTTGTGGATTCCGGCCTAAGCCGGCTTGTGAGGAGCGCAGGCTTGCATGCGCGCAGACGAACTTCGCCCCGCGCTTCCTGTTTGTTTTGAGGGAACTAATCTACGCCGTAGAGGTTCGGCCGCAATTCAGAAGGAGATGCTTGAGTGGATCGCCGGTGGATGTTTTGTAGTTTCATTTGCGTTTCCAGCGGACGCTTCCGTCCTTGCTATCTTCAAGAATGATACCACGTTCCGCCAGTTCTTTGCGGATTTCGTCGCTCTTGGCGAAGTCGCGCCGCTGCCGCGCCGCCTGCCGATCCGCAACTTTCGCTTCGACCCAGGCGTCCGTTACTCCTTGTTCCGCTCTACCAAATCCCAGTTCTTTCAGTTTCTCCGCATCATTATCTCTTACCACCGCAAATATCTGATCGAACGCGTCCAAAAACCCCCGCGACGCGGCCACGTCGTCCTGGCCGAATTCGCCGTTATCCATCGCGATATTCGCCTCGCGCACAAAATCAAACGTCGCTGCCAACGCTACCGCAGTATTCAAATCATCCGCCAGCCCAGCGTCGAAATCGCCCAACGCCTTCGCTGCGCGCTCTTTCATGTTCGATGGCGATCCCGCCGGGAATTTCCCTTGCCGCAAGCGATTCGCAAAATTCCGGATTCTTTCCACCGAACTTGCCGCCTGTTTCAATCCGTCAAACGTAAAATTCAATTGCCGCCGGTACGGAACGCTGGCCAGCGCGTATCTCAGTGCGGACGGTTTGTAGCCCCTCCCGTACAAATCGCGCATGGTAAAAAAATTTCCCAGCGACTTGGACATCTTCTCCCCTTCCACCAGCAAATGCTCCGCGTGCAGCCAATACCGCGCAAACGGTTTTCCCGTCGCGCCCTCGCTTTGCGCGATTTCATTTTCGTGATGCGGAAACGCCAGATCAATTCCGCCGGTGTGAATGTCCAGCGTTTCACCCAGGTATTTCATGGCCATCGCCGAACACTCAATGTGCCAGCCCGGCCGTCCCGGCCCTATCTCAGTCTCCCAGAAATGTTCGCCAGGTTTCGGCGCTTTCCACAACGCGAAATCCCGCGCGCTCTCTTTCTCGTAGCGGTCGTTGTCCACCCGCGCTCCCGCCTGAATCCCCGTCAAATCAATCTTGGAAAGTTTCCCGTATTCCGGAAATTTGCTGATCCGGTAATAAATCGATCCTTCGCTTGGATACGTGAATGTTTTCTTCTGCAACCGCTCAATCAACTGCACCATGTCTGGAATATGATCCGTCGCGCGAATCCAATGTTCCGGAGCTTCCACGCTTAACGCCTTGCAATCCGCGAAAAATGCCTGCGCGTACTTGTCCGTGTATTCGCGAATCCCCAATCCCGCCGCCGCGGAGTTGGCGATGATCCGGTCGTCCACATCGGTCAAGTTCATCGCGTGAGTCAGCTTCAGCCCACGCTGCTTCAAGTACCGCCGCAAAATATCCTGAAACACAAACGTTCTAAAATTTCCAATGTGCGCGTAGTCGTACACCGTCGGCCCGCACGTGTACATCTTCACTTCGCCCGCGCGCAGCGGTACGAACTTTTCCGCCTTTCCACTCAACGTGTTATGCAATCGCAATTCGTGAATAGCCACCGGTTAGCCTTTTCCGCGCAAACGAGCATCAGATTGTAGCCGACCCTCGCAAATACCCGCAATCCGCCGAAAAATTCGTCTTCAGTCAGATCAAAAACCTATACCCCGCAGTACAGGGCTAAAGGACAGGCTAACCACAACGTCACGCAACGCACAAAGACCTCCCAATAATTCCCTTTTCGAATTTATCGTATTCTTAGCTCACCCTCGTAACCAGAGCCATCAGATCTGCTTCAGGAGATGAATCAACCTTATGAGAAATTTCATCAGGACCACTTTGTTCTCGTCCATTTTATTGTCTTCCATGCTTTTGGCCGCTATTCCCGCTAACGCGCAAGTCTCGGTTGGCATCCGCATTGGCGCTCCGCCCGAGCCTCGCGTTGTCGCCGTCGTCCCCGTGCAACCCGGACCCGGATTCGTCTGGATCGGCGGCTACTGGTATCCCGCCGGAGGTCACTATCGCTGGCATGAAGGCTATTGGAGCCAGCCACCCTATGAAGGTGCTCGCTGGGTCGGCCCGCGCCACGACGGAGAACGCTTCTACAACGGCTACTGGGAAGGTGAACATGGCCGCGTTGAACACAGTCATAAATGGGACCACGATCACGAACGCGATCACGGCCGGTACAAGGACCACGACGATCACGATCACGGTCACGGCCATGGACACGATCGCGACGACCATTAAAACCACACGAACATGAACTTAGCGTTCGTATAGCAGTCCAAATTACGGTCCTATCACAATGGGCGGCGGTACAGACAAGAGTTTGCGCCGCCCATTTTGCTTTTGTTTTTTGCTAGGTATTCCCTAGCCCGTGTTGTTCTTCATTCGCTTCTTGCTCGCCATTCCATCGCTCCTCGACAACCATTCCAATCACCTCACAGCCGTCATTCCGAGCGAAGCGAGGAATCCCTCTTCGATTTATGGCGAGCCTAAATTCATCCAAGCACGCACATCTTATCTCCACTCCATACAGCCTTTCCTCTATTGCTCGCACTCCATGCCCTGCCTACGCTTCACCGAGCTGCGAGGGGAGATCAAAAGCATGAAAAACTTGCTGAGATTTACGCCATTTGCCGCGATTCTGTTGCTCGGCACCTACGGCGCACTCCCAATCGGTGTGGGCATCAGAATCGTCCTCCTCCACCCCCGCGAGTCATAGTTGAGCCACCTCCGCCTCCGGGTCCCGATTTTTTCTGGGTTGAAGGCTACTGGTATCCGGTTCGCGGTCATTACCGCTGGCACGAAGGCTACTGGACATGTGCCCCGTATACCGGCGCCCGCTGGGTAGGTCCACGCTTCGAGGGCGGCCTTTTCTATAACGGCTATTGGGACGGCGATCGCGGCCGCTTCGAGCATCGCCATGAATGGGATCACTATCGTGAACGCGATCAAGACCGCTATCGCGAGCACGAAGAGCATCACGACGAGCATCGCGACGACCGTCACTAACTCTGTGGCTGACAAATCCATACGTTGTAGAGCGGCTGCGGGAGGCGAAAACCCCTTTCGCGGCCGTTTTTCCGCTTGTTGTTTTATCTCTTGAGTCGCTGCCCACTCGCTGGCGTTGACGCTAATCCCTTCCGCAGTTACAGTCCTTTGTTCTCGTCATCGGAGGAACTGTTATGCGGAAATTTGCTCTATTGGCCGTCCTATTCTGTTGCCTTCCCTCCGCCGCAGTTTTCGCACAACAAAGTGGCACCTCCCCGGCCAAGGCTCTGGCTCCAGAGGCGCTGCTCAACCTCCGCCGTCTTTCGAGCCTCGAGTTTTCCCCTGACGGCACTCGCGTCGCTTTCGTCGTCGCCGAACCCGCCAAAGGAGAGCAGCGCTCCAGTCATATCTGGCTGTTCGACACTTCCAACGGCTCATTCCGGCAACTTACGTACTCGGCAAAGTCTGAGTCCTCTCCCAAGTGGTCGCCTGATGGAAAATCGCTCGCCTTCCTCTCCAATCGCGACGCCAACCAGCAGATTTATGTTCTCTCGATGAGCGGCGGCGAATCCGCTCCGCTCACCAAAGGCAAGCGCAACATCAATCGCTTCGAATGGTCGCTCGACGGCAAAACCATCGCGTTTGTCGCTCCCGACGCCAAGACCGAAGCCGAAGAAAAGAAAGAGAAAGATAAGGATGACGCCCGCATCGTTGACAAAGACGACAAACATGCCCGCCTCTGGCTCCTGTCTCTTTCTGACAAATCCGAACGCGCCATTACCCCTGCAAATTATCAACTTTCCGATCTCGCCTGGTTTCCCGACAACCGCCGCCTCGCCGTGATTGCCACCGATCACCCTGAATCCGACCGAACCACAGAACGTATTTTCTTGGTGCAAACCACTGCACAAAAACAGGAGGAATCCCTGTCTCAGGTTCTTGCTCCGCGCGGTCCTATTGGCGATATCAAAGTCTCGCCGACCGGCGAAAACGTCAGCTTTATCGGTTCACGGGAAGATGGTCCCGGTCCGCACGACCTGTGGATTCTGCCGGTCGGCATGCCTGCGGCGAAAAATCTGACGGCAGCGAATCTTGATCGCGCGGTTTTTGACTATCGCTGGAACAAAGATCGCAGCCTGATTCTTCTTGCCGCCGACGGCTTTACTCGCAAGCTGGTTCGCTACACTTCCAGCGGAACGCGCGAAGATATCGCGATTTCTGATTGCATGCCGTCCTCTTTCGCGGTCAACGATAACGGCGTTATCGCCTTCGTTGGCGAAAGTTCCACCGAGCCCCAGGAAATCTGGCTCTCAGCCGCAAGCGAGCAACCCAAGACATTTCCCCAATTCAACAAATCCTTCGACACATCCGCCCTCGTTAAGCCCGAGTTGTACAGGTACAAATCCTTCGATGGACTGGAAATCGAAGCCACCCTGCTCAAACCTTCCACCTACGATGGCAAATCGAAGCTTCCTCTGATTGCCCTCATTCACGGTGGACCAACTGGCGCCTGGGAGTCTTCCATCGAAGCCTGGGGCCAGCTCCTTGTCGCGCGCGGTTACGCGGTGTTCTATCCCAACATTCGCGGCTCGATAGGCTATGGTGAAAAATTCGTGGAAAGCAATCGCGCCGATTGGGGCGGTGGCGACTTCAAGGATGTCATGTCGGGAATCGACGACCTTGCGAACAAAGGTATCGCTGATCTAGATCGTCTCGGTATCGGCGGCTGGTCCTACGGCGGCTACATGAGCGAATGGGCCATCACGCAAACGCCTCGCTTCAAGGCCGCGGTCTCTGGCGCAGGCATGGCCAATCTCATTTCCGAATACGGTACCGAACAACACCCTTCATACGATGAATGGTTCTGGGGCGTCCCGTACGAAAAGCCCACCGGGTTTCTCAACAGTTCACCGTTCCTGCACCTAAAGAACGTCAAAACTCCGACCCTGATTTTGCAGGGCGATGCGGACACCGTTGACCCTCTCGGCCAAAGTCAGGAACTCTATCGCGGCTTGAAACGCTACGGAGTGGAAACGGAACTAGTTGTCTATCCGCGCGAGCCCCACGGCTTCCACGAAGAAAAACATCTCCTGGACCGCCTGAATCGCATCGTCGCCTGGTACGACAAATTTTTAAGAGTGAATGTCAGTAACTAACCACGGGGATCGAGGCGCCCTATTTTTTCTTGCGTCGCGCCCCGCGGCTCCCCTTCGAAAGCCGCACCAAAGATTCCGTGTACTCCGCAATCGTTTCCGGAACCGTCCTGCTGTGGACAAATTGCCCGTCTTTAATGCACTCGATCAGTTCTGCATCGGTCAAGATCTTCAGGTGATGCGAAATCGTCGCCGGCGTGACTCCTTGCATCGTAACCAGTTCGCTGCAGGTCAAATTCTTCTGCGACGCAATCATTTCGTAAATCCGCAGCCGGGTCTCGTCACCCAGCGCTTTCGAGATTCTCTCGATCTTTCTTGCGTCCATCGCCAAGCCTAGTCTAGCGGAAAGCGCTTTCCCGCGCCCGGAATTGCGGCCTAAGTGCCGGTTTCTCATCCGGATGGCCGTTCGCAGCCCCATCTCGTTATTTTATGTAACCTAATATTTAGATGTTCATCAAAGTATCGAAGTTAGCGTGGCCCAGTCAGTGCGGTCTCTCTTGGAGGTTTTTATGAAACGCTTTGCAGGTAAGGTCGCCGTCATCACCGGCGGCAACAGCGGAATCGGTCTCGCCACCGCCAAACGCTTTTCCGACGAAGGCGCGAAGGTCGCGATTTCCGGCCGTAGCCAGAAAACTCTCGACGAAGCAGTCAAGTACGTCGGCAACGGCATTCTTGCCGTAAAATCCGACGTTGCAAAACTCGCCGATCTCGATCGCTTTTACGCTGCCGTCGCACAAAAGTTCGGCAAGATCGACATTCTTTTCGTGAACGCAGGCATCGCCAAATTCCGGCCATTGGAAAATGCCGACGAAGCTCACTACGACGAAATTTTCGACATCAACGCCAAAGGCGCTTACTACACCATTCAAAAAGCGCTTCCCTATTTCAACGATGGCGGCTCCATCATCCTCAACACCAGCGTTGCCGGAATCAAAGGTAACGCTTCGACGTCCGTCTATTCCGCCACAAAAGCGGCGCTGCGCTCGTTCTCGCGCACACTCGCCGCGGAACTTGTCGGCCGCAACATTCGCGTCAATTCGGTTGCGCCTGGTCCCATTGAGACTCCGATCTTCGGACGTCTCGACTTGCCCAAAGAAACCGCCGACGCCATGCTCGAGGGTTTTCTGGCGCATGTTCCCATGAAGCGCGTCGGCCGACCCGAAGAAGTTGCCGGCACTGTCGCCTTCCTCGCGTCCGATGACGCCTCTTACATCACCGGCGTCGAAATCAACGTGGACGGTGGCATCGGCCAAATCTAAATCGGCGCCCCCATCTGATCTTGCGCAAGATTCGCGGCGGTCACCCGAATCTGCAAGGAGGGCGGCTCGTTCGTCGCCCTCGCAATTCTCCCAAGAACGTTCGTCGCGACTAAACTCTCCGATATGTTTCCTTGCGTACCTACTTAAAAGAAGGATTCGAACTAGCCGCCAAGTTCATATCCAGGTGCCACTTCTTCGCTGCGTCCACTGCCGCGTAGCAATTCTCATCCGCCGCATATCCACTGCACCGCGCAGCCGTCTCTTTCTCTCGCGGCGAACGCACAAATTGCCATGCCGCCGCATCCTTCACTCCATTCGCTGACGGCAGCGGCGGACTCCCCACCGAAACGCATCCCGGCGATGGCGGACATGCATCATTAAACACCCAGTACGCAAAATTCCTCGGTGCTTCGTTCGAACGAATGTCGTCGGCGGTCACAATCGTCACCCCGCCACCTTCATCTACCTCCATCCCCGAACAATAAGCCCCCGGTCGAAACCCCAATTTCACAATTTCATCCGCCCACGCCCGCAAGTACGCGTGGTACTCCGGCGCCAGCCGCCCGCCATCCTCAATATCAACAAAAATGATTCCGCCATTAGCAAACCCTTCCGCCTTCGCGCTACGGACTGCCTCTCTCGCGTCCGCCGCTCCCATTCTTCGAGCGCCAGCCGCAGTTCGAATCGCATTTGCCGCTCGACCCCGCGTCAGCAACAAAAATCCATATCCCAACGATTCCATTTCCCTGCGCTTCCCAGTCCACGAATTGGTCTTCGTTCCAGGCGGCGGTGTCAGCCAATAGCCCGCAAACGCAAATTCCTTTCGTAGCTCGCGCATTCCCGCAGCGCCCGGATAATCGTTCCGGTCAAATCCTAAAGTTCCTCGCCTCTCGGCCGCCTCCTGGCCAAACGAGCAGCCGCTCCCACAGGCCAGCACTCCCGCCAGGACCAATATCATGCGTTTATGCAGCGAACCCATTTTTACGCCGGTCACACTATAGCGCGCGCTCACTGATTCGGCTTGTCGGTCGAGTCTTTCACGACCTGCTTGGCTTTTTCTGCCGCCTTTTTCGCTTCCGCCGCCACTCTATCTGCCGCTTCTTTCATTTTCTCGGTGCCGTCCTGCGCCGCTTTCTTGGTTGCATCCAGCGTTCCCGGCGTCTCCGCTCGCGCTTTGTCTACAGCTTCTTGAGCGCTCCTGCGCGCCGCGTCCGCGGCATCCGTAGCCGTCTTCTGCAACGCTTCGCTTGTTTCCTTTGCGTCCCGTTTCAACCGTCGCGAATCGGATCGGCCGCAACCCCCCAAACCAAGCCATATTCCCACAATCAAAATTCCGCTTTTTCCAATTTTCATATTTTCTTCTCCATTCAAAACTCCAAATGAAGTCGCAACTTCTCGCCGCCATTCCTAAACTCTGATTCTAATCTTCGCGCGATTCCATCGCCTGCAAAAATGAAATTCCTACACGTGATCTTGTATTTTGGCCAGCAACAGCGTGGAAAAAACATTTCCATCTACTGCTTTTGCCCTCTTTTACAAAGACCTATCATGGATGAAGGAAGCCGCTCGGAGTTGCGGCGGACGCGGGCGTTATGCAAATTCAATTGAGGGAAAGTAGGTTTGGCTCTCTACCGGACAGCGAGAATCAAGTTTCCGGTAAGCGCGTTTTATCGGGCACCAGCCGATGGCTGGGGTAATGCACAAGGCTTCCAGGTGACGACAAAAGGCATAGAACATCAAATGAATTGCGCGTTGCAACAGATATCCACAGGAACTTTCGCCTGCTCTTGTTCTGCCAGAAATTTGCCACATTGAGGAGAAACCGATCATGTCGAGTGTTTTGATAACCGGAGCAAATCGCGGACTAGGGTTGGAATTTGTGCGTCAATATGCAGCGGACGGGTGGGACGTGATTGCGACAGCGCGCAGTCCGAAAAATAGCGAGGAATTGCAGCGGCTAGCAAGAAATAAAAATGTGTCTTTGCATGACCTGGATGTGACTAGAGATGAATCAGTTAGACAGTTAGCGGAAACTCTGGGCGGCAAGCCGGTAGATTTGCTGGTCCTGAACTCGGCCGTTTTTACGCGAAACGGAAGCAAACTTGGCGAACTCAATTTTGCTGGATGGCGCGAGTCCTTCGAAACCAACGTGCTGGGAGCGATCCGGGTGGCAGAGGCGCTGATCGAAAACGTCGCGGCAAGCAATCGGAAACAGATCGTCGCGATCAGCACGGGGATGGGCTCATTGCAAGCGTTGCGATCCACGATCGGTTTTGGAATCGCCTATCAATACAGGACGAGCAAAGCGGCGTTAAACATGACGATGTCGATCCTGGCGAAAGAAGTGGAGCCGCGGGGAATCAGCGTGGTGATATTCAGTCCGGGATGGGTGCAAACGGACATGGGAGGCGCGAACGCGGCGCTGACGCCGGAGCAGAGCATTGGAGGCATGCGTAAGGTACTCGAAGGGAACCCGATGGAGCTGACGGGGAAATTCCTGGGCTACGACGGCGCGACTTGGCCGTGGTAGTTGAGGTTTGACGAAATTTTCCGCGCGGAACAGGCCGACGATCTCGATCGCGGCGAAATTGCTTTGTCCGGTAACGGCGTAATCACTGAGTCCCTGGACACCGCAAGATACTCCGGCGGTCGAAGAACTGCGGACTATGGACTGTATCTTCTTTAACTTGTCATTTGAAAGGGGCTCCAATTTCTGTTTGAATGACCCCACCTGGAGTCACCATGAAAATATACAACATCACAGGCTATTCGATTATTCTTGCCTACATGCTGGCTTGTATGTATTTCGCCCCAACTCATTTGGGCGCATGGGTTGGAATGTTGACAGGCGGAGTTTATTTTATCTTTTGCTGGTTTCTGGGCGGGTTGTATCTGGCGGATGTACTTCATTTGGGAATCGCACATCGTTCCCTCGACTATAAGGAATGGTTCATAAAAGTCGTCACGGTCGTGAATAACACTTTTGGGCTCTATGTAGATCCGATCGCCTGGGTGAATCGCCATCGATTGCATCATATACATGCTGACCATCCTGGCGATCCCAATAAACTTTCAGGCGATGGTTTCTGGCGGACTCTCTATCTCTGTTTGATGCCGTACCAATGCATTGAAAATTTGGCCAGTGACGAGATTTTAAAATCCCGGACTTTTCGCGTGGTTGCCAGCCCGTTTTTCGCGATACCTGCGCAAGCCCTTAGTTTTTATCTCTTATGGAAGTTGGTTGGAGATCTGAAATTTGCGCTGGTGATGTGGGTTGGAATGCGAATTTTTGCAGCGTGGGTAAATATGATTCAAAACTATTGGACCCACACGCGAACATTTGGATACCGGCGCTATCACGACGAAGACGACAACGCCATGAACATTGGCGAGTGGCTTCCGGTGACCGCCACCTTTAGCGCTTGCTTGCAAAATAACCATCATCACTATCCGGGTCTTTTGCGATTAAGCCACGACAAATCCGAATACGATTTTGGATTTGTGACCGTCAAAATTATGAAGCATTTTGGCTTGGTCAAGGCAACGACGAAGGGTGCAGAGTTACCCATGGACGTTCCTTTAGGCGCACTGGATTTTTAAGGCGTTCTTTTTCTTTTTGTAAATGGTTCAATCGTTTGCCCAAAAAAATTGGGCGAAATTTCTTCGCCCGCTAGACCATAGCTTTCCGGCCATTCATCCGGATAGTAATAAGTTCCAAAAAGTTTATCAATCCACGGAAAATGAATAGCAAAGTTCTTGTCAATGGCCTCTTTTTGAGAAGTATGGTGCCAATGATGATATCGGGGCATAACCAAGAACTTTTCCAGCCATTTGGCATTGGGACCGAAATTGCAATGAGTCCAGGTAGCGTGAAGGGTGACAAAAATCAGATACGCCAGGATGATCGATTGCGAAAATCCAAGCATGAGAGGAGCAAGGATAAATCCACGCACCAGTGTGTCGTCGACAAAGTGGGAGCGTGAGCCAGCGATCCAATCGAGCGCCTTCGAAGAATGGTGAACGGCATGAAAACGCCATAGGAAAGGCACTTTGTGCAAAGCCAGATGAATAAAATATTCAGCAATGTCCGCAACCACAATGGCCAGGAAAAACTGCAACAACCAGGGCATTCGAGCGATCAATTGTTGAAGAACCGGAACCCCCAAATATTTGCTGGCCTGCGTAGCGGGCAATAGAACCAGAAAAGATAAAATCTGCAGAGGGAGATGAGTGGACATGAAATAAACCACATCCAAAGTCCACTGGTTCCTGAATGTTCCTTGTTTTGGATATTGCGGCCAGAGCCTTTCGAGTGGCACGTAGATGAGCGCCATCAAGAACATATCGAGCAAAAACCAGTCCAGGCCGATGGCCAGCCCATCGTGCGGACTTTCGTTAATCTGTACACTGGATCCGCCCAAAGCCGTTGCAGCGATGGCCAGCAACATTCCCGTCAATGCCAGAATCTTTTTCTTGCGCAGAATCGACGAAATCACTCCGAAGAAAATTGCCCCCACGATGAGGCATTGGATCAAAACCCGCATGGTGTGCATTGGATAATGTGGACGTAGTTCAGGAGAGCTTAGCAGCTGAGGAAAATGCAGGCACAAAACTCCGCCGAACGAAAGAAAGCCAAAAAAGGCCGACAAGATCCCACTCCACCAGCCCGTTCCAAAGCCGGTAGACTCGGCATCGCCAAAGAATTCATTGATTTTTTGCTCGATCACGATGTCACTTAGTTTACGTTTCCCGACTCACGCGGGCCAGTAGCAAGATAGCGACGCGAGCCTGTGGCCGAAAAGAAGCGAGGCCATTGTCGAGGTTCCACGGGCTCGGCTCGATACGCTCTACCGGATAGGCGGGTGCGGCACCCTCCGTGTTTGTAAGGGTGCGGGTTTAGATTCAGCTTCATCGAAATCGCTTGGAGATCCCACCACCGTCGTTGGCATAAGAGGACGACGCAAAAATTAACTTGGTACGCCCTCATAGAAGCTTTCTGATGTCGCGCCAACCGATCAGAATCACGTGGTTGTCCTTGAGTGCCTTTCGAAACTCGGGGCTGGAGATGGTATCAAGCTCGCGCTGGCGCCACGCAGCTCCCCAATCCGGGTGATTAACCGTAATGGCCCGGGTTTCCGCGTCGTCCTGGGCCAGGTGCACGAAAACTTCCGTCACGCCGGGCTGCAGGTTCTTGATCAGGTTGACGTAATAATCAGTCCAGCCGGAGGCCGGAACGTCTTCTCCAGGGGAAAAGATCGCATCGGGAATCGGGTCACCCGGAGCCATCAACGGAACCATGGACTGAAAGGGCTGATCATTCTGCGCCATGCGGATCGGCAGTTTATACTCTCTCGCGACTTTCAAGAAAACTCCGAACAACTCTGGCGTCACATATAGTGCGTGCATGTGCGCATCGAGATGTGTAGGCTCAAGGCCCATCGCTTTGGCACGCTCAATCTGCGCGCGAATTTCGGTTTCCACTTCATCAAGCTTGGCGTGCTTTGCCACTTCTTCGGTACTGGCATAGAAATTACCGTCCGGCCCGACCAGGCTCGGTACCAGCGAGCGCGAAGAAATCGGTCCCCAGCGGTAAGTTTCCCACTCTGCAGTTAACGTGAGATGCAAGCCAAGATCCGCATCCGGGTGCACCTTAGCGTATGCCGCGACTTCCGTGAACCACGGGCAAGGCACCATGACCGTCGCTGAGGTGATGAGCATTTGATCGAGCGCCGCGAAACTAGCTACGTCTTCTGAATGAGAGACCGCAAGATCGTCGGCATTGAGGATCAGCAGCTTGGCATCACGTGGATAGCCAAGGCGCACCTGCAGCGGCTGCCCGGCTCCGGGCGCAAAAATCGTCGTGTGATAAGCAGCGACTCTCCATTCGCGGCCAACCTTCACAAACGTCAATGTGTAGCGAAGCTCGAACGGTTTCACCGCGTCGGCGTAGCGTCGTCTCGAATGGCCTGTGACCACGGCGGCCTTTGCATATTCGTTGAAAGTTTCTTGGTCGGTGCTCAGCTCCGCGTAGCGCAGCTTCCCACCGCGAACCTTCTCCACCAGTTCGGACTTGCTTTCAACCAGACCATCGGTGTGCGTCCAGGTGAAATGCTCATCAAGCAACCGATCCAGGGCCGACGTATCCGCTTCGCGCAGCGCCAGATGAAAAGCACTGTGCGCGCGAGCAAGTTCGGCCCGCTGACCGGCAACCGCCGCACCCGCAAAAACCAACAACCCCAAGATCAAAGCCGTCAGTGCCTTCGCTACGAGTGTCGCTCTCTGTTTTCTAAACACGTTTCCTCCGACACCTTCGGTATAAAGTGGTCTCCGCGATGTTTCTCCCAGCGGCGGAGACGCCGAGTGCCGCATCCCTCGGTTTTTGAGGGTGCTGGTCTTAGAGTCGGCTTCTCCTGTAGTTGCCAACCTTCGCCACCAAATAGGCAATATAGTTCCTATTCCGAGTCATGCCTCTGTGCGCTCTGTAACTCTGTGGCAAATCCGCTCTGTTCCCGGCCTCCTCTCACCCCTCCCGCAGCTTATGCCCCGCCAGATTGCCCAGCCCATCGTACGCCGCGTACTTGTACATCTCGCTCAGCGTCGGGTAGTTAAAAACCTGCTCGATGAATTCATTGATCGTCAGCCCGTTGTCCAGCGCCATCATCCCTATGTGGATCAACTCCGTCGCGCTCTCTCCAATAATGCTCACGCCCAACAATTTTTTGTCTGCCGGCGCAAACACAATTTTCAACAATCCTGCGGTGTCGCCCGCAATATGTCCGCGAGCGTTGTTCCCGTACCGCGCTCGACCCACTTCATAGTCGATTTTCTTTTCCTTACACGAGTCCTCCGTCTCACCTGCAGAAGAAATCTCTGGAATCGTATAAATCCCCATTGGCAGCATCGAAGCCACGCGCTGTTTGTACTGGAATCCGAACGCATGGCACACTGCCACGCGCCCCTGCTCCATAGAGGTGGATGCCAGCGCCGGAAAGCCAATCACGTCGCCTGCGGCATAAATATTTGCCACACCCGTCCGGTAATTTTCGTCCACCGGAATATATCCGCGGTCATTCAACGCCTGCCCCGCTTTTTCCAGGGCCAATCCATCCACCGCTGCCCGCCTTCCCGCCGCAAACAGCGCCGCTTCAGTCTCCAGTTTTTTTCCGCTTTTCATGTGCAGCGTCGCGCCGCTCGCGGAATTTTCCACCTTCACCGGACGTTCATTGAACCAGAACTCCATTCCCAGTTCCTTCAAACGATCGCGCAACCGCTCGGAAATCTCCGTATCCAGAAACGGCAGCAATTTGTCGCGCCCGTCCACCAGCGTCACTTTCACGCCCAGCGCCATGAAAATCGAAGCGTATTCGCACCCAATCACTCCTCCGCCTATCACCGCCAGGGATTTCGGAATCCGCTCCATCTGCAAAAACGTGTCGGAGTCGAACGTGTGCACATCATCGAAAGAAATTTCCGCCGGACGATGCGGCTTCGACCCCGTCGCAATCAGAATGATTTCGCCGCGCAGCCTTCGCACCCTGCCTCCGTTCGTCGTTGTTCCGTTGGTCACGACAACTGTGTGCCCATCTTCGAACGCCGCTTGTCCCTCAACATACTCAATCTTGTGCAGCTCAAGATTCTTCAGGATGCGCCGCCGCTCCATTTCCACCACGTCCCGCTCGTGGTGCATAAAATCATGAACGGTTAGATTTTCTTTCAGCGAATAATCAATTCCATAAAGTCCGCGCTGCCCCAGCCCGGAAAAATACAGCGCCGATTCGCGCAGCGTCTTGCTCGGCACCGTTCCCGTGTTGATGCAGCTCCCGCCGGGAACTCCCGCACGCTCGATCACCGCCACCCGCTTGCCGAAATACGCCGCCTGCGCCCCCGCTTTTTCGCCCGCCGGCCCGCACCCAATAATCACCAAATCAAATTTTTCGCTCTCCACAATAATTCCCTCCGTCAAATCGATGCTCTGTGCACTGGCACCCACGCCTCAGCCCACCAGCAACAGACTAGAAGACTTTCACCTCCACCGACACGCCGCGATGCATCCCCGTGTGCGGATCAATCAACCCACAATCGCCAATTCTGGGCGCCGTTATGAATCCCAGGTGCGGTTGTAATGACGCGCACGAAATGTCGCCTGATGAATATTTCTCAGAGGTGGCCGAACATCTCGTGGGAGAGCACAAGAGTTTTGCGGCCGGACCAAGCTTCACAGACTTCGGGAAATGTCCCGATGTCCGTCCCTCCGAGCGGACCGACCGAAGATTCCGACCTTGTCGGAAGGAATCTCTCTTTCGTCGCCTAAAACGGCGCGATTTATTGCGTCAGAGGCTGAGTCGCGTAGTATCCATCCCGCGCTTGAACGAGCAAGTCTTTCTGTTTCGTGGTCACTGCGATTTTGTGATAGCCCGGTCCTTCATTCTTTTCCGGCGTGTACGCCAGGCTGTATTGGTTGCGCAGTTCCTCTTCAATTTCGGAATAAATTTTGTCTACCGTTTCTTTTTTCGAAACTTCGTACAATCTTCCGCCGGTGGCTTTGGAAATTTGCTGCAAAATTTTCTTTCCGTCTGGCCGCTCTTCCTGCGGATATCTTCCGCCGCGCCGGCCGCCCCCGCGCTGGCCGACACTAAATCCTCCGCGATCGCTGTGCTCTTGCTCATCCTTGAATAAAATTGAATACACCACCGTGTCCGCGCGCTGCGCCGTTTCAATCGCGGTGGCCAGAGTTTCCTTGCTGCCGTGATCCACACCGTCAGAAAGAATAATCACCGCTTTGCGGCCTTGCTGTTTGCTCATCAACTCATCGGAAGCCAGATAGATCGCGTCATACAGCAAGGTTCCTCCGCCCCTCCGCCGCGATCCTCGCCCGTCCCGTCCGTCTCCGCCGCCTCTACTGCCGCCGTTGCCACCACCGCCGGCGTTGGAATCCAATTGCGGCGTCTGCAAAGCCTGCAGCGCCACTTGCAATTTTGGCCGCGACGACGTGAACTCCTGCAGCAATTCCACTTCGCGATCGAAGTGAATCACAAAATCCAAGTCTTTCTCCGGCCGCAGCAAATGATCGAGAAAGCTGTAACTGGCACTGCGTTCCTGTTCCAGAACGCGCCGCTGGCTCAAACTGGTGTCCACTAATAATCCGAGACGCAATGGCTGATCGCTTTCGCGCACAAAATAATTTATGATTTGCGGACGGCCGTCTTCTTCCAGCACAAAATCGTCTTTGCCGAGATTGGAGATGATTTTTCCGTGTTTGTCGCGAACCGTAGCCAGCACGCTTACCGTTTTCACCTCGACCGCGATTTTCCCCGGAGACTGCGCCTGCTGATTTAGTGATGGCTGCGTTTGTTGCGCGGGCAGACTTCCGGCGGACACCAAAAGGAAAAAGAAAATAGCAACGAAGATTTTTCGCATGGAACTCTCTATAAGTTTCCCGAAAACTCGCGAATTAGTTCCGGGATTTAAATTAAGGGAAAAGATGGCCTGGTTTTGGCGGTATCTCTCGTTCGGCCCCGTCCACTGACGCTGTTGAAGAAGTGCAAGTTGTTGATTCTGCGAATCGGCAAAAGCCGCAAAACCAGCGATTCCGCTAGACCGAGGTACGGCAGGTACACGGTGTCGTCCAAATTCAACAAATCCATCAGCCTATTTCCCAAAGAGCTTAATATTGCTTGCACAAAATAGCCGAGCGTCATCCGACAACCGCATATTCTCACTCCCCTGTGTCCAAAATTCCCACGCTGCGTTGCGTGCGTCTTCCCAAACATCCAACGTATTCGCAGTGGCGTGAGGTAGCATAAAGTCGCGCGGTGGCACTTGCCCATCGCCCGTGGGCGCATACAGCATTGAGACTTGGTCGAATGCCTGAGCTAGACGTAAACGAGCACCTTCCGCAAAGAACAGTATGTTGTACGTGCGTCAACACGCGAGGCAATCAGCCGTACTCCTGCCGCAAGCACAACACAAGCGCGCGCATCGCAACAAGGGCTGGAAGCTCTACGTCAATGCAAAGGTGGAGACGGAGTTGTGATCCCCCGTGACTATATCAGCGAATGGCGGGCGGTCGTTCCGTGGGTCCAGGACTTCCAGGTCGAGCAGGATCTCGTCATCAGCCGCGCGCTCGTAGAGATATTTTCGCATCCGCTGCTGCGCGATGCTCTTGCGTTCCGGGGCGGCACTGCACTCTACAAACTTCACCTCAAACCCGCCGCTCGTTATTCCGAGAACATTGATCTTGTCCAGACACGGGCCGAGGCGGCAGGTCCGACGATGGAAGCGCTGCGCAAAATCCTCGATCCCTGGCTCGGCAAGCCGTAGTGGAAACAGACCGAGGGGCGCGTTACCTTCGTCTACCGGTTCAACTCTGAGGACACGCCCCCGATCCCGTTGCAGGTGAAAGTCGAGATCAACACGCGCGAGCATTTTGTGGTCTATGGTTTCAAACAGATTCCGTTCCGGGTTTCATCGCGCTGGTTCGAGGGGAGCTGCGAGATCCACAGCTATGAACTCGACGAGCTTCTGGGGACCAAGCTGCGGGCGCTGTATCAGCGCAAGCAGGGGCGGGACCTGTTCGACCTGGCGAACGCGCTGGAAAAACCGGAGGTCACACCTGAGCGTATCGTCACGGCGTTTTTGGAGTACATGAAACGGGAAGGCCACAAGGTCAGCCGTGCCCAGTTCGACATGCCGGACACGGCACGGACGCTAATTGTTTTGCTGAGACCTCTCCGCTTCCCATCCCAAATACGATGCTGTAAACCCAGCGGAAAAAATGTTCATTTTTGACCAGTTTCGTTTTCTCTTACCCGTTCGTTTGAGTGAATCTGGGCGGACAGAGGTCTCTACGGAGGACAAACCGCGGGGAGTTTAATGCTTGGCCTCAATGTCTTCGCAAGTCACGCTAGTGAAGTACTTGGCCGTCTCTCAGTTACATCACGGCAAGGTCGGTCTCCTGACTCGTCGTGGCTCTCTGAGTAAACGCTCTCAATGATAATTCGTAGCGTCGCACGCCTACTTGCGTTGGGGCCATTGTCTGCGTTCTCAAAAACATAGTTCTGGGCACTTGAGCGACGACGAACTGCCGGAATTTGTGAAGGCAGACTTCAGAAGCGCGCCAATGTACCTCGGAAACTTAGATCGCGCTACCGGCGAGGGTGCATCGAGGGCGAGAATTTTAAAACCCATTCAATTTCAACTGGTGCCCGGGGTGGGAGTTGAACCCCGTCCCGATAATTGAAAACGCGTGAGTTATTGATTCTAGGTATCGTCAAATACGCTAGAGACGCTAAAAACGCAGCAGTCGGGTACGCGGCGGGTATGCGGGATTTGTCCGAGTGAACTACATTTCGGGAATACAGAATTTTGTGCAAATACGGGAACAGATCAAGAGTGAGTATGGAGCCCTCGTTGAGCCAGAAAAACCGGCCACACGGTTGCCCGGAGCGAATCGCAGAGTGGGCCTTCAAATAGGTTTTCACCTTCCATCGAGCGGGAAGGCCCCACCCACTACGAAGCGCTGAAAATTGATGGCTCCTGCCGTCCTGCCACCTAACAAGGCGGACTAGTTCTATAACTTTAGTACCTTGACAACCGAATGAATTCTCGTCTATCTTGCGCATGAATTTTATCGGCACTTCTTTTCTTGATAACTCTGGGGAAACCTATGCCGAACCATCGGTTTTCACGCGGAAGTGTGCACTGCCTCCCGGCGAAGTGCCCCGCTTGTTATCTCTACACGATCATTACCGTGCTCCTGTTGTCCCTCGCCAGTGCGGCCTTTGCACAAGATGGCGCGCAAACCGCTCCTGCCGCTCTGGATCAATTGGTGGAAAGCTCGGCCACCATACTCCGCGGTCATGTAATCTCCGCGGTTGCTGAGCCCCATCCGCAGTTTGCCAATCTACAAACGGTGTTGATCACCATTTCCGTGATTAAGGTGATGAAGGGTCAGGCGCCATCGATCTATACCTTTCGGCAATTTGTTTGGGATCCACGCGACGTGGCGGATACCGCCGGTTACCGCAAGGCGGGAGAGCTGCTGCTGTTTCTAAATCCCGTTTCACAGTACGGGTTGACGAGTCCCGTTGGGCTGGACCAGGGCAGGTTTCGCGTTATTCGAGACACAAAGGGTAGAGGCTTCGCCGTGAATGGCAGAGGCAACTTTGCATTGTTCGATCAAGTCTCGAACAAAGCTTCGACTCGCGGAATTACGCTTTCGCGGCAAGCGCAATCAATGATGGCGAAGTCAGGTGGGCTGGCATCGTTGGACTCTCTGGAAGAGACCATTGCCGCGCTTGTGGGGAAGAACCAGTGAGACGGCGACTGTCCGGGATTTTTCTTGCCTATCTTCTAACCAGCGGCCTGGTTTTCGCAGGCGGCCCGCTGATCGTGACCGGACCGGGAGCTCTGCAGCCAGGCCAGGCATTTGTTTGGCCCGCAGCAGTAGCCATTCACTATACCGTGGATTCCGGCCCACTCAGCGTAAATCCGTCCGGGCAAACCGTGATTACGAATGCGCAAGGTCTAGCTCGGGTACAGAGTCTTTTCCAGAACTGGCAATCGGTTTCTACCGCGTCAATTGCTTACGCCTACGCGGGACCGATCGCCGGGATCAGCGGCGGCGATGTGAAGACAATTCAGGATTTCAATATTGTAAAGGGTAGTTGCAACAGCGGTACGCAAAGTCCGGTGATCTTCGATGCTGATGGTTCTCTGTTGCATGCGTTAGGACTGGATCCCCTGGTGATCGGATTTTCTTCGACGTGCAAACTGGATACCCAAGCAGGCCACATTATGTCGGCAATGATACTGCTCAACGGTTCCTTCCAGGATGGCGTCACTAATGCGACGACAAATAATTTCGAGCTTTCCGCGGATCAATTCGACGAAGCGATTACCCATGAAATGGGGCACTTTTCTGGTCTCGGCCATTCGCAAATCAACCTCGATCTTTTTCAAAACGGCCAAGTGAATAACTGCAACGTCGATGAATTAGCGGGTCTGCCGCTGATGTTTCCAGTGGCGTTTTGTCAGTCCCGCAAATCCGCGGGCTTGCCAATTCTGTCTCCAGATGACACCGCGTGGATTTCGAAGCTATACCCGGGAGCAACTTTTGCCTCAACCTACGGTACGCTCAGCGGGTTTGTTTTCTTTTCAGACGGAATTACGGCGGTGCAGGGCGTCAACGTCGTTGCTCGACGCATGGATGATCCCTCGACCACGGCGGATGAATCCAAACGAATCGCGTTTTCTGCGGTTTCCGGCTTCAGCTTCACGGGCAATCCTGGCCAAGCGATCACGGGCGATAACACGAACGGCAGTTCATTCGGGAGCCGAAATCCTGCGCTCATCGGCTACTACGAGATCCCGGTCACGGCCGGAATCTATACGATTCAAGTTGAAAATATCGATTCTTCGTTCGTGGGCGGATCGAGCGTCGGACCGTTAGATCCGCCGGCGGTTACCTACGGTGCTGCGGAATACTGGCACAACTATGAATCCGCCTTCGACAATGCTGCGCAACACGACCTCATCACCGTCCAGGCTGGGCAGAAAATCAGCAACGTCAACATCATTCTCAATGGCACTCCCCCGCGATTTGACCAGTTTGAAGATGGAGAGGTCCGCTTGGGACCCATGGAGCCCTTTGTCTTTCGGCCATCCCGCACTCCTTCGCTTCCGAGAACGCTCTCGTGATCAGCACCCGGCGCGCATGCCACGCACTCCTGGTCTTCTTTGCTGCGACCTTCGCCGCGGGATGCGGCGGCGGCAGCGCGACTCCTCCTCCACCACCTCCGCCTCCTACCGAGACCATCACCATTACCACTAACGCCACTGTCCAGTGCGCGCGAACCCTTCCTTTTACGCAGACTGTTCAGGAGACTGGTGCTGCCAGCGCCGTCACCTGGTCCGTCATTTCCGGCCAACTACCCGATGGCCTTACTCTCGATAGCAAAACGGGAACGATTTCCGGAACGCCCACCAGCACCGCGGTCGTAAGTTCGGCCACGATTCAGGCTGCCGACGCGAAGGCCAACGGAAGCCAGTCGTTTTTCTTCGAGGTGTTCGATCGCCTGGTCATCAATCCGGCGCCCCTAGCCGCCGCGCACACTAACGCGCCGTATTCCCAATCCATCACCGGCCAGGGATCTTCCGCGATCGCATCCTGGTCTATCATTTCTGGACAATTGCCCCCCGGACTGACCCTCGGGAATAGTCAGTCGAGCGCCAACGTTGCCGTCATCTCCGGGACTCCCACCCAAGTGGGTTCGTTTTCGTTCACCATTCAGGCCACCGACTATACTCTGCCCCAGACGGCAACTCTCTCCACAACCATCGTCGTGGATTCCCACCTCACGATCACCAAAGCCACCTTGAAGGACGGTGAACAGACGCAGTCCTACACAGACACCTTCGCCGCCGTGAACGGCACTGCTCCTTTGAAATGGACGCTCAATGGTCCGCTGCCGCCAGGCTTGACACTCAATGCCAGCACCGGTCGTGTCAGCGGCACGCCCACACAATGGGGCGGCTACCCTTATACCGTCACCGTCGCCGATTCGAACGGCACTCCCCAAACGGATTCCGGCCAGAGTCTCGTTAACATCGCGCAAGCCGTCCAGATCATCGGATCTCTCAATCCCGCCTACATCAACACGCCCTACACAACCTATCTCACTGCCGTCGGCGGCTTCTATCCTTATACTTGGACCATTACTTCCGGAAGCTTGCCGCCCGGTCTCACTCTCGGAAGCGCCGGCGGCTTCATCGTCGGAACTCCCACACAAATGGGTTCCTACAGCTTCGTCCTTCAAGTTAGCGATTCCGCGTCGCCGCCCGCCGTAGCGTCGCAATCCTACACGATGAACGTCACGCCCACTCCCGTCAGCATTCTCGGCAATCCACTTTCTCCCGCTCCCGTCAACATTCCCTATCACTCTCAGATTCCGATCTCCGGGGGGACTCCTCCCTATTCTTTCTCTATTTCCTCGGGCAACTTGCCCGGCGGCCTTACTCTCGATCCTTCTACCGGCTATCTTGATGGCACCCCGACTCAGGTTGGCACTTTCAACTTCACCGCCACCGGTAAGGATTCCAGCTCACCTCCTCAGACCGCGAATGCAAATGATTTCATTCAGATCCAGAAAGGACTCGGTCGCAACGACTCCATCGCCACCGCCACTCCCCTAGGCAATAGCGCCAATCTGAATATCCCCGTCGCCCTCTCCATCAGCCCTTACATCGACCCGATCAACGCATCCACTCCGAATCCAGACACCGACTATTACCGCCTGGTCGCCAGCGCTGGCACCACCGTTCACGTGGAAACCTTTGCCCAGCGTAGCTGGGGTGCGAACACCCTCGACAGCGTCATCGAACTGCTCGATCAGAACGGCACTCGCCTGCAAACATGTGCCTTGCCCTCTTTCACCTCGTCCTGCCTCAACGACGATATAGACGCAACCACCCTGGATTCTGCTTTGGACTTCAAAGTCCCCGGCACTGCCGGCACGCAACTTGCCTTCTACGTCCACGTTCTAGACTGGCGTGGTGATGCTCGCCCAGACATGCAGTATTACCTGAACATCAGTGGCGTCAACGAACCCCTCAAAATCACGACTTCTCTCGGGATTGGCTCGACCCGCGGCGTGAATTATCAGCAACAGATGGCCAGCACCGGCGGCACCGGTAACGTTTCTTGGTCTGTTAAGACAGGCGCCCTCCCTACCGGTTGGTCGCTTTCCCCTACTGGACTCCTGAGCGGCGTCGCCACTACCGATGGAAACTATTCCTTCAACGTTCAGGCCCGCGACTCGGCCAATCCTCCCCAGACCGCGCAAGTCCAATACGCCCTGGCGATCGTCGAGCCCGTCACCATTACCAGTTCCCCCACCTTCCCCAACGCTTGTGCCAATAAACCATATTCCTTTACCGTCACCACCTCTGGCGGCATTCCCCCCATTCAGTTCAGCTTCAGTTCGAACTCATGGGTGGGCATCAATCTCAATCAGTCCACCGGCACTTTCAGTGGCTTTACCAGTGCCACCGGCACTTTTACCGGAAGTCTCGGCGCAATTGACGGCGCACAACCCTTCTCGACCGCTGGACAAACGGTCACCTTAACTGTCGTCAGTTGCCCCTGACCCCGGTCACCACATTCCTGATCCAAGCGAATCTGCAGCAACGTGGAATGCTGCGATGATTTGTGGGCGGACCCCTTTGCCGGGAAAAATTGAATAAATGGTTTTTTGTGTTAGCTGACTAGTCCGACACTGCGAGCAGGGTGAAGACCACTTCTTTCGGTTTGTCTCCGGCGGTGTGATTCACGGATGGGAATCGTTGCACAATTTTGGGGCATACAACGGGCGCTGGATTTTCCTTCAGCGCCCGTAAGCGTTTCAAAAATGGTGCCCGGGGTGGGACTCGAACCCACATGAGGAAAAATCCCCGGAGGATTTTAAGTTCCACTCGCACGAAGAATCAACAACTTACGCCAAGCTCGACGAATATCGATGAAACACGATAAGTATCGATGCCTCAAATGCTTACACCGAACAGGATCGCACTACATCGATAGCAGTCGAGTTTGCTGGTGGGCACAAAATTGGGCACACCCGACCGGCCTTGGAGCGACTACTGTGAGACCGCCTGGTGGCTACCGTCCGCGCGCTAAGGATGATAGCCGCAACGATCGAGTGATTCGAGCGAAGGCATCTTGATTCTAGCCACTGGACTCTACGACTATTTCTCGGTCAGGAGAAACTACGTGCGGAAGAGTCGACTGTGGGAACGCTGTACCGGCTGGTCGGAGAGGGTTCCAAAACTCGGGAAAAGGTTTTTTGAACCCGCAGCAGGAAACGGTTTGAATGCTCTCTGGAGTCAGACGGCAAGGACTCAGCGCTTGGTCTGGCGCAACGACAGCCCCAAGGACAGCCCATCTCTGTATTACAAGTTTACCTATCATCGTCCCTCCGGTGCTCGCCGGTGTCGCTTGGCACGTGTTCGCCAAGGGAAGGACAAGCCGCACCGCTAGAAAAACTCACAAGGCGACGTTTTCGGGGCGTACAATCTATCTACACCTCGTTGATCTCGGGTACAACTCGTGGCCGTGGAGACGACTCCCACGTCGTTGCGGGGATCATGGGGGCTTGCCGCGCATGGAACTTAAGAAGGTTGTGGTCGCTGACGACAACCCCGCAGTTTTGCGTCAGCTTGTCTCTCTGCTAGAGGCTGAATTTGATGTTGTCGCTACAGCAGACAACGGGCAGCTGGCCCTTGAATGCATTCAGCGCTATCAGGCCGACATCGCTGTACTCGACCTCGAAATGCCCATTCTCAACGGCATTGCGGTCACAAGGGAATTAATGAAGCTGGGTCCGGATCCTGCCGTTGTGATTTGTTCCGTGGAAAGCGACCCCGAGGTGATTGAAGCGGCCCAACAAGCAGGCGCGCTAGGTTATGTTTTCAAGAGGTGTATGACTAAAGATTTGATCAAGGCCGTAAGGTCCGCGGCTCGAGGCGAGCCTTTCGTCTCTTCTTCATCTTCATCACCTTGAGACATTCTGTCGCACGAGTAATGAGACATGTATTTGATGGTTCGGCGAAACAAATTAATGCCTCAGCTACACGAAAGTAGCTAGTATCTCGACCTGTCGGCGGCCGAAATGTCAGAGGATCGCCGGCAGTTCTGCAGTTTCCCACGTTTATCCGGGTGGGAAAAAGTTCGCTAAAGTAGACGATTTTGATAACCTCATATCTCCCCGCGAGGTATACTTGGATTTCCTTCGCGACCGTTAAGTGGATTTGGTGACCTAGGTTCGTCGGGAGGTCGTCAAACATGCTGAGCCGAGAAGCAACTTTCCCTCGCCTCGGGTTGCGGACCGCCTATGACTCGCTGACTGGATTGAGCAATAGCGTCGCGCTTTCAGTCCCGCCTTTCCTTCGTATCTCGCTCAGCGCGCTGCTAGTTGCAGCCGTCTACTACGCCGGGTCGGAAGTCGGCTTTTTCCTCAAGCCTGCCCACACGACGATAGCAACCTTCTGGCCGCCCAGCGCGATCTTGCTGGCCGCCTTCCTGTTGGCCCCTACTCAAATGTGGTGGGTTTTTCTCTTGGCGGTGCTCCCGGCTCACCTTCTTGTTCAACTGCAAGACGGCACCACTTTGCTGACTGCTCTAGGGTGGTATATAGCAAACACTTGCGGACCATTATTGGGAGCTGTCTGCATCCGTCACTCTAAAGAGGAGAAAAAGTTGTTTAGCAGCCTGCAGGGAATCATCGTCTTTCTGATGTTTGGGGTTCTCCTCCCCCCTTTGGTGAAATCATTTTTGAATGCTTTGGCCACTCTGCAGACTGGGGCGGAAACTAATTATTGGATGTTATGGACGACACGGCTCTCCTCGAACATCACGTCGGACCTGATCCTTATCCCCCTAATCGTGATCTTTTGGCACAGTGGAATTTCGTGGTTCCGCAACGCAAAGCTTGCGCGGTGTATCGAGGCAAGTGTGTTACTAGCTGCCACAGTGGGCATCAGCCTTCTGATATTCAGCGGCGGGAGCGCGGCGGGCAGCATCCCGGCAGTCATTTATGCTCCGCTGCCACTCTTGTTTTGGGCTGCAGTGCGATTTGGGCCAGGAGGACTGAGCGCATCGCTGCTGGGTGTAGCACTGATTTCCATCTGGAATGCGATTCACGGCCGAGGGCCCTTCGGAACCTACTCGATGGCTCACGACATTTTGATACACCGTACTTTATTTCTGCATGGCCTGCTGATGGTATTCGGATTCCCACTGATGTCGATGGCAGCCCTAATCGCAGAGCGACGCTGCAACGAAGAAACATTACGGGATACGCGCAGCAAGCTGATCCACGTACAAGAGCAGGAATGTTACCGTATCGGACGAGCGTTGCACGAAGATATCGCTCAGCGGCTTACGCTGGTGGCCCTCGGCATCGACGCGCTCAGAGCTGGCCCAGACGCCTCTGCGAAGCCGCCTTTGAACAGACTGTACGGCCAGATTTCCGACGCCGTCGCAACCACCCTCGATTTATCGCATCGCATCTATCCCTTCATGGTCGAATACCTGGGCCTTACGGCTGCTCTCAGGAAGCTTTGCCGGGAAACCGGCGCGGAGAGTGGTATGACCGTGAATTGTTCCATAACAGCTGTGCCAACCGACCTCCCGTCAGACGTTTCCCATCGCTTATTTCGTGTCGCGCAGGAGGCACTACAAGACATCGTTCAACACAGTCGTGCCGAAACCGTGGCTGTCGAATTGAGAGTCGGCGACGGACGAGTCCTGTTGCGGATCACCGACGATGGAGTAGGCATGGACCCACAGCAGGGCGAGCGCATCGGACTGACCTACATGCGCGAGCAAGCGCTATCTCTGGACGGCACGTTTAAGATTATGTCGACCCCTAAAGGTGGCACGGTCATTGAAGCATCCGCGCCGGTCAAAGCATCTCCTGGGGCTTCCGCGTGAGGTTGCTTGTACCTCCGCGAGCCTCTACTTGAGCAATCGCGAAAGTTCCGAAAACCCCTCCGGAACGTCACCTATAAGTTGAGCAAAATCAATCGGCGTTTCACGACGAATTGGGGTTCGGAAAAGAATGTTAATTGAACTTGAGTTGAACAGTGCCATCAAATGCAGCTGTCGGCCAAGCAAAAGAAAGAGGTCTATCTGGGCCGAAAGCGGCTCGGCTGAGCGGGAACAGCCTCCTAAAGGGAAAGAAAAACCAGCTCGACACTCCTCGGTCTTCTTTTGGAAGGCCGTACGCACTTGTCATCGAGGCTCTGGGCAGAAGATATAATCGTTCCGACGACATTCGGGTAGTATGCGGTAAGCACTCTCCAACGGCGGGGGCACCGAGCGAATGCAAGATTGTTATGGCTCTTCAGGTCTCAACACGAGAATCTGCCGACGTCACCATATTGGACCTTCGTGGGCGAGCGACTATCGGCCGCGAGAGCGAGTCGTTAAAGAGTCGCCTTAGGGAATTGGTCGCCGCCGGCAGACACAAGCTGCTGTTGAATCTTGCGAATCTGACGCAAGCAGATAGCTCCGGTATCAGTGTCATTGTAGCGACGCATGTTTCCCTAAAACGGCAGGGCGGTGACCTAAAGCTACTACGTCCGTGTGGTCGGGTGTTGGAAGTGCTGACCGTGTGCCGACTGCTAGACGCTATCGGAAGCTTTGAAGACGAAGCTGAGGCTCTGGCGAGCTTCCGGCCGCGGCGTTACTCTGCAACGTCGTGAGGATGAATTTTGCAGCTTGTAGCAAACCAATCGTAGAGGCATTCGTCCTTGACAACCCCCTGTAGCAGCGCACTTGCGACCAAGACGGCACTTGTAGTGCCATCCGGCGGCGACGTCGATGAACTGCTAACAAACGTATTGGCCCACGAAGGCTGGAGCATTCAGCGCGTCATTGATAATCACCAAGCTCTCGCTCGTGCGCGGGCCGAGCCATTCGAGCTGGTCATTACCGGACGTAAAACTCTCGGCATAGAGGATATCGAACTTCTTCGCAAAATCAGGAGTGCTCGCCCCCACGTCCGACTGATCATCCTCACGGATGAATGGACACGTGGAGATGTCATTTCTGCCATGCGCGAGGGAGCGTTCAGCTATTTCTCGGCACCATTCGAGGCTTCCGATCTCGCCGAAATGGTGCGTGCGGCAATGGCAGAGCCCTGCTGGGACGACGGCATAGAAGTTCTTTCCGCGACTCCGGAATGGGTCACCTTGACGGCTAGATGTGATATTGCTACTGCAAATCGCCTGGTTCAATTCCTGCACGGAGTCAAAGACCCGAGCATTCCTGAGGCCGAGAGAGAGCAGGTCATAACCGCTTTCAGGGAGATTCTGATCAACGCCATGGAACATGGCGCACAATTTGATTCCAGCCAACATGTCGAAATTTCGTTCATTCTTGCACGTCGAGCGATAGCCTGCCGTGTCAAAGATCCCGGCAAGGGTTTCTCTCTCGAAGAACTTCGCGACGCCGCTGCGGATCGTTCCCCGGAGGACTTGTTCGGCCGTGCAAGAGTTCGTGATGAGCAGGGCTTACGACCAGGCGGCCTCGGCATTCTCGTGGCGAAAAAATTCGTCGATGAACTCATTTACAGCGAGAAAGGCAACGAAGTGGTGCTCGTGAAGTACCTCGATCCGCCAAATCGACCCACTATCTAGCGTGCCTTCCAGCGTCGCCGACCCCGCTGCCGTTGCGCCGGCTTTAGTCATAAACTTCGTGAGCACTTCCTGCCTCTCAAGCAAAAGCGTAAGTGATCAGTGATTCGCTACAACAAGCTGCGCCTTCAAGGTGAGTTGGCTGTCTTTCAGGACCTCGAGAGACCGTTCCCAATCTGTCCGACCGGGTGAAGTTAGCCGAACGGCGTGCGGTCCAACGGAAAGTTTGAGTGTTGCAGGCGCGTTGCCCACGAATTTTCCGTCAACATAAACTTCGGCACCATCTGGGTCCGAAGAGATTTTTAGTGCACCGGTTCCTTCGGGCGCCTGAGGCGTTGGCTGAACGTCAACGCGACCGCGTGCTGAACGAGAGCGAGGTCAAGGATTACCTTGACGCGTGCCCGCAGCCTTGGAGGGACTGCGCCACAATCATATTGGACGAAGGCTTCCGTCCGAGCGAAGTATTTGCCTTACGATGGTCACACGTGTTCTTTAATGAGGACGGCACAGGCTTGATTCAGGTGGTGGAAGGAAAGTCTAAGGCCGCCAATCGAATGCTGCCGATGACGCCACGCGTTTACGAGCTGCTGCGGGGCTGCCATGAATCGTGGGGCCTCCCAAGCGAGGGATGGATTTTCCCGAGTTCTAGCGAATGCGGGCACTTCAACGGCGACGCCGCGAAAGACCAGCACAAGAAAGCCCTAATCGATTCTGGCGTGAAAGCCTTCGTGCCGTACACACTACGGCATACGGCGCTGACCAAGCTTGGGGAGAAAGCAGGCGGTGACGTATTCGTGCTTGCTCGAATTGCTGGCCACAGTTCGATAACAGTCACTCAACGTTACATCCATCCGCAGGCCGACGCTATCAACCGTGTATTCGCGGCATCGCAATCGCAGGTGGGCACAAAATTGGGCACAGCCACAAAGAACACCGAAACTAAAACGGCCAAAGCCCTTCAAGAGTGAAACAGAGCAGTCGATTGAAAACAAAGAAGAAAATGGTGCCCGGGGTGGGAGTCGAACCCACATGAGGAAAAATCCCCGGAGGATTTTAAGTCCTCAGCGTCTGCCATTCCGCCACCCGGGCAAAGGCATTACAAATCTAACTAACACAAGAACTTACTGCAACACCATCTCTTGACTAGCACGTTGCTCGAAGGCTGTGGTGTCAGTAGTGGTGTCAGTGGAGCATTCCGTAGGCGCATCCAAACGCTCGACAGCGGCTAGTGTGTGCTTTGGGGCAAGGTGCGCATAGCGGACCGTCATAGCGATGACTTTGTGGCCTAGAAGCTCCTGCACCGTCCGAAGGTCAACCCCGGCCATTACGAGTCGGCTTGCAAACGTATGCCGGAGGCAATGCCAGCTAAAGTTTGTGACCTTTGCTTCGGCAAGCACAGGTTCAAACCAGCGATTGTTCCCCGCAGTTGGTTTCGGCGGCCTACATGGCGTTCCAAGTTTCCGGTTGATACGGCGTTAATCGGGACCTGAGCCCAGGTGGTGATAAGCTTGCGCGTATGAGCTCGACGGAACAGCTTTCCCAAGCTCGAAGGCGTCTCGGATGAGAAATCGTTTCTCCGGTTTGTTGAAGCGTTGATTGCTGACCGGAAAAGTTCAGCGAGAGCGCAGAAAGAGAATCCTGCTAGTCCCTGGAGACCAGACGCAGGAGGTTGGGAGAACACTTCGATTGAAAGTTTCCTTGAAGCTGCGACTGCGTGGGCGACGGACTCTGATTTTGGACTGAAGCAAGGCCTCGCTGAGAACAATGCCTGGAAGCGGTTTGCTGTCTTTCTTAATGCCGGGAAGATTTATGAGTGATTGCTCCGGGTGACTTTTCCGATTTCAGCGTTTGGCACTGACATTTATCTAGACAGATGGCACCCATTCGAGTCTGTATGAAGCAGCGGTAACCGGAGTAAACTCATTTCGTAGAATAATTCCGATGGTTAAAGACCTCCTTCGCATTTGCTTTCGCTATTTCTGGACCGGGACCACAGCTTTGGCCTTCGGAGTGTGTTTTATTCCCGCCGTGGTACTCGCGCAGAACCAGCCATCAATCCCCGATTTGCGAACAGCTCAAGAAGAGGATATTCGTGAGGCAGCATTCCTTTTCCTATTTGAAATTGGTACCGGACCCGACCCGGATTACTCTTTCTATTGTTTGTCCGTTAACTCCAGCGGACTGAACAACGGCGATGACCCATCAGAGGCGCTTTTGAAGCGGTTTCCTCGAATGCACCGCACGATCCGCAAGGCTTCAAATTGCGAAGTCGTTAAGAAGCCAAAAGACATGCTTAGCGCAGTCAGAGACAAGCAATCGGGAAAACCAGCTTGGATGATTTCTCTAACTTCGATTAGCTGGCTAAATGACGAAGAGGTTCGAGTTGGGGGTACGCGATATTGCGGCGCTCTATGCTTGTGGTCCTCTAACCTGCAAGCGACGCTTCAAGACGGAAAGTGGAAAGTGAGAATTGCGCCCGGCGCGTTTAGTTTCGTATCACAGGGTTTCTCAGACGCGGTGTGGTTACAAGCTCTAGCCAATTCCCGATAAGGTCGCGTACTCGGAAACTTGAAATCCATATGGGCGTGTACGGCGTTTACCGGGAGTTGACGGGGCTTGTCGTTGCTTCCACCGGCCCGCTTGGCACGAGCTCGCTGGGAACAGTTGCAAGATCGATGAACCATACATCCGAGGTTAGATTTCGCGTCGCAAGAACCTCGCCGGTCGTGGCATTCAGCCGCACTAGGCCGACGGAGCTCCAACTAGTGTCCCTCACGTCAATGCCGTAGAGTTCTTTGCCATCCGCGCCCGAAATCAAAGACGCGAAGTGGAAGTCAGGCGCTAAATGAGCCACTATCCCGCCTGTTTGCGGATCCACCGAGAGCAGGCCTCCAGGAATCTCTCTCGCACAACGGTAGCGCCGATCACCTTTGGCTCCGAATAGTTCATACAGGAAGAGTCGACCACCGACGCCGAGCATCTCTTGCACCTGCGTCTCGCACTCCGACGCCAGATCGGGGAAATCGATCTTCACCGGTCGCTCTAGCGCGGAGTCATCAGCCTTCACTCGCCAGAGCTGCCCAGTTCCCTTGCGATATCCGTACAAGTAATAGGCATTGCTAATCCATGCTCCAAGAACCGTGAGGTCTTGCGGGACCGTGAATCGCTGCACGAGTTTTCGCCGGTCAAAATCGAGAACGTCCAGGGTTGGCATTGGAAAGTTCGAGACACCAAACAGCAGTCGACCCTCGGGCGAGAAACGCAAAGTGTAGACACCCGGTGCAATGGAACGCGGAATCGCCGGTTCCCGTTGCAAGGTGTGTACGCTAAAGGCTTCGATTCCAACCGCGCCTCGCTGCGTAAGAACATGCTGGCCGTCCGGCGAGACAGTGACGTCAGAAGCAGGTTCGACGAGCTTGGTCATCTCAAGGGTCTTCAGATTGACTGCGTAAAGCGCGCAGCAACCCTGGAACTCAGGAGCAAGTCCTTCGCGCAGAAATAAGACTCCCGTGCGGTCACTTGTCACTCCGTTAGCCTGGGGCAATACCTTGATGGAGCCCAAAGATACAAGCGTGATCGGATCGAGTACTTCCACGCGACCTGCGCGATGGGCAGCAAGCAACACTGTCCGATTTTCGCGAGCTTGATCGAGAGAGGACGGCAGGATAAGCAGAATTGCTACGCAAAAGCGCATCGCAGAGCTCATGGGAAACTCTCGAAACCACAGTCTATCACTGCCTGCCTGGTTAGTTCTATAAAAGGGAAAGTCAAGAAAAAAAACTTCTCCCGCGGCCGGAATTTTTCTACTTTCGCAGCACGGTGACGCTCTGCATAAACAACAGAAGCGAGAAAGGCCAATCGCGAAAGGGATCTCGCGGCTCCTCGGCGACGCAGTTCGCAATGCTGGCTTTGCACCGCAAAGGGGTGTCAGTTCTGGTGTCAGTTGGGTTTTCTTTTTGCTTCGCCAGCGTGCACGGTGGTGCGTGGAAGCAATCCTCGAAACCGCTCTAAATACAGGCGATTTTCGCTGTGCTGCGTTTCGCTGCGGATTGCCGCCAAATGCCTTGCCGGGATTTTAAGTCCTCAGCGTCTGCCATTCCGCCACCCGGGCGACTGGCACTACAAATTTAACGAACAGAAGTAGTTACTGCAACACGGCGCGGAGTTCACGCCGATGCGAGATGTTTCGTGCGCGAGGGCTCACGATCGTTCGCGACGCGTGCGTCGCAGTGTATCGGATTCCAGGGGATCGGGAGCGGCGCATGAAACTGCGCATCGCGCGCAACGCGGGCCGTTCGCACCAGATTGCTCACAGCCAATCGGCGAAACGGATTGGGCGCCTTGGATCGCTAAAGCAAGTACCGGAGGCAATTCGAGGGTTTCCTGTATGGGCGGGAAACGCGGCGCGATGATTCCATAAGGCTCAATTGGGGAGGGATTTCTTATGGAAAAATCGCGAAATATGCAGGTGTGCTTGGGGATTCTGGCGGCGGCTGCGGTGGTTTGTCTTGGCATGATGCCGCCGGGAGCTCGGGCGCTGTTCGGGCAGAATTCAGAGAACAGGGATGATGCGCGAAGAAACCAGGATGCGCATGCGCAAGATCGGGATTCACAGGATCGGAGCAATGCGCACTCGTCGGGTGACGACGGTACGGTCACACTACCAAGCGGTTATGTAATTCCGGTGCGGCTGGCGGATGAGGTGAATTCGAGTCACGACAACACGGGAGACCTCTTTACCGGAACGGTTGATCCGTCAGTGCTGGTGAACGATCACGTGGTGATTCCGCGCGGTACCGAGGCACATATCCGCATCGTCGAAGACAAGAAGGGCGGCCATTTGCACGGAAAAGCTAAGGCCAGACTGGAATTGGTCAGCCTGATTATCAATGGCGAACGACTGGGAGTTGACACGAACGCGCCAAAGAAAGAAAAAAGTTCGGCGTCAACGAAGGCCTCAGCTGAGGCAAAAAAAGGTCCGCAAGGCGCGAGTGCAATGGCCGGCAATCCGGGCGCGGTGGCGGGTCCGGTGATCGCGGCGTTTTCCTCGGCAAAAGTTGACGTGAAACCGGGAAGCCGCATTCAGTTCACACTAGAGTCGCCGTTCACGTTCGAACCGCCACCGCTTAACGCGTTAGCACAGCGGCAGTAAAATCAAACCCAACAATTGGGCTCGTCGGGCGGGCTCTTTTTGCATTGCGTGTCGGTCGCAGACATGTGGTGATTTCTTAAACGCTCGGGCAATGGAATTTACAAAACCAATGGCGAACAAAAAGCGAATATGTTAATTTGCTACCCATGCCCATTCGATCCTGCCGCGTAACGATCCAAGACATGGACGGTGTAGCACACACCGTCGAAGTAACGGCGGCGACGTTGTACGAAGCGGTGGCACAGGGCCTGGCGGCGATTCGCGGCAATGAATGGGTGGCCGGAATCGCGCAGGGAATGAATATGGTGAAAGTGTCGGTGGCGGACGTGCGCGTGGAGCATGAAGTGAAGCTGATGGAATTTACGAAATGGCTGGAAAGGGACGGTGGGTCGCCGCGCGAAACCAGCGATCGCCACCGGATTCGTTCGATATTGGGGATACCGACATCGCAAGCGAAGCACGCCGGTAAATAAATTGTCGAAAGGGCAAACGCCCGCGTGGCTGGACGGCCGGATTGCGTAAAGACCTTTGCTGTCTCCCAGTTATACCTCCTCCTTGTATCGATTCCGCCGATCGCAATCGGCCGTAAATGTTATATTCGCCGGCGGCAACTAGTCCGCGCATCAAGAGATAAAGATGACGCCAACTTCGGCGATTGAATTCTTAATATGGCTTTTGATTGCCGCTTCGCTGATCGCGGTATTGGCGACGCGCTTGCGAATTCCATACACGGTGGCGCTGGTGCTTGGCGGGCTGCTTCTAGGATCGCTGCGCCTGCCCATCGTCGAGAGGATCTATCAGAGCAACCGGCCGGACTGGCTGAACCCGGAAGTGATTTTGATTTTGTTTTTGCCGCCGCTGCTGTTTGAAGGAAGCCTGAAAATCAATATTCGCGAACTGTTACACGACATTGTGCCGGTGTTATTGCTTGCGAACGTGGGTGTGTTGGCTGCGACGGTGATTACCGGTTGCGCGTTGCACTGGGAGATTGGAATTCCGCTTTCCACGGCGTTGTTGTTCGGAGCGATCATATCCGCGACCGACCCGATATCGGTGCTGGCAATTTTCAAGGAATTAGCGATCTCCAAGCGATTGTCCATGATTGTTGAAGCGGAAAGTCTGTTCAATGACGGAACGGCGGTGGTGCTGTTTCAAATCCTGCTGTCGGGAATTGTGACCGGAAATCTAAGCATCGCAAAGGGGCTGGGAGCCTTCGTTTTTTCGGTGATGGGCGGGGCCGTGATCGGCATTGCCCTGGGGTACGGGATCAGCAAAATCACAAAAAGGATAGACGAGCCGCAGATCGAAATCACGCTTACGACGATTCTGGCGTACAGCTCGTATCTCGTCGCGCACCATCTGCACATGTCCGGAGTGATCGCTACGGTGCTAAGTGGAGTAGCCTTCGGAAATGTTGGAGCCAAGGATGGCGTGAGCGAGCGCACCCGGATAGCGCTCTTCTCTTTCTGGGAGTATGCGTCGTTTGTAATCAACTCATTGGTGTTTCTGCTGATTGGGCTGGAAGTTCAAATCTGGCAGTTGTTGAGCGGATGGTCCACGGTATTGTTGGCGGTGGTGGCGGTCTTGCTGGGACGTGTAATTTCCGTGTACGGGCTGGTTGGAGTGAGCAATCTTTTCGCCGAGAGGATCTCCGGGCGTTGGCAACACGTGCTGGTATGGGGCGGACTGCATGGATCGCTATCACTAGCGCTGGCGTTGAGCCTGGGACGCGATTTTCCGAACCGTGAGCAGATATTGGCGATTACCTTTGGAGTGGTGGCGTTCTCAATCATCGTGCAAGGATTGACGATGGGACCGGTGGTGCGACTGCTGGGAGTCTCATCGGGAGCGGGGCGGAATGGCGGCTAGTGGGTGATTGGCCCGAGAAGACTTAGAACGCCGAATTAGGAAAGAGCTATGGCACAGCACGCTGCTGATACCAACAGGAAACGATAGGACTGGCGCGCCCTTGCGCTTTGCGAAGTGAACCTGTATATAACCTCTACTCTTGTATCCTTATTGAAAGCCGGAAATTAATGGCGGCCTGACCCGCATAGCCGAAGCGGCTGGAGACCGATGGATAAGATTGTCATAAGCCCCAGTGAAATCACGGAGATAAAGGAAGGTCCGGACCTTCCGGCGCGGATTGAGCCGAAGCTAGCTCCGGCGATTCCGTGGTGGGCGCGGCTGTCGGTGGGGATTCTGGTTTTGTTCCTGCCGCTGTTGTGCCTGGTCACCATGATTATGCGGGTAGCGTTTCGCGGGCAGGCGCCGCGGATTCGCTACGCCTGGACCACTTTCCTCTCGACACTTTTGATCATCAGCGGGCTTGGGTGGTTCACGGTTGGCGTGCTGGTGTTTTCGCTAGGGTCGATTCCGGCGATTGTGGCGAATGGGCTTTCGGAGCTAGATGAGCGAACCGACTTCCCTACCCTGCCGGCGAGCAAGGATTTGAGCGGTGCGGATGCATCGTCGGAGTTGAAGCCGCTGGTGGCGGTGATCGCGCCGACGGCGCAATCCTACTTCAGCAAGCGCGAAGTGCTTTCGAACAGTTACGGAGCGGGGCTTCTGCTCGACGTAAATGACCAAGGGTACTTGTTTGCGACGGCGCGGCACGTGATCGGACTGGGCAGCTGGTCAATCAAGGACAAGCACCGCGCAATGATTTCGCTTTCTTCTGGAAATTGGGCGGGAGCGGAAGTGGTCGCGCGGCACACGAATCTGGATTTGGTGCTGGTGTGGATGCCGCGGCATTCGGGAGCCGGGGAGTTTGTGCAGCCCATTGCGACACCCAAAGAGGGTGAATCAATTTTTGTGATCGGGCATCCGGAAGGATTGAAGTACACGCTAAGTACGGGAATTATTTCGCGGATGGAAAACGGCACGCTGCAGATTTCGGCTCCGGTGAGTCCGGGAAACAGCGGCGGACCGGTGTATGACCAACAGGGAAATTTGCTGGGAGTAGTGAGTTCGACGATGGATAAAAGTTATCAGCCTAATGCGGAGAATTTGAATTTTGCAGTGACGGCGCAGGCGTTCTTGAAAGAGAGCGGCTGGGAATTCGCGAAGGATGGACGGGAGCGGTTGGAAGCGTACTTGAAAGCATTGACGGCACAGCAGGAGAAAGCGAAGAAGTAGACGCGCCCCTGCACAATCGAGGATGACGCCGAAAAAGGAAGATGCGGTGATTCAATTTACGGGGACTGGTAAACGATGCCCACGATCAATGTGACGGTGTACGACTCGACGGAGAACAAGCGAGTGCCGGTGGAATTGCCCGACGACGCGCCCTGCAACAAGATTATCGTGGTGCTAATCCAGAAATTGCGGTTACCAACGAACGGGCCGGATGGCGCGCCGCTGAGTTACAAGTTCCATCACAAGAATTCGGGGCGGCAGATTCAGGATTCGCAAACGCTTGCGGACGCGGGCGTGAAGGATGGCGACATCCTGCGACTGCAGCCAGAAATCACGGCGGGCTGAGGATGACGCCGCCGAGTCCAGTGCGCATCGGCGTAGAGGATGTGCATGAGGACCGCTACAGCCGGTTCCGGCTGATTCCGTGGTGGAATCAGAAAAAATTGCAGTCGGCGCGGGTGCTGGTGGTGGGCGCGGGAGCGCTGGGCAACGAAATCCTGAAAAATCTGGTGCTGCTGGGGTTCGAACGGATCTTAGTGGTGGATCTGGACAAGATTGAGGAGTCGAATCTTTCGCGCACGATTTTGTACCGCGGCAGCGATGTCGGTTCGTACAAAGCGGAGGCGGCGGCGAGAAGTGTTTTGGCGCTGGCGACGAATGTGAAGGTGAAGCCGCTGGTGGCGAACGTGGTGCAGGATTGCGGACTGGGAATTTTTGCGTGGAGCGACGTGATTATCGCGGGCCTGGACAATCGCGAAGCGCGGCTGTGGATCAATCGTTGCGCGTGGAAAATGAACCGGCCGTGGATTGATGGCGCGATTGAAGGAATCAACGGCGTTGCAAGAGTTTTCGTGGCGGGGGCTGCGCCGTGTTACGAGTGCACGCTGGGCGAAACGGACTGGAAATTATTGGAGCAGCGAATGTCCTGCAATTTGCTGCTGCGCGAGGCGAACAGAGAAGGAAAAGTTGCGACGACGCCGACAATTTCTTCGGTGATTGCGGGGATTGAAGTGCAGGAAGCGGTGAAACTTTTGCATGGAATGCCGACGCTTGCGGGAAGCGGATTCGTGTTTGAAGGGCTGAATCACACCTCGTACAAGGTGGAGTACACCGCGAATCCGGACTGCATGAGCCATTTTACGCATGAAAGTGTGACGGAGTTGCCGCGAAGATCGAGTGAGTGGACGCTGCAGGATTTGCGGCGATACGGCGCGCAGGATTTGGGCGCTGAGGATGTGACGGTGGAGTTCAGCCGGGATATCGTGCACGAGCTGAAATGTCCGGAGTGCGGAACGAAGGAAGAAATGTTTACGCCGGTGGGGAGCATTAAGTACGAACACGGCCGCTGTCCGCGCGATGGGCAGATGCGCGTGGTGAAGACGATTCACGGTTACGACGGGAGTGAGGATCTTGGCAAACGGACTTTGGACAGGCTGGGATTGCCATTGTTTGATGTGTTCACGGTTCGAACGGCGGAACGGGAGAAGGCGTATTTGATGGCGGGGGACAAGAGTACGGTGTTGGGAGATGAATTGTAGACCGCCGAAGAAAAGATTCCTCGCTTCGCTCGGAATGACGGAACTAGACATTCGGTATTTCATTGCACTGGCAAAGATTGAGAAAAATGGGTAAACGGAAACCGGATCAGCGACAACCGCGAGTGACGATTGACGGCGAAGTGCTTCGCCAGATCCGGCAGCACGCGCGTTCGAACAGCAAGACGGAAGTTTGCGGAGTGCTGATCGGAGAAGAAAACTGCAATGGCTTGAATATCAGCGCGCGGATTCCGGGATTGAACGCGGCGCAAGCAGGAACGTACGTGACCTTCACGCAGGATACCTGGGAACATATTTACAAAATCAAGGACAAGGAATATCCGGACGAGCGAATTATGGGCTGGTATCACTCGCATCCGGGATTCGGTGTTTTCCTATCGGATCACGATACGTTTATCCACAAGAATTTTTTTTCGTCTGCGCTGCAAGTAGCGTGGGTATACGACCCGCACAGCGATGAAGAAGGTTGTTTTGGCTGGTCGGGCGGGCGCCTGGAACGCGTTTCGGAAATTCATGTGAAGGACGATAAAGGCGGAGAAGAAGCGGGAGAAACGGGTAAGCCGGAACCGGTAGGCGGAATCGAAGAAGCGGAGGGAGTGACTGAAGAAGACGAAAACACTGAAATCGGGCCGCCCACCTGGCTGAAATGGATGCTGACTGTCACCTCTTACGTTCTGTTGATGGCAATCGTATTCGTTGCGACGTGGATGTTCTTTCCGCGCCAGCAGGTATTCTTTGTGGATCCGTTTAACCACACGGCAATCGAGGCGCCACCGGGAACACATATAAATTCTGATGGAACCTTGAGTGTGCCGCGCAGGAATGGATCCGATCAGCCGCTTCCCGAGAACACCGCTAGACCGACATCTCCAGTGCCCGAACCGCGGCTAGTGCCAAATGCGCCAAAGACGAACGACGGGAAGGATCAAAATGTCCCCAGAAAATAAGGACAAGTCGATCAAGATTACGCTGGATGACCTGGCGAATGTGGCGCTGCCGGAGGCGGGCGCGTTGCTTCCGGCGGCGCAAACCGCGAGCGGAGCAAAAGTGTACGGGTCAATTAGTGAGGCATCTGACCCGCAGACACAGATTGCGGAAGAAAAAGGCAATTTTCTTCTGCAGGGCTGGTTCTATCTGGGTGCCGCGGGATTGCTGGGCGCGCTAATCGGCTGGGGCATCTGTGAGCCGCGCTTTGTGGACAGCGGGCAGCAAGGCACAAGCCGATGGGGCAACTGGTTGCTGCTCCCGGCAATCGTAGCGCTGCTCTGCGTCGGGTTCGGGATCGCGGAAAGCATCGTGGAAAGGTCGCCGAAAAAAGCGCTGCTCCGTGGCGCGATCTGCCTTCCGCTGGGAATTGTGCTGGGCTTTATGTTCGACTTCGTTGCGGAAATCGTCTACGCAATCGGAATGTCGATTTGCGCGGAGCTTGGCGCGCAAACGGTGCGAAACCCCTCCTTCTGGATTGCTCGCGGAATTGCCTGGATGGTTTTTGGTCTTGCCGGCGGCATCGTTTATGGGATCGCGGGAATGTCCGTGAAGAAAATGCTGTACGGGATGCTTGGTGGCGCCATTGGCGCGGGGCTCGGCGGAATCGTTTTCAATCCGATTGCCATGCTGACACATGGCGGAGCAGCCAGCCGGGCAGTGGGATTCGGGCTTCTTGGATTGGCTACCGGCGTCGCTGTGGGCCTGGTGGAAAGCGCACTCAAAGATCGTTGGCTGTATGTGACAGCAGGGCCGCTGGCCGGCAAACAATTTATTTTGTATAAGCCACGAACGATCGTAGGCAGCGACCAAAAGTGCGACATTTATCTTTTTAAGGACAGCAACATTGCGAAAGAGCACGCCATCGTTGATTTGGCGGGCTCACGGATCATGCTGCGTGCGATTGGCGAAACTTACGTAAACGGGCAGCCGGTGCGGCAACAAGTGTTGACGAGCGGCGCGGTGGTGCAGATCGGGCGCTACGCGTTCCGTTATCAGGAAAGGCAGCGGAATTGAATCCGATCTGCCCCTATTGCCGGACCGAGGTAGGAGAAGCCGAGGGCGAACGCAAAGATTGCCCGGGCTGCGGCACGCCGCATCACGCAGATTGCTTCGCGGAGAATGGCGGATGCACGGTGTTTGGTTGCGCGAATGCACCGTCGGATGAAGCGAAGGTTACGGTCAGCGGAACGGACTTGATGGGAAATACGGTGACCCGGCAGACGCCGGTTGTGACGCCGATGATGCGGCCGGGAATTTCTTTGGGGTCAGGATATACGACGTTTCGCGCGCCGGCGATGAGCATCCAGCAACCGGCACCCGAGACGGCGCCGGCAGGAGGCGGAGCGCTGCCGCCGACGCCTCCGCCGCCGATGGCCGGAACTGGAGTCGCGCCACCACCTCAGGCTGGCCCAGGACCGCAAGTGCAGCAGATGCCGAGTTCGCTGGCGCAGTACTACCCAATCGCGCAGCCGAAAACGCGCGTGATTTTCGTGCTGCTGGGAATTTTCCTGGGGGTGTTTGGGGTGCATAACTTTTATGCGGGATATGCGAAAAAAGGAGCGATTCAGCTTTGCGTGACGCTGCTATCGTGCTTTTATGGTGCGGTGATTAGCTGGATTTGGGCGATTATTGAAATCTGCACGGTGAATAAGGATGCTGAGGGAACGCAATTCGTGTAGCGGGACCGATGATGCCTGGTGAGTGAGTTCACAATCGAAGAGAGACTCCTCACGCCGTCGGGAATGACGGCTATGGTGCATCTCAGCGATCTAGGAATTCAGTGCACTGCCGGTGTGCTGTGAAAGAGGAGCGACGAGATGAATTATTTCATTAAGCGCGAATTGAACGAGTACGGGCCGTACTCGCTGTCTGATTTGCAGAAGTATGTCGCTTCCGGAAATATTCTGCTGACGGACTTATGCCGCAGCGAAGGACTGGCGGACTGGGTGCCGGTTTCACAGGTAATCGGGAACATTCCTGTACCTGCGGCACCGCAGCCAGCAGCGCCGCAACCCGGCGCGGGAACGGTTTATGGAGGTAGCGCAGGTGCGCCCGCATACGGAACGCAAGGCGGCTACGCCGCACCGGTCGGGCAGCAATATCCACCTCCGCCGTCGTTGCATTGGGGGATTGTGCTTTTGCTGACTGTTCTGACATGCGGAATTTTTGCCATGATCTGGCTGGTAGTGGAGATGCTGTGGATCAAGAAAGTAAAGCCCGATACCAAGAGCGCGACGTACCTGACGATTGCGGTCTGCCTCTGGTTAGCACTGATCGGGTTCGGTTTTTATCGCGGTGTAATGTCCGCCTCTATGGGACACGTCTCACCTGGACTGCAAGGGATCTCATTATTGCTGAACCTGGCCTACATCGCTGCACACATACTCACCGTGTTTGCCATGAGGAGCGATCTCGAAGACCACTTCAATTCGGCTGAGCCAATCGGCCTGAGCCTCAGCGGCGTCATGACATTTTTCTTTGCGGTGTTTTATTTTCAATATCATTTCAACCGAATTAATGAAATGAAGCAACGGCAGATGGGCGGTTACGCATGATGATTTCGGCACGGACGGCGATGAATGGTGTCGCAGCCATGGGTCTGGCTGGCGCGGCGCTGCTGTATCGTTATTCGCCGCAGGAGTATCCGTTTTATCCTCGCTGCCCATTTTATGCGCTGACGCATCATTATTGTCCAGGATGCGGCGCGACTCGCGCGGTGGCAGAGTTGTTGCACGGCCATGTTGCGGCGGCGCTGCACTTCAATGCGGTCATAACCGTGCTGATGCCGGCGCTCCTCTGGTATTTTGCGAGAATGTACTGGACGGCGGTGCGGGACGATCGTATGGAGTGGCCGCAGGTTCCGGAATGGTCCTGGAGAGCCGCGCTGGCGTTTGTTTTGATTTTTGCCGTGGTGCGTGACATCGTGCCAGCAGCTTTTTAGATTCGAGGAGTATCGAAAATCCAGCCATGCTATCGCCGCGCATTCGCAGACTGAAACTGGACCACGATCAGATGGTGCAGAAGTTTGCCGGCTGGTCGTTGATCCAAATTACGGGCACTGCGGGTATGCCGCCGGAAGTGTACCGTTTTGCGTACAACATCAAGGGATTGTTTGTAGCTTCGAACGGAGAGATTCAGGAGCGCGCGCAGCACCATCTGGAAGTGAATCTTTCGCTAGGCTACCCGAGGCGCGCGCCGCAGTGCCGCATGTTGACGCCGGTGTTTCATCCCAATTTCGATGATTCGACGGTGTGTATCGGCGATTTCTGGGCGGCCTCGGAAGGGCTGGACGATCTGATTATCCGTATCGGGCGAATGATCGCTTATCAGGAATATAATACGAAGAGTCCTTTGAACGGCCTTGCGGCCAAGTGGGCTGAACAGCACGCGCAGCTTTTTCCGGTGGATAGGCGAGACATTGCGCCGCCGCTCGAGAAAGCCAAACCGCATGGCGAAGAGTCCCCCGCTCCGGTAGCGCCTATGGAGGAAAGTGTTGGCAATTCGAACGAAGTGACTTCCAGTGCGTCCGCTGCGGGCAGCGACGTTCAGCAGATCGGCAGCGCGGACCCTGCGGATCGTCCGAACCGGCGTGCGGACCAGCAGGACGACCAGCAGCCCGACCAACAGGCGGAACGGATCAGCATCGAATAAAAATTTCTGAGTAGAACTATAGAGCGCCACCCGTAACGTTTGGAGAATTCTGCAATCCAAAGCCAGTTGACGTAGAATTCCTTTAACCGGAGCCTGCCCCCGGAGCATCTAAACCCTGATTTTCCCTGCGGGAGCCCTCCTGCCCGCACAGGAGCCATTGTGAGCCAGCAGAGCGCAGTAATGAGCAAGCAAAACATCGATCAGCTGTGCATCAACACCATTCGAACGCTTTCCATTGATGGAGTACAACAGGCTAATTCGGGCCATCCGGGCGCGCCGATGGGCTTGGCACCGGTGGTGTACGAACTGTGGCAAAAATATTTGAAGTACGATCCGGCAAATCCGGTATGGCCGAATCGCGATAGATTTGTCTTGTCCGCAGGGCACGCTTCGATGCTTTTGTACTCGACGCTGCACTTGACTGGCGTGCGCGCTTGCACTCTGGAAGGAGAAGTGTTGAAGGAGCCGGCGATCTCGATGGACGAGATCAAGCGTTTCCGGCAGCTCGACAGCAAAACGCCGGGACATCCGGAATCGCACATTACCAGTGGAGTCGAGACAACGACTGGTCCGCTGGGACAAGGCGCGGGCAACAGCGTTGGGATGGCAATTGCCAGCAAGTGGCTGGCGGCGAACTACAACCAGCCGGGTTTTGAGATTTTTGATTTTAAGACATACGCGGTGTGCGGCGATGGCGACTTGATGGAAGGCGTCGCTTCGGAAGCCGCTTCTCTGGCTGGCCATTTGCGGCTTGGAAATCTTTGCTGGATCTACGACAACAATCACGTAACGCTGGATGGGCCGGCTTCGTGGTCATTCAGCGAAGATGTGATGACACGGTTTTTGGGCTACGGATGGAACGTGACACGCGTCGCGGATGCGAATGATTTGATGATGCTGGCGCGGGCGTACGAAACGTTTTTGAAGACTACTGATAGGCCGACTTTGATCGTGGTGGATAGTCACATTGGATATGGCTCCCCGCACAAACAGGATTCCTATGAAGCGCATGGCGAGCCGTTGGGCGCCGAGGAAGTGAAATTAACGAAAGACAATTATGAATGGCCGGATGATGCAAAGTTTCTGGTTCCGGATGGCGTGTACCAGCATTTCAACGATGGCATCGGCAAGCGCGGCGGCGATGTGCACGCACAGTGGGTAAAGCAATGGGGAGACTACAAGGCCAAGTTTCCGGAATTGGCCAAGCAACTCGAATTGATACAGAAACGCGAGTTGCCCGAGGGATGGGACAAAAATTTGCCGGTGTTCCCGGCGGATGCGAAGGGTATGGCGTCACGCGAGAGCGCCGGCAAAACGGTGAACGCGCTGGCGAAGAATATTCCGTGGCTGATCGGCGGCTCAGCGGATTTGGCGAAGTCCAACAAAACCAACCTGGAATTTCCGGGCGCCGGCGATTTTCTTCCCGGCGAGTACAAGGGACGAAATCTGCATTACGGCGTGCGCGAACACGCGATGGGCGCGGCGATGAATGGAATGGTGCTGTCAAAGCTGAGGCCGTTCGGAGGAACGTTTTTCAATTTCAGCGACTACGTGAAACCGGCAATTCGTCTTGGAGCGGTGATGGACCAGCCGGTTATTTACGTGTTCACGCATGATTCGATCGGCCTGGGAGAAGACGGGCCGACACACCAGCCGATCGAGCAGTTGGCGGCGTTGCGCGCGATGCCGAATATTCTGGTGCTGCGTCCGGGCGACGCCAACGAAGTGGTGGAAGCCTGGAAGCTGGCTATCAGCCACATTCACGGGCCGACTGCACTGGTGCTTTCGCGGCAAGCGATGCCGACGCTGGACCGGACAAAATTCGCGGCTGCTTCGGGTGTGGCAAAAGGTGCCTACATCTTGAGCGACGCGCCGGGCGGTAAGCCTGACTTAATCCTGATGGGCACCGGAACCGAACTTTCACTTTGTATTGCCGCGCAGGAAAAGTTCGCAGCGGAAGGCGTCAAAGCTCGCGTGGTGAGCATCCCATCGTTTGAGTTATTCGAGAAACAGGATGCGGCGTACAAAGAAAGTGTGCTGCCGGCGTCTGTGACGGCGCGGGTTTCTGTGGAGATGGCGTCGACCTTTGGATGGGATCGCTACGTTGGACCCAAAGGAAAAATGGTCGGCATGCACACCTTCGGGGCTTCTGCTCCATTGAAGGACTTGCTGAAAAAATTCGGCTTCACGGTTGAGAACGTGGTTGCGGCAGCAAAAGAAGCGATGGGAAGGTGAGCCGGCGATGAAAATCGTGATTGGGTCGGACCACGCGGGGTTCCAGTTGAAAAATGCCATGGGCGACGTGCTGCGCGGCCTGGGGCACGCGGTGCTGGACGTTGGCGCTTTCAACGAAAATCCGTCGGACTATCCAGATTTCTCCGAAGCTGTCGGACGCGCGGTATTGGACGGCAAAGCCGAGCGTGGCGTACTGATTTGCGGCAGTGGCGTGGGCGCAAGTGTGGCGGCGAACAAGCTCGTCGGGATTCGAGCCGCGGTTTGCCACGACACGTACTCAGCGCATCAGGGCGTCGAGCACGACGATATGAATGTGCTGGTGCTTGGGTCGCGCATTATCGGCGTGAAGCTGGCCGAAGACCTGGTAAAGGCGTACCTGGGGGCTCATTTCACGAATGAGGAGCGGCATAAGCGGCGCTTGGCCAAAATCGCTGCCTTGGAGCAGAAGCGCGCTCTTTGAGCGATTTTTAACAATTTGCTTTCATGCCTGTGTAACACCTCGATGAGCGCACGGGCGTACAATGGAGTTTCCAACCGGCCATAAAGGAATCTGAGGAGAAAGACCATGACTACTACCACTACGATGCCCAATGTGAAAGCGGTGCAGGGCGGAAATCCACTGAAAGGCTTGCTGGCGTACGGACAATCTCCGTGGCTTGATTTTATCCGGCGCGATATTTTGCTGAATGGCAACCTGAAGAAAATGATTACCGACGATGGCTTGCGGGGCATGACATCGAATCCAGCGATTTTTGAGAAAGCAATCACCGCAGGCGACGACTACAAGGACATTATTAATGCCCCGGATGCGAAGTCTTCAACGGCGACAGCGCTCTACGAAAAAATCGCCATCCGTGATGTTCAGGACGCCACGGACATTTTCAAGACCGTGTACACGGAAACCAAAGGCCGCGACGGCTATGTCAGCCTCGAGGTTTCCCCGTACCTGGCATTTGATACGCAAGGTACGATCAACGAAGCCAGACGGCTCTGGAAAGCCGTCAACCGCCCGAATGTCATGATCAAGATTCCCGCGACTCCGGAAGGCCTGCCGGCAATTCGTCAGGCGCTCGAGGAAGGTATCAACATCAACATCACCCTGCTCTTCGCGCAATCTGCGTACGAAAACGTCGCCGAAGCGTATATCGCTGCTCTGGAAGCACGCGCGGCCAAGGGCCAGGATGTTTCGCACATCGCCAGCGTCGCCAGCTTCTTTGTCAGCCGCATTGATTCCCTGGTGGACAACAAGATCGATGCGATGGAAAAGAGCCAGACAGACTCTGGCAAAAAGGCGCTTCTGGAATCACTGCGCGGTAAGGTCGCCATCGCCAACGCGCGCCGGACGTACGCCAAGTACCAGGAACTGGTCGGCGGTCCGCGCTGGAAGGCGCTGGCTGCCAAGGGCGCCCAGACGCAGCGTCTTCTGTGGGCCAGCACCAGCACCAAGAACCCGAAATATCGCGACGTGCTATATGTCGAAGAATTGATCGGCGCCGACACAGTGGACACCATTCCCCCGGCAACTTTTGACGCGTTCCGCGACCACGGCAAACTGCGCAACAGCCTCACGGAAAACGTCGCGGGCGCTCACAAGACCATGTCCGATCTGGAAGCTGCGGGCATATCGATGAAGGAAGTCACGGACAAGTTGATTGCCGACGCCGTGAAACTCTTTCAGGACCCCTTCAAGCAACTGCTCGATGCCATAACAAAACATGCCGGGGTGCGTGCGTGAGCATAAATCGCCTGGCCTACAAACTGCCAAAAGAGTTGAGCGCCGCGGTCGCCGCTTCGCTGGACGACTGGAAGAAAAATAATAAGGTGGCGCGGCTGTGGCAGAAAGAAGCCTCGTTGTGGAGCAATACCGATGAAAGTAAATGGCTGGGCTGGCTGACGATTACAGAACAGCAGCTTGCGAATCTTGGAACATTAAAACAACTCGCGGTTGAAGTGAAAAAAGCAAAGTTCAAGCATGTACTGCTGCTAGGCATGGGCGGATCGAGCTTGTGCCCGGAAGTGCTGCGCATGACATTTGGGAAAATTTCCGGCTTTCCCGAACTGCACGTACTGGACTCGACCGACCCGACGCAAATCAGAGCCATCGAGAAGAAACTTGATCTCAAGAAAACGCTTTGCATCGTGTCCAGCAAATCCGGCAGCACGCTTGAACCTAATATTTTTAAACAATATTTTTTCGAGCGCGTGAAAAAAGCGGTCGGCGAAAAACTAGTTGGCAGCCGGTTCATTGCGGTGACCGATCCCGGCTCGAAAATGCAGCAAGTGGCAGAGGCCGACAAGTTCTGGAAGATTTTTGCCGGCGATCCGAGCATCGGCGGGCGCTACTCCGCGCTTTCTAATTTCGGAATGGTGCCGGGCGCCGCGATGGGGATGGACCTGGGCAAATTCCTGAAGACCACGCAGGAGATGGCAATAGCCTGCGGACCAAATTCGGCTGCGGATACGAATCCAGGCGTGATCCTGGGCACGATTATGGGAGTCGCGACAAATCATGGCCGCGACAAAATCACCATCATCACTTCACCGGGAATTTTTGATCTCGGCGCGTGGCTCGAACAACTGATTGCGGAATCTACCGGGAAAATTGGCAAAGGCATCATACCGGTTGACCGCGAAAAACTAGCCAAGCCCGGCGTTTATGGAAACGACAGGCTCTTCGCTTATTTGCGTTTGGCGAACAAACCAAACCAGGCGCAGGACGAAGCGGTCGCGGCCATCGAAAAAGCCGGTCACCCCGTGGTTCGAATCACGGTTCCAAACATTTACGCGCTCGGCCAGGAATTTTTCCGCTGGGAGATCGCTACGGCAGTGGCCGGGTCGATCATTGGCATCAACGCATTCAATCAGCCGGACGTGGAAGCCAGCAAAATCGAAACCAAAAAGCTCACTAGCCAGTATGAGGCTACAGGAAGTCTCCCGCCGGAATCGCCATTTTTCGTTTCGAAGGACGCCAAACTCTTTGCCGACGACAAGAATGCGTCTGCGCTTTCTGGCGGAAAGACGCTCGGCGAAATATTGAAAACGCATCTTTCCCGCATCGGTGCCGGCGATTACTTCGCGGTTCTCGGCTACATTCCGATGAACGCTGAAAACGAAAAAGCGCTGCAAGCCATTCGCATGTCCGTGCGCGACGCAAAAAAAGTTGCGACGTGCCTGGGCTTCGGCCCGCGCTTTCTACATTCCACCGGTCAAGCCTATAAAGGCGGTCCGAACAGCGGAGTATTCCTGCAGATCACTTGCGACGATACATCCGATCTCGCCGTGCCTGGACAAAAATATACTTTTGGGGTGGTGAAAGCCGCTCAAGCTCGCGGAGATTTCGCGGTATTGGCGGAACGCGGCCGCCGCGCATTGCGCGTACATCTCGGCAAGAATCTCAAATCGGGATTGAATGTAGTTGCGAAAGCAGTGACACAGAGTTTGTAAGAACGTTTTCGCCGCGCGATTCTCTTTTCACAATTCGATTTACAGGAGCAGACGGAATGCAACTCGGAATGATCGGTCTGGGGCGGATGGGTGCCAACATGGTTCGGCGTCTCCAGAAGCATGGCCACACCTGCGTGGTTTATGACCGCAGCGCGGAAACAGTGAAGCAACTTGCCGGAGAAGGCGTGACCGGAGCGAACTCGCTGGACGATTTCGTACAAAAATTGCAGAAACCGCGTGCGATCTGGTTGATGGTGCCGGCGGGCGTGGTGGATGCGTCGATTAAAGATTTAGTGCCGAAACTGGATTCCGGCGATATTTTGATCGATGGCGGAAATTCCTACTACGTCGACGATATCCGGCGCGCCAAGGAACTTCAGCCGAAAGGCATTCACTACGTTGATGTTGGAACCAGCGGCGGCGTCTGGGGGCTCGAACGCGGGTACTGTCAGATGATTGGCGGCGAAAACGATGTGGTGAAGCGCCTCGACCCTATTTTCAAAACGCTGGCACCAGGGCGTGGCTCGATCGATCGTACGCCAGGTCGCGAAAAAGCTGGCGGCACTTCCGAAGAAGGATATCTGCACTGCGGACCAAACGGCGCCGGCCACTTCGTAAAAATGATTCACAACGGCATCGAGTACGGCCTGATGGCCGCATACGCCGAAGGCTTTAACATTTTGAAGCACGCTAACGTCGGCAAGCAGCATCGCGAAACCGACGCGGAAACCACGCCGCTGCGAGAGCCTGATCACTATCAATACGATTTCAATCTTGCCGACGTCGCGGAGGTTTGGCGCCGCGGCAGCGTGGTCGCGTCATGGCTACTTGATTTAACTGCCATTTCGTTCCTGGAACAGCCAACCCTGGAACGGTTTTCCGGGCGCGTATCGGATTCCGGCGAAGGCCGCTGGACGGTTCTAGCGGCGATCGAATCCACCACACCGGCTCCGGTGCTCACCGCATCGCTCTATCAACGTTTCACTTCGCGGGGCGAGGACGATTTTGCCGGCAAAATACTTTCCGCTATGCGCTTTCAGTTTGGCGGGCATATCGAAAAGAAGGCCGATCATTAAACGCCAGCGGCAATTGCCGCGGCGAACTCTGCTTGGGAAAACAGCATGCCCATACTGAAATCCAACGAAGTGCCGCAAAAAGCCTCGCCGTGCGTGATGGTGATTTATGGCGCCAGCGGCGATCTCACCAAGAGGAAACTGCTCCCGGCGCTGGCGAATCTCGCGCAGGAAGGTTTGCTTTCGCGGCAATTTGCGATCATCGGTTTTTCCTTTGACCAGTTGTCCACCGACGCCTTCCGCGACAAACTTAGCGCCGAAATGAAGCAGTTCGCGCCTGAATCGCTTACCGACGACCTGTGGAAGTGGTTTTTGGAACGCATTTACTATGTGCAGGGCGACTTCAACGATTCCGCCGCGTATCAACGGCTGAAAGATCAGGTCGCGGCGGTAGAAAAAGAGCACAACACGCAAGGCAACCGCTTCCACTACCTCGCGGTTGCGCCGGCCTTTTTCTCGCCCATCGTTCGCAAGCTCGGCGCGGCCGGCCTGACCAAGGAAACCAACGGTAACTGGACGCGGGTCATCGTCGAAAAGCCTTTTGGCCACGACCTGGAGTCGGCGATCCAGTTGAACAAAGAGTTGAAGGAAATTCTGAGCGAAAGGCAGATCTACCGGATCGACCACTATCTAGGAAAAGAAACCGTTCAGAACGTGATGGTTTTTCGTTTCGCAAACAGCATCATCGAGCCGCTGTGGAACCGCACTTACATCGATCACGTGCAGATTACTGCAGCCGAAACTGTCGGCGTGGAGCATCGTGGCGCGTTTTATGAAACCGCGGGCGCGTTGCGCGACATGGTACCGAATCATCTTTTCCAATTGCTGACGCTGACCGCAATGGAGCCGCCGATTTCCTTCGAAGCCGACGCTGTGCGCGACAAACAAGCCGAAATCCTGCACGCCATTCAAATGCCGACGCCGGAAGAAGTTCTGCAGAACATGGTGCGCGGGCAGTATGGAGAAGGCGTGATTGACGGACAGCCTGTGCCGGCATATCGCAGCGAACCAAATGTTTCGCCAACCTCGAACACGGAAACTTTCGTCGCGCTAAAACTGAAAATTGACAACTGGCGCTGGGGCGATGTGCCGTTTTATCTGCGCACCGGTAAACGGCTCGCCAAGCGTGTCACAGAAATCGCGATTAGTTTTCGCCGCACGCCGTTCATGTTGTTTCGCAAAACACCGATCAAGGATCCCCGCACCAATCAACTGGTGATTCATATCCAGCCTGACGAGGGAATCTCGTTGCGTTTCGGAGCGAAAATTCCTGGCTCGATCATGAAGCTCGGCCTTGTGAACATGGATTTTGATTACGCGCGCGATTTTGGCACCTCGCACAGCACCGGCTATGAACGCCTGCTTTACGACTGCATGGTCGGCGACGCCACGCTGTTCCAGCGCGCGGACATGGTTGAAGCCGGATGGAGCGTCATTCAGCCGCTGCTGGACGTGTGGAAAGCGCTTCCCGCTCGCGGTTTCCCGAATTATCCAGCTGGTTCATGGGGACCGACAGAAACAGACGATCTGCTCGAGCGTGACGGCCGCGCCTGGCGCGACATTGAAATGGAAGAGTTCGCCGCAAGGAACACGGCCGCAACATCCATCAAGGCTTAGCTCGGACGGAGGATGCGTTGGTGGCGAATCGCAGCGTCGAATTGTTTGCCGTTGGAGCGGAGATCGCGCGGCGCGCGGCTGACGATGTAGTGCGCATCGCGCGCGAAGCCGCTGCCGTGCGTGGCGTGTTCACCATCGCGCTTTCCGGCGGCTCCACTCCCAAAGTGCTTTACGCGATGCTGGCAGAACATCCTGCGCTGCGCGATTGCCTTCCCTGGGATAAAATGAAAGTGTTCTTTGGGGACGAGCGGCACGTCGGGCCGGGCCACGCTGATAGCAATTTTAAGATGGCGTCGGACGCAATGCTCTCGAAAGCGCCGTTGCGACCGGAGCAGATTTTTCGCATCAAGGGCGAATATCCCGATACGACGCAAGCCGCGACTGAGTATGAAGCGACGATTCGTCACGAGTTCGGCTTGAAAGGCGGCGAGTTCCCCCGTTTTGATCTAGTTTTGTTGGGCATGGGCAGCGAGGGCCACACGCTGTCATTGTTTCCCGGTACCAAGGCGCTCCATGAAACACAGCGCATCGTAACACGCAATTGGGTCGGCAAGTTGTACACGGAACGTGTGACGCTGACCGCGCCGGCGGCAAACAACGCGGCGAACATTATTTTCATGATCGCCGGTGCCGACAAAGCTTGCGCGCTGAAGGCAGTACTCGAAGGCCCACATGAGCCAGACCAATTGCCCGCTCAGATGATTCAGCCGTCGAACGGAACATTATCATGGCTGGTGGATCAATCAGCGGGATCAATGCTTTCGAAAGAAATTCTGAAATAAACAACGTTAACCAGGAGAAGCAAGCACATGGCTACAGCAACAACCAGTTCCATTCAAACCTATCTGGGCGCAAAAGCGGAATCGCTGCTCGGATTTAAGTCGCCAAAAATTTCCAAAGAACGACTGCACCTGCCCGGACCGGATTTCGTGGACCGCATCTGGTCGGTATCTGACCGCAGCCCGCGTGTGCTGGCCAGCCTGCAGCGCATGTTCAACACTGGCAGATTGAGCGGCACCGGTTATCTTTCGATTTTGCCCGTGGATCAGGGCATCGAGCATTCCGCGGCCGCAAGCTTTGCGAAAAATCCGGAATACTTCGACGGAGAGAGTATCGTCAAGCTGGCCATCGAAGGACAGTGCAACGCGGTGGCTTCCACACTGGGCGTGCTTGGTTCCGTGGCTCGCAAATACGCGCATAAAATTCCGTTCCTGATGAAGTTCAATCACAATGAACTCCTCACCTTTCCAAATAAGGCCGACCAAATCTTTTTCGCCAACGTGAAGCAGGCTTACGACATGGGCGCGGTGGCCGTCGGTGCAACGATTTATTTCGGTTCCGACCAAAGCGACCGCCAAATTACCGAAGTCAGCCACGCTTTCGCGCACGCGCATGAATTGGGTATGGCAACCGTGCTGTGGTGCTACCTTCGCAACCCCGCTTTCAAGAAAGACAAGGATTATCATCTTTCCGCCGACCTCACCGGACAAGCCAACCATCTCGGAGTCACGATTCAAGCGGACATCATCAAGCAGAAGTTGCCGGAAAATAACGGTGGTTACGCGGCGCTCAACATGGGCGATTCCAGTTACGGAAAATTCGACAAGCGTATTTACACCGATCTGGCCAGCGATCATCCCATCGACCTGTGCCGCTATCAGGTGGCGAATTGTTATATGGGCCGCTCCGGGTTGATCAATAGCGGCGGCGCATCGGGCGCAAATGATTTTGAAGAGGCTGTGACGACCGCTGTAATCAACAAGCGTGCTGGCGGTACTGGCCTGATTTCCGGCCGCAAAGCATTTCAGCGCCCGATGAAAGAAGGCGTGCAACTGCTGAACACGATTCAGGACGTGTACCTGAACCCAGAAGTCACTATTGCCTAACTTGTCCTGTCTTTCGTAGCGCCGGGCTTTATTCCGGCCGCTTTTCTTGAAATGGGCGCGACTCAGGCGCGCCCGCTTTTTTGTGACGTCCCCGGTATCGCGGTCGCCTGCATATTTTCAAAGCAGGTTGTACTTGCTCCTCAAGAAACTCCTCTAAACTTCCCGGCCGTGACTGCCTGGCACTGCACTAAGCTGAAAACAATTGGACAAGCACTTCGCTATGCACCGGAGGAAAATCAGTGAACTCAGTTTTTGCCAGAGCAGCTGCGCTCGTGCTTCTTGCGTGCACTGCTGGCTTCGCCCAGAACACTGCCAGTGATGAAGGCGGTCGCGTGCTCGGCCTGGAAAATGCCTGGAATCACGCGATCGAGTCCAAAGATACGAAGGCCTTGGACATGCTCCTCGCCAGCACCTTCATCGCGGTCGAAATTGACGGCAGCATTTCGTCGAAAAGCGAATTTCTCGCCAGTATAAAAGACCCGGAATACAAACCTTCCCAGGCAGTCAACGAACAGATTAACGTCCAGGTTTATGGCGACGCGGCCATCGTGGTCGGCATCTTCCGCATCAAGGGCATCGAAAAGGGAAAACCCTACGTGCATCGCGAGCGCTTCACCGATACTTGGATCAAGCACGGCCAAACCTGGCAATGCGTCGCCAGCCATTCCACTTTAATCCCCGGCAAGTAAGCACGCGCTCGTACTCTTCGCGTAGTGCGGGCTTAGCCCGGCTCTTCTCTGATCATTCTTCTTCCCGCAACACAATCCGTGCAACTATTTATGCGCATCTGAGAGAAATACGCGGAAACGGAGGGACATGTGGGCAATCGTCTAAGAGGAAAAACCGCAGCAATCACCGGAGGCAGCCAGGGTATCGGTCTGGCCATCGCGCAGCGTTTTGCGGAAGAAGGAGCGGACATATCGTTCTGCTATCGTTCGAACAAAGCTGGCGCAGACAAAGTGGTAACCAATATCCAAGAAACCGGGCGCAAAGTGGCCGGCTTTCAGTACGACGTCAGCAGCGTCGGCGATGGCCAGAAATTTATCGCCGACACCGCCGAACAATTCGGCAAAATCGACATCCTTGTAAACAATGCCGGACTCGAACGCCGTGCCGATTTTTGGAATGTGACCGAAGCAGACTTCGACGCGGTGATGAACGTCAACCTCAAAGGACTATTTTTCGTTACCCAGGCGTTCGTGAAGAATCGCATGGCGGCCCCTTCCGGAGACAAAAGGCCGGGCGGAAAAATCATCAACATCAGTTCGGTTCACGAAGAGCTTCCTTTCCCGCATTTCGCTTCCTATTGCGCCAGCAAAGGCGGCGTGAAAATGTTGACGCGCAATCTCTCGATCGAACTGGCCCCGCTCGGCATCACCATCAATTCCATCGCGCCCGGAGCCATCGAAACGCCAATCAACAAAAACTTGCTGAACGATCCGGCAAAACTCAGAGCGCTGCTTGAGAATATTCCGCTGAAACGCCTGGGCACGCCGGATGACGTAGCAAACACGGCGGTTTTTCTGGCGTCGGAAGAATCCAATTATGCAACTGGCACAACCTTCTTCGTGGATGGCGGCCTAACGTGGAATTATCAGGAGCAGTGAGTAGCACGGGCCTGTAAAATCGTCATGCGCCATAGATGGCTTCCTTCGGAGGCGACTAACTTGTTCGAGGCGTACGTTCAAAATCAAGCACGCGCAAGAGTCGCCGCACGCGCCACTTCCAACAACTGCTTTGCGTTTTGCTTGGCGTCGCCGTGGCCAAACACCGCATTCCCCGCCACCAGCAACTCGGCTCCCGCGCGGACGATTTCCTCAACCGTATCCAACCCCACGCCACCGTCCACTTCGATGCGGAAATCCAAACCCCGTTCTTCGCGAATTCGCGCCAGAGCTCGCATCTTCTTCAGCGAGTTGCGTATGAATTTCTGCCCGCCAAAACCCGGGTTCACCGACATCACCAGCACGTGATGCACGAGATCAAGCACATCGGTCAGCATGTCCACCGGCGTCGCGGGATTCAACACCACGCCGGCTTTGCATCCACGATCCATGATGTGGTGCAGCACTCGATCCAGATGCACGCAGGCTTCCTGATGCACCGAGATCCAGGTTGCGCCTGCCTCGGCAAACGCGGGAATCAATTCGTCCGGATTTTCGATCATCAGGTGACAATCGAAAATCGTGTCAGGCAGCGCCTTGCGCAGCGACGCAACGACTGGGGGACCGATCGTGATGTTCGGCACAAAATGCCCGTCCATGATGTCCACATGCAGTAGCGTGCCTCCGCCAGCAAGCGCCTGCTTGGCGTGCGCAGCCAAGTTCGCAAAATTAGCGGACAGAATCGAAGGCGCGAGTTCAATCATAGGTGGCAAAGTTTTTGCTCCTGGGCGCTGCGCCGAATACTCGGACACAAAATGATTATACGCAGAACGCGGCGTTTACCGCGCATTTCCGGCGAGACTTGCCGTAGCCTCGAATTTCCATGGTAGTGGCATTCGCTTGCGGCTGCTTTCCTCGCACAATTCCAGCGTGTACATCAGCTGCAGCGCCTGTTCCGTCGTCACCGGGGGCTTCGCACTTCCAAGGATGGCGTCGCGGACTTCCGCATAAAAATCGCGATAGTCCCCTCGCCGCGTAGGTACTTTCTGGTGCGTGAGCTCGCCGCCATTCCACAGCGTCATCGTACCCCAATCTTTTTCCGGCTCGACTCCCCACTCGTCGCCGCCCACCGGATGCCCCGTGCGGAGCAATGCTTCCTGCGGATCGAGAGCGTGCTTCACGTAAACACCATGCGTTCCTTGCAAACGATAATGGGGCCGCGGGTCGGGCGCCAACATACTCTGCGCAAGAATCGCGCGCAGTGCGTCTTTGTAACAAAAAGTAAGGTCGAACGCATCCGCAGTTCGGCTGTTTTCCCGCTCGATGCGAATGTCGGCAAGAATGCTCTCCGGCGGACCGAACAGCTGCAGCGTCTGATCAATTAAATGCGGCGCAAGATCAAAAAATACTCCGCTGCCCGGCTTCGGCTCCTCTTTCCAGGAATCATCCCGCACCAGCGGCCTGCAACGATCGAACGCCGTTTCGAATCGTACGATTTTGCCCAGCGGGCCCTTGGCCAGCAACTGTTGCACCGTGCGAAAATCGCCATCGCAGCGGCGCTCTTGATACACCGTAAGCATGCGATTATTCCGGCGAGCAATCTCCACCAGCTCGCGCGCTTCCGCCAACGTCGTCGTGAATGGCTTATCCACAACCACGTGTCGGCCTGCTTCCAAGCACTTCTTCGCAAAGGGAAAATGCGTCTCGTTCGGCGTCGCGATCGCAATCAGCGAAACGGACTTCATCGCCAGCAACTCGTCCAAGCTACGGACGATCTTCGCGTCTGGATAAATTTCCTGCGCTTCATTTCCGCGCCGCTGAACGATGGCCGCCAGCCGCAAGCCCGGCACCGCGTGAATGATCGGCGCGTGAAACGCACGTCCGCCCAGACCGAAACCGACTACAGCTGCATCCATCATGGGAATTCTCTCCTACTCGATCAGCAATCAAAATAAAAATCGCTTCTTCGAACGGCGCATTGCGCGAACTGTCCGGCTCCTGCAAAATGCCATGATGCCCTCAGAAACGCAAACTCCTCCGGCCAAGGGAGCCTCCGCGCAAAATCTCATTTTCCTCTTGCTGTGCGCCGGTTTTGTCCTGAACGGAATTGTCATCTGTCTCATTGGCCCGCTGCTTCCCCTCTTCCGCGAAAAGTGGACGCTCGACGACAGCCACGCCGGACTATTCTCCACCATGCAGTTCGCCTTCTCATTGGCCGGCGTACTGCTATCGAGCCAATTGATCACTGCAAAAGGGTTTAAACCTGCGATCACCATCGGATTGGCATTGCTCGGCATCGGTTTTGCTCTCCTGAATGCGCCGACGTTTGGCCTCGCGCTCACCGCCAGCGCCATTTACGGCTTGGGATACGGCTTTGCCACTCCCGGAACAAATCTGTGGGTCGGCGAATCCTACGGTGAGCGCCGCGCTTCCGCCCTGAACATCGCCAACCTTGCCTGGGGCGTTGGCGCCATCGCATCCTCACCGCTCGCTCTCCTCGCCATTCACGCCGCACGCGTCACCTTGCTTTTGTACGTCGTCGGCGCGCTCTGTGCTCTGCTGGCTATCTTTCTTTTCCGGATGAATTTTGGCCAGCCCCCGCATCACGAAAACGGGTTAGCCAGCGATTCGGGCTCCGCAAGTTTCGGCGCCGCCATTCCACTGGGAATTTTATTTTTCGTTTACGTAGGCACGGAAGTTGGAACGTCCTATTGGGCGGCTCTGCACGCACAGCGAGCCACGGCTTGGACCGGCAACAGCTTTACGCTCGCGCCGATGTTTTTCTTCGCTGGCCTCCTCGGCGGACGCGGCGCCGCTGCCGCCATTCTGCTTCGCGTAAAGGAAGTCACCGTTGCGATCGGAGGGATTCTGCTGGCCGCGGCCGGCGAGCTGCTCTTCCTCTCCTCGCATTTCGCCGTTGGTCTTTTCGCCGGCGCCTTCTTTGCAGGCCTTGGACTGTCCAGCCTCTATCCCATTTTGGTCGCGTGGCTCTCCAAGTGGTTTGGCGCGCGCGCCAGAAAAGTGGGCGGAGTCATGTTCGCGCTGGCCGCCGCCGGCGCTTCCAGCATGCCTGCGCTGGTCGGAGTGGTTTCCCGCCACGCCAACAACAGCCTGCGCATCGGACTGCTGGTTCCGGTAGCGGGCTGCGCGATTATGCTCGCCACGGTAGCGCTGCTTCGCCCCAACCGTCGCGGTTGACCAAAGAATCGCGGCGTTGGCTCGCGTTTCGGTAGCACAGACAACAGACAATCCTGCCTATGCGGCGGCCTTTGCGGAGCTGCAGCGAGCGCGACGGCGACGGTTTTTCCGCGTCGCTATTTTTTCGGCGGCTGCGTCATCTCCATCGCCCAAATTGACGCCGGCCGCATGTACATGGACGCTCGATAATTCCCAGTAATGTCCCAAGCTTCCGGCGTCCGGAACCAGTAGCCCTTGGTTTCATAACTCACGTGATAAATTCCCCACGCCGTCTGAAACGCTTCTTTCTTCATTCCTTCGCCGAGCATGAAGCCCGCCAGCGCCAGCGTCGTGCCCGTCCACACTTCCTGCACTTGCTCGTTCGTCTTGATGAGCGTGCCGTCCGCCGCGATGCCATTCACAGCGCCCATTTCGCCGTTCGCGAATTTCATCACGTTGTTGTCGTAAATATTTTTCAGCGCCTTGCTGCGCATATCGCGCGGCACGATGTCGCCCAGCCCGCTCATATCCGCATACCACTGACCGGCAAGCTGGTCGGCCTGAATGTTGTCCTTGTATTCGCTTTCCGTGTCGTACCGGAAATACGATCCATTCCACAATTTCGCGATAAAACTCTTCTGTCCCTTGGCAAATAGTTCATTGTAGTGTGTCGTCGCTTTCGCATCGCCAAGTTCCTTCGCAATCTCCTCAGCGGCACGCAACGAAGCCAGCCACAGACTCCCCGAATACGCGCTGTCTCCGCGCACCACCCACTCGTCATAAGTCTGATCCGGATAACCGTCGTTATCAGGAATCCCATCGCCATCGCGATCGAATTTTCCCAAATAAACGAGCGCTTCCTGAATTGCAGGCCAGGTGTAACGCAAAAATTCCTTGTCCTTACTCCCCGTCAAAACGTAATCGCGATAAATCATCAGCACAAATTTTGAATTCAGATCCTTCCAGCCGTTCGTGTCCTGCCAACTGAATTGGTTTACCTGAAAAAATGGATCCTCATTCGGCACGCCCATGTCATGCGGGACCGCGCCTTTGGTCTTCCGTTCGCGGAATGTCTGCTGGCCGGAATGTTGCGTCTTCCAGACCCATACCATGCGATCATTCAAGCCCTTCGGAACGGTGTCTGCAAAATCGCGCATCACTTGCTTGTCAATGTCTGGCCAAAATTTCACAAGCGGCATCGAACCATAAAACCGCACATCCAGCGTTTCGAAATACGGATAGTCAAAACATTCCATGAAAGAATAAGTCGAAGCCGTTGTTTTACCCGCTCCAACCGGTCGTCCCCACAACGATCCACCGTCTGCAAGCACATACAATTCATTGAACAACATTCCGCGATACCACAGTGGTTTCGATTCGTCGTTTACGTAAGGCGCCTGCCACGCATCAATCGCCTCGCTCCATTTCCGCGCGTTCTGTAATCCGTCGCGCGCAATCGCCCACGCATTTTCGCCGTTCGTCCCGTAAAAATCCGCGTAGTGCCGGTTCCACTTCCGCCCCGAGCCAAACTCCGTCACCGGCAAATCCCAAGAAATCACCACCGGAATAATTTTCTTCTCGCCCGGCTCCAGCGTGAACTTCACCGCAATCGCTCCCGCCAACGATTCGCCACTGCTCAGCCACGGCGTACTTGTATTCGAAAGTGTTCCGTCTTTCGCAAACGTGCTCCACACTTCGCCGCCTGGTCCGTCCGGCGAAAACGTCGTCACATAAGTTACTTCGACTCCCGGCGATTCCAGCGCCGCAATCGTCATCTGACCGTCCCACGCCGACATCTCCTTACCGCCGCGAGTCCGTTCGAACACCACGCCCTTCATCGTTCCATCGTCCAAATGCTGGGAATTAAAACGGTTGTGATTTCCTTCATTCAGCCGCGCGCGAAAATCCCGCTCGTTCCCCCGCGTCCATCCCAGCATATTTTCCCACGACAGCAGCACGCTCACCGTGATTCTCTTTTTCGTCGGATTTTCCGCGTGCCAGCGATACACCGCCACCGGATAACTGGTCTCTTTATAGTTATCGGGAAGCACGGGCGAAAATTGTTCCACCGTCACATGCGCGGGGAATTTATCCCAGCGATAATCAAACCAAGCCTTCGGATACAGCGCCGCGTAATCGCCTGCGCCAACGGGATAATCCCAATCCCAACTCTTCAGCGAATTTCCATTGGGATGCCCGGTGAACAAAACTTTCGCCGTCCCGCTCGCTTCATCTTCCGCCTTCTGGAACATCGCAAATTGATTCGCCCACACAGTTTGAAATTTGTGAACGCCCGGCTGCAGGTGCCAACGGGAAAAATCGCCGCGGAAGCTGCGCGAAAATGTTCCCGCGCCGAATCCGCCGACCGGCGCTCCCTGCCAGTAGCCATCGTCGATATGCCCAGGCCCCAGCGCAGGTTTCGCCGTGCCTGCGTTCGCTAACGGCTGGCCAATCGGCCGCCGCCACGCCGCTTTCGGAATTTCGTCCCCGGAGCAAGGCACCACAAACCCAACAACCAGCAGCACGCAAACAACCGCAAAAATCCCTCGATGACTTTTCATAAAGCCTCCTGACAAAACAAAGGGCAGCGCAGAGCTGCCCACGGGTAAAACATTTGCTGCGGGAAATGGTATAGAAAATCGATATTCTAATCAAGCGCAGCCTCACCGTTGAACGCTCGAGCTCTACAAAAAATCGCAATTTTCGCAACACCCGCTGCGACAAAATTTGCCGCACGCTGCCTCGCGCGCTATCCTCTGCCAGTGCGCAAAGCTTCCTCTTCCCAGTCTTCGCCCACCACCGGCCTGCTTCTCGGCTTGGTCCTCACGTTGGCCGCGGTCATCGTTTATTCCTTCTATACGCGCGCACAGCTCAACGGTTTGCGCGCCCTGCAAGGCAATCTGGTGGACCGCGATCGCCGCGATTCGCTGCAACTTCTCCGCGTGCAAAATGATCTGAACTCCCTTGGCCTCGCCATGCGCGACATGCTCGACGCGCGCGAGCCATATCCGCTCACCGCCTGGAGCGGACAATTTCAGCGCGTCCGCGAGGATCTCAATGCCGCCTTGAAATTGGAGGAAAGCTTTTCGCCCGCTGCGCGCACCGCGGACCAGCGACGATTCCTGAATCAGTCCCTTGCGCAATTTTGGGACGCTGTCGATCGCATGTTCGAGTTGGCAGCCTCGGGAAAAGAAAAAGAAGCACGCGACCAGATCCAACTTACCCTGCAAGCGCGTCAGGCGGCGCTCAGCACCGCGGTGTCGCGGTTGCTCGTGCAAAATAACGAAGGCGAAGAACAAGCCGCCGACCAAATCGCGAAAATCTACGACGGCGTGCAGCGCCAGCTCTACCTGCTGCTCAGCGCGACACTCGTCGCCATCGTTCTCACCAGCCTTTACCTCATTTTTTCCAATCGCAAGATTTTCGCGCGCCTTGAACTTCTCTCTGCCCAGCGCAGCGAGCTAGCGCAAAAATTGATCCATACTCAGGAATCCACGCTGCGTCACATTTCCCGAGAACTGCACGATGAGTTTGGGCAAGTACTCACCGCGATCGGTGTTTTGCTGGGCCGCGCCGACAAGCAATTCCCTTCATCATCTCCGCTGCACTCTGACTTGGCCGAAGTCCGCGAAATCGCCCAGTCCACCTTGAACAATATTCGCAGCCTCTCGCAAGCTCTCCACCCGGTTCTGCTGGAAGAAGCCGGTCTGGAAAGCACCTTGGATTGGTATATTCCTACGGTCGAGCGGCAAATGGGTCTGGTGCTGCACTATGAAAAATCTGGGACTCCGTTCACGATAGAGTCCGCGGCCGGTGTGCAGGTCTACCGCATCGTGCAGGAAGCGTTGAACAACGTGAGCAAACATGCCGGTGTGCAGGAAGCTTGGGTACGCCTGATGTACCGGCCCGATGCGTTGATCCTCGAAGTCGAGGATCATGGCAAAGGCATATCGCCGCCCAAAGACGAACGCGGCATCGGCCTAGTGGCCATGCGCGAACGCGCCGAATTAATCGCCGGCAGTATGGAATATTTGCAAGTCAACGCGAGCGGCACTCTGGTTCGCATGAGCGCGCCGCGGGAAAAAGTGGAATCACATGTCGGATAAAATCAGCGTTCTGCTGGTGGACGATCACGCGCTCGTTCGGCGCGGCTTCCGTCGCATGCTCGACGACGACGAGACTCTCGAAGTTGTCGGCGAGGCCAGCAATGGCGCCGAAGCGGTGCGCCTCGCCGAACAATTGCATCCCCAGGTGATTGTGATGGATTGCCAGTTGCCTGAACTGAACGGCGTCGCCGCCACCCGAATTATTCTGCGCTCTCATCCCGACACCGCAATCCTCATGCTCAGCATGCATTCCGAAGACACTCTCGTTCGTCAAGCCCTCGACGCCGGAGCTCGCGGCTACGTGCTAAAAAACGCCAACGATCTCGACCTGGCCGGCGCCATCAAAAATGTCGCCGCCGGCAAATCCGTCATCGATCCACAGCTCCAGCGCACCGAAACGCTCAAAGGCGAGCGCGACACTGCGCTCACCGCACGCGAACTCGAAGTTCTGCAACACATCGTCGCCGGCAAATCCAACAAAGAAATTGCCTCGGAACTCGAACTCAGTGTGAACACCGTCTCCGTGCATCGCGCCAACATCATGGATCGTCTTGGAATTCACAAAACTGCCGAGCTCGTGGTATACGCGATTCGGAACGGGCTGGTGAATCTACCGTGAACCGGCGCTCCTTCCTGGACCTGCTCGCCGCCGTCGGCGCCTCTTCCTTTTTGCCTCCGTGGGTCTCAGGCGCCGCCACACAGCCGCAACCTTCATTTCTTCTAAAAGACGTCACCCAACAGGCCGGAATCGACTTTCGGCACAACAGCGGCGCTTACGGAGGCAAGCTTCTTCCCGAAACGCTCGGCTCTGGTTGCGCTTTTCTGGATTACGACAGGGACGGCTACCCCGATATCCTGCTCGTAAATTCGATGGACTGGCCTGGCCACCAACGCACTCGCTCCGCGTTGAAGCTCTACAAAAATAATCGCAACGGCACATTCTCCGACGTTACACGCGCCGCGGGACTCGACATCGAACTCTACGGCATGGGCATCGCCGTCGCTGATTACAACAACGACGGATTCCCGGATATCTTGATCACCTGCGTCGGGCAAAATCGCCTGTTTCTGAACACCGGCAAAGGCACATTTCGCGATGCCACCAAAGCCAGCGGCCTCGCCGGCCGCTCGGCCTTCAGCACTTCAGCTCTCTGGTTCGATTACGATCGCGACGGACATCTCGATCTCTTCGTCTGCAATTATGTGAACTGGTCGCCCGAACACGACGTTTTTTGCAGCCTCGATGGAAAAAATAAATCTTATTGCACGCCCGAAGCCTACCGCGGCGAAACCTGCTGGCTGTTCCGCAATCGCGGCAACGGAACTTTCGAAGACGTCACCGCGGCCAGCGGCATCTTTGACACCAGTTCAAAATCCCTCGGCGTCGCCATGCTCGATTTTGATCAGGATGGCTGGCCTGATCTCTTCGTCGCCAACGATACTCAGCCCAATAAGCTCTACCGCAATTTGCGCAATGGAAAATTCAAGGACGTGGCCGTCGAAGCTGGTCTCGCCTTCAGCGCCGACGGCAAAGCGCGCGCCGGCATGGGCGTCGATGTCGGCGATTTCGAAAATTCCGGACGCCCTGGCATCGCCGTCACTAACTTCGACAACGAGATGGTCGGACTGTACCGCTCGTCGTCCGCGGGACAATTCGATGACGTAAGCATCGCAGCCGGTGTCGGCGGTCCATCTAAGACAACTCTCGGCTTTGGCTGTGGCTTTGCCGATCTCGATCTCGATGGCCGCCTCGATCTTGTCGTCGCTAACGGCCACATCGACGACACCGTTCGCAACATTCGCGGCAATGTCGGCTACGCGCAGCCTCCCCATCTATTTCTCAACCTCGGCAACGGTAAATTCCAGGATGTGGCTAGCAGCAACGGCGGAGATTTCGCGGCGCCTCGTGTGGGCCGCGGCCTCGCTTTCGCCGACTTTGATCGCGATGGTGACGTAGATCTTCTGCTCACCACTAACAATGGCCCCGGGTATCTTTTCCGCAACGATCTAAACAATGGCAACCGCTTTCTGCGGCTGCATCTCACCGGAACAAAATCCAATCGCGACGCCGTCGGCGCCGTTGTTCGCATTTATCTCGGCGGCGAAATTCAAATGCGCACTGTGCGTGCCGGCTCCAGCTATCTGTCCCAATCCGAACTTTCGCTCACGTTTGGCGTCGGCAAGGCCGATCGCATCGACCGTTTGTCGGTGGAATGGCCCGGCGGCACCACCCAGGAATTCAAAAACATCTTGACCTCTAAGGCCTACGAACTACATGAAAATGAAGCGCTTACGGATGCGCGCTAATTCTAATATGTTTGCATTATTGTGCCCTTCTGTGGCTTCCCATATAAATGACCTCAAGAAAGTAATCAGCGCTACCCGATTTCACCATTTTCATGACACCTCGGGAGCACCCCTTAGCGACGCGGTCGGATACCCCAAACTATTCCGGCCGCGTTCGCATTTCCCGGGGTTTGGCGAGTGGAACAATTTGCGCTTTACGGTAAAGGGGCTATGACTGGCTGGAGGTTTCCACTTCTTTCTCTTCTAACTCTTTCCGCGATTTATTTGTATGCATATCCTACCGCCACCGTCATCTACGGCGGCGGCGTCCTTCTTCACACCGGAGCAGGAATTCTTCTCGCTGTTCTGATCCTTCCGATTTTGCGCCAGGTTTTTCGCGATTGCTCTCCGGAAATTCGTCTCGGCTGGTTACTCGTCGCTGCGGGAACCTTGCTCGGTCTGGTATTGATCAAAATCGGGACACCGAATCGCTTTCGTTTTTGGCTTTATCTGCACATTGCTCTCTGCGCTGCGGGAGTCTTGCTTGTCGCCACTTCCTGGCTCACTCGGCAAGGCTGGCTCGGCAAAGGTTTTGCCGGAGCGGCTGCGAGTTTCGCTATGCTGGCTCTGCTGATGGCCGGAATCGCTGGCGGTTCCTGGCGGACTCGCAATATCGCCTGGAAGAACAGTAATCGTGTGGTCAACCCGCATATGTCCACGGAAACGATGGATGGCGAAGGCGATGGTCCCAACGGAAAGTTTTTTCCGAGTTCGGCGCAAACCCGAGACGGCAAGAATATTCCCGCAAAATATTTCATGCAGTCGCAAGCCTGCGAACGCTGTCACTCCGACATCTATAAACAGTGGAACAGCTCGGCGCACCACTTCTCCTCTTTCAACAATCAGTGGTATCGCAAAAGCATCGAGTACATGCAGGACATCGCTGGCGTGAAATCCTCCAAGTGGTGCGCTGGCTGCCACGATCCCGCTCTGCTCTTCAGCGGCATGTTTGACACTCCTATTCGCCAGATTGAAAACACCCCCGCCGCGCAAGCCGGTCTCAGCTGCATGATGTGCCACAGCATCGTCGAAGTGAAAAGCACCATGGGCCAGGGCGATTTCGTCCTCGAATATCCCAAACTCCACGAACTTGCCGCCAGCGAAAACCCCGTGATGCGCGCGCTGCACGACTTCCTGGTGAAAGTGAATCCCGAACCGCACCGCCGCACGTTCCTAAAACCCTTCATGCGCGAACAGACCGCGGAATTCTGCTCCGGTTGCCATAAAGTTCATCTCGACGTACCCGTGAACAAATACCGCTGGGTGCGTGGCTTCAACGAATACGATAACTGGCAGGCCAGCGGTGTCTCCGGACAGGGCGCGCGCTCCTTCTACTATCCTGCGAGTTCCATGATGTGCGCGGACTGCCACATGCCACTGCTGCCTTCGCGAGACGAAGGCAATATCAACGGATTCGTTCACTCGCATCGCTTTCCCGGAGCGAATACCGCGGTGCCCACCGCGAACGAAGATTCCGTGCAACTGGCACAGAGTGTGAAATTTCTTCAAGACAAGCAAGTCACCGTTGATGTGTTCGGGATTTCTCCAGCCGAAAAAGAAATCGCGCGTCCTGCGGCTTCTCCTCTAGCAAGTGGCCAGGAGCTTTCGACGACTTTCGCTGTCGGCGAGGAAGCCGACGTCACTTCGCCACAAGGTCCAAAGGGCGAAGCGCGGCCCATCACAGCGCCGCTCGGACGTGTGCAAGCATCCGTGCGCCGCGGCGACGATTACCTGATTGATGTAGTCGTTCGAACCCGCAAAGTCGGACATTTTTTCCCGGGTGGAACCGTGGACGCTTTCGACGTGTGGCTTGAACTGCAGGCCACCGACGAAAAAAGCCAGATCCTTTTCTGGAGCGGCAAGGTCGAAGACGACGGCAAAGGTCCGGTCGAGCCCGGCGCGCATTTCTATCGCTCGCAACAAATCGACGCTCACGGCAACGTCATCAACAAACGCAACGCCTGGTCCAATCGCGCCGTCGTGTACGTGCATCTGATCCCGCCCGGCGCGGCCGATACCGTGCATTTCCACATGCACATTCCGGAAAACGCCGGGGATAAAATAAATCTCCACGCCAAGCTCAACTACAGAAAATTTATGTGGTGGAACACGCAGTTTTCATATGCTGGTGAAGAGGATCCCACGCAGCCAAGAGGCGCGACCACTCCCGATTATGACGACCGTAAATTTGCTTTCCACGGAGACACTTCGGGAGTTGCTGGCCAGTTGAAGAAAGTCCCCGATCTTCCTATCATCACGGTCGCCGAAGACACCAAATCAATTTCTGTGCTGCCGAAAACCAGTCCGGCTCCGACTCCGAGCGCGGTTACTGCTAAAGAAGACTGGATTCGCTGGAACGACTACGGCATCGGTTTGTTCCTGCAGAATGATTTCAAGGGCGCGGAAGCCGCTTTCACAAGAGCCACCGAAGCCGATCCCAATAACTTTGACGGCTGGGTAAATATCGGAAGAGTGCGCACCCAGGAAGGCGACACCGCGGGCGCGTTCAGGGTTCTGGACAAAGCATTGTCCCTGAAACCCAATTTGGCGAGGGCCAATTACTTTTACGCACGCGACCTGAAGGAAGAAGGTGAGTACGACAAAGCGATCGCCAAATTACAGAGCGTTCTGCAGCAATATCCGCGCGACCGCGTGGTTCGCAACGAACTGGGCCGAATTTATTTTCTGCAAAAGAAATATTCCGACGCGGTGAAAGAATTCGAAGTCACGCTCAGCATCGATCCCGAAGATCTTCAGGCTCACTATAATTTAATGCTCTGCTACAACGGTCTCGGCGACGAAAGCAAAGCGGAAGCGCACAAAATCCGCTACTTGCGCTACAAAGCCGATGAATCTTCGCAGGCAATCACCGGGTCATATCGCCAGAATCATCCGGCAGACAACAACGAACGCCAGTCCATTCACGAACACGTTTCTGTCGCGCTGGACGCTGCAAAGCCAGATACGCCCAACGCGCAAAAGCAGGCAACTCTTTCCAAGAAATCCGCGCATGCACGAAGCAGCGCTTCGGCCACAAGTTCGCCGGCCGGAACTGATTGATTTCACAATTACATTTCGCCAAGGACCAAAAAACAAAATGACTTGGATCAAAACAGTTTCGATGGAGGACGACGAGCGCGTAAAAGCCGCGATCGAAGCTGAGCGAAAATTGTATCCGCCAGAGTATGCGACCCCGGCCCGCGCAGTGGACCACGGCTTTGAGGCCAGCATCGTCGGTTCACACACGCTGTTGCCGGATGTGCTGTTTCATGCCTTCAGCGCATTCGGCGCGATGATGGCGCCGGAATTGCCGCTGCAGCGTCGTCAGCACGAAATGATCGCGACCATGGTTTCGGTCACCAACCGGTGCCACTATTGAATCGAATCCCACGCAGAGTTTCTGCGTAGAGTGACGTTGGACGATTCGATGATCGAAGCACTCCGCCGCGATTATCGCACTGCGCCGATTACCGAACAGGAACTCGTGATGTGCGATTACGTCGTGAAGGTAACGAAAGACGCCGTGCAATGCAGCCCTGCGGACCTGGACAAATTGCGCGAAGTCGGCTTCGACGACAAGGGAATTTTGCAAATCACTTTGATTGCGTCCTGGTTTAACTACATCAATCGCGTCGCCGATGCGCTCGGCGTCGGCCGCGAAAATCCTCCGGAGAGACCTTGAAGAAATTATCTGCATTCAGCGCTTCGCTCTTTGCCATTTTCTATTTACTGTCTTCATTTGGTCTTTCTAAGATCGCGAACGCGCAAAGTGCCGACGCTGGAGTCACGTTTCAGGATGTCAGCGCAAGAGCCGGCATTCATTTCATTCACAACAACGGAGCGTTTGGCAAAAAGTTTTTGCCGGAGACGGTGGGACCGGGTGTCGCCTTCATCGACTACGATCATGACGGCTGGCCGGATATTTTCCTGGTGAATGGATCCGACTGGCCGGGGCATGGACAAAAACACACCACGCCAAAGCTATATCACAACAATCGCGACGGCACTTTTACTGACGTCACGCACAAAGCCGGCCTCGACGTCGAAATGTACGGTATCGGCGTAGCGGTCGGCGATTACGACAACGACGGCTACGACGATCTGTTCGTTACTGCGTACGGTCAATCTCATCTGTTTCACAACAACGGCAATGGCACTTTCACTGACGTGACGCAGAAAGCTGGTCTCGGCGGCGTGAAGGAATTCAGCACCAGCGCGGCTTGGGTTGACTACGACAAAGACGGCCAACTCGATCTCGTCGTTGGTAATTACGTGCAGTGGACGCCGGAAACGGATCTTTATTGCACGATGGACGGCAAAAGTAAATCGTATTGCACGCCGGAATCGTACAAGGGAACTTCAGTGCGGCTGTGGCACAACAATGGAAATGGAACTTTTTCTGATGTAACGCAAAAGGCCGGACTCGGCGAACCGACTTCCAAAACGCTGGGAGTTGCCGTGCTCGACTATAACAATGACGGCTGGCCCGATTTGCTTTTTTCCAACGACACACAACCGAACAAGCTGTATCACAACAATGCCAACGGAACGTTTACGGAAAAAGCTGTGGTGGCCGGCGTGGCGTTCAGCGAAGACGGCGTGGCACGCGCGGGAATGGGCGTGGACACTGGCGATTACGACCGCAGCGGAAATACCAGTTTGCTGATCAGCAATTTTTCCAATCAGATGCTTTCGCTATATCACAACGAAGGTAAAGGATTGTTTGTGGATGAAGCGCCGCGCAGCGAAGTGGGGCGCGCTTCCCTGCTCACTCTGGGATTCGGATGTTTCTTTTTCGACTACGACCTTGATGGCTGGCCGGATATTTTGGTGGCCAATGGCCACATTGACCCGGACATCCAGAAGGTGCAGGTCAACGTGCGCTACGCTGAACCGCCACATCTTTTCCGCAATTTGGGCAAAGGAAAATTTGTGGAGGTGACGAAATCAGCGGGCCCGGAATTTGCTGCTGCGCGAGTGGGGAGGTCGGCTGCCTACGCCGACGTATTTAATGATGGGCGCCTGGATGTGCTCCTTTCTACCAATGGCGGCGCGGCGCATCTTTTTCGAAATGTTGCCGCGGGCGCGGCGAAAGACAAACCAAATCACAGCGTGCGATTCAAATTGATTGGAACGAAATCGAATCGCGACGGAATCGGCGCTGTAGTGCGAGTGACTTCTTCGGACGGAACGCAAACGCAAATGCTGAAAAGCGGTTCGAGTTATCTGGCTGCAAATGAACTGGTGCTGACGTTTGGCCTGGGGCAATTGACCAAGGCGGACGCGGTGGAGATTCGTTGGCCGAGCGGTCAAGTAGATCGCCTGTCGAATGTGAATGCTGGGCAGACGCTGTCGGTCACGGAAGGTAAAGGTGGGACGGGATCGAGACCGTTCGCGAAGTAAGAACTCAGAGATCACCGCCTCTCTAAGGCTCTGGAGTGGAAAACTTCTAGCGCACCAAGTCCAGCAAATCGATTGAGAAAGAACGCTAAGAGAATACAGGCTAAAGCTAAGGTACCCCCACGGACTGGAGTAATTTCAACAAAGAATTGATTAACGAGTTAGTATGATTCGAATCGGAACTGGCGGAAGGCAAGGACGGGGCAACCTTCGTCGCTTGCTCGGCTATGGTGTTGTGAAGGTTTTTACCGGGCTGTTGACTCCGTCGGTCGTGCCACGAGGGTCCATCGAGTCCACCGTGTAGTAGTAGGTGGTCTTCGGCTGGAGGCCTTCGATGCGAACGCGGAAATCCGTATAGGAATGGGTCGGGTTCAGCCGGATGTGCGATTTCGCGGTTTGGCTCAGGTTCTTGGGATCCGTGCCGTAGTGCACAATTCCAAAGTGCTCCGGCGAGCCGCCAGGGTTGTCGGAGGTCCACCTGATAATGGTCAGACTTTCTGTGGTTGATTCGAGCTCCGGTCCTTGGAGGATGTGGACATGCGCGGCTTTCTTGGCGGAAGGAACGAACTGAGCCGAGATTGGATTTGAGAGGAGCAAGCCGCCGGTCAAAACAGTGATTGCCAGTGTCGAGAGCAGTCTATTCATATCACACCTCAAAGAAATTGCGCGATAGATGATTCTGTAGACCTTTCGTGATATCTCCCTCTTGCTCGTCCGCCCGCGTTTGCGGGACGGACGAGCAGAGGAGAGAGATGTCCAGAGGGGCGCGAGCGACATTTATCACGGAATGGGTTTAGGTCCCGGCAAAGGCGCAACGCCGCAGATCGCCGATGCACACGGCGGCAGAGGCGGTGTCGGGATAAGGAAGCCGTTTCCTTGTCTCGACGGCGAACAATTTGGATCTGTGGCGGGGTTGCACGTCATACACATGCCTGTAAACGTATTGCTGTCGGGAAACGGTCGTGTGAACCCGTCCGAGAGCGTCTGGAGGAAGGCCACGATCTGGTTCTCCTCCGTATCGGTCAACCCAAGCATACCAACCGTCATGTCAAGGTTGTTGGGAACCTCGGGCTCTGGCCAGCAGTTTACTTTTTCAACCGTTCCTGATGGGCAGTGCCCGGAAGTGACGTTGAATCTAAATGCGGTAACGTCGCGGGTGTTGTAAAAGTGCACGAGTTGTTTGAGGCTCTTGATGTAGCCGTTGTGGAAGAACTCCTTCTGGAAGTAGGGCCCGGGGGCCTCCGTGGTGGGACACTGTGGTGGCACCAAGGCGACGTTGCGGGCGCTGGAGGTTTGCATTTGGCCATCCGAAGTTGGCGCAGATTGTGTCCATTCGTCATTCGGGCTTGCCCAAGAGCCGGGACCGCTTCGCAGGAAAGTTCCTAGTCCCAGATCTCTGAAGCCGAAGCCAAAGGGATTTGCGGTGAAGCCGAAGAAATCCGGCGTGTTCTGATAGTAGATCGCATCCCTCGGATTCAGCGGCAGTCCGAGATTAGCCGAGCCGAAGCAGGTGAACACCGGTTTCGTGTCTGCCGGAGCGCCAGTATCTTGGCCGCTCGGCGCTGTGCCGTTTGCAGGCGTTGGCGCAGTGGACCTGCCATCCAGATGGCAAGAGTTGCAGTTCGCTTTGCCACGGAACAGGTTGTAACCAGCCATCTCGTCTGCAGTCAGCGGATTGGCCTGAGGGTCATGCAGGAAGGCGTCGAATTTCGATGAAAAGGCGCTGACATCCGGCGAAGTTTCATATTGATCAAGCGATTGTGCCCAGTGAGCGTAGACATCGCTTGCGATGGAGCGCTCCGCCGAGGTTAGCTTGATCGGCATGGTGTTGGTGCCGAACACCGCAGCGCCTCCTGGGGTTTCGCAGATTTCCTCGGTGTTGGGTGGGAACTTAATTGTGTCTATGGCATCGCCCCATACCTGTATAAAGAAAGGCTTATACACCGCGGTTTGAAGCCGGAACGCGATGCAAGCCGTGTCCGGCAACGCGTGTTCTTGCGTATCGACCGGTGGGCCCTGCGCCTGTTCTTGGTCGGGACTTCCAAGCCTATAGCCGGTCGCCCGTGAATCCCAGAAGTTTCCGCCAAAAAACGCTTGCTGGGTTTCGTTGAAGTTGAGTACCGGGAAACTGGGTGAATAAGTGTATCTCTGCGCGGTCCGCTTACCGGCCCGAAACTCGAACGATCCCGGATATGCGACCATCGTCAGATTGACCGATGGGATCGGTCCGCTAAAGCCGACGTACGGCATATGGCAGAACCCGCAGGCTCTGTCCTTGAAAGGGGATATATTCTTGTCGAAATTCATGACCTTGCCCAGTAAGACGTTTAACCTTTGTCCGGTGTGGGCCAGTACTGGCGGTTGATTTGTGAGGGTCGGAGGCGGCAAGGCACGTAGTTGTGCGAGCGCTTCGTTTTCGACGAAATCAACTTCACGTATGACCCGAGCTATCTCGGAATCCAGATCGGCCGGGAGTATGCCCGGGGGGTACGGATTGTAAAACGGAGGTGGCTGGTCTTTATCATTTCCCTTGCCTTCTTTTCCTTTTCCATTTTGCGCCGAGATGAATTGGGTGGAAATCAGCGACATGGCCGCGACCGCCGCGCAGAGTATCACTAGCGCTGTAAGTCGTCTTTCTCTCATGAAGAAACCCCTTCTTTCGTGACTACCTAGAGTGGATAGGTGGGTGGCGCGCCGATGGACACACGAGGGTGTCCCTTCGGACATCGTCTTTTGGGGTAAGCATTCAGCGCGGCAAGAAGTGCAAATCAGTTTTCTAGTTCGGGTAACCTGAAGAATCTAATCTCTGTCGCACTGGATTGGCCCAGCGGATGGGACTCGTCCGCAGCCACCGGCAGAGATCAACAGCAACCTTGCGTCATCATTTGCTATCTATTTCGTGTTGCGAGTGAACATACGGAAGCACGCCTCCGTCCTACACTTCAACAACGCGTTGGACCGTAAAACGCCTTCTGACTGCTGTCAATAGGGAGAGTTATGTAGTGCGCGCAGACAATTTCTGGTCGCTCAGGCGAACCCTTTGTTAAAGTCGATTTTCATCAGATTTGCAGAGCGCGGAGGTAAGGGACGCTGGCCCAGTCATATAACTTCGTCGATGGCAATACCGGGCTGCGGCTGAATCCTACGTTTGGCGAAGCCGTCGTCCGTGATAACGCTGGAAACTCGTTCTACCACTCCGGTCAGGTGACATTGGACCGCAAGTTCAAGCAAGGCTTGCTGTTCCGCGCGCCTACACCTATTCGAAACTAATTGACGACGCATCCGAAGTCTTCACCACCACCGGGCTCAGCTCGTTTTCGCAGAACCTGCTCGACCAGAAGGCCGATTACTGTACGGCACATCCCAAATGTAGGTCATCACCAACCGGTGCCGTCTGTCGTAAGCGGACAACATCCACGGCGGAGACCATTTCGCGACAAAGATCCTGAGCCAAGTGACTCGGGGCTGGCAGTGGGCAGGTACCGCAACTTTCCAAACTGGCTTACCGGAAACCATCAGCGATGGAACTGACGTCAATCACGATGGGCACGCACAGGACCGGCCAGATCTGGGGAATCCGAACGCACCCTTCACTTCGGTTGGAATCGATGGCGTGCGACTTAAGCTGACGACAACGCCAGGCACGTTCTTTACTGTCACGCAAGGCTGTTTGGCGAAACCGTCCACCTGTATGGAGCAACCCGCATCCAATTTTCGCTACCTGATCCAAGCGAGCGGACTTGGAAACGTTGGACGCAACACGCTTTCGTCGGGCCTGAGCAGGTTTTCTATGACACTAGCGTGCAGCGTTCGTTCCGGTTCCTCGAACACCAAGCTGTTACCTTCCGCACTGAATTTTTCAATGCGTTCAATCATCCAAACCTGTTTACCGATGGTGGCGTCAACAGCTTCAACTTGTTGAATTCAAACGGGAACATCGCGTCAACTATCAATAGAAACCGGCAGATCAAGTTCTGGCTGAAGTATTCATTTTAGATTCGGTCCACAGCCAGACTTTAAATCAGGAAATGGGAGGCGCTCGTTGCGCCTCCCATTTTTTGTTTATGAAGCGCTTCCCGGTATTTTGGTCCGGAGCTAACTTCCTGACGGCCTGCGGCGCTTCAGGCAAGTCCCCTACTACAAGGGCAAGAATGAAAAGAGATTCCCCGCTTCGCTCGAATGACGACTTTTTGGACATGGGCATTCCTGAGGTGAAATGAGTGAGGTGAGGGACCAGTGCTGTGCGCAGTAGCGAACTTCTTCGCGATTGTAGGCCAACAGATTTATCAGACTTGTAGAGTGCGCAGGTAGGGAACGCTGGCTTTCATCATGTCCAGGTTCATTTCGACGAAATAGTTTTTGATGCCGGCGGTTTTTGCCGCGGAGAAGATTTTCTTCCAATCGAGAGAGTCCTGGCCTACGGGCATCATTTTTTTGGTTTGCGTGGACCAGCCTTGTACGTGCATGGAAATGAAGCGGCCGGGATATTTTGTGAAATATTCGGCGGCATCGTAGCCGCGGCTGATGTTGACGACTTGGAATTGGAATTTGACCAGCTTGGGATCGAGAAGGCTGAGCAACACGTCGTAAGTGCGCTGGCCACCGACTGTGGAGAGCTCAAAATCTTCGGTGTGCAAACCCTGTTGAATGCCGGCCTGAGCTGCGTTTTCCGCCATTTTGTTGTATTCGTCGGCGACGCGCTTGACATCGTCCATGGTGGGATTTTTGGGGCCATCGAGGGTGGGCACGAGCATTTGCGTCAGGCCGACATCTTTGGCCCAGGCGATTCGGTCTTGCTGATTGGCCCTGAGCTCCTCGATTTGGAAATGGGAACTGACGCAAGTGACGCCTGCATCGCCAAGAATTTTGCGAAGCTCGGCCCCTTTGTATCTGGCGAGGCCGGCGAAACCTGAATCGGCATAACCAACCGGCGAGCACAACTCGATGGACTGAAATCCGGCGGCAGCAAGTTGCTTAAGCGTGCCGGGAAAATCCTTGGCAATCATTTCCCTGACCGGCCAGGTCTGACAGCCAATGGGCATGCCGAGCGGATTGGCGCGGAGGCGCAGCGCTCCTGCGGCGCCAAGAACGCCGATGGCGGCAACGGGCGCCACTGAATTCTTGAGAAACGTTCTTCTGGAAATTACCGGCATGGAAAGCCTCCGTATTTCACATGGTTCGTTCGTCACGGCGTGCTGACTAGAGTTCCCAGTGAGTTCGCCGTTCCGGACGGATGTATTTGTCGGCTTGCTTCGCATTGGCTACTTTCATGTTGGAGCGATCCCAATCGAGGCGCTGTCCCAATTGCGTTGCGATATTGCCAAGCAGCAGAGTTTCGGTGACCATCCCGGAAAATTCAAAATTGCCGCCGGGCTTGGTTTTGCCGCCTTTCGCGGCATCCAGCCATTCGCGGTCATTGCCTGGAGACCGGGGCAGCGTTTTTGGCGGCTGTTTGTAGCTCTGCATTTTAGATTCGGGGATGAGCCTCGGACTTCCACCATTGAAGGCGCAAAGAATTTTGCCGCGATCTCCGATGAAAAGAAGTCCTTCGTCAGCTTCTTCGCCGTCCCCTTTTAGCGGAACGCTTTCCGGCAGTTCGGCGGGGCGGGGCGGAAGCAGACCACCGTCATACCAGCTGAATTTCACTGGTGGCATGTCGCCGCGCGCGGGGAAATTGTAGTGGATGATGGAAGCGAGCGGGTAGGTTTCGTCGTAGCGATCGGTGGAGCTGGCCTCAACGCTCGAAGGCACTTCCAGCTTCAATACGCGAAAAATCGTGTCGAAGCTGTACGAGCCCATGTCGCCTAGAGCGCCGCAGCCGAAGTCGCTCCAGCCGCGCCAGACGAAGGGCACGTAAGCGCGGTTGAAGGGACGTTCCGGTGCCGGACCTAGCCACAGATCCCAATCCAATCCATCGGGCACCGGTTGGGTTTCTTTGGGACGCTCGAGGCCCTGCGGCCAGAACGGGCGGCTGGACCAATTGATGACTTCGCGCACCGGACCAATCGCGCCATCCCATATCCATTCGCAGAGCAAGCGCGTCGATTCGGACGCCTGATTGGCTACGGCGATTTGAGTTGCCACGCCGGTTTGTTTGGCGATTTCAGCCAGGCGGCGGGCTTCGTAAATGGTGTGGGTCAACGGCTTCTGGCAGAAGACGTGCTTGCCCTTCTTCATCGCGGCGGCGGAGACCGCGGCGTGCAGATTGTCGGTGGTGCAGACGACCACCGCGTCGAAGTCTTTTTGTTTCTCGAGCAGCTCGCGGAAGTCGCTGTACGCCGCGCAGCCGCGATACTGGCCGGAACGCTGCTGAGTGGCGTAATAGGCGTCGACAATTTTCTGGCAAGGTTCGCGGCCGGAAACGCCTGCGGGCGCCCGCATGGAGTGAGTGAGCTGGATGGGCGTGTCCGGGCTGAGCCAGTCCCAGCCGCTGCTGACGCCAAGCAATTTGTGAATAGAATTGGCGAATTCGTGCGTGTCCCATTGTGGGTGATTGACGCCAATTTTATTTGGATCGCAGACCGCCACGCCCTGCACGTCGGGCTGCTGCAAAAATTCCCGCATGACGCGTTGTCCTTGCGAGCCTACCCCGATGAAAGCGATGTTGAGCTTGTCGTTGGGCGCGACGTAGTTTATACCGCCGAGTACACGGCGAGGGACGATGGTGACACCGGCGGCCGCGGCGGCGGTTTGTGCTAGGAATTTGCGGCGGGTCTGAAGCCGATTCTTCATGAATCCTCCCTGACCACTGCAGTCAACCCGGATACTCTAAACGAAGTTGGAGTTTGTGGCGCGGTAAATTTAATTCGATTTAAGAGAGGGTTATTTTCAGGCGCGTGGGAAAACGGAAGGAGGATGAGTGGGCGGCGGAGGCAGAAAGAAACGAAGAAGGACACGATATCTATGGTGCATCTACGGGAGCGACAAACAAAAAACAGGGAGACAAGAACCGACCTGAAGGTCGGCCGCTACAGGGGCTCGGGGGAACTCGAGAGTGGGCAACACCGTACACAGGAATGTCTGTGCCACCGGAGAAAAGAAATTACAACCGGCAGATTAGTAGTTCGCGTTCGTAGACCATTTCTTTGGGCAAGTGGTCGTGCAGTTCGATGAAGAGTTCTTCGTGTTCGATGACTTCGCGGCGCCAGGACTTGCCGTCGAATTCCTGCAGCGCTTCGAATTTCTCGCGGGGAAAATCGAGGCCATTCCATTCCATGTCTTCGTAATCGGGCATCCAGCCGATGGGAGTTTCGCGGCCCTGGGCGCGCACGCGGGCGCGATCCACGATCCATTTGAGGACGCGCATGTTTTCGCTGTAGCCGGGCCAGATGAATTTGCCTTCGGCGTCTTTGCGGAACCAGTTCACGTGAAAGATGCGCGGGGTGACGGTAAGCGAGCGCTGCATCTGGATCCAATGCCGGAAATAATCGCCCATGTGATAGCCGCAGAAGGGCAGCATGGCCATCGGATCGCGGCGAACTTTGCCGACGGTGCCTGCGGCGGCGGCGGTCATTTCCGAGCCCATGGTGGCGCCGATGTAGACGCCGGAGCTCCAATTGAAGGCTTGATAGACGAGCGGCATGGTGGTGGCGCGGCGTCCGCCGAAGATGAAAGCGTGCAGCGGAACGCCGTTGGGAGATTCCCAAGCGGGGTCGATGGTGGGACACTGCGAAGCGGGCGCGGTAAAACGCGCGTTCGGGTGAGCGGCTTTCGCGCCGGTCTGCCTGGCGATTTCGGGAGTCCAGCGATTGCCCTGCCAATCGATGCATTCGGCGGGAGGAGTATCGGTCATGCCTTCCCACCACACACCGCCTTCGGGAGTGAGCGCGGTGTTGGTGAAGATGGTGTTTTTCGAAAGCGTGGCCATGGCGTTGGGATTGGTTTTCGCGGAGGTGCCGGGAGCCACACCGAAAAATCCTGATTCGGGATTCATGGCGCGGAGGGCGCCGCTTTCGTCGGGGCGAATCCATGCGATATCGTCGCCAACGGTCCAGACTTTCCAGCCTTCGAATCCTTTCGGCGGAATGAGCATGGCGAAATTGGTTTTTCCGCAGGCGCTCGGAAAGGCAGCGGCGACGTAAGTTTTTTCGCCCTTGGGATCTTCGACTCCGAGGATGAGCATGTGCTCGGCCATCCATCCCTCATCGCGGGCGATGTTCGAAGCGATACGCAGCGCAAAACATTTTTTGCCGAGCAGCGCGTTGCCGCCGTAGCCGGAGCCGTAAGACCAGATTTCGCGCGATTCAGGAAAGTGGACGATGTATTTTTCCTTGTTGCAGGGCCAGGGCACATCTCTTTGGCCGGGAACGAGCGGGGCGCCGACCGAGTGCATGCAAGGCACAACGCGCGCGCCTTTATCGATTTCATCGAACACCCGCTGGCCGATGCGGGACATAATGCGCATGTTGACGACGACATAGGGAGAGTCGGTGAGCTGCACACCAATTTTTGCCATGGGCGAACCGATGGGGCCCATGCTGAAAGGGAGAACGTACATGGTGCGGCCCTGCATAGCACCGTTGAAGAGGCCCTTTAGCTTGCGGCGCATGTCGTATGGATTTTCCCAATTGTTGGTGGGGCCGGCAGTGTCCTTGGAGTAGGAGCAGATGAAAGTGCGATCTTCGACGCGGGCCACGTCGTTGGGATCGGAGCGGGCGTAAAAGCAGCCAGGCCAGAGCTTTTCGTTAAGCTTGATAAAAGTCCCGCTGGCGACCATTTCGCGGCAGAGCTGGTCGTTTTCTTCTTGTGAACCGTCAACCCAATGGATGCGGGCGGGGCGGGTGAGTTCGGCCATTTTTTCGACCCAGCGAAGCAGGTGATCGTTTTTACTTAGCGGAGAAGCCAGATTGCGGGAACTTACGGTGCGGGAACTCATGCAGGCACTTTCCTCCCAGGGATGCAAGGCGAATCGCTGTGCAGTGGATTCGCAAAGCTGTCAGATGGTAGCGATACCGGGATTCGAACCCGGATTTTTGCCTTGAGAGGGCAATGTCCTAACCCTTAGACGATATCGCCAGAGAGACCAGACAGCGTGTAGCAGTGCGAGGCGGCATCTTCCCAGAGCCGACAAGCTCAACAAATATTATAACGCTTGAGTTGAGGGTTTGTCGCGGCGGGGCGATCAACTGGCAAGTTTGTCGATTTTGTATTCCGTTTCTTCAACATCTTTGCTGAGGGGAAGCGCGCTGAAAAACTTGTTTCGGCAGGGGATGCAGCGGAAGGCCGGAACTCCGAGCACACGCCAAAACGGAGCGGTCAAGCCCTCAGGAAGGTCACCTGAGATGCGCTTGAGTTGAATGTTGCCGCAGATGGCGCAGTGCGCAGCGAGCAAGTGGGCGAACGGAGTAGCGCGAGAACGGAAACGTCTGGAGCATTGTGAACAACGCCAAGGCACGCTGCCAAAGACGCCGGCGAGGTAGTCTGAAAGGGTTCTTCTGCGCGACCTGCGGCATTCGGCAGAATTGCAAACTGGACAAACCATTGAGGGTCGAATTTCACCTGGACTGGAAAGAGCTTGCGTCATGCTATGGGAAATTGCACCGGCAAGCAAGGCGGAATTTTGCGCTGATGCGCGAAATATCAAGGTGTGCGCTAAGATAGCTTGCAGGAGAATTCATGGCTGATTACACGGAGGAGCACGCCCGGGCGGGAATAAAGGAGAGGCTGCCGAAGTTGGATACATGGGCGAACCAATATCCCGGATATGTGATTACCACGCGGTACCCCGAGTACACCTCGGTATGCCCCAAGACGGGGCTGCCGGACTTTGGCACTTTGACGATCGAATATATGCCGCGAAAATCGTGTGTCGAGCTGAAGGCGTTGAAAATGTACCTGCTGGCCTACCGGACCCTGGGAATCTTTTATGAAAATGCGGTGAACAAGATCCTGGAAGATATTGTGGAGGCGATTCAGCCGGAATGGTGCGTGATTCGGGGAGAGTTTACACCAAGGGGAGGGCTGAATACGACGGTGGAGGCGCGGTGGCCACGCCCAACAGGCAGCAGTAAGAGGCAAACAAAGTAGCTCGGTTGCGTGGAGCAAAGGGGCGTTCGCGATATTGGGGACGGCGCGGTAGGCGCGTATGGACAGACGATACGGCAAGAGACATAATCGTTAGCGTATCGCATTGCAGATTTGAAGCGCTGAACCAGGTCCCCTCGTTCTGGCCGGGCGATCCTGACCATGGACCGTTTTGTTTTAATCTCAGGGTTTATCCGCACAAACCCTGAACTTGTTTTGCTCAGGGCTTGTAAGTACAAACCCTGAACCCTGGGGAGGGAAAAATGAGCATTTCTCCGAACGTACCGAGTCCGCAGGACTCGTACCACTATGATAATACGGGGACACCGCGTTGGATCGCAGTTCTTTTTGGTGTGCTGTTTGTTGCGCTCGCGGCCATGGGATTTTTTGGATACACGTCGCAGTCGCGGATGTCGCAGGAGCTGACCAAGGCAGAGGACCAGAACAGAACGCTGTCCGCGCAGTTGGCTCAGGCAAATTCCAGCCTGGCGGATTTAAAGGGCCATGTTGAAGTGACGGAAGAAAAAATGCACTTGACGCAATCGGAGCTGGCGCAAGCACGGAGCCGCGCAGAATCGATTCGCAAGGAACAGGTGGCGGCGGCACAGAAATTGAACACGCAGTTGTCGGAAGTACAAAAGGACAGCGAACAAAAGATTGGCGCAGTGGCGACGGATTTGGGAGGCGCGAAGAAGGACATTGAATCAACGCGCAACGATCTGGAAGCTACCAAGGGCAAGCTGGAACGCGCGCAGGGCGACATGGGTGTGATGAGCGGATTGATCGCGCACAATCATGATGACCTCGAAGATCTCAAGCGGAAGGGCGATCGCAACTATTACGAATTCACGGTGCCCAAGAGCAAGACCGCGCAGCGCGTGGGGCCGGTGCAAGTTACTTTGAACAAGGTGGACCCCAAGAAAAACAGGTACACGATGACGGTGTTTGTGGATGACCGGTCGATCGAAAAGAGGGACAAGACCGCGGGCGAACCGGTGCAATTCTATGTAAAGGGCGGCCGCGGAGCCGCGCCTTACGAAATGGTGGTGTTCGACGTTGGAAAGAACCAGATCACCGGTTATCTTTCGACGCCGAAGGATGCGGGAACAGGCGGATCGGCAGCCACTACGACGCCAGCGGCGTCATCAACACCGAAGCCGTAACTGGGTTCTGAATGAAATAGTTCGCAACGATTCAAATCAACGACGGCAGCGAATCAACGAGACGAACATGAGCCCTGTTCTGCGTTCTGGAAACTGGACGTGGGACAGGGCTTCTGGCGTTTTGCGGGCTCAACTACGATGGAGTGATCTGGCAAGGCATTTCGCTAAGCCGACGAGGAGCGCTCGAATGAAGCGGGCTAAGCTCAACGCGTTTTTAACTATATTGATTCTCGCGGCGCCGTTCGCCGCTTCCGCTCAATCGAGTCTTGATCCTGGACAGCTGCCAAAGTCCACCGTGTTTTATGTGGCGTGGCATGGAACGCCCTCGGGCGAGATACGAAGGTCTAATTCCCTGCTGGCGATGTGGGATGACCCGGATTTCGCACCCGTGCGCGCCGCGATCGTCGCGGGAATGATGCAGGGTTCCGCGGATTCGGCAAAAGCGAAAACTAATATGACGGCGGATACACTTTCGCAGTACGCCGCGTTGCTCGACAACGAGTTGGTATTTGGCTACCTGACAAATCCGAATCCGGCGAAGACCAACGGAGCAGCCAACCGAACACCACACGATGCCAAGCAAATACCTTGGAACGGGATGTTCCTAGCTTATGACCATAGCGGAAAAGAAGTAACGCTGGCGAAATTGTTACTGCAGGTCCGAACGAATGAAAAGGAGCCACCGAAAATCTCAACAGCAACGATTGCGGGAATGTCGGCCATCAAGATAGAACGCAAGAGCGGCACGACGTATTGGGCAGACGACGGGAAATATACATTCAGCGCAGGCGAACCAACGGTTCTGGAGCAAATCTCCGCGTGGGCAAAGCACGCAACGCCAGAGGCGGCGCGCTTGTCACAAACCTCGGCGTTTCGCGAAGCCAGCAACTTGCTGAAGGGCGGCGTGGCGGAATTCTTCTTTAACTTTGCGAGCGTCCGCGACATGGATTCGGACCAGAGCTTTGGCGGATTTCGGCTGCGGCCACTGGTGCAAAGCCTGAAGCTCGAGTCGGTGCACTCCATCGCAGGCCACCTTGCGCAGGAAGGCGCGCGAACGCGGATGCAAAGCGCAATTTTAGGCGACACCAGCCCGGGATCGCTTTTTGACATTTGGGACGAAGGCAGCGCGTCCCCGTCCTCGTGGCAATTCATCACCGCGAATACGGTCTCATATCAGGAATGGCGCGTGAATTTGACGGGTATCTACGGCCTGATTAAGCGCGCGATGCAATCCACCGCAGGCGCGGGGCAGCCCAACTCTATGGATTTCATGGAGGCAGGGATTTCAACACGGTTGGGTATGCCACTGCCCACCGCGATCGGATTGTTCAGCGGAGAATTTGCGTCGCTGCAGTCGAGCGTCGAGCTCGATTCAGCCAGGCAAGTTTCGTTGGTGGCAATACGGGAAAAAACGGCCACGCTGAAATTGCTGCACGCCGGACTGGCTGAGCGAGTGGCGGCAGAACGCGCAGAAGGCGATACGACTTTTCTGAAGATTTCGGAAGGCGGAATGGCAAGCACAGCCGGAACAGCATCCTGGAAGTATTATCACTTGGGGGTGACGCCTGATGTCATCGTCGGTTCGGCACGCGCCGAGTCGGTACGCGAAACGCTTGCGGCGGGCAAAGGCACCGTCACCGAGAACAGGTTGGTGCCGCCAGCCTGGCAACAGGCGCGCACGCAATTTCCCAAGACGATCAATGGGTTGGGATTCTTCGATTTTCAAAAAATTGATTGGGCTACTGCGAAGGAGCGATGGATCGCGGACTCCCGTAAGAAGCCAACGTCGGGAGAAACGCAACAAGCGTCGGCAAATGCGTTCGCAAATGCATTGAAGGATTTGGACCCGCGAGTGTTTCCGCATCATCTGCATCTGGCGGCCAACGCATCTTGGAAGGATGCGCAGGGCGTGCATTTCGATGGCTGGATTGAATAGCGTTTAAATTCGGAAGATCAGTGATGGCGCGTGCCAGAACTCGCTCAGTGATATTCCTTGAGGGTATTGGCCATTTCGGAGAGGCGATCGTCCAGCCGCGCGAAAGCGGTTCCAGAGGGAAATGTTCCGTCGCCATTGCGATCGCCCGCCGGAACACCGGTCAACAATTCGATTCCCTGCTCGATTCTAGCCACTGGCCACACGTGGAATTTTTTCGCGGCGACAGCGTCCAGCAAATCTTCGCGCAACATCAGGTCTTCGACATTGGCCGCGGGAATAATCACTCCCTGCGTTCCGGTTAGGCCCTTGATGCGGCACACGTCGTAAAATCCTTCGATTTTTTCGTTCACGCCGCCAATGGCCTGCACGTCGCCTTGCTGATTCATCGAACCGGTTACGGCCACCTCCTGGCGCAAAGGCAAACCCGACAAGGCCGAGACCAAAGCGTACACTTCGGTTGAGCTGGCGCTGTCGCCATCCACACCCGAATAGGATTGTTCGAAGCAAATACTGGCAGCGAGAGATAGCGGTTTATTTTGCGCGAAATGGCTGCGCAAGAATCCGGAAATGATGTGTACGCCCTTATCGTGAAAGCGCCCGCTCAAATTGGATTCGCGCTCAATGTTGATAAGGCCGGTCTTGCCAAGCGCGGCCGTCGCGGTGATGCGCACTGGCTTGCCGAACGCATAGCCGCCAATTTCCAAGACGCTCAGGCCATTTACCTGGCCGACGCGTTGCCCGGAAACGTCCACGAGGAGCGTGCCTTCTTGAATCATTTCCCGCAGGCGTGTCTCAATCAGATTGTGGCGCTCCATTTTTGAACTAAGCGCTTTGCGCACATGCGCGGCACGCACCACGGTCTCTTTGGCTTCTGTGGCTTCGTAATTTGCTTCGCGCGCAAGGTCGGCAATGTCAACAAAGCGAGCGGTCACCTTGTTTCTGCGTCCGGCCATGCGTACACCATATTCGAGGATGGTGGCGAACGCGCCGCGATCAAACGGCCACAGAGTCTCTTTTTCAGACAGGGCCCGCAACCGGCCCGCATATTCGGCGATGACCGTGTCGTTCATAGCCATCTCTTCGTCGAACTCCACGCGCACTTTAAAAATCTTGCGAAAGTCTTCTTCATAGTCGTAAAGCAGTTCGTACATCTCGCGGTCGCCAATCAAGATCACTTTGACGTTGATCTGAATGGGTTCTGGCTTGAGGGCGCTGCCGCCGAACGGATAAAACATTTCCAGCGGCTGAATCTCGAGGCGGTTGTGATTCAGCGTGCGTTTCAACGCGCGCCACACGCCTGGCTCGGAAATCGTTTCCATCGAGTACATGATCAAATAGCCGCCGTCAGCCCGGAGCAGCGAACCTCCCCGCAGGTCCATGAAATCGCTGGTCCATCCGCCGCGCGCATCATAGGCACGCTGAATGGTGCCGAAAAGATTTGCATAAGTGGGCGTGGTCTCGAAGATGACCGGTGACTCTCCCTCGCCGTCATGCGCCAGAATGACGTTTACGCCATAACTGCGAAACGGATCGCGCTCCGATCCCGGCCCTTGCGGCTTTGGCAATCCCTCCATGCCTTCCGGATGATCTTCGGTTTCGCCTTCGCGTTCCTTGAAAGGTTCCAGATTGTCGAGCAAATGATGGCGAACTTCTTCCAGATATTCCGAAACGCTGGTCCCCGGATATTTTTCTTTCAGCTCTTCGATGACGCCGTCAACCAGAACGGACGCGGCTTCCTGTTCGAGATAGCTGAGTTCGCTGGCGAGTTCGCGCGAAAGCGTAAGCGTCTTGCGATAAACCACGGTAAATTCCTGGCGAAACTGCTCGTATTTTCTTTCGATCTCTTCCGCAACCGGCGAATCGAGTTTGCCCTCGTGGACCATTTTTGAAATGTCCTCGATGGGCACCATCTGGCCTTCCAGCACCGGAAAAATTTCCGGCAGCGCGACCGCGCCAACCTGCATATGGCCGAGCGCAAACTGTTCCCGCGCGATCTTGCGCGTGAAATCGTCCATCAGGTCTTTTTCGCGCGCGGTGAAGCGTTCGACGATTCTTCCCTTTTGCCGCTGAAACGGCTCGCCTTCGAACACTTGCGGAATACGGCGGCGCAGGAAATCGATACCGGCCTGCATATCTTTTTTGAAAGAATTGGCCTGCCCGCGCGGAAGAGTGAGCAAGCGCGGCCGGTCGGCGATCTTAAAATTGTTGACGTAGCAACGGTCCGGCGATTGTTTGGTACCCGGATGCAGTTCCCCGATCATGCGAGCGATGGTCCCGCCACGGCTGGTACCAGCCAGCCCGCAGACAAAAACGTTGTAGCCGGGGGCGGTTAGTTCGACGCCCATTTTCAAGGCGCGCAGAGCGCGTTCCTGTCCGACGAATCCTTCGCGCAGGTCTGCTTGGGCGGTCGTTTCGAACGGCAAGCGCGAAGGCTCGCAGCGCCAGCGCAACTTCTCAACCGGGAGCGCGGCGGGTTTTTCCAGATGTTTGGTAGGTTCGTTCATGTTCGGCGGTACTCTAGCACACCCCGTGGCGCGATGCCTGAGTCACTCAGTGTGATGTTTTTAGGATTGCGCGGCTTCCAGTTCATCGCGATGCAGCGTATAAACGCGGAAAACTCCCATCGCCGCGGCAACAATTGTAGGGCCGGCCACCAAGCCGAGCAGGCCGAACACTTCGATTCCGCCAAGCACGCTGATGAAAAGCAGCAATTCATTCAGATGGGTGCGATTACGCAGCAGCAGCGGACGCACAATGTTGTCGGCGACTCCCGCAACGATGCCGCAAATCGCGGCCACCAGCAATCCCTTGCCAACATGTCCGGTAAACGCCAGCCAAAACGCGGCTGGCACCCATACCAGGGAGGAACCTACAACCGGTACCAGGGAAAAAAATCCAATGAGCACGCCCCAGAAAATCGCCGTGCCGATTCCCGCAAGCGTGAAGGCAAGTCCGCCAAGCACGCCCTGAATGGCCGCGATCAGCAAGCCTACCGCGACGCTGGCAAAAATAAGTTCCTGCGATTCGCGCATCATGTCCTCTTGGATAGTCGAGTCAAATGGGAGCAGATGCCGCGCAGCTCGGGCAACGTCTTCGCCATCGCGAAACATAAAAAAGAGAGCGAATAGGAGCACGAACAGATCCAGGAAAAATGCAAAGATATTTTTCACCAGGCCGCCGACCTTGGCCGCCAAAAATCCTCCTACTTTCTCGGCTCCGGTTCTGGCGGTGTCGGTCAAGTCCACGTCCTGCATCGAATCTGGTAAATGCCGCTTCACCCAATCGAGAATTTCCGTGGGAACAACTGCTTTGTCCGGAGATTGCAGGACCACCTGCGCCCTTGCACCCGCGTCGATCGCTTGTCTGGCCGTATAGAAAAGCAGTAGCAATGCGGGAACGATCAAAAGCACCGTAACGCCGAGCGTGCTCAGCAAAGCCGCAGAATTAGGCTTGAACCGCTTCAGCACTTTCTGGTGCAGCGGGTAAAAAAAGATGGCGACCACCGCCGACCAGGCCAATGGTACCAGGAAAGGCGCGGTGATTTCGTACACCAAGTAACCGAGCAGCAACAAGGCTCCATACGAAAGAACTGTGGTTACCTGGTCACTGGTAGTTACGTTTCTTTCCCGGACGGTCTTTGCCACCGTTATATAATCACCTTAGCTCTCTCGACACCAGGTTACGGACAGGATCGCCGCAAAATCCGCATGTCATCGAGCCCCATTCCGCTTTCGCGTTATCAATACCGCCTTCTTGCTGTACTTGCTTTGGTCAACTTTGTCAACTTTGCCGACCGGCAGGTTTTTGTGCCCCTGCTGCCGCTAATTCGCGCGCATCTTGGGCTGTCGGATTCGCAACTCGGATCGTTGCAGACTTGGCTGCTGGTGGTTCTGGCATGTGCCAGCTTGCTTTTCGGATTTTTAGCGGACCGATTGAACCGGCGCACGGTGATCGCGTTTGGCGTGGTTTTCTGGAGTCTGGCGACGTTCGCCAGCGGCATGGCGGGAACGTTTGCGTTTCTGCTGCTTTCACGCGCGCTGGTAGGCGTTGGCGAAGGCGCGTATGCTCCCGCTGCGCAGTCCATGATTTCCGGCGCGTTTCCGCAAGAGCGTCGCGCGTTCGCGCAGGCAATTTTTGCGACCGGAATGCTGCTGGGCGGAGCTTGCGGCTTGGCGGTCGGCGGCATCTTGAGCGACCACTATACCTGGCAGCATATTTTTTATTTCGCGGCGCTGGCAGGCTTGCTGCCGGGAGTCGCGGTCTTGTGGATCGAAGACCCGCCACGCGGGCCGCGCACGGAAGTCGTGCCGATTTTCAAGCTGCTCAGCGTACCGGCGTTCGCGGCCATGATCGCCGCCGGAACCTGCATTACATTTTCCAGCGTGTCATTGCTTACCTGGGGCCTGGACTTTGCCAAGGACTACAAGGACTTCACCGTGCGTGAAGCCGCCGTTTACCTGGCCGCGATCGCCTTGCTTGCGTCGATTTTAGGCGTACTGACGGGCGGATACGTCGCCGACAAGTTGCAACGCCGATTTGCTTACGGGCGATTGATCGCGATTGGGTGCGCGTTACTTCTTGCGACGCCCTTCCTGCTTTTTGCGATTCTTTCCGAAGATAAATGGGCGGTATTGACCGGATTATTTGTTTCGGGGTTTTTCTTGTCCTGGTATCACGGGCCGGTCACCGCCGTAATTCACGACATGATGCCGCGGCGAGCCCACGCGACTTCGGTGGGCATCTACATGTTTTTGACGCAGCTCATCGGCGGATTCGGGCCGCAAGTGGTCGGCAAGATTTCGGATACCCGCGATCTGCAAGTGGGGCTGGAGATTTCAGTAGGGGTACTGGTCTGCGGCGGTCTGTTGATGCTGGTAGTGATTCATTTCATTCGTCGTGACGGCCTTCGCCATCCGGAGCTGGAAAGCTTCCACGTTGAAGTAGTGCCCGAACGTTTGCCCTAACCGTAGTGAGGGTGTCATCCTGAAGCGATCCGCAAGCAGCGATCGCGGAAAGATCCCAACCTTGGCGCTCGACGCTACTTGATTCCAATCTGACCTATCAGGCGCGTAACATCGTCGCCGGTCACGTCGTACAACTTTCTCTCGTCTTCTTCTTCCAGCCGCTCTTTCAAATATTCGGCCGCAATGAAGCTGGCTTCGCGGTCGGAAAGATCGCGCGAGGTCTTTTCGCGGAACTTTACCAAGCCGGTATGATTCAGTCCGACCACCAGCGCCTCGCCGTCCACAAAAAACTTGGTGTCGATGGTATCGCTGTGGCGCGTCGCAATTCCGTTCCACATGTGCGAAAAGCGGCACCGATAAACTTTGCCCGTCAGCTTGGAAGTCACTTCGAATGCGCCCACGAACTGGCTCATCGCTCCATTATTGGCTAGGACTGGAAATGTCGGCACGAATGCTCCTTTTCGTTCACGAAAATAATTCTGTCGTTCAATCTTCGTTCGGAAAACTGTGCGAGCTCAGGCCCTGGTTGTGGCAACCGCGGCTTCGGCTCCTGCGTAATTGCGAATTGCGGCAGCGATCCCAGCTCCCGGCGAAAGGCGCGCTCCCTGATCCGTCATCACCTTTTCCATGGCGGACAACAGCAGCAGCACGTTGGCCTTCTGGGCGCAGTAGCCCATCAGGCCCAAACGCCAAATTTTGCCTTTCAGCGGACCGATTCCGCCCGCAATTTCAATGTTGAACTCGTCCAGCAACTGGTTACGGAATTTCACGTCATCAATGTCGGCGGGAATCATGACCGGAGTAACAGTCACTAGCCGCTCTTTGGGATTTTTTACCAGCAATTCAAGGCTCATCGCTTCGACGCCTGCGATCAGCGCCTGCTGATTCACCCGATGCCGTGCCCAGCGATTTTCCAGGCCTTCCTCCATCGTGAGACGCATGGCTTCGCGCAAAGCATAAATCAGCGAAATGGGCGGAGTGTGATGATACAAGCGGTCTTTGCCCCAGTAATTCATCGCGGTGGTCAAATCAAAATACCAGCTCTGCACTTTTTTCTTGCGATTCTTCAAAATTTCTTCTACGCGGGGACTCACGGTGATGGGAGACATGCCCGGCGGAGCGCTCAAAGCCTTCTGCGACCCGCTGAAAACGATATCCAACTTCTGCTTGTCAACGTTCAACGGCTCAGCGGCGAGCGACGCCACAGTGTCAACAATAAGCAGGGCACCGAGTTCATCGGCCACTTTACGAAATGGATCAAGCTGCGTAACGACGCCCGACGAGGTTTCGCCGTGCGCCAAGCCGATGATTTTAATCTTCTTCCCAGCGCCCACTTTGCGAACGTCTTCGGCGTCCACCGCCGTGCCGTAGGGCGCTTCCACCTTGGTAACTTTTGCCGGCGTGCGCAGCGCAATCTCATACATGCGCTCGGAAAACCAGCCGTTTACGCAGATGATAGCTTCGTCGCCTTCTTCCAGCGTATTCAGCACCGAGGCTTCAATTCCGCCCGAACCCGACGCCGAAAGCGGCATGGTCACGCGATTTTCGGTTTGAAAAACTTGCCGCATCAGGATCTGCGTTTCGTCCATGCAGGTCTTGAACCACGGATCGATGTGTCCAACCACCGGAGCGGCCAGCGCGCGATAAACGCGGGGATCAATCGAAGAAGGGCCCGGGGTCATCATCAACCGCATCGGAGGAGCCAGTTCGCCAATCTTCTTCTCTGCGCCGTCACTCATGGTGTGACCTCAAATCATCGTGAAAAACGCCCATACGAGTTGCCGGGCTGTGGGTCCAGCGGTGCGACCTTAATTTTCCCGCACATCGCGTATAACCCGCAACCGCCATTTTGTCCGCCGTCAAAATTGTCCATTGATTGAGTGCTGCTGATGCACTTCCGTTGCAATCGGAGCCAAGACCTTCCCTTTACCGTCCCCGCTCGCCTGTGCACGCGGCTCGCAAGCGCCGGAGGCGCGGCACAAATGGCTCCCCTATAAAAAATACGGGTCTGCCCGGCACGCCCCTGCCGTCACATTTCATTTTGTCCCGAACCGCCTCGTGCTTCGAACATGGAGGGCTCGTCAAAGAGTGCGAGCTCCTCCGGCGTTGGCGCCTGAAAAATCTCGGCCCATCGCAACAACTGCTCCCGTTCTATGGGTGGATTCTCAACGCCGCGACGTTGAATCCTGTCGAAAAGAACATCTACTGGGGCAGAGAAATAGTGCAGCTCAACGGCAGCGCCTAGAGCTCGGGCGCCGATTCGCAATGTATCCCGCTCCAACCTTCCCCAAGTGCCCCATTCGATGATTACAGTCAGGCCGAGTGCGAGAAGCTCCTGAGCGAATTTCCATTGCAGGGACTCAATCTTCTCGCGCCTCTCTTCGTCGTAGAGGTCCAGCGAAAGAGCGCGCATCCACTCATCGGGAGAAAAACGAATCGCATGGAGTCTGCTCTCAACCAGCTTGGCGTGTGCAGTTTTGCCTGAACCTGGCAAACCGCATACGATAATCAATCTGGGACCAATGCCGGATCTTTCCATAACCGGATTTTAAACCGGCCACGCAAGGCAGTCCCGTCATAATCCTGGCAGAGCCTTATCCTTGCACCAGGTTTGCTTTCGATTGCAACTCAGCTCAGGCTGCCATTTCCTGTTCCTCAACCAGCATGTGCGCGGGCACCTTTCGCAAATCCCACACCAATCCCACCCAACTCAGCATCTTCAACAAGTAATACGTAATATCAACTTCCCACCAGAAAAATCCTTGCCTCGCCGAAGCCATGAAGTGGTGATGATTGTTGTGCCAGCCCTCGCCCAGGGTCAGTATCGCCAGCAGCCAATTATTCTTGCTGCTGTCGTTGGTATCGTAGCGCCGCGTGCCAAAAAGGTGCGACAGCGAATTGATGGTGAAAGTGTCGTGCCACAGAAGAACCGTGCTCAAGCAGAATCCCCAGACAAACAGCGGCCATCCGCCAATCAGCCACAATGCGACGCCCAACGTCGCTGTCGGCACGATGTGATATTTGTTCAGCCAGCGCAATTCCGGATACTTCGCAAAATCCGCAATGTAGTTGAGGCGCGTCTCTTCGTATTTGTCTGAAATGATCCAGCCGATATGCGACCACAAAAATCCAAAAAGCGTCGGCGAATGCAGATCATCTTTCTGGTCAGAAAAACGGTGGTGGTGACGATGGTGCGCTGCCCACCACAGCACGCCCTTCTGCGAAGACGTCATGGCCATAAACGCCATGAAAAACTGAAACGCGCGGCTGGTCTTGTATGAACGATGCGAAAAATAGCGGTGATACCCCGCGGTCACAAAGAACATCCTGACCGCGGCTAACGCAACGCACGTGGTCGCATACGCCCAGCGAAATTTTACAAAGAAAACTCCCAGTGCCAGCACGTGAATGGCAACGAAGGGCAGCGCAAGAGGTACGGAAATTCGTGAGCCGTTTGGTAAAGGGACAGACAGGGCGCGAGATACAGGTGCCATCCGGCTTTTTCCTCCGTGGAGTCGTGCGCGAGCTCTCGTCTTTCAGAGCGGAAGCGCAAAATCCAGCCGGATTTTCACGCGACGCAACGTAATATCAGTTTATTGGGGCACCCCATAAGGGTCAAGCGTACTTTGGTACAGGTTTTTCCAACTGTCCTTCGTCCGCTTCTTTACCGTCGTGCGCGTGTGTGAAGCCCCTATCTTGCGAAACCTCCGGCCCCATCATTGGCCCGCAAAACTTTCAACTTTCGGCGGTTAACTGTAGACTCTCTGCATGGCTGAACGCCCGGTTCTCGTTGGTGTTTTCCCCGAAGTCGTAGTTCTCGATCCTGGCGATCAGGTCACCTGGATCTGTGAAGCCGGCAATCTGCGCATCGAATTCGACGTCAACCGCTGCCCGTTTAGCTCCAATGTCTTTCAAGCGCCCGTTGGAATGCGTCTGCAAACCGGTCCGCCCCGTCCCGGCACGAAAGTTGGCTCGTACAAATACCGCCTGTGGATCAACGAACAACTGGTCGGCCGCGGCGAGGTTTTACTCAGGGATTAGCGCGGCGCAAGGCTCTATCCAATCTCAAGCTTCAGATGGTCGAACGTCGCCTGAAACCCCGGCCCCTCGGGAGCCGCGCACATAACTCCTACATTCACCTCCACGCCCGGTACGAAATATCCCTGGCGTACCGAAGTGAAGCTGCTACCGTCCAACGAACACAACGTCTCAATCGAGTCTTTCTTCCGAACCGCCCGCCACCAAATTGCCGCGGTCTTGGACAAATCGGGCATCGTGGACCAGTCCGAAAAATCCCGCGTGAACACCACACTCGCGTGCCGCTGACCATCGAAAAACTCCGTTCCGCATTTCATCCAGTTCTCTGCGTTCTGCCGCACCATCAGTCCAGCCTGATCGTATAACGCCGCATACTCTCCGTTCACGCGTGCTTGAAAGACGAAATCTCCGCTCACCGGCGCGTGAAAAAAATGCCCATTGTCGGTGACATAACCGTAGAACGTCTTCCGCCAGAAGTCCGTCTTGGCGCGGCTGCGAACGGTCAAGACGTCGCCTGATCTGTCCCAGAATGCAGGCTCATTCATCCACGTCATGCCGGCAATCAAGTCGGTTTTCGTATCCGCAGCTGCCGGATAAAGCGCCTTCACTCTTGCACTGTCGATCATCGTCGCGCACGACACCAACAACGACTGAAGAAGAAATGTCCGTCGCCCGGTTTGCATAATCCCCACCTTTCGCGCTTCGTTCATCACTGCCCAGAATTAACCAAGATCCACGCGCCAGTAATAAATAGGCTTTGCGGTGCCTGGCCGCAATCATTTTATCCATAGGAAATCCGCGAAGCCGGTGAATCACGCATCCACACCAAGCCTGTAAATAATTTATCGTTGACACCAACATCCTAAAGTTGCAGTATTTCGTTTATTAAAACGATTCAAGAACGCGGATCGTTTCTGTCCCCAGCCTCCGCATCGGCACCCGCCCTGGCCACGGATGCGGGTATTCCTCAGCCCACTTGATCGCAAAGGGGAATCCTCAAATGAAATCCACGCAAGCTTTAGATAGCACATCGCAGTGGTCACGGCGTCTCCTGATTTTATTTGTTATTTTGACGGCGGCCGCTTGGCCGTCATCCTTGCTCGCTCAGACCAGTTTCATCCGCGTGCACCAGACAGGCTACGTTACCAGCGCACCGAAGCGCGCCTATCTGATGACCTCTTCCGCTTCTACCGGTTCTTCCTTCAGCGTGGTGAATTCCAGCGGGTCGCCTGTCTTTTCCGCTGCACTCGGCGCGGATCAGGGTAAGTGGGGAACTTTCGCGCACGTCTACGCGCTCGATTTTGATTCCGTCTCCACCGCGGGCAGCTACACAATTTCCGTAAGCGGCGCAATTGCTGCCACCTCTCCTAGCTTTCAAATCAACAGTGGCGCCAACCTGTACTCCACCCCGCTTGCCAACTCGCTTTATTTTTACGAGAACGAACGCGATGGCGCCAACTTCATCGCCACACCTTTGCGTACCGCCGCTGGACATCTCAACGATGCGCACGGCAAAGCTTATTTCACTCCCACCTTCAACAGAAAAGACAGTGCCGGCACATTAACTCCTACCGGCACCGTCCTCGACGCTTCCGGCGGCTGGTGGGATGCCGGCGACTATCTGAAGTTTGTCGAGACCCACAGCTACACCGTGGCGCTGATGCTCGAAGGCGTTCGCGACTTTCCCGGTCAAATGGGCGCGGGTTCTTCGACCTCGAATTTCACGGCGGAAGCCAAATTCGGCCTGGATTGGTTGCAGAAAATGTGGGACGACAATTCGAAAACTCTCTACTACCAGGTGGGCATTGCCTCCGGCGGCCATGCCTACATCGGCGACCACGACATCTGGCGTCTGCCGCAGGTGGACGACACCTATCAGAATTGCGTCTCTCCCTACGAATTCATCTGTAACCGGCCGGTGCTTCTGAATACGGCGGGCGGAGCTGGAGCTTCTATCAGTCCGAATCTTGCCGGTCGGCTGGCGGCCGATTTCGCAGAATGCTACCAGGTCTTCAAGGCCAGCAATCCAACCTATGCAGTCCAATGTCTGCTTTCGGCGGAGCATATCTTCGATCTGGCGAATACCGCGCCCGGAACATTACTCACCGCCGGCCCGTTCGATTTTTATCCGGAAACCGAATGGCGCGACGATCTTGAGCTAGGAGCGACAGAACTTTATTTCGCGCTGCAGCCGGGAAACCTTCCGTCAGGTTTGCCGCACACCGACGCAATGTTTTACCTGACGGCAGCGGCTAACTGGGCGCACGCCTACATCGCCGGACCCAACGATGCGGCGGACTCGCTGAATCTCTACGACGTTACCGGCCTGGCCCACTTCGAGCTCTACCGCGCTTTCACAATCGCGGGTAATCCCACCGGCCTCGCCGTCACACAAGCCTCGCTGCTCGCCGATTTGAAAAAACAGCTCGATAAAGCTGTCACTCAAGGCAACACCGATCCCTTCGGCTTTGGGTTTCCCTGGACTGTGTACGACACCACTTCACACGGCTTTGGCCTGGTGGTGATGGCGGCGGAGTACGACAACTTAACCGGCAGCACCGCATACGCTCCTTACGCCAGCCGCTGGCTTGCGAATGTTCTCGGCACCAATGCGTGGGGCACTTCGCTGGTAGTCGGGGACGGCACAACCTTTCCGCTTTGCATGCAGCACCAAGTCACAAACTTGATTCCATCCCCGCCGAATGGTCCGCCTTTTCTGAAAGGCGCCGCCGTTGAAGGTCCAAACTCCTTTGCCGCAAAGGGTGCGCTCACCAACATGGTCGCGTGTCCGCCGAATGGTGTAGATCAGTTTGCCCAATTCAACGGCAATGGCGCGGTCTATAAGGACAACGTTCAATCGTATTCCACGGTCGAACCTGCCATCGATCTGACGGCTACGTCGTTTCTAGCATTCTCATGGGTCATCGCGGGCGCTCCTTCCGGCACACCGTAAGGCCTGCCAAGAACTGCCCGCAGTTCAATATTCAGCGAATGAATGCAAAATTAGGGAGGCGATTATGCTTAGGAGAATTCTGCTGCTTTGTACTCTCGGATGGATGACGAACTCAGCGATTCACGCCCAAACCCAAATGCAAGTCTATGGAGCCTGGCACTGCTACACCGACGGCTGTGGCTGGCTCTCGGTACCCAACATGACCACCTTCGACACCGACAACCACTGGCTGATCGATCGCGGCAACGGTCAACCCTCGGTCAACCTCGTCATCCTGAGTTTCGTGAATCCAGTGGACCTCATGAATCTGACCACTAACTCAACCACCACAAATGGCATACCCATCGGGATGAATACGGCGGTCGTGAATTACTTTCAAAGCAAAGGCGTGCGCGTAATGTTTTCCATCGGCGGCATCCGCTTCGTAAAAAACTGGGACAAGGCGCTTTCTTCGAATCCCACTCAGCTCGGCATTAACGCCGCCAACGCGGCCAAGCAGTTCAACGTCGGCATGGAAATTGATTACGAAAAAAGCAGTAATCCGAATCTGACCGGCTTGCAGCAGTTCATCTCCGCATACCGCTCGGTGATTCCATACGACTCGACCGGCAACAACTTTGCCGCTCGCTTGACCATCGATCTCGGTAACGACGATCTATATCTGCAATCGCTCTCCGCCTATGCCACCGCGCATTGGCTCAGCACCAGCACTCCCGTTCTGGACTACGCCAACGCCATGGTCGCTTCAGAAAAAACCACGGTCTCGGCTCTCGAGACGGGTTGGGCGCAGCACGTTAATGGATTGACGGGCGTTCCTCCGCTCGCTCCGGCCAAGCTGACCGGCAGCCTTTGGCTGATCGCCGGAAAACCCAACTGTGCGACTTTCGCTAGCTCCGATCAAAAAGCCGCCGCCAATTTTGTCGAGACCATTCCGCCGAACGGCGCTGGCACCACTGACGGCATGCTCGGCTTCATGTTTTGGGCTGCCGGATGCCAGGGTCAAGGCACCGGCTGCACGTTTCCTCCGACGACCTGCGAAGGCGGCATGGGCGTCGCCTGCACCACGTTCAATATTCCAAATCCTATGCCTCCACTTCGCACGCAATAGAGTGGCAACGCATTGCCGTGCCAACTGAATTTTGCGTCGGCGAATATGGCGCCACACGCAAAAAAACGTCCCGCCAGTGTCGCTTGCAGCAAACCCTGCGAAAATTCTCCTCGGGTTTTTGCTGTACAACAATTTTCCCCGTAATGTGTCGAATTTCCCACCAAACCCCTGCGCTGCGTCCCGGGCTGTTGTGCGCAAGCCGCTGAATTCAAATGGAATTCCTTATTTTTCTGGTGGCTTGGCATTGTAGTTGCACCTTCGAGAGCGGATGTAATCGACACAGGAGGTCGGTGGAATGATTAACAAAAGACATTTGTTTGTACGAAACGCATTAGCGATCCTGGCGGCAACGCCTTTATTGTGGACCGCTCCTGGCGGGTATGCACAAACCTCCTCCCCCTCGCCTCAGGAGAGTAAGACTTCTCAAAATAGCGACATTACGCGCCAGGAATTAGTACGCTTTGACCTGTTTCTGGACAACCACCAGGACATTGACCAAGCGCTTCGCCGCGATCCGTCGCTGGTGAACAACAGCAATTACCTGCAGGCGCATCCGGACCTGCAAACCTTTTTGCAGGAACACCCTGCAATACGCGAAGAGATAAAAGAAAACCCGAACTATTTCATGCGGCAGGAAAATCGCTATGAGCAGCGGGAGGACGCGCGCGCACTCGCGCAGTTCGGTCAATTTCTCGACTCGCATCGCGAGGTTTCAGAACAGCTTCGCCGCGACCCGTCTCTCGCTAACAACCAACAATTCGTCGATAGTCATCCGGCACTGCGGGCCTTTCTTCGGGACCATACCGAAGTGCGGCAGGATCTATCGCGAAATCCAAACGGCTACATGCAGCAGATAAATCAATACCAAGACCGCGAAAATCCAAATAGCGATCTAGCGCGGAACCGTGTTGATAACCGGCAGGACAACGACGCCCGTCAGGACCGCGACCGTGATTCAGACCGGCGTGACGTGGACCGTCGCGACGATGGTCGCCGCGCTCAATTGGCGCAGTTCGATCGCTTCCTCGACACTCACCGCGAAACCGCCGAACAACTTCGCCGCGATCCGTCGCTGGTAAAAAATCAGCAATTCCTGCAAAACCATCCGGCGCTGCAAGCCTATCTGCAGCAGCATCCGGACATCCAGCAGCGACTGGATCAGAATCCGAATGCCTCCATGCGGCAGGAGAATCGCTACGACAACAACGAAGCCGAAGCTCGTAATCGTGACTTCGATCGCGACGATGCTCGCAGGAACAACGACCGCGATGACACGCGCGCGCACGACAACGATCGCCGCGATAACGATAATCGGCAGGACGTTCGGGATCGCGATGCCGATAATCGCAACGACAATCGGCAGGACAACGACTATCGCCAGGACACTCGTAAGGGCGACCGTGACCACGGCCAGGTAGTGAGCTTCGATCAGTTCCTGGACAAACACCAGGAAATCGCCGAGCAGCTTCGCCGCGATCCTTCACTGGCGAAAAACCAGCAGTTCGTGCAAAACCACCCCGCGCTGCAGGCCTATCTTCAGGACCACCAGGGCGTGCGTGAGGAGTTGAACCAGAATCCCAACGCCTTCATGCAGCAGGAAAGCCGCTACGAGAGCCGCGAGAACGGCATGGGCCGCAGCGGCATGAACCGCGAACAGTACAGCTTTGGACAGTTCCTGGGAACTCACTCGAGTATGTCCGAGGAGCTCTCCAAGAACCCGTCGCTGCTCAAAAACCACGAATATATGTCCAGCCATCCTGAGCTTGACGCTTATCTGAAGGCCCACCCAGACGCGCAAAGCCAGGTGGCGAGGGACCCGGACGCCTTCTTGAAGGCTTCGCAGCAGTTCAGCAGCGCCACGAAGACCGGAACTACTACAAGCACTACCGGCACGACTGGCACGACCGGAAGCTCGACGACCAAGACCACGATGCCACCCAGCACAAGCTCAACCAGTACGACCAAGCCACCAAAGCAGTGAACTTCGACAGGGGGAGGCCGGAGAAGCCGGCCTCTCCCTCTTATAAGTGCATTGACCAGTGGAGTTAAGAGTCGAGTTTGGATTTGTGAATCGAGTTGGGCCAATCTCAATGGAGGCAGTATGAACATCAAGTCTTTAGCGATCGTAGGCCTGGCGTTGGTTTCAGCGGTACCGCTCAGCGCAGGCCAGAAAAAGAAGAAGGTTGTGCCCAGGGCAATGTTGGAAAGAATGGAATCCGTGCCATGCGGAGCGAAGCAAAGAGGTTTGTCAGGTTTGGGCACGATCTGGGCGTCAGCCGGAATCACCCACGTGAACTCCGACGAAAAACTCTGCCAGCAATACCTCCTCCGGACCGACGACATGGAATACCACGTGCGTCCGACAGACGCCAAACACCCGGTCGTATTGCCGGTCGGTCAGGAAGTGGAATACAAGATCAAGGGCGATAAAATGTTCGTGAAAGTCCCCGACGGCGACAAGAAAACTCGCAGCTACAAGGTCGTAGCCATGAACCCGACCAACCCCCCGGACACTTCTGCCCAAACCACCTCAAGATCCTCGTCCGAAAAACCCTAACGGCAAGCCAGAGGATTGTGGTGGCTGGTTTCTTTACAACGGCGGGTTCATCCCGCCGTTCTCTTCCAAGAACGTTCTGTCCTTACGAAGGTTACTCGTAGTCCTCTACGGCGAGGCCTCGCCACGAAATAAGAACTATCGTTCTTGTCGGTCGCACCGTCGGCACGGGCTGGAGGTCGTACCCGCCTCTGGATTTACTTCTGCTTCGCAATTACCAGGCTTGAGATTTTATTGTACGTTACCGCTGGGATGATCTTCTTATTTTCTACTTCTCTGCTGCGCGGCATCCGGCCTTCTGAGCATCCGCCTCCGTCATGTACTTGCCCTGCTTGGTTTTCCCCTACCATCGTGTTCCCGGTTTGTGATAAACGCCTGAATCCGTATTCACCCAAACCATGCCGTTGATGTTTTCGGGAGGCGTTTGCTGCGAGGTGCTGCCTTTTGCGGATGGAGCGGTCTTACTCGCAGGAACTGGCGTCGTTGCTGGCCTACTGGCCGGAGCGGCGGCAGCCTTCTTCTTTGATGTTTCGGCTTTGGTTGAGTCTGTCGTGGCATCGGTGCCGCTTTGCGCAGCGTCCGAAACCGCAGCCTTTTTTTCCCTGGTGGCGGTGCCAGTGTCAGTCTGGTCAGCGGAACCAGATGACCCCAGATTGTTGGACCGCGCGGGCTGTCATGCTACCGAAGATCAGCAGCATCGCTGCGAGTAACGCTAATGCTGTTCCCTGGATGGCTTTTATATAGCTCTCTCCCTCCGCTAGCAGCTGCCCTAAAGCCAAGCGCACCAACCCTATCGACCTGGGTGGTTCTTACGCGGCTTTCGACATGACCGGGCGGTCGTTCCTTGGTGGAATCCGCGCATCATCCCGAAGTGCGAAACGGAACTCAACGTTAATGGCAACCGGGCAAGGCAAGGACCGCGGCGAGCCAGTGAAAAGCTTCGCCGTCGGAAAGACAAGACTCATCAACAGGTTGCAATGAAGGAGTTAAGAAAGATTAAAACGGTAGATTGAGGCGAAGCCAGCGAAGAGTCAGTCGCCTGCGGCCATCATTCGTGGCGCTTCCATTCCTTCGGCCAGGCCGCGACGCATTGGGCCCAGCGCGTAAGCTGGAACTTCGCGTTCCGGGATGACGGAAACGCTCGCCGCCTTTTGCGGGAACTCCTGGCGGCGGTCCAGCTTCAGACCCGCTTCTTTCAAGAATTCAGCGGAGAAGCCCAGATCTTCGGCGCGATCCACGCCCCAGAACCAGAGCTTTTCTTCGTTCCGCTGCAGGAAGTCCAATCCTTCTTCCAGCTTCTTCATGGCTCGATCGAACGAGCTAGCTAGAAAATACACGCCCAGGTTCCAGGCGTGCCGCGGGTAGCGAACCTGAATCCGCACACAGTATTTGCCGCTCTGATTCCGCTCCATGCTGCAGCGGTAGTCGTTCTTCACAGTTCGAATCGTCTGGGTTCGCGATGCCATGGCAATCACCAATCGAATGAGATGAGTAAATGAAATCCGTTCAGCAGATCAAACAGAAGCCGGCGTCTCGTCTGGCTGGCTAAAACTCCCGGTAGTTGCCCGCTAGGGTTGGCTGTGCGGACATGCCAAAAGAGACACCTATAGCGTAACGGGCGGACTTGCAGAGCGCAAGTACCTGTGATGTAAACAGTAAGTCTTTTATTTACAGTAGTTTAGATTAGCCAAACTCACCGAAGCTCTTCAGTTTTTCGGGCATCAACTTGAGTTTGCCCTCTTGCTTCAGGCGCTGTTCCAGAGCGGTACGGAACGCTTCATAGGCCAGACTGCGCTTGTCGTTGAGAACTTGATCGGCCAAATCCTTCTTTTGTTTTTCGAAATCGGCGGGATTGGGCTCTGTTTTCGACTCGACGCGATAAACCAGCCAATTCGAACCGATGTTTTGTGGTGCCGAAACGTCGCCAACCTTCATGTTGAAGGCTGCACTGAGCTGTTTTCCGCTTCCGACGCCTGCAATCGAGCCAGCCCGGGAAAAATCGTCGCTGGTTTTCGGATCTAAACCCAGGGCTTTGGCGGCCGAGTCGAATTTTTCGCCATTCTTAATCCGCTTGGCGAGCTCGTCGGCCTTTTGCCGCGCCAATTCCTGAGCTTTTTCCTGTTTCAGCGAAGCCACGATCTTCTCGCGAACTTCATCCAGGCTTGCCTGGTGGTTCGGAATCACTTGTTTCAGCGAGAGCACCACGTAGCCGCGATCCGTGCGAATCGGCTGGCTGACTTCGCCTTCGCGCAGCCGGAAAATTGTGTCCTTGGCCTCAGACGAATTACCGAGTTCGATCAGCGGGTCGGTGGCAGCAACCGCTCTAGTTTGAGCAACTTCCAGATGAAAATCCCTGGCTAGATTGGCCAGCGGAGTACGGTTCGATTTGCGAACGGAAGCCGCCAGCTGGTCAGCGATCTTGCTGGCCTCGTCGTCCGCTTTCGTAAGCATCATGGGCGCTCGAATCGAGTCTTTCACTTCGTCGAAAGGCTTGGTGTGAGCGGTCTCTTTTGCCAGAACTTTAATGATGTGGAATCCGTACTGCGTCTTAACCAGATCCGAAACGGTACCGGGCTGCAAAGAAAAGGCCACCTTTTCAAATTCCGGGACGGTTTGCCCCTGCACAATCCAGCCTAAATCGCCGCCCTTATCTTTGGTACCCGGATCCTCAGAGTTCTTTTTGGCCAGGTCTTCGAATTTGGCACCTTTCTTTACTTGCTTCAGGACGTCTTCCGCCTTTTTCTTGATTTCGTCGACCTCGGCGTCCGGTTTGCCGACGGTCATGAACAGGATGTGCTCGACGTGGACGCGGTTTGGCACTTCATACTGCTGAATATCCCGCTTGTACCTTTCTTTCAGGTCGTCGTCGGAAATTTGCACGCTTTGCCGAAGCTTGGTCAAATCCACCAAGCCATATTCAACCACGCGCTTCTCTGGAATCTGGTACTGGCTCTTGCGCTTTTCGTAGGCAGCCTTGATTTCGGCCTCATCGGGGGTGATTTTGGCCTCGAGATCCTCGGGTTTGATCAGCGCGTGATCGAGCTTCACTTTTTCGTTTTGGTAGCGGAATTGTGTCTGCAGCTCGTCGGGACTGGCGCTAACTCCATCGGTCACCAATCTGCGGAATTTCTCCTCCAGCAGAAGTTGTTTGATCTGCTCTTCAAAAACGGGCACGGCCATGCCAAAGCGTTGCTGCACCTGTTGCGCATACTGGTCCATTCCGACGGGATTGCCGCCATTGAACGCTGTCGGCAAGTACTGCTTCACGCGATCGGCGATTTCCTCATCGGTGACCTTAATACCCAGGCGAGCTGCTTCGTATTGAACTTCCTTGGTGTACACCAGTTGCGTCAAAATCTGCCTGGCGTATAGGCCTTCGAGCGCCTTCGGCACCTGATTGCGGCGTTCGATTTCGCTCAGCTGCTGGCGGACTTCGGCGAGCGTGACGGTCTGATCGCTGCCAATCTTGGCCACCACATCGCTGGACTCGGCATCCGAGTTCGGTCCCTGCGGCACCAGATACAGCAACATGCTGATTGCGATCAGTCCGATAAATATTCCGATGAAAACTCGGACCAGGATCTGCCTGTTATCCCATGCTCCAGCCATCCGTAGAGTCTCCCTCGACCGTAGTCAAACTAAATATTATAGACGAGCGCGCCTGCATCTCCCAAAATAATTCGCTTGTTCGGCGAGTCAGTTTCCGGTGTCCCCGGATCCGGAAGCAAGGGGCCAACGCTAAGGTAGAGCCTCAAGGGTTTCGGCTAACGGATCTTGACCTTCGCTTGAGATACTTTCGGAACCGGGCCGTGCAAATGCTTGTACTTAAAAATCTGCCATGCCGAAACCAGCTTGGCTGCGGCCAGAGGAATCTCAAACGCGTTTGGGTTGACCGAATTTTGGCAAAGTCCCGAATGGCCGCTAGCCGGAATTGGCCTACTACGGATTGCCCTCTTGCTTTTCAGCGACTGAGTGACAACAAGCTAGAGACTCGACGCGTCAAATGGCTTCGGGAATAGCTCGTTCATTGAGATGATTTCGACTTTTGCTTTTAGGTTGGAGAGGATTACTGGGATATCGCCGCAAAATTCCCAGATGAGTTGGCGGCAGGCGCCGCAGGGCGGAGTGAGCGAGTCGGTGTCGGTCACTACGGCGATCGCGTCGAAGCCGCGCTCGCCTTCGCTGATGGCTTTGAAAATGGCTACGCGTTCGGCGCAGACCGTCAAGCCGTAGGTGGCGTTTTCGACGTTGCAGCCTCCGAAGATTCGGCCGGACGTGGCGCGGAGGGCTGCGCCTACGCGGAAATTTGAGTAGGCGGCATGGGCGTTCTCACGGGATTGGGTGGCGGCGGTGATTAGGGCTTCGTAGTCGGACACGGTTCTCTCCTCACAATGCTGATCGGCCTGGAAAAGGTGGCGCAGCAAAGACGCCAATCGGGAGATTGGCCTTCCCGGGAAAACCCCGGAGCCATCATAGCGAGGCGGCGATTCTGGGAATTATGGCACGCAGAAGAGCGATGAACTGGTGTTTTACTTTCGCGCCGGTTTCGAAGACTTCTTCCGCGGAAAGAGCTTTGCCCGTGATTCCCGCAGCCATGTTGGTGACACAGGAGATGCCCAGAACGCGAATGCCGGAGTGGCGAGCGGCAAGAACTTCCGGAACGGTGGACATGCCGACTAGGTCGGCGCCAAGCGCGCGGAAGGCGTGAATTTCCGCTGGAGTTTCATAGTTGGGGCCAGCCAAGGCGAGATAGACGCCTTCGTGAAGATTGAGCGAGAGGTTTTTTCCTGCTTCTGCGACGAAGCGGCGAAATTCCGGGTCGTAGGCGCGGGTCATGTCCGGGAAACGCGGACCGCAGCGATCGTCATTCGGGCCGATGAGAGGATTGGCGCCCTGCAGATTGATATGATCGCGAAGTGCTACCAGAGCGCCTTCGCAATAGTTGAGATTGATGCCGCCCGCGGCGTTGGTGACGATGAGCGCCTTTACGCCCATGCGCGCGAAGACGCGGGCCGGAAACGCGACTTGTTTGGCCGAGTAGCCTTCGTAAAGATGGACGCGGCCTTGCATGCCGGCGACCGGGATGCCGGCTACTTTTCCGAGGACGAGTTGGCCTACGTGGCCAATGGCGGTGGAACGCGGGAAGTGTGGGATTTTGCCGTAAGGGATTTTTGTTGGGGTTTCGAATTCGTCGGCGAACGGGCCGAGGCCGGAGCCGAGGACTAGCGCAATCTTGGGACGGAGCTTGGTTTTAGAGAGGATGAATTTTGCGGCGCGTTGGGCTCGGAGAAATTCAAGGGACGCTTGGGTGGTCTGTTTTTTTGCAGTCATGAAAAAGTCGGAGCCTCACGGCGAAAAACACCGATCTGAAGACCGGCCGCTACAAAAACCAGGAAACATCGCCGCAGATCGCCAGAGGCGAGCTGCGGGTTACAACCGCGCACAGCCACAAGTGGCTGTGCGCGGAAAACCTAGGTCAAGAGCCCGACGATGGATGCGGACATTAAGTTCGCCATGGTGCCAGCGAGCATGGCGCGGATGCCGAATCTTGCCAAGTCATTGCGGCGATTGGGAGCGAGTGCGCCGATGCCACCGATTTGGATGCCGATGGAACTGAAATTTGCGAAGCCGCACAGCGCGAAGGTGGCGATCATAAAGGAGCGCGGATCAAGCGAACCTTTCATCGGACCTAGCTGACTGAAGGCGACGAATTCGTTGATGACCATGCGGGTGCCGAGGAGGTTGCCAATTTTAGGCGCGTCGTGCCAGGGAATACCGATCAGCCACGCGACCGGAGCGAAGACCCAGCCGAAGATGGTCTGCAGGCTTTCCGGAAACCAGGCCATGTGCGGCCAATTGTGAATGCCGCCCATCATGGCGTTGAGCAGGGCGAGGAGCGCGATGAAGGTGATGAGCATGGCGCCGACATTGAGCGCCAGTTGCAACCCGTCGACCGTGCCGCGCGCGATGGCGCCGAGGAGATTGGCCTCCTTTTCCATTTGCGGCATTTCGACGCGTCCGGCGGTGAGCGGCTGTTCGGTTTCAGGAACTAGCATTTTGGCCATCAGCAGAGTGCCGGGGGCGGTCATGATAACCGCGGTGAGCAGATTTTTGGGATCGGCACCGCCAACCTGAATATAACCAGCCATCATTCCGCCGGAAATGTGTGCCATGCCGCTGGTCATTACGACCATCAACTCAGATTTGGTGAGTGTGGGAATGAAAGGGCGAATGGTGAGCGGCGCTTCGGTCTGTCCCATGAAAATGCTGGCAGCTACGTTGAGAGATTCCGCGCCACTGGCGCCCATGATGCGGGTCATTAGCCAGGCGGCGGCGCGAATGATGAGTTGCATCAGACCGATGTGATAAAGCACCGCAAAAAAGGCAGCGATGAAAATAATTGTCGGCAAAACCTGAAAAGCAAAAGAGAATCCCAGGCGCGAGAGCTCCTTCGGAAAACCGATGTCGCCGAAGACGAATGCAGAACCGGCATAAGAAAAGCTGAGTAATTTATTCGCGCCATTGCCAAGGAAAGAGAAAAGCTTAGTGCCGGTCGTGGAGCGCAGCACGAAAAAACCGAGAAGGAGTTGCAGGCCGAGTCCCCAGAGGACCGTTTTCAGTTTGATGGCTTTGCGGTCGGTGGAAAATGCGTAGGCCCCTGCCAGAATAACCAGCATTCCGAGGATTCCGGTAAATCGTGCCATGCACGCTCCTTAAAAAAGCTAGCCATACGCCCTGTCGTAATTCCAAGCGCCCTGCAACCGTTATTCCGAGAAGCGCAGCGACGAGGAATCTCTCTGCGATGTCCGCGCCCGCGAAGAGCAGAGAGATTCCTCGCTTCGCTCGGAATGACGGCTTTGAACGGTCCAACTTATCTACTTCGAGAATCAACCGTGAGAACTGAAACTCTATGCTCCGACGAGCCGCCGCACAAGTTTTTTGGGAGGGGCGGGCTGGCCGGTTAAGACAAAACTGTTTTCTATGAGGGCGGTGGCGACGGCCAACTTGGCAGGGGAATTGTAATGGATGGTGGACAGAGTTTCGTTTGCTGCGATGCGGTCGCCAATGCGTTTGTGAAATTCGAGACCGACGCCGGGATCGATGATGTCTTCTTTTTTTTCGCGTCCGCCGCCGAGCATGGCCAGAGCGATGCCGAATTGCATGCAGTTGGTGGCGGCAAGGTAGCCGTTCGAAGGGCTTTTCACTTCGTGGCGATTCTTGGCTTGTGGAAGGAGATCGTAGTTGTCGATTACGCGGGCGTCGCCACCTTGCAGCGCGATTCCCTGCCGGAATTTCTCCAGCGCGTCGCCGGAAGCGATCAGTTTTCCGGCCAGAGCGCGGCCTTCTTCGACCGACTTTGCTCGTTCGCATAAATAAAACATCCAAGCCGAGAGTTCGATGCTGAGTTCGCGGAGATCTTGTGCGCCGCGGCCGCGCAGCACTTCGATGGATTCGACGACTTCGTTCGCATGGCCGGCGAAGCGGCCCAGCGGCTGGTCCATATCGGTGATGAGGGCGACGGCCTTTTTGCCCATGCGGCGCGCGGTTTCGACCATCAATTCGGCAAGGCGGAGGGAGTCTTCTTCTCTCTGCAGGAAGGCGCCGGAACCGGTTTTTACATCCAGAACCAGCGCGTCGATTCCTTCGGCCATTTTTTTGCTCATGATGGAGGCGCAAATCAGGCCGATGTTTTCGACGGTGGAAGTGACATCGCGCAGCGCGTAGATTTTTTTGTCGGCGGGCGCGATTTCGGCGGTTTGGCCGATGAGGGCCATACCACATTTTGCCAAGACGCTGCGAAATTCCTGGAGCGAGAGCGCGGTGTTGAATCCAGGAATGGCTTCGAGCTTGTCGAGCGTGCCGCCGGTGTGACCGAGGCCGCGGCCGCTAATCATGGGAACGTTTAGGCCGCCAGCGGCGACGATGGGAGCAAGGATGAGCGAAGTTTTGTCGCCTACTCCGCCGGTGGAATGTTTGTCTACTTTTTTTGCCGGGAGCTCGGGGAAGGTGACGACCTCGCCCGAGTGCAGCATGGCTTCGGTGAGGCCGGCGATTTCGGCTCCGCTTAGACCGCGAATCCACGTGGCCATGAGCCATGCGGACATCTGGTAATCGGGAATTTCCCCGCGGGTGTAGCCGGAGATCAAGAAATTAATTTCTTCGCGGGAGTGTTCTTGCGAATCGCGTTTTTTGCGGATGAGGTCGACGGCGCGCATGGGTGTTTGGCGAACGGGCAGCCTAACATCGTCGATAAACAGCGTCAAACGCGGCAAAGAAAGAGAACAAAGATTCCTCGCTTCGCTCGGAATGACGGCATAAGAAGAACATTAGCGAGGCGGGGCGTCGTCGGCTTCAAAGGATACTAGTTGTTCTTCCCAGGCGAGGGAGGGGGTTTGCAGGAGGCGGACGCAGCGGTTCCAGCGGAGGATGGCGTCGTCGTTTCCTGTGGGGCGGATTTTTTCGGCTTCGGCGAAGCAGTGCAGGGCCCGTTCGAGTAAAGGTAGAACAGCGTGGGGCAACTGGCCTGCGCGGAGCTGGGCTTTAGCGCGGCGCTCTTGCAGAAGACCTTTGTAGTAGTGCTGTTCGTAGCGGTCACTGAGGCGGGCGAATAATTCTTCGGCTTCCTGGTAGCGATCGGAAACGCCGCCGTTGAATTGATCGGTGATGGAGAGACCGAGGAGGCGCAGAGCTAACTGTTGATTCGGATCGACTGCAAGGATATCGCGGCAGATGGATTCGGATTCTTCGGGTTCGTTAAGGTAGCGGTAGAGTTCGACTTTGGCGAGAGCTTCGGCGATGCCGGCTTTGGAGATGGATTTTAGTTGGTAGTTCATAGCCCCCCCGCGTCTAAAGAAAATCACGCACTGCGAATCTTGCGTACCAGCATCATCACCGGATCGTAATACTGGTCCACAACGCGTTCCTTCAGCGGAATGATGGCGTTGTCGGTGATGTGAATTTCTTCGGGGCAGACTTCAGTGCAGCATTTGGTGATGTTGCACAGGCCGAGGCCGAGTTCGTTTTTAAGCGGGCCGATGCGATCCGCGCCGTCGAGCGGATGCATTTCGAGGCAGGCGGTTCGAACGAAAAAGCGTGGCCCGCCGAAGCTTTCGTGTTTGGCGTGATCGCGCAACACGTGGCAGACGTCCTGACAGAGAAAGCACTCGATGCACTTGCGGAATTCCTGTACACGGTCAACGTCGCGCTGGTACATCTTCCATTCGACGCCTGCGCGCGGTTGGAACGCGGGAATTTTTTTATTGATTTTATAATTCCAGGAAACGTCGGTGACCAGATCTTTGATGAGTGGAAAGGCTTTCAACGGGGAGACGGTGATCGGTTCGTTAAGCGGCAGTGAATCCAGGCGCGTTTTGCAGGTCAGTCGAGGACGGCCATTCACTTCCGCGGAACAGGAGCCACATTTGCCCGCTTTGCAATTCCAGCGCACGGCCAGATCTGGCGATTGATGATTCTGTATCGAGTGCAGCGCGTCGAGAACCACCATGCCTGGCGCGACCGGCACTTGGTAGTCCACCGGCCTGCCGCCTTCAGGGTCGCCGCGAAACACGCGCAGAATCGCTTCGGCCATTGCGCCGATTTCCATTGTCGCGTCTGGCATTATTTGTCCTCCGCTAAAATCGCTTTTAGCTCTGCAGGCATTTCATCTACCGGACGTTGCTCCAGCATCATCTGCTCGCCGCGTTTGACAATGATGTTGTTCTGTTTGCCCCAAGTGTCATCGAAATTCGGGTAGTCGATGCGGCTGTGCGCGCCACGGCTTTCGCGGCGAGCCAGCGCGCTGCGCGTGACGGCCTCGGAAATCAACACCATCGAGCGCAGATCGCGCGTCAGGTGCCAGCCGGGATTAAACATGCGTGAGCCGTCCGCGCGCATTCGCTGCAGACGCGGTTGCAATTTTTCCAGTTCGCCGAGCGCTTTATGCAAATCTTCTTGGGTGCGGAAAATTCCGACCAGGCTCTGCATAAAGTCCTGCAGGTCGCGATGAAGTTCATAGGGGAATTCGCCGTCGGTGCGTTCGAACGGTGCAAGCATTTCACGTTCGGCATCCTGCAATTGCGCTGCATCCAAAGAACCGCTTGGCACAGATTTGGCATGTTCGGCTGCGGCTTTTCCTGCGCGCTTTCCGAACACCAGCAAATCCGACAGAGAGTTTCCGCCCAAGCGATTCGAACCGTGCAACCCCGCGGCCGCTTCGCCCGCGGCAAAAAGTCCAGGCACAGTGGATTGGCCAGTCTCGGCATCAACGCGAATTCCGCCCATCATGTAGTGACACGTGGGACCGACCTCCATCGGTCCGATGGTAATGTCCACGTCGGCCAGTTCCTTGAACTGGTGATACATGCTGGGCAGTTTTTTCTTCACGTATTCTGCGGGCTTATGCGAAATGTCGAGATATGCGCCGCCGTGTATCGAGCCGCGGCCTTCTTTCACTTCGGTGTAGATCGCGCGAGCCACCACGTCGCGTGTGGAGAGCTCCATGCGTTTTGCATCGTATTTTTCCATGAAGCGCTCGCCACGATTATTTTTCAACGTGCCGCCTTCGCCGCGCACCGCTTCGGTGACTAGAATTCCTTGTACGCCCGGAGGCCAGACCATTCCTGTGGGATGAAATTGCACAAATTCCATGTCCAGCAGTTCGGCGCCGGCCTCGTAGGCCAACGCCATGCCGTCGGCGGTGTATTCCCAGGAATTCGAAGTGATTTTCCAGGCTTTGCCGATGCCGCCGGTGGCGATGACGATGGACTTCGCTTTAAAAGTTACGAAGCGGCCCTGTTCTCGCCAGTACCCGAACGCGCCAGCGATTCGATCGCCATCCTTGATCAGCCTCGTGATGGTGCATTCCATAAAGACGTCAATGCCCTGCTGCACACCACGGTCTTGCAGCGTTCGAATCAGCTCGAGGCCGGTGCGGTCGCCAACGTGACACAGGCGCTTGAACGTGTGACCACCGAACGCGCGCTGCAAAATTTGTCCGTCCTCGGTGCGATCGAAGAGTGCTCCCCACTGCTCGAGTTCGCGAACGCGCTCCGGCGCTTCCTGCGCGTGCAGTTGCGCCATGCGCCAGTTGTTCAAAAATTTTCCGCCGCGCATGGTGTCTCGAAAATGGGTGCGCCAGTCATCGGCTTTATCCACGTTGCCCATAGCCGCGGCGATTCCGCCTTCCGCCATGACGGTGTGCGCCTTGCCGAGCAGCGATTTGCAGACCAGGCCAACACGCGCGCCTTGAGCCAACGCTTCAATCGCCGCGCGCAGTCCCGCGCCGCCGGCGCCGACAATCAGCACGTCATGTTCATGCGTTTCGTAGGGAGGGGTCACAGGATTCGTATGTCCTTGAAAGCTCCGGAAGCCAGCATGCGGATGTAAAAATCGGTGAAGCCAACAGAAATCAAACTCGCCCACGCGAACAGCATGTGGCGTTCATTCAAAATGCTGAGTCGACTCCATGCAGTGTGGCGCGGCGGACCAAATGACGTGCAGGAAAAACAATCGAGCTTGCCGCCAGCGAGATGACGCAGTGAATGACAGGAAAGCGTGTACAAGGTGAGCAGAATGACATTCGCCAGCATGATCAGGCTGCCGAGTCCAATGCCAAATTCCTCCACGCGGAGTCGGCCGATAAAGAAAAATGCCTGGTAAGCGTCGTGCCACAGAAACAAGATGAAGATAATCGCCAAGTACAAAAAGTAGCGATGAACGTTTTGCAGGATAAACGGAAATGCGGTTTCGCCTTTGTAGTTGCGCTTGCCGCTTTCGCCGACCGCGCAAGCCGGGGGATCGAGAAAAAACGCACGGTAGTATGCTTTGCGATAGTAGTAGCAGGTCGCGCGGAATCCCAGCGGGCCGGCAAGAATCAAAAGCGCGGGAGAAAATTTCCACCAATGATGCCCTTCGTCAATCAATGGGGAATAAAACGGGGAGAGATATGGACCCCATTTATAGTAGGCACCTTCGAACGCGCGAAGCGTGGCATAAATGCCGAAGCCACCCAGTAAAATTACTACAGGTAGAAGTTCAAACCACCACGGATCGCGCCGCTGCGTTTCGCCGAACTGTGCCAACTTGGTTTCCACGGAAGGAGAGCCCATTGTCACCCGAACCTCTCGCGCATAGCCTAATCAGTACTTGGATTTTTGCAAGCCAGAAGTTTCTGCAAGCGCAAGCGTGAAGCGCACATGCGGGCTCTCGCGCCTGGTGTATACTTGCGCCGCCGATTGAGGATAGAAGCTACCCCTCTGCAAGCCGAAATATGGATAAGTACGACATCATTGTAATCGGATCGGGACCCGCTGGCCAGCGCGCCGCGATTCAAGCGGCTAAATTCGGCAAAAAGGCTGCGCTGGTAGAAAAAATGGAAATGATCGGCGGCGCGGCGATCAACACGGGTACAATTCCCAGCAAAACGATGCGCGAAGCGGTACTGCATCTCTCCGGTTTCTACTACCAGAGCATTTACGGCGTGAACTATCGCGTGAAGGAACAGATCACCATGGCTGATCTGTCTTTTCGCGCGCAGCACGTCATTAAGACCGAAATTGACGTCACACGCGCGCAGCTTTCGCGCAACGGCATTGAAGTCCTCAATGGGGTCGCGAGCTTCACTGGCCCCAATAGCCTTCGCGTGTCTGGCGTGCGCGGCCAGTCGGATTACCAGGCGGAAAAACTGATCATCGCAACGGGCACCAAGCCGGCCATCTCGCCGTTGGTTCCGTTCAACAACCGCAACATCATCAATAGCGATCAAATCCTGCAAATGCCGGGCATTCCGAAAACCATGATCGTAGTTGGAGGAGGTGTGATCGGCGTCGAGTATACCTGCATGTTTGCAACGCTGGGCGTCCGCGTGACGCTGATCGAGAAGCGCCCGCGCTTGCTGGAGTTTGCCGACACAGAAATGGTCGAAGCGCTGTGCTATCACTTGCGCGACCGTCGCGTGACGTTGCGCCTGAATGAAGAGGTGGAAAGCGTCGAAGAAACTCCGGACAACGGAGTGGTGGCCAACCTCAAAAGCAAAAAGAAAATTGGCGGCGAAGGGCTGCTGTACGCGGTTGGACGCCAGGGAAATGTCGACGAATTGAATCTTGCCGCGGCCGGACTCGACGCCGATTCGCGCGGCCGCATTCCTGTGGACGCCGACTATCGCACCAAACAGTCGCACATTTTTGCTGTCGGCGACGTCATTGGATTCCCAAGCCTGGGTTCTGTTTCGATGGAGCAGGGCCGCATCGCCGCGGCGAATGCGTTTGGCATGCCGATTCATTCCAACCCGGCGCATTACCCGTATGGGATCTACACCATTCCGGAAATTTCGTTCATCGGAAAAACGGAAGAGCAGCTCACTGACGCGGGCGTCGCGTACGAAGTAGGTATTGCCTATTTTCGCGAAATTGCGCGCGGACAAATTCGCGGCGACACCACCGGCCGCCTGAAATTAATTTTTCAGCCAGACACAAAAGAAATCCTCGGCGTGCACATCATCGGCGAAGGCGCCTCGGAATTACTGCACATCGGCCAGGCAGTTTTTGCGTTGAAGGGCACCGTCGAATATTTCGTGGACACGGTTTTCAACTATCCGACGCTTGCGGAGTGCTACAAAACGGCCGCGTTCAACGGATTGAACAAGCTTTCGAAGATGTAGACGGGCGGACAATTATGGGCAGGAATGCAGGAGTACTGGTCGCAGAGCACGTCGCCGCAGGGTTGGTCGAGAACAACCAGATCGCAGGCACGGTAAGAGTGTTTCCGGAAGTGGGAGATTCGCGCGAAGCATTACTCTCGATGCCCGCGGACCATATTGCCGCGAAGATCGCCGAGTTGGTGCTGTCTTTGAACGAAGGAAATTCTATTTCCGCTGTGGGCGTCGGGATTCCTGGCATTGTTCGCGAAGGCGTCGTCGAGGAATCGCCGAATCTGCAGCAACTCAAAGGATTTCATCTGCGCGAAGCTGTGGAAAGCGCGTTTGCGGCCAGCGGCATGCATCTTCCGGTTCGTGTTTACAATGACGCCGACGCCACTGCGGCGGGGATCGCCTCAACGCGTGGCGTGCTTCACAAACTCAATCGCGTATGGACTCTTGGCAACGGTGTGGGATTCGGACGATTTCCCTGGAGCCAGGGCGCGTGGGAAGGCGGCCACTCGGTGGTGACCCTCGATCCAAAAGAAAATTTCTGCGGATGCGGAGGCCGCGGCCACCTGGAAGGCATCCTTGGATATCGCGCGATGCGGTTGCGCTTTCTCGATCTGGAACCGGAAGAGGTTTTTGCCAACGCGAAAACTGGCGATACGCGTTGCGTGGAATTTGTCACTCGCTGCCATCGCGCACTCGCCGCAGCTACGGCTACCAGCATCCACATGGAAGGCCCAGGCCCGTTTTATCTCACGGGGCCGAACGTGAATTGGATTGACGTGAGCACGCTCGACCGGTTGGTTCACGATATGGTGAAGATGAGTCCGCTGCAGGGCAGCCGCTTTGAAGTGATTCCGACCAACGACGATCTAGGCGTGATTGGCGCAGCCGTGAATGCTGCACGAGCCACCGCGGCTTAGACCATTCCCGCTAACGATTTGCATCCGTCGCAAGCCTGGTCTCTAGTTGCGAAACGATGCGCCAGCCGCGTGGCGTATTCACGTAAACGCGCAAAACGCGGAACTGATTGTAAAATTTCCTGCCATCCGCACGCCCTACTTCGGATCTGAGGCTCAGGACGAAGGCTGCGTCACGAAACATTCTGACCTGCGCGTCGCTGCTCACCACCGAATCGAATTGCATATTCATCGTTTCCAGTTCGTGAATGATTCCCTGCTTGTTTACGGTTTCTCCGTAGCGCGTCACTCCATGAAAATCTTCCGAATAGGCAGCCTTGAAAAAGGTTGGATTATGCAGCTTGATGGCTCGCGCGTTTTCTAGCTCCAGATTTACCAACTCCTGCCGCTGCATTTCCGGATTGACCGGCTGCTCGTCCTGAGCTCGCAGCATCCCGGCGCAAAACAGCAATGCTGCGGCAGATAGCACTAACTTTCTCACGAGAGTTCTCCTCAATCTTTGGCACTGGCTTTGAAACTGGCTTCCAAACGGGGCTTGATAAGTATTTTGAAAACCGGCTAGCCAAATTGGGGTCGGAATTCAGTATAGTGCTTACGGCGCGAGGCTCCGAAAAACTAAAGTTACGCTGCGCCCAATTCGGCATCCGGGCCATGTCATCACATTTAAAGACTGTTCTCACGGGAGGGTTCATGGTTTCTTTTCGTTTGCCCGATGCGCGGCAATTTTCGCGCCGCGATTTCCTCGGCCGTACTACGCAGTGGGCTGCTCTGCTGGCGGCCTACCAATTCGTGCCGCTGCCGGCGCTCGCTCAATCGCTGGCAAGAGATTCTCGCGTCGCGCAAACGCCGCTGGTGGATCAAGGCTTCGCGTCGGTTCGCAAAGTCGGGCAAGGCCTTTACGCCACGATTTCCGACCCGTCAAAGGGTTTTCAAACGTTATGCAATGGCGGATTTCTGATCGGCAAAGACGCTTCGTTGCTTCTTGAAGGATTTGGCAGTCCAGCGGGAGCGAGCTTTCAATATGAAACGCTGCGCACATTGAGCCAGGGGCCCATCATGGGCGCTCTGGATACTCACTACCACTACGACCACACGTCGGGCAATTCGTTTTACGGAGCGAATGGCATCGGCCTTTGGGGACACGCTGGAGTTTCGAAAAGAATCTTTGACAGTTACGCTGCGCTGCAGGGAGTGGACAAAGCTACATTCCTCGCGCCACTGGAAGCCCGCGTGAAAAATGCCAAGACCGACGCGGCACGCAAACATGCGGCGGAACTTGCGACCAACATGGGAAACATTTTCGCGGTCGCGAATTCCAGCGTTCTTGCAATCCCCAATCGTCCGCTCGATCCCGCCAAGCTTCCGGTCAAACTCGATCTTGGCGGATTGACGGCGCTGGTCGAAACCCATCCTGGCCACTCCGGAACCGATCTGATTGTGCGCGCGCTTGAACAAAACGTCGTTTACACTGGCGATCTGCTGTTCAATCACCTGTATCCCGTGACTTTCGACGAGCAAGCCACTATCTCAGGCTGGCGCTCCACGCTGAAAACTTTCTTGTCCTACGACAAGGACACTATCTTCATTCCCGGCCACGGTCAGATCGGTGGGCGCGACGCCGTGCAGCTGTCGGCCGATCTTTTTGATGACCTAGCAGCGCAAGCGGAAAAAATGTACAAGTCCGGCGTACCCGCGGAAGATGCCGCCGATCAATACGTCGTGCCTGACACATACAAAGACGTTACGATTTTTGCGTGGAGTCTTTCCATCGGACCTACGATTCAGAAGCTCTACAAAGAGTGGGGAGCGAAGTAGGATCTTGCTGGCAAAATCCTGCCGGAAGTCGAGCCACTACACTTTCAACAGATGCGTATTTTATGAGAGCGCGTCTTTCCACAGCAGAATGATCGAGCCTAGAGACAGATATCGTGGTGCCTTACTCGGCCTTGCGACCGGCGACGCGCTCGGCACGACTCTGGAATTCCGCGCGCCGGGCTCCTTCAAGAAAATTGACGATATGGTTGGCGGGGGCCCATTCCAGCTTGCTCCAGGTGAGTGGACCGACGACACTTCGATGGCCCTCTGCCTGGCGGAGAGCCTAATTCAAACGAAGCGGTTCGACCCCGTCGATCAACTGGAGCATTACATTCGCTGGGCAGACCACGCACACTTGAGCAGCAATGGCACGGTCTTCGATATTGGGAACACCGTTTGCAGGGCGCTCGCAAACTTCAGAACATCGCGCAGCCCTCATTCTGGACCGTCCGACGAATATTCCGCCGGAAACGGGTCGCTCATGCGGCTGGCCGCAATTCCACTTTTCTTTTCTGGTTCGCCGCAGGCGGCAATCGAAAAGTCTGGAGAGAGCTCTCGCACAACTCACGGAGCGCCGGTTGCAGTCGATGCCTGCAGATATATGGGCGCTCTTATGATTGGAGCGCTGAACGGAGCTGCTAAGCAGGAATTGCTGTCTGACCACTTTTCGCCGATTCCAGGTTACTGGGACCAGAATCCGCTGGTGGCCCGGATTGCGGAAATTGCGGCTGGTTCTTTCAAGCATCGCGAACCGCCCGATATTGCTGGCAGCGGCTATGTGGTAAAGAGCTTAGAAGCCGCGTTGTGGGCTTTTCATCGCAGTAATGACTTCCGCGAGGGTTGCCTTCTCGCCGCGAACCTCGGCGACGACGCCGATACCACCAGTGCGATCTACGGGCAGCTTGCTGGGGCATTTTACGGGGAACAGGCGATCCCACTGGCCTCGAGAGAGAAACTAGCGCACAGCGCGCTGATCACATCCTTCGCCGACAGGCTGCTGATCCTTTCAGAAGCGGCTGCACGCCCGTCCTTGGATTGAGCGCAGCGAGAATTGCTATGTTGAGACCTGTTTCGCTTTCGTGAAGAATCTAGTCGAAAAATTAGGCCGCAATTCGCTACCACCTCTATTGCTTCGTACCTTGCGTCGGGGCTTGCAACGGGGAGCTCGGATCACGCTGCGAGATCGCCAGGGCAGTCGCTCGCATTTCTTCATGGATCAAGGCGTTGGTTGCGAGAATTACTGGGCCACCAAGCGAATAAGGATGGCCGTGAAAATCGCTGACCGCGCCGCCTGCCTCCTGCACCAACAAAACTCCTGCGGCTGTGTCCCACGCCTGCAGCCCAAATTCCCAAAAGCCATCGAAGCGTCCCGCCGCAACGCAGGCGAGGTCCAGAGCGGCGGAGCCGTCGCGACGCACTCCATGCGAGCGCAGGGTGAAGTCGTAATAGTAATGAATGTTCGGATTGGCGCGGCGCTTGTGCACGGGAAATCCTGTGCAAAGCAGGCTGGTGGAAAGAGTCTCCATTTTGGATACTGAGATTTTCTTGCCGTTCAATGTTGCGCCTTCGCCGCGCGCCGTCGCGAAAAGTTCATCATAAATTGGATTGTAAACAACCCCCGCGATGACCGTTCCGTTCTGCGCCAGCGCAATCGAAACCGCAAAGCACGGATACTTGTGCGCAAAGTTCGTGGTGCCGTCCAACGGATCGACATGCCAGTGAAATTCGGAGCTGCGTACGTGCCCGGTTCCCTCCTCGGCAGCAATTGTGTGGTCGGGAAACAACTGCGAAAGTCGACTAACGATTGCCGTTTCGCTGCGCTTGTCCGCCTGGGTTACCAGGTCGACGTCGCCTTTGTAGCGGATGTCGGGCGGCAATGCGTATTCCTCGCGCAGAATTTTGCCGGCTTCGAGGGCCGTTTCAATCGCAGCCTCAAGAAAATACCTGGGAGACGTGTTCGCAGAACCGTTTGGCATATTTCTAGTGTATCGGTTTTGTTGTTGCGCGGTGTAGGCGCGGTCCATAGCATCTGGCGCATGAGGGACTAGCGCGTGGAATCCTTCTTGCAGGGGCGCTGGCGATTTGTGGCGCAGCCGCCAAACCGCAGCAGGTACTTTCTCAGGGCGCGCCCGTGTAGTACGACTTGCGGTGCCGCACGGAATAGGCGGGTTGCGCTTGCGGAGCGTCCGTTTTCGCGGCACCTGGCTGCGTGGCATCAGCGGGAGCTCGAGCAGCCGGAGTCACCGTCACTTCAATACGCCGGTAAGTGTCGGCAGGGCCGCGCGGACTGGGATAGTAGCCGAGCCGGTACTGCGTGCGCAGCTCCTTGTTAATGCGATCGAAGATCGAATCGAGCTCCGCGGACGAGTCAGGGTAGAAGACCGCGCCGCCGGTCGTATCGGTGATGGTCTCCAGCGCATGTTCGCCTGCGGTGTTTCGCCCGCTTTCGCTTTTCATGGTTCTAATCACCACGGTGTAGAGCAGCGTATTGGTGCGTACGGCTTCGCGGCGTGCGGACTCGAAATCGGCATGGCTGGTGGTTTCGCCGCCATCAGTGACCAGAATAATCACGCGGCGGCGGTCCGCTCCCTGCCGCGACAGTGCACGCGCACCGAGCAGCACTGCATCGTAAATGGACGTGCCTGCACCAGCCGGGATGTGCCGCACCACTTCCTGCAGATGACCCACGTTGTCAGAAAAAGCGGCGAGCTGCGTCACATTCTCGTCAACGGAATACACCGCCAGGTGATCGCCCTTGCGCAGTACCTGCTGGATGAAATGGGTCGCTGCATCGCGTTGCGCGGGCATGCTCAGTTGCGCGCTCAGGCTGGCGTCGATCATCAGAGCCAGTTCCAGCGGCTGCTCGGTTTCTTTTTCAAAGACGGCGATGGTCTGCCTATTGTCCTCATCGAAAACCTGAAAAGCTTCGAGCGGCAGGTCGGGCGCGGGGCGATTGTGCTCGTCCAACACGCTGACCAGAACATTGACCAGGTTCACGTTTACTTTAATTTTGCCGCGATCCTGCGTCGGGTCGATGTCATCCGGTTTCGCCGCGGGTTTCGCGGCAGCGTCTGCCGATTTGTTTTTCTGCGCCCAGGGTGGCCGATTGGGATTTTCCTGTGGAACTACAAATGGCCCTTGCGCGGACTTCGGCCCTTGCTGCGCTGCTGAGTCGGCATGCAGGCCCAGGATCGCCGCGACCAAGACAACGATGCCGACAAGCTTCCGGCTAGCCTGCATCGTTGGGCGGGAACGAGAACTTGGCATCGAGTTAGTTGGATGCAGGTTTTGCGGCAGGTGTCTCCGCAGCCGCGGGTGACGGCGGAACTTCCCCATCCGCCCACACTGCGCCGTCAGCGAAGAACTCTTTCTTCCAGATCGGTACCGTCTTCTTCAAGGTATCGATAGCGTAGCGGCAGGCGTCAAAGGCCGCAGCGCGATGCGCGGCGCTGACCGCGATGAAGACACTCGTTTCACCGATTTCCAGCCGCCCAAGCCTGTGAACGATCGCCACCCGGTTGATCGCGAAACTACCGTGAACGTGTTCCGCGATTTCCCGCATCTTGGCGAGGGCCATGGATTCGTACGCTTCATACTCGAGATAAAGCGTGGAGCGTCCGTGCGAGTGGTTGCGCACGCAACCATCGAAGGTGGCGACAGCGCCGTCTTCATCAGTACGAACCTCGCGGGCAATGGCTGCGTTGGGAATGATTTCGAGTGTCAGTTCGATGCGATCTTGCGAATGAGATGCGGTCATCTTGTCGTTATCCTCCGCTGACCGGCGGAAGGAAGCCCACTTCGTCGCCGCCGGAAAGCGCGGTATCCCACGCCGCAAATTCACGATTGCGTACGGCGACCAGCGAGGAGCGAAACCTGCGGAGCTCCGGACGAGATGACGAACAACGTGCAAAAAGTTCTTCAATGCGCTCGCCTTCACCGACTTCCACCGACTCTTCCGAAGAGCCGGCAATTTCTCTGAGGCGGCCGAAATAGAGGACTTTCACGAACATAGAAGCTCTCCGCCATTTTACCTGAATTGAGCCCTTCAGGGGTCCTCCGCCTTGACCATCGCCGGGCGATTTCGTAGCGTCCGAATGGTGCTTATCGTGCCCGAGAGAATCGCCGAAAGTCGCTGTTTTCGAGCACTGTAAGCAAGAACCGCCCTGCGAGGGTCACATGAAAATTTTGGTAACGGGTGCGACGGGCCTAGTGGGAACCGCACTGGTGGCGGCTCTGGCGCGCGAGGGACACACGGTTTGCCGACTGGTGCGATCGGTCACCAAGTCAACTGGCGGAACCATCGGAGCATTTGACGTACCCTGGGATCCGGAAACGGGCAATCTCGGCGGCGCTGCGGTCGGCGCGGAAGCGGTGGTGAATCTGAGCGGAGCCTCCATCGTGGCCGGCCGCTGGACAGACGCACGTAAGAGAGTTTTGCGCACCAGCCGCGTCGAATCCACCCGCGCCCTCGTGGGAGCACTCGAAAGAATGAACGCCAAACCCGGCGTACTGGTAAGCGCCTCCGCGGTGGGATTCTATGGCAACCGCGGCGACGAGATCCTTACCGAGGAAAGCAAGTCCGGAAATGATTTTCTGGGTAACCTGACGAAAGACTGGGAAGCAGAAGCACTGCGTGCGGAGCAATTCGGCACGCGAGTCGTCCTGGCGCGGTTTGGAATTATTCTGGCAAGTGAAGGCGGCGCGCTTCCGGAAATGATGCTGCCTTTTAAGTTTGGCGTCGGAGGCCGCATTGGCGATGGCAAGCAGTGGATGTCATGGGTCACACTGGAAGACGTTGTGGCCATCCTGCGACTGGCGTTAACAAAAAGAGAACTACGCGGCCCAATCAACGTCGTGGCGCCTGAGCCGGTGAGAAATGCCGACTTCGTAAAAGAGCTGGCTAAAGCCATGCACCGTCCGGCGATTTTTCCCGCTCCTGCAGTCGCGCTGCGCCTGGCGATAGGGGAAATGGCGGATGCACTGCTCCTTTCGAGCCAGCGCGCCGTTCCGCAGAAGCTGACTCGTGAAGAATACTCCTTCGCAAGTCATAATCTTAAGGACGCCCTCGAAACGATTTTCTCTTACACATAAGTAGCAGTTGTTAAGAATAAACCGCGCTATTTCGCGACGTTCAACGCCACGCTCACGCGGTACACGTGCCCGTTCAACGGATCGGTTGAGACGATACTCTCGATCGACTGGCCGTCTTTCAACACCGGATTCATGTCGGCCCTGAACTGGCGGACGATGGGGTTTGTGCTTCCTGAAGCGCTCTCTGGCGAAATAGAGCTTCGCTCCAGCACCATTTGAAGTTTGTAACGGCCGTCCTCCTGCAGTGTCGCCGAGCAGTCAACGTTTGTCCCGATATCGATGTATGTGAATTGATCTTTGCCAGTGGATATCGGAATTCGCGCTCCGTTGCGGATTTGCGATCCAGGACGCGCACGGCGCTCATCGGCGTTTACCGTGAACGAATAGGGTAAGCTTGAAACCCTTTTGTCACCGTCATATTCGGTGAATACCACCTGCACCCGGAGAGGTGTAACCGCAGGCGTGCGGTCATCCGCCTTCGGCCCCCCACTGTTCTTCGGACTTTCCTGTGCCGCCGCGAACGTCGTAAACGCCAGTAGTGCAAGAAAAATGCCAACTTTCTTTTTCATCAGACGGCTCCTTTTGTGAACTTCAGGGAACAAGTGCAAGAATTCAGTTGTACTCATCACTTTCGAGCGGCTCGATTGTCAGTTGCGGCTGGTCCATTACGGCGATCTGCAACGGCTCGATTTTGAACGCCGTATCGTTGGCGACCGAAGCAGCGCGAGCGCCATTCTCCAGCGCTTTCACGCGCAAATCGACCGCATAGCGTTCCAGCCCTGCCTGTTCTTCCGGCGATATGAGCACTTCCGTGCCGGCACGCACTTTGCTGTGACTGAGGACAACGCTTCCTGGTTTTGACGTCGGCGAGTACTGCTTCACAAGCGGCGCAGGCTGGGCGGGCGATCTGGTCGCTGCGTGATCATGGGCGAATTGAACTTTGGGCGTAGCATCTTGATGGTTCTCCGGGCCCGAGAAACTCCGTGCTGAGCGCCCATGAAATACAGGCGAAAGGGCGGCCGCACCAGCCACCAGAAGCAACGTGGCAAAGGCCAGAATTGGAGTGCCCCAAAACGCCTTGTCCGGACGCGCGGCAATTTGCATTCGCACGCGCGGCAGCAACGAGGGCGGAACGGGAGCGTTGGCTGCAAGGACTAGCGAGTAATCGATCGCAGCATACAGTGCTTGTTCTTTGGCAAATGCCGTAGAGCAAACGTCGCAACCCGCGAGATGCTCCGCGAGCGCAGGTGGCAACGGTTCCCCCGCTGCAAGCGAGTCCATCAGTCCCTGGCGGTAGGATTCACAAAACATCGTAATTTCTCCGCAAGACTTCTTCTTGCAAAAAACAACCGGGACTTGACAGTCCCGATCGGTACGGCAAGCAACAACGAAACTTCCTCCAACGTATGTCCTTCCATGGCCGCCAGAAAAACCACCAGACGCTGTTTTTCCGGGAGTTCCTCCATCGCCCGATCGAACTGGCGCTGAAACTCGACGTCGTCGCCCTGATGCGCCGCGTTGCGCAACTTTTCCAGCACCCACTGCGCCTCGCGCGCTTGCCGTCGCTTGATGGCGCGAAGACGATCTAGCGCCAGGCGGAAACTGATTCGTACCAGCCATGCTCGAAAACGTGTCCGCTCGCGCAGCCGATCGAAACGGCGGTGCGCCTGAAGCATCGCTTCCTGGGCCACGTCTTCGGCGTCGGCGTCATTGCGCAAAACTCCTCGAGCCACTCGAAACGCCAGCGGCGCGTTTTCCGCCAGCAGCGATTCCCATTCGAGCTGCCCAGCAGCGAGAGCTTCCGCCTGCGCCCTTTCCTGGCGCAAGCTGGCGGCCTCGGACTCTCCTCCGCTTTCGGTCAGAACCCACTCCTGCATGGACCGGCTCAGGCGAGCAGTAATGGCTCGGCCCTCCTTGTATATAGGCAAGACGCCACGGATGGACGAAGGGTTCATTTGCGAAGACAGCAGTAATGACGCAAAGAAGCGGCCAAGTAAAGAACTGGATGCTGAGACCCCGGATTTCGAATCGGGACGCGCTTGCAAAAGCTGAATTCCAGATTGGGAATCTTCTCGTAATGAAATACATCTTCCAGGCGTGCGTCCGCGCACGACTACCAACCCGAATTCGCTCGAAACCACACAAACAAAGATGGATAGCGCCGATTTGTTGGCGCGTCGTGGCGGGCGTCGAATCCCAATCCTTTAGCTTCCTGCATCCGGCGCAGAGGCTGGCGCCAGCCACCCTCCGCCAAAAAGCAAGCCTGGTCCCAGCGACGCTACGAAGATCGGGCGCCGCAGCCGCTCCACGGCAGTTGGCGAAGCTTGCAGCGCGAAGTGCAACGCCGCTGCGCAAGTCGTCGAACCCAGATTGCCGCGCGTATCGGCGATCATGGGAAATCGCTCGAGAGCCACTCCGCTTTTCTTCGCCAGCAGCGCCACCAGCCGCGGATTGGGCTGATGCGTAGCGAACGCGGCCGCCTCGCTTCGTGCGATGCCGCTCCGGCTCTCAAGTTCACCAATGCATTGATCGAGTCGCGCCGTCGCCGCACGGGAAAGCGCGTCGCCGTCAAAAACCACTTTTAGCCGGTCGCCTGGCTGGGCCGAAACTTCAATCGCCGCCTGCAGCCGTGAAGCGCATCCAAAAAAGAAATCCCGCAGCGCAAAAAATTCTTGCAAGCTCCCTTTGTGCTGTCGCTGCACCAGAAACGCGGCAGCGCCATCGCCAAACAAACCACCAAACTCGCCAGCCACTCGGCCCGGCGTAAGCGTGCGCGAGTGCACGTCCGCCGTCACTACCAACACCGTGCCTGCCTGCCCGGATTCCACAAACGATTTCGCCACCACCAGTGCATGCACCAGGCCGAGACACGCTCCGCCAACATCGAGCGCCCCGCAAGTTTCCCGCGCGCCGATTGCCGCATGCAGTTGCGCCGCCAGTGACGGAATGGCGCGATGGGTTTCGCTCGAAGCAATGATCCAGTCCAGTTTTTCCGGCGAGACTTGCGCGTTTCTCAAGGTATCACCGGCGGCTGCAGCGCCGAGCGTCACTTCCGATTCGCCCGCGTCTGCATACGCCAGCGACAATATCCCCGCGCGGTGCCGCAGTTTTCCCACCGGCATTCCAAAGGCCGCGTCCACCTCTTCCGATGGGACCGTTCGCGAACCAAACGCCACACCGGAGAATCGCAGCAATGCAGGATTCAGGTCGTTGGCCATAAATAATGCGCCCGCCCGGGCCTTGGCATTGTGAGCGATTGAACAAACTCCGGCAAGAGCCGTGCCGGTTAATCATTACGTAAATTTTTTGTCACCGGCCGATGGTTCGAAACACGGAAGCTGGCGCGGGCAAAGCCTTACTGACGTGTGGTAGCTTTGGAAGTCAATGCAACTGGCCGCACGAAAATCGCAATTCTCCGGTGTGAACCGGCGCGCCTTTTGGCTCGTGTTGCTCGCACTCGCTGCGACCGTGCTCGCCACGCCCGTAAACGCCCAGCGCGGCCGCGGCGAGTTGCAAATCGAAGTACGCGACTCGCAAGGACAAAGCGCCGCCGCCGTTGCAGAACTGGTCAGCGAATCCAACCAGGTGCGAAAAGAGTTTGCCATCCCCGCTGACGGAAAATATCTGGCGCACGAGCTGGCGTTTGGCGTTTATCGGCTGACCGTCACAGCGCAAGGCTTCGCTCCGTGGACTGGACTGGCTGAAATCCGCAGCGAAGTGCCGGTGCGAGTCGCGGTCGTTCTGGGCGTGGCCTCCGTAAACACGAAAATCGAAGTGACCGACGCTGCCACACTTCTCGATCCTTCCGAAAATGGAACGATTTACTCTATGGGCGCGGAAACTCTGCGTGAACACGTCGCGGCACAAGCAGGCCGCGATCTTTCTAACGCGGTGAACGAGCAACCCGGCTGGCTCTACGAAGCCAACGGCGTCCTGCACCCGCGCGGTTCCGAATACCAGGTTCAATATGTGCTGGACGGAATGCCCTTAACGCAAAATCGTTCTCCGGCGTTTGCGCCGGCTTTCGATTCGGGCGATGTGGAATCAATGCGCGTGATGACCGCTGGATTTCCCGCCGAATATGGACGCAAACTCGGCGGCGTCATCGAACTGACCACGGAAAAAAATCCGCCAGAAGGATTGCACGGCCGTTTTGAAGCCGGAGGCGGCAGCTTCGCTTCGCTGAACGCAGCGGCGGAAATCGGCTACACCGCCGGCACCAATCATTTCGAATTCAGCGGTCGCGGATTTCATACGGACCGCTATCTCGATCCTCCGGTTCTGCAGAATTTCACCAATTGGGGAAACGGCAACGGATTTTCCGTCGCGTACGAGCGCGACTTCTCAGAACGCGACCGCTTGCGATTCACGATTTCGCGCAGCGATACCCGCTACACCGTTCCCAACGAGTTGGTGCAGCAGACCGCTGGTCAGCGCCAGGACGTGGGCAACACCGAAACTAGCGGACAAATTTATTATCAGCACATCAGTTCGGCAAATTTGTTGTGGAGCTTTTCCGCAAGCGTGCGCGATGCCAGCTTCGTTCTGCGTTCGAACGATCTGGCCACTCCCATCGTCGTCTCGCAGGACCGCGGCTACCGCGAAGGCTACGCGCGTGCCGACGTCGCGGGTCATGCCGGCCATCACGACTGGAAAGCGGGCGTCGATTCCCTTTTCACTCCGGTGAACGAAGCCTTGTCCTACCGCATCACCGACCTCTCGCAGTTCGAACCCGGCACCGCACCGCAGTTTTCCTTCGCCGCGCGCAAGTGGGACACCGAGCCGGCGTTCTATGTTCAGGATAATTTTCACCGCGGGAGCTGGAACGTCAGCGCCGGCCTGCGCTTCGATCACTATGGATTCGTCATCGGCGAATCGGTCGTCAGCCCGCGCGTGGGTGTATCGCGATACATCGATCGCTGGAAAATGCTTTTGCATTTTTCCTACGACCGCGTCCTGCAAACGCCTGCGATGGAAAATCTCTTGCTCGCCAGTTCCGCGCAAGTTGTCTCGTTGCACCCTGAAGTTCTGCGCCTGCCGGTGCGGCCGTCGCACGGAAACTATTTCGAAGGCGGAATCTCGCAGGCTCTCTTCGCAAGATTGCGTCTCGATGCCAATGTCTTTCGCCGCAATTTCCGCCATTTCGCCGATGACGATGTGCTGCTGGATACCGGAGTGAGTTTTCCGATCGCCTTCAACAAAGCGCGCATCTTCGGAGAAGAATTGCGCCTCGCCATTGCCGAATGGCACCGGTTCTCCGGGTTCTTGAGCTATTCGAATCAATCCGCAATTGCGCAGGGACCCACCACCGGTGGCCTCTTCATCGGCAGCCAAGCCGGCGACGCCTTGACCGACGCCGGCAAGTTCGCAGTGACCCAGGATCAGCGGAACACGGTTCGCGCCAGCATCCGCGCGCAAATTACAAAACGAGTTTGGGCTGCAACGAGCGCGAATTACGGCAGCGGTCTGCCCGTAGAGCTCGACCTAGCCAGCGTTGACATGAATTTTCTGCTCGCGCAGTACGGACCTGACATTTTGTCGCGCGTAAATTTCGATCGCGGCCGGGTACGCCCGAATTTTTCGCTGAATGCAGCCGCAGGCATCGAGCTGTACAGAAAAGAAAGCCGCACTCTCACCCTGCAAATCGCGGCCGACAATCTGACCGATCGCGTAAACGTACTGAATTTCGCCGGGCTCTTCTCCGGCACAGCCGTGGCGGCGCCTCGCAGCGCCAGCGTTCATCTTCGTTTTGTCTTTTAGTTTTCTGGGTGGCGCGCACCTAGGAAAGCGACAGCGGCAGGCGCCCGCGTAACAAAAGGAAAATATGGTACCGCTAACGGGAATCGAACCCGTATTTTAGCCTTGAAAGGGCTACGTGCTAACCGTTGCACCATAGCGGCATGGAGCGAAGACGACTTTCACAATTATAAGGGAAACGCGGAAAATCCGCCATTCTGTCGCGATTTGAGTCGCAGTGTGGTTTACGCGGAGCGCAGCGCTGCGGCTTGACGGAAACCCGCCACCGTCGTACTTTCTCCTCATCCATTTCAATAGCGGAGTCCTATTTGCCGCAGTCGTTAATCATAAAACGAGCCGTATTTTTCCTGTTTGTTCTGAACGTGCTCTGCTTCCCTGCCCGCACGTCTGGCCAGCACTCGCAAATGCCTACCGCGGCGACCGGCGCGACTGTGAAGACCGACACGGTCACCGTGTTTCTGGAAATGGACACCTCCAGCGATCAGGTCTCCACACTCAAGAAAGGCGTCGCTGTTTACGTGGATCTGCGCATGGACCAGGGCGGAAAAAGCTGGTGCGGTGTCCGTCCCTCCGCGCAGGCAAATCGTATTGGCTTCGTCGATTGCAGAAGCCTTGAGCGCGTGGCCGGCGCGGCTCCGTCCGTTGCCGGAAGACATAGTAGCAGCGCAATTTCTGAATCAACACATGGCGCGGGCGCGGAGATTCCACTGGAACGGCCAGCGACGCCGACCGCCAAGGGCTACGCGGCGATGAAGGACGAAGTCGTCAAGGAAGGCGTGATCGACGCCGGCTTAATCTCGACGCTCGAAGCAGAAGCTTCGCGCGGCGGACCGACTGCGGTGACGCGTGCCGCACTCGCGCATCTGGCGGCGGGCGAATTCGAGCTTGCGCAACATGAACCGGACAAAGCGCTCGAACATTTCGAAGCCATGGAACCCTTCGCGGGTCAGCAGCGCGATCTGTTGCTGGCCAGCCTTGATGGACGCATCTACGCGCTGATGATGAAGAGTGAATACAGCACCGCGCTGGAATTGATCGAGAAAGCCAGAAAACTTTCTCCGCAGTCGGCCAATCTCGCGGCGTGGTCCGGCTATACGCACTACCGCATGAACCAACTCGACGCAGCCATCGGGGATTTGCAGACGGCGGAGAAGATTCGTCCAAGTCAGAGTGTGGCCGCGCTTCTGGACAAAGCCAAACGCGACAAGAACGCGGAAGACGATTTCCGCGAAGGCGAATCCAGCCACTTCGTCTTGCGTTATCACGGAGGCGCCAGCCGCCAGCTGGCTTCTGAAGTGATTCATACCCTCGAAGATCAATTTCAGGTTTTAAAATCCGAATTGCACTACACGCCGCCGGAACAGATCGGAGTGATTCTCTATACACAAGAATCTTTTTTCGATGTCACGCGAGTGCCGGGCTGGGCGGGTGGTTTGAACGATGGGCGAATCCGCGTTCCGGTGCAGGGGCTGGAAACAGTTTCCGATTTGCTGGCGCGAATTTTGAAGCACGAATTAGCCCATAGTTTTGTGTATCAAAAAACCAGCGGGCGCTGCCCGACCTGGCTGCAGGAAGGCGTCGCGCAGTGGATGGAAGGCCGTCGTACTGGCGTGGACGCGGCGCAGCTGGTGGCGTTTTATCAGGATGGAAAAGGAAAATCGTTGCGCTATCTCGATGGGCCGTGGATGGTTTTGTCCAGTGGACAAGCGCGCTACGCGTACGCCTGGGCCCTTGCGGTAGTGGAAGCGATCGAAGCCGATTCCGGCAGCGATGGCCTAGACCGCCTGCTCGATGCTGAACGCACCGAAACATCCGGCGAAAATGCACTGCTGCAGGCGTTGCGAACCAACTACTCCAGCCTGGACGACTCTACCGCCGACTATCTCCGCAGAACCTATCTTCAGTAAAACGTTTACGTCGTCATTCTGAGAGGAGCGGATACCGCGACTCGGGGAAGCTAGAGTTCGCACGTTATGCAGAAATTGAATTGCTCAAATTCGAAGAAAATGACGCGCTAGGATTTCGTGCGGTCCGCCCATTCCTCATGCCACGCGGTTTGAATCGCTTCCAGTTTTCCTTCGTTGGATTTAGCGGGATCACCGGAAAATCCGGGGAGTTCGGTGATCCATTTGTGCATGTCCGTGAAACGGACGGTGTAGGGGTCGACATCCGGAAACTTGTCGGTGAGCGCGATGGCGATATCTTCGGTATTATCCCAATCGAATGTTACCGGCATGATGGCTCCTCAGAAACTTTTGCCACAGATCTTTTTCTTAAAGATCCAATTCTTAATGATCTAATTCCTTGGCGTAATTCTTATTCCAGTTGGGAATTTCAACTACGATGTCGGTGGTGCCGTCGGGAACTGTCTGGCAGCCCAGGCGCGATTTCGGTGTAATGCCCGGCGCTTCATCGAGTTCGTCAAGCTCCGCATCGGTCGCTTCGTTGCACGATTCCAGGCCTTCCTTCACCATGACGTGGCACGTCGAGCATGCGCAAACGCCGCCGCAAGCGTGGTCCAGTCCCGCCTTGAGCGCTTCGGAAAAATCCAAAATGCTTCCCGGCAAACCATTGTGCCCGTAAGGAATTTTCTCCGGATCCACTTCCAACGTTTTGCCACTGGGCAGAAAGGTGACCTTGAATTTCTTGGTCGCCGGCTTGTATTTTGCTTCTTCGATATACGGATTACTGCCACCCATGAATCTCTCCTTCTGAATATCCTACGCCGCCATTTTTCCCGGGACTATGGCAAACTTTTCCACTGCTGCAGCCAGATAGAATTACAAAACTAGAAATCATCCAGCTTTTTGCCTTGCAACACGGAATTCACGGCGCTGTTCATCATGACTTCCGCCAAATGCTGCGTCGCTTCGTTCAATTCGTCGATTTTCTTGCGCATCAGGCGATAATCCGTACCGCTGGTCGACTCGCGCAAGGCCGTCACGGCGGCAGCGATTTTTCCGCGCTCCTCGGGAGTGAGTGAGGCGGATTGTGGATTGGCCAGCGCTTTCGTGGTCGCGGCAAGAATGGTTAGGGCTTCGGTGCGCGCTTCGATGGCTTGCCGCCCGGCAAAATCCTGCTCTGCGTATTCGATGGATTCTTCCAACATGCGCTCAATGTCGGAATCGCTGATGCCATAGCTCGGCTGCACTTCGATCGAATGCTGCTCGCCCGTGCGTACATCCTTTGCCGCTACTTGCAGTATCCCGTTGGCGTCGATCAGGAATTTCACTTCGATGCGTGGAAGGCCAGCTGGCGCTGGCGGAACTTTCAGAGTGAAACGCGCCAGCGAGCGGCAATCCTTCGCCAGTTCGCGTTCGCCTTGCAAAACATGAATATCAATGCCGGTCTGATTGTCCACGCCGGTGGTGTACATCTCCTGCGCGCTTGCCGGGATGGGAGAGTTGCGCGAAATAATTTTTGCGACCGCGCCGCCATACGTTTCAATTCCCAACGAAAGGGGCGTCACATCCAGCAGCAGCATGTTGCTGACTCCGTGTTCGAGAATGTTGGCCTGCACCGCGGCCCCCAGCGCCACCACCTCGTCGGGATTCAGTTCGATGTGCGCAGCGCGTCCGAAAAACTCTTGAACTGTGCGGCGAATCAGCGGAGTCCGCGTTGCCCCTCCTACCAGAACCACTTCATCGATTTCCTCAGGCTTCAACTTGGCATCGGCAAGCGCCAGCTTGACCGGTCCTATAGTGCGATCCACAACCGGCCAGATCAGCGCTTCAAAAGGGCCGCGCGCGAATTCCTGAGTGAATATTTTTCCATTGGGCAGCGGAAATTTCAGCGTTGCCGGGTCTTTTTCGGAAAGCTCATGCTTGACCGCGATCAGCGCTTTGCGAAGTTCCTGCGCGATTTCGCCGTGCGGAGAGAAATCAATTTGGTCGGTTTCGAAAATCTTCCCGTGAACGAAAGCTTGCAGAAGATTGTCAATATCGTCCCCGCCAAGGTGCGTGTCACCATTGGTCGAAAGCACCTGGTAGATGTCGCCTTCTTCGGTGGAAATTAATCTCAGGATCGAAATATCGAAGGTGCCTCCGCCCAGATCGTACACGGCGACCTTGCCACGCTGTTTTTCGTGCAATCCGTAAGCGAGCGCCGCGGCGGTCGGCTCGTTCACCAGGCGCAGAACTTCAAGCCCGGCGATTTTCCCCGCGTCCTTGGTAGCCTGGCGCTGCGCGTCGTTGAAATAAGCTGGAACGGTGATGACCGCCCGATCGATGGGTTCAGCGAAGAAGGCTTCCGCCCAGTTTTTCAGTTCTCGCAAAATAAACGCGGAAATTTCCGGCGGCGTAAACACTTTTTCGCCCAGACGTACGCGAATAACGGTGCCGCTTGACGGATCGAGACGAAAGGGAAAAAGTTTCAATTCGTCCTGAATATCTTTTACCCCGCGGCCCATCAGACGTTTCACGGAATAAATCGTGCGCTCCGGCTGGGTGAGCAAACGCCGGCGAGCCGGCTCGCCAACGATCATGTTTCCATCGGGATCGAGACTAACCACGGAAGGACAAAGAGTCGAACCGTGCGGACCGACAATACATTTCGGCTGTTTCGTCTGCGGATCGAGATACGCGACGAGACTGTTGGTGGTGCCAAGATCGATTCCTACAATTTTCCCCATCAGTGCGAACCCTCTGAAAGCATTTTCCTGTTTCCGTGTGCCCTGGTTAGCCGTCAACGACCAGCGGAATTATTCCGGTATTACTCTTGCAATTCCTTCTGCACGTTTGCCACGAGATTGCGAATATAGCTGCGGCGGTTCAGCAATTCGTTCATGCGTGCGAATAGCTTTTTGCGGTCGGCTGAGTCGGCGTGTGCGTCCACGGCCGCATCCCAATCCTTTGCCACGGACTCGAGCTGTGAGTCTACTTTTTCCAATTTTTCCTGAAAATTGTCTTCCGCGGATTCAAGGCGGCCTTTCAATTCGATCAAGTCCAGACCAGATTCTCTTGCTTCGCGCAATTCGTCGAGCGATTCGTTCAGTGCAAAGACTTCTTCGAGCAGTTCCGGCGGTGCTTGCTGTTTTTTTCCGCCCTCCGTACGTTCGCCCTCGATTTCCAAGAGATATTCCACGCGAGCCAGCGGATCGCGCAGGGCGCGGTAGGCGTCATTCAATTCGCTGCTTTTTTTCAGAGAGAGTTCGCGTTCCTGTTCGCTGGCGTTCACGAAATTATCCGGATGCAACTTCCAGCTGAGCTGGAGAAATTTCTGTTCAAGCAGGGACAAATCGATCGCCAGCTTGCGCGGCAGGCCGAAGACCGCGAAGTAGTCGGTGGAGGCGTTGGTAGCCTGAGAAGGGGCGGTCATGATCGCTATGGCTCTCGAATTCCGTCGTAACTCTGTGCGTGCACCAGGTTTAATCTAGAATAGGAACTATAGTTCCTATTTCTTGGCGAGCAACGGGCGTTATCCCCTTATGGTTCGCTAAAATCGAAAAGGCTGGCGGACTCGCCAGCCGATTACACTCTAAAAGCCGGGCTGAAGCCCGGGCACTACAAACAACCAAGCCGAATAAAAAAACCTGTGCTACTTACGCCGTGAACGAACTGCCGCAGCCGCAACTCCTGGCGGCGTTGGGATTTACGAACACGAATCCCTGGCGCATGAGCGTTTCTTCGTATTCGAGGGTGGTGCCGTTCAGGTACAAAAGGCTCTTCGGATCGACAAAGACGCGGGCGCCGAAGGCCTCGAATATTTTGTCGCGGTCGCGGGCTTTGCTGTCAAGGCGCATAGCGTAGGACAGGCCGGAACATCCGCCGCCTTGCACACCTACGCGCAGGCCGCCTTGTTCTGGAGACACACCGTCCTTTGCCAGGAGCGCGAGAATTTTTTCCGCGGCGCGCTCGGAAACGTTGATGGTCGGTGTTGCCGGTGATGCGATTTCTGTAGCCATAAATTTCCTGATCGACCCGTCAAGAACTCGTCGTCAAAACCGTGAACTGGGGAAAAACCCGCGGCTCAGGATCAGGCGGTTTTGCCGCGATAGGGCTCAGCATGCTGGGCCCCTACAAAAAGGGTCAAAGCACTGTTTAGTGCGAGGGCTTCTCGGATGCGGCTACCGGGATGCCCTTTTTGTTCTTCCAGTTGCCGATGGCTGCTTTGATGGCGTCTTCGGCCAGCACTGAGCAATGGATCTTGACCGGGGGAAGCGCGAGTTCCCGGACGATGTCCGTATTCTTGATGGAAAGCGCTTCTTCGACGGTCTTGCCCTTCACCCATTCGGTGGCTAGGGACGAGCTGGCAATTGCGGAGCCGCAGCCGAAGGTCTTGAAGCGGGCTTCCTCGATGACCTGGGTCTCCGGATTGATGCGCATCTGCAACTTCATGACGTCGCCGCACTCCGGGGCGCCGACCAGGCCGGTCCCGACGTTGGGATCTTCTTTAGGAAGACTTCCGACGTTGCGGGGATTGTTGTAGTGATCTACAACCTTTTCGCTATAAGCCATGAATTTTTCTCCTCTAACTACAGAACGAACTTAGTACTCGACTGCCAAATTCTCCGACGGGCCTGAAGTTAACATCTGCGGCTAGCCCCCCCGAATGTCCTCAGGCACGACACGACTAAAGTCGTGCCCTCAGGAAGATTAATTGCTCCGCGCGAGATTGCCGATGCTGACGAAGCCAGCAGTACGCAGAACTTTTTCCGAAATCGACACGTTGGGTACCCAGGCCGAACGCCCAGCGGTCAACTGACGCAGCACGTCCTTGATGTAATCCGCTCCAATACCAAGCACTTTCAGGAATACACGCACTTCCTGAAGCTGTTGGAACGAACGCTCGCCCGCAGGCTTGGCGTCATCACCTTCGCCATAAGGCACGAATGCGACGCGGAATGCCGCCCCGGTGCCGCCAATCGAGCGGTGTACTCGAATTGTTCCTTCACTCACGGTGGTTGCCATTTTGCTTCTTATCCTACCCTTTCCTCTAATTTAACCGGTCTTCACGTCGTTAGATGCGTGACTGGGCTAGGCGGTCTGCCAGTTCACCTTGGAAATATCGATGCCCTCTTTTGCCATTTCGTAGAGGGGAGAAAGCTCGCGCAGCTTGGTGACGACCGTAACCATCTTGTCGGTCACGTAGTCGACCTCTTCCTCGGTATTGAAACGGCCCAAGCCGAAACGAATCGAGGTGTGCGCCAGATCTTCGCCAACTCCTAGAGCCTTAAGGACATAGCTCGGCTCCAGGGTGGCGGAAGTACAAGCCGAGCCGCTGGAAACCGCGATGTCATTGATACCCATCAGAAGCGATTCGCCTTCGACATAAGCGAAGCTCATGTTGAGATTATTCGGTAGGCGGTGCTCCAATGAGCCGTTGATAAAAACTTCGTCGAGTTTGGCTTCGAGACCGGCCTTGAGGCGGTCGCGAAGTTTCGCAAGGCGAACCGATTCCTGCGCCATTTCCTTCTGTGCGATTTCGCAGGCAGCACCGAGCCCGACGATTCCGGGGACGTTCAAAGTGCCGGAACGCATGCCGCGTTCGTGGCCGCCGCCATCAATGATGGCTGCAAGCTGAACACGAGGATTGCGGCGGCGAACATAAAGAGCGCCGACACCCTTGGGTCCGTAAATCTTGTGAGCGCTGATGGCCAGCAGGTCGATGTTGTCCTTTTGCACGTCCACCGGAATCTTGCCGACTGCCTGAACACCGTCGGAGGCGAAAAAGATACCGTGTTCCTTGGCGATCTTGCCGATTTCCTGAATCGGATTGATGATGCCGATTTCGTTGTTGGCATACATGATGGTAATCAAAATCGTCTTAGGCGTGATGGCTCTACGAACATCCTCTGGATTGACGCGGCCATCTTTGCCGACCGGCAGATAAGTCACTTCAAAACCGTCTTTTTCCAGGCGTTTGCAAGTGTCGAGCACAGCTTTGTGCTCGATGGCCTGAGTGATGATGTGATTGCCCTTTTCGCGGTACATCTCGGCGACGCCCTTGATCATCAGGTTGTCGCTTTCGGTGGCGCCGCTAGTGAAGATGATTTCTTTAGGCGTCGCTCCAATCAGTGAAGCCACCTGCGCGCGGGCATTTTCCACGGCTTCTTCGCCGGCCCACCCAAAGGGGTGGTTGCGGCTGGCGGCATTGCCAAACTTCTCAGTGAAATAAGGCAGCATCGCCTGCACGACGCGCGGGTCAACCTGAGTGGTGGCGTGATTATCAAAGTAAATGGGCAGCTTTACGGCCATAATCCTGTTCTCCTGTTGCAACCTCTACGCCCTGAGAGCCACGAGGGTCTGCTGCTCGTGTGGTTCGTCACACATCTGGGCTATGGTGACGGTACTCAAAACGTTCATTACACTTTCGTTCACGCGACGCAGAGGCTCGCGTACTGAACACTTGGATGACGCATCGCAATTTCCGTGACTTGTCACGCAAGAAGTGATCAGCACCGGGCCATCGATTGCGGTGATCACATCCAACGCGCTGATGTGGTCCGGATCTTTTGCCAACTGATAGCCCCCAGTGGAACCGTGCTTGGCGGCGACGAGCGAGTTCCGGGCCAGTTTTTGCAGAACTTTCGCCATGAGCGTGGTCGAAATGCCATATTCCTCGGCGATTTCATTGGCGCTGCAAGCATGATTTTCGCTGCGGTGCATTGCCAAATGCTTGACCGCGATCAAACCGTAGTCTGCTTTTTTAGACAGCTTAAACATCTATCTGCGATATGCCTTTGCTTGCACACGCCCCCCGCGGGCATATGCGACCGAATCAGTCGGCATTAAGAATATGGGATTTCTGCGGGAAAGTCAACTAGTGTTTGGTGTCAAGAGCGAATGTAAGACATGTGTATTCAATAAGATAGACGGTAATCTCCGCGTCCCGAGGATTATTTCTGAAAAAAAACGGAAACGATCACTCATGGAATTGGGGATGAAAGAGGATAGGCCGGTTGCTACGACGGAAGCGTTTGACTTGGGCTTTTCGGGCGCGAAAGCAGCGGCTGGGCCGCCGCACCCCACATGATGTGCTACTCTGCCGCGTCCGAGGGCCGATGAGAGACAAACTTGAGCTGTCGTTTCGCAGGAAAAATGGTGCTTTGCGGATCAGGGATGCGATCAGCTGCGGGCTAGTGTTGATTCTTGGAATGGCGACTTCGGCTGGGTTCGAGTCGACGACCGCAGCGAAGTTGCATGCGGAGCAGACGGCTGGCGCGAAGCGCAAAACGGAAGAGACGAAATCCGGGAAGTCCGCTGCAAAAACCTATGTGCTGGTGGGAGCGGGCGACATCGCCGGATGCTCGTCGCTGGCGGGAGCTGAAGCGACTGCGAAACTGATCGAGCAGATTCCCGGCACCGTGTTTGCGGCGGGCGATCTTGCCTACGACCGCGGCACGGCGGAAGAATTCAGCAAGTGTTACGACACGACGTGGGGGAAATTCAAAGATCGTACACGGCCAACGCCGGGAAATCACGAATACGCTTCGCCTGGAGGGCTGGCGTATTTCGCATATTGGGGCGAACAGGCAGGACCACGTGGCAAGGGATATTACAGCTATGACCTGGGAGGCTGGCATGTGGTGGCGCTCAACACAAACTGTAATGCGCCCGGAGTAGGCGGCTGCGGAGCCGGTTCGGAGCAGGAGAAATGGCTGAAGAAGGACCTGGAGCAGCACCCCAAGTCATGCATTGTCGCGTATGGGCATCACGCTCTTTTTAGCAGCGGGCTGCTGAAGATCCATGCTGTGCATCCAGAATTGCGCGATCTTTGGCGGGATTTGTTTGCGGCGCATGCAGACCTCATGCTGGTGGGGCATGAACATTCCTACGAAAGATTCGCGCCACAGGATCCGGACGGGCATTTGGATCCCGAGAATGGAATTCGGGAAATTGTTGTGGGGACGGGTGGACGGAGCCATGATCCGCTGGGGCTGGCTACGCCGAATAGTGAGCGGCGGAATGCGGATTCTTTTGGGGTACTTAAAGTGACGCTGTCGCCGGAGAAGTATGTGTGGGAGTTTATTCCGGTGAGTGGTGAGGAGGGATTTCACGATTCGGGTGAAGGGACTTGTCACAATGCGGAGACGGGGACGACCAAGTAGGGGGCCAAAAGAGCGGGCGCGACGGTAAATGGGCGATGTGGATAGAGAAGACAAGAGAGATTCCTCGCTACGCTCGGCTTGACGGCCGTGTTAGAGCTGACGGTCGTATCCTGGTTCGCGAAGTGGTTAGGGTTTTGCGGCGCAGATGTTGGGTTGGGAGGCGGCGGCCAGTAGTTTGTTTATGGCAGCGACGGGGATGAGGATGAGTTGGGCTTTTGGTTTGGCGGCTTGCGCGAGAACTGAACTCAATTGGGATTGCTGGTCGGTGGGTAGCGGTTTGCCGGCGGCGATTGCATCCATTGCGCGCAGACCGGCGTTGCCAACAGCGGACAAGTCGCGAGAAGTGGCGGTTACTTCGCTTGCGAGGCTGGATTTCTGTGCCAGCGAAGAGAATGCTGCGTCGTTCTGGCTCCAGCGCATGAGTTTCTGACGCAATTCGTTGGCGAGGGCTGTGTCATGGCAGGAACCGCCGAGGAACTTGTCCACCAATTCTGAAAAATGGCGGCCTGCGTCGCTTTCGAGAGCCACGGCATCCACAACGCGGTTGAGGGGGTTCTGGCTGGTTGGTTCGACCGGCGCGGTCTGCTCGCGGGTGTAGTCCTTCACAGGTTCGACGATGTCAGCGAGGGTGCTGAGCGCGGCGAATTCTTCGGGCGTCGCGGGGCCGGCAATGCGTTGCAACATTTTGCGGTAATAAGTGCGGTGGGTCAGGCCGAGCCATTCGAGCTGTTCGCCAATGACGCCGAGGCGGGCATACATGGATGCAGGATCCGTGACGGCTTGCGGAGACCAGAGACGCTCGGCGATGGCGGCGTTGCGCGGCCAGATGCGCGAGTCGATCGTTTCCGGATCAACATATTCCGACCACATGCAGGATTCGCCGCCGAGAATGAATTTTTTCTGATCGTCCGTGAGGCCGGCGGCGGGGCCGCTCGTGGGATCGACGGCGTAGTGGCGCGCGGCGCTCCAGCCGAGATCGAGATAGTAGCCGTTGGAAAGAATGCCGTGATAGCCCTGTTGCGCAGCTGCGGCTAGTGACTGTTGGCCGCGCCAGGACTGGATGACGATGTCTTTGGGCACGCCAGGAATAAAAACTTCGTCCCAACCAACGACGGCTTTGCCGTGCTTGGTGACGATTTTTTGCACACGCTGGCTGAAGTAAGCTTGCAGTTCGTCGTTCGATTTTAAATGGAGCGATTTCTTGAACTCTTGAATTTTTGCGTTGGCGTCCCATTCTTTGCCGTTCACCTCGTCTCCACCGATGTGGAAATAGTTGTCCGGAAAAAGTTTGCTCATTTCCGCGATGAGTTCGTCGAGAAATTTGTAAGTATTTTCGTTGGTCGGATCCATCGCGGGATCGAAGATGCCCCACTTGCGTTCGATCGAGTATGGACCGGAGCCGCTGGCGAGTTCGGGATAGCCGACAAACCAAGCGGTGCTGTGGCCGGGCATATCAAATTCGGGGACCACGCGAATGCCGCGGTCGCGCGCGTAGGCGATGAAATCGCGAATTTCGTCCTGGGTGTAGAAGAGGCCGTCGGAGCCGAGCTCCTGCAGCTTGGGAAATTTCTTACTTTCGACGCGGAAGCCCTGATTTTCCGAGAGGTGCCAGTGGAAGACGTTCATCTTGACGGCTTCCATGCCGTCGAGATTGCGTTTTAGAACGTTGATGGGGCTGAAGTGGCGGCTGACGTCAATCATCAGGCCGCGCCATGGGAAACGTGGTTGGTCTTGAATCGTCACGGCAGGAGCGGCGAAACCGTTTGGTGTTATTTCGACCAGCTGGAGGAAAGTTTGCAGGCCGCGCAGTACTCCAAGAGAATTTGCGGCGTTTAGTTTGGCGCCAGCGGGCGTGACCTCGAGCGTGTAGGATTCGTCTTCGCCGAGCTCCTGTATTTCCTTGCTAGCGTGATCGGTGTGGACGACGAGCGTGGCTTCGGACGCGCTGCTGGCACTGGGCTTGGCGAAGGGTATGGCGGTTTGCCGATGAAGTTGAGTCAGGAAACGTTCGCGTGCGCGGTCCAGGCGCGGTTCGGTGTGTCCAGTGAATGCGATAGTGAAGTTTAGGTCGATGTGAAGGGCCCCAGAGGCCGTTTTTATGTTGGCGGGCTGGGGCATCAGATTGAACAGAAGCTGCGTTTGCGCGACTACCTCGGGAGCGCTTAGGAAGATTGCGAGTACGAAGGCTGCGGAGAATTCGAAAAGATGTAGCGCGAACGCGAGAGGGGCAGAACGCATGATTGAGAAAAGCCTCCGTCGAAGTGGCTCCGCTGCGTGCTATGTAGCAGCGGAAATGGGATAGTGGCATACTCGCAGCGGAATGCGAAGCGCAAAATGGCGGTGAGGCCGCAGAAGGCCAACCGGGATTCCCGCTTCTCTCGGAATGACGGACCTCGAATTTTGTGAAAGGCCCCGGTTGGACATGAGCTCAGTGAGAGGAGGCCAATGCGGTCGGGGCGGATTGGGGTGCGCTGGTTTATTCTGGCGCCAGGGCGGGTTGGGCTGCGTTACACTAAGGAAGAATTTCTCAGCCGATGAAAACGTCCATTGCTATCTATCCGGGTTCATTTGATCCGGTGACGAACGGCCACCTCGATTTGATCGAGCGCGGCGAAAAGATGTTCGATCAGTTGATCGTGTCGGTACTGCAAAACGCGGAAAAGACTCCGCTTTTTTCGGTGAAGGAACGCGTGGAAATGCTGCGCGAAGTGACCAAACAATGGAGCGGCGTGGAGATCGACGTATTCGACGGATTGCTGGTGGACTATGCGCGGAAGCGCGGCGCGGGAGTGATTCTTCGCGGGATTCGCGCGGTCAGCGATTACGAATATGAACTGCAGATGGCGTTGATGAACCGGAAACTGGAGCCGCGGCTGGAAACGGTGTTTATGCTGCCGGGAGTTACCTACAGCTATTTGAGTTCGAAGCTGGTGCGGGAAATTGCGCAACTGGGGGCGCCGTTGAGCGGATTGGTGCCGCCGATTGTGGAAGAGCGGTTGCGCGCGAAGATTTCTTGAGGGTGGTTTTTAAAGGACGGAGCACGATGGCTACCTGAAGGTCGCCGCCACAAAGAGTGGACAAAGAACGGGACAAACAGTCACGACCAAGAGGAGATCAAGTGAAGCTCACAGATCGCATCAACCGGATTCAGATATCGCCGACGGCGGCGGTGATTACGGCGGCGGAGCAATTGAAAGCGAAAGGCGTGGACATCGCCGACTTTGGGCCGGGAGAACCGGACTTCGCGACGCCGGATCACATCAAGCAGGCGGCAATTCAGGCAATTCATGACAACAAGACAAAATATACGCCGACGGGCGGAATCATGCCGCTGCGCGAAGCAATTTGCGCGTGGCACGGGCGCGAACTGAAATCGAGCTACGAGCCGAAAGAATGCGCGGTGAGCGTGGGCGGAAAGCACTCAATCTTTAACGTGGCCAGCGTGCTGGTGCAAGCCGGCGACGAAGTGCTGATTCCCGCGCCGTACTGGGTGAGTTTTCCGGACATCATCAAGTACACAGGCGCGACGCCGGTGTACGTGCGGACTGAGGTGGAAGATGGATTCGCGGTGCGCGCCGAAGCGATTGAAAAGGCGATCACACCTAAGACGCGCTTGCTGATTTTAAATTCGCCGAGCAATCCTAGCGGTGGAGTGACTCCGCCGGATGAATACGAAAAGATTCTGGCGGTGTGCAAGAAAAATAATGTGTGGTTGATGGGCGATGAGTGCTATTCGCACTTTACGTATGAGCCGCACAAACCGTATTCGATTGCGAGCGCGGCCGGCGCGAAAAGCAACGTAATCATTATTGGATCGGTTTCGAAGACGTTTGCGATGACCGGCTGGCGCATTGGATATACGCTTGGGCCGGCTGAGTTGATCCAGTCGCTGATTAAATTGCAGAGCCAGTCCACTTCGAATCCGACGTCGATCGCGCAATACGCGGCGCTCGCGGCGATGACGGGAACGATGGATACGGTTCCGGTGATGCTGGCGGAATACGCGAAACGCCGCACGCGCATCGTTGACGGTCTGAACGCGATTGCTGGCGTCAAGTGCGCGCAGCCGGGCGGAGCGTTTTATGCGTTTCCGGATGTTTCCGCGCATTTGACCGGGCCGCATGCTGTTGCCAAGGACACTACGGAACTGGCGGCGCTGCTGCTGGAAAGAGCGCGAGTTGCGCTGGTCGGCGGAGATGCGTTCGGCGCGCCGGGCTACGTGCGGCTTTCCTATGCGACATCCATTGAACGGATTGAAGAAGGACTGCGGCGCCTGGAAAAGTTTTTTTCGCGAGCGGAAGCCGCCGCTTAATTCGTGAGACCTGCCCCGTTTCGAATCGAGCCTACATTTCATCCCAGGATTTGGGGTGAACGCTCGCTCGCGCCGGTTTTCCCTGACAAGGCGGAACTTCGAGAACGAATTGGGGAAGCCTGGCTCACCGACGTTCGATGCATGGTTGCCAGCGGACCCTTTGTCACAAAAACACTGGGAGAAGCATGGCTCGAGATGCCGGAGGAGTGGCGCGGGCCGCGCTGTGCGGAGATGCAGGAATTTCCGCTACTGCTAAAATTCGTTTTTCCAGCCGAAAAACTCTCCATTCAAGTACATCCCGACGACGATTATGCGCGTGTGCATGAAGCGGCTGCCGGCGGACGAGGAAAAACCGAGATGTGGCACATCGTTTCCGCTAAACCTGGCGCCGAACTGCTGCTGGGTTTGAAATCGGGGGTTACGAAAAAAGAATTTTCCGCCGCGATCGGTTCCAAGTCGCTCGAGAATCTCTTTCAGGTACACCAAACCGAAGCTAAAGAAACCTATTTTATTCCGGCGCGAGTTCCCCATTCGATCGGCCCGGGGATGACTGTGTTTGAGGTGCAGCAGTATTGCGACTTGACGTACCGCGTTTACGATTACGGCCGTGTTGATGCCGAAGGCCAGCCGCGGCAATTGCATGTCGAAAAAGCTCTCGACGTGATTCAATTTGGCGGGCCCAGAATCGACCGGGTGCGGCCTTTGCAGTGGGCGTCGCAAAAAATGGAAATTTCGCTGCTGATGGCTTGCAAATATTTTGCGACCGAACGATGGCGCATCGGGGAATTCTTCACGGCGCGGCCAAAAACGGATGCCTTCAACCTTCTGTCATTTCTCTCCGGTTCTGGCACCATGCGCTGGGATGGCGGCAAGGCTCAATATGGGACGGGAGAGTGCTGGTTTATGCCTGCTTCCTTGAAAAGCTATGAATTGATTCCAGAGGATGAGACCACGCTGATTCGCACATTCATGCCTGATTTGAACGCGTTGCGCGGCAACTTGCGCATGCTGGGAATTGCGGAAGGCAAGATAGCGGACATTCTCTTCGAGTAATCCGAATGCCGAGCGAAAATCTTCAAGTGCATGCGGTCATTCTGGCGGGCGGACGCGGCACGCGCTTCTGGCCGCGAAGCCGCACGAAAACTCCCAAGCAACTGCTGAACATTGTTGGCAAAGGAACGATGTTGGAGCAAACGGTGGCCAGGCTTCGGCCCCTGGTGCCGGCAGCCCGCATATGGACCGTGACCAACGCCGAACAACAATCCACGGTACACAAGCAACTGTCGAAAGAATCGCGGCAGCGAGTGCTGGTGGAACCGGTAGGGCGCAATACGGCTGCGGCCATCGCGCTGGCTGCATTTCACATTCAACATCTCGCAAAAAGCGACGCGTTGATGGCGGTGCTGCCTGCGGACCATTATATTGCCGAACCGCGTAAATATCGGGAAATTGTCGCGGCTGCGTTGAACGTCGCGCGCGAGCCGGGGCGTATGGTGGTGCTGGGAATTCCGCCGACGCGGCCGGAAACGGGATTCGGCTACGTCGAGCGGATGGAACCGGCGATTGACGCGAATGGAATCACGGCATATCCGGTGCGCAGGTTTGCGGAAAAGCCGGCGCTGGATACGGCAAAAGAATACCTGGCACTGGGAAATTATCAGTGGAATGCGGGGATGTTTTTCTGGCGAGTGTCGACAATTCTCGATGAGTTGAAGAAACAGCTGCCGTTGACGTTTGCTATTTTACAGAAATTGGCCGCGCATATCGGAACCAGCAAATACACAACGCAACTGCACAAGGTTTATCCCAAATTGGAAAACATTTCAGTGGACTACGCCATTCTCGAACGCGCAACTCGAGCGGCAGCCAAGCCGCAAGTATTCGTGATTCCCGCCGAAGTCGGCTGGAGCGACATTGGTTCGTGGGAAGCAGTTTACGAATTGCAGGCAAAATTAGCGGGCGAAAATATTTTCGGGAGCGCAGGGTATTCTATTGAGTCCAACGGAAATTTCATTTCCAGCCCGGGAAAATTCATCGCCGCTATCGGCGTCGATAACCTGGTTGTCGTGGAGACGCCCGACGCGCTGCTGATTTGCCCGCGCGATCGCGCACAGGACGTGGGAAAAATCGTTCAGTGGCTGGAAGAACGAAAATTGAAACATTTGCTTTGAGTTTGACGAGTATTTAAGCGCTAGACCACCCTCAGTTTGGCAGGCCAATCCGGCTGTTTCCCCCTCGCGGGCCTCGCGTATACTTGTCTGAAATGACAGCGATAAAGTTTGGCACCGACGGATGGCGGGGCATTATTGCCGAGGATTTTACCTTTGCGAATGCGCGCACCGTGGCTGAGGCGATTGCGCGTTACCTGGTGCGCAGCGAAGATGCGCGAAAAGGCGTGATCGTCGGTTACGACCACCGCTACGCATCCGAAAAGGTGGCGCGTCGCGTTGCCGAGGTTCTTTCATCGACCGGCACCCCGGTGTGGCTTGCCGACCGGCCCTGCCCGACTCCTGCGGTTTCTTATCTGGTGCGCGAGCGCGGAGCGGCGGGTGGAGTCGTCGTTACCGCCAGCCACAATCCTTACCACTGGAACGGGATCAAATATAAGGCCAGCTACGGTAGCAGCGCGCTACCGTCCATCGTTGCACAAATTGAAAATGAGCTGCAGTTTGTAGAGCCGACGGATATTCCGGCGTTGCCGACGCGGCCGGAACTGATTCACTCGCTCGATCCCCGCAAGCCGTACCTGGATGCGCTGGACAAGCTTGTAGATTGGGAGCGCATTCGCAAATCGCAACTCCGGTTTGTCTTCGATGCCATGCATGGATCGGCAGCCGGCCTGCTGCCGGAACTCTTTCTGCGTCATGCGATTGTATGCGATGAAATCCGCGGCACGCGCGATCCTCGCTTTGGCGGAGCCCATCCGGAGCCGATCGAACCGCACATCGCGCCGCTGCAAGAGGCGGTCACCGCAGGAAAATACGATGCGGGGTTTGCCGCCGACGGCGATGGCGACCGCATCGGCGCCGTGGACCGCTCTGGCGCGTTCGTGAATCCGCACCAGATTTTTTCGCTGTTGGTATGGCACCTTGCGGGAACGCGCAATCTTCCCGGAGAAATTGCAAAGACATTTTCGGTTACAAAATTGATCGACAAGCTCGCGGCCAAACTTGGGCGCAAGGTGCATGAAGTTCCCATTGGGTTCAAGTACATCTGCGAGTTGATGCTGGAGCAAAATATTCTGATTGGCGGAGAAGAAAGCGGTGGCATTGGCACCAGTTTATACTTGCCGGAGCGCGACGCTAGTGTCTCCGCATTGTTCTTGGCGGAATTGATGGCCTGGCATGGCAAGTCGCTGGGCGAACTGCTCGGCGCGCTGCATCAGGAATTTGGCGAGCACCACTACGGACGGGTGGACCTGGACGTAACCACAAAACAAAAAGCCTCGGCCATTGCCTGGTTTTCGGACGGCCAGGCCAGCCAAATACTGGAATGGCCAGTAGTTCGCCGCGAAACCATGGATGGGATTAAACTTTATCTTGGCGAAATTGGCTGGGTCATGGTGCGCGCGTCCGGTACGGAAAATCTTTTGCGCGTGTATGCGGAGACATCGCAAAAAACGGCGACGCAGCGCGTTTTGCAGGCGGTCGCGGGCACAATTCAGAAAACGTAACGGGATCATTCCATGAATAAAATTAATGTCGCGGAAAAATTCTCCCGGATCAACGAGATGTGGAGTCCAAAGATCCTGGGCGAAGTGAATGACAGCTACATCAAAGCCGTGAAGTTCATCGGGGAATTCGTGTGGCATCACCACGAAAATGAAGATGAAATGTTCATGGTGATCAGCGGCCAGCTGCGCATGAAATTCCGCGACCGCGAAGAGATAGTAGGACCCGGCGAGTTCATCGTTGTGCCGCGCGGTGTCGAACACCTTCCAGTCTCGGACCAGGAGACGCAGGTTCTTCTTTTTGAGCCGAAGAGCACGCTGAATACCGGAAATGTCAGAAATGAAAGGACGCTCGCTGAACTGGAGAAACTGTAATCCAGTTTAGCCGGCAACGTCATGAGTCACCGTTTTTACACTCTGGATGTTTTCACGCACACGCGCTTCGAAGGAAATCCGCTTGCGGTCTTCACCGATGGAGATGGACTTTCGCAAAATGCGATGCAGGCGATCGCGCGAGAGATGAATCTCGCCGAGACGGTCTTCGTGCAAAAGCCGACTGACGATCGCGCACTGGCGCGCCTGCGTATTTTCACCACGCAGGAAGAGCTGAAGCTCGCCGGACATCCTGTGATCGGTACATGGTTTCTGCTGGCTGAACTGGGGGTGGTGCCCGCACACGAAGGCGGCGTGCACGTGCTTCAGCAGACCGGCGCGGGCGTTCTTCCGGTGGAGATTCGTTTTAAGGACGGCAGGCCGCAGCGCGTAACCATGACGCAGACGGAAGCAAAATTCAAGCCGCTGAAAATCAAGAAGGCCGCGCTGGCCAAGGCGCTCGGACTGTCGCTGAAAGACTTCGACACATCGCTGGAGCCAACCTGCGTTTCTACTGGTATCTTCAACCTGATGGTGCCACTGCGCAATCGCGCCGCGCTGGGAAAAATTCAGATGAATATGACCGAACTGCGGCGGTTGATCGGCAAGGATGCGACAATGGCATATTGCTTTACGCTGAACGGGAATGGCAAAGCGTTCACGCGCGGCATGCTTCCCTGGGGACTGTACGAAGATGCGGCGACGGGCTCGGCGGCTGGTTCGCTGGGAGCTTTTCTGGTAAGCAATGGCAAACTCGGCGCTGGACAGACGCTAAACATCCAGCAGGGAGTCGAAATGGGCCGCCCGAGTCAGATTGAAGTGGAAGTGACGCAATCGGGCAAGAAATTGATTCCTCGCGTGAGCGGCGCAGCGGTACGAGTATTTGAAGGAACGATCTAGCGGGCGATTATCGCTTTCGAATGGTCTTGCTGGCTGCGTCCAGAATCCCGTTTACGAAACTTCCCGAATCTTCTCCGGAAAACTTTTTCGCAAGAACGACCGCTTCATTGATGATCACTCTCGGCGGCGTTTTTGAGCTCTGCAATTCGTGAATCGCCAGCCGCAGAATCGCGCGATCAATGGCGGCCAGGCGTTCGAATCGCCAATGGTCGCAATGTTCCTCGATCGCTGAATCGAGAAACTTGACGCGCCTTGTGGCCCCCTCAAATAGCTCGTTCGCGAATTTCTCCGTGTCTTCGGCAGCTTTCGCGGCTCTCCAGAATTTCAACTCAAGCTTGCGCAACTCCTGCGGGCTCATCTCCCACTGGAAGAGCATCTGCATGGCAAACTCACGTGCTTTCGTTCGGAGCGCCACGCTATTTGCGCCGCGCTTTTCTTGCCGGCGGAGTCGTTGCGGAAGCCTTGGGCCGGAGTTTTCGCGAGAGTTGTGCCATTTCGATCGCGCCCAGGCCCGCTTCGAAGCCTTTATTTCCGCTTTTCAGTCCGGCGCGGTCGATGGCCTGTTCGAGTGTGTCGCAGGTGAGCACGCAGAAAATGATCGGAACGCCGGTGTCCATCTGAGCAAGCTGCAGCCCGCGCGAAGTCTCCGCGCAGACATAATCGTAATGGGTGGTTTCGCCGCGCAACACACAGCCGATCGCAATCAGCGCGTCATAGTTTCCGGTCTGCGCCATTTTTTTTGCGGATAGCGGGAGCTCAAAAGCGCCTGGGACATGGACTACATCAACATCGCCGGTTTGCGCGCCGGAGCGTTCCAGAGCGTCGATGGCCGCGCTCAGCAAACGATCCGTGATGAAGCTATTAAAGCGGCTTACTGCGATTCCAAATCGCAAACCGCGCGCGCTAAGCTCGCCGATGATCTTGCCGGGCTGTAATTTTTCCGCCATCACGATATTTTTCGCTTCATTGCCCCTTGAATGCCGCCGGCCTTTTTTCCAGAAATGCTTTGGTACCTTCGCGCATGTCTTCGGTCGCGCAGGCCACGCCGAACAGCGTCGCTTCGAGGAACAATCCCTCTTCCAGAGGCATCTCGGCGCCGCGTTCGATGGCTTCCATGGTGAACTTCACCGCCAGCGGGCCATTGGCAATGATTTTTTTTGCCATCGCTTCGGCGGCGGGAAGAAGCTCGGCTGGTTCGAAAATATGGTTCACGAGCCCGATGCGCAGCGCTTCGTCGGCAGTGATCAAGTCGCCTGTCAAGCACAGCTCGTGGGCCACACCTTTGCCGCACAAGCGGGTGAGCCGCTGCGAACCGCCGTAACCCGGCAATATGCCCAACTTCACTTCAGGCTGACCGAGCTTGGCGTTTTTGCTGGCCATTCGAATCGAGCAACTCAATGCCAACTCGCATCCGCCGCCCAGAGCAAATCCATTGATGGCGCAGATGGACGGCTTGCCCATCGTTTCCAAAAGATGAAAAACGCCCTGGCCAAAAAGCGAGAACTCTTTTCCATTCACCGGTGTTTGTTGGGAAAGTTCGCCGATGTCCGCTCCAGCGACGAAGGCTTTCTCGCCCGCTCCGGTCAGGAGCAAGACACGCACGTTCACATCGTCGCGCGCGTCCAGCAAAGCGCCGCGCAGTTCTTCGATGGTTTTGCGGTTCAGCGCGTTCAAAACTTTCGGCCGATTGAAAGTAATTTTCGCGATGCCGTCGTATTTGTCGAATAAAATATTTTCGTAGCTCATTGCACTCTTCTCGCCTGAGTCTTTGCCCGAAGAAATTATAGTTTCTGTGCCGATGGTTTTTGCGGATCGCTGTAATCATAAAATCCGCGCCCGGCCTTGCGCCCGTTCCAGCCCGCCAGCACCATGCGTTTCAAGAGCGGCGGCGCAGCAAACCTGCGTTCCTTGAACTCGTCGAACATAATCTGCGAAATATAATACGTGGTGTCGAGGCCGACAAAGTCCAGCAGCGTCAGCGGGCCCATCGGATGTCCGCAACCGAGTTTCATCGAGTTATCGATGTCCTCAATGGAGCCGACGCCTTCTTCCAGCGCGCGTATCGCATCCAGCAGATACGGAACCAGCAGGCGATTGACGATAAAACCCGTCGAATCATTGGCGCGCACCGCGGTTTTGCCAAGTTTGCCGCCGAACGCCACCACTTCTTCGTACACCGCAGCGTCCGTCGCGATGGTTCGAACGACTTCGACCAGCTTCATTACCGGCACCGGATTGAAGAAGTGCAGTCCCACGAATTTTTGCGGACGCTTGGTGGCAGTGGCGATTTCCGTAATCGTCAACGATGACGTATTGCTGGCGAAAATTGTGTTCGCGGGACACAGCTTGTCGAGCGCGGCAAATAATTCCCGCTTTGCCGGAAGCTGTTCGATGATGGCTTCGATTACCAGGTCGGAATCCCTCAAATCCTCAATAGCCGTGGTGCCCTTCAAGCGCCCGCGAATTTCGTTTTTCGCCGATTCGGTGATGGTTCCTTTCTCAACCAACCGCGCAAGATTTTTTTCAATGGCCTTGATGCCCTTGCCGAGAAGCTCGGGGCTAACTTCTCGCACTACAGTTGAAAATCCTGCCGCGGCACTGGCTTGAGCGATTCCCGCGCCCATCAGTCCACACCCGACGACTCCCACTTTTTCAATCGCCATACTTTCCTCGTTGAGACTACGCGGGGAACGCCCGTTGCAAATGATCTCAGGGCACCCCAGCACCCCAAGACGTCCAGAGCCGGAATACAGAGTGTATCAAAATCTCGCCGGTTCGCCGTCACAGCTGAATTTGCTAAGCGAAACTTTCCACGATCATCGCGATTCCCTGCCCGCCGCCAATGCACGCCGTCGCCAGTCCGTAACGCAGGCCGTTTCGTCGCATTTCATTCAGCAGCGTGATCACCAGCCGGGTTCCGGTCGCGCCAAGCGGATGCCCAAGAGCGATTGCTCCGCCATTCACGTTGGTTTTTTCGCGATTCAGGCCCAGTGTTTTTTCCACCGCGAGATATTGTGCGGCGAACGCTTCATTCACTTCGACGCGATCCATCTGCCCGATAGTCAGACCCGCGGATTTCAGCGCTTTCTGCGAACTTGGAACCGGGCCGATCCCCATGATGCTCGGATCGACACCGGCTGTCGCCCACGAAACGATTCTGCCGATCGGTTTCAAGCCGCGTTCTTTTGCTGTTTTTTCCCGCGTGACGACAACCGCCGCGGCGCCATCAACGATTCCGCTGGCGTTGCCGGCCGTGACGATTCCGTCCTTCTTGAACGAGGGCGGCAATTTTTCCAGAATCTCCATGGTCGTTTCCGGCCGCCGGTGATCGTCTTCGCTGACTACCATCGTTTTCTTTCCCTGCTTTACTTCCACCGGCACAAGTTCTTCTTTCATGCGGCTCGCTTTGTACGCGGCGTCTGCAGCCTGCTGGCTTCGAAGAGCGTAGGCATCGGCGCCTTTGCGCGTAATCCCGTACTGTTCGGCAAGTTTTTCAGCGGTCAGCGCCATCGGCAGACCGCAATACGTGTCCGTTAATCCCGCCATCAGCGAATCTTCCAGCGCGCCGCCGCCGAGCTTCAGACCGTTGCGCAGTCCGCGAATCACAAACGGAGCTTGCGTCATATTCTCCATGCCGCCCGCGAGAATGAGTTCGCATTCGCCCAGCAGTAGCCGATGCGCGGCCTGCGCGATGGACTCGATTCCCGAGCCACACAGCCGATTTACAGTCACCGCAGGAGTTTCGCTTCTTAGCCCCGCTTTCAGCGCGACGTGCCGTGCTCCATAAAGTGCGTCGGTGCTGGTCTGCATCACGTTGCCAAAAATCGCGTGATCGAATTCGGCGGGATCGGCATTCGAACGCCGAATGGCTTCCTTCGAAGCGGCCACCGCCAAATCAATCGCCGAAACGTCTGAAAATGCCCCGGTGTAACGCGACATCGGCGTACGCGCGCCCGCCACAATCACTACGTCTGTTGGAAACATATTTATCCTCGTCTGGAGAATTTTGTCGCGGTTCTCCAAGCAATCGCAAAATCGTCGTTCCGAAAATCACACAGGCTGAAGCCTGTGCCACTAACCCGTTATTCCGAACGGAGTGAGGAATCTCTCTTGGGTTCTGCCCGGTTCAAGCTTGATCGCTCAAATCTTCGGAGCTTCCAGCGTAACCACCGTATCGCCGCCGCGCTTTCGCGCTTCTTCCATCGACGTTTCCGCGCGATTCATCAAGTCCGTAACAATATCCTCGCTGTCGAAGTCTGATTTCGCAACGGCTTCTACAATTCCGGCGCTCAATGTAATCGCCGAGGCTTCCCATGGGGGGCGAATGCCAGCCGCGGCGCGGCGCAATTTGTCGGCTAGGTTCTGCGCGCCGTCCAGAGTCGTATCCGGTAAGATGAACGCCAGCGACCAGGAGGTATATTTCACGGCGACATCGTTCTGCCGCACGATCGGCTGCAAGGACCGCGCAAGCTGCTCGAGAAATTTCTCCATTGGCGACTCGCCGTGTTGCCGCAGTATTTCTCCGCCGCGGTCGATCTGCAAAATCGTCAACGCCAGCGGTGTACCTTGCGTGCGTGCGCGGTCGGCCTCGGTCAACAAGCAACTCTGGTACGAGCTTCGGCTCAGAAGGCCGGTGCGCTCGTCGGAAACTCCCATGCGCCGCACCAGCGACCGCAGCCGCGTGTGGCTGACGCTCATCAACATCTGATCGCCGATGGCCTGGAGAAAATAAGTTTCGTTGGGCTTCCATTTGCGCGGTTCGGCCTGTCCCACGATGATCATTCCGGCGGGCTGTTGCGTTTCGCGATCGGTGATTTTCACGCCGAGAGCTGTGCGCAGCGCCAGCTCGCCCAGCACCGAGCCAGGTGTGTTCTCCACCACCAATCCGCCCAGTTCGTCGCCTTCCGCCTTTTCCACTTGCCCCAACAGGAACACCACTTGCGCGCCGGGCGCTGGCTTCATGTTGGGCCCGCAATATTCCGCCGCCAAATCCGGCGGTCTGCCCGGTGAACCGATCACCGCAAGAGCTCGGCTCACACGCAAGTATTCGCCAATCTCATTTACGGCGGTGTTGAGCATCGCGCGCGGAGTCTGCTGCCGGAATATTTTCTGATTGATCTCTGAAATTTTCGAAAGATCGCGCAACGTGTCCGCGTTGTATGCGCCTGTTTTAGCGGGACTGGCTTTCGCTACTTCCGCGGGAGACGGACTGGCGGGCCGCGGCGCTTCCACTTTTTGGGCAGGTACGCCCTGCGGCCAAAAATTTGCCGTCTGGTACAGATTCTGCAGACGAGTGTTTTTCTCCTCTTCGCCGGGAAATAATTCGGCGATTTTGTGCAAGCGGTCCATGGCTTTATTCTGCAATGAATACTGCAGGAAAATTTCCGTCTGCACGATCAGGTCTTCCAGCGTCTGCATGCGCCGGCCCTCTTCGGTAGCGGGAGCGCTCGATTCCGGAACGCTGCGCGGCCCGGCCTGCGGCTCGGTTTCCGAAGTGGAAATTGTGGTGCCCGATCGCGTCAGCCGGCTTGCGATTCGTTGCACAAACGAATTGTCGGCTTTGCCGCGCAAGCGCTCCAAACGCTCCTGATTGCGGTAATCGTAAGAATCGATGTCCACCAACCGCTCCAGCGAATCGCACGCTTTTCGAATGTTGCCGTCCTTCAGGTATGAGTCGAACAGATGGATCATGATTTCGAAGTATTTCGATTCGCGATTGAGTTCGTTGTATAACGCCGCCCAGAATTCCAGCACCACGCTTGATTCGGGGTGACGCCCAGCGACATCATCCAATTGCGCGGCAAATTCGTTCTGCCGCTTGTCCGCGAACATCTTCCGCTTGACCGTCGAAAGGACCTCCACCGCTTTGTTTCCAGCGCCGGCGATAATGTATTGCTCGGCCAGCTGGAACAGGCGCACCAGGCCAGCGTTGCGGTCGCGCAATAATTTTTCCAGCACTTCGCGTGCGCGATCCAGTTGCCCTGAACGCATCAGCGCTTCTGAATAAGTTTCCAGAAAGACCGGGTCGGCTTCTGTTGCCGCAAACGGCGCTAGCAGTTTGGCGGCGTCGGCAGCGTCGCCTTTACGCAGCTTTGCCGCGCCGTAAAGTAGCGCGACGCTTCGCTCATTTGGCGCCAGCGCATGTGCATGCGCGAGATACTTCAAGGACTCGTCGGTAGAGCCGCTCGCCGTTGCCAACTGCCCTGCTCGCAATAAAGCGCGCGCTGCAAGATTATTCCGGCCATTTCGCTCGGCTACCTGGGCCAGCGTGACTTGCCGCGAAAGATTTTCCGGTTCGAGCTGCGCCATGCGCTCAAGACAGAACAGCGCGTCTTCTTCGCGGCCGGCTAGCGTGAACAGTTCGGCGGCTTTGCCGTACTGCTCGCTTGCTTCCTCAGGGCGATTTTGTTTTTGTTGCAGGAACGCGTAGCGCGCGATGCGCTCAGGCGGTTGATTGGCGGATAAATTCTTGAGAAAACGGTTGTAGATGGCCAGCGCTTTCGATTCGTCCTTCGGATCGATCAACAAATCAAAAAACATTCCGTAATAAACCGCGGCCCGCTCCGGTTGCTCCTGCCGCGCGTAAAGGTCGCCCAGCGCCTGTGTCGCCTCAGGATGCGAGGGCGCATCCTCCAGCACGGCCAGATACGCGTCAATGGCATCCTCGGTGCGGTTCTTTTCGAGGAATTTCTTGGCGCGTTCCAATTGTTTGTTGACGTCAGTCATTACCTGCGGTTTGCCTTTGCGGAGCCTGTCTGCGCGGAGCCCGGGTGTTCGTAGCCCCGTTAAGGCAAGGGATCGGACGCTTCGCGGCGGGGGGCGCGGGCTTCGCCTTTAGACTATATACCGTCCGAAAAACGCGGGCAAAAGCTCAACGCGAGGTGATGCGGAATCGTGCACCATTTGCGTTTTTGCAAGTGGCGGCCGGCATCAATATGTCTACCATCACCCGTTTTGCGCTCGCGCGCCCGTCGTCATTCCGAGGAGCGAAGCGACGAGGAATCTCCCTTCTTCTTCGATTGGCGCCGCAAAAGAGATTCCCGCTACGCTCGCAATGACGGGTCCGTGTTTTCGACAGGGTGCTACTGGCGCCCATACTTCTGCAAGGCTTCCAGTTTTGCTCTGGCAGCGCCACCAACAATCGCCTGTTCGGCCTTCGCAGCACCGTCGCGAAAGTCCTCAGCAACACCCGCCGCGACCAGCGCCGCCGACGCATTGATTACCACAATGTCCTGCCGCGCGCGATCTTCTTCGCTCTCAGTACGCCCATCGAAAACGCTGCGAATCACCGCGGCGTTTTCCCGCAGCGATCCACCGCGAATGGCGTCGAGTGGCGCAGGCTTCTTGCCAAAATCTTCTGGCGTTACCTCATATTTCCGCAACTTGCCGGCACGAACTTCGGCGACGATCGTCGGCCCAGCAAGCGAAATCTCATCCAATTTTCCCGCGCCGTGAACGACCAAAGCATGTTCCGTGCCCAACGCCGCCAGCGTTTCTGCCACCACGTCCAGAACGTCCGCCGAAAATACTCCCAACACCTGGGCCTGCGCTCTTGCCGGATTCGTTAGCGGCCCCAGCAAATTAAATATAGTTCGAACGCCCAATTGTTTTCGCGCAGGCATTGCGTGTCTCGCAGCTGTATGCGCTGCCTGCGCAAACAAAAATCCAATTCCAATTTCACGGATCCCCTGCCCAATGCGTTCGAACGGCAGATCGATGCGAACCCCAAGCTCCTCGAGCACATCCGCGCTACCGCATTTCGAACTGGCCGCACGATTGCCGTGCTTTGCGACACGCGCGCATGCCGCCGCCGCTACGACCGCAGCCGCCGTGGAGATATTGAACGTCCCGGAATCGTCGCCGCCGGTCCCGCAGGTATCCACCATGCGCTCCGGCAGACTCTCACTATCGGCAAACACCCGGGTCGCGTGCCGCCGCATCGCTCGTGCAAATCCCGCCAATTCCTCCGCGCGGAAAGGCCGTTCGTTCAACGAGCCAAGTAGCTGCACGGTGTCGGGCGTCCCCAGGCGCCCGCCCAGCAACTCCTCCATAATCTCCTCGGCTTCCGCTCCTCGCAGCAGGTGCCCAGCGATCGCGAAGTCCACTAACCGGCTCATTTTGTATTCTCCGCCTCGCGCGCCGAGGCCCTCGCTACCTTAGCCCGAACGGTTTTCGAGTCTTATCGGGAGCGAGTCGCGACGCGACCTCGTGACTTTTCATCCGAGGCAGCAACGCATCCCCATTTCTCATTTGCCTTCCGGAATCCAGACAAAACAGTTTCCTCCCCAGGCGACCACCGTGCGTCAACAGCGGCCTGGTTGTGGCGAGCGGTACGCGAGGGAAGAGCGACCCGAAGAACCTTCAGGTTCTTAACAGGCAATTTCGATAAAGGTACCCATTGTCGGTTACGGAATGCCAGAATCAACGACCAGTCTAATTCGGGAAGACCTTCTCTGTGGCCTTCCGGGTATGCGAAGCCGCCCGACGCTGTCCAGCGAGTTTGATGAGGTCTTAGCCAGTGGGAACAAGCACCCAAGACAATGGCGCATTCTCGGTTGGTCCGTGACAGAGCATGCCGCCGTACAAATTCTTCCGCCAGAACTGACGGTGCTGCCTTCCAGAAGGCCCGGCCGTCGTCTGCTCCCGGTCGGGCCGCCACGACCTCCAAAGGAATGATTGGTTGTTCGATGTTTTTCATGGGCGAACTACAACAGAATTATGACACGCTGGAGCGGGATCTTCGCGAAGCGTCGACTCTCTGCAGTCGACGCCTGGGCAAACTTACCCGCGCGAAAACGAAGCCGTTCCGCGTTCTTGCTCCTCCGTCAGGTTCCGAGTAAACTGGTGTGTTTTGCGAGCGCTAAAATTCTAACACTGGCTGGCGGTTCCACAGCCGAACACGAATGGATCATTGATGAAGATTCATGAGTACCAAGCCAAAGCTATCCTCGCACGCTATGGCGTCACCACCCCGCGCGGCGAAGTCGCGTTTACCAAGGAAGAAGCTCGCGAGGGCGCGCAGCGGCTCAAGTCCAACATTGTCGTGGTCAAGGCGCAGATTCATGCTGGCGGCCGTGGCAAGGCAGGAGGCGTCAAGCTGGCCCATTCGCCCGACGAAGCTGCGGAAATTGCCTCCCGCATGCTGGGCATGAATCTGGTCACCATTCAGACCGGTCCCGCTGGCCGCATCGTCAAGCGCCTTTTGATCGAAGAAGGCTTGGACATCAAGCGCGAACTTTACCTCAGCTTATTGGTGGACCGTGCCTCAGCCCGCGTGATTTTTATGGCCAGCGCCGCGGGCGGCATGGAAATCGAAGAAGTCGCCAAGAAGGATCCCAGCGCCATTCTCCACGAATCCATCCACCCTGCCGTCGGCTTGCAACCTTATCAGGCACGCAAGCTCGCCTTCGGCTTAGGCCTTTCCGGTGAAGCTGCCAACCGCGCCGCCCCGTTCTTTCAGGCGTTGTATCGCGCATTCGTGGACACCGACGCCTCGATGCTTGAAATCAATCCCTGCGTGCTCACTGGCGACGGGCGCCTGGTCGCGCTCGACGCCAAAATGACCTTCGACGACAACGGTCTGTTCCGCCACACCGACCTGCGCGGCCTGCGCGATCTCGACGAAGAAGATCCGCTCGAGGTCGAAGCCTCCAAGTACGGCCTCAACTACATCAAGCTCGACGGAACAGTCGCCTGTATGGTCAACGGCGCCGGCCTGGCCATGGCCACGATGGACATCATCAAATATTCCGGCGGCTCGCCCGCGAATTTTCTCGACGTCGGCGGCGGCGCTTCGGCCGAACAGGTCAAGAACGCATTTCGCATTCTGCTCAGCGATGCCGGAGTCAAAGCCGTTTTCATCAACATCTTCGGCGGCATCTTGCGCTGCGACGTTTTGGCAACTGGAGTAGTGGCCGCCGCAAAGGATCTGCAAGTGAAAATCCCGGTAGTGGTCCGCATGGAAGGCACCAACGTCGAACTCGGCCAGCAAATCCTACGCGACTCCGGCCTCAACTTCACCATCGCCAACGGCATGAAAGACGGAGCCCAAAAGGTCGTGGCTCTCGCCGGAGGTGCAAAATGAGCGTTCTTGTCAATGAAAAAACCAAACTCATCGTGCAAGGCTTCACGGGCCGTGAAGGAACTTTCCACGCGCAGCAAATGATTGAATATGGCACTCAGGTTGTTGGTGGCGTGACGCCGGGCAAGGGTGGGACTAAACACTTAGAGCGTCCCGTGTTCAACACTGTTGCTGAGGCCGTGAAAGGAACTGGGGCGAATGCGTCCGTGATATTTGTTCCGCCGCCGTATGCTGCCGACGCCATCCTCGAAGCCGCCGACGCCGAGGTTCCTCTCGTCATCTGCATCACTGAAGGCATACCGGTAATCGACATGGTGCGCGTCGTAGCGGTCGTTGATCGCAAAAAGACCCGTCTGATCGGACCTAACTGCCCTGGAGTAATTTCTCCCGGCAAATGCAAAATCGGCATCATGCCCGGACGCATTCACAAGCAAGGAAACGTCGGCGTAGTCAGCCGCAGCGGCACTCTCACCTACGAAGCTGTAGATCAACTCACGCGCCTCGGCATCGGCCAATCCACTTGCATCGGCATCGGCGGCGATCCAATCATCGGCACGTCGTTCCTGGACGCCATCAAACTCTTCAACGACGATCCCGAAACCAGCGCCGTCATCCTGATCGGCGAAATCGGCGGTGACGCCGAAGAAACCGCAGCCGCCTGGATCAAGGCCAACATGAAGAAACCGGTCGTCGGCTTCATCGCCGGACAAACCGCCCCTCCTGGCCGCCGCATGGGCCACGCCGGCGCCATCATCTCCGGCGGCCAAGGCACCGCCAAAGACAAATACGCCGCCATGAACGCCGCCGGCATTCGCACCGTAGAAACTCCGGCCGATCTGGGCTCGACATTAGCCGCCACCCTAAAATGAATTTGTAACCTGCGCCTTCTCAGGCGGGCGCTCTCTGTACTTTTGGTTTTTGTAGCGGCCGGTCTTAGACCGGTTCTTTTGCAAACTTCCTGGAGGAAATTCTCGTGTCACTCGAACGTACTTTCGCGATCATCAAACCGGACGCCGTCGCTGCCGGCCAGCAAGGCGAAATTTTGTCGCGCATTCACAAAACTGGATTCAAAATCGTCGCGATCAAATCTATGCGTCTGACCAAAGAAGAAGCCGGCGGCTTCTACGCCGTTCACAAAGCACGTCCGTTCTTCGGCGAACTTACTGACTTCATGTCCTCCGGCAAAATCATCGCACTGGTGTTGGAAGCCGATGGCGCAATCCTGAAGTGGCGCGACACTATGGGCGCCACCGATCCCCAAAAAGCCGCGCCTGGCACCATCCGCCACGACCTCGGCACCAGCATCGGCAACAACTGCACGCATGGTTCCGACGCTCCAGACACCGCCGCCTTCGAAATCGGCTACTTCTTCTCCGGTCTAGAACTGATCTAATTCAGCGTCTTGTGTAGGGGCACTGCTGCGCCCCCGGCTTGCCCGGACGTAAGCTTCAAGCAAATTTCTCTTAATTTTATCGCCGTGCCACTTCCTTCGCGCTAACAGATTCCTTCTCCCCCGCGTCCCAACAGGTGTAGCCTTTTCTTGTATTCTCCGCACGGAGGTTTCCATGCTTCGTCGCGACTTCCTGCACCGCACAAGCCGCGCCGCCGCGGGCGCCCTGCTCGCCTGGCACGGCATTGCCAAGCGCCTAGCCGCAATCCCCGCCCGGCCACAAAAATTCTCGGCTTCCGATACCGTTACGCTGGGCCACACCGGTATCCAGACCTCTCGCCTCGCGATGGGCACCGGCACGGTCGGCTCCGGGCATCACTCGCATCAAACCGCGCTAGGCATCGAAGGTCTGTCCCGTCTTCTGCTCAACGGCTACGACAACGGCCTGCGCTTCTTCGACGCTGCCGATTCTTACGGCAGCCACCCTCACGTGGCTGAAGCTCTCAAGCGCGTGGATCGCACCAAAGTTACTGTCCTAACGAAATCCTGGTCGCGCACGGCTCCGGAAATGCGCGCCGATCTTGATCGCTTCCGCAAGGAACTCAGCACCGATCATCTCGATATCGTTCTCATGCACTGTCTAACCGAAGGCGACTGGACCGCGCGCTTCGAACCAGTGATGGACGTTCTGTCCGAAGCCAAACAAAAAGGCATCATCCGCGCGCATGGTTGTTCTTGCCATTCCATCGAAGCGCTACGCGCAGCGGCTAAGTCTCCATGGGTTGAAGTAGACCTCGCTCGAGTCAATCCTGTTGGCGCATTCATGGACGCCGATCCCGATACCGTCGTCAGCGTTCTCCGCGAAATGAAAGCCAACGGCAAAGCCGTCGTCGGAATGAAAATCCTCGGTCAGGGCACACTGCGCAATCGTCAGGATGAGGCGCTTCGCTCCGCGCTCGGTCTCGGAATTCTCGACGCGTTCACCATCGGCGCGGAATCCATCGCCGAACAGAACGACTTAATGAGGCGCATCGCCGCAGCCTGATTCCTTCGCGCTAGACCGACACTATGACGAACCGCATGGCGAACCCCACGAAGTAACTTGTCATCCCCAGTCCACCGGAGGCGGACAAAGGAGCTCAACGCAATAAACCGCGCAACCTGTAACCACAAACCTTCCAGCGCTAAACTATCCGCATGGAACCGATGCAACAACTCGGGCGCCTGTTACTCTGCGTCGGGGCAATGCTCATCCTCATCGGCGCGCTTCTCTACTTCGGAGCAAAACTTCCTTTCCGCCTCGGTCGTTTGCCCGGCGACATCCGCTATCGCGGCGAACACAGCACGTTTTATTTCCCGATTGTCTCGTGCCTCGTCATCAGCATAGTCGTCAGCTTGATCCTATGGCTGATCAACCGGCATCGCCGCTAGACGACCAGCCTGATTCCGTTCGTATTCTTCACGCGAAAAATCGCTGCTTGACAGGCCGGGTGCCCCGCCGAAATTTCGCATGGGTCTTCCGGCAACTTTCCTCTCCGCAAGCAATCAAGTCCAGCGGCTGACGCCACCACCAATTTATGAGAAACTATTTGCTCCAAGACAGCGATTTTGCACGCTCATTCTGCGTCCCATCGCGAATCTAGTGGAAAATTTCAGGCAGGTTTTCCCTTTCCGCTCCTGCCGGCAAAACAGGTACATGGACCCAAAGTTCCAGCGAAATTTCTGCATCATCGCGCACATCGATCACGGCAAATCCACACTTGCCGACCGCTTGATCGAAATGACCGGTGGCCTCTCCGAGCGCGAAATGTCCGCGCAGGTCCTCGACTCCATGGACCTCGAGCGCGAGCGCGGCATCACCATCAAGGCCAAAAGCATTCGGCTGCATTACAAAGCGAAAGACGGCCACACCTATCGGCTGAATCTGATCGACACTCCGGGACACGTGGATTTTTCCTATGAAGTTTCCCGTGCCCTCTCCGCCTGCGAAGGCGCGTTGCTGGTTGTTGACGCTTCGCAAGGGGTCGAAGCACAAACCGTAGCCAACACCTTTCTCGCCGCCGGACACAATCTCACCATTCTCCCGGTCATCAACAAAATCGATCTGCCTGCCGCGCAGGTCGACTTCGTCAAGGAACAGATCGAAAGTGTTCTGGCCATTGACGCTCACGACGCGCTCCCGATCAGCGCCAAAAGCGGCCTCGGAGTCGACGACGTTCTCGAAGCTATTATTCATCGCATTCCCGCGCCAAAAGGCAGCGCCGCAAATCCCCTACAGGCTTTAATTTTCGATTCGTGGTTCGATGCTTACCGTGGCGCCGTAGTTCTCGTCCGCGTCATGGAAGGCCGCATCACCAATCACATGAAGATTCGCCTTTGCGCTGGCGACGATGTCTACGAAGTTGAACAACTCGGCGCCCTCACTCCCAAACCCATTGCCCTGGACGAACTCGAAGCTGGCGACGTCGGCTTCATCGTCGCCAACATCAAGCGCGTCGCCGATGCGCGCATGGGCGACACCGTCATCGAAGCTGGCAGCAGCGCGCAACCTCTGCCCGGATTTGAAGCCACCAAGCCCATGGTTTTCGCGGGACTGTTTCCGGTCCTCGCCGATGATTACGAACCGTTGCGCGATGCGCTTGGCAAACTGCAGCTCAACGACGCGGCGTTTTACTACGAACCGGAGAATTCCGTCGCCCTCGGCTTCGGCTATCGCTGCGGATTTCTCGGTCTGCTGCACATGGAAATCGTGCAAGAACGCCTCGAACGCGAATTCGGCCTCAACCTGATCACCACGGCGCCCAGCGTGCGCTATCGCATCACCCGCGTCGGCGGCTCCGCCATCGAAGTGGACAGCCCGGCAAAATTTCCTAATCCCAGCGACATCGAAATGATCGAAGAGCCCATCATCAAGGCCATGATCATCACCAGCGACGATTCCGTCGGTGGCATTCTGCAACTTTGCCAGGACAAACGTGGCATCCAGAAAAATTTCGAATATCTTTCGCCCACCCGCGTCATGCTCACCTACGAATTACCGCTCAACGAAATCGTTCTGGATTTCTACGACCGCCTGAAATCCGTTTCACGCGGCTACGCCTCTCTCGACTACCATCTGCAAGGCTACAAGGAATCCGATCTCGTAAAACTGGATGTTTTAGTTGGCGGCGAACCGGTCGACGCCCTGGCTATGATCACTCATCGCGAAACGTCCTACGAACGGGGCCGCGAACTTGTTTCCCGCCTCCGCAAACTCATCCCTCGCCAGATGTTCGAAGTCCCCATTCAAGCCGCTATCGGTAGCCGCGTCATCGCCCGCGAAACCGTCGCCGCTATGCGCAAAAACGTTCTCGCCAAATGCTATGGCGGCGACATCTCCCGCAAACGCAAACTCCTCGAAAAACAAAAAGAAGGCAAACGCCGCATGAAGCGCGTCGGCCAGGTCGACATTCCCCAGGAAGCCTTCCTAGCCGTCCTGAAGGTCTCCTCCTCCGAAGAAGAAGATTGAACACAGCGTCTTGCCGTTCGACTGGATGCGAGAGTAAATTTTTTCTAAGACAAGACAACGGACTGCAAATCATGACCGAACCAACCCAGTTTCTGACCCATGACAAGAGGCGAGAAAATAGCGTTAGTCATCGGCATCGAAGAATAGGAAGAGCTTCTCGGCGATCTTGAGGAGTTGTAGGCCATTCGGGAATACGACAAAGCCAAGGCCGCTGGCGAGACGCCAATACCGTTTGGTTTGAAGAAGCCACCGCAAGAATCGAGCAGAAGCGAAATCGGACGTGAGTTATCGCGTTCTCATTATCCCGCGCGCGGAAAAACAGCTTGAAAACTTAAACTCTCCCGCAGTACGACTCGTGCGGGCGAAAATCCACGCACTAGGCGAGAATCCAGAACCCGCCGGTTGCAAAAGACCTCGCGGAACTGCGGGCTGACGGATTCGCCGCGGCGATAACGAATAATTTACGACATTGATGACTCGCAGAAAATTGTTGCCGTCGTAAAGATCGGCCATCGAAGCGAGATTTCCGCTTAATTCTCCGTTGCACTCTTGCTGTTCACTTTTGTCGCCAGGCTCCCGCGCTGCAACCGAATCCCTACCGCGTCCCCAATCGCCACCTGCTCGGTCGATCGCAAAACATTCCCCGCCGCATCCGTCGCGATCGCATACCCACGCTCCAGGGCCTTCAACGGCCCGCGTTCCTGCAACTGCAAACTCAGCCGTTCCAATCGCTCTCGCTTTTTCTGCAGCAGCCGTTCCGCCCCCATCCCAAGCTCCACGCTGCGCTTATCCAGACGCAGCCGCAACGCCGCGATCTTCATTCGAAAATCGAATCGCGCAATCCGCAGATGCGCCAGAGTAAAACGTTTGCGCGATTGCTCCAGCCGAGCCCTCAACCCCAGCGCCACGCGGGAAGTCAATTCATCCGCACGCTGTCTCTGCTGCCGCAACAAATCCAGCGGTCGCCGGAATCCACGCCGGCCAGCCAGTTCGTGCACTCGCCGGCTCAGCACCAAAATCCGGTAACGCATTTGTTCGCCCAGCGCGTCCTGCAAACTCTTCACATGGCTGTCGAACTCGCGCCGCGTCTGCACCACAATTTCCGCCGCTGCCGAGGGCGTCGACGCCCGCACATCCGCGACAAAATCCGCAATCGTAAAATCGGTCTCATGCCCCACGCCCGAAATCACCGGTATCTTCGACTCAAATATCGCACGCGCCACAACCTCTTCGTTGAACGCCCACAAGTCCTCCAACGATCCTCCACCACGCCCCACAATCAACACGTCCACCATTTTCTGTAGGTTAAAAAACTTGATCGCCTTCACAACCTCCAGAGCGGCGCCATCACCCTGCACCCGCACCGGAAACAGCGCCAGGCATACATTCGGAAACCGTCGTCGCAAAATCCGCACCACATCGCGCACCGCCGCTCCGGTCGGAGAGGTAATCAACCCAATCCGGCTCGGTAGCACCGGCAGCGGCTTTTTGTGCTTCGCGTCGAACAGCCCTTCCGCTTCAAGCCGTTTCTTTAACTGTTCGAACGCCAGCTGCAGCGCGCCGCGCCCCACCGGCTCTAGCGACTCCACATAAATCTGATATTCGCCGCGCGCTTCATACACGCTGATCGATCCGCGCACGCTCGCCTTCAGCCCGTCTTCCGGCCTGATTTTCACCCCGCGCATCTGCTGCTTGAACCACACGCAGCGCACCTGCGCCTTATCGTCTTTCAGCGTGAAGTAAAAATGCCCGGACTGCGTCGCGCGACAATTGGAAATTTCCCCCTCCACCAGAATGTCGGTGAAGTTTTTCACCAGCAGATCGCGCAGCCGCGCCGTCAGTTCGCTGACGGTCAGCGTCTTCCGCTCCGGCATCAAATTAAATGTCAGTTGGCTCATTTTGCTCGGTGCGGATTTACCCGCAAGCAAAGCATACATCACACCGCGACAATATTTTTACTTCGCGCCCAGTTGAAATTTCTCCGCAGCACAGGCAGTCTTGCTTACCGTGACCAAACCAACGCTCTCTTGTAGGGGCGCAGCATGCTGCGCCCTGTCTCGGCACGTACCCAGTACGGTGCTCCTAGCCCGCCTGACTCCGGCGATCAGAATCTCGATCGCGTGCCTCGCATCGTTGCTCATGTTCACCTTAACCGCGCAAGCGCAGTCATCGATTGGCGGCAACTTAGAGACAAAGCGTGCCCTCCCACCCGTTAAACACGTCATCGAAGAAGTCCGCTCCTACCGCATGGCGAACGAAGATCGCATCATGCGCGAACTGCGCGAATTCCTAGCCATCCCCAACATCGCCAGCGATACGCCCAACATCCAGAAAAATGCCGAGCGCCTGGAAGGCATGCTGGAAGCGCGCGGCATCGAAACGCATCTGCTGTCCATTGAAGGCCGCGGCCCGGTAGTCTTCGGCAAACTCGAATCGCAAAATGCCAAGCGCACCGTAATTTTTTACGCCCACTATGACGGCCAGCCAGTCGATCCTTCCGCGTGGACCGATAAATCCCCGTTCACTCCTGTCCTCCGCGACAACTCGATCGAGGCCGGCGGCAAGCGCATCCCCTTCCCCGACGCTGGTAACGGCACGGCAAATTCTTACCAGGATGATTGGCGCATCTACGCCCGCTCCGCATCCGATGATAAATCTCCCATCGTTGCCATACTCGCCGCCATCGACGCGCTTCACGAAAAAAGTATTCCGCTGGCGGTAAATCTGAAATTCATTCTCGAAGGAGAAGAAGAAGCCGGTTCCGCTCATCTTCAGCAGACGCTGCAGTTGCACAAGAATCTGCTGCAAGCCGACCTCTTAATCACCGGCGATGGGCCCATCCACGAATCCGGCCGCCCGCTGGTGTTCTTTGGCAATCGCGGCGACATTGGAGTGGACATCACCGTGTACGGCCCGGTGCGCTCGCTGCACAGCGGCCACTACGGAAACTGGGCCCCGAATCCCGCCATGCAACTCGCGCAACTGCTCGCGAGCATGAAAGACCAAAACGGCCGCATCCTCATCCCGGGCTACTACGACGACGTCGTCCCTCTGAGCCCGCTCGAACAAGCCGCTCTGAACGCCATGCCCTTCAACGACCCCGATCTCCAGCGCGAGTTGGGCATCGCCAAACCCGACGGCAACGGCAGAAAATTAATGGAGCTGCTGCAGGAGCCTTCCCTCAATGTACGCGGCATGCGCAGCGCGAACGTCGGCGATCACGCCAACAACATCGTGCCAGACAAAGCCGAGGCCTCGCTCGACCTGCGGCTGGTCAAGGGCCAGGACCCGAAGGCCAAGTTTGAACAGCTGGTCGCCTTCGTCCGCAAGCAGGGATTCTTCGTGGTGGATCACGAACCCTCTATCGAAGAACGCCGGCAGTACGCGCGGGTCACCAAGGTTGTGCCCGACGAATTCGGTTATCGCGCTTCCCGGACTCCGATGGACTTGCCGGTTTCCAGAGCACTGCTCAAAGTCATGCAACAAGCCACGAACAACCGAACCGTAATCGCCCCGCTCCTCGGCGGCAGCGTCCCGATGTACATCTTCGAAGACCTGGGCCTCCCCTGGATCGGCGTCCCCATAGTCAACTACGACAACCACCAGCACAGCTCCGATGAGAATCTCCACCTCGGCAATCTCTGGCAAGGTATGGAAACGTACGGAGTGTTGCTTTCTGAGCTCGACTGGTGAGTTAAGTCAGAGAGGTGGAGCGACGAGCGATTGGCAGATCGCCAGGAGTAGTGGGGCAGATTCGCGAGAGTGACGGAAAGTAAAGCGCTTAGCCGCGCGGGTTCGAACGTGCTTCGGACAACACAGGTCGAATTGTCTTGTTACAGGGAAAGGAAATTCTGCAGGAGCTGCTTGCCCGACTCGGTTAATACGGACTCCGGATGGAACTGCACGCCTTCCATTTTGTGCCGGCGGTGCCGCAGGCCCATGATAATCCCGTCCGACGTTTCCGCCGTGATCGTCAGCTCGCGCGGCAACGATTTCTTTTCCACTATCAGTGAGTGGTACCGCGTCGCCGTAAACGGCTTCGGCAGCTTGCGGAAGATGCCTTTGCCGTCGTGGTGAATTTCGCTGGTCTTTCCGTGAAACAGCTTTGGCGCGCGCACGATCTTTCCGCCAAACGCCGCGCCCATCGCCTGGTGGCCCAGACAAACGCCAAGGATCGGAAATTTTCCCGCCAGCCGCTGAACCAATTCAACCGAGATGCCCGCTTCCTGCGGAGTGCACGGTCCTGGTGAAATCACAATCCGCTCCGGCTTGCGTCGCGCAATTTCTTCCACGGAAATCTTGTCGTTGCGATGCACTTCCACCTCGCAACCCAGTTCCCCCAGATACTGCGCCAGGTTGTAGGTAAACGAATCGTAGTTGTCGAGTAGCAGAATCATTGGCTTACTTTCAATCTCTTTCGCTTCGATTGTGCGCGGCTTCCAGCGCCCGCTGCAAGGCCTTCGATTTGTTCACCGATTCCTGGTATTCGCCTAGCGGAGTCGAATCCGCCACAATTCCGCCGCCCGCCTGAATGTGCGCCACACCATTTTTGATGACCATGGTACGCAGTGCGATACATGAGTCGAGATTCCCCGCGAAATCGAGATACAAAATTCCGCCCGCATAAATTCCGCGCCGCGTTTTTTCCAGTTCCTCGATAATTTCCATCGCGCGCACTTTCGGCGCGCCGGAAACTGTGCCTGCGGGAAAGCAGGCCATCAGCGCGTCAAAGCAATCCACGTCAGGACGCAATTGCCCGCGCAAACTGGAAACCAGATGCATCACATGCGAATAGCGCTCGACCGTCATCAATTTTTCCACACGCACGCTTCCGTATTCGCACACCCGGCCCAGATCGTTGCGCCCCAAATCCACCAGCATGATGTGCTCGGCACGTTCTTTTTCGTCGGCGAGCATCTCTTTTTCCAGTCGCGCGTCTTCGGCTTCGTTTTTTCCGCGCCACCGCGTTCCCGCAATCGGCCGGTAAAACACATTGCGCCCCTGCACTTTCACCAGCATCTCCGGCGAACTTCCCACCACCGCCACATCATTCAATTGCAAAAAGAAAAGATACGGCGAAGGATTCAGCGCGCGCAGCTCGCGATAAATTTGAAAAGGTTCGGATTGCGTCTTCGCGGAAAATCGCTGGCTGATCACCACCTGGAAAATATCGCCGGCGCGGATATATTTCTTGGCCTTCTTCACCGCGGCAAGATACGCCGATTTCTTGAAGTTGGATTCAATTTCGAGCGGCGCTGTGTACTGTGTTTCGGATTTGCGTTTACGCTCTTCGGCCGCGACCGGCTTTTCCAGCAATTTTCGCGTTTGCGCAATTTCCTTCACTGCCGCATCGTATTGCTGCTGCAGCGATGCTTTGCCCTCCGTAAACACGTTACGAACGATCCACAACCGGTGCTGCACGTGATCGAAGGCAATCAGCCCGTGATAAAACATCAACACCGCATCGAACAAACCAATCTCGTCACGCAATTTCTTCGGAATGCGTTCGATCAGCCGCACCATGTCATAGCTGAAATATCCGATCGCTCCGGCAACCAGCGGAGGCAATCCGGGTAACCGCACCGGCTTGAATCGTTGAATCCATTCACGAAGAAAAGTTACCGGATCTTTCTCTTCCCAGATCACCTTGTCCGGCCCTTCCAAAACGCACGCGCCATTCGCGTAACGAAAAACTTCTTCCGGATGCGCGCCAGCAAACGTGTAGCGGGCAATTTTTTCGCCGCCTTCGACCGACTCGAGCAGGAAGGAGTAACGCGCGCCTTGCGCGATGCGCAAGTACGCGCTCACCGGAGTCAACAAATCGGCGGAAAAAACATCGTAAACAGGAATGAGGTTTCCCTGTTTGGCGAGTTTTGAAAATTCAGCGAAAGATGGCTGGATCATGGGAGCGGAAATCAGTTCTCAGTATTCGTTTTTCAGTCAAAATCAACGCACGAGCCCTCGGAACGATTTCGGACGTGCAATTATCCCTTAAAATTCAGGATTGCGCTCGCCGTTAGCCACAGTACACGTTTCTCACTTTTGCGCTGCATCCTCTGATCGAAGCTTGGCCATTACGGCGCGCCGCATCGCCGCTTCTGGCGCCGCTTTTCCCATCCACAATTCCCATTGCGCGAAGCCTTGCGCCAAAAACATCTCCACTCCGGAGATCGCGCGAATTCCCTTCGTGGCGGCGATTTTCAGAAGTTGCGTGCGCAGCGGCCGATAAATCAAATCCATCACAATCCTGCAGTTCAGCTCGCGCGGGGAGAGCGGCGAAATTCCGGCATGCGGATACATTCCAACGGGCGTGGCGTTCAGAATCGCTTCGAAGCACGTGGACGACAAATGTCTTCGTGTGATGGCCTGCGCTCCGCACGCCCGCGCCAGTTCGCGCGCTGCCGCCTCGCGCCGCGAGCAAATCAGCACTTCCGCTCCTGCGTTTGCCAGCGCGAACGCCGCGGCGCGGGCTGAACCTCCCGCGCCAAAGATCAGGACGCGGCTGTCGCGCAAACGCAGCTGGCTTTCGAGCGCCCGCAACACTCCGACGTAATCCGTATTCGAGCCGCGCAATTTGCCGTCTTTGCCGACGACAGCCGTGTTCACCGCGCCGATTTTCTCCGCCATAGGCTCGCACTCGGCGAGATGTTTCATGATGGTCTGTTTGTGCGGAATGGTCACGCTGAATCCACGCAGAGCGAATTCCGGTATCGCCTGCACAAACTCCTTCAGATTTTCCACCAGGAACGGAAGATACGACGCATCACATTTCGCCGCAACAAAACCGGTGTTGTGCAACAGCGGCGACAGCGAATGGCCGACAGGATCTCCAATCACACCGAATACTTTGGTCTTTCGGGTGATCGCATCCGCCCGATAGAGGCGCTTGAAATCGTGCAGGCTGGCCTGGCCGGGCGCGGTCGCAGCCAAAACCGGAGCGTAGGCTAGAGCGCTGCCTCCTCGCAAAGCCAACAACCGCGCCGGTAACCCAATTTCTCCCATCGGCACCGACACAATGTCGTTCGAACCGCGCGCCAACCGCAAAAGGCGCAAGCTGTCTGAGATCGTCAAAGCGCGCGCGGCAATCTTGATCGCGTCCGCTTCGCCGCGCCGCGCGTGAACCAATCGCCGAGGCAACGGCGGCGTTCGTTGGAAATCATGGAAGGACAACAGAATCTTCGGCGGAACCGGGATCGATCGCGCGGTTTGCCCGGGCAACTCGCGCAGAGTTTCGATTTCCAGGTCGCACCATTCGCAGCCCGCCTCTCGCGCCTGGCCCAGCCAATACAACTCGGCTTCTGCGCCTCCGGCCAGTTTCCCTCCGCCCAAAATTCGCCGGCAGGTCGCAATTAGAGTAAGTCCTTTGCGAGGGTAGCGGCGCAGGGCGGCCAGGAGCTTGCCGCGCTCGCGATCCGACCGCAGCCAATCTAGCCGTAGTTCAATGGTTCGCGTATAAAGGCGCGCCTCACAGAGTACCAGCATCGCTTGGCGCGCTGTGGGGGTGGCAACAACGGCACACAGCCGGTCCGGAAAGGCTGCGCGTCGCTGTCCAGGTCTTGGCATATGATTGAAAACAAAAGATATAGCACGGACGTATCAAACCTGTAAAGCACCCCAAGCCAATTTGTTGACGAGTACTGGAACGCATTGCTATTTTCGGGGTGGGATAGTCCCCGCACGGCCCCTCACTTTTCCATTCAGGGTTTGCAAGTACAAACCCTGAAAACCCGGGGCGTGCATTTGAAGGAGTCTCGAGATGCGCGCAAAGCTCTCAGGTTTGTGCCTTTCCCTGGTTTTCAGTGCAGCAGTTTGCATGGGCCAGGAGGTTCAGGTTTCCAGCACCCAACGGGCGGAGGCGCCTGACCACGCCTGGCTAAGTACGGTTTATTGTTCAGGTTTTTATACCAACGAAAAAGTCCCCGAGGATCTCAGGCTGGTCAGCGGCGAGCAGTCCGCCGACAAGATTAATTTCGTCTTGCGGGATATCGTCTATCTGAGCAAAGGGCTGAACCAGGGCGTGAAACCGGGAGACCGCTTCTCGGTGCTGCGCGCCGAGGACGACAAAGATCCGGTGCAGTGGTTTAAGTGGCAGGAGAAGTTGACCCGCGCCATGGGCACCCATTATCTGGATCTTGGCCAATTGGAAGTCATCAAAGTAGAACCAAACATCGCGATTGCAAGAGTATCGATGAGCTGCGACTTGATGCAGCGCGGCGATCTGGTTCTGCCATTCTTGGAACGGCCGGTTGGACCTTACAAAGAAGCCTCGGTTTTCGATTCCCTGGTACCGGCGAGTGGTAAGCCGGTGGCGATGGTGGTACGCGGGCGCGATACAGCGCAAGTGACCGGTCGCGGGGGCTCGGTTTACGTCAACCTTGGAACCGGCCAGGGAGTGAAGGTCGGCGATTATTTTCGAATCTTCCGCTATCAGGGCACGGATTCAGCGACCATTCCAGCGGAAAAACATTCCCAGGACATGCTTTACGGGTTTGGCAGCAATCCCAGGCACTATGCCTGGAACGATTTGCCGCGCGAAGTAGTCGGCGAAGGCATCGCGTTGAACGTCAGCCCAAATTCGGCGACAGTTCTGGTCACAGTTTCGAGACGGGAGATTTATTCCGGGGACTACGTCGAGCTGGAATAGCGAATATCCAAATCCTAAAGATTTCTTCTGCCCGCGAAGCTTCCACTTCGCGGGCTTCTTTTTGCGCGGCGGTCGGAAACGCAAGACCACGTATCGGATGCTGGGCCGGACAAATTCCAAACGAAGCGATTTGTTCAATTCCACGACGAGCTCCATTGCTGTATCCAATGGCTTCGCTGGTTGCATCAAATGGCTTTCACGGTAGCGCCACATATAGCCAACTAGAAAGGTGACGCTACAAAAGAGAGACAATTATGGATTCCAAACAAGTGGTTCTAATCACCGGCTCCAGCACCGGCTTCGGCAGGATGTTTGTAGAAACACTGGCTCGAAAAGGGCACACCGTTTTCGCGACGATGCGCGACCCCGGCGGCCGTAATAAGAAGAATGCCTCCGAAATCCGGGCGCTTGCGGAAAAAGACTCACTGCCCATACACATCCTGGAGCTGGATGTGACCGACGATTCCTCCGTCGAGCGGGCTGTGGATGCCGCCGTCGCAAAAGCCGGGCGCATCGACGTCGTCATCAACAATGCCGGCTTCTACCTTTCTGGGCTGGCAGAAGCTGTCACCACGGAACAAGCAAAGCGTCTTATGGACGCAAATTTTTTGGGACCGGTCCGCGTAAATCGCGCCGTGCTTCCGCACATGCGGCGCCAACGCAGCGGCGTGCTCATGCACATCAGCAGCGCTGCCGGCCGCATCGTTGCTCCTTCCATGGGTCTATATTGCGCCAGCAAATTTGCACTCGAGGCCCTGGCCGAGACGTATAGCTATGAACTTGCGGGGCAAGGAATTGAATCCGTGATTGTCGAACCGGGCCAATATGAGACTCCTATTTTTGGGAATACGGTGGCGGCAGCCGATGAGGCTCGCACCGATACGTATGGCCCTATGAGGGACATCCCGGCAAAGGTCAACGCGGCACTTTCCTCCACGGCTGGCAACGCTCAGGAAGTCGCGGACGCAGTTCTGCGGATCGTCGAGACACCTGCGGGAGAGAAACAGCTGAGGTACTTCGTCAGCCCCGCAAGCTTCGGTGTCGACAAGATCAACGCGCTCTCAAAGCAAGTGCAAGCCAACGTGCTGGAAGCGTTTGGGCTCGCTGGTGACACCAAATTCGTCAAAACTAAAGCGGTCGCCTCCGTTTAGATTAACGAGACGCTGGGCCAGCATCTTCACGGAAGATTTCGCAGGTAAAGGCATAAATTTTGGTTTGCCCTGCGCGCCAGGCATCGCGCGGCAAGCCTGCTTTATGGCAGGTTTCCTCAAGAAATTCCTCGCGCGACAGCTTGTGTTCGGTCGCAACCTGTGGAAGCAACAAACCACGGTGATTTTCCGTGGCAACCAGCAGCCCGTGCTTGCCGATATGGATCTGCTGCAGAGCGATCGGAAACAGCGCGGAAAGCACAGAAATCTCGATGACCAGGCCCGATAATTCTTCGGCTCGTATGGAAGGAAAGCGCGGATCGTGAAACGCGGCGCTCTGCGCGCAATGAACAAGGCTTTCGCGGAGCGATTCGCGCGGCTCAATCACGCCGATACAGCCGCGAAGTTTTCCATACACGTCGAGTGTTACGAACACGCCCTGGCTTAGCGAAAAAGAAGATGGCTCGGATGCCGGCCGGCCGAGCGGTTTATCTTCGAGCGCGCTGACAATAGCGGCTCGCGCCAGTGCCAGCATGGCTCGGCGCTCTTCCGCGGAGAATTGATCTTCAGGAAGGGACGACATCCTCGGACTTCGCGCGTGCTTCCATCATGCGCAATTTTCTGCGCTGCGTGATACGGCTGTCGAGCTGGCTCCAGAACCGGAAAAAATATTGCGCCGCGGAAATCAGCGCGCTGGCAACCACCAGCCACAGCAGTATGTAAGCGAGCGGCTTCAGCGAAGTATATCGGGAGCCGGCGATAAGCACGGCTACGGCTAACACTTGTAAAACCATTTTTGTTTTTCCGAGAGCCGAAGCGGAAATTGTGAAGCCTTCGGCGGACGCGATGTTGCGCAAACCGAGCACCGTAAATTCGCGTCCGATGATGATCACCACCATCCACGCCGGAACCAGATGCATATCCACCAGCGCAATGAAGGACGCGGAAATGAGCAGCTTGTCGGCGATGGGATCGAGCAAGATTCCCAGTGTGGTCACCTGCAGGCGGCGACGCGCAAAGTAGCCGTCTGCCCAATCCGTGGCTGCCGCCGCAAGCAGGATCAGGACGCCCCAGAACTCGAAGCGCATGTGGAAGCCCCACAACTCCACGTTCGGGCTGCGCGTCAGGAGCACTGCTATGAGCAAGGGCACAAAAAAGATGCGCAGCAGCGTAAGTGAATTGGGAAGGTTCATTGGCGCCAGGCGCCCGCAACCCGAAACTGTTCGGATACGGCGCCAAAACGACTATAAGCTTCGAGTTGGTAGCCGTCAACGGCGGCAGAAAGCCGGTTTGTGGCCTTCAGGGGGTACTTGCGGGTTAACAGCGAATTGGCTGGAAAAAGTAGCAGTGCGTATACCTTTTCGTAACAGGAATGCCCTATAGCTGTGCAAATTCACAAAACGAAACAGCGCAAGAATTTCTCGCAAAAGCCGCGTTCATGGCCCATTAACCTTATATAACGTGCTTATTTTCAATTGTTTACGGAAGCGTTTGAATTCGCCGGAAAATGGCTGTCAGCCAAAGTATAACTTTTTCGGAAACCGGCTCACCGCGATTTCCACAAGGATTTCCACCGCTTGCACGGGACTCCGGAAAGGCCTCCAGGTGCCCGCAAGAACGTTGAAAAATCAGGGATTAAGGCAAATTTGCGTTGTTTACTCGCACGTTAGCAGCGACAGAATGAAACGACTGGGCCCGGCCTCAGATCGTTCGAGGTCCTCTGAGCAGGCGCGCCGGCAGCAGCAGAATCGCGCTCAGCAAAGCAAAAACTCCGTGTAGCGTAATGCCGATCACGCGAAATGGCAGGCTGATAAGCCACACCAACGGATAGGCGATCAGGGCCAGCAAGGCCAGCGGCCAGCACAGTACAAACAGAATGCACCACAGCAGGAATCCGGCCATGAGGTCACCTCTTCTTTCCTAGACGACGACGACCGCTAAAAAGTTCCATGGACCGAAAAGTGCTGCAGCTTCAAACGGCGCGCCACCGACACGGGAATTTCAGCGTCGAGCAGCATGTGCGAATCGGCCAACTCCGAATGATACACGTGGCCAAGTGCATGAACCATGGCCAGCGTTCGTCCTTCGCTAAGCGGTAGACGCAGTGAAAGTCTTTCCACCGGATCGCCGGGCAGTGCCTCGTCCATGCGCCGCAGAAGTTCCTCGAGACCTTCTCCGGTGAGCGAGGAAACCAAAACCGGTGGCTCGGTTCCTTCCAGTGGATGCGATATGGACTTTTCCAATTCGCTGCGCTCGTCAGCAGGAAGCAAATCCATTTTGTTCCACACGTGAAGCGTGGGACGGCCGGCAACACCCAGCTCGGCAAGGATCTTTTTCACGGCTTCGTCGAGTTCCTGATTATGCGCGCTGGAGACGTCGCTGACGTGCACGATCAGCGCGGCTTCCTGCACTTCCTCCAGCGTCGCGCGAAAAGCGTTTAACAGACCCCTTGGCAAGGCGCGAATAAATCCCACGGTATCGGAAAGCAGAACGCGGCGGCCGGATGGCAAACGAAGTGCGCGGATCGTAGGGTCGAGTGTAGCGAACATGCGCGGCGATACCAGCACTTCCGCGCGGCTCAGCGCGTTAAAAAGCGTGGATTTGCCGGCGTTGGTGTAGCCCACCAGAGCGATGGTGCCTAGCGGCACCGAATTGCGCGCTTCCCGGCGGAGCGCGCGTTGTTTGCGCACCCCTTCAATATTTTTTTCGATTTTTGAAACGCGATCGCGAATGCGCCGGCGGTCGGTCTCCAACTTCTTTTCGCCGGGGCCGCGAACGCCAATGCGGCCGCCGCCACCACCCGCTCCGCCCGCTCCTCCGGCTCCCTTGCCGCCCTGGCGGGACAGCGCAGTGCCCTTTCCAGTGAGCCGCGGAAGCAGGTAATTCAACTGCGCCAGTTCTACTTGCAACTGGCCTTCGCGGCTGCGCGCGTGTCTGGCAAAAATGTCCAGAATAAGTTGCGTGCGGTCGATGACGCGACGCGCCGTGTGTTCCTCGATGTTGCGTTGCTGCATCGGCGAAAGGTCGCTATCGAAAATAATGAGCGGAGCGTCTTTGGCATTAGCTTCAGCCAGGATTTCATCGAGCTTGCCGCGCCCGACCAGCGTGGCCGGATCGGCTTTGTCGCGTAGCTGGAAAACCGTTCCGGCGATGGCTGCGCCGGCACTGCGTGCCAGTTCAACAAGTTCGGTCAATGATTCGCGTTCGGGCGTGCCAACGGGCCGGCCCGGAATTCGCGCCGACCGCTTCCAGGCTACACCGACAAGGAGAGCGCGTTCAGTCGAAGGGATGGCTTGCGTGGTTTTCATCATGCAGGTTGGCAGGAAGATCCTTCGCTGCGGGCGAATACGAAGTGAGTGTATGGCATTAAGCCGAGTATACGCCCGATCGAGGCACGGCGGGAGATGCCGAGAAATTAGTGCCATCGCTCTTTTACGGCGTTCCCGTCTCGCGTTTTCTGGCGACGATCGCTTGACCAAAGGCGATCAGGTTTCCATCCGGAGCAAGCACCAGCAATTCTCTTTGCCCATAGCGCTGATCGACAGGACCATACACATCGCGCGCAGGAAGGGTGTCCAGTTTGGGCCTCAGTTCGGCGAAGAGCTGATCGACGTCGCGAACATCAATGTAGTACGCAAAGCGGCGATTGCCGGGTGGTGCTCCGTCGGCGCCCTTTTCTTCAAGGAGGCGAATGCCAACTGTCTCGCGATGCAGATAGGCATAATTGGGCATACGCAGTTGCGTTTCGAACCCGAGAATATCGTTGAAGAAGGCAAGCGCTTTTTCAATGTCCTGGACATAGATGAACGGAGTGATCTGGATAAAATTCGACATCGCAGCTCTCCCGGAGAAACGTTAGCACAATTCTGAACGCAACGAATCTGGCGCGAATTGCGCCTTTAGCCAGTCGCGAGCTGCAAATTGCACGCTCTGGTCGTCACCAAATCCGGCGACCCAGTGAACATCTTTCTCGCGGCGGAACCAGGTCAACTGGCGTTTTGCGTATTGGCGCGTGCCCAGTTGGATAGCAGCGCGAGCGGCGTCGAGCGTGATTTCGCCACGCAGATGGCTGCGCAATTCCCGATAGCCGATAAAGTTAAATGGCTTGGCTTTTTCGGGTAGCCCGCTTGCCATTAGGCCTGAAACTTCCGCAAGCCATCCGGCTTCTAACATCGCGTCGCTGCGATTGTGTATGCGTTGGTGCAGAGCTTTACGTTCCGGATGCAGCCCAATCTTCAAAATACGCCAACCCGCGAGCGGTTTTCTTCCCTCCCGATGAATTTCGCTCATCGGTTTTTTGGCCAGCAGGCAAATTTCGATTGCGCGAATGAGCTTTTGTTCGTCGGCGGGAGAAATTTGTGCGGCCGCCTGCGCGTCGAGACGCGCGAGCATTGCGCGCAAATGCCCGGGGCCGTGCTCGACGGCAGATACGCGCAAACGCTCGCGCAAGCCTTCCGAACGCAACGGCAAGTCTGCGAGGCCGTCGAGCAGCGCTCGCAGATAAAGCCCGGTACCGACCGTGAAAACAGGTAAACGTGAGCGCGAGCGCAAATCATCGAGAACTTTGAGCGCGCGTTCGCGATAGCCGCCGGCAGTTGACTCCTCCGCGGGATCCAAAATGTCGAGCAGATGGTGCGGAACGCTCGCGCGTTCGGCATGAGTCGGCTTTGCTGTGCCAATGTCAAAGCCGGAATAAAGCTGAGTGGAATCGCACGCGACAATTTCGCCGCCGGATTCCTTGGCAAGAGAAAGTCCAAGCGCGGATTTTCCCGAGGCTGTCGGCCCAAGAATCGCCAGCAGCGGCGGATCAGTGGAGAAAGTGGTCATCGAAAAAGAATGTGCCAGCTGCGAATCACGGGAATCACGAACACTATTGCCTCGAGCAATAAGCTGCCCAAAACCTGTTGTCGGACAATTTTCACGGCTTTGTCAAAGTGATTTCGCAGCGAGCTGGCGATGCTATTGCTCGTTCGCGGCTTCGATAGGCAGATTGTACAGGAAAATAAAACGCAAACGAATTTCCGGCCCGGAAAACGCCGGCGGCAAATGGTCAAAGGGATTCGAGGAGCGAATCGCGGAAATCGCCGCGCGATCCAGGGGCTCTTTGCCGGAGCCAAGCAGTTGTTGCGGATCCTGGTTCGGTACGCTGCCATCGCGGCGGATGCTGAATTCCAGAACGACTCTGCCGCGGTCGCCCAACTGCGCGGATTCCGGCATCACCGCATACCAATTGCGGCGCACGCTCGCCAGCACGCGCTGCATGTAGTCGTTGAAATCGACGCCTTCGGTCGGCGTCAAAATCTGATAAGCGCCGTTCATTCCGGAACCGGGAACGCCACCGCCGCCGAGACGTCCTCCACTGCCCTGCTGCGAGCGCGGAACGGGCGCGGAAAAGCCGCCGCTCTTCCCACCGCCGGTTGAATTGCGCGACAAATTATTCAGTGAGTCGCGCAGCGGATTGCTCGAACTTTTTGGCAGCACCAGATTGGCCTGAGTCTTCGGCGCGTCAGGCGTTTCCAGCTTCGGCGCTGAATTTGGCGGAGCTTCCGTTTTCGGCGCTGGCGCTGTTGCAGGCGGCGGTTGGTTCGCATTCGGCTTAACGGTGGGCGCGCTCGGCAATTCCCTCGGTTCCACCCGTGGTTGAGGAGCCGGCACCGGTTCCGGTTCCGGCGGCGCGACCTTGCGCAAAATCCGCGGATCAACTTTCACTTTGGGCACAGGCGTAACCGCGCGAGGCTCTGGCCGCGACATTTCGAACGCGCCCGGCGGCAGGAAAAACATCTGCTTGCGGGCGATTTCCTGATCTTCCGCGGTAGGCTGCCGGTGGCGAAATATTTTTGGCGGCCAGATTAACAGTGCCAGAAGCGCGGCGTGAATCGCTATCGAATAGGCGCGGTCCAGCAAATTTTGTAAGTTCTTCTTTTTAGCGACTTCTTCATCATTCAGAAGATTAACTTCGCCGGTGAGAAAAATATCTTTTTCTACCAGCTCGGTGTACAGCAGTGGTGGCGGCGGAATAATTTCCGGAGAAGCCGCGCCCAACGGCACCGTAATGCGTTCGTCCATTTCCGATGGCTGAGGCGGAAGCGCGTGCGGCTCTTCCACCACCTGGTAAGCCTCGGGATTCACATCGCGTGGCACAATGAATCGCTTGGCAATCGATTCGAGCGGAAGATTGGCAGGGATACTGGTCTTGGTTTGCAACGGCGCAACGGCCAGCCCCGAAGGCACCAGTGTTCTGTCATCCAGCGTGGAGGGGCGCCGCCGCGAAGTCGGCTCCAGCACGGATGGTCGCGCGTCAAACGGTACTAGTGACCGTGGAATCATTTCTCGTCTTTTCTCGGATGGTGAAACACAGGCAAATCCGACCCCGGATGGCTGCCCGTTGGTTGGACGCGCGCCGCGTGTTCCTGGATGCATGCCATCACGCGCGTCGCCAGCTCCAGCGCAGCCTGCCCCGCGGCGCCGTTGGTTTTGGGCTCTTTACGCGTCCGCACCGCATCCAAAAAGGCCTCCAGCTCCGCGCGCAACGGCTCTATTTGCGCGGACGGCAATTTTTCAAACGCAAACTCGGGCTCCGGCCCCGGCCGCTTGACGCCAATCCGCAAAGCGTCGCGGCGCGCGTAATCCAGCGAAATATATTCGTGCTGTTGGAAAAATCGCACCTTGCGAACGCGCTCGGTCGAAACGCGGCTGGCAGTGACGTTGGCTACCGCGCCGCCGGCAAATTCCAGCCGTGCATGCGCAATATCCACCTTGTCGCTGAGCACCGGAATGCCTACCGCCTTCACTTCGATCACCGGCTCGCCAACCAGCGCCAGCAAAATGTCCAGATCATGGATCATCAAATCGTAGATCACATCCACGTCCAGGCTGCGGGGCGTGAAGACGCCGAGACGGTGCACCTCAAAAAATAGCGGGCGATTGATGATTGGTTCGACCGCCAGCACCGCGGGATTGAATCGTTCAACGTGGCCGACCTGCAGAATTCTTGCGTGCTTTTTGGCGGCAGCGAGCAAAGCGTCGGCATCGGCAAGATCCTTCGCCATGGGCTTTTCGACCAGGACATCGATTCCCAACTGCATCAAGGCGCAGCCAACTTCGGCGTGCGCGATTGTCGGAACGGCTACGCTCGCGGCGTCAACCTGACCCTGCATTTGCTGCAAGGAAGAGAACGCTCGAGTGTTGAATTCTTGCGCGAAGGCTGCGGCCCGCGTGGCGTCGCTGTCGAAGACACCGGCAAGCTCCGCGGACTCCATTTCGCGATAAACGCGGGCGTGATTACGGCCAAATTCACCGCAACCGGCAACGGCCACACGTATGCGCTTGCTTTCCCCGGCGGCCATCATTTCTTATCTATTCCCTTTGAATCGGCGTTTGGTTCCGCGGTTCCCGCAGCCGGGAAAGCCTGGATAGCAATTCCCGCTTCGTTGGCTGCCGCGATCAGCGCTTCTCGATCGAAAAGCAGCGTTCGAAGCGCATCAATCGCAAGTGCTGTCGCTCCGGAAGCTTTCATCGTTGCGATCGTTGGCAGCCCCACCACCGGCACATCAAAGCGCATGTCCTGCTTCGGCTTGCTGACCTTGACCGCCACCAACGGTTTGCCGGCGGCAATGCGCGCCGCGCGCGAAATGGTTTCGTCGGTGCCTTCCATGGCTTCGACCGCGACGCATGCCTGACTGGAAACAACGACTGTCTGCCCGACGTCCATCGCTGCAATATTTCGCGCGACGCCCAGGCCGTATGCCATGTCCGCTGATTCCTCTGCGCTCGGCGCCCGACGCGTAAGGACGCCAGCCTCGGGGAGCAGTGGCTTCAGGAAAACCGTAGAGTCCACCAGTCGAATGCCCTCGTCTTCGAGCACTTTTGCGACCGCGCCGATCAAGCTGTCGGTATTTTTCTTCGGCAGCGCAAACAACAGTTTCGCCAACTTCCAATCAGGCCGGATCGCGCTGAAAATTTTATTGTGCTTCACTTGCCCGGCCATCACTGCTTGCGTGACCCCTTCTTGGTGTAGCAAATCTATCGTTTTCGAAAGTTCACCGAGGCTGACCCAGTGGAGTCGCGGCGTGAGTCTTGCTAAATCCGCGTCAGCCTCCTCCTTAATGGCGATCACCGCCATTTCGACGCCCTGGCTGCGCGCTCCTTCCAACACCAGAAATGGAAAGCGCCCGTTGCCGGCGATGAGTCCCCACGCGTTGTTGTTGGAGTTGCTTGTGGTCATGTAGAAAAAAGCGCCGGCTTATCTCACCCTTACTTCACAATGCCACGTTCAGCGGCGGCAATAAATTTTACGAGCTCGCGCACGTCGTCTGAATCCGCAAAGTCTCTGCGCAACGCATCCAGCGCCTGCGTGGTGTTGAGCTTCGAGCGCAGCAGCGTGCGAAACGCGCGTTGCAATGTCTTCACCCGTTCAGCGGAAAATCCCCGCCGCTCCAGCCCGATCGAATTTGCTCCGAACGACTTGGTTTCGCGCCCGGTTACGATGCGCGAAAACGGCGGCACGTCCTGGGTGATCACCGTCGAAGCTCCCACATACGCATAACGCCCCACGCGGCAAAATTGATGCACCGGCGAAAGCGCGCCAATGGTCGCAAAGTCTTCCACCGTCACGTGTCCGGCCAGCGTCGCTGCGTTCACGAACAGATTATTGCTGCCGATCTGGCAGTCGTGGCCGATGTGCGAATACGCCAGGAAAAAATTCTCGTCTCCGATGCGCGTGATGCCGCCGCCTTTCATCGTGCCGCGGCTGACGGTCACATATTCGCGAAAAATGTTCTTGTCGCCGGCAATCAGCTCGGTGCGCTCCCCTGCGAACGTATAATCCTGCGGATCGCCACCAATAATGCAGAAGGGGTGAAAGACGTTCGCCGCGCCGAAACGCGATGGACCCGAAACCACTGCGTGCGCGTAAACTTCGCAATCCTCGCCGAGCTCGACTTCCTCTCCAATGATGGCGAAAGGACCGACCCGAACTCCGGATCGAAGATTCGCCGACGCTGCGACTACCGAGCTGGGATGAATTACGGGCGCGCTCATTACTTCGCGGCTTTCTCCGTTGGCTTCGCAGGCTCTTTCGAAGCAGCCATGTCGCGATCCACCATCTTGCACATCAGGGTCGCTTCCGCGGCCAGCTGCCCGTCAACGAACGCCTTTCCCTCCAGCTTGCAAAAATCGCCCCGCCACGACAGCACGTTCATTTCGATTTTCAATTGCTCGCCGGGCACAACCGGACGGCGAAACCGTGCGCCGTCCACGGCGACAAAAAACAGTAATTTGTTCTGGCGATCTGGAACCTCCAGCAGCAGCAACAAGCCCCCGGTCTGCGCCATCGATTCGATAATCAGCACGCCAGGCATGACCGGCTGGCCCGGGAAATGCCCTTGAAAGTGCGATTCCGTGGCGCTGACATTTTTTATACCCACGATTCGCTTGAGCCGCTCGATTTCCAAAATCCCATCCACCATCAGAAAGGGATAGCGATGGGGCAGGTATTTCTGGATTTCCATCACGTCCATAATCATCCGAAATTCTCCGTCGCGGCGCCCATACACTGCGGCTTCTCCGCCTCTCCGCCAAACTTACCATTATAAGGGCAGCGGGCGTAGTCGCGTAGCCAAGAATGTGCCCGGTCTCGCCAGTTTGCGCCGTTTTGCGAGTGCCTTGCAGCCTTGCCGGTCGAGGAATTTGCCACCATTTTGCGAGCTTGTTAGCATCAGCGGGACATGCGCCCCCTCACTGAACCGAAGATTCTTCTCGATTGGCTTGCTCCGCAGTTACCAAGCATGCTTCGAACTCTGGAAACTTTCGTCTGCGCCGAGTCGCCCAGCACGGAAAAAGCTGCCGCCGACGTTTGCGCCCAGGTAACTGCCGCGGAATGGAGCAAGCGCAGTGTTCAGGTCGAAACGCTCGAACAGAAACATCGCGGCGCGCATTTGCGCATCACTTGCTTCGCCGGCAAGACCAAGCCGCGCTCGCAACTTCTCGTGCTCGGGCACTATGACACCGTCTATGCCAGCGGTACGTTAGCGAGAATGCCGTTTCGAACCGCCGCAGGCCGCGTGTACGGCCCCGGCGTCTTCGATATGAAAGCTGGCATCGTCCAGGCACTTTTTGCGCTGGATGCGATTCAGCAGACGGGCGCCACGCTCTCGAAAACAATTGTGTTTCTCTGGACTTCCGATGAAGAGATTGGCAGCGAATCGTCACGCAAACTCCTGGAAGCCGAAGCAAGACGAAGCGATGCGGTCTTTGTGCTGGAACCGTCGCTGGGGCCAAAAGGGCTTTTGAAAACTGCGCGCAAAGGCGTCGGTGACGCCGAAGTCATCGTGCACGGCCGCGCCTCGCACGCGGGTCTGGCCCCCGAAAAAGGCGTTAATGCCATTCATGAGCTGGCGCTGCAAATCGCTCTGGTCAAGAAATGGAATGACGTAAGGCGCGGCGTTTCCGTGAATGTGGGCTTGGTCGCGGGCGGAACGCGGCCCAATGTAATTCCAGATCACGCAAAGGCGGTGCTGGACTTGCGCGCTCTCCGCGTCGCCGACATGCGAAGGATCGAAAAGAGATTACGCGGTCTGCGGCCCATTCTACCGGGAGCAAAACTCACCGTGCGCGGTGGCTTCAATCGAGCGCCGCTAGAACGCAAAATCAGTGCCGAACTTTTTCACCGGGCATCGACACTTGCAAAGAGTATAGGATTAGCCATCGGCGAGGCCACTGCCGGCGGCGGCTCCGACGGAAATCTCACCGCGGCACTGGGGATTCCCACGCTCGACGGGCTAGGGGCAGTTGGCGACGGCGCACATTCACCGGGAGAATACGTCCTCGCTCGCACCATGCCACAGCGCGCGGCGCTCCTCGCGGCCCTGCTGCTGAACAGCTAGCTGTTTCTTAATTTGAATTGCCGTACTTGCTCCGCAAATACTCGACCGTATCGTGCGTCAAGTCCACATAATCGCAGCGCATAACCGCTTTGACTGCCGCTTCGTCAGTATCGCCCGCCGCCAGGCGATCTAGGAGGCGGTCCACGTCGTTCATACCGCCGGCTTGCACCATGTATTCCACGTTTGCCAAGGCCCAGGCATACGCCGCGCTCGCCTCCGCGTTTGAAAGCTTCATCCAATCGCCGGCAAAGTGTTTCAGCCCCAGCGCCGGATCACGCTTGTAGATCGTGATCAACGCCCCGGCGTTCAGGTCGCTGCGCTTGCCTTCCATCCACTGCGCCAATCCCTCCTGAATCCATGTCGGAGCGCGGCCCAGCGTTTTCTGCCCCACAAAACTGTGTGTGAGCTCGTGCTTCAATACGCGCGACAATTCCGGTGTGACATCGTTCAATCCCTGCACCGGCACACGAATTCGCCCATCATTCAAAGCGCCTACCCAACCCGGCACTTGCGTAATATCGGCGAAAGCCTGCTGTGTATACAAAATTACGCCGATCGAATCCGGCGGCGAATAATTCAACTCCGATTCGATTGCTCCATAGTGTCTCTCGAGAGTGTGCAAGACACTGCGCGCCAACGACGGCTCCGACGCGCCGCTGTAGCGCAATGTAAAATGGTTGCTCTCATTTTCTTTGTACTGCTCTTCTTCCCGTTTGTCGCGCTGCGCTCGCTGTAAAGCCGCTTCCACTTCCGCGTCTGGACGCAACCAGGCTGCGTGTTTCCATTCGGCTACTGCCAAATCCATCTTATTCAGTCCGTAGTAGGCCCATCCCGCCAGCTTCGAAACCTCGGGATCTTCCGGCAGCAATCTCCGGGCGCGCTCGATGTACTCAAGCGATTGCGTGTACTCGCTCCGTCGCAAATACAAATAAGCGGTGTTCATCAACAGCACCGGTTGTTCCGGCAAATAGATCAATGCGCTTCGCGCGTCCTGCAATGCCAGATCCATCTCGCCGTGCGCCAGTTCGAATTGCGAAGCCGCGTGATGCGCCATCGCCGCATTCTGATTGGCCAGGGCTTGTCCCGAATGTGCTTCCTGATCAAGCTGATCCACATAGATGCGATCCACTTCGCCGTTCTGAATCACGCGGCTTTCTTTTTCAGCTGCGCTGGGTGGCAACGTCGCTGACGAGGCTTCGCTTTCGGGAGGCTTTAAAGTGACCGCGGACGCGTTCGCAGCTGCTTCTGACGATGAAACTGCCCCGCGTTCAATGTGGTCCACAATGGAACGAGGAATCGAAAGCGTTCCCGAAGCAGTCTCATAGATAATTTTCTCGCCTTCTTGCGTTACGCTAAGCGCTATGATTCTTCGTCCATTTTTCAGGACGATGGTGTCGCCGCCGCGCGTGCTTGCTGCCGCAACCAGGCAGATCGCTGCCAGCTGTGACGCCCGGCGAATTTTCCAGCTTCGCTCCATCTGATGAATTTACCCCACGGCGACGGCCGCATCGAGGCAACCTTGCCGCTTCATGCCCAATCTCACTACACAACCGGCATGTGGCCCTCAGCTTTAACCTTTTCGCCAATCATCTTGCTTTGCGCAGCGCTACTCAACGCGCAGCAAGCTCCGCCTCGCGAACCGCGTGAACTTCTCGCGGCACTCAATCGCGTCCAGGTTGACCCCGCCGCGGTCTATAGAGTCGATTCATCGAGTCGCATCGAACTGCGCCGTGGCGACGGCAAACTTCTCTTTGAAGAGGGCTATCTCGGGTTCTTTACTTCGCTCGATGGCCACGTCACCGGCGCCGTCTTTTCCGGTCGCGGACACATCCTGGCAATTCCTCGCGACACGGTCGAAAAGCAGCAGCTGGCGCATTTTCTCGGCGCGCCTGTGATTGACCAGGATTTCAGCAGCGCTTACTTGCGTTTTACGGATGATACCGAGTCTGAGCTGCGCGGCGATTTGCAACGCGCCCATATCGAACCACAAACCAACAACGCGTTCGCCGCCGGTTGGCAGGCTCCCGTATGGTCCCGTAACTCCCGGTATTCGCTTCGAATTCTTTCGGAATCTTATTCGCAAAAGCCCCGTCCTTATTTCACCGCAACCTTGGGTGGCGTTTCGCAAGGTTCTTTCGATTTCGTCTACGACCTGGACCGCGAGGAGCCGCAGCTTTTCGGGCAAGTCCGCAAAGTTGGTGGATTGGATTACTACGATGTATGGAGTTCCTATTGCCCGCCCGGAATCCGCGCGCCTACCCCCGCGTTTCAAGCGCTCAGCTACCGCATTGAGACGACAATCCATTCCGATAATTCCATCAGTGGAGTCAGCGATGTCCATGTTCGCGCCGCCCACTCCGGCGAACGCCTGATTTCTTTTCAATTTTCCAGCCTCCTGAACGTCGAAGCCGTAACTCTGGGTACCGAACCGCTCTTTTCCGTTCCAGATAGCAGCTCTACACTCGAAGAACGCGCCGCGAGCGGGAACGATCTGCTTTACGTCCTGCTCCCTCGCCCATCATCAGCCGGCGATGACATCGAGCTCACAATTCACTATCACGGCAACGTCATTCGCAACGCGGGGAATGGCGTTTTTTTTGTCGGCTCGCGCGAAAGCTGGTATCCGCATCTCGGCGACACTGCTTCGTTCTCCAGTTACGACTTGACGTTTCATTGGCCGCGCAAGCTTCGCCTCGCAGCCACCGGCACGAAAATCGACGAACGCGAGGATGGCGATTCGCGTACCGGACATTGGCGGACGGAAAAACCCGCGAGTGTCGCGGGCTTCAATCTGGGTGAGTATGCGTTTGCGTCGCTGACCAACAACGGCTACTCGGTGGACGTATACGCGAACCGCCAACTCGAACAGGCCTTGCTTAGCCGGCTACGTCAACCTGAAGTGGATGACCTCTCAAGCTCCATACCGGGTCCCTTCGGTGCGCAGCGTCACGATCATCTGCGTTTGCAGATGCCGCCGCCAAGTCCTGCCGACGCCCTTAAGGCGCTCGCGAGAGAGATCGATTCTTCGATTCACTTTTATGAAAACCTTTCCGGACCGGCTCCCTTCCACCAGCTGAGCGTTTCACAGATTCCGGGAACTTTTGGTCAGGGCTGGCCGGGTCTTCTCTATCTCTCTACTTATTCCTTCCTTCCGGCCGAGACTCAACAGCGCGCCGGCCTTTCCGAGAGCGGCCAGGAACATTTCCATGATCTGGTTCCATTCCACGAAGTGGCTCATCAGTGGTGGGGCAACGTGGTTGGCTGGTCCAGCTATCGCGATCAGTGGATCGACGAAGGACTGGCAAACTACGTGGCGCTTCTGTTTGCGGACAGCCAGAAAATCCCCGAGCACAAACTGCGCCTATGGCTGGATCGCTACCGAAAACGGCTCGTAGAAAAAGACTCATTGGAAACCGCGCCGGCGGAAATCGGCAGCATGGACCTTGGTTTTCGTCTTGACTCTTCGCACAATCCGGAAGGTTTCGATCTGCTGGTTTATGGAAAGGGCTCCTGGTTTTTTCACATGCTGCGCGAAATGCTGCGCGAACCTTCCGCGAAAAATCCCGACGCCCGATTCATCTCCCTGCTGCACAGCTTGCAGACCAAATACGCCTATCGCGCGCTCTCCACGAACGATCTGCAGCGTGAAATCGAATTGGTGATGACTCCAGCGATGGCCATCGAAGGCCGGCGCTCCATGGATTGGTTTTTCGCGGACTGGGTGCGCGGAACCGGCGTCCCTCATTACCGCATCGAATATTCCACGCGGCGCTCGGAAAAAGGCTTCGTTGTAAAAGGTAAGTTGTTGCAGAGCGGCGTCGCCGGTTCCTTCGTGGCGCCTATACCAATTTATTCGAGCAATGGCGGCTATCTGGGGCGCGTCATCGCCTCAGGACCGGAAACGCCGTTCCATTTCAACTCCCCTCGCGAGCCCGGCAAACTTCTCATCGATCCTCAAATGACTCTGCTATGTATTATCGATCGCTGAATTTTCCTGCGCTGTGCTTCCGGAGCTCGACAGCCTACAACGGCCTCTGATAAACACTTCTCTCCTTAAATAGCGAACTCTTCGCGGAGATTGCTGCCTTGCCGTCCGGCCCAATCACATATGCGTGTCCGACCGGGTCTCCCGGAACGCCTGCAAGCAGGCCGGTCTGGATCAGTTCGCTGATGTTTTTCGGTGGACGGCCCGCTTTGGCCGCAAACTCCTCAGCCAATACGTTGAGGTGCTCGATGTCTTCGTCGGCGCGCAACAATTCCAGATTCACCCGCGCGTTCTCCTTGATCGCGGCGTCGTTGCTGGAGTTGAAAAGTTCCGTCCACAAAATGGTCGCGGTCTCGCGCGAATTGCCTTTTTCCAGAAATCGCGCCGCCATAATCTTCATCCACGGTTGCGCGCCCGGCTTCTTGCTGCCTTCCAAGTAAGCCTCACCGGCTTTCGTATAGTCCTTCAGTTCGAGGTAATACACATTGCCCAAATCTTGATCCAGCCGCCAGTGGTCGGGATTGGCCTTCAACCCGCGTTCCAGCAATTGCACTGCAAGATCGGGCCTCCCCGCGCCACGTGGCTCCGGTTCGCTCAAGAACAGCGCGCCGAACCGGTACGCGGGCACCAGATTCGGATCAAGCGTGGTGGCCACGTCCAGCAACGGCCAGAGGCTTTCCAGATTCGTCTCCTGCCCCAGGTGTTTGCTTCCGTAATACTGCACCGCTCGCGTCCAGTAAATGTCCGCTCCCAGCGTCGAATATTCCAGAGTCACTAACTTCATCAGCTTGGGCGAACGCACCAGCACTTCATCCTGTTCCTGGTACAGGGCATCGCGTTCGACGTTGACCTTGCGCTGCAGTCGCCACACGCCGGCAAATCCGGCGGGCAGAATCAGCAGCAGCATCCACGCCATCGATTTTCCGGCCATCATTTCAAATCCTTGCGGGAAAAAATGATTGCGGCTACGCTCAACACAATCGCGCAATACAGCGCCGTGTACAACGTATTGTGTAGCATTAAAACTCGCGGAATTGCGCGCCCGTGCGCCGCCGCGCCCATCACGTCGTAATTTCCAAAGTTTGGCAACAGATAGGAAAGTATCGCGAAAAATTTCTGCGTGTGCGAGCTCATTTGTGTCACTTGCAGGCTGCGCAACTGCGCCACAAAAAGACCCGCCACGTACAAGCCTCCGGTAAAAAGAATTGCCAGCAACGGCGACGTAAAGCAGGAAAACATCATCGCGAGCGCCACCACCAGCGTCAGCTTCAACAAAATAAAATACACCGCCACCAGCACCACCGTATCGCCGCGCGCAATGGAATGTTTCACGTACCACATCGCCAGAAACAGTCCCGCACCCATCGCCGCTGTATTCACCGTCAGCGTGAGAACCAGCCCGGTGAATTTTCCCAGCAAAAATTCCCAGCGCCGCAGCGGCTTCGCCAGCACCGCGTGCAGCGTTCGCTTGTCGATCTCCTTTGACACCAGTCCTACGCCCGTGAACACCGCGATCAGCAACCCAATCAGCGAAATGGCGCTCAGCCCGAGGCTCACCATCACGATGGTTTCAATATCCATCGAAATCTGTCCGACGATCACCGCCGACGCGATCATCAACAGCGCAAAAAACACCAAGTTGTACAAAACGCGGTCGCGCACCGCTTCGCGAAACGTGTTTCGCGCCACGATTAGGATGCGGCTCATTGTCCGCTGACCTCGATGGCCGCCGCCCGCGAGCGGTCTTTGCCCACCAATTCCATGAAAAAATCTTCCAGCGTCGGCTTAATCTGCGTCACGGAAATTATTTTCGCGCCGCCTTCCCGCAATTCCGCCAGCACCGCATACAGTTCGGCTTCACCGGCGTTCATCCGGTAATTCGCGCCCGACTTGGCCGCTTTCGCGCGTATCGCTTCAAACTGCGGTCCGCTGCCCGTCAGTTCGAACACGATCTCCATTCCCAGCGATTTCACTCCCACGATCGAGCCTGGCGCGCCCACTCCGCGCAACTGCCCCCCGGCAATCACTCCTACGCGGTCGCACAGCGTTTCCGCGTCCGGCAAAATGTGCGTGGAAAAAAGTATAGTCTTGCCGGCATTCTTCAATTCCAGAATGATGTCGCGCACTTCCCTTCGCCCCACCGGATCCAGCCCGGACATCGGCTCATCCAGAATCACCAGCTTGGGATCGTGCAAAATCGCCTGCGCCAGTCCGACGCGCTGCAACATCCCTTTGGAAAATTTTCGCAGCTGAATCCTTCCCGCGGTCTCTAACCCGACCTTTTGCAACATTTTCTGCACGCGCTCTTTGCGCTCTGCTGCGCTGAATCCGTGGAAGCGTGCAAAATAGTGCAACACTTCTGCTGCCGTCAGATAATCGTAGAAATACGGCTGCTCCGGCAGATACCCGATGTCCCGGCGCATGCTCACGTCACTCACCGGTTTGCCGAGAATCTGCGCGTTTCCCGCCGTCGGAAAAATAATTCCCATCAACAACTTAATGGTGGTGCTTTTCCCCGCGCCATTCGGCCCTAAAAGCCCAAATACTTCGCCGTCCGCGACCTCCATGGTCAAGTTTTCCAGCGAAGTCTTGCGCTTCAAATGCAGGAATCCGTACGGGTATTCTTTCGTCAGGTTCTGCGTTTCGATGGCTGGTGCCGTCATGACTTAATTTTTTAAAACTCCAGTTTCCCGGTCAATCCACCGAAAGTCGGTTTGTGCAAGAAATGTAAACCCCAAAACAAAAAAGGCGCATCGCTGTGCGCCCTTTTTCTTTATTTCATTGCTTCTTTGCTTCTTATATTTTCACTTCCCAATCTGCACCAAATCAGCCGGAGGCGCCATCGGCATCGGCTTCAAATTCTGCGGATCGCGCCAATTGTCCAATATTCCAATCTGTTGCACGCATGACACCGTACACCTCGGCCCGCAAAACTTGTCCGTGAAATATTCCCGGTGCCGCATTTCCGGCGTGTACTTCGCCAACGGAATCCCCGGATACCCGCGCTGCTGCGAGCACCAGTGCACCAGCCCGTCTTCGCAAATATACAAGTAGCGCGAACCCGAACGGCAGCGCCAGTTGTGCTCTTTTCCGCGCGCCACATTGTGTTGAAATTCGTTGAATCGCGAAAACGAACGCTTGCCCAGGTTCATGATCTCTTCGAATATCTCGATTTGCTGCTCGCTCAGTCCCTTTAATTGCCCGTTGTTATCGTGAATGATCCCGACCGTGCTGGTGAATCCCAGCTCCACGGCGCGATGCGCGATGGTCAGCGCGTCTTCGGGAGTTTTCACGCCGCTGCCCAGCACCGAGTTGATGTTCACTTGAAAAATCGCGTGCTGCGAAAGCCATTCCAGGCGTGAATCCAGCGTCTTCAGACTCTTTTTCGATACCTCGTCAGGCGTCACGTTATCAATGCTGATCTGCAGATGTTCCAGCCCCGCCGCGTTCAGGCTGGCGATCCGCTCTTTGCTCAGCAGAAATCCGTTGGTGATCATTCCGGCGATCATGCCGTGCTTGCGAATGTGCCGGATCACTTCTTCCAGCTCTGGATGCATCAACGGTTCGCCGCCGCTAATGGTAATAATCGAAGTCCCCATCGCCGCCAGATAATCCAAACGCCGCTTCATCTCCTCAATCGGAACCGGCTTGGACACCTGGTCGTACTCATTGCAATATCCGCAATCTAGATTGCATCGCCGCATCGGAATAATGTGCACGAGCACCGGATGCTTGGTCGAAAGCAGCGCCTTCCCGATCATTTTCAGTTCGCGCACGCGGGTACGCAGAAACCGCAGCTTGCGCTGAGCTTTCACACTTCGGCTGGCTTTTACCGCTTTTTTCCCGGTTCCCATATCTGGATTGGTTGCAGTTCCCCTGCCTCTAAATTATACATTCTTCGCGGGGTTCTCGTCGTCCAGCGCACAGCTCTTGTTCCCTTCGTCACTCCGCTTGAAATCGTCCATCGCCGCGCGCCAGGTATTTGTTAGCATCAGCCCAACGTTGCAGTTCACATCGAGGTTGCCCAAATGAGAGTCCCATTGAGAGCCCCTTTGAGAACCTCGCCACCAGTCTGGCTATACCTCCTGTCTGCCACCCTGGTGCTCACTACGGGTCTGTCCGCGCAGGAAAAGTCCACGGCCAGCAACGACGAAATTCAGATTCGTCAGCTCGAGCGCGCATGGAACCAGGCCGAAGCGCACCATGACGTCGGCGCCGTAACCGCCATCGTCGCAGACACGCTTACCTACATCGATTTCGACGGCAGCATCATGAACAAGGCCGAATATCTTCGCGACGTCACAAAAACCTCATACCAGGCCGACCACCTTTACGACGAAGGCTTGCAAGTAGTGGTCTACGGAAACGCCGCAGTTGTCTCCGGGATCTATCGCGAAACCGGAACCAGCAAAGGCAAAAGCTACATTCACCGCGTGCGTTTTACAGATACCTGGATCAGGCAAAACGGCGTCTGGCGCTGCGCCGCCAGCCAAAACACCTTAATTCCAAGCAAATAGGATTTCTTTCGGGATTTCTGAACTCCCGCCCCGCACATACTTCGGCAATCCACTCGCACTCATGTATTCGCCGCCGGTTCGCCAAACTTTTACTTTTGCACTCTTAAACTTTTATACTCTTCCGCGAGGAACCAGCGATGTCTGAAGCCGCCAAACCAACGTCCAAGCCTCAGGGCACACCGACCGCGTCGACCCGCGCCGAATCCGACTCCATGGGCAAAATGGACGTTCCCGCCGACTGCTACTACGGCGCACAAACTGCCCGCTCGTTGATCCATTTCGCCATCGGCAAAGACACCATGCCACCCGAACTCATCCGCGCCTTCGGCATCCTCAAAAAAGCCGCCGCGCTCGTGAATCAGGATCTCGGCAAACTCTCCGCCGAAAAAGCCAAACTCATCGCGCAATCCGCAGACGAAGTGGTTTCCGGAAAACTAAACGACCACTTTCCTCTGCGCATCTGGCAAACCGGCAGCGGCACGCAGACCAACATGAACGTGAACGAAGTCATCTCCAATCGTGCGATTGAAATCGCCGGCGGCGTAATGGGCAGCAAAAAGCCAATCCATCCCAACGACGACGTCAACATGTCGCAGTCGTCGAACGACACATTTCCAACCGCCATGCACATCGCCGCCGCCACCGAAACGGCGCGGCGCCTGATCCCCATCGTAGAAAAACTCCGCGACGCGCTCGACGCCAAAGCCAAAGAATTCGCGAGTATCGTCAAAATCGGCCGCACCCATTTGCAGGACGCCACACCTCTCACCGTCGGCCAGGAATTTTCCGGCTGGGTCAGCCTGCTCGACCGTGACCTCATCCGCATCGCGCAAGCGCTCGATGGCCTCTACGACCTCGCCATCGGCGGCACCGCCGTCGGCACCGGCCTCAACGCGCACCCCGAATTTGCCGAACGCGCCGCCCGCAAAATCAGCGAACTCAGCGGCTTGCCGTTCCGCTCGCATCCCAACAAATTCGCCAGCCTCTCGGCGCACGACGAAATCGTCTTCGCCAGCGGCGCACTAAAAACCCTCGCGGCTTCGTTGATGAAAATTGCCAATGACATTCGCTGGCTCGCTTCCGGCCCGCGCTGCGGCTTAGGCGAACTCACTCTCCCCGAAAACGAGCCAGGTTCGAGCATCATGCCCGGCAAAGTAAATCCCACGCAGTGCGAAGCCATCACCATGGTCGCCGTCCAAGTCATGGGTAATGACGCGGCCATCGGCTTTGCCGGCTCGCAAGGCAACTTCGAACTCAACGTGTTCAAGCCGGTCATGATTTTCAACTATCTCCACTCCGTCGAACTGCTCGCCGACTCCTGCAACTCTTTCGTCGATCACTGCGTGCGCGGCATCGAAGTCAATCGCGACATCATCGACCACTACGTCAAAGATTCCCTCATGCTGGTCACCGCCATCGCTCCCAAAATCGGCTACGACAACGCCGCCAAAGTCGCCCACACCGCCCACCACGAACACACATCCCTCCGCCAAGCCGCCCTCAAACTCGGCTTCCTAACCGGCGAGGAATTCGACGACCTAGTCAAACCCGAAGACATGACCCACCCATGACCGGGGTCACCAAGATCATTGGGGCGATTACGAACTTGGGACTCGACCAACGTGTGAAGCAAGCTCGATTCGTCAGGCACAGCACGAACCGTTCGAGGCAGTATGGCCAGTCGCTACTGGTCGTCAACATCCAACCCCGTAAGTGGAATTCGCGCGAGTCTGGGAAATTTACGATAAACCTAGGCGTCCATTTTTCGGGCGTCGCCGAACTCCCATACGGCAAAGATCCAATGCCGAAGAATCCGAAAGAGTTTAACCGCATACTAAGAGCGAGAGCGGGAATGCCAATGAATAATCCCCACGATCGATGGTGGACAGCCGCGCCGGAAACTGACGTTGCAGCAACCGCGGCAGAGGTGGCGGCGACATGCTCTAAGGAATCCTTCCGTGGCTGGAGCAGTCGAGCGAATCAAATAATGCGCGGGCTGAAGCGGCAATTTGGAAAGCCCAGCGATCGCTGGAACTGCAAAAATGGGCAGCTGAACAGGGTCTGGTGATCGGAGAACCACTGAAAAGGCGTAAGTGACTCGGAGACGAAATGACTGTCAACAGTTTCATCCGCGGAATGAAGTTTTTCGCCCTTGTAGCGGCGGGATGTGTATGCCAACAACGCGTTCTTGCACAAGGAAAGTACACCCTAAAGCCGACGCCAAAAACCGTTGCGTGGGGTTACTACGACGCGAAGGCCGCGCCGGTGTTGCGCGTCAAGTCTGGCGACACGGTGGAAATTCAGACGCTGATCACCAACAGCCCGAAGCGCCTCGAAGATGCGGGCGTGCCGCCAGTACAGGTCGAGCAATCGCTGCGCGACATCACCGATCAGGTGAAGGACAAAGGCCCCGGCGGACACATTCTCACCGGGCCAATCTTCATCGAGGGCGCGGAACCGGGCGATGTACTCGAAGTGAAAATTCTCTCCATCAGATTGGCGATTCCTTACGCGTACAATGGTTTTGCGCCGGGCCGCGGATATCTGCCGGACGACTATCCTTACTCGAAAACAAAAATTATTCCTCTGGATGAAAAGCTCATGGTCGCGAAGTTCGCGCCGGGCATCGAGATTCCGCTGCATCCTTTTTTCGGCAGCATGGGCGACGCGCCGCCGGAAAACGCCGGCCGCTTCAACAGCGCTCCGCCGTGGATTATGGGCGGCAATCTGGACAACAAGGACCTCGTCGCCGGTACCACCCTCTATCTTCCGGTGCACGCGCCCGGCGCGCTCTTTGAAGTCGGCGACGGCCACGCCGGCCAAGGCGACGGCGAAGTGGACATCACCGCTCTGGAAACTTCCCTCATCGGCACGTTTCAATTCATCTTGCGCAAAGACATGCATTTAAAGTGGCCCCGCGCCGAAACGCCCACCCACTACATCACCATGGGCCTCAACGATGACTTAAACGCCTGCGCCACGCTCGCCGTCCACGAAATGATCGATTTCCTGACGACCGAAAAACATCTCACCCGCGACGACGCCTATATGCTCGCGAGCGTCGCCGCCGACCTTCACATCACCGAACTAGTCGACGGCAACAAAGGCGTCCACATGATGCTCCCCAAATCCATCTTCGTCTCTGCGCCATCCACCGCGGACAAAACCCAGCCATGACCGCCAGACTTTCTCTTTCGCCCTGGCATTTCGTTCTTTATCTCTGTGCGCTCTGTGTCTCTGCGGCATGCCTAGGTTTTTCTTCGGTTTGTTTTGCGCAAACAGAAAACCCCGAATGGTGCCGCAATCTCCCGCGACCAGAATACAAATCGCTCGAACCAGTCCCCCTCAACGATCCATGGTTTGAAGTTTACCGAGTAGCGCCCGCCACCTTCGCCATCTACGAGCCGCATCAAGCCGAAGAAGTCATCTCCTACCTGATCGTAGGCACCAAGCAAGCTCTCCTCTTCGACACTGGCATGGGTATCGGCAACATCAAAGCCGTTGTCGCTCGCCTCACCTCGCACCCTATCGTCGTGCTCAACTCCCACACCCACGACGATCACGTCGGCGACAACTGGCAATTCCCTTTTATCTACGGAATGGACACTGCCTTCACACGCGCCAACGCCAAAGGTTCCCGTGAAGACGCGCAGGCCGAAATCGCCAAGGACCAGCTCTGCGGCGCGCTTCCAAAAAATTTCGATCCCGCCAAATATTCGACCAAACCTTGGCACATCTCACTCGCAGTCCACAACGGCTTCAAAGTCAATCTCGGCGGCCGCACGGTAGAAATCATCGCCACTCCAGGACACACGCCCGACTCCATCTCCCTCATCGATCGCGCCAACGGCCTGCTCTTCACGGGAGACACTTATTATCCCGGCGAAATTTGGCTCTACCGCCCGGAAACCGATTTCTCCGCCTACCTCGCCTCGGTAAAAAAACTCGTCGCGCTGGCGCCAGAGATTAAATTAGTCCTCGGCGCACACAATGTCCCAGTCGCGCAGCCTTCCTTCCTTCCGCAACTCGATGCCGCCATCCGTTCCGTCCTCAGCGGAAAAGTCCAACCCAAATCCGTCAACCGCGATCAAGCCATCTATCAGGTCGGCGAGATTTCTTTCCGCCTCCGCAATCCTCTGCCCGCGCTAAACTCAAATCCTGGGACCAACTGATGTTCTCGATTTTCGCCAGGCCCGTGTTGTACGCAGTGTTCTTCTGCCTGTGCCTGACATGCCTGCAAATTTTCTTCCCCGGCGCGAACGCCTGCCCTGCGCCGCAATCGCGCATCGAAGATCGCGTCAACCAGCCCGAAACCACCAAGAAAAAAGCCCGCAAAGTTCCCAAGCGCATCGTATGGAATCTCGATGGCGGCGCTTTTTTCGACACTGACGGCCACCTTGAGAACGGCTCCTGTTTCCGCTTCTCGGGAGGCGTCACCGCTCCCGATTTCTTCGATGGCCTGCGCCGCGTGGACACCGACGACGGCAGCGCTTACTTCCGTCATGACAAACCCGTCACCGAATTCCCCGACGAACTTCTTATAACTCTTCATCTGCGCGATTCTCCGTGTTCGAGCGATTTGAAGGACACTACTGTCCGCCCGCCACTCACTCCAGAAATCATCAGCGCCTTGCGCCTGCATTTTTACTGGAAAGACGGCGTCGCGCTTCGCGCTGTCGAGGGCAGCAAACGCACCGCCGCCAGCGTGACGCGTCTGCTGCCCTTCGCCAAGCAAGCCGCCGACGAACTCGCTCCGCGATTTCAATGGAATTACACGTTTACAATACAGAGCGCGGGCGTTCCCCTCACCAACGACCTGGTATTCATTATCGAAAGCGAAGCTCACAAAATCGCCGCCCGCACCCACGCCCGCCTGTGAGGCACCGCCCGCGGCCCCGAATGAATTACGCGCGAAAAATGACAAATAAATCTACAACCTTCTGCCTCCCGGTTAATCTAAAGGGGATACCAGGAAACGCGGTGGTCATTTTCGGCCCCCGCTCCCCATGCTACGACTCGCGTGCGATGCGCGCACTCCTGCCATCCTTTTTCCGCAAGAAAGGGTTGTTCAGATGCTCTGGAAAAAACTGACGCAAGCCAGCAACCATTCTCAAGTCGGCGAACACCTGCTATGAAACGTGGTCCGCTTGTTCTCCTGATCCTGGTGGTCGTTTTCGGTCTACTGGCCGCCGCCGCGGTCAGCATTCTGCACGATGGGCTAAGCGCAAAAGCCCAACCGAGCGCGCTCGAAACCGCTATCGCTCGCACCGCTCGTAAAATGGCAGCTCCTTCCGCCGCGCACAAGCAGAAAAACCCAGTCGCGGACTCGCCCGCCGTGCAGCGCGAAGCCCGGCTGCACTTCGCCGATCACTGCGCCATCTGCCACGGCAACGATGGGACCGGAGACACCATGATCGGCCGCGGCCTCTACCCTAAGCCGCCCGATCTTCGCGCAAATGCAACGCAAAATCTTAGCGACGGCGATATTTTCTGGATCATCGAAAACGGCGTGCGCCTCACTGGAATGCCCGCCTTTGGCGGCCCCGGCTCTGAACACGGCGACGCCGATTCCAGTTGGAAGCTGGTTCACTTCATCCGGCATTTGCCTGGCCTTACTGCCGAAGAAAAGCTCGAAATGGAAAAGTACAATCCAAAGGGTCCGCACGATCGCGAGGAAGAACAACAAGAGAACGACTTCCTGAACGGCGGAAAGCCACCTTCGAATTCCGAGCAGCATCATCACTAACTGAAGGACTTACGATAATTCACCACCGCGTTGTCATTTTGAGTCGATCCGATAGGATCGCCGAAGCATCTTCAACCAAAAAACATCTCCTAGGCATTGTGAGTTAAAATAACTGCGGGGAGCCAAGAACATGAAACTCCGCTGGACAATACTTCTACTTGCAGTCCTGATCACAATACCCGCCTTCGCCCACGGCGACAAAAAACACGTTATCGGCGTCATCGAAAAAATCAGCCCGGAAGCGGTCATGGTAAAAACTCAAGACGGAAAATCCGTGGAAGTGAAACTCGCGCCCACCACGGTTTATGTCACCAATGATGGCAAGCCCGCTAAATTCGCAGACGTGGCTGTCGGGCAGCGCGTTGTGATTCACGCCACTCCGAAGGGCACGGAACTGATCGCCGATGAACTGAAATTCGCTGCGGCCGGAAACGCACCGGCACCCGCGAGCTAGTGTAGCGGCGCAGTTTTGCGTTCGCCGCATCCCGGTCCTTACCGAGAATCCGGTCGTCTTCTCTTTGCAGGGGCCGTCTTCCGGGGCGGGCCTCTCCGCTTGCAATGAATCTAACGCTTCAATGTCGCCAGCCTTACTCTTCCACCAACTGACACGAATGTGTCTTGATCACCAGCCAGACGCGCTTACCTGCCACAATTTCCAACGCACGTAACGCCCCCGGCGTCACGTGCACCACAAAGATGGCGCCGGCATGAACGCGGCATACCACCGTCGCGCCGCGAACATCCACCGAATCGATGGTCCCTTCTAAAATATTTCGCGCGCTCAGTCCCGTCGGCCGTTGTGTCGCCAGCAAAATATCCCCGGCGCGGATCGCCACATGCACGTGATCGCCGACTGCCGCATAGCCCAGCGGAAGCTCTAACTCCGCGCCCGATCCGGTCAGCCGCGCGCGCATTACGCCATCCGCTTCGCGCAGCTCTTGCACAGCCGCGATCAAATAATTTTCGAATCCAGCCGCGTGAGCCAGCCGCCGGGTACGCGGAGCATCCAGCACCGCGAACGGTATACCCTCGGAGACCACTCTGCCGCGGTCAAGCGCGATCACGCGTTCGCCCAAAGCATCCACTTCGTCGCGCTGATGCGTTACAAACAAAATCGGCAGCCGGTTGGCGCGGTTCCACGCACGCAAATCGTCAACGATGGACGATTTCAGTTCAGCGTCCAATCCTTTGAGCGGCTCATCCAGCAGCACCGCGCGCGGAGAAGGCGCGAGTGCCCGTGCCAGCGCCACGCGTTGCGCTTCGCCGCCGGAAATTTCTCGCGGTTTGCGCCGCGCCAGATGCGACACACGAAACACTTCCAGCAAATAATGAACCGCCGCCTTTCGCTCTTCCATTCCCAACGCGGCCAACCCAAACCCTGCGTTTTCCTCGACCGTCATGTGCGGGAAAAGTGTCGGCGCCTGGAAGAGATAGGCAATGTTGCGCGTCTGTGGTGGAAGAAAAATTCCGTCAGCTGAATCGTGCAAAACCTTCTGGCCAAGCGCAATGCGCGCACCCTGCGGCTTCAACAATCCCGCAATGCAATCGAGCAGCGTGGATTTTCCCGCGCCCGATGGCCCAAACAGGATGGTGATTCCCTTATCGATTTTAAAATCCACATCCAGTTCGAAGGGAGCATAGTGGCGGCCGGGCCGTTCGAAGCGCAAGCGCGCCTCGAGCGTTCCGTTGGTCTGTTGAGTTGTCAATGGATCACTCACGGCGGGCCACCGGCCACGGCGACCACACCCGCCGATTCACGGCGTAAATTGTGGACAAAACCGCGAACGAAATCAGCAGCAGCGCGATCGCCATGCGGTTTGCCGCTTCGTATTCGAGCGATTGCACGTGATCGTAAATATCAATCGAAACTGTGCGCGTAATTCCAGGAATATTTCCGCCGACCATCAGAACCACGCCGAATTCGCCCAGCGTGTGCGTGAAACTCAACACAGCTGCAGTAATCACGCCGGGAACTGAAAGTGGCAGGATAACTTCGCGAAACGTTCGCCACCGCCCGGCGCCCAGGACCGCGGCCGCGCCCAAGAGCCGCGCATCAACGCTTTCAAACGCTGCGACCAGCGGCTGCACCGCGAACGGCAAGCTGTATAACACTGATGCCACCACTAATCCGAAAAATGTGAACGCCAAGGTGTGGCCGAACAACGCCACGCACAATTTTCCGACCGGGCCGTTCCCTCCCATCGCCACCAGCAGATAAAAACCCAGCACCGTCGGCGGTAGCACCAGTGGCAGCGCGACCACGCTTTCCAGTAGAAATTTCCCGCGCCATCTTGTTTGCGAGAGCCAGTACGCGAGCGGCATTCCGATCAAGAGCAAAATCGCCGCCGTGCACGCAGCCAGACGCACCGACAACCACAATGCTTCCATTCCTATGTTGCCCCTTGAAGCTTACCTTGGTGCTGAATCTCTTATCGTGTCTTATCGCGCCGGCTGTGGCGGCTCAAATCCGTATTTCGCCAGAATTTCGCGGCCAGGCCCCTGCGTTACAAACTTTACGAATCCTTGCGCTGCAAGCTTCTCCTTCGCCGACTTCAGCACCACGACGGTCTGCTCAATCCGCGGATACAATTCCGCGGGGATTACCCATTTCTTGCCGCCTTGCATAGCCGGCGACAACGTCAGCGAGTTCGCGATGATTCCCGCTTCGGCGTTCCCAGATTGCACAAACTGCGCGGCTTGCGAAATATTTTCTCCGAGCACGAACTTCGCTTTCACCGCATCGTAAATGCCCGCTTTTTGTAGCGCCGCAACAGCCGCGCGTCCGTAAGGCGCGTGGGCAGGATTCGCGATCGCAATTTTTCTTACGGAGGAGTCCTGCAGGCACTTCCAGCCGTCTCTGTCCGGATCGCATTTCGCGCCCGCCGGGATCCACAACACAAGCCTGCCGATGCCATAAATCTGCGCACTGTGCGGCTCGACAAATCCCGATTCCTCAAGCTTTCTTGGATATTCGTTGTCCGCTGAAAAAAATACATCCAGCGGCGCCCCATTCTGGATTTGCGCATAGAAATTTCCGCTTGAGCCATATGCGACATCGACAGTCATTCCCGTCTGCGCTTCGAAGGCCCTGGCGATTTCTGGCATCGCACTCTGTAAATCGGCAGCCGCTGCAACGCGAACCGTTTTTTCCTGCGCGAAATTTGCGGACGCCAAACAACTCGCTGCAAGCACCGCCAGCAACGCTTTGCCGAAGTTCTTCTTCTGTGGCATTTTGCCTGCGACTTGCACTGGTCGTCACACCCGCAGAATCATCACTTCGGTGGATTTGATCAGCGCCGCCGCCCGTTCGCCCGGCTTCAGCCGCATTTCCTTCGCTGCGTCCGCCGTGATGATCGACGTGATGTGCTGCTCGCCAATCGCCAGCGTCACTTGGGCAAGAATCCCGCTGTACTTGATGGCCACCACGCGCCCAATCAGCTGATTGCGTCCGCTGATCTTGCGAAACTGGCCACGCCGCAAAGCGATTTCCCCACGCTCCAGTTTCTTTGGGATCAGCCGGTCGATTTCGCTTTCCGGCACGCGGTGATGTCCGCCCGGCGTCTTCGCAGTCTTTATTTTCCCTCGATAAATCCATTGTTTCAGCGTCGGATAACTGACGCCCAGAATATTCGCGGCTTCCCGCGGAGCCAGCAGCCGTTGCATAGCGCGACCTCGCCTGTAGCCACTATATTCGATTGGAGACGCGATTTAAATACGATTCTATACGCTTTTACTCAATCCACAATAATACGGCATTCCCTTTGCGCGCGGCGTCCCCGTAGAAACTCCGCAGCTGGCCGAAGTACTCCGTCAGCTCCCCGGCTTCGTGCTGGGCGACGTAGATGCCTGCCTTGTCCGCGGCAGCGGCGTCGAATTCTTGCGCTTTCTTGTCGATTGGAAATTCCGCCAGCGCCGCCGCAACGCTCCGTACTTGAGCCGGAGAAAGTGCCCTGGGCGGTCCGTAACCCATGTCCGCTTCGTCGCCGCCGATCTCTTGGCCGCCCAAAACCGCATCTCCCAGAGCGGTCCCGTCCGAACCTTCCACTTTTCCGGTGAACATGAAATGCAGGCAGTGCCATGATTTGTGGAGATCAAGTTCCACTCTCGCGGCGCTTCCGGTTGACTGCGGTTCTGCCGCGGCTGCCTTCGCCAGCCCTGCCTTCTGCATCTGCACCGCCTCCTTCATCAACTTCATCATTTCCTGCTGCATTTCGATTTGTTGCTCGCGCGACAGCACCTTTTGTTGTTTGCTGAGTTCCATCATTTTTCGCACCACCGACGATTGCTGCAGCGTTTCGCGCAGCGTAGCAAACCCGGCGGTGTCACCGGGGTGTTGTGTCCCCGCCAGCGCACGCATCATCTCGTTTGGGTTTTTCTTGTATTTTGCAAGATCAAATTCCGAGACCTGGCGCAGCTTTCCAATCATGCTCATAGGCCACCTCGCTTGCCGCCTGCTCTTACTACGAGCTTGTTAGTTGCGCAAAGGCTTGCCGGTTTTCAGGGTATGCGCGATGCGCTCCTGGGTTTTCTTTTCTCCGCACAACGAAACGAACGCCTCGCGCTCCAGATCCAAAACATACTGCTCGCTGACCATCTGGGGCGAGGTCAGCGGCCCTCCGGCGAGAATGTTCGCCAGCTTGCGCGCCACCACTGCGTCGTATTCCGAAGCATAGCCGCCGCGCACCAGCATGTGAATCGCGAGCTTCGCGCCGGATAGAAATTGTTCTCCCAGCACCTTCATTTGCGTATTCTGCGCGCCTTCCTGCCAGCTCGCCGCAGCCGGCTTCCATCCCGATCGCGCCAGTGCCAGCGCGGTTTCTTTCGCGTCGGCCACCAGTCGCTGGGTATTCATCGAGTAGCGATCCTCGCGCCGGAAATATCCCAATGCGCGGCATTCTTCCGCGCTGCTGCCAACCTTCGCCATGGCCACATTTTCAAACACTGGCCTCAGCGCATGAAACAAGTCCAAATCCTCCCCGCCCGCCGCTTGTTCGTTCGCGCGAATCAGCATCTCTTTCGTGCCGCCGCCGCCGGGAATCAATCCCACGCCCGTTTCCACCAACCCGACATAAACTTCCGCAGCGGAATGAATTCTTGCCGCGTGCAAGCCGATCTCACAACCGCCGCCCAGCGCCATACCCTGCGGCGCCGCGACAACCGGCTTTTTCGCGTATTTGATCGCCAAATTTACATTCTGAAATTGCCTCACCGCCATTTGCAGCTCGTCCCACTCCTGTTCCTGCGCGCCGACCAGCACCAGCATTAAATTCGCGCCAACCGAAAAATTCACCGCCTGATTGGCTATCACCATGGCGTCGAAATCCGTCTCCAGCCGCTTCAACCCTTTGTGAATCATAGCGATCAAATCCGCGCCAATGGCGTTCATCTTGGCGTGAAATTCGCAGCAAACCACGCCATCACCTAAATCAATGAGGCTCGCGCCAGAATTGCGCTCGACTTCGCGGCCCGCTTCCTTCAACGTTCTTAGAATAATAATTCCTGCGGGCTCTTCCACTTTCTTGACGCCAGCCCCGCTCAAGTCGCAAACTGTCGTCGTCCCTTTTTCCGATTGGTAGAAACTCTTGCGGCCGCTCGCCAGAACCTTTTCGATCAGCGCAGGCAACTCCCGCCCGTCTTTCTTCACGTGTCCGGCAAACGCTTCCAGCCCCAGCGTATCGATCATTTCGAACGGGCCAAGCTCCCAGCCAAATCCCCAACGCATCGCGCGGTCCACGTCCACTATGTTGTCGGAAATTTCCGGCACCCGTCGCGCCGCATACAAACAAGTCTCCGACAGCGCGCCCCACAAAAATTGTTGCGCTTTGTCGCCTTTGTGCCCTTCCAGGATCGGCCCCACCAGCACGCGCAGCCGTTGCCGGGTATCGTCGATGGTCTTGCCGGCCTCGAGCGAGGGGAATCGTGCTTTCTGCCGCGCGCGATACTCCATGGTGTGCACGTCCAGCGTCAAAATTTCCTTTTCCCCTTCGCCTTTTACTTTTTTATAAAATCCCTGGTCCGTTTTGTCACCCAACCAGCCCCGCCGCGCCATTTCTTCCACCAGCACCGGCACTTTGTAGCGTTCGCGTGTTTCGTCATTGGGCGCGGTTTCGTAGATGTTTTTGACGACGTGAATCAGCACATCCAGGCCAACAATATCCGCGGTTCGAAACGTCGCCGATTTCGGCCAGCCCACCGCCGGCCCGGTGCACGCGTCCACTTCCTCCACGGTCATACCAAGTTCGTTCATCAGCCGCAGCGCATTTAGCAGCGAAAATGTGCCGATACGATTGGCGATGAAATTCGGCGTGTCTTTTGCGACCACCACGCCCTTGCCCATCCTGCGATCGCAGAAATCCGTCAGCGCTTCCACCACTTCCGGGGCGGTTTTCGGCCCGGGAATAACTTCCACTAATTTCAAATATCGCGGCGGATTAAAAAAGTGTGTTCCGGCCCAGTGCTGCTGAAAATCTTCCGGCAATCCTTCCGCGATCAGGTGCACAGGCAGGCCGGAAGTATTCGTAGTGACAACCGCTCCCGGTTTTCGAAATTGCGCCACGCGCGCCAGCAAATTGCGTTTGATCTCCAGATTTTCCGCAACCACTTCGATGATCCAGTCCGCTTCCGCGCACCTCCGCAGATCATCCTCAAAATTTCCAATAGAAATTTTGTCCGCCAACGAAGCGCTAAAGAAGGCCGCAGGCCGCGATTTCTTCGCTGCTTCGATACCGTTGCGCGCAAATCGGTTCCGCTCCGACGCTGGCGCCCCCGCTTTCAAATCCGGCGGCACCATGTCCAACAGCACGCACGGCAACCCGGCATTGGCGAAATGCGCGGCAATTCGCGCGCCCATCGTACCGGCGCCCAGCACCACTGCTTTTTGTATGGAAGTTTTCATTCGAACGCTTTCGGCTGCGAATTCGACCGCGATGCCCGGACGGGCCAGAGGGTTTGGACTTACAAACCCCGAGGTCAACGGGTTTCCTCGTCTTGCTTACAAACCCTGAGCTCAAGAGGTTACAAAACCAGCAACGCGCGGTCAAACCTTAGCAATGCCGCCGCGTACAGCTTAAAATAGAATCTCATGCTGGATCGTAAGGTAAGCGAAGCTCTGGAATGGCTGCGCCTCGCGAAGGATAAATTTCGCGAGTTTGCCCATGGCGGCAATGCCGAACGCAGCGTGCGCCCGAAAATTGGCCTGGCGCTGGCCGGAGGTTTTGCGCGCGGCATCGCGCACATCGGCGTGCTGCGCGCGTTTCGCGACGCTGGCATTCCGATCGACTGCGTCGCCGGGACCAGCGTAGGCGCGCTGATCGGCGCCGGCTTCTGCTCCGGTGTCTCGCTGGAAAAAATGCAGGAGATCGGCCTGACCACGACGTTCGCTGATTTTGGCCGCTGGACTCCGTCCTGGCTCGGCTTGGCGACCAACCTACGCATGGAAAAATATCTTGCGCGCATGACGCCGGCCACCACCTTCTCCGAATTGAAAATTCCTCTGGCCATCAGCGCCACCGACATTAACGCGGGCGTCACCATCTATTATCTGAATGGCTCGATTGCTCCTCCTCTGCGCGCTTCCTGCGCCTACCCCGGCTTATTTGTTCCGATTCAATACGAGGGCCGCACACTGGTGGATGGTTTTCTCACTGCTCCGGTCCCGGTCGAAGGCGCTCTGATTCAGGGCGCTGATATCGTGATCGCCGTGTATCTCGAAGCCGGCGGAATCGAAAATCCGCGCACTGCGGTGGACATCATCAGCCGCTCTTTCAACATCATTCAGAAACACACCGACGTCACGTGGCGGCAGCAGGCCGACGTGATCATCGAGCCCAACGTCTCTTCTTTTGCGTGGGATGATTTTACCAAGACTCCGGAATTGGTTGCAGCGGGAGAAGCCGCTGCCATGAATGCCCTTCCGGAGATCGTCGCGTTTCTGCGCGGAAAGAAAAAAGATTCGGCAGCTTAGTCGGCAGATCGCATCAACTCCTGGAATCTTTGTTGCCG